>Ga0265326_10000006_pt1 | contig 233392 bp, 220 predicted proteins | sample 41424metaG_FD_192439 | JGI IMG/M metagenome (GOLD analysis project Ga0265326, IMG submission 192439) | Rhizosphere microbial communities from Carex aquatilis grown in University of Washington, Seatle, WA, United States - 4-14-24 metaG | ecosystem: Host-associated > Plants > Roots >... | reverse complement strand
CTCGGGCGCCGCGCCCGCGGCGGCCGGGCCGGCGGGGGTGATCGCGAAGTAGCGCGCGAGCGTCAGCTCCTGGAGGCAGACGAGGCGGGCGCCTTGCTCGGCTGCGAGCGCGATCCCACGCTCGAGCGCGGCCTCGTGCTCGGCCGCGTCGGGGTGCCAGCGCTCCTGCACCGCTGCGACCCGCAGCGGCGCGCGGCGCGGCCGGTCGTCGCCCGCCACGCGCGCGAGCGATGGCGGCGGGGACGTGTTCGAGATCAGCTCGCAGTCGCTCATGCGCGCGTCTCCACATCGGGTACGGCCGGGACCTGCTGTGTGATGCAGTGCACGCCGCCGCCGCCGAGCGCGAGCGTGCGGCCGGGAACGCCGACGACCTCGCGGCCGGGCATCAGCGCGCGCAGGCGCTGCAGCGCCTCGGCGTCCATGTCGGGGTCGACCTCTGCGAGCGGCACGATCGCGGCGCCGTTGCAGAGGTAGTAGTTCGTGTACGGGATCGCAACCGCCGCGCCGTCCGCGCGCGCGGTGCGCGGCAGCAGCTCCAGCTCCTCGACCTCGATCCCGGCCAACCGCAGGACTCCCGCGTTGTGTCGGGCGTTGGCGTGGTTGCGGTCGCCTGCGGGTGCGGTCTGCAGCAGCACGCGGCCCGCCTCCAGGAACGCGCAGACGTTGTCGACGTGTCCGTCGGTGTCGGCGTCCTCGACGAGGCCCCGGCCCAGCCAGACGACGCGCTCCGCGCCGAGCCGGTCGTGCAGCTCCTGCTCGATCCGCTCGCGCGAGAGGCCGACGTTGCGGTTCGGGTTGAGCAGGCACTGCTCGGTCGTCACGAGCGTGCCCTCCCCGTCGACGGCGATCGAGCCGCCCTCGAGCACGATCTCGGAGGCGAGCCGCTCGATCCCGAGATGGGCGAGCAGCCGGCCGGCGATGGCCGCGTCCTGGTCGTAGGGCGTGAACGCCTCGCCCCAGGCGTTGAAGCGGAAGTCGACACCGGCCCGCAACGGGCGGCCGTCGGCGTCCCGTCCGGTCACGACGATCGGTCCCGAGTCGCGCAGCCACGAGTCGTCGATCGGCAGGGCGACGACCTCGACGTTCTCGGCCGGCGCGCGTCGGCGCGCGTCGTCGGCGTGGTCGGGGTGCGCGACCAGCAGCACGGGCTCGAACGCGGCGACGGCGGCGACGGTCGCGGCGTGCGCGTCGTGCGCCGCCTCGATCGTCGTGCCGCGCCACGCCTCCTCGCGCGCGGGCCAGGCGATCATGGTCAGCTCGTGGGGCGCCCACTCGCCCGGCATCCTGAGGCCGGTGGCAAGGGCGGGATCGATGGCGGTCATGGCGGCAGCGTAGCGGCCGGCGCACGCAGGAGTCAACGCGTTGACAGCACGTTGACAAACCCGGCTGGCGGCTACGGCCGCCCTGTAGGCTGGGGCCATGGCGCAGACGCGCAACCGAGCGAGACGCGCGCCCGGGCCGGTGCGCCGAGTGCGACTCGACCGCGCTGCCATCCTTGCCGTCGCCGAGCGGATCGTCGCTGCCGAGGGGCTCGACGCGCTCTCGATGCGACGCATCGGCAGCGAGTTGGGAGCCGACCCGACCGCGGTCTACCGCCACTACCGCAGCAAGCAGGAGCTGCTCGGAGCGCTGGCGGAGTGCCTGTTCGAGGATGCGCCGGCGCTCGACCCGGCGGCCCCTTGGCAGCAGCGGCTGCGCGCCGAGTTGCGCCACGAGCGCAGCCGCTATCGCGTCCACCCCGACGTCGCCGCGTTGCTCGCGCGCCGCCCCGACGACGACCCGCACCTCGTCGGAATGAACGAGCGCGTGCTCGCGCTGCTCGCCGACGCGGGTCTCCCACCGGCCGCGGCCGCTCGCTTCTTCCACCTGATCGAGAACGTCGTCGTCGGCTCCGGCCTGTACGCGACGCTGCTCGATCACGCCGACGACCCGTGCGTCGCCGACCGCGCCGCGATGCGCCGCGCCTACGCGTCGCTCGACCGCGACTTGCTGCCGCATGCGGTCGCCGCTGCGCCGCACCTGTTCCCCGAGCAGGACGCGATCTTCGAGGATGCCGTCGACCTTTTGATCGACGCGATCGAGCGCGCTGCTGCGGCAGCGCGCTGAGCAGCAGCGGCGGTGGGCGCTCAGCACACCGGCCGTAGGAAGCGAGGATCCGGAGCGGCGCGCGAAGGCGGTCGTCGAGCCCCACCACGCACCCGATTCACGCGCAGGACCGCGCGGTGCTCGTCTCCAACGCACTGCTCGTGCCGTACCTGATGTCCGCCGTGCGGATGTTGGAGGCGGGCGTCGCCGCGCGCGTCAGGACCTGACAGGTGGCCGCAGAGTCAGGGCGCACCCGTGGTGCTGCCCAGCACGATCAGCGTCTTGGTGCCGGTGACCTTGCCGCTGCGGCGGATGCGGTCGATGACGCGCTTGAGGTGGTCGAGGTCGGTCGCGCGTACGCGCAGGAGCGCGTCGGGGTCGCCGGCGGTCGTGAATGCCTCGACGACCTCGGGCATGCCGGCGACGGTGCCCTCGATGTCGTCGACCTGCGTCGTGCCGGCGAAGCGCAGCTCGACGAACGCCTCGATCTCGCTGCCGAGCCGCGCGTGGTCGAGCACGGCGCGGTAGCCGCGGATCACGCCGAGGCGCTCGAGGCGGTCGATGCGGCGCTTGGCCGCGGCGGGGGAGAGGCCGACCTCGCGTCCGAGCGCGCTGGCGGAGCGGCGGCCGTCCTCGACGAGCAGCTCGAGCAGTCGACGGTCGAGCTCGTCGAGATCCGTGCGCGGCACGTGATGATCGTATCGTCTGAGTGACTATCTGCGCTCATATTGAGCGCATCAGCGGCTTCTAGCGATCAAATCCTGGACTTTCGCGGTCGCGGGGTGCACGATCAGCGCATGTCCACCGCAGCGCCCGCCCCCGCTCGCCTCGACGTTCTGCAGGCCGTCGAGAGCCGCGTGCTGTGGCTCGCGACGTCGATCATTCATCACGCCAACAGAGTGCGCAGAACGCCCTCGGGGGTGAAGGTCGGCGGCCATCAGTCCTCCTCGGCGTCGATGGCGTCGATCATGACTGCGCTGTGGTTCCACCACCTGCGCGCGCCCGACCGCATCTCGGTCAAGCCGCACGCCTCGCCGGTCCTGCATGCGATCGAGTATCTGCTCGGCCAGCTCGACGCCAGATTCCTGACGACGCTGCGCGAGTACGGCGGCTTGCAGTCCTACCCCTCGCGTTTGAAGGATCCGGTGCCGGCCGACTTCTCGACGGGCTCGGTCGGGATCGGCGCGACCGCGACCATCTGGTCGGCGCTCGCGCACCGCTACGTCGCCGGTCACTTCGACGTGCCGCAGGGCGGCCGGCAGATCGCTTTGGTCGGCGACGCCGAGCTCGACGAGGGGGCGATCTGGGAGGCGCTCGTGGATCCGGTCGTCTCGCGCCTCGGCGAGGTGCTGTGGATCGTCGACCTCAATCGCCAGTCGCTCGACCGCGTCGTGCCGGATATCGCCTACGGCCGGATCGCGGGCATGTTCGAGGCGGCCGGTTGGCACGCGATCACCGTCAAGTACGGCCGGCGGCTGGAGGAGCTGTTCGGGCGCAAGGGCGGCTCCGCGCTGCGTGCGCGGATCGACGGGATGGGCAACGAGGAGTACCAGCGCCTGTTGCGCTCGCCCGCCGCCGAGCTGCGCGAGCGGCTGCCCGGCAGCGGCCGTCGGCGGCGCGAGCTGGAGCGCCTCGCCGCCGACCTCGAGGACGCGGAGCTGGTCGCCGCGGTGCGCGACCTCGGCGGCCACGACCTCGGGCTGCTGCTCGACGCATACGCCGAGGCCGACGCCGTCACGGACCGCCCGTCGGTGATCTTCGCCTACACGATCAAGGCGTGGCGGCTGCCCACGCAGGGTCATCCCGCCAACCACTCCGCGCTGCTGAGCGCCGAGCAGTGGGAGGGGCTCGCGACCGAGCTGGGCGCCGACGCGGCGGACCCGTGGGCGGCGTTCGCCGAGGACTCGCCCGAGGCCGAGCTGTGCCGCGAGGTCGCCCAGCGGCTGGAGCGCGAGCTGCGCCCGCAGGTCGCTCCGCCGGCGGTGCCGGTCGACGTCGGCCGCGCCCACGCCGGCAAGGCCTCGACCCAGCAGGCGTTCGGGCGCGTCTTCGTCGACCTCGCGCACGGCGCGCCGGAGGTCGCCGAGCGCGTCGTCACGGTCAGCCCCGACGTCGCCTCCTCGACGAACCTCGGCGGCTGGCTCAACCGCGTCGGCATCTGGAGCGTCGGCGAGCGGATCGACTGGTTCGCCGACGACACCGACACGCTCGTCAGGTGGCGCGAGAGTGAGCACGGCCGGCACGTGGAGCTGGGGATCGCCGAGGGCAATCTCGTCGGCCTGCTCGCCGAGCTGGGCTGCACGTGGTCGCGCGACGGGCAGCCGCTGCTGCCGATCGGGACGCTCTACGACCCGTTCGTCAACCGCGCGCTGGAGCCGTGGTCGTTCGGCATGTACGCGGGCGCGCAGTCGATCCTCGTCGGCACGCCGTCGGGCGTGACGCTCGCGCCGGAGGGCGGTGCGCACCAGTCGATCACGACCCCGTCGGTCGGGCTGGAGCAGCCGAGATGCATCGCCTGGGAGCCGGCCTTCGGGCAGGATCTCGAGTGGGCGCTGCTCGACGCGCTCTCGCGGCTCGGCAAGCCCGGCGGCTGCTCGGCCTACTTCCGCCTCTCGACGCGCCCACTCGACCAGGCGCTCGCGGTCGTGCCCGAGGACCCGGCGGCGCGCGAGCAGCGCCGCCGCCTCGCGCTCGCGGGCGGCTATCCGCTGCGCCGCGCCGACGCCACGCCCGACGTGACGCTCGTCGCTGTCGGCGTGATGGTGCCGGACGCGCTCGCCGCCGCCGACGAGCTGACAGCCGCCGGCATCGCCGCCGACGTGTTGTGCCTCACGTCGCCGGACCTGATCTTCCGCGCGCTGCAGGCGCGGCGGGGGCTGAGCGAGGGCGAGGACGGCATCCTCGACGAGCTGCTGCCGGCCGAGCGCGCCGCCCCGATCGTGACCGTGCTCGACGGTCATCCGCACACGCTGAGCTTCCTCGGCGCCGTGCAGAACGTCCCCATCACCAGCCTCGGCGTCGACGACTTCGGCCAGTCCGGTGACGTCGAGGACCTCTACCGCTACTTCGGCATCGACACGGAGACGATCGTCGGCGCCGCACTGGACCTGATCCCATGACCGACATCACGATGCCCAAGCTGTCCGACTCGATGGAGTCGGGCACGATCCTGTCCTGGCTCAAGGCCGACGGCGAGACGGTCGCCGCGGGCGAGGAGCTGGTCGAGATCGAGACCGACAAGGCGACGATGACGTACGAGGCGCCGGCCGCCGGCGCGCTCGCGATCGTCGCGGGCCCCGGCGAGGCGCTGCCGGTCGGCGCGGTGATCGCGCGGGTCGGGGCCGCGGCCGGCGTCCTGCCTGGAGGTCGCGTGATGACACCAGAGCAGGACGGCGCTGAGGACCATGCCGCGGACGGCTCCGCCGGGTCGTCCCCCTCGCTGCTCGCCGTGGGCGTGGGCTCGTCTGCGAACGGCGCCGGCGCCATGGCGGCCACGCCGGTCGCGCGGCGGCTCGCGGCCGCGCACGGGGTCGACCTCGCGGCGCTCGCGGGCAGCGGGCCGCGCGGGCGCGTGACGCGTGCCGATGTGGCGGCGGCCGCGGGCGTCCCGATCCCGGACGCCGTGCCGGCGCGGGTCGCTGCGCCGCCAGCTTCCGCGCCGGCCGCGCCCGCTTCCGCCGCGGACGGCGTCGAGCTGCGCGAGCTGTCGCGCCTGCAGCAGGTCGTCGCCCGCCGGATGGCGGAGGCGAAGGCAACCGTGCCGGAGTTCCAGGTGCAGATCGAGGTCGCGATCGACGCGGCGCTCGCGCTGCGCGCGGGGCTGAAGGCGGCCGCCGACGAGGGCGGCGTCGTGCCGTCGGTGAACGACCTGATCGTGAAGGCGAGCGCGCTCGCGCTGCGCGAGCACCCGCTCGCGAACGGCTCCTACCGGGACGGCCGCTTCGAGCTGCACCCGCGCGTGAACGTCGGCATCGCCGTCGCCGCCGCCGACGCGCTCGTCGTCCCGACGATCACGGACGCCGACACGCGCTCGCTCGGCTCGATCGCCACCGAGGCGCGGCGTTTGGCCACGCGCGTCCGCGAGGGGACGATCACGCCGCCGGAACTCTCCGGCGGCACCTTCACCGTGTCCAACCTCGGCATGTACGGCATGACCGCGATCGTCCCGGTCATCAACGTCCCGCAGGCGGCGATCCTCGGCGTCGGCGCCACCCGCACCGTGCTCGCGCGCGACGAGGCCGGCGAGATCGTCGATCGCAGCCTGATGACGCTCACGCTCACGTGCGACCACCGCATCCTCTACGGCGCCGACGCCGCGCAGTTCCTCGCGGCGATCCGCGACCTGCTGGAGGCCCCACTGAGGTTGGCGCTGTGAGCGCCATCGCGCTCAACGCTTCCGGCAGCGCCGACCCGCCGCTGGCGAGCGATCTCTCCCGGCGCGTGCGCGCGGCCTCGCCGCTGATCGCGAGCGTGGTCCTCTCGGCCGAACGCGAAGGCCTCGTCGCTCACGTACGCCTCGACCCGCTGCTCGTCGACGCTCGCGCCGGCCAGCAGGGGCTGTCCGACCGCTCGGTCGTGGCCGCCGCGGGCGATCCGCGCGTCCAGCGCGTGATCGCGGACGCGATCACGCGAGCGAACGCCGGGTGTCCACCCGCCGAGCGGATCGTGCGCCACGAGATCGCGACCGGCTGATCGCAAGCTCCGGGGGATGCGGCTGCTAGATCTCGCCGACACAGGCGCGCGGGGCTGAAAGCCGCGCTGGCCCGTTGCGCAGCATTCCCCGAGGCTCCGGCGTGCGGCCAGATTCCCCGCCACACCGGCACATCGGGGAACCGCAGGTAACGCCCCAGCGCCCTCTCACGGCGGAAACCCGGGGTTCGAATCCCCGTGGCGGTACTCCACGAAAGCCCTGCAAATGCGGGGCTTTCGTCGTTTCGGGGTCACTGGTCTGATGCCGCTGGCGCTGTTCTGTGTACCGAGCGTGTACATCCCCACGCAGGCCATCCGCGACCACGCGCTCTACCACCGGCGTCCGCGTCGTCATGGACGCGCGCATCGTCACCGCGGAACGGAGACCTCGTCCCAGTGTCTGTTGTCCTCGGCGATCTCGCCAGCCTGCGCGGCGGCGACTGCCGCGCACTGAGCGCTTTCGCGGTGCGATCAGGCGAACGGGTTCTCGACGACGACCTCGCCGAAGCGCTGGCCGGCGTTGAGGTCCTCGGTGAGGATCGTTTGGCAGCGAGAGCGCTGGGCGGCGCACACGATCGCGGCGTCGAAGATCGACAGTTGGGCCGTTGCGGCGAGTTGCAGTGCGTCGACGGCGAGCGAGCGATCGGTGTGCGTGACCGGGAAGTCGGCTACGGCGCGAACGGCAGCGTGGGCGTCGTCGCGGTTCATGCCGAGCTTGCGCGTGCACACCGCGTAGAGCTCGAACAGGATCTGTGTGCTGATCACGACCGCTCGGCGGTGCTCGTGGATGACGGCTTGCGCGAGGCGTTGCTTGGTGGTGTCGGCGCGGTCGAGCGCGTAGGCGAAGACGTTGGTGTCGACGAAGACGGGTGCGGTCGTCATGCCGGCTCGTCGTGATCGTCGTGCGGGCGTTGTTCGACGGGGAGTCGCTCGAGGTGCAGCTCCTCGCGGATCCACGAGCGGCGCCCGCCGGCGCTGCGCCCGGCGCGCTCACGTGCGAGTGAGAGGAAGCCGTCGGCGGCACGATCGCCGGCGGTGGGGTCGGCGAAGCTGATCAGCTGCTCGCGCAGGACGGCGTTGACCGAGGTGCCCTGTTCCGCCGCTCGCACGCGCGCGCGGTGCAGGACGTCATCGTCGATCGCGATGGTGAGATTGGCCACGAGATCAGTGTAACACGGGATCAGTGCTGCCCGGCGACGTTTCGGCTGCGCCAGGGCATTGCCCGTCACGACGGCAGATCCCGCACCCCGACGAAGCGGTAGCCCCGGTCGGGGAATGCGTCCACATCCCGCCCCGCTATGAACCCGCGGCGCCGGCGCCGGTCATGGTTCAGGCCTCTGTTACGCGAGCGCCTTCTGCTTGAGCGCGTCGAACTCGGACTGGTCGATCGTGCCGCTGTCGAGCAGCTGCTTCGCCTGCGCGATCTGGTCGGCGGCCGACGAGGAGCCGGCGACCGACTTGATGTACGCGTCCTGCTGCGTCTTGGCGGCCTTGATCTGCTCGCCGCTGCGCTCGGCCATCCCCTGGTGCTGGGCGATGAGGTATGCGAGCACGCCGATGTACGGCAGCACGATCACGAAGACGATCCACAGTGCCTTCGTCCAGCCGCCGCAGTCGCGGCGGCGGAAGATGTCGGCGAAGACCGTGATCAACAGCCAGATCCAGATCACGAATGCGAAGAAGACGAACATCGACCACATGACGTCGAGGAACGGATAATCAGCTGCGATCGGCACTCGCGGACTCCTTTGCTCGGGGTACGCGATTCGCGTATCCGGGGGATCCTGCGCTCTCGAGCGATCACGCTCTCAGATCAGCGCCGCCGCCACATCGTCCGATTCGTATGAGATGGAACGCCCGCGCCGGGGCGGTCACCAGGTCAGCTCGATCTCCAGCTCGCGCTCGTCGCTCTCGATCTCGAGCTCAATCTTGAGGTTCACCTCGTCGGGCACGTGGACGGTGAAGCGCATGCCGCCGCGCTCGAACTCGATGTCGTTGTGGCGCGCGAGCATGTCGGCGAGCTCCCGCAGCCGCGCGGCTGCGTCCTCGCGGCCGAGGCGCTCCTTCTGCTCTACGGAGAAGATGTCCATCGTCACTCCTTCGGGGTCCGGCCCACCGCGGTCACAGGCCGCCGGCTGACGGTGTGACGCGACGCGCGTCGACACCCCACTGTATGCCCGATCGCCCAGATTTCGAGGCGCGTGCTCGCCTCAGAACCAGTCGTCGTCCCCCCGCGCGGGGAGGCCGAGGCGGTCGAGGTGGCTGGCGGCGTCGTCCTCGTAGTCCTGCGGGCGGGCGGGCAGGCCCGCGCTGCCCGCGCGTCTCATCTCCGGGCGGCGCGAGAGCGAGAGCACCTCGCCGACCTGCGCGGCGAGCGGGTTCGCCCGGATCCCGGCCTCGTTGCCGTCGGCGGCGTCGCGGCTGGCGAGCGCGATGTCGAGCTGCGAGCCGGAGTAGGAGGCGGGCACGAAGCCCGGCACGCTTCTCGCGGCACTGCCGCGGCCGTAGTACTCGTTCCGGCTCTGGATGCCCGCGCTGGGTCGGACGTCGTGCGCGAGCAGCTGCGCGAGCCCGGCGCCCGGCCCGCGGGACGCCTCCGCCGAGGCGAGCAGCGTCTGGTGGTCCGCGTCCAGCGGCGTGGGGGCGTTGAAGCGCGCGGTGGAGAACATGCCGGCGTCGTTGTTGTAGATCGTCTCCAGCGTGCTGCCGTCGGCGCCTCTCGGCCCCGCGAACGCCGACGAGGCGCTCGGCGCGCTGGGATTCCAGTCCGGCATGCGGTACTGGTTGGCGTAGGAGCGGGTGAGCGTGCCGCTCTCCGGCCGGTCCGGGAACGGGATCGGTGCGAATCTGTCCGTCTCGCCGGCCTCGTGCTCCGCGAGGGCCGGGCGGTAGCCCTGGAGCAGCGTGGAGACGTCCTGCGCGCGCTCCTGCAGCGTCGGCATCCCGGCGACCACCGGTGGTGGGGCCGGGCGGCGGAAGCCGCTCGCTCTCGCCTGCTTGAGCGAGCGCGTCTCGCGTTCGCGCCGGTCGGTCGCGGACGCCTCGAGCTGCCGCTCGCGCTTTCTCAGACGCCCTCTGGCGCCGCGGTGGACGGGCCCGTCGACCTCGGGCTCGTCGGCGGTCGCGTTCGGGAGCGCCTCCTCCGCGTGGCGCATGAACGCCATCGTCGCGCGGCCGCGGTCCAGATAGCGGACGTTGCCGTGGGAGTCGCGCATGTAGTCGGCGTGCCCGAACGGCGCAAGCGGCGGCGGCGCGAGCGGCGGCGGGGGGTGGAACGGGGCCGCCAGCGGGTCGACGAATGCCGGTGCGTCCGCGCCGTCGTCGCCCGGCCCGCCGACGTCCTGCGCCAGCTCGGACCGTGACCGCTTCTGCTCGCCCCGCACCGGGCTCAGGGATCGCGAGCGCTTGCGTGCCTGCTGCGGCGACTCCATCGCGCGTTTGTATCACGCGCAGGCGTCGTTCAGGCGCGGATGGACGGGTTGCGATCGTTCATGCAATTGCCGCAATCGATTTGACAAGCGGCCGGCCGGTGCCGAGACTCCTGCGCCAGCATGAAGAAGAAGATCATTCCGCGCCACACGGCGCCGCTGACGAAGTTCATCCGCACGGGCGAGGGCATCCTCGTCTTCGCGTTCAACGTCGCCCTGCTCGTCGTGCCGATCGTCTCCAACGCGCTCACGCCGCAGCAGTCGGTCAAGTGGGCGGCGATCCTCGACGGCATCGCCGTCGTCTCGCGCAGCGGCTTGAAGATGGTCGCGGCCGCGCAGGGCGCCGGCACGCCCGCCGCGCCGGAGCCGCCGGCGCCCGCGCTGCCGGACACGGACGCCGCCGCGATCGCCGCCGGGGCGGACCTGGCGCCGCCGGCGACGGGCGAGCCGGCCTGGCAGGGCGCCCTGCAGGTGGCCGGCGACCTCAGCAATGTCGGCACGCTCGTCTCCGACGCCGAGGAGCTCGCGACCGGGCCGTCCGCGACCGGGTCCTCGCCGGGCGCCGGCCCGACGGCCAGCACTCCGCTCGCGCTCGGCGCCGGCAGCGGCGGCGACCTTCCGGCCGCCGGCGCCGACGGCGGCGCGCAGGCGGCGCCGTTCCTGATCCGCCTCGGGACGTAGGCGGGCTCGTCGTGCCGGTGCAGATGTTCGACACGACGACGGTCGAGGACGTCCCGAACGAGCCGCAGGCGGTCGCCGGCTACGTCGGCGGCCTGTACCCGACGTACGTGCAGCTCGTCGAGCGCTACCCGCGCGCGTACCACCTCTCGATCGCCGTCACCGCCGAGGAGGACGCCGAGTGCCTCGACGTCGAGCGCTATGACGCGACGCCCAGCGAGGCGCCCGCGTGGGCCCGGCGCCAGCTCGCCCGCGGGGTGCGCCGCCCGGTCCTCTACGCGAGCCTCTCGACGATGCCGGTCGTGCTCTCGCTGCTGCGCGCCGACGGCCTCCAGCTGGCGGCGGTGCGGATCTGGACGGCGCACTACACGCAGCAGCCGCACATCTGCGGGCCGGCGTGCGGCTTCGGGCTCGACGTCGCGGCCGACGCGACGCAGTGGACGAGCAGCGCGCTCAACCGCAACCTCGACGAGAGCCTCTGCCGCGACACCTTCTTCGGCCCGCCGCCCCCGCCGCCGGACCCGTACCGCTACCAGTGGTACGGCGAAGGCCCGTTCCCGTACAGCGAGCCCGGCACGCGCCGGATCGCCCAGCTCAACGAGCGGGCGATCGTCCAGGAGTACGACCACCTGCGCGTCCACCCGCGGATGAACGCGCGCCGGCTCGGGGAGCTGCAGCCGCTGATCACCTTCCTGCGCAAGCGCGTGTGGTTCGTCGCGCACTTCGACATTCAGAGAGCCAGGTGGCGTCCCGCTCCCGACTGGGACTCCTATCACCGCGGCTGGCGCTGGCAGATGCTGCTCGCGCGGTCGCGCGGCGAGCTGATCGCTCCCTGAGCGCTGAGAGTCCGCTCACCGATGCCGTCCGCGGCACTACTTAGGATCGTTTGAGCATCGGCTGTGCCGTGCGCGCCGCATGACCGACCAAACGATTGGGACCGAGGAGCCTCGATGGCCATAAACCCCACCTATCCCGGCGTGTACGTCAGCGAGACGACGTCGCCGACGCACGTGATCACGCCGGCGACGACGAGCGTCACCGCGTTCGTGGGCGCGTTCCCGAGAGGCGCGACGACCGAGGCGGTGCTCGTGACGTCGTGGTCCGAGTTCGCGGCCGAGTTCGGCGGGCTCACGACGCAGTCCTCGCTCGCCGTCTACGGGGTCTGGCAGTTCTTCCAGAACGCGCCGGTCGGCTCCTCGGCCTGGATCGTGCGGATGGTGCCGACGGCCGACCCGCCGGGCACCACCCCGCCCACGGGCAACGTGGCGGCGACGCCGGCCAGCGCCGTGATCGGCCCGCCGCAGGCCGGCTCGCCGGCGCTGCAGATCTCCGCCAACAGCCCCGGGGCATGGGCGGAGGGGATGGAGGTCCAGTTCGTGGCCTCCGGCCCGGCGTCGCATCCGGACCCCTACCACGCCGACCTGATCGTCTACCCGGCGCCGCTGGCGACCGGCTCGCCGCTCTCGCCCGCCTCGCCGCCCGCGGCGCAGCAGCAGCCGCTGGAGACGCTCCAGAACATCCCCGTGCTGGCGAGACCCGGCGACCCGCCGCTGACCGCCGCGCACGTCGCGCAGCTGATCACGGACGCCTCGAACTACCTCAGCGCCCAGGTGCCGCAAGCCACCTCGCCGCCCTCGCCGGAGCCGACCTCGGCGCCGCTCGCGGGCGGCTCTGACGGCACGTGGGCGACGCCGAGCGCGCTGTGGACGGCGGTCGCCGAGCAGGAGTTGACCGACGGCGGGCGCCTCACGCAGATCGCGCCGAACGTCTTCAACCTGCTCTGCCTGCCGGATCTCGCCGTGGCGGCGGACGGCGACCAGAGCGAGGTCTTCACGGCCGCGCACAAGTTCTGCGAGGACCGGCAGGCGTTCCTGATCGTGGACGCGCCGCCGCCGACCGCGGGCGCGCAGGACACGACCGACACCGTCATCCAGAACGTCGGCGTGGGGCTCGGCGCGACGAGACTGATCGACTGGGCCCAGGGCGTGCTGAGCCCGGAGCACGTCGCCGCCGCCGTCTACTACCCGTGGGTGCAGATCACCGACCCGGCCGCGGCGCCGCTGTCGCGGCTGGTGCCCCCGAGCGGGACGATCGCCGGCGTCTACGCGGCGACCGACGCGAGCCGCGGCGTCTGGAAGGCGCCCGCGGGGACCGAGGCCGCGCTCGGCGGCGTCAGCGACCTGGCGGACGCGACGATCACCGACATCGTCAACGGCCAGCTCAACGTGCTCGGGATCAACTGCCTGCGCCGCTTCCCGCTCTACGGGCCGATCGTGTGGGGCAGCCGCACGCTCGCGGGGAGCGACCTCGCCGGCTCACCGTTCAAGTACGTGCCGGTCCGGCGCCTGTCGGACTACATCGAGCAGAGCCTCCAGCAGAGCCTGCGGTGGGCGGTGTTCGAGCCCAACGGGCCGGCGCTGTGGTCCTCGATCTCGATCGAGGTGACCGCCTTCCTGTCCGGCCTCTTCGGCGCCGGCGCGTTCGCCGGGGCGACCGCGGCCCAGGCCTACACGGTCGCGTGCGACGCCACCACGACGACAGCGCTCGACCAGCAGAACGGCATCGTCAACGTGAACGTCCAGTTCGCGCCGATCGATCCGGCGGAGTTCGTGATGTTGAACATCCAGATCAACGCGGCGTCGGCCGCGAGTTAGGTTAGGAGCCCGGCCCATGCCTCCGACATTGACGACCGAGGTGACCAACCCGTTCCTGACGTACAACTTCCTCGTCAAGTGGGACGGGAAGTACGTCGCCGCCGTGACGAACGTCAGCGGCTTGACGCGCAGAACGTCGGTCGTGGAGTTCCACGCCGGCGGACAGCCGCAGAGCGCGGTGAAGATCCCCGGGCAGACCAGCTACGAGCCGGTCCGGCTCCAACGCGGCATCACGACCGACACCGCGTTCGAGGACTGGGCCAACCTGATGTGGAACTACCCGAACACGCAGAAGCTCGGCACGCAGACGCAGCTCGGCAGCTTCCGCAAGCCGATGCAGATCGAGCTCTACGACCAGCAGGGGATCCTGTCGGTCCGTTACAACCTCTACCACTGCTGGCCGAGCGAGTACACGGCGCTGCCCGACCTCGACGGCGGCGCGAACGTCGTCGCGCTCGCGAGCATGACGATCGAGCACGAGGGCTGGGACCGCGACACCAGCGTGCAGTACCCGCCGGCGAGCGAGAACGCGCAGCCGTCGTAGCGGCCGATGGAGCCTGACGCGGGACTGTCGGCGGCACAGCTGCTCGACGTCATCGATGCCGCAGACGGAGGCGACGCCGCGCTGCGCGGCCGCGTCCTCGCCCGTGCGGCGTGCCCCGAGCTGTCTGCCGAGCAGCTCGACGGCCTCAGCCTCGGGCAGCGCGACGCGCAGATCCTCGCGCTGCGCTGCGCGACGTTCGGCGACACGCTGCCCGCGCGCGTCACCTGCCGCCACTGCGGCCTGCGGCTGTCGGTCAAGGTCCCGCGCGAGCACCTGACGCCGGACGGGGCGGGCGGGGCGGATCCCGTGCGCCTCGAGGAGAGCGCGGTCGTCGTCGAGGCGCGCATGCCCGACGGGGCCGTGCTGGCGCGCGCGGCCGCGTGCCCCGACGCGGCGTCGGCGCGCCGCGCGCTGATCGCCGGCTGCGTCGTCTCGGCGACCGACGACGGGCAGCCGGTCGACCCGCTCGCGCTCGGCGCCGGCCTGCTCGAGCGGCTCGGCGAGGCGCTCGTCGCGGCCGACCCGCAGGCGGAGGTGCGCGTCCCGGTCCAGTGCGCCGGCTGTGCGGCCGAGTGGTCGCCCGTGTTCGACGTGACGCACTTCCTGTGGAACGAGCTGACGGCCACGAGCGTGCAGCTGCTCGACGAGGTCCACCAGCTCGCCGTCGCCTACGGCTGGTCGGAGGAGCAGATCCTGCGGCTGCCCTCGCGCCGCCGCCGCCGCTACGTGGAACGGCTCGCCGATGACTGACTTCTTCGGACGCCTCGCCGAGCGGCTGGTGCGGCCGGGCGACGACCTGCTGTGGCCGGCGACGCCGTCCCGCTTCGAGCCGCCGCGCGACCTGCTGCCGGCGGCACCGGCGGCCGCGACGGGGGCGGTCGAGGCCGCCGGCCCCGCGCCGCGCGCCAGACGCGCCGCGCGCACGCGGGCGAGCGCGCCGCGCTCGCTCGACGACTACCTGCAGGCGCGCGGCGGCGCGGCGGCGGCGGGCCGGAGCCGGGCGTGACCAGCTACAAGGGGATCGCCGCCGCGACGCAGACGCTCGGCTACCTCGCCGGCGCCGCGGTGCTGGGGGCGGTGCCGGAGGCGCGCGTGACGCTTGCCCGGCCGGAGGAGCCGGCCGCCGGCGCCGCGAACGAGCCGCGCCTGAACATCTACCTCGTGCAGGTCCTGACCGAGCCGACGATGCGCTCCAACGACCTGCCGACGCGCGACGTCGAGGGCAACTACGTCGGCGTGCCGCTCGCGCCGGTGAACCTCCGCTACCTGCTGTCGTTCTTCGGGCCGTCCGAGAAGGCGCACCTGATGCTCGGCGCGGTCGAGCTGACGCTGCGCGAGCACGCGCTGCTCGGCCCCGCGACGATCCGGCGGGCGCTCGCGGGCCACCCCGACCTGAAGGACTCCGGCCTGGAGGCGCAGGTGCCGCCGGTGCGGATCGTGCCGAGCACGGTGACGCTCGAGGAGCTGGCGCGCTTCTGGTCGGGCTTCCTGCAGATGCCCTACACGATCTCGACCCTCTATGAGGCGCAGACCGTGATCCTCACCTCGACGGCGACGCCGGTCGAGGAGCTGCCGGTGCAGCAGGTCGACGTCCACGTGACCGCGTCCGCGGCGCCGGAGCAGCCCGCCGCGGGCCGCTCGCGCGGCCGCTGGTGGAGCTGACGCGATGAGCAGCGGATCGCTCGCCGGCTGGCAGGAGCAGAACCGCGTGTTCCTCGCGCTCGCGCTCGACGACCTGTGGGCGCGCATGGAGGGCGAGGACGACGCCGCCGGCCCGCGCGCGGAGGTCGCCGCGCTGCTGGAGGCGATGGACGAGCGGCCCCCGCTGCTGCGGCTCGCCGACGCGTTCCGGCTCGACGGCTTCGAGCAGGACCTGCTGCTGTGGTGCCTCGGCGCGGAGCTCGACCCGCGCTTCCGGATCGACGCGGTGCCGGTGACGGTCGGGCTCGCGCTCGAGCGGCTGGCGGGCGCGAACTGGGCGGCGCTCGACCTCGCCGCGCCGCTGCGCGCGTGGGGGCTCGTCGCCGTCGAGCGCGCGGCGGCGCTGGCCGACGCGCCGATCCGCCTCACCGGCGACGTCGTCCGCTTCCTGATGGGCTTCGACCCGCGGCTGGAGCCGGACGCGGCGTTCGTCGCGACGCCGGCCTCGCCGACGCCCGTCGTCGCGAGCCGGCAGGCGCTGGCGGCGGAGATCGCGCAGGCGGTCGCGACGACGCTCGACGTCAGCGGCCAGATGCCCGCCGTCGAGCTGCACGGCGCCGAGGAGGAGGATCGCGTCGCCGTCGCGCAGCTGTGCGCCGAGGCGCTCGGCGGCTCGCTCGCGAGCGCCGACCTGCGCGACCTGCCCGCGCCCGGCGCCGAGCTCGACGCGCTGCTGCTGACGTGGAGCCGGCGCGCGCGGCTGACCTCGACGGTGCTGTGCGTCACCGGCGCCGACGAGCGCGACGACGACCCCTCGCTGCGCCATCGCGTCGACCGCGCGCTGACGCGGGTGCCGGGCCTGCTCGTCCTCTGCGCGCGGCGCGCGACGACGGCCGAGCACGCCCGCCCGCTGATCCGCCGCCGCGTCGAGCCGCTCGCGAGCGACGAGCGGCTCGAGGTCTGGACGGCGTGCGTCGAGGCCACCCGCGCGCGCCTGCGCAGCCGCCGCACGCGCGGGCTGCCGGCCGAGCTGGCGGCGCTCGCGAGCGACTTCCGCGTCGGCGCGCGGACGGTGCAGCGCGTCTGCCTGGAGGCCGAGGCGACGCTCGGGCGCGGCAGCGGCAGCGTCGACCCGGCGGTGCTCGGCGCGCTGCTGCGCGAGGGCTGCGCGCGGGCGGTGCGGGCGCGGCTCGACCCGCTGCTGGACCGGGTCGTGCTGGACGACGTGCACGAGGTGGCGCTGCCGGAGCACGAGGCGCGCCAGCTGACCGAGCTGGAGCTGAGCATCCGCCTCGCGCACGAGGTCGGCACCCACTGGGGGCTCGGCCGCGGCCGCACGAACGGCGCGACCGCCCTCTTCGCCGGCCCCAGCGGCACCGGCAAGACGCACGCCGCGCTCGTGCTCGCGAAGCGGCTCGGGCTCGACCTCTACCGCGCGAACCTCGCCGGCATCCTCAGCAAGTACATCGGCGAGACGGAGAAGAACCTCGACCGCATCTTCGACGCGGCGGCGGCCGGCGGCGTCGTGCTGCTGTTCGACGAGGCCGACGCGCTGTTCGGCAAGCGCTCGGAGGTGCGCGACAGCCACGACCGCTACGCGAACATCAGCACCGCGTACCTGCTCGCACGGATCGAGAGCGCGCCGACGCCGACGATCCTGACGACGAACCTGAAGGACGCGATCGACCCGGCGTTCGTGCGCCGCCTGCACTTCGTGATCGACTTCCCGTTCCCGTCGGAGGGGCAGCGCGAGCAGATCTGGCGCACGGTCTACCCGCAGCAGACGCCGACCGAGGAGCTGTCGCCCGAGCGCCTCTCGCTCGTCGCCGCGACCGGCGGCACGATCGGCAACATCGCGCGCCGCGGCGCGTTCCTCGCGGCGGGCGAGCCGAGCGCCGTCGAGATGCGCCACCTGCTCGAGTCCAGCCGCCTCGAGCTGCGCAAGCTCGGGCGCGACCTCACGCCCGACGAGCTGGAGGCGTGGGAGGACGAGCCGGAGGCGTGGGAATGACGGCGCCGGGGAGCGGGCAGCCATGTCGGTGAGCAGCGGCGGCCCGGTGCAGAAGGGCGCGCTCGTCGCGGTCGCGGCCGACGGCTCCAAGCGCTCGCTCGCGTTCCAGTACAACCCCGACACGCTGCGCCGCTCGCTCGAGCCGAATCTCGTCGGCGGGCACCCCGGCTCGCGCTCGCAGGCGGTCCGCTACGCCGGCGCGCCGACCCAGACGATCACCGTCGAGTGCCGCTTCTCGGCCGCCGACGCGATCGCCGCCGGCGACGTCGGCCAGGGGATCGCCCCGCAGCTCGCGGCGCTGCAGACGCTCCTCTCCCCGGCGAGCGCCGACGTGCTGCAGGCGCAGACGATGCTCGACGCCGGCACGATCGAGGTGCTGCCGGCGCTCGCCGACCGGCTGCTGTTCGTGTGGGGCGGAACGTCGGTGCTTCCGGTCCAGCTGACCGACGTCGCGATCGTCGAGCAGCTGCACGACCGCGACCTCGTGCCGGTGCTCGCGACGGTCACGCTGACGATGCGCGCCGTCACCTACTCCGACGTCGGCGAGGGCAACGCCTCCTACGGCGAGTACGTCAGCTACCAGCAGCAGCTCGAGCGGCTGGCGGCCGGCGCGTTCACGAGCGGTGGGAGCGGGCCGTCGTGAGCGCGAGCCGCTACGCGCCGTGCGCGCGGCTGACGCGCACCGACGCCTCCGGGCGCGCGGTCGAGTACCTGGCGACGCGGATCCTGCCGCTCGGCGACGCCGTCGCGGGGCCGGCGAGCACGGACGTGCGGGCGGCCGAGCTCCACCGCCTCGACCTCGTCGCCTACCGCACGCTGCGCGACCCCGATCAGGCGTGGCGGATCGCCGACGCCAACGACGCGATCGACCCGTTCGCGCTCTGCGCGCGGGTGGGGGACCGGCTGCGGCTGCCGGCGAGCACGCTGTGAGCGCGCCCCCGACGATCGAGCTGGGGCTGCGGGTCGGGCCGGGCTGGCCGCCCGCGGCGCCCGCGCACCTGATGCGCGCGCTGCGCAGAGTCGAGGTCACGCAGCAGGACGCCGCGCCGTGCGGCTTCCAGCTCACCTTCCTGGCCGAGCTGGTCGCGCTCGGCTCGTCCTTCGAGATCGTCGGCGATCCGCTGCTGGCACCGTTCAACCGCGTGCTGCTGCGCGCCGCCGTCAACGGGCAGCCGACGACGCTGATCGACGGCTTCGTCACCCACCACCAGTACGTCCCCGGCAACGGCCCGGAGGACTCGCTGTTCGTCGTCACCGGCGAGGACGTCAGCGTCGCGATGGACCTCGTCGACTACTCGCGCGAGTTCCCGGCGCTGCCCGACGCGGCGACCGTCGCGACCGTGCTGGCGCCGTGGCTGGCGCTCGGGCTCGTGCCCGAGGTGATGCCGTCCGCGACCTCGCTCGTGCCGGCCGACTACGTGCCTCAGCAGGCCGAGACCGACCGCGCGCTGCTGCAGCGCCTCGCCCGCTCCAACGGCAACGTCTTCTACGTCACGCCGACGGCCGAGCCGTACGTCAACACCGCCTACTGGGGGCCGCCGTGGCGCTCCGGCGGCCCGAGCGCGGTGCTCGACGTCGCGGTCGGGGCGGCGAGCACGGCCGACTCGTTCAGCGCCGAGTACGACGCGCTCGCGCCCGTGACGTACTTCGGCCTGTCGAGCCTCGAGCAGATCGCGCCCTCGCCGCCGATCCCGATCTTCACGTTCGAGAGCACGCGCACGCCGCCGCTCGCGGCGCGGCCGGCGCTCGGTCTCGGCAGCTCGCTGCTGACCTCGCGCAAGGCGCTGTGGCGCGAGGACCAGCTCGACCCGGTGCGCGCCAACCTGCGCGCGCAGGCGATGACCGACTGCTCGACCGACGCGGTCGTGACGGTCAGATGCGGCGTGCGGCCGGCGCGGCTCGGGCAGGTCGTCAGCGCGCCCGGGATCGTCGGCGTGCGCGGCACGGGGGAGGCCTACGACGGCCTCTACTACCTCAAGTCCGCGACCCACGCGATCTCGCTGCTGGCCGAGCAGGAGTGGGACTACGCGCAGCAGCTCACGCTGACGCGCGAGGGCGTCGGCACCACGACGACGACGCTGGTGGCGGCGTGACCGCACAGCCCCCGAGCTGCGACGCGGCCACCGGCGCCCCGCGCTTCTGGGGCAAGTACCGCGGCAGCGTGGTCGACACCTCGGACCCGCTCGTGAGCGGGCGGCTGCTGTGCATGGTCGAGGCGCTGCCGGGGATGGAGCTCAACTGGGCGATGCCGTGCGTCCCCTACGCGGGGATCGAGCAGGGCTTCTTCGCGCTGCCGCCGGAGGGCTCCGACGTGTGGGTCGAGTTCGAGGGCGGCGACCCCGACAAGCCGATCTGGTCCGGCGGCTTCTGGGGCGCGGCCGAGGAGCCGCTCGTGCCGGAGATCGACCCGGAGCTGCCGGAGCTGGTCAACGTGTGGCGCAGCAAGTTCTGCACGCTGCTGTTCAACGACATCCCGGCCGAGGGCGGCGTCACCCTCTCCGCGATCGACCCGGTCGTGCCGGTGCCGGTGACGATGAAGATGAACGAGCTCGGCTTCTCGATCACGTGCGGCGAGCTGAGCTTCACGATGGACCCGGCGGTTGGGATCACCCTCACCGCGGGGGAGACGACGATGCTGCTCAGCGTCGCGGCCGTGAACGTCGAGACGCCGGCGGTCGACGTGACGGCCGAGTCGACGGTCGCCGTCACGAGCCCGGCGACGACGGTCGAGAGCGACGTCAACGTGACCGGCCCGGTCACCGTCGAGGGCGCCACGAGCGTGACGGGCGCGGTGACTATCGAGGGGGAGACGAACGTGACCGGGGCGGTCACCGTCGAGGGCGAGACGAACGTGACCGGCGCCGTCACGATCGAGGGCGAGACGAACGTCGCCGGGGCGATGACGGTCGAGGGCGAGACGAACGTCGCCGGCCTCTTCACCGTCGAGGGCGACGCGAACTTCCTCGGCGCGCAGCAGACCGAGGGCAACTGCGCCGTGCTCGGCCTGATCGAGGGCATCGTCGTCCCGCCGCTGCTGTGAGCCCGCCGATGAGCGACAACGCGATCGACTTCCCGCTGCACCTCGGCGCCGCCGGCCACGCCGCGCGCCCGGCGACGCGCGACGTCGCGGTCGAGCAGCTGATCGAGGAGCTGCTGTTCACCGCGCTCGGCGAGCGGCTCAACCGGCCCGAGCTCGGCTGCGGCCTGCTGCAGCTCGTCTTCGAGCCGGAGTCCGACGAGCTGCGCGCGGCGACCCAGTTCCAGGTCGCGACCGAGCTGCAGCGCTGGCTCGGCGACGTGATCCGCGTCAGCTCCGTCGTCGCCGCGTCCGACGGCACGCAGCTCAGCGTCACCGTCGCGTTCACCCCGATCGCCGGCGGCGCGCCGCGGACCGCGGTGTTCGTGCGATGAGCGCCGTCGCCCTGCAGCGCTCCGCCATGCGGCTCGGCCGCCGCCGCTGGCGCGTCGAGCTGGCGTTCGCGCCCGGCCCGCACGGCGCGCACGGCCTCCCGCGCGTGCAGCGCGGCGGCGTGTCGGTGCGCCCGCGCGCCGGCGAGCGGGCGCGCGCGCACGTCGAGTCGGTGACGGTCGCGAGCCCGTCGGCGCGCGAGCGCTTCGGCGTCGTGCTCGCGGTCGAGGCGGAGCGCGGCGAGGAGCGGCGCGGTCTGCGGCTCGAGCTGCGCGGCCGCGACTGGCGCGCGGACGTGCTGCTGGGGGAGGGCGAGCCGGCGGCCGGCGTCGCGCGCCCGCCGCGCTCGGCGCCGCTCGACTACCGCGCGCGCGACTTCTGGGCGCTGCGCACGATGCTGCTCGGCGTCGTCGACGAGGTCGTCGGCCCCGGGCTGGTGGACCATCCCGTCTCGCAGACGGGCGCGCTCGTCGAGCAGCTCGCCTACCTCGGCGACGCGCTCAGCTACAGCCAGGACGCGATCGCGACGGAGGCCTACCTCGCGACCGCGCGCCGGCGGATCTCGGTCGTGCGCCACGCGGCGCTGCTCGACTATGCCGTCGGCGCGGGGCGCAGCGCCCGCGCGTTGGTGCGCGTCGAGGTGAGCGAGCCGCTGCGGCTGCCGGCGGGCACGCAGCTCGTGACCGGCTCGCGCGAGCTGCCGGCGCGCCTCGACGCGGCGGGGCTGGCGGCCGCGCTCGCCGCCGGCGGGCTCGTGTTCGAGACGCTCGAGGACGCCGAGCTGCGGCCCGGCGGCGCGGCGTGCGCGCTGCGCGGCGGCGGCCTGCCGGCGGGCGCCACGGGCGCCGAGCTGGCCGGCCGCTGCGAGCAGCTCGCGCCGGGCATGCTCGTCCTGCTCGAGCCGGCCGGCGCGGTGGCGGCGTCCACGGGGCAGGTCGTGCGGCTGACCGAGGTCGCGCACGAGCGGCATCGCACGCGCGTCGCCTGGGCCGAGGCGGATGCGCTCGCCGACGGCGCGCTGACGCAGCTGCCGCTGCGGCTGCGCGCCGGCAACCTCGTGCTCGCCGACCACGGCGCGACGCACGACTGGGCGGCGCTGCCTGCGCCCGCCGCCGGGCGGTCCTACTGGCCCGTGCTGCCGGTCGGCCGGCCCGCGATGAGCGCCGGCGCCGCCTGCGGGCGGCGCGCCGGGAGCGCCGCCGAGCGGCTGCTCGCCGCCGGCCGGCCGGTGCGCCCGGCGGTCGCGCTGCGCAGCGCCGCCGCGACCGGCCACCACGCCTGGAACGAGCGCGCGTCGCTGCTGGAGAGCGGCCCGCTCGACCCCGACTTCGTCGTCGAGGTGGAGGAGGACGGCACCGCGCGCCTGCGCTTCGGCGACGGCGTCAACGGGCTGCGGCCCCCGGTCGGGACGGAGTTCGAGGCGCGCGTGCGCTCGGGCGGGGGCAGCGCGGGCAACGTTCCCGCCGGCGCGATCGCGCACGTCGTCGGCGACGACCTCCGCCTGCTGTCGGTGCGCAACCCGATGCCGGCGGCCGGCGGCGCCGACCCCGAGCCGCTGGCGACGGTGCGGCTGGAGGCGCCGAGCGCCTTCCGCATCACCGACCGCGCCGTCACGCCCGCGCAGTACAGCGCCGTCGCGCTCGGCGTCGAGGGTGTCGCGGACGCGACGACGGCGATCGTGCCGACCGGCAGCGGCCCGCTCGCGCGCGTGCGCGTGCACGCCGGCAGCTGGGGCGTCCCCGCCGAGCCGCTCGCGCGCCGCGCGCACGCGCAGCTGGAGCGCCGCCGGCCCGTCGGCGTCGCGCTCGACGTGCGGCCGGCCGAGCCGATCGCGGCGCGCATCCGGCTCGCGCTGACGGCCGAGCGCGGGTGGGCGCTCGCCGCCGTCGCGGAGACGGTCGACCGTGCGCTGCGCGACGGCCTGCTCGGGCCCGGCCGCTTCCGCTTCGCGACGACGCTCCATCGCAGCGACCTCGTCAAGCTGCTCGCGCCGCTGCCGGGCGTGGCCGACGTCGCGGTCGTCGGCTTCGACTGGGCCGGCGTCCCGGCCGGCGGCCCGCCGCGCGACGAGCTGCGCCCGCCGTTCGGGCACGTCATCCGGATCGACGACGACCCGGCGGTGCCGCAGCACGGCACGCTGGCGATCGACTGGCGGACGGCCGCGTGAGCGTCGCGGACCCGTACGCCGAGGGCCGCGCGGCCGTCGCGCTGCTGGAGCGGCTGCGCGAGCAGCCGGCGCTCGCGGGCCTCGCGCTCGACGGGCAGCCGGACTGGATCCTCGCGCTGTGCGACGCCTGGGGCGCGCTCGCGGACGTGATCGGCTTCTACCAGGAGCGGATCGCCGAGGAGGCGTTCCTGGCGACGGCCGAGCAGCCGTCCTCGGTGGAGCTGATCTACCACTCGCTCGGGCACCGCTTCCCGCCCAACGCGGCCGCCGCCACGTCGCTGGCCTACCACCTGCGCGCCGACGTCGCCGGCGTCGAGGCCGTCTCGCGTGCGCGGGCGGCGGGCGGCACCGGGATGAGCCCGCAGGACCGTGCGCGGCTGGCGGCGCAGGCGGCGGCGCCGGCCGCTTCGGCGGCGGGCGGTTCGGCCGGCGGGTCGGCCGCCGGCGCCCCGCCGTCCCCGGCCGCCCCGCAGCCCGGGATGCCCGTGCCCGGTGGGCCCGGCCTGCCGGGGGCGCCCGGCCAGCCGGGCGCGATCCCCGGCGTGACGCCGGTCGGCACGCCCGCCGGCATCGCGCCCGACGGGACGGCGAGCGCCGCCGCCTCCGCGCTGGCGCTCGGGACCGGCAGCGACATCCCGCCGGCCGCGCAGGTGCGCGGGATCCCGACCGCCGCCGGCAAGGCGCCGGTGTTCGTGACGCTCGCGCCGCTCGACGCCTACGTCGGCGCGAGCCGGCTGGCCGTCGACGTGCCGGCGACCGCGCCGCCGCCGGCGCTCGGCGCGCGCACGACGCAGCTCGAGCTGGCCGGCACGACGACGAAGCTGAGCGTCGGCCAGCCGGTCCTGGTCGCCGCGACCGACCGCGCCACGGGCGCGCCGCGGCGTTGGGTGCGGCTGCTGACCGGGGTGCACGCCGACGGGGCGCGCGGCTCCACGCGCATCGCCTGGGAGGCGCCGCTCGGTGCGGAGGCCGGCGAGCCGCCCGCGGCCGGCAGCGAGGACGCCGTCGTCTACGGCTTCGCGCGCTCCTCCGCGCTCGTCGCCGCCAACGCACCGGCCTGGAGATCGCTGACGCCCGCCCGCCAGCTCGCGGTCAAGACCGACGACGGCGCGACGATCCCGATCCGAGGCGGGCTGGCCCGCAGCGCCGACGGGCGCACGTGGACGCTCGACGCCGGCGGCCTGCCGCCCGGCGCCGACCTCACCGCGGTCGCCGCCTACGACGACGTGACGATCGTGGCGGCCGGGCCCACGCTGCTGCGCGCGACCGCGGGGGCGCCGTTCCAGCCGGCGACCGTCGTCGGCGGCAGCCGGCGCCCGGTGCTGTCGCTCGGGGGCACGCGCAACCAGATGCTGGCGGCGGCCGGTGGCGGCGTCGTCTACCAGTCGCTCGACGACGGCGTCACCTGGAGCGCGATCGCCGGCGGCCCGCCGCAGCTGCTCGACATCCCCTCGACCTCGGCGCTGGCCGGCGCCAGAACGCGCCAGGTCGACAGCGGCCAGCTGCCGCCGGTGGCGGTCCGCTGCGCGATCCAGGACCCGCGCGACAGCTCGATCCTGCTGGCGGGGACCGACGCCGGACTGTTCACGTACGCCGGGAGCCGCTGGGTCGCGCCCACGACGCCGGCGCCCGCCGCCGCGTCGTCGTCGCCCGCTCCGTCGTCGCCGCCGCCGCCCGCCCCGCCCCCGCCGCTCCCGCCGGCGACGTGCGTCTACGACCTGCTCGTCGTCGGCAAGACCGTGCTGGCGGCGACCGCGGGCGGGGTCTTCGTCCGCACCGGGCACGTCTGGAGCACGACGCCTGCCGGCAGGCTCGCGCAGCCCGTGCATGCGCTCGCCGAGGCCGGCGGGACGCTCTACGCCGCGACCGACACGGGCCTGGTCGCCAACGCCGGCGGCGGCTGGCAGGACGCGAGCGCGGGCCTGCCGACGGGCGCGCGCGTCGCCGCGCTGCTCGCCGCGCGGAAGACGCTGTTCGCCGCGACCGACGCGGGGATCTACGGCGCCGCCCTCGGCGGCGCCGCGCTCGCATGGAAGCGCGCCGACGAGGCGCCGGCGTTCGCGCTCGACGGCGACGCGTTCCAGCCGCCGCCGGAGACGTCGACGGTGGCGTCGTTCGTGCCGCCGCCCGGCCTCGTCGCGGCCTTCTCGACCTACGGCGTGGTGCTCGGCGACGACGCGCGCGTCGCGGTGGCGGTCGCGCTCGGGGGCTTCCGCCTGACCGCCGGCGGCCACGCCTACCTGCTCGCGCGCTCGTCGTCGGGCGACTGGCAGGTGACGCTGCTCGACGCGCTGCCGGCGGCGGCCGCGCTGGCGGCGGCCGGCGACGCGATCCTTGCCGTCGGCTCGGCGGCGCAGAGCATCGCGGACGACTGGCCGGGGCTCGCGGTCGCGGGCGCCACGGTCGAGCTCGCGCCGCAGGTCAAGGGGGTCGCTCCCCAGCTGCCGGCGATCGTCGCGCAGCGCACGACGCCGGCGCTGTGCGCGACCGTGCTCGACGTGACCGCCGTCGAGCAGGACGCAGGCGTGCGCGGCGGCGCCGAGACGGCCTTCACGCGGCTGACGTTCGCCGAGCCGCTGGCCGCGGGCCGCTTCCAGCGGCGCGTCGCCACGGTCTGGACGGGGGCGACGGTCCTGCCGCTGTTCGACCCGCCGTCGAGCGCGGTCGCGACGCTCGCGGGCGGCATGGTTCAGCTCGCCTCGCGCCTGCCGGCGCCGCTCGCGGCCGGCCGTCTGGCGACGATCACCGGCGCGCCGCCCGGGCTCGTCGTCGCGCCGCTCGGCGGCGCCAGCCGCATCGCCTCGCCGGGCGAGGAGCCGGCGAGCGTGGGGCCGTCCGAGGCCGACCTGACCGGCGTCGCGATCGCGCCCGACGGCAGCGTCTACCTGTCCGGCGGCGAGGGCGTCTTCGCGATCGCCCCGGCGCCCGCCGGCGAGCCGGACGGCGGCGCGCGCGTCGCCGCGCCCGAGCTGCTCGGCGCGGGCTGGCCGGCGGGTGGGTCCAACGGCGTGGCGGTCGCGGGGGCGCAGCTGCTGGCGGCCTCGTCGGCCGGCGTGCAGCTGCTTTCGCCGGCCGGCTGGCAGCGCGCCGGCGACGCGGTGGGCGAGGTGCTCGCGCTTGCGGGCGACGGCACGACCGTCGCCGCGAGCGTCGCCGGCGGCGTCCTGCTGCGCGCCGCGGACGCGGCGAGCAGCCCGCAGGCGTGGGCGACGCTGCCGAGCCTGCAGCCGGCGCCGGCGGCGCTCGCGGTGAGCGGCACGACGCTCTACGCCGCCAACGCCGACGGCGTCTTCGCGCTGGCCGGCGAGCGCTGGTCGCAGCTGACGGCGGGGTCGGCGCCGACGTCGGTCGCGTGCCTGCTGATCGCCGGCGGCGTCCTGTGGGCGGGCGGTGCGAGCGGGCTGCACAGCTGGGACCCCGCGGTCGGCGAGTGGCGCACCGACCCGGGCATCGCGGCGCCGGTCGAGGCGCTGTGCGAGACGCCCGCGGGCGCGCTCGTCGCCGCCGGGCCGGCCGGCGTGGTGCAGCGCGCGGGCAGCGGTTGGAGCGAGCTGGCGCCGCCCGTCGGCGCGTCGCTGACGGCGCTCGCCGGGCATCCCGACGGCGCGCTGTGGTTCGCGGCGAGTGCGTCGCTGCAGCTTGTCGCGAGCGACGGGACGGCCGGCCTCGCGCTCGCCCACGAGTCGTTGCTGAGCGGCGCGATCGTGCAGCAGCAGGACCTCGCGACGCTCGCGCAGGGCGGCGTGCCCGCCGTGCTCGTCGCCGCGCTGGCCGACTGCGGGCACGCGCTCGACCCGTCCTGCACGGTCGCCCCCGGCGACGGGCCCGGCTGCTGGCTGATCCGCTCCGGCGGCGACGTCTACGTCGTCGCGGCGCGCAGCGCGGGCGGCCGCACGGCGATCTGCGTGCACCGCACCGCGGCCGTCGCCTACCCGCTGGCGCCGGCCACGACCCGCGGCGGCGCGCAGAGCTGGCCGGTCGAGGCCGGCGGGACGGCCGCCACGCTGGTCGCGCCGACGGCGCGCGTGCTGCTGCTGGCGGCCGACGCCGACGCGCCCGCGCTCGCCGAGCAGGCGACCGTCGCGGCGCCGGGCGTCCAGCCGGCCGCAGCGCCCGCGCGCAGCGGCAGCAGCGTCCGCTTCGCCCAGCCGCTGCGCCACCTCTACGACGCGACGACGGTGCAGGTCAACCTCAACGTCGTGCCGGCCGCGCAGGGCCAGCCGCGCTCGCTGCCGATCGGCAGCGGCGACCCGCAGGTGCCGCACCAGACGTTCGCGGTTCGCACGCCGATCGCCGCGGTTCCCACGGGGACGGCGGATGCCGCCAAGGCCGCCGCACCGACGCTGGTCAGCACGCTGCGCGTCTACGTCGACGGGCAGCCGTGGTCGGAGGTCGCGTCGCTCGGCCAGGCCGGGCCGCAGGACCGCGTCTACGTCACGCGCGTCAACGCCGACGGCAGCGCGTCGGTGAGCTTCGGCGACGGCGTCCACGGGGCGCTGCTGCCGCCCGGGCGCGACAACGTCGTCGCGACCTACCTGGAGGGCGGCGGCCCGGACGGCGAGGCGGCGCCGGCGGCGCTGATCCAGGCGCTCGACCGTCCCCAGCTCGTCAGCGCCGTGCACAACCCGGCGCCCGCGCTCGTGCCGGTCGCGGCGCCGCCTGATCGGGTGCGCGCGGCGGCGGTGCGGCGCCTCGACCGCACCGTCACGATCGGCGACTACGCGGAGCTGGCGTGCGCCCAGCCGGGCGTCGCGAGCGCGACCGCCGAGGTGATCGCGGGCGCCCCGGGGCGCGCCGTCGCGATCACCGTCGCGCTTGCGGCCGGCGCGCCGGCGGACGCGCTGGAGCGCGTCGCCGCGGCCGTCGGGCCGCTCAGCAGCGGCGGGCTGCCGGTGCGCGTCGTGCCCGCCGTGCCGGTCGCGGTCGCCGCCGCGATCGAGGTCGTCTCGGCCGCGCCCGCCGCGGCGGTCGGCGCGCGCGTGCGCACGGCGCTCGCGGGCCTCGGCGCCCGCCGGCCCGGCGCGCCGCTGCTGGCGGCGCAGGCGATCGCTGCGGCGACCGCCGTGCCGGGCGTCGTCGCGGCGCGGATCGCCGGCTGGTCCCGCGCCGGGCGCACGAGCGTCAGAGCCACGTCGCTGCACGCGCACGGCGCCGCCTGGCCCGCCGCGCAGCCGTCCCCGACGGGCGCCGAGCTGCTGGCGATCGACGGCTCGGTCCACTGCCTCGCGATCGACGTGGAGGCCCCGGACGCATGAGCGCCCCGTCGCCGTCCTACCCGCTGCTGCGCGACCTGCTGCCGCGCATCTTCTGGCTGCGCGACCAGGAGGGCGGCGGTGGCGCGCTCGAGGCGCTGGTCCAAGCGCTCGCCGCCGAGTACGACGGCCTGCGCGAGCAGGTCGAGCAGCTCTACGACGAGCTGTTCCTCGCCACCTGCGAGCCCCGCTTCGTGCCGCTGATCGGCGAGGGGATCGGGATCGACGGGCTGGCGACCGCGAGCGGCCCCGGCGTCGGTGACCGCGCGTGGGTCGGGCGGGCGATCGGGCTGCGCCGCCGCAAGGGGACGCTCGCCGCCGCCGCGCGCGGGCTGAACGCGGCGACCGGCTGGGCCGCCTACGCGCTCGAGGAGCGCAACGTCGTCGGCGCCACCGCGTCGGTGCGCGAGCCGCAGCTCGGCGCGCCGCGGCTGGTCGACCTGTCGGGGCGGCGGCCGGCGGCGGCGCTGCGCGAGCCGTGGTCGCGCGTGGGTCGCGGCGTCGCGATCTCCGGCCGCCCCGAGATCCCGGGCGAGCCGGCGTCGCTCGCCGTCCGTCCCGCCGGCGGGCCGACGCCGGCGGGCGCGGCGTTCCACGTCTGGCGGCTGCGCAGCTTCCCGGTGCAGGGGCGCTGCGCGCGGCCGGCGCACGACGCGCCCGCGCACGTGCGCGGCCGTGCGTTCCGCTTCGACCCGCTCGGTCGCGACGTGCGGCTGTTCGGCGTGCCCGCCGTGCCCGCCGACCCGACCCGCGCGCCCACGCCCGCGGAGCTGCCGCTGCCGCTGACGGTCTGGCAGTTGGAGGACGAGCTGCGCGCCCGCCGGCCGCTGCGGCCCGCGCCGGTCACGGTGCAGGGGTGCGAGCGCCTCGCGGCCGCCGACCTCGGCGACTGGCGCGCGCCCGCGGCGCTCGAGCGGGCCGACGCGGTCGTCGACCCGCTGCGCGGCCGGCTGCTGCTCGCGCACCCGCGGCACGGCGCGGTGCACGTCGACTACGCCTACGGCTTCCCCGGCGAGCTCGGCGGCGGCCCCTACGGCGTCGCCGCCGACTATGCGCCGGCGCCGCCCGGCACGGCGGCGATCGCCGTCGCGCAGGCCGGCGACGGCGCCGAGCGCTCGCTCGAGGCGGCGCTCGCCGCCGCAGCCGGCGACCGCGACGCGGCGATCGTCGTGCAGGACAGCGCCACCTACGCCGCGCCGGCCGGCGGCTGGACGCTGCGCGTCCCCGCGCGCGGCCAGCTGCGGCTCGCCTCGGCGCCGCAGGCCGCGCCCGTGCTCGACGGCGACGTGCACGTGCACCTCCACCGCCGCGGCCGGCTGGAGCTGAGCGGGCTGACGATCTCCGGCACGCTCCACGTCCACGGCGAGGGGGAGCTGGCGATCGAGCACTGCACGCTCGCGCCGCAGCCCGGGCGCACCAGCCTGCGCGCCGCGGAGGGCGTCGCCGTCGGGCTGTCGTTCGCGATCGCGGGCCGGGCCGAGGTGCACGACGCGGCCCTGCTCGCCGCGATCGTCGACGGCCCGCTGACGGCGCCCGGCGCGCTCGAGCTCGAGCAGGTGACGGCGCTCGGCCCGGTCGACGCGGGGACGCTGCACGCGGGCGACTGCATCTTCCGCGCGCCGGTGAAGGCGGCGGCAGGGCTCGCGCGCACGAGCTGGCTCGCGCACGGGTCGCAGGTGCCGGAGCGTCTGCGCTGCAGCGGCCCGGAGGCGGGCGTGCCGCGCTTCGCCTCGACCCGCTGGGGCTCGTCCGCCTACGGCCAGCTGCAGCTCGGCTGCCCGCGGGCGATCGCCGCCGGCGGCTCGCTCGGGGGCGAGCCGGGCGCCTACCACTGGCTCGGGCAGCCGGAGCGCTTCGCGCGCATCCCTGCCGTACTGGAAGATCTGCTGCCCGCGGGGACCGCCGCGAGCGTCGTCTACGTCAACTGAAGCGAGCACACGGCCAAGCACATGCGCGGAACACGCTACGGAGACTTCTCGCGACCCGGCGCCGACCCCGGCGACGGCTGGAGCGGCGTGCTGCTGCAGCAGGGCCGCGTCCAGCTCGACGCCGACTTCAACGACGCGCGCGCGATCGGCGCGGACGCGCTGCGCACCGCGCTCGCCGACCTGATGGGCGGCAGCTGGGCGCCCGCGTCGGACCCCGGCTTCGGCGTGCGCCCGCGCATGGCGCTCGAGTTCGACGGCAGCGACCGGCTGCTGCTGCAGGAGTCCGGCGACGCGGGCCCCGGCCCGCACGCGCACACGCTCGAGCTGTGGCTGACGTGGGACGGCGGCGCGTGCGTGCTCGTCGAGTGCCGCGCCGTCGACGAGCAGCCAGGCTACGCGCTCGCGATCGATGGCCACGGGCGGCTCGTGCTGCGCCTGGGGGCCGACGACGACAGCGCCCTGCGGCTCTACGCGTCGACACCCTTGAGACCCCATGCTCCGGCCCATCTGGCGGTCGTCGTCGCCGCCGACTTCGCCGCGCTCGTGCTCGGCGGCCGGCAGGTCGCCCGCAGCGCGCACGCGGGCGCGGACGACCTCTCGGGGCTGCGGATCGTGCTCGGCGGCCCGATCGACGAGCGCTCGCCCGAGCACGGCTTCGTCGGGCTCGTCAGCGAGGTGCGGGCGTGGCGCACGGCGCGCACGCTCGCCGAGCTCGCGCAGGGCGCCGAGGCGCCGCTGGCGCTGGGCGCGCCGGCCGCCGAGGCGGGGCTGGCCGGCAACTGGAGCCTCGACGACCCCGCCGGCGCGACGCGCCTCGCGGGGGCGCGGCCGCGCTGGCGGCTGACGGACCTCGCGATCGAGCCCGGTCGCTTCTACGTCGACGGCGTGCGCTGCGAGCAGCCCGTGCGCGGCCTCTACACGCGCCAGCCGGGTGCGGCGCCCGCGCCGCTGCCGGCCGAGGGCGAGCACCTCGTCTACCTCGAGCTGTGGGAGGAGACGGTCAGCGCGGTCGAGCAGCCGTCGCTGCGCGAGGTGGCGCTCGGCGGCCTCGACACGAGCGTGCGGACGCGGATCGCGACCCGCGTGCGACTGGCCGCGCTTGATGCGTCGGCCGCGCCGTCGGAGGTGCTCGCGCCGCCGGCGCCGGCCGATCCCGGCCGGCTCGCGGCCGAGCACGCCGGCGAGCTCGTGCCGGGCAACCAGCTCTACCGCGTCGAGGTGCACGAGACGGGGCGGCTGGGGGAGGACCCGCCGCCGACGTTCAAGTGGAGCCGCGACAACGGCGCGTCGCTGTTCGCAGTCGCGCCGGGCGAGCAGAACGACCGCCTCGGGCTGCTGTACGCCGCGAGCGGGGTGCCCGCGCTCGCCCCCGGCGACGTCGTCGAGCCGCTCCCGGCGGGGGCGCCGCTCGACGGGCCGCCGCCGCCGCTGCTGCGCGTGCGCGAGGTCTCCGAGCTCGACGGCTCGATCGTGCTCGACCGCGCGGCGCCGCCCGGCACCGCGCTGCTGCGCCGCTGGGACCACGACCCCGACCGCGCCGCGCCGCACCCGCGCGGGGCGGCCGGCGCCGCGCTGCCGGCGACGGGCGCGTGGGCCGAGCTGGAGGACGGCATCCGCGTCCGCTTCGAGGGCGGCGAGCTGCGCCGCGGCGACTACTGGTGGATCGTCTCGCGGATGGACGCGCGCACGATCGAGTGGCCCCACCGTAACGGCCATCCGGCGGCGCTGCCGCCGGCGGGGGTCGAGCGCCTCAGCGCGCCGCTGGCGCTGCTGTCGCTGCGCGACGGTTCGGTGCGGGTCGAGGACCTGCGGCGCATCGTCGCGCCGCTCGTCGCCGAGCGCGGCGCGCCGCAGGTGTGGCCGCCCGAGCCGCCGCCGGCGCCGGTCGCGCCCGCGCCCGTCGAGCCGCCGCCCGCCGACCCGGAGCCGGTCGAGCCGCCGCAGCCCCCGGCGCAGACGGCCGAGACGGAGACGGAGACCGTGCGCGTCACCGAGACGGAGGTCGCCGTCGAGGTCGAGACCCCCGACGGGCGCACGGAGGAGGTCGTCGCGGTCGAGGAGGTCGTGACCGTCGAGCGCACGCCGGCGCACGAGACCGGCTGGACGCACGTCGGCGACGTCGACCTGGGCGGCGGCGTTCTGCACGCCGCGGTCGGCCTCGGCGAGCGGATCGTGCTCGCGACCGAGCGAGCGCTCTTCTCGCTGTCAGTCGCCAAGGGCGTCGTCGAGCTGCTCGGCGAGCTGCCGGAGCCGCGCGAGGGGCATGCGCTGCTCGCCGTCGAAGGCCTCCTGCTGCTCGCCGGCGGCGGCCCCGCGGCGGACCGTCCCGACGGCCGCCTGCTCGCGTTCGAGCCGGCGAGCGGCGCGTGGAGCGAGCGCGCGCCGGCGCCCGTGCACCACGCGCACCCCGCGCTGGCGGCGGCGCACGGCTGGCTGCACCTGCTCGGCGGCGCGAGCGCGTCGCGCATGCGCCACCGCCTCCACGCCTCCCACCACGTCTACGAGGTCGCGCGCGACCGCTGGAGCGAGGCGCCCGAGCTGCCGGCCCCGCGTGCCGGCGCCGCGGCCGCGGCGCTCGGCGCGCATCTGCACGTCGTCGGCGGCAGGGGCCATGCCAGGAGCCGGCAGGCCGACGTCGCGCACGACGCGCTCGACCTGCGCAGCGGCGCCTGGGAGGAGCGCGAGCCGCTGCCGCGCGCGCGGGCGATCCTCGGCGCCTGCGCGCATCGCGGCCGGCTCGTGGCGCTGCTGGCACGGCACGACGGCGGCGAGGCCGGAACCGCGCTCGCGTTCGACCCCGCCGCCGGGGCGTGGGAGCTGCTGCCGCAACTGCCGCAGCGGGCCGCGGCGGCGATCGCGCTGAGCCATCGCAAGCGGCTCTACGTGCTCGGCATGAACCTCGACGGCACCGTCGCGATCCACGGGCTGGCATGACGGGGACGACCGAGCTGACCGTCCGCATCGGGGCCGCCCTCGAGCCGCTCGACGTCGCCGGCGACGAGCAGCCGGCGACGGCGCTGCGCGCGCTCGTGGCCGCGCATCCGCACGAACGGGTCGAGCTGACGGTGCGGGATCCGAGCGCGGCGATCGAGCAGGTCGCGCACGCCGCCGGCTTCGAGCCCGTCTACCGGCACGTGAGCGTCCGGGGATCGCTGGCGGCGGTGCGGCGCCCGTCGCCGCGGCCGTTGACGTTCCGCCGCTGGGAGGAGGTCGGGCGGCGCGGCGTGCTCGCGCTGCTGGACGCACTGTGGCGCGGGCGGCCGGGGCCGACCGGCCTGCCGGCCGCCGGCGAGCTCGAACGCTTCCTCGACCTCGCGCGCGGCCGCGACGGCGCACCCGACACGTCGCTGTGGCGCGTCGCCTACCGCGCGGGCGAGCCGGCCGGGCTGTCGCTCGGGCTGGCGCTCGACGAGCGCAGCGGGGCGCTGCTCTACCTCGGCCTGCTGGAGGGGCTGCGCGGGCAGCGGCTCGGCGCCGCGCTGCACGCCGAGGCGCTGTGGCTGATGCGCTCGCGCGGCCTCGTGCGGTATCAGGACGGCACCGCCGAGGACAACCTCCCGATGCGGCGCATCTTCGCCCGCGCCGGCTGCGAGCCGCGGGGGACCGTCGTGCTGCTCGTGCGCCCGGCACCCGGCGGCGGCGAGCCCGCGCCGAAGCCGGCCGTGCGGCGCCTGCCGCTCGGCGCGCACGTGAGCCTGCTGCGCAAGGTGCCGTGGGGAGGAGGGGTCCATGGATTCGCTTGAGCACCACAGAGACGTGCCGCCGCCGTCGGCGGCGCCGGCCCCGCCGGCGGCGGTGCGAGCCGCTGCGCCGGACCCGGCCGCGCTCCCGTCGCCGGTCGCGTCGCTGCTCGACGCGCCCGCGGCGGCGGTCCCCGCGCCCGTTGCCGTCCCGGCGCACCGGGGCGGTGGCACCGACTGGCGGACCGGACCGCTCGACCGCGAGATCCACAGCGCGCGGGACGAGCTCGGCGCCGTCTACGACACCGGCCATCACAAGCTCGCCAAGAGCAAGCTCTCGGGCATGTGGGACAAGCTCGACTACGACCAGAAGCGCGAGCTGCGCCAACGGCTCGACCTGCATCCGGGCGGCGAGGCGAGGAGCGTGATGAGCCTCGGGTCCAACGTCGTGCTCGGCCCGCAGTCGGGCCTGCGCGAGGAGGACCCGAATCGCGCCGTCGACCCCACGCTCGACGCGAGCGGCGAGATGACCCCGCGCAGCCGGATCTACAGCCAGCTCGACGGCGTGCTGTCCGGCCACGCCGCGCCGAGATACGACGCGGCCACCTTCGCGACGATCGCCGGCCACCTCGAGACCGCCGAGCGCCTGCATTACACGCGGACCGGCGGGCGGATGCTCGACCGCGACGTGTCGATGTGGAGCCAGGAGGGCGCGGACGGAAGATGGGTCCGCGGGCGCGCGGCGGCGCCCGCCGCCGCAGCCGCGCCTCCGCCCGCCGCGGCCGCGCCCCCGCCCGCGGCCGCGCCCCGGTCGCTGCGCGAGCTGAAGCGGCCGGAGTTCCAGGCGGACACCAGCGCGGGGGCGGCCCGGATGCCGGAGGAGTTCTACTCGGACCCGTACGCCGAGGTCGAGGAGGACATCGTCACGGGCGACTACCGCTGGGCCAGCTCCCGGCAGGCGTCCAAGAAGGGCGGGAAAAGATGACCGCCTCCGAGCGCGCGTAGGCGGGCGGCGCGCGCGTGACGACGGCCGACACCGCACGAGTGCTCGTCGGCGTGCACGTGCACGCGCAGCCGGACGGCCTGCACGCGACGCTCGCCTCGCTGCGCGCCGGCGGGGGGCCGCCGTTCGGGCTCGTGCTGCTGGGCGACGGTCCCGACGCGCCGACGCGCAGGGCGCTCGCGCAGCTCGGCCTCCCGCAGGACTCGACGCGGCAGCCGCTCGGCCCGCCGGCCTGCTTCAACCGGCTGGCGGCGCGCGACGAGTCCGACGTCGTCGTGCTGCTCGAGAGCGGCTGCCTCGCCGGGCCGGGCTGGCTCGCCGCGCTGCTGGCCGCGCTGCGCTCGCGGCCGGGGGTCGGGCTCGCCGGGCCCTCGACGAACGCCGCCTGGAACGCGCAGGGCGCGTTCCCCGGCCGCGGCGGCGCGCCCGCGGAGGTGGCCGCGACCGCGCGCGAGGCGCGCGACCGCTACGGCGCGCAGACGCGCTCGCTGGCGCCGCTGCACGGGCTCGCGGACGCCTGCCTCGCGGTCGCGCGGCCGGCGCTCGACGCCGTCGGCGCCGCCGACGAGGGCTACGCGCTCGGCCCCTGCTGGGAGATGGAGTACTGCGCCCGCGCGCTGCGCGCCGGCTGGCGCGCGGTGTGGGCGGGCGGCGCCTACGTCTGGCGCCCGCCGTTCACGCCGCGGCGCGAGCGGGCGGAGCGCGAGCTGTTCGAGGCGTCCAAGCGCCGCTACCAGGACGCCGTCTGCGGCCTGCGCCTGAGCGGCGCGCGCGACGACTACGAGCCGCACTGCCACGGCGAGTCCTGTCGCCACTTCGCGCCGGCCGAGCGGATGCGGATCCATCGCCCGCTCGAGCGCCGCCCGCAGGTCGCCGTCCCCGCGACCGTCGAGCCGCTCGTCAGCTGCATCATGCCGACGCGCGACCGCGCCGACTTCGCGCTGCACGCGATCGAGCTGCTCGCCCGCCAGGACTACGCGCGCTGGGAGCTGATCGTCGTCGACGACGGCGCCGACGACCTCGGCGCGCGCCTGCCGGCGGACGAGCGCGTCCGCTACGTGCGCGCGCCGGCCGGCGAGACGATCGGCGCGAAGCGCAACCGCGCCTGCGCGCTCGCGGCCGGCGAGGCGATCGTCCACTGGGACGACGACGACTGGTACGCGCCGCAGCGGCTGCGCCGGCAGGTCGAGCCGCTGCTCGCGGGCGCCGCCGACGTGACCGCCCTGCGGGCGGGGACGTTCCTCGAGCTGGACGCGTGGGCGAGCTGGCGCGTGACGCCGGAGCTGCACCGCCGGATGTTCGTCGAGGACGTCCACGGCGGCACGCTCGCCTATCGCAGAAGCGTGTGGGAGGGCGGCCGCTTCCCCGCCACCTCGCTCGCCGAGGACGCCGCCTTCCTGCGCGCCGCGCTGCGCCGCGGGGCGCGCCTGCGGCGGCTCGAGAACGACGGCCTGTTCGTCTACGTCCGCCACGGCGCGGGCGCGTGGTGCTTCGACTGCGGCAGCTTCCTCGACCCCGGCGGCTGGCTGCGCGCCGACGAGCCCGCGCTGCCGGCGGCCGACCTGGCGTTCCTCGCGGAGCGCTCGCGCGCGGCGCCGCGGCGGCGCACCCCGCTCGTGAGCTGCGTGATGCCGACCGCGGACCGCCGCGCGATGGTGCCGCATGCGATCGCCTGGTTCCAGCGCCAGGACCACCCCGCGCGCGAGCTCGTGATCCTCGACGACGGCGACGACCCCGTCGCGGACCTGGTCCCCGACGACGCGCGCATCCGCTACGAGCGCGCCGAGCGGCGGCTCGTGCTCGGCGCCAAGCGCAACGCCGTCTGCGAGCTGGCGCGCGGCGACGTGATCGTCCACTGGGACGACGACGACTGGATCGCGCCGCAGCGCGTCAGCCGCCAGCTCGCCGAGCTGGAGCGCAGCGGGGCGGAGGCCTGCGGCGCCACGAGCCTGCTGTACGTCAGCCCGGCCGGCCGCGCGGCGTGGCGCTACGCCTATCCGGGCGGCCGCGACGCGCCGTGGGTCGCCGGCAACACGCTCGCGTACACCGCCGACGCGTGGCGCCGCAGCCGCTTCCCGGAGATCCAGGTCGGCGAGGACGCCCGTTTCCTCTCCGACCGCCGGCGCACCGTGCAGGTGGTCGACGACGACGAGCTCGTCGTCGGCGTCGTCCACGCCGCCAACACGAGCCCGAAGCAGACCGACACCGCTTGGTGGCGGCGCATCCCGCTCGAGCACGTCGAGCGCGTGCTCGGCGCCGACGCGCCGATCTACCTGCCGCCGGCTGGATAGGCCGACGAGCGAACGTCCGATCTGCAGCGGTCGGCCGACGCGCCAAGTCGCCCGCCGGGGCGCAAGCACACCTGATTGTGGTGTTACGGTCGGGCATATCCGGCGAACTCCGACGCTTCCCTTGCGGGGGCGTCGGCGGGACGGAAGGAGGGCAGCGGGACCGTGTCGTGGTCAGGGGCGCGTGCGCCGAGCGCGCGCTCGCGAGGGTCTCACGATGGCCGGGGCTGACGACCGCCCGCAGCGGGACCGCGCGCGTCTCGAAGTCGAGCACGCGCAGCGCGAGCGCGAGGAGACGGACCAGACCGCGGCCGACACCGACCAGACGCAGGCCGATGCGGACCAGACGAGCGCCGAGACGGACCAGGCGGCGTCCGACGTCGACCGGGATCTCGCTCGGCGCGACCAGTACTCGGCCGACCGCGACCAGGCTGCCGCCGATTGGGAGCGTCTCCACGTCGAGCAGACCGATGCCGCGCGCGAGGCGCTGGAGACCTCCAGCAGCGAGCGCGAGGCGACCGCCAGAGAACGGACCGCGAGCGCTGCCGGCCGGGAACGGACGAGCGCCATGCGCGCCGCGACCGCAGCGCGCCGCGACGAGATCGCGTGCGTGCGCGACCGCACCGCCGCGCTGCGCGATCAGCTCGCCGAGGCCCGCGATGCGGCTGCCGCCGCGCGCGACCGCGCGGCCGAGGCGCGCCACCAGCGCATGCACGCGGACGACTCCCGCGCGTGGAGAGCGTTGCGAGAGATGCACGAGAGAGCCGCCGCCGAGCGCGAACAAGTCGCCGCCGAGCGCGTCGCGGCGGCCGCCGACCGCCACGCCGCCGCCGCCGACCGCGAGCAGGCGGCGACCGACCGGCGCCTCGGCGGCCTGGACGAGTTGACCGGGGTCTACCGCCGCGGCGCCGGCGAGCTGGCGATCGCCAAGGAGATCGACCGTGCACGGCGCAGCGCCCGGCCGCTGACGGTCGTCATGCTCGACGTCGACGACCTCAAGAGCGTCAACGACCGCCAAGGCCACGACGCCGGCGACGCGCTCCTGCGTTCGGTCGCGATGGCGATCGTCGCATCGCTGCGCGCCTACGACGTCACCGTCCGCTGGGGCGGCGACGAGTTCCTGTGCGCGCTCTACGACGCGACCACCGAGGTCGCCATCCAGCGCACCGCCCAGATCGCGGCGGCTCTCGGTGCGCTCAACCCGCCCGTGTCCGTCAGCGCGGGCTATGCGGAACTGTCCGCGGCCGACACGTTCTCGAGCGTCATCGCCCGCGCCGACCACGGACTGACGCGCATGAAGCCCTCACGCACGGACTGACGTCAGCAATCCGGCGTCTGCGCGTCGAGGCGGCCCTCGCCGGTGACGGCGGCGCAGGCGCGTCGACGTCCAGCGCGTCGACCACCCAGGCGCGCAGCAGCCGTGCGCTCGTGCGCGCGGCGCTCATTCCGCACCCCCGGCCAGCGCCGCGCCGGGCGCGGGGAGCGCGCCGAGCCGCTCGGTGCCGGCGTTGACGATCGTGCGCAGCTCGGCGATTGCGGCGCGCAGCGTCTCGGCGCCGGCGGGGGTGATGCGGTAGGGCCGGCGCCGGCCGGCCGCTCCCGTCGCCTCGATCAGGCCGCGGCCCTCGAGGCGGCCGATCGCCCCGTAGAGGGTCCCCGGCCCGAGCCGGACGCCGGCGAAGTCCTCGATGTCCTGCAGCAGGGCGTAGCCGTGCCGGGGCTCGGAGGCGAGGCTGGTGAGGATCAGGACGGTCGGGTCGTTCGACCGGCTCCCGACGCTCGTCGGGTCGCTGCTGTTGTTCGGCATGCGGCGGACGTTACTACGTAGTGCGTAATAACGCAAGACGTACTATTCAGAGGGCGCTCGTGGCGCATGTTCCTCGCAGCTTCATGCACAGGTTCGGGGCTCCAACCTGCGCTAAAGTGACTGCGCCCGATCGCCCCGTCCACGCTCGGTCGGTCACCCGTGCATTCGATGCGCCAGGCGATACGCAGCTCGACGGTCCACTTGCGCGCGATCGTCGCGGCGGTGCTGGCGCTCGCACTCGTCCTGGCGATCGCCGCGCTGGCGATGGCGGCGCCGTCGCTGTCGATCGACAGCGGTCCGTCCGGGCCGACGAACGACCCGATGCCGCAGTTCGGCTTCACGGCCGACGCAGGGACGACGGTCGAATGCTCGATCGATCAGGGAGCGCCCGCCTACGGCCCGTGCTCCGGCGCGGCGACCGACGCACCGGCCGCGCCGCTGCCCGACGGCGACTACGTCTTCCGCGTCCGCGCCACCGACGGCCAGCAGGAGCAGACAGAGGCGACGCAGTCGTTCACGGTCGACACGACGCCGCCGTCCCTGTCGGTCGACTCCGGTCCGCCGACGCTGAGCAGAGATACCACGCCGTCGTTCGGGTTCACCGCCGTCGATGCGACCGCGACGAGCGTCGAGTGCTCTGTCGATCAGGGGACGCCCGCGTACGGGCCGTGCACGAGCGCGTCGACGGACGTCGTCGGCGGGCCATTGGCTGACGGCTCGTACGTGTTCCGCGTGCGGGCGACGGACGCGGTCGGGAACCAGACCGAGAGAGAGCAGTCGTTCTCGGTCGACACGACGGCGCCGTCGGTGTCGGTCGACTCGGGTCCGTCCGGGTCGACGAACGTCACCACGCCGTCGTTCGGGTTCAGCGCGGAGGCGGGCGCGACGGTCGAGTGCTCGGTCGATCACGGGACGCCCGCGTACGTGCCGTGCACGGGGGCGAGCCCGTACACGGCGGCAGCGCTGGCGGACGGGGCGTACGTCTTCCACGTGCGCGCGACGGATGCGGCGGGCAACCAGACCGAGAGAGAGCGGTCGTTCTCGGTCGATGCGACGCCGCCCTCGGTGTCGGTCGACTCCGGTCCCGCGGGGGCCACGAATGACAGAACTCCGTCGTTCGGCTTCAGCGCCGAGGCGGGTGCGACGGTCGAGTGCTCGGTCGATCACGGGACGCCCGCGTACGTGCCGTGCACGGGGGCGAGCCCGTACACCGCGGCAGCGCCGCTCGCGGACGGCTCGTACGTCTTCCATGTGCGCGCGACCGACGCGGCGGGAAATCATGCGACGGCCTCGCAGTCGTTCTCGGTCGACACCGCGGCGCCGTCGTTGTCGGTCGACTCCGGTCCGGCCGCGCAGACGAACGACACGACGCCGACGTTCGGCTTCACCGCTGCGCCCGGCGCGACGGTCCAGTGCTCGATCGATCAGGCGACGCCGCCGTACGGGCCCTGCACCAGCGCGACGACGGACGTCGTCGGAAGACCGCTGTCCGAGGGGAGACACGTCTTCCGCGTGCGGGCGATCGACGGGCTCGGGAACGATGCGATCGTCTCACGCACGTTCACGGTCGACACCACACCGCCGTCGCTGACGATCGACTTCGGACCGTCCGGGACGACGAGCGACAACACGCCGCTGTTCGGCTTCACGGCCGAGGCGGGGGCGACGGTGGAGTGCTCGATCGATCAGGGGACGGCGGCCTACGGGCCCTGCGCGAGCGCCACGACGGGCGCCGCGTTCGCGCCGCTGGCCGACGGCGCGTACACATTCCGCGTGCGCGCGACGGACGCGGCCGGCAATCAGACGACCATGGCGCGCTCGTTCACGGTCGACACCGTCCTGCCGACGCCTCCCGTGACGCCGGCGCCGACACCACCGGTCACACCCCCCGTCACGCCCCCGGTCACGCTCCCGGTGACGCCCACGCCGTCCGTTCCGGAGCTGCTGAGCCCGTTCCCGCTCGTGCGGATCTCGGGCACGCTGACCGGGACGGGGGCGCACATCAGACTGCTGTCCGTGCGCGCCCCGCGCGGCGCGCTCGTGCGCGTGACCGTGACTCCGGCCTGCAGCGGGAGGAGACGCGCGTCGCGCGCATGCCGCGTCCTGCGGGCCGCCGCGACGGTGGGCAGAAGCGACGTCGTCACCTTGAGAGGCCTCGCGCGCACGTATCGCAGCGGCACCGTGATCGTCGTGCGGATCTGGCGCGCCGGCCGGATCGGCAAGTACACGCGCTTCACGATCGTGCGCGGCAAGGCGCCCGTGCGCATCGACCAGTGCCTGATGCCGGCGGCGACCCGCGGAAGCCGATGCCCGAGCGACTGAGCCGCGCGACCGTCGCGGCGTGCGCGGTGCTCGCCGTCGTCGTGTTCGGCGGCGCCTACGCGCTCGCGCACGGCGGTCCGGCCAAGCCCGCGCCGGCGCCCGCCCCGCCGGCAGCGATCCGGCTCGCGGACGAGCCGATCGGCACGCTGCACCGCGTCAGCCCGCTGCCGGCGCTGCGGGTGCCGCCGCCCAAGCCCAAGCAGCCCGCCCAGCCGCAGCCGGTCGTCACCGTCCCGACGCCGGTCGTCTCAGCCCCGGCGCCGACGCCGACGCCTGCGCCCGCCCCGCAGCCGGCACCCGCTCCGAAGCCCAAGCCGCATGCGCCGGCAAAGGCGCCCCAGACCTTCGACGACTCCGGCTGACCGTGTTGGAGCACGCGAACAGGCGCCCGTCGGGCCGCGCGCTCAGCGCGATCGGCCACCGCTTCGGCACGCTCGAGCTGCGCGAGCTGCTGGCGGTGCGCGGCGAGGCGGGGCTGTGGCGCGCAGTGGACGACGACGGCCGCGAGTCGCTGCTGCGGCTCTACCCGGGCCTCCCGACGCTGGGGGAATGGCACGCGCTCGAGCTGGCGACCTCCCGGCTCATATACGCCGCCGACGCGGCGCTCGTCCCGGTCGAGGAGGTCGCGCTCGACGTCTGGCCGCGCCTGCGCTTCGCCTGCGCCGGCGCCGAGCCGCTGTCGCGGCGGATCGCCCGCGAGCCGATGGATCCCGCAGCGGCGGTCGCGCTGTGCGCGGACGTCGCGGGCGCGCTGGCCGCGCTCGAGCGCGTCGGCGTGCCGCCCGTCGACATCGGTGCAGCGGACATCGTGCTGGTGGGCGAGCGGGCGGGGCTGCTCGCCGACGTCGGGCTGCCGGGCGGCAGGCTCGCACACGCGTGCGTCGACCTCGACCACGTCGCCCCCGAGCGTGCGGCGGCGATCGCCGAGCGAGCGCAGGGCGAGGACGCCCCGCGCGGTGCCGACGCCTATCCGACCGCGGCGAGCATGAGCTACGCGCTGGCGTCGATCGTCGCCACCGCGATCCACGGGCCGCGGGCGGGCGGTGCGGGCACCGCCCCGGCGGCGCTGCCCGCGCGGCTCGAGCAGGTGCTGCGCCACGGCCTCGCGCACAGCCCGTCGGAGCGGTACGCCACGCCGGCAGCGCTCGCCGACGCGCTCGCCGGCGCGATCGGCGTCCGCCCGCGGCGGCGCGACGCGAGCACCCCCCGTGGGACCCGCAGGCGAGGGGTCCGCGCCGCGGTCGCCCCGCGGCCGGCGCGGACCGGACGCCGCCGCGCCGGCGTCGCGCTGCTGGCCGCAGTGCTGCTCGGCGCGGCGGCGATCGGCGCCGTCGCCGGGTCGGCGAGCACGGCGCCGCGCCAGCCGGCGGCGGTCGCGCTCACGGGCGCCGGCCTCGGCGTCGAGGCGCCGCGCGGCTGGCTGCGCGCCGGGGCCGGCGCGGTCCCGCCGGCGTTCGGCTCCCCGGTGCTCGTCGCCCATCCACCCGCAACGGACGCAACGGCGCTCGTGGTCACGCGCACGGCCGCGCCGCTGCTCGCACGGTTGGCGGACGCCGCGCCCGAGCCCGTGCGGCTGGGCGTCCACGACGCGTGGCGCTATCGCGACGTCGCGGTCGGCGCCGCGAGCACCGCCGACGTCTACGTGCTCGAGGACGGCGACGGCCCGATCGTCGCCGCCTGCGTCGGCCCGCCCGCCGCGGACGCCGCGGCGCGCGCGGCGTGCTCCGCCGCCCTCACGACCCTGCGCCTGCCCGCCGGGCCGGTCGTCCCGCTCGGCGGCGATGCTGCGACGCGGCGTGCGCTTGCCGGGATCGTGGCCGACCTCGACCAGGCGCGCGCGCGAGAGCGCCATGCCCTGGCGGCCGCATCGACGGGGCGGCGGCAGGCCGCGGCGGCCGCCCGCCTCGGCGCCGCGTACGCGCGCGCCGCCGCAGCCTCCGCGAGACTCGGGACGGTCGGTGCGCCCGGCGAGCTGGCGCGTCTCGCCGGTCGGCTGGGGGAGACCGGTCGCGCCTACGCCGCGCTCGCGACCGCCGCGCGCGCGACGCACCGCCGGGACTACGCCCGCGCGCGTCACCGCGTCACCGCGGACGAGCGCGCGTTGCAGCGGGACATCGCCGCGCTCGCGTAGCGTTCCGCGCATGCGCGACATCCCCATCCGCGACGAGACGATCCGCCTCGGCCAGCTGCTGAAGCTGGCCGGTCTCGCCGACTCCGGCGGCGAAGCGAAGGAGCTGCTGGCGGCGGCGGCCGTCAGCGTCAACGGCGAGCCGGAGGAGCGGCGGGGCCGGCAGCTGCGCAGCGGCGACGTCGTGCAGGTGGGCGACGAGCAGGTCCGCGTCGCCTGACCGGCGTCACCTTCTGCGCGCCGCTCTCAGCTCCCGCTTCGGCACGACCTCGACGATCACGTAGCGCCCGTCGGAGGCGCGCCGCTCGGCGAAGCCCATCGCGCTGAGCCGCTCCAGCGTCACGCGGCAGCGCTTGCAGCGCGGCCGCGACTTGCAGCACTTCTGCTTGGGCTTGAGCTCGACGCCCGGGGTGAGCCGCTTCTTCGCCATCCACCCATGAAGCTAGCGGCTATCTGCGGCGGCGCATCAACGGCTCGAGCCGCTCGAGCACGTCGAAGTAGCGCACCGGGGCGATCCGCGTCAGCAGCGACAGGAAGCCGGCGTCGGGCCCGACGAGGATGCGCACCTTGCCGCGCTCGACGCCGGTGTGGATGATCTCCGCCGCCTTGTCGGGCGACGTGCGCGCGACTCTTCTGAAGTCGCGCTTGAGCACGTCGTGGTCTCTGTTGCCGCGGTCGTCGACGTGGAAGCGCGCGTGCTCGACGATGTTCGTGTTGACGCCGCCGGGATGGATGGCGACGGCCTGCACGCCGGTCTCGCGCAGCTCGTGGCGCAGCGACTCGGTGTAGCCGCGCACCGCGAACTTCGAGGCGCAGTACGCGCTCTGCGTCGGGAAGCCGATCAGGCCGAAGACGCTCGAGACGTTCACGATCGCGCCGCTGTCCTGTCTGAGCAGGATCGGCAGGAAGGCGCGCGTGCCGTGGATCACGCCCCACATGTTCACGTCGATGACCCACTCGTCGTCCTCGTGGGCGGCGTCGGCGGCCATCTGCGAGACCGTCACGCCGGCGTTGTTGAAGACCATCCCGAGCGGCTGCGGCGCCCACTCCTGCACGGCGGCGGCGAACGCCATCTGCCCGCCGCGGTCGCGCACGTCGAGTCTGCGCGCGAGCACGGGCCCGTCGATCGTCGCGGCCGTCTCCTGCAGGTCGTCCTCGTTCCAGTCGCAGATCGCGACGGGGCAGCCGTGGCGCGCGAGCCGCTGCGCCATCGCGCGCCCGATGCCGGACCCCGCGCCGCTGATGACGGCCGTGTGGCCGGAGACGATCGTTCCTTGTGCCATGTGCGTCAGCTCCTGAGCCTCTTCGAGAAGGCCCGGGACCTTCGCACGCGCGATCGGCCGATGCGCCGATCGCGCCACGAGCGCCGCTGCTGCGGCGCGTTCGTCAGCCGCTCGCCGCGGTTCTCGTCCCGCCGAGGGCGGCCGGTCTCACCGGGTTGACCTGCACGAGCACGACGTCGAAGAACGTCGTCGCTCCCTGCAGCGTCGGGTTGGTCGTGAAGCCGAGGCTTGGCGGGATTATTATCTGGCGGCGGCCGCCGACCCTCATGCCGGGGATGCCCTGCCACCAGCCGTCGATCACGACGTTGTGTTCGATCTGCGTTTCGAACGGTCTTCTTCTGTGCCAGGACTCTTCCAGCGTCGCGCCGGTGACCCAGTTGGTCGCTATGAATTCGAAGATCCCGTTGTCGCCGGCGTGGATCTCGGGGCCGGTGCCCCTGCGGACGTCCTTGACGATCAGCTGTTCGACCCTGGCGCCCGGATGCGGACCCGGGTTCCTCGGCTTCGCTTCCCGGGTGATGTAGTGCACGACCGCCGGCTGCGGCGCGGTCGTCGTGCCTTCCGCCGTGGTCCTGCTGCTTGCGCTCGTCCTGGAGCCCGAGCCGCCGCCGCAGCCGGCGACGACGAGCATGACCGCGATGACGGCACCGCAAAGCTTGAGGCGCATCCCCCAACTCCCCCAATCGACCGTATTCCCCTGATGCGTGAAGGGGCGAACCTACCTGAGCCGGCAGCCCCTGTGCGTCGGTTGGTCAGCGGAAGCGACCGGGCTCCCACAGCGGCTCGTCGCCCTCGACCGCCCCGCGGCTAATGATGAACAGAAAATCGGAGAGACGATTGAGGTAACGCACGACCTCCACGCCGAGCTGCTCCTCACCGCAGGCGATCGCCGCGCGCTCGGCGCGACGGCAGACGGTCCGGCAGACGTGCAGCTGCGCCGCCGCGGGCGAGCCGCCGGGGATCACGAACGATCTCAGCGCGGGCAGCTCGCCGTTGACCTCGTCGCAGCGCTGCTCGAGCCATCTCGTCTGCTCGGGGCTCACGCGCAGGCGCGTCTTGTCGCCGCCGTGCGGGACCGCGATGTCGGCGCCGACGTCGAACAGGTCGTTCTGGACATGTTGGAGCCACGGCACGTAGCGCTCCGGCATGCCGGCGCTCGTCAGCGCGACGCCGAGGTGCGCGTTGAGCTCGTCGACGGTCCCGTACGCCTCGATCCGCGGGTGCGTCTTCGGCACGCGGCTCATGTCGCCGAGGTGCGTCTCGCCTCTGTCGCCGTGGCGCGTGTAGATGCGCGTGAGGTTGACCATCGGGCGATGCAGTCTATTCCTGCCCCGAGGCGATCCGTCGCTGACCGCGCTAGCATCCGCCGCGTTCACAGGTCGGTGGCGATGGGAAGTCCGGTGTGAATCCGGCGCGGACCCGCCACTGTGATCGGGGACGCTCGCCGCACGCGCAGCACGACTGCGCAGCCACTGGGAGGCACCGCCGCCCGGGAAGGCGCGGGGAGTAGGCCCGAGAGCCAGGAGACCAGGCCCCGACCGCACGTTCCCATACGCCCTCGCGGAAAGGGGTGGCCCGAATGTCTCGCAAGATCATCGGCTCCGTCATCGGAGCGCTCGCCGCGGCGAGCCTCATGGCGCCGGTCGCGCTCGCCGGATCGCCGGCGCGCGTCAGCGTGCGCGTCGAAGCACCCGGCAGAACGCTCGCCGACACCACGCTGCTCACGACGTCCGCCGCGGTCAAGCCCGACGGCGCGAACGCCTGCTCGGGCACGAGCGCCGGCGGCGCGCTGTGGCAGGCGACCGGTCGCTGGAGCGGCACCTGGTTCGCCTCGTTCGGCGACTTCACGGTCGACGCGATCGACGGCGTCAGAGGCGCCGCGAACGGCAGCAGCTACTGGGCCTTCTGGCTCGACGGCAGAGTCTCGTCGACGGGCGTCTGCGGCACGCAGCTGCAGGCGGGCGACAGAGTCCTCGAGTTCCTCTGCAGCTCCACGCCGGACTTCTCCAGCTGCACGAACCTGCCGCTCGACCTCTCGGTGCTCGACGTGACCAACGGCAAGCCGAAGGTGAAGGTCGTCCTGCTCGACGGCGCCGGCAGAAGCACGCCGGTCGCGGGCGCGACGGTGAGCGGTGGCGTCAAGCCGGTCAAGACGGCGGCCGACGGCACCGTGCGCGTCACGCTGGCGCAGGGCCAGTCGGCGCTGCGCGCCACGCATGCCGGCGACACGCCGTCCGGCAGCCTGCACTGCGTGCGCCGTCCGCACGGCACGAAGTGCGGCAGCAGCGACGTCACGGCGCCGACGCTCACGCTCGCGGGGATCGCGAACGGCCAGGCGTTCACCGCGGCGCACGCGCCGCGCGTGCTGCGCGGCACCGCGGTCGACCCCTCGGGCGCGACCGTGGCGCTGCGCCTCACGCGCCGCGTCAACGGGCGCTGCACGCGCTTCGACGCCGCACGCGGCACGTTCCGCTCCTGCACGAGCACGTCGAGCGCGCCGTTCGCGGCGGGCGACCGCGCCCGCTGGTCCTACCTGCTGCCGGCGAAGCTCGGCAGGGGCAGCTACCGGCTCGACGCGATCGCGACCGACGGCGCCGGCAACCGCCGCGTGCTGAGCGTTCGCTTCAGCGTGGGGGCCTAGCGGGGTGGGCCATTCGCGCTCCCGGCTCGCGCTCGTCGCGCTCGCGCTGCTGCTCGCCGCCGGCCTCGCCGGCTGCGGGCTCGGCGCGGGCGCCGGCGGGACCGGAGCGCGCGTGCTCGTCACGCGCGACTTCGGGACGCGCGAGCTGGGGGCGCGGATCGCCCAGAACCTGCCGTCGTCGGAGACGGCGATGCGCATGCTGCAGCGCGACTTCCATGTGACGACGCGCTATGGCGGCGGCTTCGTGCAGTCGATCGACGGGCTGTCCGGCGGGACTGCCGGCGGCCGCCCCGTCGACTGGTTCATCTACGTCAACGGGATGGAGAGCGCGGTTGGCGCCGCCGACGTCTCTCTGCACGACGGCGACGCGATCTGGTGGGACCGCCACGACTGGGGCGCGACCCCGCACGTCCCGGCCGTCGTCGGCTCCTATCCCGAGCCGTTCCTGCACGGCTCCGGCGGCAAGCGCTACCCGGTCGTGCTCGAGTGCGCCGACGACGCGCAGGCGGCCTGCACGACCGTCTCGAACCGGCTCGGCGCGGTCGGCGTGATCGCCGGCCGCCAGACGCTCGGAACCGGCGTCGGGCAGGACACGACGCGCGTGTTCGTCGGGCGCTGGAGCGAGCTGCGCGGCGACGCGGCGCTCGAGCAGCTCGACCACGGCCCGGCCTCCAGCGGCGTGTACGTGCGCTTCTCGGCCGACGGCCGCCAGATGGATCTGCTCGACCCGCGCGGCGACGCCGTCCAGACGCTCGGCGACGGCGCCGGGCTCGTGGCGGCGACGCGCTTCGAGCAGCAGGCGCCGACGTGGGCCGTCACCGGCACCGACGTGGCCGGGGTCGCGGCGGCTGCGAGCGCGCTCGACGAGCAGACGCTCCAGCGCCGCTTCGCGCTCGCGCTCGACGGCTCCCACCCGATCGGGCTGCCCGTGGTGCGCTGATGTCCGTGCGGCGCAGCACCAGCCCGCTCCACGCCGCACGCGCGGCGGTCGGCTGCGCGCTGTGCGCCGCGCTCGCGCTGCCGGCGCTGCTGTTCGACAGCCCGCTCGTGCTCGGCGCGGTCGTCGTCGCGGCGCTCGCGACGGGCGCCGCCGCCGGCGCCGGCCATGCGCTGCGCCGCGCACTGCTGCTGGCGCTGCCGTTCGCGCTCGTGATCGCGCTGCTGAACCCGCTCATCACGCACAACGGCCTGACGGTGATCGCACGGCTCGGTGAGGCGCCCGTGCTCGGGCAGGTCGACGTGACGCTCGAGGCGCTCGTCTACGGCGTCGTGCTCGGCCTGCGCGCGCTCGCGCTGATCCTCTGCTGCGCGCTCTACGCGGCGGTCGTCGACCCCGACGAGGTGCTGCGGCTGTTCCGCCGCGTCTCGTTCCGCTCCGCGCTGACGGCGACGCTCGCGACGCGGATGATCCCGGTGCTGCAGCGCGACGGCCGCCGCATGGCCGACGCGCAGCGCTGCCGTGCCGGCGCGGCGCCGTCGCGCGTCGCGCTCGTGCGCGCGGTCGCGGCCGGCGCGCTCGACCGCGCGGTCGACGTCGCCGCCGCGCTGGAGGTGCGCGGCTACGGCACCGCGCGGCGCCCGCCGCGCGTGCGCGCGCCGTGGTCGCGCCACGACCTCGCGTTCGCGGCCGCCGCGCTCGCGCTGGTCGCCTTGGCGGTCGGCGGCCGGATGGCCGGCGCGGCGTCGTTCGGCACCTACCCGCTGCTGCACGGGAGCTGGGGCGCGGGCGCGTGGGCGCTTGCCGCCGCGATCGTCGCGGCGCCGCTGCTGCCGTTCCTCGACCGGCGCGGCGTCGAGCCGCGCGCCGCGGCGCTGGCGGCGGCGTGGGGGCGCCGATGACGTCGCTCGCGCTGGAGCGGCTGACGTACCGCTACCCGGGTGCGAGCGCGCCCGCGCTCGACGACGTCACGCTGCGCGTCGAGGAGGGCGAGCTGGTGGTGCTCGCCGGCCGCTCCGGCAGCGGCAAGTCGACGCTGCTGCGGCTCGCGAGCGGGCTCGTGCCGCACGTCCACGGGGGAACCGTGAACGGTGAGGCGCGCGTCGCCGGGATGGACGTGCGCGAGCACGGCCCGGGCGAGCTGGCGAGCGTGACCGGCTCGCTGTTCCAGGACCCCGAGACGCAGATCGTGATGGGGACGGTCCGCAACGAGCTGGCCTTCCCGCTCGAGAACCGCGGCGAGTCGCCCGCGGCGATCGCGCGCGGGGTGGAGGAGGCGGCGCTCGCGCTCGGGGTCGCGCACCTGCTGGAGCGCCCGACGCATGCTTTGAGCGGCGGGGAGCTGCAGCGCGTCGCGCTGGCGGCTGCCCTCGTGGGGCGGCCGCAGCTCGTGCTGCTCGACGAGCCGACCTCGCAGCTCGACCCGGTCGCCGGCGACGAGCTGATCGGCCTGCTGCGGCGGCTCAACGAGGAGTGGGGCACGACGATCCTGCTGGCAGAGCACCGCTTGGAGCGCTGCCTCACCGCCGCCGACCGCGTGATCGCGATGGCCGGCGGCAGGGTTGCCTGCGACGCCGATCCCGCGGGCTTCCTCGCCTGGGCCCACGACCACGCACCCGCCTTGGAGACCCCCGGTGCGCGCCTGCTCGCGACCGCCGGCCTGGGCCCGCCGCCGGTGGGCGTGAAGCAGGCGCGGGCTGTGCTTCGCTCGGCCGGGGCGCTGCCGGTTGACGGCTCGGGTCCGGCGCTGCTGCGGGCGGGTCCTGTCACGGGTCGAGGCGATTTCGCGAGCGGGGTCGCGAAATCGTCCTCACCCGTGCCACCCGCCCGATCGGCGTCCAGATCCGCGCTGCGCCTGCGCGGCGTCTGGGTCGAGCCGCGGGGTGCGCCGGCGATCTTGCGCGGGGTCGACCTGTCGATCGCTCCCGGCGAGCGGGTCGCTTTGATGGGGCGCAACGGGGCCGGCAAGTCCACGTTGCTTCGCCATGTCGCCGGCTTGGCTTCGCCGACGCGCGGCAAGATCTCCACGGGCGGCCGTGTGGCGCTGCTCTTGCAGAACCCGAACGACTATCTCGTGCACGAGCGGGTGGGGGAGGAGGTGGTGCCGGAGGCGCTGGCGGCGGTCGGCTTGTCGGCGTTTGCCGACCGTCATCCGCGCGACCTGTCGGGTGGCGAGCGGCAGCGGCTGGCGCTGGCGATCGTGCTTGGCGGGAGCGACGTGGAGCCGCCTGCGCTGCTGTGCCTCGACGAGCCGACGCGCGGGATGGACCGCGCGCACAAGGCCGACCTCGCGGTGCTGCTCGGGCGCCTCGCCGCGACGGGCACCGCGCTGCTCGTCGCGACGCACGACCCCGAGTTCGCCGCCGCCGTCGCCGACCGCGTCGTGCTGCTGGCCGACGGCGCGCCGATCGCCGACGGCGCCGCCGCCGACGTGCTCGCCGGCGGCTGGTACTTCGCGACCGAGACGGCGCGCATCCTGCGCGGCGCCGGCGGCGCGCTCGACCCCGACGCCGGCGCCGCGCTCGTGCGCGCGCAGCTGGCCGAACACCGACCGGAGGTTCGCCGATGAGCTGGCAACTCGCCTCGTTCCTGCTGCTCGCGCTCGCACTCGCCGGCGGCTTCGCCTGGTACGAGCGCTCGCACCCGTCCGCCCGCGTGCTCGCGCTCGTCGGCACGCTCGCCGCGCTCGCCGTGCTCGGGCGGATCGCGTTCGCGCCGATCCCCAACGTCAAGCCGACGACCGACATCGTGCTGCTCGCCGGCTACGTCTTCGGCGGCGCGCCCGGCTTCGCGGTCGGCGCGATCGCGGCGCTCGCCTCGAACCTGTTCTTCACGCAGGGGCCGTGGACGCCGTGGCAGATGGCCGCGTGGGGCACGATCGGCGTCGGCGGCGCGGTGCTCGCGAAGGCGAGCGGCGGCCGCCTCGGGCGCGCGCCGCTGGCGCTCGCCTGCGGTCTGTCAGGCCTGCTGTACGGCGTCATCGTCAACTTCGGCAGCGTCGCGACGTACGGCGGGGGGGACCTCGGCCACCGCTTCCTCGTCTACCAGGCGACCTCGCTGCCGTGGGACCTCGCGCACGCCGCCGGCAACGTCGCCTTCTTCCTGCTGTTCGGGCCCGCGCTCGTGCGCACGCTGCGGCGCTTCCGCACGCGCCTGTCGTTCATGTGGGAGCCGTCGGCGGCGGGTCGCGCGGTCGCGCTCGCGGCGGCGGTCGTGCTGGTCGGCGCCGCCGGTCCGGCCGCGGCGCCCGTACAGGCGGCGACGCCCGCGCAGTACCTCGCGCACGCGCAGGGCCGCGACGGCGGCTTCGGCATGACGCCCGGCGGCCGCGCGTCCGGCCTGGCGACGGGCTGGGCGACGATCGCGCTTGCGCAGGACGGCCACCATCCGTTCGCCGTCTCGCGCGCGGTCGCGTGGACGCGCGCCCACGCCGCCGGGCTCGCGCGCGACGGCAGCGCGACCGGCATCGGCGACCTCGAGCGCACGATCCTCGCGCTCGGCGCCGCCGGCACCTCGCCGCGCAGCTTCGCGCGCCAGGACCTCGTCGCGGCGCTGCAGCGGCGCGTCGGCGGCGACGGCGCAGTGCTCGGGCAGGCCAACCTGACGGCGTTCGCGATCCTCGCGCTGCGCGGGGCGGGCGTCGGTGCCGGCACGCCCGTGCTGCGGCGCGCCGGCGCATGGCTCGCGCGCCAGCAGAACCGCGACGGCGGCTTCGGCTTCCTCACGCGCGGGCTCGGCAGCGACGTCGACGACACCGCCGCGGCGCTGGAGGCGCTGGCCACGCTCGGTGGGCGCCGCGCGGCGCTGCGCAGCGGCGCGGCGTACATCCGCGGCGCGCAGAACGCCGACGGCGGCCTGCCGCAGCAGCGCGGCGGCAGCTCCAACGCGCAGTCGACCGCGTGGGGAATCCAGGGCCTCGTCGCCGCGGGCGTGCCGCTCGGCGCGGTCCGGCGCCGGGGATCGCGGACGCCGTTGCAGTACCTCGGCTCGCTCGTCCAGCCGAACGGCGCGGTGCGCTACTCGCGCACGAGCACCCAGACGCCGGTGTGGGTCACCGCGACCGCGGTGCTCGGCCTCGCCCTCCGGCCGCTCCGTTGACTCCTTCACGTCCGCCGGGCCGGTAGGGTTCCCGCGCCTATGAGAATCGGAGTCCCCAAGGAGACCGTCGAAGGCGAGCGTCGCGTCGCGCTCGTTCCCGAGGTCGTGAAAAAGCTGACGGGCTCCGGGCTCGACGTCGTCGTCGAGCGCGGAGCTGGTGCCGAAGCGATGATCCCGGACGGTCAGTTCGAGGAAGCCGGCGCCACGCTCACCGACGACGCTGCCACCGTCTGGCAGAGCGATGTGGTCGTGAAGGTCGCACCCCCGAACGCCGAGGAGACCGTTCGCCTCGGCAGGGACGGCGTGCTGATCGGCTTCCTGCAGCCGCTGACGAACGGCGAAGGCGTGCGCGCGCTCGCCGCGACGGGCGCGACGACGTTCGCGCTGGAGGCGGTGCCGCGCATCTCGCGCGCGCAGTCGATGGACGCGCTGTCCTCGCAGAGCAACATCGCGGGCTACCGCGCGGCGCTGATCGGCGCGCAGGAGATGGGCCGCTTCTACCCGATGCTGATGACCGCGGCGGGCACGATCCGCCCGGCGACGGTGCTCGTGCTGGGCGCCGGCGTGGCGGGGCTGCAGGCGATCGCGACGGCGCGCCGCCTCGGCGCCGTCGTGCAGGGCTTCGACGTGCGCGCGGCCGTGAAGGAGCAGGTCGAGTCGCTCGGCGCGCACTTCCTCGAGTTCGACCTCGGGGGCGACCTCGAGGGCGAGGGCGGCTACGCGAAGGAGCTGACCGCCGAGCAGCAGGCCAAGCAGCAGGAGCTGATGGCCGAGGCGATCGGCAGAGTCGACGTCGTGATCACGACGGCGCTCGTGCCGGGCCGCCGCGCGCCGATCCTCGTCACCGAGGAGGCCGTCAAGAAGATGAAGCCGGGCTCCGTGGTCGTCGACCTCGCCGGCGAGGCGGGCGGCAACTGCGAGCTGACCGAGCCGGGGCAGACCGTGATCCGCCACGACGTGAAGATCGTCGCGCCGCTGAACGTGCCGTCGACGATGGCCGAGCACGCCTCCCAGCTCTACGCGCGCAACATCGAGGCGCTGCTCGGACTGATGGTGAAGGAGGGCGCGCTCGCGCTCGACTTCGACGACGAGGTGATCGCCGGAGCGTGCGTGACGCGCGGCGGCGAGATCGTCCACGAGGGCGCGAAGGCCGCCGCCGGCCAGCCGGCCTGAACGTGAGGGACTGACATGGACTTGGTAACGCAGATCGGAGTCCTCGTGCTGGCCGCGTTCGTCGGCTTCGAGGTCATCTCCAAGGTGCCGAACACGCTGCACACGCCGCTGATGTCGGGCACGAACGCGATCCACGGGATCGTCGTGCTCGGCGGTCTGCTGGTGATCGGCGAGGCGGTCGGCGCGCACGACGTGCTGGGCCAGATCATCCTCGTGATCGCGATCGCGTTCGGCACGATCAACGTCGTCGGCGGATTCCTCGTGACCGACCGGATGCTCGGCATGTTCAAGAGAAAGCCGGCGCCGGCGAAGGCCGCCGAGGAGGACAAGTCGTGACGCCGCTCGCTACGTCCTTCTTGCAGGACCACAACTTCATCGACTCGCTCTACATCCTCGCCGTGATCCTGTTCATCCTCGGTCTGCGCGGCCTCGCGGGCCCGCAGACGGCGGTGCGCGGCAACAAGATCGCGGCCGTCGGCATGGCGATCGCGGTCGTCGCGACGCTGCTGCAGGAGGGCGTGGTCCCCAACGGGCACACGGCGATCCTGATCGCGCTCGGCGTGATCATCGGCACGGCCGTCGGCATCCCGTCGGCGCGCAGCGTGAAGATGACCGCGATGCCGCAGATGGTCGCGCTGTTCAACGGCGTCGGCGGCGGTGCGGTCGCGCTGATCGCGTGGGCGGAGTTCCGCCGCCACTTCCCGGGCGCGGGCGGCGACTGGTACACGAAGACGACGATCGCCTCGCTGTTCGCGGCGATCATCGGCTCGATCTCCTTCTGGGGCTCGAACATCGCGTTCGCGAAGCTGCAGGAGATCCTGCCCGGAAAGCCGATCAAGCTGCCGGGCCAGCAGCTGCTGAACCTGGTGCTGCTGCTCGTGTGCGTCGGCTCGGCGGTCGCGATCGCCTCCGGCGACCACAGCCAGCTGCTGTTCGTCGTCGGCATCCTGGTCGCGGCCGGGATCCTCGGCAACATGGTCGTGCTGCCGATCGGCGGCGCGGACATGCCCGTCGTGATCTCGCTGCTGAACGCGTTCACGGGCCTCTCGGCTGCTGCGACCGGCATCGCGCTGGACAACTTCGCGTTGATCGTCGCGGGCACGATCGTCGGTGCCTCGGGCTCGATCCTGACGAACCTGATGGCGACCGCGATGAACCGCAGCGTCCCGTCGATCATCGCCGGCGGCTTCGGCGGCGGCGGCGGGGATGCGCCCGCCGGAGGCGGGGCCGGTGCGGGCGGCGGCGGCACGGCGCGCTCCACGAGCGCGCAGGACGCCGCGATCCAGCTCGCCTACGCGCGCCAGGTCGTCGTCGTCCCGGGCTACGGCATGGCCGTCGCGCAGGCGCAGCACGCGGTGCGCGAGATGGCGCTGGCGCTGGAGAAGAAGGGCGTCGAGGTCAAGTACGCGATCCACCCGGTCGCGGGCCGCATGCCGGGCCACATGAACGTCCTGCTGGCCGAGGCCGACGTGCCGTACGACCAGCTCAAGGAGATGGACGACATCAACCCGGAGTTCTCGCGGACCGACGTCTCGCTGATCATCGGCGCCAACGACGTCACGAACCCCGCGGCGAACGACGACCCGGGCAGCCCGATCTACGGCATGCCGATCCTCGAGGTCGACAAGTCGCAATCCGTGATCGTGCTGAAGCGCTCGATGTCATCCGGCTTCGCGGGCATCGACAACCCGCTCTTCTACGACCCCAAGACGGCGATGCTGTTCGGCGACGCGAAGAAGAGCGTCTCCGAGATCACCGCCGAGCTCGGCAGCCTGTAGGCGGCGCGGCGGGGCGGGTGGGCGTCGAGCCCATCCGCCGCCCGCTCGCCACGCTCGGGCGGGGGTCGGCATGGGGTCTCGACCCCATGAGCGCCGATTGAACGTCAGCGTTCTTACCAAACGGCTTTCCTGCACCGGGCGCTCGTGGGAGTGTCACAACCGCGTCGGGTCACCACCGGCCGAGCCGACCGGGGGGTTCGTGCATCGGCCACGCAGGGAGCGTGCACCGCGTCGCGTCGGGAAACGAGGGGGAAGGTGAGAGGGGCCGAGGAGGCCGGTCCCGATCGCCCCTCGTCCCGACCGCCCGCCCGAGCGATCCCGCGTCGCCCGGCCCTGCAGCGCCTGCTCGGCGCCGTCGCGAGTGGAGGCGTCGCCTCGATCGCGTAACTTTCGCGCTGCCCGCCGGTTGAAGCACGCGATGCCGCCTCGGGCGCCGTCTCGCCATGCCTAGCGCTCCCCCCGCGTCTCGTCCGCTGCTCCCGCCCGCGCTCGTGGGCCTGCTCGCGGCCGCCGCGGCGCTGCTCGCGCTCGCCGCCGCCCCGGCGCACGCCGGGCTGTTCGCGGGCAGTCGCGTCGTCGGCCCCGGCCCGCTGCACGCGCTCGACGGGCTCGACCTCGCCGCTGACGGAAGCGGGGCGATCGCCTACACGATGGACGACGGCGGCGTCGAGCACGTCTTCGTCAGCCGTCTCGTCAACGGCGCCTGGGGCGCGCCCGAACGGCTCGACGTCGGTCTCGGCGCGGCCGGCACGCAGGTCGCGGTCGCGGCCGGAGACGGCGGCCGCCTGCTCGCCGTCTTCGTCAACGGCGGCAACGTCTACGCCGACACGCACGCGTCCGCCGCCGGCGGTTGGGTGCGCCAGACGCTGTGGAGCGGCGGCGGCGCATCAGACCCGGCGGTCGACCTGAGCGTCAACGGCAAGGGCTACGCCGCCTTCGCGGCACCCGGAGCGGGCGGGCACGACGTCCGCGCCGCCTACGAGCACGACGCCGGCCCGTGGAGCGTGATCGGCGCGCCGCTCGACGCCAACGCCGCCGACGACGCCGGCACCGGCACGGGCCGCGCGCGCGTCGCCGTCTCGGCCGACGGCGTCGCGATCGTCGTGTGGGGCGAGGGCGGGCACGTGTTCGCGCGGCGCGTCCTGCGCACGAGCCCGAGCGTCGCCGTCGAGGACGCGCTCGCGGGCCTGACGCTCGAGGGCGTGCAGGCGGCGTCCGCCGCCCTGCCCGTCGTCAGCACGCAGGACGACGACAGCTTCACCGGCGTCGCGTTCCAGGCGACGTTCGACCTCGGCGGCGGGACGCTGCGCACGCGCGCCGTCTTCCGCCGCCTGCGCGGGTCGAGATTCGAGACGCCCTACGCGGTCGACAGCACGCCGTTCGCGTCCGGCCAGGGCGGGACGGCGCCGAGCATCGCGACCGTCGGCACCGGCGACGGCCTCGTCGTGGCGGGCAACGACACGACGAACGGCACGAGCGCGCTCCCGCTGACCGGCGACGTGCAGCCGACGACGCTGCTGCCGATCGACACGCTGATCCCCAACACGGCGCCGGGGTACGGCGTCCCGGGCGCGGCGACCGCGCGCAAGATGCTCGTCGCCTGGCAGGTGACGCCGGCCGGCGGCACGCCCGAGATCCACGTCCGCTACCGCGACGGCGGCGACCTCGGCGCCGAGCAGGTCTTCTCGCAGCCGCAGCTCGGCTCGACCGACGCGGCCGACGGGCTGCTCGCGGCCGGCGACGACGAGGGCGACATCGCCGTCGCCTACCTGCAGGGTGGCGCGATCGCCGTCGCGGCGGTCGACCAGCCGCCGGGACGCTTCGCCGCCGCCCGCCTGACCGCCTTCCAGCGCAGCGCCCGGCCGCGGCTGTCGTGGACGACCTCGCTGGAGGCGTGGGGGCGCTATTTCCGCGTCACGATCGACGGCGTGCAGGCCGGCATCACCGGCGGGCGCAGCTTCCGCCCCGCGATGCCGCTCGCGCAGGGTGTGCACACGTGGCAGGTCACCGCGCTGGACCGCCGCGGCCAGCAGTTCGCCGCCCCCGCCACGACCGTCAAGGTCGACTCCGTCGCGCCGTTCCTGCTGGCGCGGCTGAGCGGCGCCCGCGCTGCCAGACAGGCGCTGAAGCTCGTCGTGCAACAGGCGCTCGACACGCCGACCGGCACGGCGACCCCGGCGCCGGGCATCCCGACCTCGGGCGTGGCGCAGATCCTCGTCGACTGGGGGGATCGCAGCCCGCGCCAGTCGATCCTCCACGGCTCCGCGCATGCGTACCGCAAGGCGGGCCATTACCGGCTCCAGATCGTCGTGCTCGACCGCGCCGGCAACCGCACGACGGTGACCGCGCTGCTGCGGATCGCCAAGGCGCCCGCGCACGGTCACAAGCCGCACCGCTCGCCCGCGCTCGTGCTGAGATCGCAGCCGCCGGCCGCGCCGCTCGCGCCCGCCGTGGGCCCGCGTCGCGTCTCGCGCTAGTCTCGCTCGACGCATGAGCGAGCACGCGGCCCCGCAGTCGACCGTCCGCGCCGGCGCCCGCACGCTCGCGCTCGGCGAGCGGCCATGGCTGATGGGGATCGTCAACGCGACGCCCGACTCGTTCTCCGACGCGGGCGAGCGGCGCACGCTCGACGAGCGTGTCGCGCTCGCGCGCGAGCTGCTCGCGGCCGGCGCCGACATCGTCGACGTGGGCGGCGAGTCCGGCGTCACGAACAGACCGGCCGTCGACGCGCAGGAGGAGATCGCGCGGGTCGTCCCGCTGATCGAGCGGATCGCCGGGGAGCTCGGCGCGGTCGTCTCCGTCGACACCTACAAGCCGTCGGTCGCCGCCGCCGCGATCGCCGCCGGAGCGTGCATCGTCAACGACGTCAGCGGCCTGCGCGACCCGGCGCTCGCCGACGTCTGTGCCGAGACCGGCGCGGCGCTGGTGCTGATGCACACGCGCGCGGCGCCGAAGCAGAAGCTGCTCGACCCGTCCTACGACGGGCGCATGGCCGCTGACGTCGTCGCCTTCCTGGCGGAGCGGATGGCGCTCGCGCGCGAGCGCGGCGTCGCCGACGAGCAGCTGATCCTCGACCCCGGGCCGGACTTCGGCAAGACGCCTGCGCAGACGGTCGAGGCGCTGCAACGCCTGGACGACGTCCACGCGCTCGGCCGGCCGGTGCTGCTCGCGCTCTCGCGCAAGGACTTCGTCGGCGCGATCACCGGGCGCCCGCCGCGCGAGCGCGGGGCCGGAACGCTCGCGGCGCTCGCATGGGGGCTGGACGCGGGCGGCCACGTCTTCCGCCTGCACGACGTCGCCGCCGCGGCCGACTTCATCGCCGTGCGCGACGTGCTCGCCGGCCGCCGCGAGCTCGCCGCCGACGCGCGCCTCGCCGAGACCCTCCGCCGCGAGCCCGCCTGACACGCGCGTCAGGCGGGCTTGCGTGCGCGTCCGCTAGGGTTCGCGGCGCTGAGCCCGAATACCGGGCTCGAACATCGCCGGCCGCTGACGCCAACGCGGCCGGAGCCCACCGATTCGTCCCGACTGGAGGACCATGCCCGTACTCGAACGCTCCGCGCTGGCGGACAGCCCGCTCGCCGATCTGCACGCGATCGCCTCGGAGCTCGGCATCGACGGCTTCCGCCGTCTGCGCAAGGAGGACCTGATCGACGCGATCGTCGCGCGCCAGGGCGGAGAGCCCGCAGCCGCCAACGGCGCCGTCGCCGATGACGACGACGCACCGGCCCGCCCGAGGCGCCGCCGCGGCGGCCGCGGCCGCTCGCGCGAGGAGCGCGAGGAGGAGCCGGAGGCCGAGGCCGAGGCCGTCGCCGAGGAGGAGCCCGAGGCCGAGGCGAAGCCCGCCCGCCGCGAGCGCGGCGGCCGTGGGCGCGACCGCGACCGCGGTGACCGCCCCGAGCGCGGCGAGCGCGAGGAGCGTCCCAAGCCGGAGCGCGATCGCGAGCGCGGCGGCAAGGCCCGCGAGGAGGGCGAGCGCAGCGTCGAGGGCGTCGTCGAGCTGGCCGACAACGGCTCCGGCTTCCTGCGCCTCGGCAAGGGCGGCACGCCGTCCGACGACGATGTCTACGTCTCGGCCGCGCAGGTGCGCCGCTGCGAGCTGGTCGACGGCGATCGCGTCGGCGGCCCGGTGCGCGCGCCGCGCCGCTCCGAGCGCTTCCCGTCGCTCGTCCGCGTCGACACGATCAACGGCCGCTCGGCCGACGAGGTCTCCGACGGTGTGCGCTTCGACGAGCTGCCGGCCGGCTTCGCGACCGAGCGCTTCGCGTTCGGCGCCGAGGACGAGACGATCAAGGCGATCGAGTTCCTCACGCCGATCGGCCGCGGCTCGCGCGTGACGATCTCCGGCGCCGCGCACACCGGCAAGAGCGAGGCGCTGCGCCGGCTCGCCACCGCCCTCGCCGAGCTCGACGCCGAGCTGGAGCAGGCGGTCGTGCTTGCGGGCGCCCGCCCGGAGGAGATCGCCGAGTGGCGCGACGGCCCGATCGCCCCCGTCGCGGCGCTCAGCTTCGCCGCCGGCGCCGACGCGCAGGCGCAGGCGGTCGAGCGCGCGGTCGACCAGGGCAAGCGCGTCGCGGCGCGCGGCGGCCACGCCGTCGTGCTGATCGACACGCTCGCGGGCCTGCCCGCCGCGGCCGCCCGCAAGGCGCTCGCGGCGGCGCGCAACATCCCCGGCGGCGGCTCGCTGACGGTGATCGCGACGGCCGAGACGCCGCTCGGCGGCGAGACGACTGTCGTCGCGCTCGACGCCGAGCTGGCCGGCGCCCGCCGCTACCCGGCGATCGACCTGCTCGCGAGCCGTACGCTGCGGCCCGAGCTGCTCGTCGGCGAGGCCGGCGCGGAGGCGATCGCCGAGGCCGTGCGCGAGCACGTCGAGTAACCCTGCCAGCGAGAGGGCGCCGGATCGTGGATGCCGGGCGTGGCGCGATGCGGTGAGCGGGCTGGTTGCCCGTGAACGGCATCGCGGCGCGATCCGGCGCCGCGAGGCGGTGCTCTATTGCGGCAGGTATGCGACCCGGCCCCATGAGGGCTCGGGCGCCAGCTCGATCGGCTCGTTGCCGCGGTCGGGCTGGACGTAGGCGAAGGTGTGGGTGAGCTCGTCGAAGGCGATGTCGAGCTCGCCTTCCTTCACGCGCTGGTCGAGCCACGCGCTGCGGAAGATCAGCCGCCGCAGCCAGTGCACGAGCGAGCGCTCGGACGGGCCGACCAGCTCCGGCCAGCAGTCGTTGACGTGCTCGCCGAGCGCGGAGGCGGGGTCGTGCACCTCGCCGTTGACGACGAGGTTGACGAGATCCTCCGCCTCCTCGTCCTCCAGCCGGCCGCCGACGAAGCCGAGCTTGCGCGCGGCCTGCTCGCAGCGCTCGGCGAAGTCGCGCTCGTTGAAGGTGAAGCGAAGCTCGCCGTACTCGAGCACGAAGTCGTCGCCCGAGCTGTAATTTCCGCGTTGGTTGAGCATGGTGTGAAGACGTCCCGGTCCGTGGGCGTCGGCATCATATGCGCGACTCCTCCGTCGGCGGATGGGCTGCACGCGAACTTGCAGCGCCCCGCCGTGGCGTTCCGCGCTCGACATGCGTCCGCCGATTGCGACGGATCTGCGCAGACGGGGGCGAATCTGCGCCGCTCTGAGACTCAGGGCGGCCATGACCGAACAACGTTCCACCATCCTCGTCGTGGAGGACGACCGCCATACGCGGACGTTCCTCGCCGACAACCTCGCGGCCGACGGCTACGAGCCGATCGGCGCCGCCAACGCGCGCGACGCGCTGCGCCTGATGGAGACGCGCTACCCGGACCTCGCGATCGTCGACCTGACGCTGCCGGACCGCGACGGCCTCGACCTGCTCAGACAGGTGCGAGCCGCCGACGGCGTCGCGAGCCGCATCGACCCGCATCTGCCGCTGCTCGTGCTGAGCGGCCGCGTCGGCGAGCTGCACCGCCTGCGCGGCTTCGACAAGGGCGCCGACGACGTGATGGGAAAGCCATTTTCGTATCCAGAGCTGCGGGCCCGCGTGAAGGCGCTGCTGGCTCGCGCCGAGCGCTCGGTCAAGCACGGGCGCCTGCGCGTCGGCACGCTGGAGATCGACCCGGCGGCGCGCTCGGTGACGCTCAACGGCCGCCGCGTCGTCGTCTCGCAGAAGGAGTTCGCGCTGCTGCGCACGCTCGCGGCCGACCCGACGAGAGTGTTCACGAAGGACGAATTGCTGCGGACGCTGTGGGGCTACCGCGCGAGCACGAACGGCGGCTCCACGCGCACGCTCGACTCGCACGCCTGCCGGCTGCGCCAGAAGCTCGCGCGCGACGGCGACCGCTATCTCGTCAACGTCTGGGGCGTCGGCTACCGGCTTGTCGACGGTCCGATGGTCGAGGCCGGCGCGGGCGCCGGGGCGTTCGCCGGCACGGGGGAGGAGGAGCGATGAGCGTCACGGTGGCGATCGGTGGGTGGCTCGCGGCGCTCGGCGTCGCGGCCGGCTGGCGCGTCGTGCTCGCGCGGCGGATGGAGCTGGTCGCGCGCGCCTGCCACGAGCTGCGCGGGCCGCTGACGGCGGCGCGGCTCGCGCTGCACCTGGCGGCGAACGGGTCGCCGCCGTCGGCGCGGCGCGGGCCGCTGGCGGCGATCGACCACGAGCTGGGCCGCGCGGGGCTCGCGCTCGCCGACCTCGGCGCCGCCCAGCGCGGCGCACGGGCGGGCGACCGCACACGCACGTTCCTGCTCGCGCCGTTGCTCGACGACGCCGTCTCGGCATATCGCGGGCAGGCCTGGGTCAAGGGCGTGCGGCTGCGGCTGGAGCCGCCGCCCGAGGGCGTCGTGCTGCGCGGCGACCGGCTGCGGCTCGCGCAGGCGTGCGGCAACCTGCTCGCGAACGCGATCGAGCACGGCGGCGAGCGCGTGCGGATGCGGGCGCACGCGAGCGCGCACACGGTGCGGATCGAGGTGCTCGACGACGGTCCCGGCCTGCCGGCGCCCGTCGCCGAGCTGGTGCGGCGCCCGCGCAGCGGTCGCGGCCTGCGCGGCCGCGGGCTGGCGATCGCCGCCGACGTCGCGGCGCGCCACGGCGGGCGGCTCGCTGCGGCGCCATGCGAGCACGGCGCGCGCCTCGTGCTCGAGCTGCCGATCCCGCCCGCGCGGCCGTGACGCCGCGCCGCCGGGCGCTCCTGCTGCTCGCGCTCGCGCTGCTGCTCGGCGCGCTCGCGGCGGCCAGCGTCCAGCGCCGCGAGCTGGCGCTCGCGCGGGCGCTGGGGCCGAGCGTGCAGGTGCTCGTCACGCGCGCGGCGGTCCCGGCGGGGGCGACGCCGGCGGCCGCGCAGCCCGTGCTGCGCGCGTTGCCGCAGCGCTACGCCCCGCCCGACGCGGTCGCGGACGCGGCGCGGCTGGCGGGCACACGCGCGGCGGTGGCGCTGCCGGCCGGCTCGATCCTGACCGCCGCCGTGCTGCGCCGCCCCGGCGGCGACCCGCAAGCAGCGGTCGGGCCGGGGGAGCGCGTCGCGGAGGTCGTCGCACACGGCGATCCGCGCGCGGTCGTGCCGGGCGCGCGCGTGGACGTGCTCGTCACGCGCCAGGGCGACGGCAGCCGTGCGGGCACCACGACGCTCGCGCTCGAGGACGTCGAGGTGCTCGACGCGCACGCCGCGCCGGCCGACGCAAGCGCTGACGGGGCCGCCGCCGGCGCGCGCGTCGTCGCCGATCTTCGCGTCCGCGTCCGCGACGCCGTCTACCTCGCGGCCGCGCAGGCGTTCGCCAGCGACCTGCGGCTGCTGGCGCGTGCTCCGGGCGATCGCGGCGGCGACGACGCCGGCCTCGCGGTGGACGAGCGCCTGCGTTGACGTGCAGCGCTCAAGGGATCTGCCGCAGCGGCCGATTCAAGCGTCGAGCGCATGTCCCGACGCCAGCTCGTCACCGCGGTCCTCGCGACCGGCTGCCTGCTCGTGCCTGCCGCAGGGGCGGGCGCCCGCGTGCCCGTGGCGCATGCGCCGGGAACGCGTCCGCTGCACGCCACGGCCGCCAGCCGCGCCGCGATCGCGCGCAGCCTCGCGTCGGTCCCGCTGCCCGTCATCAAGGGCGTCAAGCCGCTGAGACTCGCGATCGGCGCCACGCTGACGATCAGCGGGCGCAACTTCCTGGCCGGCGCCAACCGTGACACGGTCGTTTTCTTCCGCGACGGCGTCCCCGCCGTCTTCCTGCGCGCGTACACGGCGACGAAGACGCGCATGAAGGTCAAGCTCACGAGCAAGCTCGGCCGCTTCCTGGTGGCGCGCAACGACGGCACGAGAGCGCCGACGCGCTTCCGCCTGCGCGTGCTGACGCAGCGCTTCGGCGCAAGCTTCACGCCGGCCAAGCTGTCCCCGCTCGTCTCGCCGGCGGACGCGCCGGGCGGCGGCAGAACGAGAGAGAGCAGTCCGCCCGCGCCGACCTGCTCGCTCGCGAGCGCGAGAGCCGCGCCGAACGCCGACGCCGACGGCGACGGGCTCTCCAACGCGCTCGAGCTGCGCATCGGCACCGACCCGTGCAGCCACGACACCGACGGCGACGGGATCACCGACGGCTACGAGTACGAGTCCGCGCTCGACTACAACTCGCGCGCGCTGCCCTATCCGGGCAAGCGCCCCTACCCGAACCCGCTCGACCCGACCGACGCGAACACCGACTACGACGGCGACGGCCTCACGATGGCCGACGAGTTCGCCGCCTGGGTGATGTACGGGCACTCGAGCTTCCCGCTCAACTACAGCGACGGGACGCAGTCGAGCGGCGGCCTGCAGCCGGTCACGCCGCAGACGGCGTGGGAGGACATCAACAGAGACGGCTTCATCACCGACGACGAGAAGGACGTCGACGGCGACGGCCTGACGAACTGGGACGAGGCGCACGGCCGCATGACGCCGGACTGGTGGAAGGGCGCCTTCCCGTCCGAGCCGTCTTACCCGCTGCCGTACCTGCAGACGAACTGGCTCGACCCCGACACCGACGGCGACGGCCTCGCGGACGGCGCCGACGACGTCGACCACGACGGCTGGACGAACGCCAGAGAGGTGCAGCGCGACCCCTACTGGGTGCAGCCGTTCAACCCCTGCCTGCCCGACCCGACCTCGCCGACCTGCTCGCTGCACCCGCCGTTCAACGGCGTCTATCCGCCGTTCCGACCCGGTGACATGAGCCCCGGCGACCCGATCCCGCTGCTGTGGCCGCGTTGATCGGGGAGATCGAGGCGCCGGCGGCGCCGACGCCGCCGGCCTCCGAGGAGCTGCCGCAGCCGGCCGAGCCCCGCGCGGCGCGCGGCGAGGCGCCCTCCTGGCACGAGTACCGTGCCGAACTGGCGGTCGGCGTGCCGTTCCTGGCGGCGGCGGTCGCGCTCGCGCTGGTCGGCGACTCCGGGACGCCGCTGCACGCCGGCCCGGCGATCGCGCTCGTGCTCGCCTACGCGCTCCTCACGCGCGTGCGCTTCCACGCCGGCGTCGGCCACACGGTGCCGACGCAGCTGGCGTTCGTGCCGATGCTGTTCCTGCTGCCGACGCAGCTCGTGCCGCTGCTCGTGCTGCTCGGCATGGTGATCGGCAACCTGCCCGACTACGCACGCGGGGCGCTGCATCCCGGCCGCGCGCTGATGCTGCCAGGCGACGCGTGGCACGCGATCGGCCCCGCGGTCGTGCTGCTCGCGGCCGGCGCGACGGTGCCGCAGTGGGGCGACTGGCCGTGGTATGTGCTGGCGCTCGGCGCGCAGTTCGCGATCGACCTCGGCGTCTACGCGGTGCGGGCACGGCTCGCGCTCGACATCCCCAGCCGCGAGCAGTTGAGAGCGCTCGTGTGGGTGTGGGTCGTCGACGCGCTGCTGGCGCCGCTGGGCCTGCTGGCGGCGTTCGCGACGCTCGCCTACCCGTACGCGTTCCTGCTCGTGTTGCCCCTTGCGGCGCTCCTCACCCTGTTCGCGCGCGAGCGCAACGAGCGGCTCGACCAGGCGCTCGAGCTGGGCGGCGCCTACCGCGGCATCGCGATGCTGCTGGGCGACCTGCTCGAGGAGGCCGACGAGTACACCGGCGGCGACCACACGCGCGGCGTCGTCGCGCTGTCGCTCGAGGTGGCGGAGGAGATGGGGCTCGATCCGCGCGAGCGCCACAACGTCGAGCTGGCGGCGCTGCTGCACGACATCGGCAAGATCGTCATCCCCGACACGATCATCAACAAGCCCGGCCCGCTGAGCGACGACGAGTGGGCATTGATGAAGACGCACACGATCGAGGGCCAGCGGATGCTCGACCGCGTCGGCGGCGTGCTGCGCGAGGTCGGGATGATCGTGCGCGCGTCGCACGAGCGCTGGGACGGCGGCGGCTACCCGGACGGGCTCGCCGGCGAGCGCATCCCGCGCGAGGCGACCGTCGTCGCCGCCGCCGACGCCTACAACGCGATGACGACCGACCGCTCCTACCGTCGCGCCCGCTCCGCGCAGGAGGCGGTCGCGGAGATGCGCGCCTGCTGCGGCACTCAGTTCTCGCCCGAGGTCGTCTCGGCGCTGCTGCGGGTCGTGGCGCGCAGCACGCCCGACGTCGCGTCGGCCCAGCCGACAGCGCTCAGGTAGAGGTCGGCGACCGCGATCCCCGGCAGCCGCTCGGCGACGACGTCGAGCTGGCCGTGCTCGTAGGCGAGCGTCGCCGCGAGCGCGTCGCCCATCGGCCCGCGGTGCTCGATCAGCGCGGCGCGCGCCTCGTCGGTCAGCGGCAGCGCCTCGATCACCTGCGCGAGCGGCGCGCCGGCGAGCGCGTCGACTACGGAGAAGAGGCCGACGGTGAAGTACGCCTCGGGGTCGGCCTCGACGGCCGCGTCGGCGTCGCGGCCGATCAGCTCGCACAGGCGCGCGCGCACGAGCGCGGTCACCGTCAGCTCGTGCGGCGTGTCCTTCACGCCCGAGAGCGAGATCAGCGTCGCCCAGCGGCGGACCGCGTGCATGCCGAGCAGCACGATCGCCTCTCTGACCGAGGCGACGCGCCGTGCGAGGTTGAAGTAGGCGGAGTTGAGATACGTCAGCAGCCGGTAGCTGAGGCCGACGTCGCGCGCAATCGTCGCCTCCAGCTCCTCGAACGTGCTCTGCGCGTAGAGGCCGGCGAGCGCCCGCAGCTCGCCGACGCGGCCGCTCGGCGGCGCGGTGCCGGCGACGACGTCGGGCGTCGAGAGGAAGAAGCCCTGGAAGCAGGCGAAGCCGGCGGCGCGGCAGCGCTGTCGCAGCCCCGGCGTGTCGACGCCTGTGGCGATCAGCGTCTCGCTCACGCGCTCGAAGCGCTCGACGCAGTCCTGCAGCTCGTCGTCGGAGAGGCCGCGCACGTCGAGCTTCACGCTCTCGGCGAGGCGCGCCAGCTCGAGCGGCGCCGGGCCGCGCGGGTCGCACACGAGCGCGATGCGGTAGCGCTGGGTGGCAAGGCGCTCGAGCACGGCGAGCAGCGGCGCGTCGTCCGGGTCGGGGTCGGCGACCTCCAGCACGACGCGCTCGGGCGGCAGCGCGAGCGGGTGCAGCTCGAGCAGGAAGCGCCGCGGCACGCGCACGTACGCCGGCTGCTCGCCGGCGATCGCGGTCACGCCGATGCCGGTGAACGTCTCGACGATCACGCGCGTGGCCGCGCGCTCCTCGTCGTCGGCGACGTCGCCGCCGTCGGCGGCGCGCAGCAGCAGCGCATAGCCGACGACGCGCGTCCAGCGGTCGTGGATCGCCTGCCGCGCGATCGCGACCGGCGCGTCGTCGGGCAGGCCGGTGGGGATGGCGTCGACGCTCATCCACCCGGTCATCGGCCGCGGTGGGCGGGACTTGCGCGGGTCCGGCATGATCGCGGCATGAGACTCCGCGAGCAGCCGTGCGAGGCGTGCGGGCGCGACTTCGGCTGCGGCGCCGAGTCCGGCGGCTGCTGGTGCAACGACGTGACGCTCGATCCCGCCATGCTCGCTCGCTTGCGCGCCGCCTACGAGCGCTGCCTGTGCCCAGCTTGCCTGGCAGTGTGGGGCCGAGGGGGCGAATCTGCGGCCGCGGACGCCTCGGAGTCGCGTGAACGAGGGAGCCGACGGACTGGAGCATCTGGCGGGGGAGCTGCGCGAGCGGCTCGTGCGGTCGGCGGGTGAGGACGGCGGCGACGCGGCGCAGCGGGTCGCCTCGCTGGTGGAGCGCGAGGCGGCGCTGCTGAGCGCGGCCGAGCGCGCGACGCTGGCGCGGCTCGTGACCGAGCGCTCGCTCGGGCTCGGGCCGCTGGAGCCGCTGCTGGCCGACCCGGACGTCGAGGAGGTGATGGTCAACGGGCCGGGGCGGGTGTGGGTCGAGCGCCGCGGCGCGATCGAGCCGACCGATGTGGCGTTTGCTTGCGAGGCGGACCTGCGGCACGCGATCGAGCGGATCCTCGCGCCGCTCGGGCGCCGCGTCGACGAGGCCGAGCCGCTGTGCGACGCGCGCCTCGCCGACGGCTCGCGCGTGAACGTGGTGCTGCCGCCGCTCGCGCTCGACGGCCCGCTGCTGACGATCCGCCGCTTCCGCGCGGGCGGCTTCGGGCCGGACGAGCTGGTCGCGAACGGGACGCTCGACCCGGCGCTGCACGATCTGCTCGCCGCGTGCGTGCGCGCTCGGATGACGATCCTCGTGAGCGGCGGCACCGGCTCGGGCAAGACGACGACGCTCGGCGCGCTGTCGAGCTTCATCCCCGACGACGAGCGGATCGTGACGATCGAGGACGCGGCCGAGCTGCGCCTGCGCCAGCCGCACGTCGTGCGTCTGGAGGCGCGGCCGGCGTCGCTGGAGGGCCGCGGCGAGGTGACGATCCGGCGGTTGGTTCGCAACGCGCTGCGGATGCGCCCGGACCGGATCGTCGTCGGCGAGGTGCGCGGGGGTGAGGCTTTGGACATGCTGAGCGCGATGGCGAGCGGCCACGACGGGTCGCTGTCGACCGTGCACGCCGGCTCGCCCGAGGAGGCGCTGCGGCGCGTCGAGACGCTCGCGCTGATGGCTGACGTGGCGCTCCCGCACGCCGCCGTCCGCGAGCTCGTTGCGGGCGCGATCGACCTCGTCGTGCAGCAGCGGCGCCAGCGCGACGGGCGGCGGCGGATCGTCGCGGTGAGCGAGGTGACGCGCGTCGCCGGCGGGATCGGTACCCGCGAGCTGTACGCGCTGCGCGACGGGCGCGCGCGCTGGCGCGCGCCGCTGCCCGACGAGCTGGCGGCGCGACTGGCCACGGAGGAGACCGCGAGCGCGTCGTCAGGCGATCCGCTCGCGCGCCTGGAGGCCGCGCGTCGACGCCTGCGTGCATCGGTCGCGCCCCGGGAGGAGCCGGCATGACCGCCGCGCCGCTCGCTGCGCTCGCGGCCGCGCTCGGCGTGCTCTCGCTGTGGGACGTGCTCGCGGCGGCGGAGGGGCTGGCGCGCGGGGGCGCGGTCGGCGGGCTGCTCGCGCCGCTCGTGCGCGCGCGGCAGGCGGGCGTGGAGCCGAGCGCGGTCGAGCGCCGCCGGCTTGCGCTCGTCGCGGCGCTGGTTCTGCTGGCCGCCGGATGGCTGCTCGCCGGGCCGCTCGCGGGCGCCGCGCTCGCGGCGGGCGGACCGTGGGCGCTGCGTACGCTCGTGCGTCGGCGCCGGCGCCGCTACCGCGCAGAGCTGGCGCGCGCGGCGCCGGCCGTCGCACGCTCGGTCGCCGACGCGCTCGCTGCCGGCCACGCGATCTCGCGCGCGCTGGCGGAGGCGGCGCGCGGCGTCGACGGCGCGGCCGCCGTCGAGCTGCAAGCGCTCGGGCGCGCGCTCGCGCTCGGGCAGCCGCTAGACGGCGCGCTCGCGACGCTGCAGGCACGCGCCGCCAGTCGCGCGTACGACACGCTCGCGACCGCGATCCTGCTGCAGCGCGACGCCGGGGGCGACCTCGTGACGCTGCTGCGCGAGCTGGCGCGCGCGCAGGAGGCCGCCGCCCGCTGCGCCGACGACGCGCGCGCCGCGACCGCGCAGGCGCGCTTCACCGGCGTCCTCGTCGGCCTCCTGCCGGCCGGCGCCGCCGCGCTCGCGGAGCTGGCAAGCCCCGGAGCGCTCGGCAGCGTGCTGCGCAGCCCGTTGTCGCTGTGGCTCGCAGCCTTCGCCGGCTTCCTGCAGCTGCTCGGCCTGCTCGCGATCCGCCGGCTGGGGCGGGTGGCCTGATGCGCGACGAGTTCTACCTGCTCAGCAGGTACTTCTCGTCACGCATCAGGGGAGCGGGGCGGTGAGCGCTGCGGCGACGGTCGCCGGAGCCTCGGCGGCGGTCGCGCTGCTGGCGCTAGGGCGGCTCGTGCCGCGGGGGCACTCCGGGGCACGGCCGCGGGTGCGGGCGTGGGCGGCACTGCTCTCGCTGCTCGCACGGCTCGGCCGCCGCGTCGGCGCGCCTACCGCGACCGGCGACCTCGACGCACGCCTCGCCGCTGCCGGGCGGCCGCTCGGCCTGCGCGCGAGCGACCTGATGGCCGCGAGAGGGGGAGGAGGGGCGCTCGGGCTCGCGCTCGCGCTGCCGCTCGGCTCAGCTCTTCCGGGCCGGCTCGGGCTGCTGGCGCCGTTCGCGCTGCCGCTCGCCGGCTTCCTCGGCCCCGACCTGTGGCTGCGCCGCCGTACGCGCATCCGCGGGGCCGCGATGGCGCTCGAGCTGCCGGATCTGCTCGACCTGCTGCGCGTCGCGCTCGGCGCCGGCCTGTCGCTCGACCGCGCGCTCGCGGAGGTCGCGCGGCGCGACCGCGGGCTGCTCGCGCGCGAGTGGCGCACGGCCGCGGTCGAGGTCGAGCTGGGCGTCCCGCGCGAGCAGGCCCTGGCCGGGATCGCGGCCCGCTGCCCGTGCGAGGGCATCGGAGCGCTGGTGCGCGCGCTCGAGCGCGGCGCGCGCCACGGCACGCCGCTCGCCGAGGCGCTCGCCGCACAGGCGGGCGAGGCGCGCGCCGCTCACGCGCGGCGGCTCGCCGAGCGTGCGGCGAAGGCCGCGCCGCAGATCCAGCTCGTCGTCGCGCTGCTGCTCGTGCCGTCGGTCCTGCTGCTCGTCGCGGCGGCGCTGCTCGCGAGCTTCGTGGGATGAACTCTGGTCATCTGCGCGTGTCAGGGACGCATGGATGACCAGAGTCCGTCAGCGCGAGCGATACGGTCACCCCATGGAGCGCTTCAGCCTCGACCACCTCGCACTGCCGATCGTCCAGGCGCCGCTGGCGGGCGGGCCCTCGACGCCCGCGCTGGCGGCGGCGGTGTCGGAGGCCGGCGGGCTCGGCTTCCTCGCGGCCGGTTACAAGACGGCGGAGGCCGTCGCCGCCGACGTCGAGGCCGTGCGCGCCGCGACCGCGGCGCCGTTCGGCATCAACGTCTTCGTCCCGCGCGGCGCGCCCGCCGACCCGGATGCCGTCGCGCGCTACGCGGCCACCTTGCAGGAAGAGGCTGAGCGCCAGGGCGCGGCGGTCGGCGAGGCGCGCCACGAGGACGACCACTGGGACGCGAAGCTCGCGCTGCTGCACGACGCGAAGCCCGCGGTCGCGTCGTTCACGTTCGGCTGCCCAACGGCCGCGACGATCGCGGCGCTGCAGGCCGACGGGATCGCCGTGTGGGTGACGGTCACGACGCCGGCCGAGACGCGCGCCGCCGCCGGTGCGGGGGCAGATGCGCTCGTCGTCCAGGGCGCAGAGGCGGGCGGCCACCGCGGCTCGTTCGACGACGGCGCGCCGGGGGCGATCGGGTTGCTGGCGCTGCTGCAACTTGTCGCGGCCGAGACGGACCTGCCGCTGGTCGCCACCGGCGGGATCATGAGCGGCGCCGGCATCGCGGCCGTGCTGGCGGCCGGCGCGAGCGCCGCGCAGCTCGGCAGCGCGCTGCTGCTGACGCCGGAGGCCGGCACCTCTGTGCCGCACCGCGCCGCGCTGGCGCGAGAAGGCGAGACCGCGCTCACGCGCGCCTTCAGCGGCCGCACCGCGCGCGGGATCGTCAACCGCTTCCTGCGCGAGCACGACGCCGACGCGCCGAGCGCGTACCCCGAGGTCAACCACCTCACCGCGCCGCTGCGCGCGGCAGCGCGCGAGCGCGGCGACGCCGAGGCGATCAACCTGTGGGCCGGGCAGGCGCACGCGCTCGCGCGCGAGCTGCCCGCGGGCGAGCTCGTCGCGCAGCTCGCCGCCGCCGCGCGCGCCGCCCTGCGCGCGGCCGCGCGGCACGCCGGCGCGTAACGCTCAGTCCCGCGACAGCACCGCGTGGCTCGTCACCGCGCGCGCGATCAGCCGCTCGCCCTGCACGATCTCGGCCTCGGCCGACGCGATCCGCCGGCCGGCCGAGACGCAGCGCCCGCGGCACACGAGCGTCGTGCCGATCAGCGCCGCGCGCACGAACTGGACGCTGATCTGCACGTGCGGCGCGGCGACGCCCGCCGGCACCTGCGCGTGCACCGCCCAGCCGGTCGTCGTGTCGAGCAGCGCGCTCAGGTAGCCGCCGTGGACGATCCCGCCGCCGTTGAGGTGCTCCGGCGCCGGGTCGGCTTCGACGACGGCGCCGTCGTCGTCCACGCGCACGAGCCGGAAGCCGAGCAGCGCCGACAGCGGGCCGGGCTCGATGCGCTCGTCGGACATGGCCGGGAGTGTCGAGGATGGCGGTCGCTCGCGCGCCGCCCCACGGCGCCCCACCACTGCGGATCTCACCTCGCATAGCGAGGCCAAAGGCGCAGTGGTCGTTGCAAGCGGCGCGTTTGCACGCCCGCTTGCGCCCGGCTGGACGAAAAGCGCCCCACCTCGTCCCACCTCTCGATGCCCCGTCGTACAGGCGATTTCGCGCCGCTAAGGGGTCACTACGTGCCATAGGTGGGAGTTCCTGTGAGAAATGGGTTGCAAAGTGGGAGAAGGTGGGATAGCTTGCGCGCCCATCGGACCGGGGTGGCAGGGCTCCTCCCACCCAGCCACCCCGGTCCGCCTTTTCTTCCAAGGGACGACCTTGACCTTCCGCGGCACCTTCGACCTGACGCTCGACGCGAAGAACCGCCTCACGGTTCCGACGCGCTACCGGGCGGCCTACGCCGAGGGCGTCGTGCTCGCCGCCGGACTCGAGGACTGCGTCGCGATCTGGCGGCCCGAGGACTACGACGCCTGGACGGCCGGCGCGCTCGCCGGCCACAGTCCGCTGTCGCCCGAGTTCCGCAAGCTCAACCGCTACTTCGCCGCCAACTCGCACCCGATCGAGCTCGACGGGGCCGGCCGCGTGATGCTGCCGAGATTCCTGCTCGACTCGGGGAAGCTCACCAAGGACGTGAGCGTCGTCGGGGCGGGGGAGTGCCTCGAGATCTGGGATCGCGGCGTCTGGGCCGCGTACAACGGCGAGGTGCTGGACAACGTCTCCGAGATCGCCGCCGGCCTGCAGTCGGCGGGATGACCACCCGTGCCCACCAGCATGACCACACTGCTTGACATGGTCTCCATCCACATCCCGGTCCTCGCCGGCGAGCTGATCGAGCTGCTCGACCCGCAGCCCGGCGCCGTCGCGGTCGACTGCACGATCGGCGGCGGCGGCCACGCGCGTCTCGTCGCCGACCGCATCGGCCCGGCTGGCACGCTGATCGGGATCGACCGCGACCCGATCGCCGAGGAGCGCTTCGCCGAGCTGGCGGCCGAGGTGCCGTGCGCGACGCGCTTCATCCGCGCCGACTTCGCGAGCGGGCTGGAGCTGCTGCGCGAGGAGGGCATGCAGGCGGACCTCGTCTACATGGACCTCGGCATGTCCTCGATGCAGGTCGACACGTGGGAGCGCGGCTTCTCGTACGCCTACGACGCGCCGCTCGACATGCGGATGGACCCGTCGCAGGAGGTCAGCGCCGCCGAGATCGTCAACGAGTGGGACGAGCGGCGGTTGGCGCGCCTGCTGCGCGAGTACGGCGACGAGCGCTACGCCGGCCGGATCGCGCGCGCGATCGTGCGCGACCGCGCGCAGGCGCCGATCGAGACGACCCACGCGCTGGTCGAGACGATCAAGTCGGCGATCCCGGTGCCGGCGCAGTTCGCCGGCGGGCACCCGGCCAAGCGCACCTTCCAGGCGATCCGCATCGCGGTCAACGAGGAGCTGGAGCAGCTCGACCGCGCGCTGCCGCTCGCGTGGGACGTGCTCGCGCCCGGCGGCAGACTCGCCGCGATCTCCTTCCACTCGCTCGAGGACCGGCGCGTCAAGCGCTTCCTCGCCGAGTGCGCCCGCGGCTGCATCTGCCCGCCCGACCTGCCCGTCTGCGCCTGCGGCCGCACGCCCGAGGGCGAGCTGCTGAGCCGCCGCGCGATCGCGCCGACGCCCGGCGAAGTCGCCCATAACCCCCGCGCAAAGTCTGCGCACCTGCGCGGAGCCCGCAAGCTGGAGGAGGCCTCGTGACGCCGCCCGCCGCCGCCACCGTCGCCGGTCGTCGCAGCGCCACGGGCCTGCGGCCCGCCGGCAGATCGAGCCGCGTCGGCGGCGCCCGCCCGCCGCGCCGTGTCTCCGGGCCCGCTCGTCCCGCGCCCGCCGCTCCGTCGTCGCGGCCGAGCGAGCGTCCTGCTCGTGCCGCCGCGTCCGCGCGCGCGGCTTCCCTTCCGCGCCCGGCCGCCCGCGCGTCCGCCGCGGCGGCATTCGCGGGCCCCGCCGTCGCGCTCGGCGGCCGCCTCGCGGCTGCCGCCGCCGCGGCCCTCCCACAGCCGGCGACGCGGCCGTCCGCGCCGCCGCGCCGCCGCCCGACCGCCGTCCCGCGTCCGGCGCGCCGGCCCGACCTGCCGCTCGGCGCGCGCGCGCTCGAATGGCTGCGCACGCTGCCCGATCACCGCCTGCTCGACCGCCTCATCAGCGGCCGCATCTGGATCGTGCTGCTCGGCACGCTGCTCGTCGGGATCGTCACGCTGCAGCTGACGCTGCTGAGACTGAACGCCGGGATCGGCCGCGCGATCGAGGCCAGCAGCGCGCTGCAGCAGAGCAACGCCGCGCTGCAGCTCGAGATCTCGCAGGAGTCCGACAGCCAGCTGGTGCTCGAACGCGCCGCGCAGATGGGCTTCGTGATGCCGCCGCAAGGCTCCCCACGCTTCGTGACCGCGAGCCCCACCGACGCCGGCACGGCGCTGCGGACGATGCGCGTGCCGAACCCATCGGCGGCGACCACGGCGACGAGCGCCACGGCTACCACGAGCACCGGGACAGGCACCACCGCGACCGGCACCACCTCCGCCGCCACGAGCGGGACGGTCCCGGCGGCGACGACCACGCCGACCGGCGCCGCAAACGGCACGACGACGACGACGTCGTCCGGCACCGGCACCGGCACGCCCGCGACCGGCGCCACGACGCCGTCGCCAACCGCGCCCGTGACGCCCGCAGCCGCGGGCGGCGCATCCGCTCCCGTCGGGGGCCAGGGGTAGGTTCACCGGCGTGCCGGGCTTGACCGACCGCCGCATCGGCCTCCTCTTCCTCGTCTTCCTCGCGGCGCTCGGCGTCGCGACGCTGCGCGCGGGCTGGCTCGGCGCCGTGCGCGCGCCGGCGCTCAAGCGCGCGGCCGCGACGCAGCAGGTGCAGACGGTCGCGCTGCCCGCGCCGCGCGGGACGATCACCGACCGCAACGGCGCGGTGCTCGCCGTCTCCGAGCCGGCGAGCGACGTCAGCGCGACGCCGTACCTGATCAGAGCGCCCCTGACGGTCGCCGACAAGCTGGCGCCGCTGCTCGGTCTCGATGTCAACGCGGTGCTCGCCAAGCTGTCACAGCGGACTGGCTTCGTCTACCTTGCGCGGCGCCTTCCCGCAGGCAGAGCGAGCAAGATCGCCGCGCTGCGCATCGACGGCATCACGCTCACGCCCAGCTCCCTCCGCACCTACCCGCGCGACTGGCTCGCCGCCCAGCTGATCGGCGACGCGAGCGACGCGCCCGGCGGCGGCAGCGGCTTCGAGTACGGCGAGGACCGCGTCCTGCGCGGGCAGGACGGCATCCGCCGCGTCGTCAGCGACGCGCTCGGCCAGCCGATCTCGATCAGAGACGAGCGCGCGACCGTCCCCGGAAGAGACGTCCAGCTGACGATCGACGCGAACCTCCAGGACAAGGTCGAGTCGGTCCTCGACGGCGTCGGGCAGGTGTACCGCCCGAGAGGCGCGACCGCGATCGTGATGGACCCGCAGACGAGCCAGATCCTCGCGCTCGCCAACTGGCCACGCGTGGACGCGAACGACCCCGGCGGCGCGCCGGCCTACGCGCAGCAGGACCGCGCGGTCGGCTTCACGTTTGAGCCGGGCTCGACGTTCAAGGCGTTCACCGTCGCCGGCGCGCTCGAGGACCACGTCGTCACGCCGGACACGTCGATCAGCGTGCCCTACGAGCTGCACGTCGCCGATCGCATCCTGCACGACGCCGAGGCCCACGGCGACGAGACGCTGAGCGTCGCCGACGTGCTGAAGCAGTCGAGCAACATCGGCGCCGTCCAGATCGCGCTGATGGAGAGAGCGCACCGCTTCGCGCAGTGGGTCAGCCGCTTCGGCTTCGGCCAGCCGACCGGCGTCGCGCTGCCCGGCGAGGAGCGCGGGATCGTGCCCACCTACGCGCAGTACTCGGGTTCCTCGATCGCCAACCTGCCGATCGGCCAGGGCGAGGCGGTCACGCCGATGCAGATGCTTGCCGCCTACGCCGCGATCGCCAACGGCGGGGTCCTGCGAACGCCGCAGATCATCCGCTCGATCGACGGCAGAGCAGTCCGGATGCCCGCCGGCAGACGCGTGATCTCGCCGCAGACGGCGTCGAGCGTGCGCGACATGCTGCGCGGCGTGTTGGCGGCCGGCGGCACCGCGTCGGAGGCGAGCATCCCCGGCTACGACCTCGCCGGCAAGACCGGCACCGCGCAGAAGGTCGACCCCGACGGCCAGTACTCAAGAACGCGCTACATCGCCTCGTTCATGGGCTTCGCGCCGGCCAGCGACCCGCAGCTGCTCGTCTCGGTGGTCGTCGACGAGCCGCAGGGCGCGATCTACGGCGGCCAGGTGGCGGCGCCGGCGTTCCAGAAGATCGTCGCGTTCGCGCTGCCGTACCTGGGCATCAGACCGAGCTGAGCCTGGAGCGGACCGAGGGCGTGGCTAGACTCGGGTCGCGATGCATCTGTCCGACCTGATGGGCCTGCCGCTCGCCGTCGGCGGCTCGGTCGAGATCTCGGCGCTCGCCTACGACAACCACCGCGTCGCGCCGGGGACGCTGTTCTTCTGCGTGCCCGGCTTCGCCCGTGACGGGCACGATTTCGCCGCCGACGCAGTCGAACGTGGCGCGGCCGCGCTCGTGGTCGAGCGGCCACTGGAGCTCGGCGTGCCGGAGGTGCTCGTGGAGTCGTCGCGGGCGGCGATGGCGCCGGCGGCGGCGCGCTTCTACGGCGACCCGACCGCGGAGCTGGACGTCGTCGGCATCACCGGCACGAACGGCAAGACGACGACGGCGTTCCTCGTGCGCGCGCTGCTCGAGGCGGCGGGGCGCCAATGCGGGCTGCTCGGCACCGTCACCGCGTTCCTCGGCGGGGTCGAGCATCCGGTCACGCGCACGACCGCCGAGGCGATCGACCTGCAGCGCGACTTCCGCGCGATGCGCGACGGCGGCGACGTCGCGTGCGCGATGGAGATCTCCTCACACGCGCTGGAGCTGGGTCGTGCCGACGGAATCCACGTCGCCACGGCGATCTTCACGAACCTCACGCAGGACCACCTCGACTTCCACGGGAGAGGCGAGGCGGGGGAGGAGCTGTCGCGCGAGGAGGCGATGGAGCGCTACTTCCGCGCGAAGCGGCGGCTGTTCGTGCGGACGGATCGGGGCGAATCGCCACGCCTCGCGATCGTCAACAGCGACGACGCGTACGGTCGGCGACTCGCGGAGGAGCTGCCCGAGGCACTCACGTTCGCGATCGACCGCGATGCGACCTATCGCGCGACAGACGTCGAGAGCGGCTTCGCCGGCTCCACCTTTACGGCGCTCACGCCCGAGGGCCCGATCGCGCTGCGCACGCCGCTGCCGGGCCGCTTCAACGTGCAGAACGTGCTCGGCGCCGTCGCGGCGGTGCGGGCGCTCGGCGTGCCGCTGGAGACGATCGCGGCGGCGCTGCCGCAGGCCGGCCGCGTGCCGGGCCGCTTCGAGCCGGTCGACGAGGGGCAGCCGTTCGCCGTGCTCGTCGACTACGCGCACACGCCCGACTCGCTCGAGAACGTTCTGCGCGCCGCGCGCGAGCTGGCGGACGGCCGCCTGCACTGCGTCTTCGGCTGCGGCGGCGACCGCGACCGCGGCAAGCGCCCGCAGATGGGGGAGATCGCCGCGCGCCTCGCCGACCGCACGGTCGTCACGTCCGACAACCCGCGCTCCGAGCAGCCGGAGGCGATCGTGGAGGAGATCCTCGCGGGGGTGCCAGGCGAGACGGCCGGGCGCGTGGCCGCCGAGGTCGACCGCCGCACCGCGATCGCCCAGGCGCTCGCCGCCGCCGACACCGGCGACGTCGTCGTGATCGCTGGCAAGGGCCACGAGCAGGGCCAGGAGCTGGCCGGCGGCGAGAAGGTCCCGTTCGACGACGTGACGGTCGCACGCGAGGCCCTGCGGGCGCTGGAAGCCGCCGCCCGATGAGGTCGTGGACGCCCGAGCGGGTCGCGCAGGCGGCCGGCGCGCGGCTCGCCGCGGCGGTGCCCGCCGGGGCCGCGGGCGGTCCCGCGCGCGTGACGATCGACTCGCGCGCCGTCGTCCCCGGCGACCTGTTCGTCGGCCTGCCCGGCGAGACGCACGACGGCGGCCGCTTCGCCGCGCAGGCGCTCGCGGCCGGGGCGTGGGGGGTGCTCGTCGCGCCCGCGCACGCGCCCGCCGACGGCGCGGGCGTCGTGCTGGCCGCCGAGGATCCCCTGCAAGCGCTCCAGGCGCTCGCTCGCGCCTGGCGCCGCGAGCTGGGCGCCGGAACGATCGCGATCACCGGCTCGACCGGCAAGACCTCGACGAAGGACATCCTCGCCGCGCTGCTGGCGCCGCACCGCCGCACGTTCGTCAGCCGCGGCAACTTCAACACCGAGATCGGGCTGCCGCTCGAACTGCTCGCCGCTCCCGAGGGCACCGAGGCGCTCGTACTGGAGATGGGCATGCGCGGCGCCGGCCAGATCGCCGAGCTGGCGGCGATCGCCGAGCCGGACGTCGGCGTGATCGTCAACGTCGGCCCCGCGCATCTGGAGCTGCTCGGCAGCATCGAGGCGATCGCAGCCGCGAAGGCAGAGCTGATCGCCGACCTGCACGGCGGCGCGACCGCCGTCATCCCGGCCGGCGAGTCGCTGCTCGACCCTCACCGCCGCGACGACATCGCCACCGTCACGTTCGGGCCGGGCGGCGACGTGACGCTGACGCGCCAAGATCCCGACGGCGCCGTCGAGATCGACGCGCAGGGCGAGCGGATCGCACTGAAGCTCGACTTCCACCAGGCGCACCTGCGCGGGAACCTGCTCGCGGCGGTCGCCGCCGCCCGCGCGATCGGGGTCACACCCGCCGGCGCGGTGACGGTCGCGTTCAGCGGACGGCGCGGCGAGCGCACGCGTCTGGCGAACGGGGTCACCGTCATCGACGACTGCTACAACGCCAACCCGATGTCCATGCGCGCGGCCCTCGACGACCTCGCTGCGACCGCCGGCGGGGGGCGCAGCGTCGCCGTGCTCGGCGACATGCTCGAGCTGGGGCCCGACGAGGCCCGCTTCCATGCGGAGATCGGCGCCCACGCGGCGACGCTCGGCGTCGGCCTGCTCGTCGCCGTCGGCCCGCGCAGCCGCGAGACGGCGGACGCCTTCGGCGACGCCGGCGAGGCGGTCCTCGCGGAGGACGCCGCGCGCGCCGCGCAGCTCGTCCCGGGCCTCGTGCAAGCCGGCGACACAGTGCTCGTGAAGGCCTCGCGCGGCGTCGGGCTGGAGCGCGTCACCGAGGCGCTCACGGCCGCCGCGCCCGCCGGCGAGGCCACCGCCTGATGGGCCGCGTGCTGATCGCGGGGACCGCCTCGCTGCTGATCTGCATCTTCCTGAGCCCGAAGTTCATCGCCTTCATCCGCGAGCGCGAGTTCGGGCAGCACATCCGCGAGGAGGGGCCGCAGGGCCACCACACGAAGGCCGGCACGCCGACGATGGGCGGGCTGATCATCTTCACCGCCGTCTCGCTGCCGTTCCTGATCCTCACGAACTACGACTGGCAGGCGATCGGCGTCTTCGGCACGGCGATCGCGTGCGCGCTGATCGGCTTCCTCGACGACTACACGAAGATCGTGCGGCGCCGCTCGCTCGGGCTGCGCGGGCGCACGAAGCTGCTCGCGACGATCGCGATCTCGATCGGGCTGTGGCTGTGCGCGACGAGAGGCGCGGGCTTGGAGGAGACGCTGCGCCTGCGGGTCGTCGACGCGCAGGTCGACCTCGGGATCTTCTACCCCGTCTTCATCTACCTCGTCGTCGCCGGCACCACCTCCGGCGTGAACCTCACCGACGGCCTCGACGGCCTCGCCGCCGGCTGCTCGGCGATCGTGCTGCTCGCCTACATCGGCATCACGTTCATCACGACCGGGCAGACGGAGCTGACGCTGCTGGCCGGCTGCCTCGTCGGCGCGTGCGTCGGCTTCCTCTGGTTCAACTCGTTCCCGGCCAACATCTTCATGGGGGACACCGGCTCGCTCGGCATCGGCGGCGCGATCGCGGGTCTCGCGGTGATGACGAAGACCGAGGTGCTGCTCGTGATCCTCGGCGGGATCTTCGTGATGGAGACGCTGTCGGTCGCGATCCAGGTGTTCGCCTTCCAGACGTTCCGCAGACGCGTCTTCCTGATGGCGCCGATCCATCACCACTTCGAGATGCGCGGTTGGTCGGAGACGAAGATCATCCTGCGCTTCTGGATCATCGCGAGCGTCTGCGCGGCGGTCGGCTTCACGATCTACCAGCAGTCGATCCGGTGACGCCGCGCCCACCGCTGCCCGGCGGCCCGTACCTCGTCGTCGGGCTCGCCCGCAGCGGGATCGCGGCCGCACTGGCGCTGCGCGCGCGGGGAGAGACGGTGATCGGCGTGGACGCCGGTGCGCCTGACGTGGGCAGGCTTGCGGTGGAGGGCGTCGAAGTGCATCTGGATGACCAGGGCGTCCAGCTGCTCGACCGCGCCGGCACGCTCGTCAAGAGCCCGGGCGTACCGCACACAGCGCCGCTGGTGGAGGCGGCGCGCGCGCGCGGGATCGCGCTGGTGGGAGAGCTGGAGCTTGCCTGGCGGATGCTGCCCAACGACTTCGTCGCCGTGACCGGCACGAACGGCAAGACGACGACGACCGAGCTGATCGGCCACGTCCACCGCGAGGCCGGCCTGCCGGTCGCGGTCGCGGGCAACGTCGGCACCGCCGTCGCCTCGCTCGTCGGGGAGATCGCCCCGGACGCCACGATCGTCTGCGAGTCCTCCTCCTTCCAGCTCGAGGACACGGTCGCCTTCGCGCCCGACGCGGCGCTGCTGCTCAACATCACGGCCGACCACCTCGACCGCCACGGCTCGCTCGCCGCCTACCGCGAGGCGAAGCTGAACGTCTTCCGGCGCCAAGGCCCCGATGCCGTCGCTGTCGTGCCGCACGCGCTCGGGGTCGAGCTGCCGGGAGCGGCCCAGCGCGTGACGTTCGGCGACGCGCCCGACGCGGACGTGGCGTACGACGCCAGCAGCGGGGAGATCGCGTGGCGCGGCGAGCCGCTCATGACGGCGGACGAGATCCGCCTGCCTGGCCCGCACAACCGAGAGAACGCGATGGCGGCCGCAGCGGTGACGCTGGCACGCGGCGTCGACCCCGGCGCGGTGCGCGCCGGCCTGCGCAGCTTCCGCGGCGTGGCGCACCGGCTGGAGCCGGTCGCCGAGGTCGATGGCGTCGCGTACGTGAACGACTCGAAGGCGACGAACGTCGCCTCGACGCTTGTCGCGCTGCGCTCCTACCCGGCCGATCCGCGCCCGCGCGTGCACCTGATCGCCGGCGGGCAGACGAAGGCGCAGGACTTCGCACCGCTCGCCCCGCTCGTCGCCGACTGCTGCGCCGCCGTCCATCTGATCGGCGAGGGGGCGGGGGAGATCGCCGCCGCGCTCGGCTCCGCCGGCGTCCCGCTCCACGACGCCGGCGACCTCGAGCGCGCGCTCGCCGCCGCCCGCGCCGCCGCGCGTCCCGGCGACGTCGTGCTGCTCTCGCCCGCCTGCGCGAGCTTCGACCAGTACCCCGACTTCGAGGCGCGCGGCGAGCACTTCCGCGCGCTCGTGGAGGCGCTGCGCTGATGGCGCGCCCGGCCAGACCGCTGAGAGTCGCCAGACCCGCGCGCAAGCCGCGCGCCGATCGCCGCGCGGCGCGTGCGCGCGCCGCCGCCTCTCGCCCGGTCGAGCAGCGCATGCTGCTGACCGCCACGCTGATCCTGCTCGCCTTCGGCGCGGTGATGGTCTACAGCGCCTCCTCGGCGCGCAACGTGCTGCAGGGCGGCGGCAGCGGCACGCAGTACCTCGTGCGCACGGTGATCTTCGGCGCGATCGGGCTCGGCGTGATGCAGCTGATGGCGCGCCGCGGCGTGGAGCTGCTGCGCCAGCTCACGCCGCTGCTGCTGATCGGCTCCTTCGGCCTGCTGCTGCTCGTGCTCGTGCCGGGCATCGGGATCTCGGTCAACGGCGCGCGGCGCTGGATCGGGCCGGGGACGCTGTCGTTCCAGCCGTCGGAGCTGATGAAGCTGTCGCTGATCCTCTACGTCGCCCAGTACCTCGCGAGCAACCCGCGCCGGATCCGGACGTTCAAGGGGATGGTCAGCCCGCTCGTGATCGTCACCGGCGCGGCGGCGCTGCTCGTCGCCGCCGAGCCCGACCTCGGCACCGCGCTCGTGATCTGCATGTCGGTCAGCGCGCTGCTCGTCGCCGCCGGCGTGCCGATGCGCTACCTCGGCTACCTCGCGGCGGGCGGAGCCGTGCTCGTCGTGATGCTCGTGCTCGTGCAGCCCTACCAGCAGGCGCGCCTGACGGCCTTCCTCGACCCGTGGGCGAGCGCCTCGACGAGCGGCTTCCAGTCGGTGCAGGGGCAGATCGCGCTCGGCTCTGGCGGGCTGCTCGGCGTCGGGCTCGGGGAGTCCGTGCAGAAGGCGTTCTTCCTGCCGGAGGCGCACACCGACTTCATCCTCGCGGTGATCGGCGAGGAGCTGGGCGCGGTCGGCGTCAGCGCGGTGATCGCGCTGTTCGGGCTGATCGCCTGGTCGGGCCTGCGGATCGCGCGGGCGGCGACCGCCCCGTATGCCAAGCTGCTGGCAACCGGCCTCACCTCTCTGATCCTGTGCCAGGCGACGCTCAACATCTTCGTGGTGCTCGGCATCGCGCCGCTCACCGGCGTGCCGCTGCCGTTCATCTCGTACGGGCCGACGAACCTCACCGTGATGCTCGCGTGCGTCGGCCTGCTGCTGAACGTCGCGGAGGGCAGCCGCGCCGGGCTGCGGCTCGTGGAGCCGTCGTCGCGGTCGCGCCGGAGCGCATCGCTGCCCGATCGTGAGCGCGACGCCGCGGATCGCGATCGCCGCCGGCGGGACGGCGGGGCACGTCGTGCCGGCGCTGGCGGTCGCCGGCGCGCTGCGGGCTGAGGGCGCCGACGTCACGTTCGTCGGGGGGGAGCGGGCGGAGGCGGAGCTGGTGCCGGCCGCCGGCTACGAGCTGCGCACGATCCGCGTCGAGGGTCTGCACCGCCGCAACCCGCTGAAGGCCGCGCGCGCCGCGCTGCGTGCGCTGCTCGCGGTGGGGGCTTCAGTGCGGCTGCTGCGTTCTTTGAGAGCTGACGCGGTGATGGGCGGCGGCGGCTACGTGGCCGGGCCGGTCGGCCTCGCCGCCGTGCTGCTGCGAATCCCGCTGGTCCTCACAGAAGCGGACAGCCACCTCGGCATCTCGAACCGGCTGCTCGCGCCGTTCGCGCGCCGCATCTGCCTTGCCTTCCCGCTTGATGGCCGCACGGGCGCCCGCTACCTCGTCACCGGCCGTCCCGTGCCCGCTCCCGCGACGGATCTCGCCGCCGCCCGCGCGCGCTTCGACCTGGCCGAGGACGACACGGTCGTGCTCGTGTTCGGCGGATCGCTCGGCGCGCGCTCGATCAACCAGGCGGCCGTCGAGGCGTTCGCGGATGCGCCGTTCCGCGTCCTGCACGCCGCCGGCGCGCGCGACTTCCCGACGCTCGTCGCGCCCGGCCCGCACTACGACCTGCGCGAGTACATCCACGAGTTCGGCGACGCGCTGCTCGCCGCCGACCTCGTGATCGCCCGCTCCGGCGGCTCGGTGTTCGAGATCGCCGCCCACGGCAGACCGGCGATCCTGATCCCCTACCCGGCCGCCGCCGCCGACCACCAGACCGCCAACGCGCGCTGGATGGCCGACGGCGGCGCTGCGATCGTCATCACCGACGCCGACCTGACCCCCGCCCGCCTCGCCCACGAGGCCGGCGAGCTGCTGCACGACCGCACCCGCCTCGCCGCCATGGCCCACGCCTCCGCGGCCCTCGCGCGCCCCGACGCGGCCCACGACATCGCTGCGGAGCTGCTCGCGGCGGCCCGCCACAGATAGAGCTGTTTTCCAGCTATTTCGTTGCGTTCGTGTGCTGATTTGGCACACGAGGGTCGCTACGGTCCTTGGCATGGATGGCGCCCAGCACATCTTCGTGACGAAGGACGAGGCGCTGAGCGCCGCGCTCACCCATGCCGCGGCGCTGAACGAGCCCGGCACGTCCGAGTCCGAGCTGCTGCGCTACCTCGCGCTCGTCGGCTCGGAGAACCTGCCCGAGCCCTACATAGAGCCTACGCCCGAGCAACTGCAGCGGGGGATCGATGGATGGATGCGTATATCCCGAAGCTTCTACGAGGAGCAGGGGCGTGGCGACAGCGGTGGCGTCGAGCGATGACGGCTCCCTTCGGCGGCGAGGTGATGCTCGGTGACCCCTCGGCGATCGGCCGCGCGGAGCATCCCGCCGTTTGTGGCTCACTCGTCGCGGCGATCAACGCGCGGCAGATCGTGACGTGCGAGATCGTGACGCTAGAGCTGCTCCAGTCGGCGCGCAATCACCACCAGTTCGAGGAGCGCGAGGCGTCACAGTCGACGTTCCATCACGTCCCCGTCACGCGCTCTGTCCAGAGAGCCGCGCTGGCGGCGCTGCGCGAGCTTGCACGACGTGGCGCCGGCTATCACCGCGTCCCCGTGCCCGACGTCCTGATCGCCGCCGCCGCGCAGGAGGCCGGCGTTGGCGTGCTGCACTACGACCATCACTTCGACCGGCTCGCCAAGGTGCTGCACTTCCGCAGCGTGTGGCTGGCGCCGGCCGGGTCGCTCTGACCCGCCGGCCCGCACGCCGTGCCGGCTGATCCGGTCGCTAGGGTCCGGGCGTGACTGACGACGAGAAGCGCTGGGCCGGGCGGCGGCTGCACTTCGTCGGGATCGGGGGCGCGGGGATGAGCGGTCTGGCGCTCGTCGCGCATGCGCTGGGCGCCGAGGTGAGCGGCTCGGACCGCGCGGAGTCGCCGGCGCTGGAGCGGCTGCGCGCCGCCGGCGCCACGGCAGTCGCCGGCCACGAGGCGAGCAACGTGCCGGCCGGCGCTGAGGTGGTGTACTCGACCGCGATCCCGGAGGACAACCCCGAGCGCGCGATCGCCCGCGAGCGCGGCCAGCGCGAGCTGCACCGCGCCGACCTGCTTGCCGAGATCACCGCGCTGCGGCGCTGCATCGCGGTCACCGGCACGCACGGCAAGACGACGACGTCGAGCATGGTCGTGCACGCGCTGCGCGGCTGCGGGATGGATCCCGGCTACCTCGTCGGCGGGGAGGTCCGCTCGACCGGCTCGAACGCCGGCTGGGGCGCGGGGGAGTGGGTCGTCGTCGAGGCCGACGAGTCCGACCGCTCGCTGCTGAAGCTCCAACCCGACGTCGCGGTCCTCACGAACGCCGAGCTGGACCACCACAGCACGTACGGCTCCCGCCTCGACGTGGACGACACCTTCCGCCAGTTCCTCGCGCGCGCGCGCGAGGGGATCGTCGTGTGGGACCGGCCGGAGCTGACCGCGCTCGCGGCGCACGCCGGCGCGTCTGTGACCGCGTACGACGTGACCGATCCGCAGCTCGACGCCACCGGCGTCCGCTTCGACTGGCGCGGGATCGAGGTGCGCCTGCGCGTCCCGGGCGCGCACAACGCGCTCAACGCCACCGCCGCGCTGGAGGCGGCGCGGCTCGCCGGCGCCGATCCGGCGCAGGCGGCGGCTGCGCTGGCCGACTTCGCCGGCGCCGGCCGGCGCTTCGAGCTGCTCGGTACGACCGCGACCGGCGCGACCGTCTACGACGACTACGCCCACCACCCGACCGAGGTCGCCGCGACGCTCGCCGCCGCGCGCACGCTCGCGCCCAAGCGCGTCGTGGCCGTCTTCCAGCCGCACCTCTACTCGCGCACGCGTGCGCTCGCGCGGGACTTCGGCCGAGCCCTGGCGGAGGCCGATCTCGTCGTCGTGCTCGACGTCTACAAGGCGCGCGAGCGGCCGCAGGACTTCCCCGGCATCGACGGCAAGCTCGTCGCCGACGCTGCCGCCGACGCGGCGCAGGGCCGTACCGTCGCCTGGCTGCCGCGCTTCGAGGAGGCCGAGCGCTTCCTGCGTGCGCAGCTGCGCGCCGGCGACGTCTGCCTGGCGATGGGGGCCGGGAACGTGGACGAGCTGGGCCGCGCGCTGGCGGTGCGGCCGTGATGGGCCCGACGCTGCCGCCCGGCGTCCAGCCCGACTACCCGCTCGCGCGTCTCACGACCGTTCGCACGGGCGGAACGGCTGAGTTCTTCGCGCGTCCGGCGACGGCCGACCAGCTCGTCGCGCTGCTGAAGTGGGCGTCCGAGCAGGGCCACGAGGTAGGGGTCGTCGGCTCGGGGTCGAACCTGCTCGTAGCGGACGACGGCGTCCGCGGCCTCGTGATGAAGCTCGACAAGGACCTCGCACAGATCGAACGGGACGGCACGCACCTGCGCTGCGGCGGCGGCGCGCGCCTGCCGGCCGTCTCCGCGCGCGCCGCGAACGCCGGCCTGACGGGGATCGAGTTCGGCGTCAACATCCCCGGCACGGTCGGCGGGGCGGTGCGGATGAACGCGAACGCCTACGGCGGCGAGCTGGCGCGCGCGCTCGAGCACGTCGACGTCGCGACCGCCGAGGGCGTCGAGCGACGCACGCCGGACACGCTCGGCTTCTCCTACCGCAGATCCAACCTCACGCCCGGCGAGATCGTCGCGCGCGCGTCCTTCCAGCTCCAGCCCGCGCCCGTCGAGCAGGTCAAGTCCACGCTCGCCGACATGCGCGCCAAGCGCAAGGCGGCGCAGCCGTCGGGCATCAAGACGTTCGGCTCGACCTTCAGAAACCCGGACGACCCGCGCGCCGAGGGCCGCACCGCCGGCCAGCTGCTCGACGCGGCCGGCTGCCGCGGCCTGCGCGTCGGCGGCGCCGGCTTCTCCGACAAGCACGCGAACTTCGTCGAGAACAACGGCAGAGCGTCGACGGCTGACGTGCTCGCGCTGATGGCGGCGGGCCGCCGGCGTGTGTACGAGCGCTTCGGCATCGTGCTCGAGCCCGAGGTGCAGACGCTTGGCCACGTCGCCTGGCCCGCCGACTGGGAGCTGGCGGCGTGAGCGCCATCCGCGCGCACCTCCACTCGCTGCCGGCGCTGCCCCGGCCCCGGCCGCGCACGCTGCTGGCGGCCGCCGCGGCGCTTGTGCTGCTGCTCGCCGGCTGGTTCTGGCTGCGCGACTCCTCGCTCGTGGCGGTCCGCACCGTCGACGTGACCGGCGTGCCCGGCCCGCAGGGCGCGCGCATCCGCGAGGCGCTCGTGCAGACCGCGCGCTCGATGACGACGCTGCACGTCAGCAGCGACGCGCTCGACACCGCCGTCGCCCCGTTCTCGCTCGTGAAGCGGATCGAGGTCTCGACGAGCTTCCCGCACACGCTGCGGATCCATGTCGTCACGAACGTCGCCGTCGGCGTGGTCGTGGCCGGGGGCCGGCAGATCGCCGTCACCTCCGATGGCACGCTGCTGCGCGACGTGAGCGCGCCCGCGGGGCTGCCGCAGATCCCGACGCGCGCGACGCCGGGCGGCGCGCGGGTGACCGATTCGGACGCCGTCGCGGCCGTCGAGACGCTGGGCGCGGCGCCGGCGGCGCTGCGCGGCCACGTCCAGGGCGTGCAGACGACGCCCGACCGCGGGCTGACGATCCAGCTCTCCAACGGTCCGCTGCTGATCTTCGGCAGCTCCGAGCGGCTCGCGGCGAAGTGGGCGGCAGCGGCCGCGGTGCTGGCCGACTCGCAGGCCGCCGGCGCCAGCTCGATCGACGTCACGGCGCCCGAGCGGCCCGCCGTCGCCGGCCTGCCGGGCGGGGCGCCCGCGACCGGCGAGTCGGACGTCCCGACGCTCCCGACCGGGACGACCGGGAGCGGGGCGACGACCACTCCGGCGGCCCCCGCCGCGACCGGAACCACGACGACAGGGTAAGCCTAAAGCTTAGGTTGAGAGTGATCCGCAACGACGGTCAACCCTCGACCTCTGGTGGAGACTCCAAGGATCTGCAACGTCCGTTGCGGCACGCGAGGAGCGTTGACAGCCCGCCGAACAAGGGCATAACGTGCGACACTCTCGCATGCCGGAAGTCGGGCCAAAGTCTCGACGCTAACTAAAGGGTCGGACGGTAACCATCATGGAAAGCGGCAGCTACCTCGCAGTCATCAAGGTCGTCGGCGTCGGCGGCGGCGGCACGAACGCGGTCAACCGCATGGTCGACGCGGGCCTGCGCGGGGTCGAGTTCATCGCCGCGAACACCGACGCCCAGGCGCTCGCCATGTGCGACGCCGACATCAAGCTGAACATCGGCCACGAGCTGACGAAGGGCCTTGGCGCCGGCGCCAACCCGGACGTCGGCCACGGCGCCGCGGCCGAGTCGCGCGACGAGATCAAGGAAGCGCTCAAGGGCGCGGACATGGTCTTCGTCACGGCGGGCGAGGGCGGCGGCACCGGCACGGGCGCCGCGCCCGTGATCGCCGAGATCGCCAAGAACGAGATCGGCGCGCTCACCGTCGGCGTCGTCACGCGCCCGTTCGGGTTCGAGGGCTCGCAGCGCGGGAGACAGGCCGACGAGGGCATCCAGCGCCTGCGCGAGCAGGTCGACACGCTGATCGTGATCCCGAACGAGAAGCTGCTCGGCATCGTCGAGCGCCGCACGACGATCCTCGAGGCGTTCCGCGAAGCCGACAACGTCCTGCGCCAGGGCGTCCAGGGCATCACCGACCTGATCACGATCCCCGGCCTCATCAACCTCGACTTTGCCGACGTGCGCACGATCATGCACAACGCCGGCACCGCTCTGATGGGCATCGGCAGCGCTTCGGGCGAGACGCGCGCGGTCGACGCGGCGAAGGCCGCGATCGCCTCGCCGCTGCTGGAGGAGTCGGTCGAGGGCGCGACCGGGATCCTGCTCAACATGACCGGCGGTCACGACCTCGGCCTGTTCGAGGTCAACGAGGCGGCGGAGATCGTCGCCGCCGCGGCGGACAAGAACTCGAACATCATCTTCGGCGCCGTGATCGACGACGCGATGGGCGACGACGTGCGCGTCACCGTGATCGCGACCGGCTTCGACCACAGCGGCCGCGGGCCGATCCGGCGCGAGCCGTCCGGCGCGCGCGAGGAGACCCGCCGCACCCGCCGCGACCGCGACGTCACGCTCGACGACCGTCAGCGCTCCTCGCTCGAGATCTCCGACGACGAGATCGACATCCCGTCGTTCCTGCGCGACAAGTAGAACGGAAAGCGGCGGCGGGCGCCGGCCGCCGCCGATAGAGTCCGCTGCGTGGACGACGACTGGCGCCTGCGCGTCAACCTCGAGCACGCCGAGCACGCCAAGGCGCTGACCGGTCAGCTGCAGGCCGACGAGCTGGGCGACGACGTCGCGCGCGAGCTCGGCGACGCCGTCGTGGTCAGCCACGACGGGCCGCAGGTCTTCCTCTACACCGCCACGCAGGCGGCCGCGCTCGCCGCGGAGCGCGTCGTGCGCGTCGACCTTGCGAGACACGGCCTGGAGCCGGAGATCGCTCTGAGCCGCTGGCACCCCGACGCCGAGGATTGGGAGCCCGCCGACAGCGCCTCCGCGACGACCGCCGCGCAGCGGGAGGCCGAGCACGCGCGGCTGATGCAGCGCGAGGACGCCGACAGCGCCGCGCACGGCGTCCCCGACTTCGAGGCGCGGGCGGTGCTTCCCACCCACCGTGCCGCCCACGAGCTGTCCGAGCGGCTCACGCGCGAGGGCGTCCCGCACACGCGGCGCTGGCGCTACGTCCTGATCGGCGCCGCCGACGAGGACGCCGCGCACGAGTGGGCGCAGCGCCTGCGCGACGAGTCGCCGCCCGGCACCGAGGTCACCGAGGAGGGCACGTTCGCCTACGTCGAGCAGGCGAACCCCACGCCGTTCAAGGGCGTCGCGGCGCTCGGCGGCGGCGTGCCGTAGCGAGCACCGCGTTGCGCGGCTTCAGCCTGCGGTGCAGTGGACCTTGGCGTCGGCGGTGGCGGTGGCGGCCTGGCCGGTCGTCCAGTTCTTGACGGCGAAGACGCCGTGCATCGCCCGTCTGGGGCACGTGCGCGCCTTCAGGTAGCTGTACGGAATCCCGTGCACGTGTGTCAGGCCCGTGAGCGTGACGTCGAAGTCCTCGACGCCGACGAAGATCCCGTCGAGGATCTCCTGCAGCGACTGCGGCACGACGAGCGTCAGCTTCTCGCCGTAGATGCCGTGCAACTGCGTGATCGGGGCGTCGAGCGACTCGTTGATGTACGCGGGCAGCAGCGTCTGGATGTTGACCGTGACGTCCTTGCCGTGGTGGCTGTTGAACATCGCGACGTGGCCGGTCGCGGTGACGCCGAGCTGCAGCGCCTGCGCGGTGACGGTGCCGCTGCCGATCTTGGAGCCGGCGGGGCAGGCGGCGATGTTGCCGTGGGAGCGCGTGATCCGCGCCGCGTCGCAGGACGGGAACAGCGGGCCGTTCGTGCCGGCGTGGTCCGGGAAGTAGATGACGGCCTGCTGGACCGTGAACAGCTGCGCGCCGGGCGTGTCCGTCGAGAACCTCGTGTCGACGTGGAATCTGGCGGCCGTCGCGACCCTCCCCGCCGTGGACACGCGCGTCAGCGACGCGCTTCCTCTGAGCTTCACGACGGGTGAGACGGCGTGCGCGACAGGCGGTGCAGCGACGAGCGCGAGCGCGGCGGCGACGGGCGCGATGCGACCGCGGCGGGTACTCAACATGGGGGAGTTCCTCTCATGCGGGCAGTCTCCGCGAGGCCGTCTGCGCCCGCCACGGGGAACGCACCCTGAACCGGACCCTGAAGCGATCCGGCGGAGGCCTTCCGTCGCCATGCCTGCTCCGGGACTTGGCACCGAGTCAGTGCCGCGCTCGAAGCGCGAGGACGATCGGCGTGGCGGTCGGGCCGAGCGTCGCGACCAGCGCCGGGGCGACTCGTGCGGCGAGGCTGTTGGGCGTCGCGGAGGCGGCGTAGTACGCCACGACTCCGCAGGCGATCATCGTGTGCGCGTGGCGGTGGCGAAGCGGCGCCACGGCCGCGAGCGAGTGTGACGTCGCCTGCAGCAGCCCGTCCTGGACCGCGCTGCGATCGGGGTAGCGCGAGACGAAGGAGAAGTTCTCCGTCCTCGCGTCACGCTCCCAGTCGACGAGGCTGTCGAGCAGTGTCGACAGCACGCACACGTGCGGCCAGTACGCGGCGGCGACGTCGGCGGCGTCGGAGGGCGTCGTCGCGGGGTCTGCGGCGGCTGCGAGCAGCGCGAGGATCGCGAGGTCGGAGTTCCCTCCTGCGGCGATCTCCCACCACGTGTACCCGGTCGTCGCGGGTTGCGCGCGCGTCCATTCGCACAGGCGGTCGGTCGTGCCGCCGAGCTGCGCGGCAGCGTGCGTATGGGCGAGCGCCTCGGCGCAGCGGACAGCGGCGGAACCGGCCTCGGTCTCGACTGCTGCGGCCGAAGGGAGCTGCCACAGCAGACTGCGACAGGCCGTGACGAGACCCACGAGGTAGCCGCCGTCGTCGCCGAGCGGGTCGAGGTCGACAGGCGACGCCGGCGGCTCGAGCGCAGCGGTCAGGGCCATGCCGATGGCGAGGCCGCGTAGGAGGCGGGCGCCAAGGATCCGCTCGCCGAGCGCGTCCACGTAGTCGAGCAGGATCTGGTAGGCGACGAGCAGCTCGACGACCGCGCGCTGCCGCGACCGCGACGCCATCACCGCGAATGCGGCGGCGGCCTCGGCGTTGCTCGCGTCGACGGCGATGGCGAAGGTCGCGGTCTCTCGCAGCACGGGGTCCGGGATCGCAGCGGCGGCGTCCGTCCATCTGCGGATCGCGCGGCGCGCCTCGGGCACGATGGCGACCTCGTACTTGATGAGCTCGACGAGGATCTTGAGCGCCCCCGGCATCTGCCGATCATCGCCGACGGTCAGAGCTCGACGGGGATCTCGCGTCAGGCCCGATCGACGGCGAGCCGCGCGCGCGGATGGGCGGCGAAGTAGCCGGGCACGGCGGTGATGAGCAGAGCGACGCCCGACAGCAGCGCGCATACGGGCAAGATCGACCCGGGCGACCACGACCATGGCGCCGGGAACGAGGTCACCTGCTCGAGCCAGCGACACAGCAGGTAATGGCCATAGGTCCCGGCCAGGGTCCCTGCCAGGCATCCGGCGAGCAGGATCATCGCCGTCTCGATCATCAGCGCACGCCACAGGGCGGTGCGATTCCAGCCCTCGATCGCGTAGGCCGCGAGCTGTGGGCGCCGATCGCGGATCGTCGCTGTCATCGCAACCGCTGTCGCGATCGCCGCTGCGATCAGCAGGAGCGTCGAGATCTGGCCGAGGCGGGCCAGCCCGTCGCTGACGATCTGGTGGGCATCGGCGACGGCCTGGGGGGTCGTCTTGACTTGAAGCCCGGTCGCCGGTCCGAGCAGGATGCGGATCTCGCCTGCGACCTGTGCCGGCGACACGCCGGGACGGACGTCGATCTCGAGTGCGGTCGGCGTGCTGGTCGCCCAGTCGCGGCGGTAGTCGGCCGCGTTGATCACGATTGCGCCCGGTCCCCAGCCGAGGTTCGTCGTGATGGCGGCCACGCGGAAGGCATGCGGGCCGGTGGGCGTCGGAAGCGGGAAGGCCGATCCGGGCGAGAGGCCGTGCTCCTGCGCGAGCCGGTCTGAGACCGTGATCCAGCCGCTCGTGCGCAGGCGGGCGTTCGCGGTCGCGGCGTTCCCGTCGCGGACCTGCGCGAGCGGCACCATGGTCCGATCCCCGGCCGGGCGCGCGATGATCCAGGTGCGCCGGTCGCCGATGTCGAGCAGCCCGCCGGTGTAGCCGCGGATCGCCGCCACCCCGGGCAGCGCCGCGATCCCGGCCGGCGGCCGAAACGGCTCGAGTCCGAGCGCGTCGCCACGCTGGCTGACCCAGATGTCGGCCGTCCCGTAGTAGTCGCTTTGGTCGAGGCCTCTGAGCAGGTCGTCGCGGGCGCCGCCGATCGCCAGCGCACCGCAGACGGCCACCGCACAGGTCGCAGCCAAGGCGAGCGATCGCACGGGCGCAGCGCGCAGCGCGCCGACCGGGATCACGAGCAGCGGGGCGCGGTCCAGGCGCTCGAGCTGGTCGGCGACGAGCAGCAGCCCGGAGAGCAGCGCGGGCATCGCCAGCAAGGTTGCGACGATGAGCGCACCGATCGTCACCGAGGTCAGCGCCGGAGCGAGGGCGACGACGGCGGAAGCCAACAGCACGAGCGCGACCGCGCCGAGCGCGAGCCGGATCCGTACGGCCGAGGAGATGCTCTGCCCGGGCTGCCCGCCGGCTCCGTAGATCGCGTTCAGGGCGCGCCCCGCCCGCAGATCGGCCAGCGGAGTCGCCGCTGCCACGCACGTGCAGACGGTCCCGCCGAGCATCGCGACCGCGATCATCCACGCCTCCACGTGGATGCCGGAGCCGAGCGGGAACGCGAACGCCAGGTATCCGGGCGGGGCCTGCGCCGCGCTGCGCGCGAGCACGTCGCCTGCTGCGATGCCGGCGGCCGACGCGACCGCGCCGAGCAGCAGGGCCTGGAACAGCAGCACCTGCGCCGCCTGCCGGGACGTGAACCCGGCCACGATGCGCATGCGCGCCAGCTCGCGCCGTCGCTCGGGCACGGTCAGGAGCATCGCCATCGTCGTCAGCAGGAGGCCGACGAGCGCCGCGATCGCGGCGAACAGCGTCGTCGACTGGTCGTTCGGCTCGGTTGCGATCGCGAGCGCGCGCAGCTCGTCGCTCACGTGCCCCGCCTGCAGGCCGTTCGTTCGCGCGATCTGCCCGAGCGACTGAAGCGCCTGCTGCTCTCTGCCGGGTCTGGCGACGACGAGGAGGCGCGTGGCTCTGCCCGGCAGCCCGCTGAGCCGCTGCGCGCGCTCGAGCGAGGTGGACGCGGTCAGCGTGGCGGCCGACGCTCCGATCTCCGCGGGTCCGAGGATGCCGATGACGGGGATCTGTCGCGCTCGTCCGCGGACGTCGATCGTCACCGGCTGCGAGGGCGCGTCTCCCACGCGTATCCCCAGCGTCTGGCCCGCGCCGGCGGAGAGGTAGATGCCCGGGAGAGCGAACACGCCGGACAGCGCGGGCCGTGCCGCGACGCCGCCGAGCTTCGTGTACGAGTCGTCGACGCCCACGAGATCGACGCCCGCGCGCCGAGATCCGTAGCGCACGCTCGCGTGCGTCTGGAGCACCGCGGATGCGGTTTGCACGCCCGGTGCGCCACGAACCTCCTGCGCGAGGCGTGCGTCGAAGCCCGACGCTCCGATGGCGCGCAGCTGGAGCTGCGCATGCCCCGCGATCCCGTTCAGGACCTCTCGCGCCGACGTCTTGATGCTCGTGTTCGCCGCCAGCACCCCGAACACGAGCATCACTCCCGTCGCGATGCCCGCGCCCGCGAGCAGCTCCTGCAGCCATTGGCGCCGGAGCCGGCCGCCGTAGAGCGTCAGCAGCGTGCCGAGCCGGATCCACGACGACCGCTCGGCGCGCTCGACGTTGCGCGGCAGGCGCTCTCCGGTCATGGCATCGGCGTGAGGTCGTCGGCGTCTTCCTCGGCGAGCTCGGTGAGTCGTCCGTCGTCCAGGCGCAGGATGCGGTCGGCGCGGTGCGCGAGCTGCGGGTCGTGGGTGACGATCAGCACGGCGCGGTCGCGTTCGTGGGCGAGGCCGTCGAGCAGGTCGATGATCTGGCCGCTGGTGTGCGAGTCGAGGTTGCCGGTCGGCTCGTCGGCGAGGATCAGCGCGGGGTCGGTCGTCAGCGCTCTCGCGATCGCGGCGCGCTGGCGCTGGCCGATTGAGAGCTGGTCCGGACGATGGTCGAGGCGGTGGCCGAGGCCCACCTCCTTGAGCGCGCGGATCCCCGCGAGCCGCGCCTGCGAGCGGCGCATTCCGCGCGCCTCCAGGCGCAGGCCGGCGCTACGGTGCAGCGGCACGCCCTCCACGAGCTGCGGCTGCTGGAGCACGACGCCGAGCGTCTCCCGCCGCCAGCGGTCGGCTCCGCGGCCGCTCAGCGGGACCGGCTCGCCGTCCCACGTGACGGCGCCGCGATCGGGCGCCTCCAGGCCGGCGGCAATCAGCAGCAGCGTCGACTTGCCCGAGCCGCTGGGACCGTAGAGCGCGATCAGCTCTCCCCGCTCGATCTGCAGCGACACGTCGTCGACCGCGCGCACGGTCTCGCCGCCGACGCTGAAGTGCCGGGAGACGCTCTCCAGCCGCAGCGTCACGAGCCGAACCCGGGCTCGGCGCGCCGCGGCTCCAGCGGGATGACGTCAGCCGGAGGCGGCGGCTCCACGCCGCGCAGCGTGCCGCGCTGCATGGTGAGCACGCGCGCGCCGGGCACCAGCGCCGACCCCTCGGCGTCGTCGGTCATCAGCACCGCGATCCCGTCGCGCACGAGCGACTGCACCAACCGCATGAAGCGCTCCGTCTCGGTATGGGAGAGGCCGGCGGTCGGCTCGTCCATCAGCACGAGGCGCGGCTCGCGCACGAGCGCGCGCGCGACCAGCACGCGGCTGCGCTCGGCGTGCGAGAGCGCCTGCATCGGCGTCTGTCCGAGGTCCTCGACGCCGCAGCGGCGCAGCGCCGCATCGGCCGCCGCCTGCGCGCGCCAGCGCGACATCACGCGCAGCGCGGGGAACGCGACCTGGTCGATCACGAGCTTCTCGGCGCCGAGCAGCGCCGATTCCGCGCCGGGCACGACCGCGAAGCCCTCGTGCCGGCCGAGGCTCGCGCGCGGCGACTCGCCGGCGAACGCGACCGTGCCGCTGTCCGGCTTGCGCAGGCCGGCGGCGACCTCCAACAGCGTCGTGCGGCCCGAGCGCGCCGGCCCCCACACCACCACGAGCTCGCCCGCGACGACCTCGAGCGAGACGTCGGCCAGCGCCGTGACCGTCGGATAGCGCAGCGACACGCCGGAGAAGGCCAGCAGGGTCATCGCGGATCCCTCTCCGACATCTCCTCGCAGATGACGTCGCGCGAGTGCTGGCACCACTGCAGCTGCGCGACCAGCTCGCGTCTGTTCCACAGCAGCCCGATGCGATCGGCGATGTCGGCGGGGTCGCCGGGATCGATCGCCTGCTGGACGACCGCCTGCAGCGTCGCCTCGTAGCGGTCGATGATCGCGAGCATCGTCGCGTAGTCGCGTCTGCGCACCGCGTACAGCCGCGACAGCGCTCTCGTCATCGCGTCGGGCATGGTGATCGGGCCGGCGAGCCACGCTCGCCAATCCTCGACGCCGGTCTGCGTCGCGGCCAGGAGGTCTGTCGGCTCTCTGCCGGGCCGCGTCGGCACCGTCCCGACCACCCGGATCAGCTCGGCGTCCTTCAGCTTCGGGACGAGGTCGTAGGCGTGCTGCATCCGGGTGCGCAGGATCCCGCTGGCCGCGCCGAATCGTGCCTCGACCGCGCGGGCCACGGCGTAGCGGGTGAGAGGCTCGGGGGCGAGGACGATCGTTGCCAACGTCACTCTCGCAACGACCCCGCTTGGCGCAGCTCTGCTCACCACTCTCGCATCCCCGAATAGTGACCGTCGCTGCACCCTAGATCACGGCCGCACGGTCTCGCAAACGACAACGGCTATTTGGGCCTGCCGCGATATACCGAGTCGGTATACCGGCGCGAGCTAGTAAGCGGGGAGCAGGGGAGTCAGTCTGGTCGCGATGGAGCTGCGAGCGTCCCACGGGCAAGCCCCCAAGAGCCCGAACCGTGTGCTGCGTGCCTCATGTCTCCCCCGGACGACGAGGCCGCACGAGCGCACGCCGGGACATCGCGGACGCTTCGCGGCCCCGGCGCCCAACCCCCCCTGTGGCGTCCGGGGTCGCGTGCGTCTGGTCGTGCGCTCGCCGTTCCGTCGCATCGTGCGCGGGCCCATCCTCGTGCGCGACGCCCACCGGTCCCGACCCGACGTCAGCGCCCCCCGGGCCGGGACCGGCGGGCAGCCCTTCGTTGTCGCGGCGGGCCGGCCGGCCTACGCGCTTTGACCGCGCGGCCGTCGGAGGCCGACTGGCTGCACGCGGTCGGTCATCCGCACCGCGTCGAGATCCTGCGGCACTTCCTCGCGACGGGGACCGCGACGCCGACTGACATCGCCGGCACGCTCGGCCGCGCCCTCGGCACCGTGAGCTACCACGTGCGCTCCCTCGCCGACCGCGGCATCGTCCGGCTCGCGGGGAGGACCCAGCGCCGCGGAGCCGTCGCGCACCACTACCAGCTCACCGACCGCGACCGTGTGGCGTCGCTCGTGTGGGGCACCCGCGCCGAGCTGCTCGTGACCGACTTCGAGCGTCAGAACGGGAGGGGGGACGTGACGGTGCGGCTCGATTCGGAGGCGCTCGTCGAGCTGCACGAGCTGACGGCCGCCTACATCGCCAGGATCGGCGAGCTCGGGCTGCAGACGCGGGAGCGGAACGCAGGAGACGCTGCTCCAACGCAGGTTGCGGTGCTGCTCGCGACGGAAGCGTCTAGATGATTGATTCCACGATCTCGTGGAATCAATCATCTAGAGCGGCGGGACCTGGTTGTTGACCTGCGGTCCGTGGTAGAGACGATCCCGATCCTTGCATGCGGCGGGGAAGAAGAACTGGACGCTGTCGCTGCGCACGCCGTTGTAGCTGGCGAAGAGCGTTGCGCGACCGATGGTGCCGACGGCGCATCTCGGGTCGGTGCTCCTCGTGACCCGGAGTTTGATCTTCATGATGTTCCCCGGGTAACCCCACATTCTCGCGTAGTGCGAGTGGTACACGAGGTGGTGCTTCACGGACATGATGATCACGCCGGCCCGATCCTGCTGGCAGATGACGCCCGAGACCGTGTTGGCCGCGAGGTTGATGTTGCCGTGGCCCTTGGCAAAGCTGCCCGCCCGCGTGTCATACGGGCCCGTGTGAAAGCCCCATGGGGGGATTCCGCCGACGGTTGGAATCTCAGTGCAGGGGGTGGCTCCGCTGGCCGAGCCGGTCAAGCTGATGAGCCCGAGTAGCAGGGTCAGCACCACCACCCCAGGCCCCCTGTGTCGCCTGACACTCATGCGGCGCCGACTATACCCGGGCACACGCCCGCCGGCGATCGCGACTCGACGGCTGAGCTCGGCCCCGGGGCGCCACCAAGTGCCAGGCGGCGCCCCGGTAGGAGCGGGAATCGTCAGCCGATGCCGGGGAGGACCTTCGTGCCCTCCTCCTGCACGGCCTTGAGCGCGTTCGGATCCAGACCCAGCAGGTCGAGGACCGTCGGCGCCACCTGGGTCGTCTCGACCCAAGCGTGGGGCCGCGAGTGCGGAACCGCCCCCGGCGCGTAGACGACGAGCGGCACGTCGCGATCGCCCGGGTTGTCGCCACCGTGCTCGGCGATCTTGCTGCCGCCGGTGTACACGGTCCCGACCTGCACGCGACCGAACACGTCCGGGTGGCGCGGGTCCGAGTACGGCACGCCGAAGAAGTCGGCGGCCTCATGACCGGCGTAGATCTTCGCCAGACCGGAGTGCGCGACCTGCTCGGTGCCGCGATTCACGCCGTCGTTGTTGTAGAGCACCGCCGTCGCGCTGTGGTTCCACAGGTAGCTCTTGACGAAGTCGGCCGCGGCCTGCGTCGTGACCGACAGGTAGCTCTGCCACAGGTCGTCGTCGGTGCCGGCGATGATCAGGTTGTTCGGATCGCCCGTCTGTCTGGTCCAGGCCGCGTTGACGGCGGCGATGATCGGGCCGTCGTCGATCCGCTGCAGCAGCAACGGATCCTGCGGCGACTGGCCGTGCTTGGCGGTGACGATGATCGCCGTCGAGCTGGCGAGCCCCTTCTTCTGGAGCTCGGCGACCATCCGCTGCAGCGCGTCGTTGACGTAGTCGAACGCACTGGCCAGCAGCGGACGCGGCGTCGTCGTGCCCGGGTAGTAGCCGGCGAGCTCCTTCGGACCGGTCGTGTAGTTGCCTCTCGCGTCGGGGCCGATCAGCGTGGCGGGCCCGTCGACCTTCTCGGCCACCGACACGGTCTGGAAGTTCATCCCGAAGATCGCCGGGACGCCGACCTGCTGGCTGCCGCTGTGGTCGTGGCCGTCGATCTCGTTGACGATCGCCTGGACCTTGTAGCCGTCGTACTGCTTGGTGGCGGCGTCGATGTGGGCCCAGTCGTCGTCCTGCGGGTACGGCACGCCGTTCGGCATGATCGCCTGCGAGTCGATCTCCGGGCCGAAGAAGTCGTCGATGCTGTTGCCGCCAGAGCCATGGCCGTTGAACGACGTGTAGATCGCGTGCTTGTCAGACCAGGCGGTGCGCATGCCGGCTTTCTGGATGACCTGGAAGATCGAGTTCACCTTCAGGTAGTCCCACGGCATGATCGGCTGGCAGGTCTTCGGGTCGACCGGGAAGGTCGCCGGGTTCAGCGCGCTCTGCGGGTGGGCCGTCATGTTCATGATCAGGGCCGGGTTCTGCTCGACGCCCGGGAGCGAGCCGTCGGCGTCGAACGCCGGGAACGAGCCGTTCGCCGGGGCGATCAGGTCAGGCAGGCTCGGGACCTTGTCGTCCGGCGAGTCGTAGATCACGTTGCCACCCGGAACTGGGCCCGAGCAGTCGGTGGTGCCGGGAGGGAACACGTCGTGGCTGTACTCGACGTCGTAGTACACGCCGGTCGCGCGCGGGTCGCCGCCGGTCATGATCGCGGTGCCGCCCGGATCGGAGTCCGACGGGTCCGCCGTGTGGTTGTTGGTGAACTCGGCACCGCCGGAGGCGAGCTTGGCGAGCTCTGAGCTCGGATGGTTGGCGATGTACCAGTCGAGGTCGGACTGGTGCATGCCGTCGACGGAGATCAGCAGCACATGCTTGACTTGGCCCTTGTGAAGGGCGGATGCGGGCGCCGCCGACATGGCGACGGTCCCCCCGATCGCAGCAGCGACGACGGCCATGGATGCGACCTTGGCGCGTACCTGCATGGTGCCCCTTCCTAGGTGGGGATTGGAAGGCTGCCGACCATATCCGCGGTGCGACGACGCGCCTGTAACTGAGCTGTGGCGCACGTGTGACTCCGTTGTGAACGGTGGATCCTCATGCGGCGCGCCCTACGTGGGATAACCTTTGCGAGCGTGGATCTCCAGCGTCGCATCGTCTCCCTCCAGGGGGAGTTCCTGCTCTTCGCGCTGACGCCGCCACGGTTGTCGACCACTCCGGAGAAGGCCCAGGAGATCGCTGATGTCACCTTCGAGCGCCTGGGGCCCCTTGATGTCGACGGCCTGATCCTCTACGACATCGATGACGAGTCCGACCGCAACCCCGAGGAACGGCCGTTCCCGTTCTTGCCGACGATGGACCCGGCGGACTATCTGGACCGGCACCTCAAGACGTGGCGCACGCCGGTCGTGGTCTACCGCGCGACGGCGAAGTACACCGAGCAAGACCTTCGCGACTGGATGGGGTCTCAGGACACCGCCAAGCGGATGGCCGTCTTCGTCGGTGCTGCTTCGCGCGAGAGGCGTGTTGCCACGACGCTCCGCAGGGCCCAGCAGCTTCGCACCGAGGTCAACCCCGCTCTGCTCCTCGGCGCCGTCGCGATTCCCGAGCGGCACACTCGCAAAGGCGACGAGCACCTCAGCCTGGTCGCCAAGCAGGAGGCTGGCTGCTCCTACTTCGTCACCCAGGTCGTTTACGACGTCAACGCCGCCAAGAATCTGGTATCCGATTATGCGTACGAGTGCCGCGAGCGCGGTCTCGATCCGGTCCCAATCGTGTTCACCTTGTCGGCGTGCGGCTCGATGAAGACCTTGGAGTTCCTCCGATGGCTCGGCGTCGACGTCCCGCGCTGGATCGAAAACGACCTGCGCCACGCCGACGACACCCTCGACGCATCCCTCGAGCATGCCGAGGCAACCGCACTCGAGCTGATGTCCTTCTGCCGCCGCCTGGGCGTCCCGTTCGGGCTCAACGTCGAGTCCGTCTCGATCCGAAGAGTGGAGATCGAGGCGAGCGTGCGCTTGGCCGAGCGGCTCTTGGGCAGGTTGGCACGTTGACGTGCAGCCGACTCAAGAGCCTCGGGCGAGCGGCGATGTGTCGCCGCCAGTGCCCAGGCTGGCTCGCGCGACGACCAGTTCAGTGGAGAGAACTTGGCGTCGCGCAAACCGCGTCGTGATCGCTTCGCCATTGAGCCTTGCCACTTGCTACCAAAGCGGTACCATGACGGTATGAGCAAGCAGATCGCTGTGCGTCTCTCTGACGAGTTGGTCGAGTTTGTCGACGAACTCGTCGGGGCTGGCACCGAGTCCAGCCGGGCAGCGGTCGTGACCCGTGCGCTTGAGCGTGAGCGGCGACGCGCGATCGCTGCGCGCGACGCTGAAATTCTTGCTCGAACGGGTCAGGATCCCGAGCTTGCCGGTCTTGCCGAGCATGCGCTTGGGCTGCCGTCCGAGCCTGCCTGATGCGGCCGATCTACATCGCTCGGCTCGACAAGGCGCGGCCGGTGCTGATCCTCACGCGCGAACTGGTGCGCCCGCACATGTCGGCTGTGACGATCGCGCCGATCACCACGACCATCCGTGGGCTCTCGACCGAGGTGGCTGTCAACCGCGCCAACGGTCTGGCAGGACCCTCGGTCGTCAGTTGCGACAACATCACCACGATTCCCACCAGCGCACTGGGCGAGCAGATCGGCGTGCTGTTGGACCGTCAAGAACAGACGCTCAGCGACGCGATCCGCGCCGCGTTCGATCTGGACTGACCGTTCGCGCCCGGCGTTTGCGCGACGCAAGGTTTAGATGGAGCTAGTCGGGCTCGAACCGACGACCTTCGCGCTGCCAGCGCGACGCTCTCCCAGCTGAGCTATAGCCCCAAGGTCGCCGGGAAGTGTATCGCGCGGAGCTCGCGACATCACTCTGCCCGCGTCGGCACGGCCGGGCGGTCGCGGAGGCGGGCGGCGACGGTGAGCAGCGTCGCCGTGCAGATCCCGGCGAGCAGCAGATAGGCCGCGGTGTCGCTCGTGACGGATGCGAGCGTGCCGCCGCCGATCGCGCCGAGGACCTGTCCGCCGCCCCAGACGAGGTTCACGATCGCGAAGCCGAGGCCGTAGTCGAGGCCGGTCTGCTCGACGCCGTCCGACAGGAGCGTCATCGCGGGGGTGTTGACGATTCCGCTGAAGACGCACGCGAGCACGACCGGAATGGCGAACAGCCATGCGGTCGCCGGCAGGGGGAGGAGCAGGAGGGACACAGTCGCCCCGATGAAGCCGATCCGGATCGGGAGCCCGCGGCCGAGGCGGTCGGTGGCACGGCCGATCGCGATCTGGCCGACGCACTCGATCGCCGCCGCGGCGAGGAACGTCGCTCCGATCGCGATGCCGCTCGCCCCGAGCCGGTTCAGGGCCAGAGGAGCGAGCACCTCGATCGTGCCGTAGACGAGCGCGGGCACCAGCACGAGGAACGCGCCGGTCCGCACGCGCTCGTCGCGCAGCGCGGTCGCATACGGGCGCTTCGCCGTCGTCACCAGCGGAGGCGGCGCCGGCATCCGCAGCGCCGCGAGCGCGAGCAGCGCGGCGAACGCGCCGATCGTCGTGAACGGCAGCTCGGGCCCGACGCCCTGCGCGACCGCTCCCACCACCGGGCCGAGCAGGACCCCGGCCAGCGCCGCGCTCATCGCCGCGCCGATCGTCGCGCCGCGCTGCTCGGCCGGCGTGACCGCGAGCAGCCAGCCCATCCCGCCGGCCCAGGCGCAGGCGCCGCCGACGCCGTCGACGAAGCGCAGCGCCGTCAGCAGGACGAACGTGTGGCCGAAGGCGAAGCCGACGCTCGACGTCGCCATCAGCAGCAGGCCGACCAGCGCGGCGCGGCGCGAGCCGGCGCGCGTCGCGAGCCAGCCGCTCGGAACCGTGCCGATCACGGCGCCGGCGGCGTACGAGCCCGACAGGATCCCCGCGCCGGTCTTCGACAGACCGAAGCGCTCGGCGTAGTGCGGCAGCAGCGGCGTGATCGCCGAGAAGAACATCGTGTCGACGAAGACGATCGCGCCGACGAGCAGGAGGAGCCGTCGCATCGGTCGATCGTAGTTGCGACGGGCCGTCGCCGACGGGTCCCCAGGTAACCTCCTCGCTCCGATGAGCGAGCTGCGCTACGACCCCAAGGCGATCGAGCCGAAATGGCAGGACCTGTGGGCGCGCGAGCGCACGTGGGAGGTGTCCAACACACCCGACGGCCGCGACTCCTACTACGTGCTCGAGATGCTGCCCTACCCGAGCGGCGAGCCGCACATGGGGCACCTGAAGAACTACGCGCTCGGCGATGCGGTCGCGCACTTCAACCGCCGCATCGGCCGCCGCGTCCTGCACCCGATGGGCTACGACGCGTTCGGCCTGCCGGCCGAGAACCATGCGATCAGAACGGGCGTCCACCCGCGCGACTCGACCGCCTCCTCGATCGAGTCCTTCCAGCGCCAGTTCCGCCGGTGGGGCATCTCGATCGACTGGACGCGCGAGTTCGGCACCCACGAACCGCGGTACTACCGCTGGACGCAGTGGCTGTTCCTCAAGCTCTACGAACGCGGCCTCGCCTACCGCAAGGAAGCGGCCGTCAAGTGGTGCCCGAACGACCAGACGGTGCTCGCCAACGAGCAGGTCACGGCCGAGGGGACCTGCGAGCGCTGCGGCGCCGTCGTCGAGGCGCGCCAGCTCGAGCAGTGGTTCTTCCGCATCACCGACTACGCCGACCGCCTGCTCGAGGACCTCGCCACGATCCAGTGGCCCGAGCACGTCAAGACGATGCAGCGCAACTGGATCGGCCGCTCCGAGGGCGCCGAGGTGACGTTCCGCTGCGAGGAGCTGGGGATCGACTACCCCGTCTTCACGACGCGCCCCGACACGCTCTTCGGCGCGACCTTCTTCGTGATGGCGCCCGAGCACCCCGACGTGCTCAAGCTCGTCGCGGGCACGCCGCAGGAGCAGGCCGTCCGCGACTACGTCAACCACGCGCTGACGGAGTCCAACGAGGAGCGCGGCGACGTCGACAAGACGAAGACCGGCGTCGCGCTCGGCCGCACCGTAACGAACCCCGTCAACGGCGAGCAGATCCCGATGTACGTCGCCGACTACGTGCTGATGGAGTACGGCACCGGCGCGATCATGGCCGTCCCCGGCCACGACGAGCGCGACTTCGCCTTCGCGCAGGCGTACGACCTGCCGATCCGCCGCGTGATCGAGGACCCCGAGGGCGGCGAGCTGCCGTACTCCGGGAACGGGCCGCTGGTCAATTCACATCCTGACTTCGACGGGATGGGCAACCGCGACGCGCTGGAGGCGATCGTCGCGTGGCTCGACCGCGAGGGCAAGGGGCACGCCTCCGTCAACTACCGCCTGCGCGACTGGCTCGTCTCGCGCCAGCGCTACTGGGGCTGCCCGATCCCGGTGGTCCATTGCCCGAAGTGCGGGACCGTGCCCGTGCCGGAGGAGGACCTGCCGGTCGAGCTGCCCGACGTGACGGACTACAAGCCGAGAGGCAAGTCTCCGCTCGCCGCGGTCGAGGACTGGGTCAACGTCGACTGCCCGTCGTGCGGCGGCGCGGCGCGGCGCGAGACCGACACGATGGACACGTTCGTCGACTCGTCCTGGTACTTCCTGCGCTACTGCGACGCGAACAACGACGAGGCCGCGTTCGACCGCAGAGTGCTCGCCGAGTGGATGCCGGTCGACCAGTACATCGGCGGCGTCGAGCACGCGATCCTGCACCTGCTGTACGCGCGCTTCTTCACGAAGGCGTTCGCGGACATGGAGCTGCTCGACGCGAACGAGCCGTTCCAGGCGCTCTTCACGCAGGGGATGATCACGCGCGACGGCGCGAAGATGTCCAAGTCCAAGGGCAACGTCATCAGCCCGGCGACGTACGTCGACAGATACGGCGCCGACACGGCACGCTGCTACATCCTCTTCATCGGCCCGCCCGACCAGGACGCCGACTGGTCCGACGAGGGCGTGGAGGGCGTGCACCGCTTCCTCGCGCGGCTGTGGCGCCTCGGCGTCGAGCTGGGCGGCGGCGAGCTGCCGCCGGACGGAGCGGCGTTCGCCGACGCGGACCGCGTCGTCATGCGCAAGGCGCACTGGGCGATCGACAAGGTCACAAACGACATGGCCGGCCGCTTCGCCTTCAACACGGCGATCAGCGCGGTGATGGAGCTGGTGAACGAGTGCTACCGCCACCGCGAGACCGCCTCGCCGGAGGTGCTGCGCTTCGCGACCGCCGCTGCCGCGTCGCTCGTGTTCCCGTTCGCCCCGCACGCGGCGAGCGAGGTCTACGAGCTGACGACGGGCCGCCGCGTGTGGGAGCAGCCGTGGCCGACGCCCGACCCGGCGCTGCTGGAGTCCGACACGTTCGAGCTCGTCTGCCAGGTCAACGGCAAGGTGCGCGACCGCGTGCCCGCCCCAGCGACCGCCTCGCGCGAGCAGCTGGAGGCGCTCGCGCGCGCGCAGCCGAACGTGCAGGCGCACGTCGACGGCCACGAGGTCGTCAAGGCGATCGTGGTGCCGGGCAAGCTCGTGAACCTCGTCATTCGCTAGCAACCGGCGCCAAAGCGACCGCAGTTCCGCGCTTTTCTTGCGAAGCGCGCGTGCGCTGTGGCAACGGTCGCCCGTAGCGTCACGGGCATGCCGTCGCCCTCGCCGTCCAGGCCCCAGCTCGCGATCTACGCGGCGCTGGCGATCGCGGTCCTGCTGATCGGGGCGCGCTTCCTGCGCCACGGCGACGGTGGAGCGCCGGGCGGAGGCGCGGCGCCTGCGTTCGCGACGACGACCTCGTCGGCGGGCGCGCCGGACGGGCTGGCGGCGGGCGGTGGCACTGCGACCGGGACGTCATCGGCCGCTGCCGGCGCCGCCGGGCCGCAGCTCGTCGTCGACGTGAAGGGCGCGGTCCGCCATCCCGGCGTCTACCGGCTCGCCGCGGGCGCGCGCACCTACGACGCAGTTCGTCGCGCGGGTGGGCTGACCGGCCGCGCGGACCGCATCGGCGTGAACCTCGCGGCAAGAGTCGTGGACGGGGGAGAGGTGGTCGTGCCGGTGCGCGGAGCGGGCGGGAGCGGCGCGGCGGCGGGCACGACGACCACCGCTTCGAGCGGCGGCGGCGCGGGGTCGGCCGGGCCGCTCTCGCTCGACCTCGACAGCGCAAGCGAGCAGCAGCTCGAGCAGCTCGACGGCGTCGGCCCGGCGCTGGCGGCGAAGATCGTCGCCTACCGCCAGCAGCACGGCGGCATCTCGTCGGTCGACGATCTCGACAACGTCAGCGGCATCGGCCCCGCCAAGCTCGCCGCGATCCGCGCGCAGCTCGGGCGGTGAGCGGCGCGTGGACGCGGCCGCGCGCGCGGCGCTTCACCGGCTCCGCGCGCACCCGCGCCACCTCCTGCTCGGGGCGTTCGTCGCGGGGCTGCTGGCCGCGCCGCTCGCGCCGTCGCTCGTGCTGCTGCTCGCGCTCGCGGCGGCGCTGAGCGCCGGCCGCCCGGCGCTTGGGCTGCTGAGCGCGGTGGCGGTGCTGGCCGGTGCGATCGGCGCGCATGCGCGGCTCGACGCGCTCGACCGCACGCAGCTGCCGCCGCTGTTCGGCACGACCGTCGTCGCGCGCGTCGTGCTGCTCGAGCAGCCGCGGCCGGTCCGCTACGGGCACGTCGCGCTCGTGCAGGTGCGCGCGCTGGCAGCGGGGGGCGGCACGGGGGTGAGCGAGCGCGTGATGCTGCGGATCGGTCAGCGCGTCGCCTGGCCGGCCGCGCCGACCGGCGCGATCGTCGACGTGCGTGGGCGGTTGCGCGCGCTGGGCCCGTTCGAGCAGTACGAGGCGCTGCGCGGAGCGCACGCCGCGATCTCGCTCGAAGCCGCGGCCGTGACCGGCACCGTGCGCGGCGGGCCGATGCGGTTCGTCGACGCCGTCCGCGCGCGCGCGGAGCGGGCGCTGAGCACGGGGCTCCCGGCGCCGCAGGCCGCGCTGCTGCGCGGCATGACGCTCGGCCAGGACGAGGCGCTCGACGCGCGCACGCGCGCGGACTTCCGCACCTCCTCGCTCGCGCACGTGCTGGCGGCGAGCGGGCAGAACGTCGCGCTGCTGCTCGCGCTCGCGCTGCCGCTGCTGGCCTGGACGGGGCTCGGCCTGCGCGGACGGCTGCTCGGCTCGCTCGCACTGATCGCGCTCTACGTGCCGCTCGCCGGCGCCGGCCCGTCAATCCAGCGAGCGGGCCTGATGGGCGCCGCGACGACGGTCGCCGCACTCGCCGGTCGACCCGCGTCGCGCTGGTACGCACTGCTGCTCGCCGCCGCCGGAACGCTCGCGCTGAACCCGCGCGCAAGCTCAGACATCGGCTGGCAGCTCAGCTTCGCCGCCGTCGTCGCGATCGCACTGCTCGCGGCGCCGATGCGCACGGCACTGCAGGCGCGTCGCGTGCCAAAGCCGGTCGCCGAGGCGCTCGCCGTCTCGCTCGCGGCGACGCTCGGCACCGCGCCGCTGCTCGCGCTGCACTTCCACCAGCTCTCGCTTGTCGGCGTCCCCGCCAACCTGCTCGCAGCACCCGCGGTCGCACCGATCACCTGGCTCGGCATGCTCGCCGCAGCGCTCGGCCAGCTCACGCCAGCGCTCGCACAACCCCTGAACGCCATCAACGCCTACCTGCTCGCCTACGTCGCCTGGGTCGCCCACACAGCAGCGACCATCCCCCACGCACGCATCCCGCTGTGAAGCCGCACCCAGCAGCGAGCGAGCCCCGCGGGATCGCGCGGCGCCGCGGTGTCCAGCACGAGCGCCCGCGCAGCCCGAGGCGCGAGCTTGCACTGCGAGGCGTATGTTTCATCGCCTCGCAGGGCGAGACTCGCGCCTCGAGGCGTACCAGCCACGCCCACATCTACACTCGCGAGCAACACCCCGTGCTCGCCTTCAAGCCCGCCTACCTGATCCACGGCGACGACCACGGTCGCCTCTCCGAGCGCCGCGCAAGACTGCGCGCGCTCGCCGAGGCCGAGAGCGGGGCGCAGGGGATCGAGCTGTTCGAGGGCGAGACGGCCACCTCCGAGGCGGTCGCCGGCGCACTGTCGGCGATGACGTTCGCGATGGGCCGCCGCTTCCTGATTGTCGACGGCGTCGAGCGCTGGAAGGCGGCCGACATGGCGCTGATCGTGCCCGCGCTCGCGGGCCTGCCGCCGGAGACGACGGTCGTCTTCTTCGGCCGCGAGGAGGGGCGCGCGAAGATCCCCGACGGCCTCGCCGACGCGGTGCGCAAGGCCGGCGGCGACGTCAGCACCGAGCAGAACGTCAAGCCGTGGGACCTGCCGAAGTGGGCCTCGGCGCAGGCGGCCCAGCTCGGGATCGAGCTGCATCCGTCCGCCGCGCGCGTGCTCGTCCAGCACGTCGGCGAGCGCCAGCAGCGGCTGCTGCGCGAGCTGGAGAAGCTCGCGCTCGAGCTGAGCGCGGACCGTGCGCAGCCGGTCGCGCTCGACGCGGAGCAGATCGAGGAGCTGACGGCCGGATCGGCAGAGCGCAAGAGCTGGACGCTCGCCGATGCGCTCGTCGCGCGCGACGGCGCCGCCGCCACGCGCGCCTACCTGGAGCTGCGCGACCAGGGCGAGCGGCTCGCCGGCCTGCTGTTCACGATCGCCCGCCGCCTGCGCGACGCGCTCGACGTCGCCACGCGCCTCGCCGCCGGCGAGTCCGCCGCGCAGGTGCGACGCGGCCTGCGGATGCCGCCGAAGGCGGCCGAGCGCTTCCTCGCCGACGTCCAGCGCAGTGACGTCCCCGGCCTGCGCAACGCGCTCGCGATCGTCGCCGACCTCGAGCTCGCGTCACGCGGCGGCAGCCGCGGCGGCCTCACCGAGGACACGCTGGCCATCGAGGCGATTTCCAAGATCGCCTCCTAGCGGGTTCCGGCGCCCGTCAGGCAAGGATGCAGCCGGTGTGGCGTACTTCGTACGCGAACCGGCGAAGACGCAGCCTGGCGGGATGCCGGGAGCCGCTAGGACTCGCGCGAGGCGAGTGTCCGCGCAGCGCGTGACTTCTTGCGCGAGCCGGTGTTCTTGTGCAGCGCGCCGCGCTTGACGGCCTTGTCGATCGTCTTGACCAGCTCGAGGTGGGCGGGCTCGGCGTCGGCGGCGTCGCCGCCCTCGCCGACCGCGGCCTCGAGGCGCCGGAAGAGGGTCTTGACCTTCGACGTGTAGCGGCGGTTCTCGAGCCGCTCACGCTCGGCGCGCAGGATGCGCTTCTTCTGTGAGTGAATGTTGGCCATGACGTAGAGAGGCCGCGGTCAGGGCCGCGGCGCGCCGTACTATAGCGCGCTCGTGACGACCGAGACGGAGACCCCGGCCACGCCCCCCGCCGAGCCGACCAGACGAGCCCGGGGACTCGCCCGCAACACGGCCATCTTCTCGGTCGCGACGGGGCTCTCGCGCATCGCCGGGCTCGTGCGCGAGGTGATCGCCTCGAGCTACTTCGGCACCTCTGGTCCGTTCTCGGCCTTCACGATCGCCTTCCAGGTCCCGAACCTGGTGCGCAGCCTGTTCGCAGACGCGGCGCTGTCGGCCGCGTTCGTGCCCGTCTTCATGGAGCACATCGCGCACGGCAGAAAGCGCGACGCGGCCCGCCTCGCCTCGACGCTGCTGTTCGTGATGCTCGCCGCGCTCGGCGCGCTGACGGCGCTGTTCATCGTCTTCGCGGGCGTGATCATGCCGCTCTTCACGGGCGACACGTTCACGCCCCAGCTCAACGAGCTGACGATCGGCCTGTCGCGCGTGCTGTTCCCGATCGTGCTGCTGCTCGGCGTCAACGGGCTCGTCGTCGGGATCCTCAACTCGTACGAGCACTTCACGATCCCGGCGATCGCCCCGCTCGTGTGGAACGTCGTGATCGTCGCGCTGCTGGTGGTGCTCAAGCCGCTGTTCCACGGCCAGAACCAGATGTACGCGTACGCGATCGGCGTGCTCGGCGGCACGGTCGTGCAGCTGCTGATGTCGATCCCGATGCTGCCGCGCGTCGGCTTCCACTTCGAGTGGGCGTTCGACTGGCGTGACCCGCACGTCGCGCGCGTCTTCCGGCTGATGCTGCCGGTGACGATCGGGCTCGGCGTGATCAACTTCGACCTGCTGATCAACTCCTCGCTCGGCACGCTCGTCTCCGAGGAGGCGCCGCGCGCGATCGACGCCGCGTTCCGCATCTACATGCTGCCGCAGGGGATGTTCAGCGTCGCGCTGGCGACGGTGCTGTTCCCGACGCTGTCGCGCTTCGCCGCCAACCACGACCTGCCGGGCCTGCGCCGCACGATGGCCTCGGGCGCGCGGCAGATCTACCTGCTGCTGATCCCGGCCGCAGTCTTCACTGCCGTGCTGGCGACGCCGATCGTGCGGCTCGTCTACCAGCGCGGCGACTTCGACGCGCACTCCACCGAGCTGGTCTCCTCGGCGCTCTTCTGGTTCTCCTTCAGCCTGCCGTTCGCCGGCGTGAACCTGCTGCTGACGCGCACGTTCTTCTCGCTGCAGCGGCCGTGGCTGCCGACGGCGCTCGCGGTCGGGAACATGGCCGTCGACGTGGCAGTGAGCGTCGCGCTCTACAAGCCGTTCGGCATCCCCGGCCTCGTGCTCGGCACGGTCGCCGGCAACGTCGTGATGACGGCCGGCCAGACGTGGCGGCTGCGGCGCCTGCTCGACGGCAGCCTCGAGGGGCGCCGCACGCTGACCGCGGTCCTGCAGATCCTCGCCGCGAGCGCGCTGCTCGGCATCGCCTCCTACGGCGTCTGGTGGATCCTCGACGACCTGCTCGGCCGCTCGCTGCTCGCCCAGATCGTCTCCGTCGGCGCCGCGCTCGCCACCGCGATCGCCGTCTACACCGTCGCCGTCCTCGCGATGGGGATCCCGGAGGCGCGCCAGATCCGCACGCTGATCGCCGGTCGGTTGAGACGCGCCTGACAGGCCGCGGAATTGTTGCGAAGCGCGTGCCACATTTCACAGGACGCCGCGTAGCGTCCTGCGGATGCGAGTGGGCGTCTACGTCGATGGCTTCAACCTCTACTTCGGCGCGCGGTCCGTGTGCGGGCGCGGCACGCCCGGCTGGCGCTGGCTCGACATCCGCGCGCTCGGCGAGCGGCTGATCCCGCTTCCCTGGCTCGATCGCGGCGCCTACGTCGATCGGGTCGTCTACTGCACCGCCCGCGTGAGCGGCGCCGAGGATCGCTCCAGCCCAGCCGACCAAGAGGTGTACCTGCGGGCGCTGCGCGCCTCGGGCAGCGTCGACTGGATCGCCTTCGGCACGTTCGTGACGCGCGCGAAGGTCGCGCCGCTGGCCGAGCGAGACGAGCGCGGCCGCCCGAAGCTTGCGCGGGCACGCTGGCCGGTGCAGATGCGCGACGCGAACGGCGCGGACATGCCGGGAGCGACATTCATGGTCTCCTACCTCGATCGTGAGGAGAAGGGGACCGATGTGAACCTTGCGACGCACCTGCTGGTCGACGTCCTCGACGAGAACGTCGACGCCGCGATCGTGATCTCGAACGACAGCGATCTTGCGCTGCCGATCCGCGTCGCTCGCGGGAACGTCCCCGTCGGCGTCGTCAACCCGGGCACGGGTCCGCTCGCTGGTCGGCTCAGAGGGCTGCCGTTCGAGGGGGTCAAGGGCCACTGGTGGCGGCGCCTCGAGAAGGCGGACTACCGGGCGTGTCAGATGCCGAAGCGCGTCGGCGCGCTTTGCCGACCGGAAGGTTGGTGAACGGGGCCCGGCGTGCTAGGCTCTGTGCCTGGACCACCCGGCGCCTTCGTGCGCCGGGCTTTTTTTTGGGGGAACGCGGGTCGCGATCGGCTGCGGCGGCCGGCGTCGGCGGCTCGCGCGGCGGCGGGGCGGGGCTCCGCTCTACCCTGTAGCCCGCCCATGGCCGACCAGGCGCACATCCGCAACTTCTCGATCATCGCCCACATCGACCATGGGAAGTCGACGCTGGCCGATCGGATCCTCGAGCTGACGAAGACGGTCGAGCTGCGCGACATGAGAGCGCAGCTGCTCGACTCGATGGACCTGGAGCGCGAGCGGGGCATCACGATCAAGGCGCAGGCCGTGCGCGTCCTGTTCGAAGCGTCCGACGGCGAGACGTACCAGCTCCACCTCATCGACACGCCCGGGCACGTCGACTTCACGTACGAGGTCAGCCGCTCGCTCGCGGCGTGCGAGGGCGCCCTGCTCGTCGTCGATGCGTCGCAGGGCGTCGAGGCGCAGACGCTCGCCAACACCTACCTCGCGATCGACTCGGGGCTCGAGCTGATCCCGTGCCTGAACAAGATCGACCTGCCGGGCGCCGAGCCCGAGCGCGTCGCCGGCGAGGTCGCGGAGCTGCTCGGCGAGCCGGCCGACGAGGTGCTGCGCATCAGCGCAAAGACGGGGGCGGGCGTCGTCGAGGTGCTCGACCGGCTCGTGCAGAAGGTCCCGCCGCCGCACGGCGACCCGGACGCCCCGCCGCGCGCGCTGATCTTCGACTCCGAGTTCGACCAGTACCGCGGGGTGATCGCCTACGTGCGCGTCGTCGACGGCACCTTCAGAAAGGGCGAGGCGATCCGCGCGATGCAGAACGGCACGGAGGCCGAGATCGACGACATCGGCTTCTTCAACCCACGCATGACCGCGGCCCAGCATCTCGGTCCCGGCGAGGTCGGCTACGTCATCACCGGCATCAAGGACGTCACGAGACTGCGCGTCGGCGACACGCTCACGACCAAGCGCAGCGCCGCGACCGAGCCCCTGCCCGGTTACCGCGACGTCAAGCCGATGGTCTTCTGCGGCCTCTTCCCGATCGACTCCGACGACTATCCGGACCTGCGCGACGCGCTCGAGAAGCTCGTGCTCAACGACGCCGCGCTGTCGTGGGAGCCCGAGACCTCCGACGCGCTCGGCTTCGGCTTCCGCTGCGGCTTCCTCGGCCTGCTGCACATGGACATCGTGCGCGAGCGGCTCGAGCGCGAGTACGACCTCGAGCTGCTGACGACGATGCCGTCGGTCGAGGTCGAGGTCGAGCTGGAGAACGGCGAGGTCGTGCCGGTCCACAACCCGACCGACATGCCCGACCCGTCGAAGATCCGCGAGGTGCGCGAGCCGTACATCCGCGCGTCGATCCTCACGCCGAAGGAGTTCGTCGGCGTGATCATGGAGCTGTGCCAGGACAAGCGCGGCACGCACGCCGGCATGCACTACCTGTCTTCCGATCGCGTGCAGCTCGAGTACGAGCTGCCGCTCGCCGAGATCGTGCTCGACTTCTTCGACCAGCTCAAGTCGCGCACGAAGGGCTATGCCTCGCTCGACTACGAGCTGATCGGGCTCAAGGCGTCGGACCTCGTCAAGCTCGACGTGCTGCTGAGCGGCGATCCGGTCGACGCGCTGTCGATGGTCGTGCACCGCAGCAAGGCCCACCTGATCGGTCGCACGCTCGCCGAGAAGCTGCGCGAGAAGATCCCGCGCCAGCAGTTCGACGTGCCGATCCAGGCGGCCATAGGGTCGCGCGTCGTCGCGCGCGAGACGGTGAAGGCGTATCGCAAGGACGTCATCGCCAAGTGCTACGGCGGCGACATCTCGCGCAAGCGCAAGCTGCTCGAGAAGCAGAAGGAGGGCAAGAAGCGGATGAAGCAGGTCGGCCGCATCGAGGTCCCGCAGGAGGCCTTCCTCGCCGTGCTCGAGCTGGGCGATTCAAACAGATAGCCAACAATCGGTCTGCCAGGATGCAGACCAATGGCGGGCCTCGGGGAGCAGGAGCGTCGGGAGCGGCGGGCGGCGGCGCGGAGGCGCCAGCGGTTGCGACGCCGGATGGGGCTGGCGGCGTTCGTGCTCGTCGTGGCGCTCGTGGGCGTGGCAATCGCAGTTGCGGCGGGCGGCGGATCGTCGAGACCGCGGGTCTGGATGCGCGTTGAGGGCGTGAACATCGACGGCTCGGGAGCGCACCGAGACACGCCGACGACGCCGACGCCACGGCAGCTGGTCACGCTCGGCGCGATCCCTCCGTCCCAGCCCGGCCCGGCGCACGTCTTCACTCACGGCCCCACGTCCGGCCGGCGGGTCGCGCTGACGTTCGACGACGGCTTCTGCGCCAGCTGCGTCGCGCGCATCGTCGACGTGCTGCTGCGCACCGGCGCGCACGCGACCTTCTTCCCGAACGGGCGCTACTCGGCCTCGTGGGATCCGCAGGCGGCGAAGATCCGCACGCTCGTCGAGCGCGGCCAGCTGATCGTCGGCAACCACACGTTCCACCACGTCGACTCGCCGGTCGTCGGGTCGGCCGCCTTCGCGGCGGACCTGCAGGAGAACGAGCAGTGGATCGAGCGCACCTTCGGCCTCACGGGCCGGCCGTTCTTCCGCCCGCCCTACGGCGCCTACGACGGCGGGACGCTCTCCGCCGCCGGCGCGGCCGGCTACACGCACGTGATCATGTGGTCCGGCACGGTCGCGGACTCCAGCCTGCGCACGATCCCGTACATCCTGCACGCGATCAGACACTGGGCGAGACCGGGCGCGATCATCTTGATGCACGGCAACTACCCGCCGACCTCGATCGCGCTGCCGAGAATCCTCGCGCTGCTGAGACGGATGCGCCTGCGGCCGGTGACGATCGGCGAGCTGCTCGGCGGCTCGCCGTATCGCGCCGCGCGGTAGCGCGGGAGGCGCGATGATGCGGGCGTCATGGACCTTGGCCTGAGCGGAAAGCGCTGCGTCGTGACCGGCGCCAGCCGCGGCATCGGCCGCGCCACGGCCGAGCTGCTCGCGGCCGAGGGCGCGCGGCTGCTGCTCGTCGGGCGCGACCGCGACGGATTGGCCGAGGCGGCCCCGCGCGACGCGGAGATCCTCGCCGCCGACGTGACGAAGCCAGATGCCGGCGCGCGGATCGTCGCCACCTGCGTCGAGCGGCTCGGCGGGATCGACGTGCTCGTCAACAACGCCGGCACGTCGTTCGTCAAGCCGCTCGAGCAGCTGAGCGACGACGACTGGGACGGCCAGTGGCAGCTCAACGTGCGCGGTCCGGAGCGCTTGATGAAGGCGGCCGCGCCACTGATGGCTGGGCAGGGCTGGGGGCGGATCGTCAACGTCGTCTCGACGTCCGGCAAGCGCCCGTCGCTGCGCAACGCCGCCTACTCCGTCACGAAGGCCGCGCAGCTGTCGCTCTCGCGCGCCTACGCGGACGCCTACGCCGCGCGCGGGGTGCTCGTCAACGCGGTCGCGCCCGGCCTGACCGGGACCGATCTGTGGAAGGGGAAGGGCGGCCTCGCCGACCAGACCGTCGCGGCCGGCCGTGCTGAGGACCGCAGAGCGGCGCTGGCCGCCGCCGCCGCGAGCGTGCCGCTGGGCCGCTTCGCCGAGCCGGGCGAGATCGCGTCGGTGGTCGCGTTCCTCTGCTCCGAGCGCGCGAGCGACGTCGTCGGCGTTGCGTGGTCGGTCGACGGCGGCGCGGTGCCGGTGATCCTCTGAGAGACTGCCGCGCCATGCCAGTCAACACATCTGCCGTTGGGAAGGAATATCCGCCGGTCGCCTACGCGGTCGGCCGCGAGAAGGTCAAGGAGTACGCCAACGCTGTCGGCGAGACGAACCCGCTGCATCTCGATCCGGCCGCGGCGCGCGCCGCCGGCCACGACGACGTCGTCGCGCCGCCGATGTTCGCCGTCGTCTATCAGGCGCCGTCGGTGATGCCGGGGATGTTCGACCCGGAGGTCGGCATCAACTTCGCGATGCTCGTCCACAGCGGGCAGGACTTCCGCTGGGAGCGCGTCGTCGTCGCGGGCGAGGAGCTGAGCACGCAGGCGAAGGTCGCGAGCATCTCGGAGAAGGGCGGCATGGGCTTCTACGACTTCGAGGTCGTCACGAAGGACGCGGGCGGTGCGACGGTCTGCACCGGCATCTGGAAGATCATCGTGCGAGGGGTATGACGATGGCTGCGAACTACGAGGCCGGCGCCCAGCTTCCGGAGCTGAAGGTCACGCCGGACCGCTTCCTGACCGTCCGCTACGCGGGCGCCTCGGGCGACTTCAACCCGATCCACATCGACGAGGAGTTCGCCAAGTCAGTCGGGCTGCCGGGGCGGATCCTGCACGGCCTGTGGTCGATGGCGCAGGTCGCGCGCGCGCAGACCGAGGCCGCCGGCGGGCCCGACAAGCTCAAGGCGCTGTCGGTGCAGTTCCGCGGCATGGGCGTGCTCGAGCAGGAGGTCGTCGTCACGAGCACCGTGCGCTCGGTGCAGGACGGCGTCGCGACTGTCGACGCCGAGGCGCGCCAGGGCGAGACGCGCATCGTCCGCAACGCCGTCGCCGAGATCGCGCTGGGCTGAGAACCGTGCGGTTCCGCCGGGCCGCGGATGGGGAGGCTGGCGTCATGGCCTCCTCGTCCACGCTCGACGGCACGGTGCGCAAGCAGCACGCGCTGACGCTCTTCGCCGGCCTGCCGCGCCATTACGACCGCGCCGGCGCGGCGCTCAGCTTCGGGCAGGACCCGCGCTGGCGCGCAGCGCTCGTGCGCTCGGTGCCTGCAAGACCGGGCGAGCGCGTGCTCGACGTCGCGACCGGCACCGGCATGGTCGCCGCCGCGCTCGTGCGGCGCAGCGGCTGTCATGTCACGGCGCTCGATCAGAGCGCGCAGATGCTCGGCGGGCTGTGGGCGCGGCTGGCGGCCGACCCGGCGCTGGCGGCGGCGATCGAGCCGGTGCAGGGCCAGGCCGAGGCGCTGCCGTTCGCCGACGCCTCGTTCGACGCGCTCACGTTCACCTACCTGCTGCGCTATGTCGAGGATCCCGCCGCGACGCTGCGCGAGCTGGCGCGCGTCGTCAAGCCCGGGGGAGCGGTCGGGATGGTCGAGTTCGGCGTGCCGCCGCGCCCGCTGCTGCGAGCGCTGTGGCGGATCTACACGCGCGCCTTCATGCCCGTGCTCGGCCGCCTGCTGTCGCGCGAGTGGCAGGAGGTCGGCGCGTTCCTCGGCCCGAACATCGAGGGCTTCTACGCGCGCTGGCCGCTGCCGCGACTCGCGGAGCTGTGGGAGGAGGCCGGCCTGCGCGACGTGCGCGTGCGGCGCATGAGCTTCGGCGCGGGCGTCGTGATGACGGCCGTGCGGCGATGACCGCGCAGGCGGAGCGGCCAGCGGAACGGCCGGCCTTCTACGCCCTGCGCGGCGGCGGCTGGCGCGACCTCGTCACGCTGCTGCACCCGCCCTACACGGCCTGGCACCTCTCCTACGTCGCGCTGGGGGCGGCGGCCGCGACCCACTTCGAACTGTCGCGGCTGTGGTGGGCGCTCGGCGCGTTCCTGCTGGCGGTCGGCGTCGCGGCGCACGCGCTCGACGAGCTGCACGGGCGCCCGCTGCGCACGCGCCTGAGCGACCGCACGCTGATCGCGCTCGCGGTGTTCGGCCTCGGCGGCGCCTGCGCGATCGGCGTCGCGGGGATCGTCACCGTCTCGGCGACGCTGATCCCGTTCGTGCTGGTCGGTGCGTTCCTCGTGGTGGCCTACGACCTCGAGCTGTTCGACGGCCGCCTGCACGGCCAGTGGACGTTCGCGCTCGGCTGGGGCGGCTTCCCGGCGCTGGTCGGCTTCTGGGTCTGCGCGCTGCGCTTCGAGTGGCCGGGGCTGCTGGTCGCCGTGGCCTGCACGCTGCTGAGCGTCGCGCAGCGGCGGCTCAGCGTCCCGGTGCGCGAGCTGCGCCGCCGCACGACGGACGTCGTCGGCGAGCAGCGCCTCGCCGACGGCCGCGTCGTCGAGCTGACGGCCGCGCGGCTGCTCGCTCCGCTGGAGGGCACGCTGCGCGTCATGTGGTTCGCGCTCGTGCTGCTGGCCGTCGGCCTCGTCGTGCTGCGCGCGTAGGCGCAGCTCAGGCGAACAGCCCGGAACCGACCCAGTCGGCCGCGTCGCGCGTGCCGCGCGGCGCGAAGAAGTAGCCGCCGCCGACGGGGGTGATGTAGTCGATCATCGGCTCGTCGGCGAGGCGGCGCTGGATCGTCGCGAACTGGCGCTCGACGTCGCGGTTGAAGGCGACGAAGACGAGCCCCATGTCGAGCTGTCCGGCCTCGTCGAAGCCACGGTGGTAGCCGTAGCCGCGGCGCAGGATCCGCTCGTCGTCGGTCTTCGCCGTGCGCGGGTTGGAGAGGCGGATGTGCGCGTCGAGCGGGATGCGCTCGCCCTTCGGGTCGACGTCGTAGTGCGGGTCCTCGTACTCGTCGGTGCCGCCGAGCGGGGCGCCGCTGTCGCGCGTGCGGCCGATCATGTTCTCCTGCTCGCGCAGGCCGACGCGATCCCAGAACTCGACGTGCATGCGGATCGCGCGCAGCACCTGGTAGGTGCCGCCGGTCGTCCACGCCGGGCCGGGGTCGCCGTCGCCGACCCACAGCAGCCGGCGCATCAGCGCGTCGTCGCCGACGTCGGGGTTGCCGGTGCCGTCGCGGAAGCCGAAGTGGTTGCGGCGCGAGCTGCGCGCGCTCGGGCCGCGGTGTGCGCCCTGGAAGCCGTCGATCGTCCAGCGCAGCGCGAACGCGCTTCGAACGGGGCGCAGCAGCTCGCGCACGGTGTGGACGACGGTGTCGCGCCGCCCGGCGCAGATCTGCAGCAGCACGTCGCCGTGACAGCGTGCCGGGTCGAGGTCGTCGTGCGGGAACGGCGCCATCGTCGTGAGGCCCGCCGGGCGGCGGCCGGCGAGGCCGTAGCGGTCGTCGAACAGCGAAGCGCCGAAGGCGATCGTCACCGTCAGCGCGTCCGGGGCGATCGTCGTGCCGAGCGTGCCCGAGTCGACCGGCGGGTCGTCGACCTCCTGCACGGGGATCGAGGAGCCCTGCGTCAGCTCGCGCGCGCGGCTGCTGAGCGCCTGCAGCCCGATCGCCAGCGTCGCGCGGTCGGGCGCGATCGCGTCGAGTGAGACGAACGTCGCCTGCTCCGGCGCCGGCGTGAGGATCCCCGCCTGGCGATCGCCGTCGAACGGCACGCGCGACGACAGACCGGGGTCGATGCCGCCGGCCGCCGGGGATGCGGCGCGCGCCTCGCTGCTGCCGAGCAGCCCGTGCGCACCGGCCTCCGCGAGCCCGCCCGCGCCGAGCGTCGCGGCGGAGCGCAGCAGGAAGGTGCGGCGGTCGAGGCTCATCTCGCCTGCTGCGCGATCGTCGGGATCGTCGGCGGCAACGTCGTCTCGAGCGAGCCGGGGATGCCCGCGAGCGCCTCCAGCAGCGCGCCGAGCGTGCCGTCGAGTCGCTCGTGCTCATCCGGTCGCAGTGCCGTGAGCGGTGGCCAGGCGCCCCCGTGCGCGCGCCGCACGGCGGCCAGCACGCCGGCGAGCTGCGCCATCTCGACCTGCACCGGGCCGAGCGCGTCGCCGCGCCCGTCGAGCAGCGGCCGCAGCGTGCCGATCACCTCCTCGGTGGCGGCGAGCGAGGCGGCGGTCGCCATCACGGCGGCTCCGCTCCACGGTGCCGCCCGCCCGCTCAGCATGTCGCGCTGCGCGTCCTCGAGGATCTCGTGCGCGCGGGTGGCGTACTCCAGCGGCGTGATCGCGACCGTCCGCGCGACGCCCCGCAGCCGCGTGACGTCGCGCGCGAGGCGGTCCGCCCACGGCACGAGCGTCGCGAGCGGCGCGCCGCGCCAGAGCCCGTACTCGATCCGGTGCAGTCCACTGAAATGAGGGTCGGTCACACCGCCGGGCAGGCCGCCCGGCGTCCCGTCGATCGCGTCGTCGAGTGCGCCGAGCGCGCCGTAGGCGGCGCCGAGCCGCAGGTAGCGGTCGTAGGCGGCGAGCCATGCCGCCTGCGCGGCCGTGCGGTCGCCGCGCCGCAGCGCCGCCGCGAGCCGCGCGACGTCGCCCTGCATCGCATCGGCCTGGGCGCCGGCGTAGGCGCGGTAGCGCGCGAGCGGGCGCGTGAACGCGCTGGTCGGCAGCGGGCTCAGCTCCGAGCGCGGCCCGGCGCCCGTCGGCTTCTGCGCAGCCGCGTCGGCGACCTCCTGCGCGGAGGCGTGCGTGCCCGCGATCGTCATCGCCGGATGCGTCGAGACGGCCGTCGCGGAGGCTCTGGAGCGTCCCGTGCCGCTTGTGCCTCCGCAGCCGCCCGCGAGCACGGCAAGCGTGAGGCCGAGCAGGACGCCGGCGGATGTGCGGGGGAGGGGGCGGGTCATGGAGATCGTGCGCGGCGATCGTAGGCACGGGCTCCCGGCCGGCTGTGAAGCGACGGTGATCGAGCTGGGAACGGACGGACACATGTGCGTCACGCGACGGAGACATCCGCCGGCGGCCGGCCGTGAAGCATCCGGCTGCGTCGTGCCATGGGCGGCCGGCGGCGCACGGATAACGGAGCCGCCCGCAACCTCAGGCGGAGGCACCTTGCGCAAGCTCAAGCTGCTCGCGTCCGGATTGCTCGTGGTCGCGCTCGCGGCCGTGGGGATCACGGTCGCCGGCGCTCACGGGCCGTCGGATCCGGCCACGAGCACGCCGATCAAGCACGTCGTCGTGATCTTCGGCGAGAACATCTCGTTCGACCACTACTTCGGCACGTACCCGAACGCGACGAACCCGGCCGGCGAGCCGTCCTTCCACGCGGCTCCCGGCACCCCGACCGTCAACGGGCTCACGGACAACCTGCTCAGAGCGAATCCGAACACGGACAACCCGTCGCGTCTGGATCGCACGCAGGCAGTCACCTGCTCGCAGAACCACGGCTACACCGCCGAGCAGAAGGCGTTCGACAGCGGCGCGATGGACAGATTCGTCGAGTTCACCGCCGGCGGCAGCTGCACCGACAAGTCCATCGTCATGGACTACTACGACGGCAACACCGTCACCGGCATGTGGAACCTCGCGCAGCACTTCGCGCTCAACGACAACTCGTTCAGCACGAACTTCGGCCCCTCGACGGTCGGCGCCATCAACCTCATCAGCGGCCAGACGCACGGCGCCACGCCGACGACCGGCAGCGGCGTCGAGAACGGCACCGTGATCGGCGACCCCGACCCGTCGACGACGCTCGACGACTGCGCGAAGGGCAACACGACGATGTCCGGCAAGAACATCGGCGACCTGCTCAACGCCAAGCACATCACGTGGGGCTGGTTCGAGGGCGGCTTCCGGCCGACCGGCACGAGCGGCGGCACGGCCGTCTGCGCCTCGACGCACGCGAACGTCGCGGGCGGCGTCAGCAACGACTATGTCCCGCACCACGAGCCGTTCGAGTACTACGCCTCGACGGCGAACCCGCACCACGTGCCGCCGAGCTCGGCGGGCATGATCGGCCGCACCGATCAGGCCAACCACCAGTACGACATGTCGGACTTCGACACCGCGCTCGCGCACGGTGACCTGCCGGCCGTGTCGTTCCTGAAGGCGGCCGCCTACCAGGACGCCCACCCGGGCAACTCGGACCCGCTCGACGAGCAGACGTTCGTCGCCAACGAGATCGACGCGATCGAGCGTTCGCCGGACTGGAAGGACACGGCGATCGTGCTGGCCTACGACGACTCCGACGGCTGGTACGACCACGTCATGTCGCCGATCCTCAGCGGCTCCGCCGCGCCGAGCGACGCGCTCAACGGACCGGGCAAGTGCGGCAGCGTGAAGGACCCCAACGCCTACCCGGACCGCTGCGGCTTCGGCCCGCGCCAGCCGCTGATGGTCGTCTCCCCCTACGCGAAGCAGAACTTCGTCGACAACACGCTCACCGACCAGTCCTCGATCCTGCGCTTCATCGAGGACAACTGGCAGCTGGGCCGCATCGGCGACCAGTCGACCGACGCGAACGCGGGGACGCTCCAGAACATGTTCGACTTCGGTCGGCATGGAGGCCACGCACCGCGCGTGTTCCTCGCGCCCTCGACGGGCGAGGTGACCGGCGTGGACGGCCACGACGGGCACCGGGGCCGCGACGCTCGCCACGGTCACGGCCACTGACGCATCGGACGCAAGCGCAAGCCGGGGCGGCAGGGACGCCGCCCCGGCCACGCGTTCGGGGGCGCGCCGGACCGCCGGTCGCTCCGCCCAGGAGGGGTTGGCGAAACCCCCGCGGCGTCTGGCGGCGGGCGACGCTGCGCGGATGCGTCGTCCTCGGTCGGCGCCATAGCTCCGCTATGGCTGCCGCCCTGCGTCCTCGCCCCGCTTGGTCGCCCATCCGCCAGCCGCTCACGCGGGTTTCGCCAACCCCTCCTAGACTCTGGGGAATGCTGACGCCGCGCCAGGAGCTGATCCTCCGCAAGCTCGTCGAGGTCCACCTCGACGCCGGACAGCCGGTCGGCTCGAAGGCGCTGGCCACCGACGACGACCTCGAGTGGGGGCCTTCGACGATCCGCTACGAGCTGGCGATGCTGGAGGAGCACGGCCTGCTCGCGCACCCCCACACGTCCGCCGGGCGCGTGCCGACCGACGCCGGCTACCGCTACTTCGTCGACCGCCTGCTGCCGGCGTCGCGGGCGGCGGAGGCCGAGCGCCCGCTGTCGCTCTCGCTTGTGCGGCGCGAGGTCGACGAGGCGATGCGCGTCACGACCGAGACGCTCTCGCAGGTGACGAACCTGCTCGCGATCGTCTCCGCGCCGCCGATCGAGACGGCGACGATCCGCCACGTCGAGGTGCTGCTGCTGCAGCCGCAGGTGCTGATGGTCGTGGTGATCACCTCGACGGGCGGCGTGACGAAGCGGATGCTGACGTTCGAGTCGCCGATCGACGCGGGCCTCGCCGGCTGGGGCGCGAGCTATCTCAACGAGCAGCTCGTCGGGCTCGGGCTCGGCGCCCGCCTGCTGCACCAGCGGCTCGAGGATCCGACGCTCGGTGCGCGCGAGCGCGGCTTCCTCGCGGCCGTCGCGCCGGCCTTCACGGAGCTGACCGACACGGCCGACGAGGCGCTCTACGTCGACGGCGCCTCGCGGCTGGTGAGCAGCTACCGCTTCGAGGACCACGAGCAGCTCAACGAGGTGATGGAGATGCTCGAGCGGCGCGTCTCGCTGCTCGGCGTGCTGCGCTCCGCGCTCGACCGGCGCGACGTCTACGTGCGCATCGGGCGCGAGAACGAGGCGCCGGCGCTGCGCTCGCTCGCGTTCGTCGGCTCCGGCTACGGGCTGCCCGCGCGCAACCTCGGCACCGTCTCGGTGATCGGGCCGCTGCGGATGGACTACGGTCGCGCGATCGCCTCTGTGCGCGCCGCGGCGACCGAGCTGTCGCGCTTCGTCGAGGGCGTCTACGAACGATGAGCGCCGGACCGATGTCGACCGACTACTACGAGCGTCTCGGCGTCGCGCGCGACGCGAGCGAGGCGGAGATCAAGAAGGCCTTCCGTCGGCTCGCGCGCGAGCTGCACCCGGACGTCAACGCGCACGACCCCGAGGCGGAGGAGAAGTTCAAGTCCGCCGCCGAGGCGTACGAGGTGCTGTCCGACCCCGAGCGCCGCGCGACGTACGACCGCTATGGCGCGGAGGGGCTGCGCAGCGGCGGCTACCAGCCGAGCGGCTTCGGCTCGTTCGCCGACATCTTCGACGCGTTCTTCGGCGGCGGCGGGGGGGACGTCTTCGGCGGTGGGCCGGGGCGGGCGGGACCTGCTCAAGGCGGCGACGTCGGCGTCACGGCGACCGTCTCGCTCGCGGACGCGGCGACGGGGCGCACGGTCGACGTCTCCTACGAGGCGGTCGTGCGCTGCGGCGCGTGCAACGGCAACGGCGCCGAGCCGGGCACGCCGATCGAGACGTGCGAGCGCTGCGGCGGCGCCGGGCAGTTGCGCGCGGTCACGCGCACCCCGTTCGGCCAGGTCGTGCGCGCAACCGTCTGCGACGTCTGCCACGGCGACGGGCGTGTGCCGAAGCAGCCGTGCAAGGAGTGCCGGGGGCGCGGGCGCAAGGTCGATCGGCTGTCGCTGTCGGTCGACGTCCCTTCGGGGATCGCCGATGGCCAGCGCATCCGTTTGTCTGGCCGCGGCCACGCCGGCGAGCAGGGCGGACCGCCCGGCGATCTCTACGTGCTCGTGCGCGTCGCCGAGGACGAGCGCTTCGTGCGCGACGGCGACGACCTCGTGACCGTCGTCGACGTGCCTGCGCCGCTCGCCGCGCTCGGCACGACGCTCGACGTGCCGACGCTCGACGAGCCGTTCGCGCTCGAGATCCCGCCCGGCACCCAGCCGCACGACACGCTCACGCTGCGCGGCAAGGGCATGCCCGCGCTCCGCCGCGGCCGCCACGGCGACCTGCGCGTCGTCGTCAACGTCGTGATCCCGCACCGCCTCACGCCGGAGCAGAGAGAGCTGCTCGAGCGCCTCGCCGGCACGCTGACGGAGGACAACCTGCGCTCCGACGACGGCGTCTTCTCGAAGCTCAGGCGGGCGTTCGGCGGGCAGTAGGCGGGCGGCAGGCCGACTGCTACGCTGCGTAGCAGTATGCGGCGCAAGACGATCCCCCAACGCGAGCTGCGCAACGACATCGCTGCGGTGCTGCGCGAGGCCGAGGCCGGCACGGAGTTCACGGTGACGGTGCGCGGCCGTCCGGTCGCGAAGGTCGTGCCGATCGACGAAGCGCCGAGACCGAGACGCTACGTGGATCGAGAGACGCTGCGCCGGTTCTTCGCCCAGAATCCGCCGGACGAGAGCTGGGCAGCCGATCTGGCGGAGATGCGAGCTGCTGAGCCGCCGATCGACGACCCGTGGAACGACGGGTGAGCGGGGCACTGCTCGACACGTCGTTCGTGATCGCCGCGGCTGACGGGGACGCCGTGCTTCCGGACGACGCGGCGATCTCGGTCATCACGCTCGGCGAGCTGCGTGCCGGCGTGCTCCGCGCCCGCGACGCCGCCGAGCGCACCAAGCGTGCGAGACGACTCGGCGACGTCAGGTCGCTGTTCGTCGCGCTCCCGATCGACGAGCCAGTGGCCGACCACTACGGCCGGGCGCTTGCGCGTTCGCGCGACGAGGGTCGCAGCGAGAAGGCAGCAGACCTGCTGATCGTGGCGACGGCGGCGGCTACCGACAACGTGCTGCACACGCGCGACGTCGGCCAGGCCAAGCTCGCGCGCCGGCTCGGCCTCGTCGTCCACGGCCCCGGCGAATGATCCGGCTCGCGCTGCGCGTCGATCGCGCGCATGCCGAGATCGCGCTTGCGGAGCTGCTGGAGCTGGCGCCGGGTGGGGTGGAGGAGGTCGACCTCGGCGACGCGGTCGAGTACGCGGTCTACGGGCCGCCGGGCGAGCTGCCGGCGCTGCCGGATCTCGAAGCGGCCGTCGGCGGCGCGCTCGTGGAGGTCACGACGAGCGAGCTGCCGGACGACTGGTCCGAGCGCTGGAAGCAGTTCCACCAGCCGCTCGTGCTCGACGACCGGCTCGCGGTGCGCCCGCCCTGGGAGGCGTCGATCGGCGCGGCGACGGAGATCGTGATCGACCCGGCGCAGGCGTTCGGGACGGGCGCGCACGCGACGACGCGGCTGTGCCTGGAGCTGCTGCTCTCGGTCGCCGACGCGGGCGAGGAGCGCGGCCCGCTGCTCGACCTCGGCTGCGGCTCGGGCGTGCTCGCGATCGCGGCCGCGAAGCTCGGCTTCGCGCCGGTGCTGGCGGTCGACTTCGACCCGCTGAGCGTCGAGGCGACGGCGGCGAACGCGCTCGTCAACGACGTGACGCTGGATGTCGCGCGCTGCGACCTGCGCAGCGACCCGGTGCCGCGAGCGCCGATCGTGCTCGCGAACTTGCTGCGCCCCCTGCTGCTCGACTACGCGCGCGTGCTCGCCGAGCCGCCGCGCACATTGATCGCCTCCGGGCTGCTCGTCCACGAGGCCGACGAGATCGCCGCCGCCTTCGCCGCCCACGGCCTGCGCGAGCAGGACCGGCGCGAGCGCGGCGAATGGGCCGCGCTCCTGCTTACGCGCGCGGCGTGACGGCGGGCGCCAGCAGCCAGGCGAGCAGCCCAGTCTCGACCAGCGCGTCGGCAAGCAGGTCGTAGCCGGCGGCGGCCGGGTGCGCACCATCCCCGGCGGCCTGTTCCTCGAGCCATATGGGGGAGTCGAGCAGCGCCTCGGCGACCGGCCAGAAGGGCACGCCGCGCGCGGCACAGACCTCGGCGAAGGCGTCCGACAGCGCGATCGCGCGCGCCTGCTGCGCAGCGTCGCCCGCCGGCGGCGGTCCGGCCACCGCGGCCGGCAGCCCGAGCATGGCGGCCTGGTCGAGCATCTTGTCGAGCGCCATGCACGAGCGGTCCGGCGTCACGCGCACGCGTCCGTCCTCCACCGTTGTGTCGTTCGCGCCGACCGCGAAGACGACGCGGCAGTCGGCGCCCGCGAGCAGTCGCGCCATCGCCTCGAAGCGCCAGCGCACCGCCACCTCGACCGAGGTCTCGCGCCGCACGCCGAGGGCGTACGCCGTCAGCGGACGGCCGGCCGCGTAGGCGGCTGCGACCACGCGCCCGACCCAGCCCTGGCCGAGCGGGTCGCCGATGCCGGCCGTGAACGAGTCGCCGAAGCAGAGGAGGCGGAGGTCGTCCATCGGCAGAACTCAAGCAGAGGCGCGGACGTTGTGCGATTGGCCTCAACGCGCGTGCGGGCATAGCCTCGTGGACATGGCATGGGACATCGTCATCGCCGGCGGCGGCTTCGGCGGCTACTACGCGGCCCGCACGCTCGAGAAGCAGCTGCCGCCGCACAGCGCGCGCGTCACGCTGGTCAGTGACGTCAACTTCCTGCTGTTCACGCCGCTGCTGCCGGGCGCGGCGGCCGGGACGCTGGAGCCGCGCCACGTCGTCGTCCCGCTGCGAGAGCAGCTCACCACGACCGATCTGTGGCTCGGACGCGTCAGCGGCGCGGCGCCGGAGCGCGACCAGCTGATCGTCGACTCGCTCGACGGCCGCCGCCACGAGCTGCACTACGACCAGCTGATCGTCGCGCTCGGATCGACGACGCGCTCGCTGCCGATCCCCGGTCTCGCCGAGCACGCGATGGGCTTCAAGACGCTGTCGGAGGCGATCGCGCTGCGCAACCGCGTGCTGTCGCTGCTGGAGATCGCCGAGACGGTGCCGGACGCCGAGACGCGCGCGGAGCTCCTCACGTTCGTGTTCGTCGGCGCCGGCTACGCCGGGCTGGAGGGCCTCGCCGAGCTGCAGGACTTCATGAGCGACGTGATCGACCTCTATCCGCGCTGCCGCGTGCAGGGGATGCGCTGGATGCTGGTCGAGGCGAAGGAGCGCGTGATGCCCGAGGTCGCGCCGCGGCTCGCGCACTTCGCCGAGCGCGAGCTGCAGGGGCGCGGCATCGAGATCCGCACGAACACGACGGTCGAGGAGGTCTCCGACCGCTGGGTGCGCCTCAAGGGCGGGGAGATCGTCCCGACGCGCACGATCGCCTGGACCGCGGGCGTGAAGCCGAACCCGGTCGTCGCGAGACTCGGCCTGCCGCTCACCGACGGCGGCCGCCTCGACGTCGACCGCACGATGCGCGTCCGCGGCCACGAGAACGTGTGGGCGATCGGCGACGCGGCCGCCGTGCCCGACCCGGCGCGCAAGGGCCAGCCGTCGCCGCCGACGGCGCAGCACGCGATCCGCCAGGGTCGCCGCGTCGCGCGCAACGTCGCGGCGGTGCTCGGCGCCGGCGGCAGCGTGAAGCCGTTCACGTACAAGACGAAGGGCGTCTTCGTCGACATGGGCCGCCACCAGGCGGTCGCCAGCACGATGGGGATCAGATGGCGCGGCTTCCCCGCGTGGTTCCTCGCCCGCACCTACCACCTCGCGAACATGCCGGGGACGAAGCGCAAGCTGCGCCTCGTCGTCGACTGGACCGTCTCGCTGCTGTTCAGCCGCGACACGAGCGAGCTCGGCCAGCTCGGGCACCCGCCGGTGCTGGATGAGCACGCCGTCGTCGCGGATGGCGGCGAAGCTGCGGAAAGATAGCGCCAGAACGCATGCATTGGCTCCAAAATGGAAGTAGCATGTGCTTCCATGCCCAACGTGCAGATCAAGAACGTCCCACCTGAAACCCATCGCGTGCTGCGTGAGCGTGCCGCGAAGGCGGGGCAGTCGCAGCAGGAGTACCTGCTCGCGCTGCTCGTCGACGCCGCGCGGACGCCGACGCTCGACGAGATCTTCGAGCGGGTCGAGCAGCGGACCGGCGGCGGCATCTCGCTCGCCTTCGCAGCCGAGACGATCCGCGCCGATCGCGACTCCCGGTGATCGTCGTCGACGCCTCGGTGCTCGCGAACGTCATCGGCGGCGGTGAGAGCGGCCGGCGCGCCCGCGAGCGGTTGGCGGGGGCGCGGTTGCTGGCGCCGGAGTTCGTCGACTTGGAGGTCACGTCCGTGATCCGCCGTGCCCATCAGACAGGGCGGATGGGCGCCGAGCGGGCGATCCAGGCGCTCGCCGACCTCGCACTGCTGTCCATTTCACGCGTGACGCATACGCCGTTCTTGGGCCGTATCTGGGAACTGCGCGACAACGTGACCCCGTACGACGCCGCATACGTCGCGCTCGCCGAGGTCATGGAGGCGCCGCTGTTCACCGCTGACGCGCGTCTGTCGCGCGCGCCCGGCGTCCGTTGCGAGGTCGTGGTCGTCTCGTGAACGTCGTGTGCGTCCGCGCCTGAGTCGTCGTCCGCCCAGCTATCCTTGACGTACGTGACCGTCGCAGAGCAGCTGAAGACCGACCTGACCGCCGCTATGAAGGCGGGCGAGAAGGATCGCGTCGGCGCGCTGCGGCTGATCCTGTCCGAGCTGCAGAAGGACGCGAAGGAAGGCGCCGGCGATGAGCTGGCCGTGCTGCGCCGCGAGCGCAAGCGCCGCCTCGACGCCGCCACGCAGTTCCGCGACGGCGGGCGCGCAGAGCTGGCCGTGCAGGAGGAGGGCGAGGCGGAGCTGATCTCCGGCTACCTGCCGAAAGAGCTGTCCGACGACGAGATCGACGCGATCGTCGCGACGGCCGTCGCCGAGACGGGCGCCAGCTCGCCGAAGGACATGGGCCAGGTGATGAAGGCCGCGATGGCGACCGTCGCCGGTCGCGCCGACGGCAAGCGCGTCTCCGCGCGGGTCCAGGGGGCGTTGACATCGCAGTGAAGCGCCAGGTCGAGCTCGACAACGCCGTCGCCGCGGAGCTCGCGGGCACACAGGACGCGGTGCTGCGCACGCTGGAGGGCCATCTCGACTGCGACGTCTTCCTGCGCGGGAACATGCTCACGCTCGAAGGCGACGACGCCGCGGTCGAGTCTGGCATCCAGGTCGTGCGCGAGCTGAGCGACCTGATCGCGCAGGGGCACGAGATCGCGCCCGGCACGATCGACGCGGTGCAGGGCGCGCTCGACCAGCACGAGTCGCCCGGCCGGATCCTCGAGGACGTCGTCTGGCGCCACCGTTCGACGAAGGTCGCGCCGAAGACGGTCAACCAGAAGAGATACGTCGACTCGATCCGCCGCAACACGATCACGTTCGGCGTCGGTCCGGCCGGCACCGGCAAGACCTTCCTGGCGGTCGCGATGGCTGCCGCCGCGCTCTCGCGCCGCGAGGTCAACCGCATCATCCTCACGCGCCCCGCGGTCGAGGCCGGTGAGCGGCTCGGCTTCCTGCCCGGCGACCTGATGGCGAAGGTCGATCCCTACCTGCGGCCGCTGTTCGACGCGCTTCACGACATGATTGACCCCGAGCGCGTGTCGCAGTATCTGGAGCGCAGCGTGATCGAGGTCGCGCCGCTGGCGTTCATGCGCGGCCGCACGCTCAACGACAGCTTCATCATCCTCGACGAGGCGCAGAACACGAGCCCCGAGCAGATGAAGATGTTCCTCACGCGCCTCGGCTTCAACTCGAAGATGGTCGTCACCGGCGACGTCACCCAGATAGACCTGCCGACCGACCAGCAGTCCGGCCTCGTCGCCGTCGGCGAGGTGCTCGACGAGGTCGAGGGGATCGAGTTCATCCGCTTCGGCGGCGAGGACGTCGTGCGCCACAAGCTCGTGCAGCGGATCGTCGCCGCCTACGCGGATCATCAGCAGCGGCTGGCGCCGGAGCTGCGTCCCGCCGACCGCCGCCGGGCATAGGCGGGCGGGAGTCGGTCATGCTCGAAGTCGAGGTCATCGGGCTCGACGACGGCGTCGTCGATGAGCTGACGGCGCTCGACGTCGAGGAGCTGTGCATGCTCGCGTTCTCCTCGGCGGGGATCGAGGACGGGCACGTCGCCGTCGCGTTCGTCGACGAGCAGACGATCCAGACGCTCAACCGCGACCACCGCGGCAAGGACGCGCCGACCGACGTGCTGTCGTTCCCGATCGACGGGATCGACGCGGATGCGCCGGCTCAGAGATCCAACGGCGCGCCGCGCGAGCTGGGCGACGTCGTCATCTGCCCGCCCTGCACGGAGGACCTCAGCGAGGCGGTCGTGCACGGCGCGCTCCATCTCACCGGGATGGACCACGAGGTCGATGACGGCGAGATGCTCGCGCTGCAGGCCGAGCTGCTGCGCTGGGTGCAGGAGTGAGCACCCGCAGCGGGTTCGTCGCGCTCGCCGGACGCCCCAACGTCGGCAAGTCGACGCTCGTCAACGCGATCGTCGGGCGCAAGGTCGCGATCGTCTCCGACAAGCCGCAGACGACGCGCCGCGCGATCCGCGGCGTCGCCACGACCGATGACTCGCAGCTCGTGCTCGTCGACCTGCCGGGCGTGCAGCGCCCGCGCGACGCGCTCACGGCGCGCATGCAGCGGCGCGTCGAATCCGAGCTGGCGGACGCCGACGCGGCGCTGCTGCTCGTGAACGCGGTCCAGGGGATCGGCCCGGGCGATCGCTTCATCGCGTCGCTGCTGGCGGGCGCGAAGACGCCGGTCGTGGTGGCCGTCAACAAGGTCGACCGCTGCACCCGCGCGCAGATCGCGGCGACGCTGCAGGCGGCCGCCGAGCTCGGCGTCGGCGACGACTTCTTCCCGATCTCCGCGCGCACGGGCGAGGGCCTCGGGCCGCTCGTCGCGCACCTCGGCTCGCTGCTGCCTGCGAGCCCGTTCTTCTTCCCGGCGGAGGACAGCTCCGACCAGGCCGAGGAGGTCATGCTCGCCGAGCTGGTGCGCGAGCAGGTGCTGCGCCGCACGCGACAGGAGGTGCCGCACGCGGTCGAGGTAGAGGTCGAGGAGATCGAACAGCGCCGCCGCGATCTGATCGCCGTGCGCGCCGTCATGTGGGTCGAGGCCGACTCGCAGAAGGGCATCCTGATCGGCGCCGGCGGCGCGATGATCAGAGCGATCGGCACCGCCGCCCGCCGCGAACTGGAGCGCGAGCTCGGCTGCAAGGTCCACCTCGACCTCGCGGTCCGCGTCCGCAAGGCCTGGCGCAGCGACGACCGCCTGCTGGACCGGCTGGGGATCGAGTGAGCGATCCTATGCATACGCTGTAGACGACCCCGTCGCCTGTCGGGACACTGACGGGGCGATGAGCAATCTCGACCCGCGGACTATCGGCTGGAAGCGTCCCCGAACGCTAGACGGACGCCGGTACCCGCTGCACCTGCGGGAGTTCGAGGCGTACGACGACGTGATCGTTGCAGTCCTCGGGGAGATCGAGCCTGCGACGTTCGATGACATCGTGGCGCGACTCGACGATCGCAAGACGTCCGCCGCGCTGTCTGGCTGGATCACGTCGGCACGGTGGCGCGGGCTGATCGAGGTGGATCGCAGTACCCCTCGTCGCCGTCCATGGACGTACTCGCTCGGTCCGCGCGGCCGGAGTCGGCACACGGGCGTTGCATAGCCAGCAGGCCGGCAAACTGATGAGGGCCATGCGGAGCGCGAACCCGTTCCTGACCCGCAGCGGGCGGCCGCTGTTCGTCCGCTGTGCCGTGCTGTTCATCGACCTGATCGGCGTGCGCGAGATGAACATGAGCCCATACGCAGCAGGGAATCTCATCGCGCTGCACAACGCGGTGAGCATCATGCATCGCGACTTCTTTGGCGAAGCATCGCACTACCGGTCGGCGTTCTTTTCGGACACGCTCGTGCTTGCGGCGCCGGTTGACAGAGACACCGACGACACGACGGAGGTCGGCGATCTGATGTGGCAGGCGCTCTGGCTCCAGACCAATCTCCTCGCCGAGGGCTTCTTCGTCCGCGGCGGCCTCAGTCTCGGGAGCCTGCACGTCAGCGATCATGTGCTGTTCGGGCCGGCGCTCGTCGAGGCATACGACCTGGAGAGCAGAGCCGCCGTTCACCCGCGCATCGTCCTGAGTCGCGCCGCGGCCGAGACGCAACGGGGAGCGGCAGGCGGTTCGATGCTTCTGCGCGACGACGACGGCCAAACGTTCATCGACTACCTGGGCGCCGTGGTCGAGGAACCTGACGATCCGACTGCGATGCTCAGGTTCCATCGAGACACGGTCGTCGATCGCCTGCACCGTAGTCGCGCGAGCAAGCGCCGCTGGGCGAAGTACCGGTGGCTCGCGGAGTACCACAACGCGGTCGTTCGGCGACGGATACCGCGGGCCGGCGAGCTGCTCGTCGCGACGCCCGCCATGACGTGGCAGTTCACCTCGTTCGCGTGAGGCGTGAGCGTCGGGCCGGGCGGACGCTCGCGACCAGCACCACCACGCTCACGCCCGCCAGCACCAGCGCCAGCTCGTGCAGGCCGGCCGTGTCGACGCCGCCGGCGAACACGACGCCGAGCAGTGAGGTGGAGAGGACCGCGCCGACGAAGCGGCAGGTCTGGAAGATGCCGGCGGCGGCGCCGGTGCGCGCGGGATCGCTCGCTCTGTAGAGCGCCGACTGCAGGCCGAGGTTGTTGAAGCCGATCGGGATGCCGAGCACGACCGTGACGAGCAGGATCGTCCACAGCGGCGTGCTCGGCGAGAAGGCGAGCAGCAGCAGCGTGCCCGCGAGGTAGCCGGCTGCGCCGATCAGCAGCGCGGGCCGCTCGTCGCGCCGGGCGACGATGCGCGCCGCGACGGGCGTGGCGAACACCGCCATGCCCGCGAGCGGGATCATCAGCACGCCCGCCCCGCCCGAGCCGTACCCGCGCACCGCCTCGAGCCACAGCGGCAGCGCGAAGAAGACGCCGAACGCGACGACGTTCACGAGCAGGTAGCGGACGCAGACGCCGAGCAGCGCGCGGTTCCCCGCCAGCATCCGCACGTCGAGGAAGGGGTCCTCGCGGCGGCGGTCGCTCCAGACGAGCGCCGCACCCGCCAGCAGCGCGACGGGCACCAGCTCCCACAGCGGCGTGCCCGCGAGCGACAGCAGCAGCGCCAGCACGCTGGCGAGCAGCAGCGTGAAGGCGGCGATCCCGGGCAGGTCGACGGTGCGTCGCACGGTCGCGAGGCCGAGCCCACGCGCGTGCTGCGGGTCGCGCGGCAGCCACCGCAGCGACAGCGGCAGCGCGACGATGCCCAGCGCGACGTTGACGAGGAAGATCGCCTGCCAGCCGGCGAGCGCCACGAGCGCCCCTCCGAGCGCCGGCCCGAGCGCCGCGCTCGAGGAGCCGGCGATCGTGATCGCCGCCAGCGTGCGCGGCGCCGGCGGACGACCGCCGGAGGCGTTGCGCAGCAGCGCGAGCCCCGCGGGAAACCCGGCCGAGGTACCGGCTGCGAGCAGCAGCCGAGCGCCGATCAGCCAGCCGAAGCTCGGCGCGAGCGGGCCGAGCACGCCCGCGATCGCGATCAGGACGAAGCCGGCGCACTGGATCCGGCGCGGGCCGAGCTGGTCGGCGAGCCGGCCGAGCACCGACTGGCCGACCGCCGTCACGAGGTAGAAGCTCGACACGAGCCATGACAACGACACGACGCTGACGTCGAAGTCGCCGCGGATGCGCACGAGCGCGACTGCGATCATCGACGAGTTGATCGGGTTCAGGACGGTCCCGAGCAGGATCGCGGCGAGCGCGCGCGGTGGGACGCGCGTGGGCGACTCGGCTGCGGCGGGCGAGGCCATCGCCGGCACGCTAGCGTCCGCGCGATGGGGCGGACCCGATGGGATCCCGGACCGTCGCACCCGCGGCTCGCCGATGCGGCGGTGGACGTATGGCACGCCGACCTTGCGGCGGCAGTCGCGCGCGGCGACGGCCGCGCCGCGCTGTCCGACGACGAGCGCGAGCGCGCGGCGCGCTTCGCACGCCCCGAGGACGGCGAGCGCTGGGCGGCGGGGCGCGGGATCCTGCGCGCGCTGCTCGCCGCCTATACCGGCGCTGATTCGCGCGAGCTGCGCTTCGAGGCCGGCCCGCACGGCAAGCCGCGGCTCGCCGGCGAGGAGCGGCTGCGCTTCAACCTCTCGCACTCGGGCGACGTCGCGCTCTACGCGATCGCGCTCGAGCGCGAGGTCGGGGTCGACGTCGAGCTGCCGCGCCGCGCGGTCGACCACGTCGCGATCGCGCGCCGGATCCTCGGCGACGACGAGGCCGAGCGCCTGCAAGCGCTCGATCCGCATGAGCGCGAGCGCGAGTTCCTGCGCGCGTGGGTGCGCTGGGAGGCGGTCCTCAAGTGCCGCGGGACGGGCATCGGCGGCGCCGGCGCGCCGTCCGGCGGCCCGGAACCGTGGGTCGAGCAGCTCGACATCGGCGACCCCGCGGCTTCCGCGCTTGCCGTCGAGGGCGGCCCGTGCGCGGTGCGCTGCTGGCGATGGTCGCCCGCCGCTGCGTGACTGCGCCCTACAATCTCCCGACTGATGTCCGACTCCGCCATCGCGTTCGACGACCGCGGCCTCGTCCCGTGCATCGCGCAGGACTGGCGGACGGGCGAGGTGCTGACGCTCGCCTACATGAACAGGGAAGCGCTCGAGCGCACGCGCGCCACCGGCGAGGTGCACTACTGGAGCCGCTCGCGCAACGAGCTGTGGCACAAGGGCGCGACGAGCGGCAACGTGCAGAAGCTGCGCGCGCTGCGCGTCGACTGCGACGGCGATGCGCTGCTCGCGCTCGTCGAGCCGGCCGGCCCGGCCTGTCACACGGGCGAGCGCACCTGCTTCTTCACCGGAGATCTCCAGCCGGGCGCGCCGTACGAGACGCTCCCGACCCTGGAGCGCACGATCGAGCAGCGCGCCGCCGCCGCGGACACGTCCAGCTCCTACACCGCCAAGCTGCTTGCCGATCCCGGGCTCGCGGGCGAGAAGGTGGAGGAGGAGGCCGAGGAGGTCGTGCGCGCGGTGCGCGAGGAGAGCGACGAGCGCGTCGCGAACGAGGCGGCCGACGTGCTCTACCACCTCGCCGTCCTGCTGCGCAGCCGCGGGCTGAGCCTCGCCGACGCCGAGCGCGTGCTCGACGCGCGCAGCCGCTGACCCGATGGCGCCCTCCGACGCACCGCCCGCGCCCGCCGTGCACGTGACGCCCTCGCTCGACGAGGTGCGCGAGCTGGCGGCCGAGCACAACCTGATCCCGCTGCGGCACACGTTCGTGGAGGACTGCGAGACGCCGATCTCCGCGTTCCTGAAGCTGCGCGGCGACGGGCCCGCGTTCCTGCTGGAGTCGGCGGAGCAGGGCCGCGTCGGGCGCTGGTCGTTCATCGGCTTCAAGCCGCGCAGCGTGCTGCGCTGGTCGCTGGGCGACTCGGGCGACCCGTACGAGCTGGCCGCGCAAGAGGTCGCGCGCCAGCGCCAGGCGCCGCTGCCGGATCTGCCGCCGTTCTCCGGCGGCGCCGTCGGCTGCTTCGGCTACGACCTCGTGCGCACCGTCGAGCCGCTGGCCGAGCCGAACCCCGACCCGCTCGGCCTGCCCGATCTCGCGCTGATGCTGACCGACGTGATGGTCGCGTTCGACCACCTGCGCCGCGAGCTGACGATTCTCGCGAACGTCTACGCGGACGACGACGACCTCGAGCGCTCCTACGCCGAAGCGGTCGAGGCGATCGCCGACGTGCGGCGCCGGCTCGCGGGGCCGGTGCCGCAGCCGGCGCAGGCGCCGAGGCACGACCGCACCGCGCCGACCTGGACGAGCAACATGCCGCCGGAGCAGTTCGAGGGGATGGTCGAGCGGATCGTCGAGTACATCCACGCCGGCGACGCCTACCAGGTCGTGCCGAGCCAGCGCTGGTCGGCCGAGGTGCCGGTCGAGGCGTTCTCGATCTACCGCGGCCTGCGCGCCGTCAACCCGAGCCCGTACATGTACTTCCTCGACTTCGGCGACTTCGAGATCGCCGGCGCGTCGCCCGAGCCACTCGTGACCGTCCACGACGGGCGGATCGAGACGCGCCCGATCGCCGGGACGCGTCCGCGCGGCACGAGCGTCGAAGACGACAAGCGGATCGCCCAGGAGCTGCTCGCCGACGAGAAGGAGCGCGCCGAGCACGTGATGCTTGTCGACCTCGGCCGCAACGACGTCGGGCGCGTGAGCGAGTACGCCTCCGTGCGCGTCGACGCGTACATGGAGATCGAGGCCTACAGCCACGTCATGCACATCGTCTCGCGCGTGTCGGGACGGCTGCGCGAGGGCGTCGGGCCGCTCGATGCGCTGCGCTCCATCCTGCCGGCGGGTACGCTCTCTGGCGCGCCGAAAGTCCGTGCGATGCAGATCATCGACGAGCTCGAGCCCGTCAAGCGCGGGGGATACGGCGGCGCGATCGGCTACCTGTCCTACACCGGCGATCTCGACACGTGCATCCACATCCGGACGGTCGTCGTGAAGGACGGCGTCGCGCACGTGCAGGCGGGCGGCGGCACGGTCGCCGACGCGAAGCCGGACTACGAGCTGCGCGAGTCGGAGGCGAAGTCGCGTGCGGTCAAGCAGGCGATCGAGCTGGCGGTGGCGCAGCCTGAATGGCCATGAGGGTCCTCGTCCTCGACAACTACGACTCGTTCACCTACAACCTCGTCCAGTACCTGGGCGAGCTGGGGGCGGACGTCGAGGTCGTGCGCAACGACCACGCGACCGTCGGCGACCTGCTGCTGCGCGGCTATGCCGCCGTCGTCGTCTCGCCCGGCCCGTGCACGCCCGACGAGTCGGGCATCTCGCTGGAGGCGGTGCGCGCGTTCCCCGAGGCCGGGATCCCGACGCTCGGCGTCTGCCTCGGACACCAGGCGATGGCGCAGGCATTCGGCGGGCGCGTCGTGCGCCACGAGCCGGTGCACGGCAAGATCTGCGAGATCGAGCACGACGGGCGCACGATCTTCCAAGGACTCCCGAACCCACTCACCGTCGGGCGCTACCACTCGCTCGTCGCCGAGGAGTCCTCGCTGCCGGCGGAGCTGGAGGTCAGCGCGCGCGGCGGCGGCGTGATCCAGGCGATCCGCCACCGCACGCTGCCGGCCGAGGGGATCCAGTTCCACCCCGAGTCGGTCCTCACGCCCGACGGCATGGAGCTGCTGCGCAGCTTTCTCGCTGCGGGGACGCGTGCGGCGGTCGGGGGGATCGCCTGACATGAGCGGCCCCGAACGCGACGTGATCACGCGCTCGATCGACGCACTTGCGAGCGGCGAGGACATCGGCGCCGACGGCGCTGGCGCGGTGCTGGCCGAGATCATGGCCGGCAACGCGACCGAGGCGCAGATCGCCGCGTTCCTGATCGCGCTGCGCACGAAGGGCGAGACGGTCGAGGAGATCGCCGGCCTGGCGCGCACGATGCGCGAGCTGGCGGCTCACGTCACGATCGAGCACACGCAGGACGACCTGCTCGACGTCGTGGGAACGGGCGGCGGGCGCCAGACGTTCAACGTCTCCACGACCGCCGCGCTGATCGCCGCCGGCGCCGGCTGCACGGTGGCCAAGCACGGCAACCGCTCGGCGACCGGCCTGTCGGGCGCGGCCGACGTGCTGGAGGCGCTCGGCGCGCGCATCGACCTCGACGCGGCCGCGGTCGGCCGCTGCGTGGACGAGATCGGCTTCGGCTTCATGTTCGCGCCCACGCACCACGCCGCCACGCGCTATGTGATCCCGGTGCGCAGACAGCTCGCCGTGCGCACGATCTTCAACTTCCTCGGTCCGCTCACGAACCCGGCCGGCGTCACGCGCCAGCTGACGGGCGTCGCCGACCGCCGCTACCTCGACGCGATCGCCGGCGCCTTCGCGCAGCTCGGCGCCACGCATGTGCTCGTCGTCTCCAGCGACGACGGGCTCGACGAGCTGTCGACGTGCGCGCCGAGCGCGGTCGTGGAGGTGCGCGACGGAGCGATCGAGCACTTCACGGTGACCGCCGCCGACGCCGGTCTTGACGCCGCCCAGCCGGACGAGCTGAACGGCGGCACGCCCGAGGTCAACGCCGAGATCGCGCGGCGGATCCTCGCCGGCGAGCGCGGCGCCCCGCGCGACGTCGCCGTGCTCAACGCGGGCGCCGGCGTGTACGCCGGCGGGCATGCGGAGACGTTGGAGGCCGGCGTGCGCGCGGCCGAGGCGGCGATCGACTCCGGCGCGGCCGCGACCGTGCTGGAGCGCTATGTCGCGTTCACCCAGGAAGCCGCGAGGGAGGCATCGTCAGCGTGAACACGCTCGAGCGCATCGTCGACTCGACCCGCCGCGAGGTGCAGCAGCGCCGCGACGCGATCCCGCTCGCGACGCTGGAGCAGCAGCTGATCGCGCGCGGGGAGGACCGCCCCTTCACCGAGGCGCTCGTCCACCCGGGCATCTCCGTGATCGCCGAGCACAAGCGCCGCTCGCCGTCGGCCGGCGCGATCCGCGACGGCGTGAGCGTCGAGGACGTCGTCTGCGCCTACGAGCGCGCCGGCGCCGCGGCGCTCTCGATCCTCACCGAGGGCCCGCACTTCGGCGGCTCGCTGGAGGACCTGCGCGCGGCGCGCGCGGCGACGCGCCTGCCGATCCTGCGCAAGGACTTCGTCGTGGACCAGTACCAGCTGTTCGAGTCGGCCGCCGTCGGCGCCGACGCGATCCTGCTGATCGTCGCGGCGCTGGAGCCGCGCGAGCTGGCGCGCCTGCACCACGAGGCGCTCGCGCTCGACCTCGACGTGCTCGTCGAGGTCCACGACGAGCGCGAGCTGGAGGTCGCGCTCGAGCTCGACGCCGATGTGATCGGCATCAACAATCGCGACCTGACCGACTTCAGCGTCGACCTGGCGCGCACGTTCGAGCTGCTCGTCGACATCCCCGCCGGCAAGACCGTCGTCTCGGAGTCGGGCATCGCGACGCGCGACCAGCTCGACGAGCTCGAACGCGTCGGCGTCGACGCGGTGCTCGTCGGTGAGGCGCTGATGCGCGCGGACGACGTCGAAGCCGCCTGCCGCACGCTCACCGGGCAGGGCGAGGCGTCGGTTTAGCCCGCATTGAGTCCCACCAGACACACTGACTCCGTCGCATGCGAACGGTCCTCCGCTCTCCCTTCGTCGCCGCGCTGATCGGCGGCGCCGTCGTCGCCGTCGCGCTGCTCGTGCTCGACGGCGGCGGTGGCGGCGGCACGACGACGACGATCGTGCAGCAGGCGCCGATAGCGAGCACGCAGGCCTCGTCGTCGAGCGCGGGCGACGCGGGTCTCACCGCGCACGACATCTACATTCGCGACGCGCCCGGCGTCCTCTACGTCCGCTCGGTGCTCGGCTCCAGCTCGTCCAACTCGCCGTTCGGGACGGACCAGGGTGGCGGCGAGGCGACCGGCACCGGCTTCGTGATCGACAGTAGCGGCAACATCCTCACCAACTACCACGTCGTCGAGGGTGCGACGTCGGTCAGCGTCGGCTTCGACGACCAGCGCGTCGTGCCGGCGAGAGTGCTCGGCACCGATCCGACGAACGACCTCGCGCTGCTGCACGTCGACCCCTCCGGGCTGAAGCTCGTCCCGCTGCAGCTCGGCGACTCGAAGACCGCGCAGGTCGGCGACCCGGTGCTCGCGATCGGCAACCCGTTCGGGCTGGACCGTACGCTCACGACCGGCGTCGTCTCGGCGCTCCAGCGCCAGATCACCGCACCCAACGGCTTCGCGATCCAGCACGTGATCCAGACCGACGCGCCGATCAACCCGGGCAACTCCGGCGGTCCGCTGCTCGACGCGGCCGGCCGGGTGATCGGCATCAACTCGCAGATCATCAGCGGCGGGTCGGGCAGCGGCAACGTCGGGATCGGCTTCGCGGTGCCGATCGACACGGCCAAGAAGCTGCTGCCGCAGCTCAAGCAGTCCGGCTCGGTCGTGCACGCCTATCTGGGCATCACCGGCGCGACGATCGACGCGTCGCTCGCCGACCTGCAGCTCAAGGTCGACCGCGGCGTGCTCGTCCAGACGGTCGAGCCGAGAGGCCCGGCCGCCACCGCCGGGCTGCGCGGCGGCACGGTCGACAGCCAGGTCAACGGCGCGCGCATCATGCTCGGGGGCGACGTGATCCAGTCGTTCGACGGGCGAGCGATCGGCTCGATGAGCGATCTCACCGGCGACATCGCGTCGCACAAGCCGGGCGACCGCGTCAGCGTCGGGATCCTGCGCAGCGGCAGCGCGAAGCAGCTGACGGTGACGCTCGGCACGGCGCCGAGACAGGCGCCGGGGCAGACGCAGACCACGTCGCCGTAGGGTCGCGCCGTCCGCGGCCGGCGGCGCCTACGATAGGGGCGTGTCCGAGGACCCGACGCGCATCAAGTTCTGCGGCATCGCCCGCCTGGAGGACGCCGAGCAGGCGGCCGAGCTGGGCGCCTGGGCGGTCGGGATGATCTTCTGGCCGCAGTCGCCGCGACGCTGCTCGCGCGCGGAGGCCGAGGCGATCGGCGCCGCGCTGCACCGCCGCACCGAGCTCGCCGGGGTGTTCGTCAACGCGCACCTCGACACGGTCGCCGAGGCCGCAGACGCGTTCGGGCTCACGTTGCTGCAGTTCCACGGCGACGAGGGCCCCGTCTACTGCGGCGAGGCCGCGCGCCGCACCGGCGCCAAGGTGATCAAGGCGGCGCGCGTCGCCGGGCGCGCCGACGTGCGCGACCTGCGCGCCTTCCAGACCGACTTCCACCTGCTCGACGCGCACGTGCCGGGCAAGCAGGGCGGGACCGGCGAGACGTTCGCGTGGGAGCTCGCGCGCGAGCATCCGCGCGACCGCCCGCTGATCCTCAGCGGCGGCCTCACGCCGGACAACGTCGCCGACGCGATCGCGGCGGTGCGGCCGTTCGCGGTCGACGTCGCCAGCGGCGTCGAGTCGGCGCCGGGCGTGAAGGACCAGGCGAAGATGGCGGCGTTCGCTCAGGCCGTGCGGGCAACCGACCCGGTCGCCCAGCCGGAGCACGCCGCGTGAGCGCCGGGCTCGAGCACCGCTACGGCCCCTACGGCGGCCAGTACGTGCCCGAGACGCTGATGCCCGCGCTGGCCGAGCTGGAGGCCGCGTGGCTCGACGCCCAGCGCGACCCCGCCTTCACCGAGCGCCTGAGAGAGCTGCTGCACGACTACGTCGGCCGTCCGACACCGCTGTATCTCGCCGAGCGGCTGTCCGAGGCGGCCGGACGCACCGTCTACCTCAAGCGCGAGGACCTCAACCACACCGGCGCGCACAAGATCAACAACGCGATCGGGCAGGCTTTGCTCGCCAAGCGGATGGGCAAGCCGCGCGTGATCGCCGAGACGGGCGCCGGCCAGCACGGCGTCGCAACCGCGACCGCCTGCGCGCTGCTCGACCTTGAGTGCGTCGTCTACATGGGCACCGAGGACATGCGCCGCCAGAAGCCGAACGTCGAGCGGATGGGGCTGCTGGGCGCGCGGGTCGAGCCGGTCGAGGCGGGCACGCGAACCCTCAAGGAGGCCTGCTCGGCGGCGATCCGCGACTGGGTCACGAACGTCGCCACGACGCACTACATCCTCGGCACGGCCGCCGGCCCGGCGCCGTACCCGGCGCTCGTGCGCGACCTGCAGCGCGTGATCGGCGAGGAGGCGCGCGCGCAGCTGCTCGAGCGCGAGGGGCGCTTGCCGCAGCGCGTGATCGCCTGCGTCGGCGGCGGCTCGAACGCGATCGGCATCTTCACGCCGTTCCTGGCCGACGCGGACGTCGAGCTGATCGGCGTCGAGGCGGCGGGGGAGGGGATCGACACCGGTCGCCACGGCGCGCCGCTGACGGTCGGCGAGCGGCCGGGGATCCTGCACGGCGCCTACTCGGCGGTGATGCAGGACGCCGACGGGCAGATCCTCGAGGCGCACTCGATCTCGGCCGGGCTCGACTACCCGGGCGTCGGGCCCGAGCACGCGTGGCTGCGCGACACCGGCCGCGCGCGCTACGAGGCGGTCACCGACGCGGAGGCTTTGGCTGCGCTGCAGCGGCTGGCGCGGCTGGAGGGGATCATCCCGGCGCTCGAGTCGTCGCATGCGATCGCGTGGGCGTTGGTGAACGGCGGCGATTCGGATCTCGACATCGTGTGCCTCTCGGGCCGCGGCGACAAGGACCTCGCCGAGGTGATCCGGCGGATCGAGCCGGAGCGGGCGCATGGACTCGACGCGGATGCGAGCGTGCCGGGCGGGCCGGCAGAGGCGTGAGCGTGAGCGGGATCGAGCGGATCGCGGCCGCGTTCGCGGCGAGCGGCAAGCGCGCGGCGCTGATGCCGTACCTGATGGGTGGCTTCCCCGACATGGCGACCTCGCTCGCGATCGGCGAGGCGTACGCCGACGGCGGCGCCGACCTCGTCGAGTTGGGCGTGCCCTTCTCCGACCCGCTCGCGGACGGGCCGGTGATCCACGCCGCGGGCGTCAAGGCGCTGCGCAACGGAGCGACCGTAGGGCAGATCCTTGAGCTGGGGGCGGCGCTGGCGCCGCGCGTCCCCGTGGTGCTGATGTGCTACGCCAACATCGTCTACGCGCGCGGCTTCGAGGCCTTCTGCGCAGCGCTGCGCGAGCACGACATCAGCGGCCTGATCGTGCCCGACCTGCCGCTCGAGGAGGCGCCCGAGCTGCGCGTCGCCTGCGACGCGCAGGGGATCGCGCTCGTGCCGCTCGTCGCGCCGACGACGCCGCCGGAGCGGCTGGCGCGCATCGGAGCGCTCGCGCGCGGCTTCCTCTACGCCGTCTCGCTCGTCGGCACGACGGGAGAGCGCGGCGCACTCGCCGCGGACCTCGCGGGTTTCCTGGAGCGCGCTGCGGCGGCGAGCGAGGTGCCGGTCGCGGTCGGCTTCGGCATCGGCACGTCCGAGCAGGCGGCGGCGGCGGTCGACGCGGGCGCCGCCGGCGTGATCGTCGGCAGCCGGCTCGTGCGCGCCGCGGGGGAGGCGGCCGACCCGGCCGCCGAGGTACGCGAGATCGTCGCCGCGATGGCCACCGCGCTCGGCGCGCCTTCCGCCGAGGCCATTCGCTAGGATCTCGCGCGCTATGGGCCTCGCACTCACCGCCGCACTCGCCTTCTGCCTGTGGGTCCTCATGTGGGGGCTCGGCACCAGCGGCCTCGACGGCATGCTCGTCACGCTGCTGATCCTCGTGATCGGCGCGACCGTCAAGTCACTCGGCCAGTTCCTGCCCGGCGCCTCCCAGCGCCGCAAGGGCTCGTCGGGCGGCTGGTAGTCACACCGCATTTTTGCGTAATATGGCTCCTGCTGTGTGACTGCTAGTCACACGGTCACCACGTGGATCGGGGGATGCCATTGACCGAACGGGGGCGCGTACCGCGCCGCCTGTCATCCGACGGGCCCATCGGGACCGGTGCCGCGGCCAATCCGCGGCCGACGAAAGGATGAGACATGCGACGACGCATCATGCTGCCGGCGCTCGCGGGAGCGCTCGTCTTGCTGGCGATCAGCTCGCTGGCGCACGCCAGTCAGGGCATCGAAGTGGGCAGAGAAGCGAGTGAACAGACGCTGACGTCCTCGGCGGTCACCTTCAGGGCCGAAGCGTTCACGATCAGATGCCCGCTCACGCTCAGAGGCGAGGTCGACGAAGTGATAGCCAAATCGGCGGGCCTGGTCGGAGGGGCGATTCTGGAATCAGCAGTGGGAACGTGCGAAGGCGGCACGGTTTCGTTCCTAGCCGCGAGCTTCCCATGGGAACTCGAGTACACCTCGTTCTCCGGCACGCTACCGGCGATATCCGGCGTCAGGTTCGAAATCCCGAGAGTCTCCGGCAGCGGGACTGTGCTCGGGATCAGGTGCCTATACGAAGGGACGCTGCACGGAACGTTGAACGGGACGAGAGCGACGCAGGTCACGATCTCCGAAAGCACGCTCTCGCTCAAGGAAGGCTCGCTCTGTCCCAGAACCGAGACGGTGTCCGGGACGCTCAGCACCAGTCCGACGATGACCCTCGCGCTATACGCAGGCGAAAACGGCGGTACGGGCAGATTCGCCGCGACCCCCAGCTCGCTCTCGTACGGCACCCGGGCGGTCGATTCGGAAACCAGCCTCTCGACGTCGCTCGAAAACAGCTACGCCGACCGGGCGATTCACATACGAAGAATAACGGTGAGCGGCGGGGGCGCCAGCAGATTCACCACCGCGATCACGCTCGGCCCAGGTGAGCAGCTGCGCATCCGTGCCCTGAGCAGCTCGAGCTTCGGCATCAGATTCAGACCGACGGCGGCGGGCAACTACGCCGCGACGGTCGAACTGTGGGGGGCAAGCAACACCACCCCGATCCTCCAAATACCGGTGTCCGGGGAAGCCTAGGACGGAACGCGGCTAACCGAAGAACGTCCGCGCGATCTTCAGGTAGCGCAGGTCGACGGTCTTGATTCCGTCGACCTGCTCGAGCGGGATGCTCGTCATCTCGGTGCCGTGCAGCGCGACCATGCGGCCGGTCTCGCCAGCCATCACGAGATCGGCCGCGTGCACGCCGTACTGGGTCGCCAGCACGCGGTCGGTCGCGGTCGGAGTGCCGCCGCGCTGCACGTGGCCGAGCGTCGTGACGCGCGTCTCGTAGCCGGTGAGCGCCTCGATCTCGACCGCGAGCGCCGTGCCGATGCCGCCAAGGCGCGGGTACCCGTAGGTGTCGACCTCGTCGGAGGCGCGGACCTGCCGTCGCTCGCCCGACGCGAACGCGAGCTGCGCTCCCTCGGCCACGACGATGATCGAGAAGTCCTTGCCGCGCTCGTGGCGGCGCATGATCGCCGCAGCGACCTCCTCGACGGTGCTCTCCAGCTCGGGGATGAGGATCGCGTCGGCGCCGCCGGCGATCCCTGCGAAGACGGCGATCCAGCCGGTGTTGCGGCCCATCACCTCGACGACCATCACGCGGTCGTGCGACTGCGCGGTCGTGTGCAGGCGATCCAGGGCCGACGTGACCGTCTGCACGGCGGTGTCGAAGCCGAACGTGTAGTCGGTGCCGACGACGTCGTTGTCGATCGTCTTCGGCACGCCGATCACGGGCAGGCCCAACTCCTCCGACAGGCGGCGGGTGATCATCATCGTGTGCTCGCCGCCGATCGCGATCACCGCGTCGAGCGGATCTGCAGCCTGCGCGGCGCGCACCTTCTCCAGCCCCTCCGGCTCGCGGAACGGGTTGTAGTTCGAGGTCGAGAGGATCGTCCCGCCGAGCGGCAGGATCCCCGAAACGCCCCTCTGGTCGAGTACGACGTGGTCGCGCTCCGCAAGGCCGCGGTACCCGCGTCGCAGGCCGATCGGCTCGTGGCTGTGCAGCAGCAGCCGCCGGGCCGCTGCGCGGATGACCGCGTTGAGGCCGGGGCAGTCGCCGCCGGCGGTGAGGATCCCGACCCGCATCGTGAGGCAGCCTAACCCCTCGGCAGGTCAGGCAACCTAGAATGCCCGCCGGTGTCCGGTCGCGTCCTGCTCCGATTCGCGCTGACGCTGACCGTGTGCGCGGTCGCGTTCTCGGGCTGCGGGAGCGCGGCGAAGAGAGATCCGCCGCTGCGCGGCACGCGTTTGGAGATCTACAGCTCGCTGCCGCGGCGCGGGCCGCTGCGCGCCCTCGCCGCCGAGACGCTTGCGGCCGAGCGGCTCGCGCTCGCGCAGGACGGCGGCCGCGTCGGCCGGTATCGCGTGCAACTGGACGCGCTCGACGCCTCGACGGTCGGAGCGGGCCGCTCCGACCCCGGCCAGATCTCCCAGAACGCCGGCCTGGCCGCGCAAGACCCGTCGACCGTCGCCTACCTCGGCGAGATGGCGACGGGCACGTCCGCGATCGCGATCCCGCTGTTGAACGAGGCGGGGATCCTCGAGGTGAGCCCGCTCGACCCGGCGATGGCGCTCACGACGGGCAGCCTCGCGATCGCCGGGTCGCCGGAGCGCTTCTATCCGAAGATCAAGGACGGCGGGCGCACGTTCGCGCGCGTCGTGCCGTCGGATCGCAGCGAGGTGGACGCGCTGCTCGCCGCAATGCGGGAGAACGGCGTGCGGCGCCTCGCGCTGCTGACGGACGAGGACCCCACCGGCCGCGCGCTCACGACCGACCTGCAGGCGAAGGCTCGTGCGGCTGGGATCGCCATCGTCGTCAGTCAGGAGATCGACGAGCAGGCGCTGAGAGACGACGGCTCGATCGCGCAGGTGCTCGCCGCCAGACCGGACGCCGCGCTCGACGCGACCGGAGCGCGGCCCCGCGCGGCGCGCCTGTGGCGCGAGCTGACGGCCGCCGACCCGCTGCTCCAGCTCTACGCGCCCGCGAGCCTCGCCGACCCAAGCTTCGTCGCGGCCCTCGGGCCGGCGGCCGCCGTCGCGCACGTGACCCAGCCGCTGCCCGGCGACGGCGGCGCAGTCGCGCGCCGCTTCGTGCGCGCGTTCGCGGCGCGCTACGGCTACGTGCCGTCGCCGCAGGCGCGCTTCGGCTACGAGGCGATGCGCGGCGTGCTGGCGGCGATCCGCCGCGCCGAGGCCGACGTGAGGGGCGGCCGCATCACGCGCGCGCAGGTCGTGCACGCCTACTTCCGCACGGCTCCGCGTGCCAGCGTGCTCGGTCCGTACGCGATCGACGCGGCGGGCGACACGTCGCTGCGCTGGTGGGGCATGTTCGACGTGGTGGACGGCGAGCTGCGCCTGGTGGCGGCGCTCGACGCCGCCTCAGGCAAGCGCTGAGCGCAGCGCCTCGTCCAGCTCGGGGTGCGCGAAGGCGAAACCGAGCGCGAGCGGGCGGATCGGCACGGCGCGCTGGCCGGTCGTGACGATCTGCTCCATCTCTCCGTAGAGCGCCTTCAGTGCGAGCCGCGGAACCGGCGCGACCGCGGGACGGTGCAGGGCGCGACCGAGCGCCTTTGAGAAGTCGCGATTGGTGACGGGCTGCGGTGCGCTGCCGTTGAGCGGGCCGCTCCATTCCGCGCGGTCGAGCGCGGCCAGATAGAGGCTCACGAGATCGTCGGCGTGGATCCACGGCATCCACTGCTTCCCGCCGGCGACCGGACCGCCGGCGCCGGCGCGGAACGGCGGCAGCATCTTCGCCAGCGCGCCGCCGGCGGGGTCGAGCACGACGCCGGTGCGCACGACCGCCACCCGCACGCCCAGCTCGCTCGCCGCCTGCGCCGCGCGCTCCCACGCGACGCACACGTCGGCGAGGAAGCCCTCGCCGGGCGGGGTGGACTCGGGCACCTCCTCCTCGCCGCGCGGCCCGTAGTAGCCGACGGCGGAGGCGGACGCGAGTACGCGCGGGCGCGGCTCGGCGCTGCGCAGGCCCGCGACGAGGTTCGCGGTGCCGCTCTCGCGGCTCGTGCGGATGCGCTCCTTCGCGGCGGCGCTCCAGCGCTGCGCGACCGGCTCGCCGGCGAGGTGGATCACGCCGTCGCGGCCGGCCAGCGCACTTGCCGGCGCCGGCTCGTGCAGCGGGTCCCAGCGCTCGGCCTGGATGCCGGAACCGAGCCGCTCTCTCGCGCGCGCCGGCTCGCGCGACAGCACGGTCACCTCGTCGCCGCGGCGCGCCAGCGCGGCGACGAGCCGTGTGCCGATCAGCCCCGTCGCTCCGGTCACCGTCACCCGCATGGGGCGAGTCCTACCCGATTCGCGCAGGAAGCGTCAGGCCGCGCCGACGTGCAGCTCGTCGGCCGGCGCGAAGCCGACCTCGTTGTGCGCGTGGGCCAATCCGCTCTCGCGCGCCTGCTCGGCGACCGCCGCCGCGACCGCGGGGGCCACGTCGCGGTTGAAGACCGACGGCACGATGTAGTCCTCGCGCAGCTCATCGCCGGGGACGCAGTCGGCGATCGCCTGCGCGGCGGCCACCTTCATCCCCTCCGTGATCGCGCCGGCGCGCACGTCGAGCGCGCCGCGGAAGATGCCGGGGAAGGCGAGCACGTTGTTGATCTGGTTCGGGTAGTCGGAGCGGCCCGTCGCCATGATCCGCACGTACGGCGCGGCTTCCTCGGGCGTGACCTCGGGATTCGGGTTGGCCATCGCGAAGACGATCGGGTCGGGACGCATGCGGGCGAGCGCCTCCGGCGGCATCACGCGCGCGCCGGAGAGGCCGATGAAGAGGTCCATCCCGTCGATCACGTCGCCGGGGCCGCCGGACAGCTTCTCCGGGTTCGTCGTCTCGGCGTACCAGCGCTTCATCGCGTTCATCGAGCCGTCGAGGTAGTCCGCGCGGTCGGTGTGCACGGCGCCCTTGGAGTCGCAGCCGATCACCTCGGTGACGCCGGCGCTTCTGAGGATCTTCGTGACGGCCACGCCGGCCGCGCCGAGGCCGACGACGAGCACGCGCAGGTCGGCGATCCTGCGGCCGGTCAGCTTCGCGGCGTTGAGCAGCGCGGCGAGCACGACGACGGCGGTGCCGTGCTGGTCGTCGTGGAAGACGGGGATGTCGAGCGCCTCGATCAGCCGGTCCTCGATCTCGAAGCAGCGCGGGGCGGAGATGTCCTCGAGGTTGATCCCCCCGAAGGTCGGCGCCATCGCGGAGACCACCGCGACGATCTCGTCGGGATCCTTCGTGTCGAGGCAGATCGGGAAGGCGTCGACGCCGGCGAACTCCTTGAACAGGACCGCCTTGCCCTCCATCACCGGCATCGCGGCGGCGGGGCCGATGTCGCCGAGGCCGAGCACCGCGGTCCCGTCGGAGACGACGGCCACCGTGTTGCGCTTGATCGTGTACTGGAAGGCCTTGTCCGGGTCCTCCTCGATCGCCTTGCAGACGCGCGCGACGCCGGGCGTGTACGCCATCGAGAGGTCGTCGCGCGTCTTGAGCGGCAGCTTGTTGTGCTGCTCGATCTTGCCGCCGAGGTGGACCTGGAAGGTGCGGTCGACGGTGTCGAGCACCTTCGCGCCGTCGAGCGCTTCGAGCGCGGCGGTGATCGCGCCCCACGTGGCCTGCTCGGCGCACAGGGCGGTGATGTCGCGGACCGTTCTGCCGCCGTCGATCGCGACGAGGTCGACGGCCCCGATCGTGCCGCCGGCGTCGCCGATGGCGCTGGCTACGCGGCCGAGCATCCCGGGCCGGTCCGCGATCTCCACGCGGATCGTGAGGCTGAACTGAGCGCTCGGGGTGGTGGCCATGGCGTCGTGAGTCCTTCGTCGCGGTGAACGGTCGATGCGGATTATATTGCCGCGAGGCGGTCGGCGCGTTCCACATCGTGGAAACAATGGCCGCGCCGCCGAGGTGCCTAGAGTTCCACGCCGTGAGCACCGACGGCGCCGGTCACGACGAGCTGTTCCTGATCGACGGGAACTCGCTCGCCTATCGCGCCTTCTTCGCGCTGCCGGAGTCGATCGCGACCTCGACGGGCTTCCCGACGAACGCGATCTTCGGCTTCGCGTCGATGCTCGTGAAGATCCTCACCGAGCACGGGCCGAAGGCGACGATCGTCGTGTGGGACCGCGGCCACTCCGGGCGCAGAGAGGTCTACGCCGACTACAAGGCGCAGCGCTCCTCGCGGCCGGACCTGTTCAAGCAGCAGTGGCCGCACCTCGAGCCGCTCGTGGACGCGTTCGGCTACGGGAACGTGTCGGTCGACGGCTACGAGGCCGACGACGTGATCGCCTCGATCGCCGAGAAGGCGAAGGCGGCGGGCGTGCCGGTGACGATCGTGACCGGCGACCGCGACTCGTTCCAGCTCGTGGACGAGGGCGTCTCGATCATGGCGACCGCGCGCGGGATCACCGAGACGAAGCTGTACGACCGCCAGGGCGTGATCGACCGCTACGGGATCCCGCCCGAGCTGGTGCCGGACTTCATCGGGCTCAAGGGCGACACGTCGGACAACATCCCCGGCGTCCCCGGCATCGGCGACAAGACAGCCGCGCAGCTGCTGCAGGAGTACGGCACGCTGGAGGGCGTCCTCGAGCACGCGCCCGAGATCAGAGCGACGAGACGGCGCGAGAACCTGATCGCCCACGCGCAGGACGCCCGCATCTCCAAGCAGCTCGCGACGATGGTGCGCGACATCCCGGTCGACGTCGACCCCGTCGCGTTCGTCAGCGCCGAGCCGGATCGCTCGCGCCTGCGCGAGGTCTTCCGCGAGTTCGAGCTGCGCGACCCGCTGCGGCGGCTGGAGGAGGCGCTCGGTGGAGACCGCGACGGGGAGGAGGCCGCGCCGCGGCCGGAGGCCGACCAGACGCTGCGCGCTCGCGTCCGGGAGGTGGCGCCCGGTGCGCTCGCCGACGGCTCCTCCGAGGTCGCGCTCGCCGCCCGCGCACCCGAGCAGCCCGAAGGCGAGCTGTTCCCGCTGAGCGAGTCGTGGCGCTTCGGCGCCTACGCCGGTGGCGACGACGCGCTCGCCGGCGATTGCGCCGCGCCCGACGAGCTGGCCGCGGCGCTCGGCGAGCGGCCGGCCGTCGCGCACGACGCGAAGGCGCTCGGCACGGTCCCGGCGCGGCTCGCGTTCGACACGCTCGTCGCCGCCTACCTGCTCGATCCCGCGCGGCGCTCCTACCCGCTCGATGAGCTGTGCGAGGAGCGCGGGATCGGCGCGGAGGTCGACGACGCCACCGCGCGCGACGCCGTGCTCGTGCACGCGCTCGCCGCCGCGCAGCGCCCGCAGATCGAGGAGCGCGGGCTGGGCGAGCTGCTGCACGACGTCGAGCTGCCGCTCGTGCGCGTGCTGCGCGAGATGGAGCGGATCGGTCTCAAGCTCGACAAGGCCCGGCTCGCCGCCATCCGCACGCGCGTCGCCGACGAGGTCGCGACGCTCGAGCGCGAGATCTGGGATCTGTGCGGCACCGAGTTCATGATCGGCTCGCCGCAGCAGCTCGCCGAGGTGCTGTTCGTGAAACTGGAGCTGTCGAGAAAGAGACGCGGCAAGACGGGATACTCGACGGACGCGCGCGTGTTGCAGGCGATCCGCCACGAGCACCCGGTGATCGAGAGAATCGAGCGCTGGCGCGAGCTGACGAAGCTCGAGTCGACCTACCTCGCCGCGCTGCCGGGCTACGCCGACGCGCGCGACCGCATCCACACGACGTTCAGCCAGGTCGTCGCCGCGACCGGGCGCCTGTCCTCGAACGACCCGAACCTGCAGAACATCCCGATCCGCACGCCGCTCGGGCGCGAGATCCGCGCCTGCTTCATCGCCGAGCCGGGCCACGCGCTGCTGGCGATCGACTACTCGCAGGTCGAGCTGCGGATCCTCGCGCACATCGCCGGCGAGGAGGTGCTGAAGGAGATCTTCCGCCGCGGCGAGGACGTCCACACCGCCACCGCGGCGGCGATCCTGAGAGTCCCGCCCGACCAGCTCGACGCGGGTTCGCGCTCGAAGGCGAAGATGGTCAACTACGGGATCGTCTACGGCCTCTCGGCATTCGGGCTCGCCGACCGGCTGCAGATCTCGCGCGAGGAGGCGCAGGAGTTCATCGACCGCTACCTCGAAGGCTTCCCCGCGGTGCAGAGATTCATCGCCGCGACGATCGAGCAGGCGACGGAGGAGGGCTACGTGACGACGCTGATGGGCCGCCGCCGCCAGATCCCTGAGCTGCGCGCGCGCAACCGCCAGGTGCGCCAGCTCGGCGAGCGGCTCGCCGTCAACACGGTCATCCAGGGGACCGCCGCCGACGTGATCAAGGTCGCGATGGTGCGTGCGGAGGCTGCCCTGCGCGAGTCCGGGTTGGCGACGAGACTCGTGCTGCAGATCCACGACGAGCTGCTGTTCGAGGGGCCGGCGGACGAGCTTCCGCGCGCGCAGGAGCTTGTCGTGCCGCAGATGGTCGGCGCGCTGGAGCTCGACCCGCCGCTGACGGTCGACGCCGGCATTGGGCCGAACTGGCTGGCGGCGAAGTGAGCTGAGCCGGCCGCGTGCGGCCGGTTACCAGCGCGACCGCTCCGCGGCCACGAGCGCTTGCGTGAGCGCGGCGTTCGTGTCGCGTGCCGCCTGCCTGGCGCCCTCGCGGACCGCCACGAGCGCCGGCTCGCCCTGGCCGTCGCGCGTGCGCCAGCCGCCGGCGATCGAGCGCGATGCGGCGGCGACGGCGCCCAGGCCGTCCTCGCCGAGGAAGCCCGCGAAGTCCTCCGGCCGCCCGCCCTGTGCGCCGAGTCCGGGTACCAGGAGGATGGCATTCGGCATCAGCGCCCGCAGCGCCGGAGCCTCCTCGGGGTAGGTGAGCCCCGTGACGGCGCCGACGTCCGCGTAGCCACGCTCCCCGACGCCATCGGCTCCCAGCTCGTCGACCATCGCCGCGACGCGCTCGTAGACCCCGTCCTGCACCTCGCCCGAGCCGGGGTTCGACGTGCGCACGAGCACGAACAGGCCCTTCCCGAACGTGCGGGCGACGTCGATCATCGGCGCCAGCGACTCGGGGCCGAGGTAGGGGGAGACGGTCACCGCGTCGGCGTCGTGGACGGGCAGCTCGACGTCGTCGTTGAGTCGCACCCGCCCGAGCGCGGCGGACGCGTACGCGGCCATCGTGTTGCCGATGTCGCCGCGCTTGGCGTCCTCGATCACCAGCAGCCCGGCCGCGCGGGCGTGCGCCTCGACGCGCTCGAGCGCCGCGACGCCGGCCGAGCCGAGCGCCTCGAAGAAGGCCGACTGCGGCTTGACTGCCGGCACGAGGTCGGCGACGCCGTCGACCACGGCTCTCGCGAATGCCTCCACTGCGCTCGCCGCGCCGGCGAGGTCGGTCACGCCGTCGAGCAGCTCCGGCGGCAGCTCGCGCAGGTCCGGGTCGAGGCCGACGACGAGGTGGCTCTCGGTCGCCTCGACGCGGTCGATCAGGCGGTCGGCGAAGTGGGAAGCGGGGGACATGTCGCGAGCGCCAGTCTACGATCCGCGCGTGTCGGCAGGAGCGCACTCGGGCCTGGCCAGCGCGCGCGAGCGCGTCGCGCTCGTCGCCGACGAGGGCAGCTTCGGGGAATGGGACGCCGACGTCGTCTCCGACGATCCGCTCGGCTTCTCCGACACGCAGCCCTACGGCGAGCGGCTCGCGGCCGCCCGCGAGGCGACCGGCCTGGGCGAGGCGGTGCTGACGGGCCGAGCCTTGCTGGACGGCCGGCCGTTCGCGGTGGTGGCCGGCGAGTTCGGCTTCCTCGGTGGTTCGATCGGCGTCGCGACCGCAGAGCGCGTGGCGCGCGCTTTCGAGCGGGCGCTGGCGGAGCGGATGCCGCTGGTGGCGCTGCCGGCCTCCGGCGGCTCGCGCATGCAGGAGGGGACGCTGGCGGTCGTCGGGATGGCGAAACTGGCGGCGGCCGCTGGGGCTCTGCGCGCCGCCGGCCTCCCATACGTGGTTTGCCTGACGCACCCGACGATGGGCGGCGTGCTCGCCTCGTGGGGGTCGCTCGGCACCGTCACCTTCGCGCTGCCCGGCGCGGTCGTCGGCTTCGCCGGCCCGCGCGTGGTGGAGCTGCTGACCGGGCGCGCTCTGTCTTCTCGAGTGCAGCGGTCAGAGACGCTGCTGGCGCAGGGGTTGGTGGACGGGGTCGTCGAGCTGTCCGAGCTCCGCTCGCGCGTCGCTGCCGTGCTGGCGGTGGCGGTGGGCAGCGAGGGGGGAGGGGCACCGTCGCCCACACGCTCGGCCCGCACGCCCGACGAGCTTCGGGCGGCGGCCGGTCCGCTCTCCCTCGATGCCCAACCGGCGACGCCGGCACCCCTGAGCGACGCCCGCGCCGAGCGCCGCGACGCGTGGGCCTCGCTCCAGCACGTCCGCGACCGCCGCCGCCCCGGCGCGGGCGCCGTCCTCGACGCACTGGCCGAGGACGTCACAGTGCTGCGCGGCGCGCGCGACGGCCATCCCGACGACCCCGCCTGCTTCGCCGCGCTGGCCCGCGTCGCCGGCTTCCCCGCGGTCGTCGTCGCCCAGCGCCGCCGCGGCGACGGGACGCCGGCGGTCATGAACCCAGCCGGCTACCGCAAGGCCCGGCGTGCGATGGCGCTCGCGGCGGAGCTGCACCTTCCGCTCGTGACGATCGTCGACACGCCCGGCGCCGAGCTGAGCGAGGACGCCGAGCGCGGCGGGCTCGCCGGCGAGATCGCCGGATGTCTGATGGACATGGCGGCGCTGCCGGTCCCGACCGTGGCGATCCTCCTCGGAGAAGGCGGCTCCGGCGGCGCTCTGGCGCTGCTCGCCGCCGACCGCGTCCTGGCCGCCGAGCACGCCTCGCTCGGCGTCATCGCCCCCGAGGGCGCCTCCGCGATCCTCTACCGGGACCTCGACCACGCCGCCGAGCTGGCCGCCACCCAGGGCGGCGCCTCCTGGCAACTGCTCGACGCCGGCATCGCCGACGTCCTCATCCCCGAGCCGCGCCCGGCGCACGAGCAGCCCGACGCGTTCGTCGCCGCCGTCGGCGCCGAGCTGTCGGCAGCGCTGGCGTCGACCACCGCCGCCGATCCCTCAGCCCGCCTCACCGAGCGCCACCGCCGCTGGCGCTCCGTCGGCCAAACGCCGTAGGCACAGCCAACCCCGCTGAGAATCGGCACGTTCGCGTCTTCAACCGTCGCAGGTGCCCTGCCAACGTGGCCGGATGCCCGAGCCCCTGCAATCTGATGTCGCTGAGCAGCATCCAGTTGACGGGGCTCATCCTGACCGGGTGATCGCGGCGTTGGCGGCCCGTCAGTACGGAGTGGTCGCCCGGCGGCAGCTCCTCGATGCGGGCATGACACATGCGATGGTTCGCTCGCGTGTCGGGAGCAGACGCCTGCTCGTGCTCCACCGCGGCGTCTATGCCGTCGGCCATTGCCGGCTTCGCCGCGACGGCCATTGGCTCGCGGCGGTGCTGGCCGCTGGGCCCGGCGCGGTGCTGAGTCACCGCGAGGCGGCGGCGCTGCACGCGCTGCGGCCGGCAGAGCGACCGAGCGTCGACGTGACGGTGGCGGCGCGCCGGCGCCTCACCGGCGTGCAGGTGCACCCGGTGGAGCGTCTGTCACCGGAGGACGTCACGACGGTCGACGGCATCCCCGTCACGACCGTGGCCCGCACGCTCGTGGACCTCGCTGCGACCGTGCCGCCGTGGGCGCTCCGCAAGGCGCTCGAGGAGGCCGAGCGCTCGCATCGCCTCGACGTGCGCGCGATCGAGGCGGTGCTGGCGCGCATCAGGGGCCGGAACGGCACGGGGCACGCGCGGATCCAGACAGCGCTGGCGGAGCTGGCGAGGACCGGCACCACCGTGACCCGCTCGCGTCTGGAGGACCGCTTCCTCACGCTCCTCGCTGCCCACGGATTGCCGCGGCCGTCGGCGAATGTCTGGACGCAAGGCATGGAGGTCGACGCGGCATGGCCGGCGGCGCGGCTCGCGGTCGAGCTCGACGGGTGGGACTCCCACAAGACGCGCGATGCGTTCCAGCGCGACCGCACGCGCTCGAACGACCTGCAGACAGAAGGCTGGACCGTGCTGCGCTTCACGCATGCGGATGTCGTGCACCGGCCGGACGAGACCGCTGCCCGCGTCGGACGAATGCTGCGTCGTCAAGCCGCGACGGCGACGGGCTGAGCGCCGGCGGCGAAGCGGCCGCCATGCGGCCCGCTCAAAGCGAAGTCCGGGTGGGCGACCTTCAGGTAGTGGCCGAACGACCAGTCGACGAAGCGCTGCGCGGTCATCGCTCTCAGGCCGACGCCGAGCAGGCGGGGTGCGATGCGGGGGATCAGTCTCTGCACCCGCAGCATCGAGTCGAACGGGAACGCGTGCGCCGCGCTGAAGGCGTGGTACTTCGCCAGCGCCTGCTCGCGCGTCTGTCGGCCCTCGATGACCGCGCGCAACTCGCGCCCGCACGCCAGGCCGAAGTACAGGGCCGTGCGGATCCCCTCGGCCGTCAGAGGCAGGCAGTGCCCGGCCGAGTCGCCGACCATGAAGACGCCGTCGTCGGTCGCGGGGCGCAGCTTGTGGGGGATCCAGTTGCCCTGGAATCTGACCGGGTCGCGATCCAGATCCTCCGCGAGCCGCACGGTCGGCTCCTTGACGTGGAAGCGCGGGTCGAACGAGCCGACGCCCACGCGCACCTCGCCGTCGGCCGGGAACGACCAGCCGTAGCCGGCCGGAACGTACGAGCGGTCGATCCAGATCTCCAGGTCAGGGCCGCCACCGCCCGGATGGACCTCGAGGCCCCGCGACAGCAGCGCGTCGGGCGGCTGCACGTTCTCGCCGCGGCCGAGGATCCGCCGCCAACCGAGCCCGTCGACGATCAACGGCGCGGTCAGGTCGCCACGGTCGGTGTGGACCGTCTGGCCCGTCCGCCCCTCGACCTTCGCGATGTCGAACTCCGCATCGGCGCCCTGCTCGCGCAGCAGCCCGCACAGCGTGCGGTAGTCGAACGTCGAGAAGGTCCACGGCAGCCGGTATCTGACGGTCACGTGCGGGTTGTGCATCACCAGCTCGTCGAACGTCTGCTGGTGGGCGCCCATCAGCCCCATGTTCTCCAGCCAGCCCGTCGGGATCCCGCACGCCGAGGTCTGCTTCTCGCCGATCTCGTAGCGGTCGACGATCAACACCCGCGCGCCAGCGCCCGACAGCTCGCGCGCGACCGCGAGCCCGGCGAACGAGGCTCCGCAGATCAGCACGTCGGCGTCGCGATTGAGCGGGGTCCGCTCCGCGCCGCGCTTGGTCGCACGCTTCGGCATGGGGGAGGCGGATGATACGGCGACGCACCGCCCGGGAGGGCGGGCCTGCATTTCCCGGGCTCCGCTAACCTCTTTCGGCTTCCTTCCTGTTCCCTACCGGTACCCAAATGTCAATCTCCACGACCGACGACCCCACGACCGACGCCAAGATCGTCGAGGGCAGCGATGGCCTGCTGCTCGAGATCGACGGCAAGATCGTCCCCAACTACGACGCGACGCTCCAGCCCTTCGAGGAAGGCGACGTCGTCACCGGCAACGTGGTCCGCATCGACAAGGACGAGGTCCTGGTCGACATCGGCTACAAGTCCGAGGGCGTCATCCCCGCGAACGAGCTGTCGATCCGCAAGTCCGTCGACCCGAAGGACGAGGTCGAGATGGGGGAGGAGGTCGACGCCCTCGTCCTCACGAAGGAGGACCAGGACGGCCGCCTGATCCTGTCGAAGAAGCGCGCGCGCTTCGAGAAGGCGTGGCGCCGCATCGAAGCGGCCGCCGAGTCGGGCGAGCCGGTCGACGGGACCGTCATCGAGGTCGTCAAGGGCGGCCTGATCATCGACCTCGGGGTGCGCGGCTTCCTGCCCGCATCGCTCGTCGACATCCGCCGCGTGCCGAACCTGGACGAGTACCTCGGCCAGACGATCGAGTGCAGAGTGATCGAGCTCAACCGCTCGCGCAACAACGTCGTCCTGTCGCGCCGCGCGGTGCTGGAGGAGCAGCGTAGGGAGGACCGGGAGCGGATCCTCGACCGCCTGCAGCCGGGCATGGTCGTCGACGGCACGATCTCGAACATCGTCGACTTCGGCGCGTTCGTCGACCTCGACGGGATCGACGGCCTGATCCACATCTCCGAGCTGTCGTGGTCGCACGTGAACCACCCGAGCGAGATCCTCTCGATCGGCGACACGGTCAACGTGAAGGTGCTCGACATCGATAGGGATCGCCAGCGGATCTCCCTGGGTCTCAAGCAGACGCAGGAGGACCCGTGGCAGCGCGTCGTCGACACGTACAACGTGGGCGACGAGCTCGAGGGCAAGGTCACGAAGGTCGTCACGTTCGGTGCGTTCGTCGAGATTCTCGACGGCGTCGAGGGCCTCGTGCACATCTCCGAGTTGGCCCAGCACCACGTCGAGAACCCGCGCGAGATCATCCAGCCGGGTGACGAGGTGAAGGTCAAGATCCTCGAGATCGACTCGGACCGCCGCCGTCTGTCGCTGTCGATCAAGCGCGTCGAGGGCCAGATCCTGCCGCTGCGGCAGATCGAGCCGGAGGAGGGCGCCGAGGGCGAGGTCGCCGCCGAGTCGAACCTCGACGACGTGCCGGAGCTGGGCCTGTCGGAGGACGTCTTCTCCGGCGAGGACGCCGCGCCGGCCGAGGAGCCTGCAGCCGAGCCGGAGGCGAGCGCGCCCGCCGAGGAGGCCGAGGAGGCGCCGGCGGTCGAGGAGCCTGCCGCCGCCGTCGCGGAGGAGCCGGTCGTCGCAGAGGAGCCGGCTGCCGTCGAGGAGCCTGCTGCTGCCGAGGCCGAGCCGGAGGCGAGCGCACCTGCCGAGGAGGCCGCCGTAGCGGTCGCGGAGGAGCCGGTCGCCGAGGCCGACGCGCCCGCCGAGGACCCGACGCCGCAGGCCTGATCGTCTGAGCCGCGAGCACCGCGTCCCGTTCGTAGGACTGACCGGCGGCATCGCCGCCGGCAAGTCCACGGCGCTCGCGGCGCTCGCGCGGCTCGGCGCCGCGACGCTGTCGACCGACGCGGTCGTGCACGAGCTGTACGCCTCCGACGAGGTGAGGGACCTCGTCGTCGCGCGCTGGGGCGAGGACGTCGCGCCGGACGGCGTCGTCGACCGCTCCGCGGTCGCAGCGCACGCCTTCGCCTCGCCGGACGAGCGCGCCTGGCTGGAGGGCGTGCTGTGGCCGCGTGTCGCCGCCGCGGTCGTCGCGTTCCGCGAGCAGGCGCAGTCCCGCGAGCCGCCGCCGCCGGCGATCGTGGTCGAGACGCCGCTGCTGTTCGAGGCGGGGATGGAGGCGGTCTACGACGCGACGATCGCCGTCGTCGCGCCGGAGGGGCTGCGCGAGGCGCGCGCGGGCGCGCGCGGGCACGCCGCGGTCGCCGAGCGGACCTCGCGCCAGCTCTCGCAGGAGGAGAAGGCCGCCCGCGCCACGTACGTCGTCGTCAACGACGGCAGCGTCGAGCAGCTCGAGGCGCGGCTGTCTGAGGTCCTTGCAAAGCTGAGTCGATGACGTCGCGCACGGCACAGGTCCAGGTCGCCCGCCGGCGCGCCAGGCGCGCGCGCGTCGCCCGTCGGCGGCGCCAGGCGCTCACGCTGCTCGCCTTCCTCGCCGTCGTCGGGCTCGGCGCGCTGGTGCTGCGCCCGCTGTTCACGAGCGCCGTGCACAAGCTCACCGAGCTTCCGCTCACGCACGCCGACACGATCCGCGCGCAGGCGCAGGCCAAGCACCTCGACCCGTCGCTGATCGCCGGGGTGATCTACGCGGAGTCGAAGTTCAACGACTCGATCTCCTCGGCCGGCGCGCTGGGGATGATGCAGCTGCTGCCGTCGACGGCCGACTTCATCGCGCAGAGATCGGGCGGGACGCGCTTCACGACCGCCGACCTCGCGACGCCGGACATCAACATCGCCTACGGCAGCTGGTATCTGCGCTACCTGCTCGATCGCTACCAGGGCAACGAGGTGCTCGCGCTCGCCGCCTACAACGGCGGCATGGGCAACGTCGACAGATGGGTCGCCGAGGCGGGCGCCCAGGGCCACAGCCTGCGCGTGTCCGACATCCCGTTCCCCGAGACGCGCGCGTACGTCACGCGCGTGCTCGAGGCGCGGCGCGAATACCGTCGGACCTACCCACGCGAGCTGGGCTTGCAGTAGCGCCGCGGCGCCCGCCCGGATGGCCGGACGCCGCGTCGCCCTCGGCTACTGCTGGATCGCCACCGGGTCGGGCGCGCCGAGCTCCGATCTCGCCGGGGCCTCGTAGACGGCGCCGGGCTTTGCGCCGAGCGCGAGCAGGCGGATCCCGTCGGGGCCGGGGAGGACCTTGCGGTCGGTGCCGGCAGCGACGCGCACGACGTGGTCGGCGTCGAGCGGGAAGCGCTCGCCGGCGATCTCGATCTCGCCGCCGCCCCGCAGCGCCATGAAGACCTCCTCCTGCCCGTCGCCTGCGTGGTCGTGCGTCGGGTAGTGCTCGAAGTTCGGCGGCATGTCGATGATCGCCATGCCGAACGAGCTGACGCCCAGCTCCGCCCGCGCGCGCTTGAACGCTCCGCCGTACGCGCCCTCCATGTCGTCGATGCGCTTGACCGTGAAGTCCGCCATGACCTGCCTCCCGCCGTCGAGGGGTGTGTGAGTGATCGCTCCAACATACAGACGGTATGTGAGTCGTGCGCAAGTGGGCACCGAAGTCGCGGCCACGGGGCGGCCGCGATCGCCGCTACTCTCGAACGCCGATGCGCAAGTTCCAGCTCGACGCCACCTACGCGCCCACGGCCGACCAGCCGAAGGCGATCGCCTCGCTCGCGGAGGGGATCGAGGCGGGCGAGCGCGCGATGACGCTGCTCGGCGCGACCGGGACCGGCAAGACGATGACGATGGCGGCGACGATCGAGGCGGTCCAGCGGCCGTCGCTGATCATCGCCCACAACAAGACGCTCGCCGCGCAGCTCTGCAACGAGTTCCGCACGTACTTTCCGACGAACGCCGTCGAGTACTTCGTCTCCTACTACGACTACTACCAGCCCGAGGCGTACGTTCCGAGCCGCGACCTCTACATCGAGAAGGACTCGGCGATCAACCAGGAGATCGAGCGCCTGCGTCACGCCGCCACGGCGGCGCTGTTCGGGCGGCGCGACGTGATCGTGGTCGCCTCGGTCTCCTCGATCTTCGGCCTCGGCTCGCCGGAGACGTACGACCGCAACATGCTGCTGCTGAGAAAGGGCGAGCTGGTCGACCGCGACGCGATCCTGCGCAAGCTCGTCTCGATCCAGTACACGCGCAACGACATCCTCCAGCGCGGCACGTTCCGCGTGCGCGGCGAGACACTCGAGGTCTTCCCGCAGTATGCGGAATCCGCCTATCGCGCGACGCTGTTCGGCGACGAGGTGGAGGAGCTGGCGCACTTCGACCCGCTGACCGGCGAGGTGCTGGAGGAGGAGCTGGAGCACGTCGCCGTCTGGCCGGCTTCGCACTACAACGTCGAGGAGGGCCACATCGAGCGCGCGGTCGCCGAGATCGGCCGCGAGCTGAACGAGCGCTGCGCGCAGCTCGAGAGAGAGGGCAAGCTGCTGGAGTCCCACCGCCTGCGCCAGCGCACCCAGTACGACATGGAGATGCTGCGCGAGATGGGCTTCTGCTCGGGGATCGAGAACTACTCGCAGATCCTCGACGGCCGCAGAACGGGCGACCGGCCCTACTGCCTGATCGACTACTTCCCCGAGGACTTCGTCTGCTTCCTCGACGAGTCCCACCAGACGGTTCCGCAGATCGGCGGCATGTACGAGGGCGACCGCTCGCGCAAGCAGACGCTGATCGACTACGGCTTCCGCCTGCCCAGCGCGCTCGGCAACCGCCCGCAGAGATTCGACGAGTTCCTCTCGATCACGCCGCGAATCGTGTTCGTGAGCGCCACGCCGGGCGAGTACGAGCGCACGCACTCGCCGCGGATCGTCGAGCAGATCGTGCGCCCGACCGGGATCGTCGACCCGGCGATCGACGTGCGCGAGACGAGAAACCAGATCGACGACCTGATGAACGAGATCCGCCAGCGGGTCGACAGAGACGAGCGCACGCTCGTGACGACGCTGACGAAGAAGATGTCGGAGGACCTGACCGGCTACCTGCTCGAGTACGGCTTCAAGGTCCGCTACCTGCACTCCGAGGTCGACACGCTCGAGCGGATCCAGATCATCCGCGAGCTGCGGCTGGGCGACTACGACGTGCTCGTCGGCGTGAACCTGCTGCGCGAGGGGCTCGACCTGCCGGAGGTCTCACTGGTGGCGATTCTCGACGCCGACAAGGAGGGCTTCCTGCGCGGGGAGACGTCGCTGATCCAGACGATCGGCCGCGCGGCCCGCAACGTCGGCGGCAAGGTCCTGATGTACGCCGACAAGGAGACGCGCGCGATGCGCGCCGCGCTGGACGAGACCGACCGCCGCCGCGCGATCCAGGTCGCCTACAACAAGGAGCACGGCATCACGCCGGAGTCGATCGTCAAGGGCATCTCCGACATCGCCGAGTTCCTGCAGGCCGAGTCGAAGGTGCCGCGCGGACGCAGACGCCGGACGAACATGGACGCCGGCAGAACGATGCAGCCGGCCGAGATCGAGAAGGCGATCGTCGAATGCGAGGAGGAGATGCTCGCGGCCGCCGAGGAGCTGCGCTTCGAGTACGCCGCCAAGCTGCGCGACGAGATCAAGTCGCTGCGGCGCGAGCTGGACATCGCCCTGGCCGAGGCGCGAGGTGGTGGCGTGCCGGTGCCGCCGGCCGCCTAGCTGACGCTGGGGCCGGCCGCGGAGCGCCTGCTCAGCAGGTGCACGAGCGCGGCGAGGCCGAGCAGGATGCCGGTGAAGGCGAACAGGCTCATCATCGTGCCGCTGAGGAACGCTCCGCCGAGATCGTCCGCGGCACGCGAGGTCTCGATCATGTCGTAGACGCCGAGCGCCGCGTGTGCGACGGCGGCGCCCACGAGGCCCCGCACGAGCCAGTCGAGCACCGTGGTGCGCGTCCGCTGCTCCTCGGGCGGCCCGAACACGACGGGCGCGGCCGCGCCGAACAGGAACGCGATCACGGAGATCAGGGTCACGACGGTCACCGGAGACACTCAGACTCCCTTTCGGCGGTGCATCGATGCGCTGCTGAGCGGAAGATATTTCGCACGGCGGACATCGCCCGCGGTGCTCGCTACCGTGCCGCCGGATGCCGCATCCCGACGCCGACGCGATCCTCGCCTGGTACGCCGCCGTGCGGCGGGATCTGCCGTGGCGGCGGACGACGGATCCGTACCGGATCCTCGTCAGCGAGGTGATGCTGCAGCAGACGCAGGTGGCGCGGGTGGTGCCGTACTACCAGGTGTGGCTGGAGCGGTTCCCGAGCGAGCGTGTGCTGGCGGAGGCACCGGCGGCCGATGTGCTGCGGCTGTGGAGCGGGCTCGGCTACAACCGGCGGGCGCTGGCTTTGCAGGCGGCCTGTGCGGCGGCGGTGCGGGACGGGTGGCCGCAGGACGTCGACGGACTGATGAGATTGCCGGGCGTCGGGCCGTACACGGCGGCGGCCGTCGCTTCGTTCGCGTTCGGCGTGCAGGCGGCGGCGGTTGACACGAACGTGCGGCGGGTGATCGAGCGGCTGGACCGGCGCGCGCGGCGCCCGCCGGAGCTGGCGCGGCGGGCGCAGGCGATCGTGCCGGACGGCCGCGCGGGCGACTGGAACCAGGCTCTAATGGAGCTGGGAGCGACCGTCTGCACGGCGCGCGCGCCGGCGTGCGAGGCGTGCCCGGCGGCGTCGTGTCGCTCGCGCGGGCGCGAGCCGGTCGCGCCGGAGCCGCGCCGTGGCGGCGAGCGCGTGCGCTTCGAGGACAGCGACCGCTACGTGCGCGGCCGGATCGTCGCGGCGCTCGTGGCGGGCGAGGATCCGCCGGCTGGGATCGAGCCGGAGCGGCTCGAGCGCGCGCTCGCAGGACTGGAGCGCGACGGGCTCGTCGTGCGCGACGCCGGCGCCGTGCGCCTGCCGTAGCGCGCGCAAGCGGCCTGGCCCGCACGCGCCGCGCGCTAAGCTCGCAGCGAGTGTCGCCCGACCGCCGCAGCATCGAGAAGCGCGACTTTTCCGCCCGCTGGCGCGGCTACGACCGCACCGCCGTCGATGCGCATCTGCGCTGGATCGCGGACGAGCTGGAGGCGCGCGTGGCGACGACGGCCGACGCGGCCGCCGAGCAGGTGCGCGCCGTGCTGATCGCGGCGGAGCAGAGTGCGGCGGAGATCGTCGCGGGCGCGGAGGCCGAGGCGCAGCGGATCGGCAGCGTTGCGGGACGCGCGGGTGACGAGACGACCGCGCGCGTGAGCGCTGCCGCCAGCGGTGCGCTCGAGCGGATCGAGGCGCTGCGCGGCGAGCTGTCGACGCTGCTCGACGCGCTCGGGACGGGTGCTCCGGCGGCACCGGCGCCTACTCCCGTCGTCGCCGCTGAGCCGTCCGACGACGCGAGCGCTCGCCTCGTCGCGCTCGAGCTGGCGCTCAGCGGGACGCCGCGCGAGCGCGCGGAGGCGATCCTGGTGGAGCAGTTCGCGCTCGGCGACGGACGCGCAGCGCTGCTCGACGACGTCTACGCAGCCGCCGACCGCCCGTAGCCGCGCCCGCCGCGGGCGCTACCGTGCGCCGCGTGACGACCGCCGTCAGCGACGAGTCCGCTGCGCCGCAGCGCGAGATGACCGCCACGCCCTGGCTCGCGCTGGGGGCGATCGTGCTGCTCGCCGCGGTGCTGCGTTTCGCGACCCTGCGTACGCAGAGCATCTGGTTCGACGAGGCGGCGACGTGGGATCTCGTGCGGCGGCCGTTCGGCGAGATGCTGCGGCAGATCCCGAAGGGGGAGAGCAACCCGCCGCTGTTCTATGCGCTCGAGTGGGGCTGGACGCGCGTCTTCGGCGACGGCGAGGCGGGGCTGCGCTCGCTGCCGGCGCTCGCGGGCCTGCTGACGGTCCCCGTCGCGTTCGCGATCGGTCGCCGCGCCGCCGGCGGGAGTGCGCGCGCGGGGCTTGCGGCGGCAGCGCTGGTGGCGGTCAACCCGCTGCTCGTGTGGTACTCGCAGGAGGCGCGCAGCTATGCGCTCGCGACGCTGCTGAGCGCGGTGGCGCTCTTGTTCTTCCAGCGCGCGCAAGCGGACCGCCGCGGGCGCGTGCTGGCCGGCTGGGCGGTCGCCGCCGCGCTGGCGCTCGCGACCCACTACTTCACGGCGTTCGTGCTCGCGCCGCAGGCGCTGTGGCTGCTGTGGAGACACCCGCACCGCCGCGGGGCGCTGCTCGCCGTCGGCGCGGTCGCTGCCGCCGGGCTTGCGCTGCTGCCGCTGCTGATCGCCCAGAGCGGCAACCCGTACGACATCGCCGGCACGTCGCTCGTGGTGCGGCTCGTGCAGGTGCCGAAGCAGTTCCTGCTCGGCTACCGCGGCCCGCTCGCGCTGCCGTTCGGGGTGTTCGGCGCGCTGCTCGTGCTCGGTGGCGCATGGCTGCTGCTGCGCGGGACGCCGCGGGCGCCCCGCGATCGCGCGCTGCTGCTCGCGGGGATCGGGATCGCCGGCGTCGCGCTGCCGCTGCTCGCGGCGTTCGCCGGTGCCGACTACCTCAACGCCCGCAACGTGCTGCCGGCGCTGGTCCCGCTGCTGGCGGCGCTGGCGGTCGGCTGCGCCGCGAGCAGCCGCCCGCGCCTCGGCGGCGGGCTGCTCGCCGCGCTGTGTGCCCTGTCGCTCACGATCGTCGTCGCGGTCGCAGCGGACGTGCGGTACCAGCGCCCGGACTGGCGGGGCCTGGCGCACGCCCTCGGCACCGCCGCCGGCCCGCGCGCACTCGTCGTCTCGCCCGCGAACGGCGAGCTGGCGCTGCGCTACTACCGCCCGGACATCCGCACGCTCGGGCCGCAGGGCGCCGCCGTGCGCGAGGTCGACGTGATCGCCGTCGCCGGCTCGCGCGACCCCGGCAAGGCGCCGCAGATCCCCCCGCTCGTCGGGACCGGACTCGGCGTCGGCGGCTTCGGCCGGCCGCACCGGACGGCGACGTCCGCGTACGAGCTGCTGCGCTTCCGTGCCATCGGCGGCGCGGCGGCCCCGGTCACGCCGAACCCGCTCGGCGTGCTGCGCTTCGGCCAGCCCTACGCGTCGGTCGACCTGCTGCCGACCGAGCGCTGAAGCGGATCGGGCTCAGCCCGGCAGCTTCGCGACCGCAGCCGCCAGCTTCCCCGGGTCCCGCAGCACCGGCCCATGGCCGAAGCACACGAGCGCGGGCTCGAGCGCCGCGATGCGGCGGGCCGATTCGCGGTTGAGCGCGGGGTCGGGTGAGACGAGCGGGAACGGCTCGCGGATCGGGCCGCGCATCAGGAACGGGTTGGTGCCCCACATCACGTCGCCGCACAGCAGCGTGCGGTCGGACTCGCGCCAGTAGGAGACGTGGCCGGGGGAGTGGCCGGGCGTGTCGAGCACGGTGAAGCCGGCGACCTCGTCGCCCTCTCTCAGCCGTCTGGCGATCGGGTGGGCCTTGGCGGCGGGCACCATCCGTCCGCCGGGGCCGACCATCTTGCCCAGCTCGACCGCCTCCGCGTCGGCCTCGCCGCACCACATCGGGATCCCGAGCCGCTCGCAGATCGCGTGGCTGGCGCCGAAGTGGTCGATGTGCGCGTGCGTGAGCGTGTGCGCCGCGATCGTCCGCCCGTCGAGCTGTTTGAGGATCCGGCCCTTGTCGAGCGCGAGGCCCGCGTCGACCAGCACCTCGCCGATCACGTAGACGTTCACCGCGTTGGGCGGGAAGCCGGACAGGTGCCAGACGTCGTCGGCGAGTTGCTGCACGCGCGGGAGCCTATCCGCGCGCGTGCCGGACCGGCGCCGGTCAGCCCGGTGCCTCGACCGCAGCGGCGGGCGAGCGCCGCCGCCCGATCCGGCGTGCCGCGACGATGCCGAGCCCGGCGGCGGCGACGCAGGTCACGGCGCCGAGCCCGAGGCCGGACCGTGCGCCGGCGCTGGCCATGACCCAGCCGACGAGCGGGCCACCGATCGGGGTCGAGCCCTGGAACGCCACGAACCACAGCGACATCACGCGCCCGCGCATCGAGGGCGGAGACGTGAGCTGGAGCGTCGCGTTCCCGGTCGACATGAACGAGATGCTGGCCCAGCCGGCGAGCACGAGCGCGGCGAGCTCGGCCCCCAGGCTCGGCGCGAGCGCGGCGAGCGCCAGCGTGATGCCGAACGCGCCCGCGGCCACGGTCAACGGCAGCAGGCCGATCCGGCCGCGCGCGGCGACGAGCAGGCCGCCCGCGACGGCGCCGACGCCCATCGCCGCGGTCATGAAGCCGTAGCCGGCGGCGTCGCTGTGGAGCGCGTGCTTCGCCATCACCGGCAGCGTGACCTGGAACTCGTAGGCGAGCATCCCGACGAGCGCCATCATCAGCAGCGGCAGCCCCAGCTCGGGCGTGCGCGCGACGTAGCGCAGCCCGGCGCGCAGCTGGCCGCGCTCGCGCGGCGCCGGCGGGCTGGGCGAGAGCGCGGAGCGGTCGAGGTGCAGGAGCGTCGCGACGACCGCGACGAAGCTGGCCGCGTTGAGCAGGAAGCAGGCGCTCTCGCCGACGGTCGCGATCAGGATGCCGGCGACGGCCGGGCCGATCGCGCGCGCGACGTTCACCAGCACGGAGTTGAGGCTGACCGCGTTGCGCAGGTACTCGGGGCCGACGAGCTCGAGCATGAACGACTGTCGCGCCGGGTTCTCGAACGCGTTGTTGAGCCCGAGCAGCGCCGCCAGCACGCCGATCTCCCAGACCTCCACGACGCCGAACGCGGTCAACAGGCCGAGCACCAGCGCCTGCAGGCCCATCGCGCTCTGCAGCGCGACCATCAGGCGGCGCTTGTCGACGCGGTCGGCGATCACGCCGCCATAGGGGCCGAGCAGCAGCACCGGCAGCGTCTGCAGCGCGATGATCGCGCCGAGCGCCGTGCTCGAGCCGGTCAGCGTCAGCACGAGCCACGACTGGGCGGTCATCTGCATCCAGGTGCCGACGAGCGACACGGACTGGCCGCGGATGTAGCGGCGGTAGTTGGGGACCGCCAGCGCGGCGAAGGTGACGCGCCCGGCGCTGACCAGACGGCGCGTCACGCGTGGCCGCGTGGTCGGTCGCGCAGCTCCTCGGCGAGGCGCTCGAGCAGCGGCAGCGCGGCGAGCAGCCGAGTGCGCTCGTCCGTTGTGAGGCGCTCGAGCCGGAGGCCGAGCGCGTCGTCGCGCTCGGCGTGGATCTGCTCGCGCAGGCGCCGTCCGGCGGGGGTCGCCTCGACGAGCGCGGCGCGCCCGTCGCTCGGATCCGGCAGCCGGCGCGCGAGCCCCGCCTCGGCGAGGTGCGCGACGACGCGCGAGAGCATCGTCGGGTTGAGGTCCTCCAGCTCGGCCAGCTCGGACAGGCCGAGCGGACCGTCGCGTGCGATCGTGAACAGCACCGAGCGCTTGGTGGGGGTGAGGCCGTCGCCCGCGCGCGTGGAGCGCAGCCGCCGCGAGAGGCGCCCGACGACGGTGCGCAGACGGGCGGCCGCGTCGGCGTCGGGATGGGTGCGATGGGTGTCGGCGGGAGTCATATAGATGCTTGCCGGCAAGCATTCTAGTCGCGCACTGCACCCCCGCACAGGGGAACGTCTGTTCGCTCGCCTATCATCAACCTGGATGCCGCCCTCCGATCAGCTCGTCGTCACCGGCGCGCGCGAGCACAACCTCAAGGACGTCACGGTCGCGATGCCGCGCAACGCGCTCGTGGTCATCACGGGCCTGTCCGGCTCGGGCAAGTCGTCGCTCGCCTTCGACACGATCTACGCCGAGGGACAGCGCCGCTACGTCGAGTCGCTGTCGGCCTACGCGCGCCAGTTCCTCGGGCAGATGGACAAGCCCGACGTCGACTCGATCGAGGGGCTCTCGCCGGCGATCTCGATCGACCAGAAGACGACATCGCGCAACCCGCGCTCGACGGTCGGGACCGTCACCGAGATCTACGACTACCTGCGCCTGCTGTGGGCGCGCGTCGGCCATCCGCACTGCCCCAGATGCGGCAGAGCGATCGCCGGCCAGTCGGCCGAGCAGATCATCGACCAGGTGATGGACCTCGCCGAGGGCACGCGCTTCATGGTCGTTGCGCCGATCGTGCGCGGGCGCAAGGGCGAGTACGGCAGACAGCTGGAGGAGCTGCGCGCCGAGGGCTTCTCGCGCGTGAGAGTCGACGGGGAGCTGCGCAGACTCGACGAGGAGATCGTCCTCGACAAGAAGTACAGACACGACATCGGCGTCGTCGTCGACCGGCTCGTGATGCGCGGCGAACTGCGCAAGCGGCTGGCCGACTCGATCGAGACGGCGGTGTCGCTGGCGGACGGGATCGTCGAGATCGAGCTGGTCGACGAAGACCGCGTGCTGACCTTCTCCGAGAAGTTCGCCTGCCTGGAGTGCGGCATCTCGTTCCCGGAACTGGAGCCGCGCATCTTCTCCTTCAACGCGCCGCACGGCGCCTGCCCGCGCTGCACCGGGCTCGGCTCGCAGATGGTGATCGATCCCGAGCTGGTCGTGCCGGACCCGACGTTGTCGATCGGCGAGGGCGCGATCGCGCCGTGGTCGGCGAGCGCGTCGAACTACTACGAGCAGCTCACGTCGGCGATCACCGAGAGATACGAGGTCGATCCCGACATGCCGTGGCAGGATCTGCCGCAGGAGCAGCGCGACTTCTTCCTCTACGGCACCAACGGCGACAAGGTCACCGTGCAGTACCGCAACCGCTTCGGGCGCAAGCGCACGTACACGACGGGCTTCGAAGGGATCGTCACGAACCTCGAGCGGCGCTACAAGGAGACCGACTCCGACTGGGCGCGGGAGAGAATCGAGGAGTACATGTCGGTCGTGCCGTGCCCCGAGTGCGACGGAGCGCGGCTGCGGCCCGAGTCGCGCGCGGTGCTCGTCGGCGGGCTCGGCATCCACCAGTACGTGGCGATGCCGGCGCGGCGCGCGCTCGACTGGATCCGCGCGCTGGAGCTGACGGAGCAGGAGCAGCGGATCGCGCGGCTCGTGCTGCGCGAGATCGAGGAGCGGCTCGCGTTCCTGGAGAACGTCGGCGTCGGCTACCTGTCGATGGAGCGCGGGGCGGCGACGCTGTCAGGCGGCGAGGCGCAGCGGATCCGGCTCGCGACGCAGATCGGCTCCTCGCTCGTCGGCGTCCTCTACATCCTCGACGAGCCGTCGATCGGCCTGCACCAGCGCGACAACGAGAAGCTGATCGGGACGCTGCAGCGGCTGCGCGACCTCGGCAACACGGTCCTCGTCGTGGAGCACGACGAGGGCACGATGCGCGCCGCCGACCATCTGATCGACATGGGGCCCGGTGCGGGCGAGCACGGCGGCTACGTGGTGGCGGCGGGGACGGCCGCGGAGGTCGAGGCCGTGGAGGAGTCGGCGACCGGCCAGTTCCTCGCCGGCACGCGGCGGATCGAGGTCCCCGCGAGACGGCGCAGACCGTCTGGCTACGTCGGAATCGAAGGTGCGACCCAGCACAACCTCAAGGACGTCGACGTGAAGGTCCCGCTCGGCGTCTTCTGCTGCGTGACGGGCGTGTCGGGCTCGGGCAAGTCGACCCTCGTCAACGAAGTGCTCTACAAGTCGGTCGCCAACCGGCTTCACCGCGCCAAGCAGCGCCCCGGCGCGCACCGCCGCATCACCGGCCTCGACCAGCTCGACAAGATCATCGCCGTCGACCAGTCGCCGATCGGGCGCACGCCGCGCTCGAACCCGGCGACGTACATCGGCCTGTTCGACCAGATCCGCGACCTGTTCGCGAAGACGCCGGAGGCGAAGGCGCGCGGCTACAAGGCCGGCCGCTTCTCGTTCAACGTCAAGGGCGGCCGCTGCGAGGTCTGCAGGGGCGACGGGCAGATCAAGATCGAGATGCACTTCCTGCCCGACGTCTACGTGCCGTGCGAGCAGTGCCACGGCAAGCGCTACAACCGCGAGACGCTCGAGGTCCGCTTCAAGGGCAAGAACATCGCCGAGGTGCTGGAGATGCCGATCGAGGAGGCGCTGACCTTCTTCGAGCACATCCCGAAGATCCGCCGGCGGGTGCAGACGCTGCACGACGTCGGGCTCGACTACATGCGCCTCGGCCAGCCGGCGACGACGCTGTCCGGCGGCGAGGCGCAGCGCGTCAAGCTCGCCTCCGAGCTGTGCAAGGTGGCGACGGGCAGAACCCTCTACATCCTCGACGAGCCGACGACGGGCCTGCACTTCGCCGACATCCAGAGACTGCTGGAAGTGCTGCAGACGCTGGTGGACCAGGGCAACTCGGTCGTCGTGATCGAGCACAACCTCGACGTCGTCAAGACGGCCGACCGGCTCCTCGACATGGGCCCCGAGGGCGGCGACGAGGGTGGATTCGTCATGGGCACGGGCACGCCGGAGGAGATCGCGGCGACGCCGGGCTCGGTGACCGGCGACTTCCTGCGCCCGCTGCTGCCGGAGCGCGGGGCGCCGAGACGGCGCCGCAGATCGGCCGCCGTCGTGGCCGCCGCCTGACGCTACGCGTGGCGCGGGTGCGACGCCGCGTATGTGGCGAGCGCGGCGAGGCCGCCGGCGAACACGACGATCCCGGCGAACGCTCCGGCGAACAGCGCGACGGCGAGCGCCAGCACCGCGAGCAGCGCGACTCTGCGGAAGGCCTCGCGCTCGTCGCGGCCGTGCGGGGCCGGCGCGCGGCGGGAGAGCGGAGGCCCGGCGGTTGGTCTGGACATCGCGGACATCGGCGCCTCCTTCGTGGTGCAGCCGGTATTCCCAATTTGCGAGAAAGTGACGCGGTCGCGGTGTAGCGTGTGCGCTCGATGAGCGAGCGCACGCGCCAGGCCCGCCTGTGGGCGCAGAAGTGGCGCTGGTACGAGCGCAACGCGCTGCCGTGGAACCGCGCGCGCATCCACTGGGAGTTCCTGCGGCGCGAGGCGTTCGTGCGCTGGCCGGTCGAGGGCAACGTGCTGGAGGCGTTCGCCGACGGGCGCCTGGAGATCGGCCCGCACGCGCTGCTGGAGCCGGGCGTGTGGTTGACCGCGCCCGCGCCGGCGCGGATCCGCATCGGCGGAGGGACGTTCCTCAACCGCGGCGTGATGGTCGCCGCCGTCGAGCTGGTCGAGATCGGCGCGCACTGCATGCTCGCCAACGGCTGCTTCGTGACGGACGGCGCCCACCGCTTCGACGACCCGGATAAGCCCGTGCCGTGGCAAGGCTTCACGAGCAAGGGCCCGACGCGCATCGGCGACAACGTCTGGTGCGGCGCGAACGTCGTCGTCACGAGCGGCGTGACGATCGGCGAGCGCGCGGTGATCGGCGCCAACAGCGTCGTCACCGCGGACATCCCCGCGCACACGGTCGCGGCGGGGGTTCCGGCGCGTGTGATCAAGCAGATCGCCTACGAACCGACGGAGGCCGCGCGATGAGATCGAAGCAGCTGGTCCTGCTGGTGCTCGCCGCCTCGCAGTTCCTGATGGTCCTCGACGCCGCCGTCATGAACGTCTCGATCTCGCAGCTGGTCGCCGACTTCGACACCACCGTCACGACGATCCAGGGCGTCATCACGCTCTACGCGCTCGTGATGGCGGCGCTGTTCCTGACGGGTGGCAAGCTCGGCGACATCCTCGGGCGCCGGCGCGCGTTCGTGATCGGCCACGTGATCTACGGCACCGGCTCGCTGCTGACGGCGCTGTCGTGGTCGGTCGCCGCGCTCACGCTCGGCTGGTCGATCATCGAGGGGATCGGGGCGGCGATCGTGCTGCCGGCGCTCGCCGCGCTCGTCGCCGGCAACTTCGAGGGCAAGGAGCGCGCGGCCGCCTACGGCGTGCTCGGCGGGGTCTCCGGCGCGGCGATCGCGGTCGGGCCGATCCTCGGCGGCTGGCTGACGACCGAGCTGACCTGGCGCCTCGTGTTCGCGGGGGAGGTCGTGATCGCGACTGCGATCGTGCTGGCCACGCCGCGGCTCGTGCGCGACGCGCCGCGCGAGGGTCCCGTCCCGCGGCTCGACTGGGTCGGCTCGATCCTCAGCGCGCTCGGCCTCGGTTTGCTCGTCTTCGGCGTGCTGAACGCGAGCAGATGGGGCTGGCTCGCACCGCGAAACTCGCCGATCGAGCCGTTCGGCTTCTCGCTCGCCCCGTTCGTCGTGGCGGCGGGCGGCGTGCTGCTCGTCGCATTCCGCGCCTGGGAGCGGCGCGAGGAGGAGCGCGAGCGCAGTCCGCTGATGCACTTCGCGCTGCTCAGACGCGCGGTGCTGCGCAGCGGTCTGGTGATGTTCCTCGGCCAGAACCTCGTGCTGATGGGCGTCTTCTTCGCCGTCCCGCTGTACCTGCAGGTGGTGCAGGGGCTCGATGCGCTGCAGACGGGCGTCCGCATGCTGCCGACGTCGGTCGCGCTGCTCGTGATGGCGGTCGTCGGCGCGCGCCTGGCGACGCGCTTCTCGCCGCGCGCGATCGTGCGCGTCGGCTTCCTCTTCTTGCTGGCGGCGATCGGCTTCCTGCTCGGCACGATCCAGCCGCAGCTCGATACGGCCGACTTCAACGTCGCGATGGCGGTGCTCGGCGTCGGGATGGGGCTCGTCGTCTCGCAGCTCGGCAACGTCGTGCAGTCGGCGGTGCAGGAGAGCGACCGCAGCGAGGCCGGCGGGTTGCAGTACACCGCCCAGCAGCTCGGCTCCTCGCTCGGGACGGCGCTGATCGGCGCGATTGTGATCACCGGCTTGGCGGCCGCGTTCACCGCCAACGTCACCGCCGACCCGCGCATCTCGCAGGCGACGAAGGACCAGGTCTCCGTCGCGCTCGAAGGCGATCTGTCGTTCGTCGACGCCAGAAGCGTCGAGCGGGCGGCGCAGCAGGCCGGGGTTCCGCCGGCCGAGACGACCGCGCTCGTCGACGGCTACTCCGACGCGCAGCTCAAGGCGCTGAAGGTCGGCCTGCTCGCCTGCGGCTTCATCACGCTCGCCTCGCTGCTCGCGACGCGCAACCTGCCGCGGCGGCGGCTGGGGGAGCAGGAGGAGGAGCCTGCCGACGCGGGGCCGGCCGTCGAGCCGCCGCCCGCGCCGGCGTGAGCGGCGTTTCCGCGCTGACCGGCCGTGGCGGGTCGGCGTTGTGGCTTGGATACATACCGGTTTATATTCCTTCTGAGTGTTCAAGCGACTTCTGGTGTGGCTGGGAATCGCCGCCTTCGCAGGTGGCCTGCTCGGGCTGGGCGCGGCGCCGGCGCCGGCGTCGGGCGTCCTCACGGGCTTCAGACTGACGCCCGCCTCGACCCAGGCGGGCTCCGATCCGAACGTCACCGCCGACCTCGCGTTCTCCTACTCGGACGGAACGGACAGCGTCAGAGGCGTGACGATCGACCTGCCGACCGGGCTGCTCGCCTCCGTCGCGAACGTTCCCGCCTCCTGCGCACCGGATCAGCTGAGCACGAACACGTGTCCGGCCGGCTCGCAGATCGGCACAGGGACCGTCACGACGAACGTCACGCCCCGCCCAGCCACGCTGTACCTGATGCCACCGCCCTCGCCCGGCGACGCGGCCGGCTTCGGCACGGTGGTGATGGTCGACGGCACTCCGTACATCAGCACGGGAACGCTCGACGTCGTCACAGGCGCCGGCGGGCACCCCGTCGGCGAGGTCAAGCTCGGCATCCCCGTCGTGTCGGGTGAGCAGGTCAACGAGCTCAGCGCCACGATGAACAGCGCGACCGCCGACGGCCGGCCGTTCACGCGCCTGCCGACGAGCTGCGCCACCGCAAGCTCGAGCGCGAGCGTCGAGACGCAGGAGGCGAGAACCGGAGCCGGCACCGACGCCTTCGTCCCGACCGGCTGTGCGGCGTTGGGCTACGCGCCCTCGCTCTCGTCCGTCCAGGTGATCAAGGATCCCAACGACAGCGGTGCGGAGCTGATGGCCTCGCTCTCTCAGCAGAACGTCATGACCGAGTCGGCGATCGGGGCGCTCGAGCTCGACTGGCCGTCGAGCCTGTCGCCGATCGCCGGGCCCGCCGCCGCGTGCCTGAGCGGCACGCCCTGCACGATCGGCACGGCGACGGCCACCTCGCCGCTGGCGCCGCCGTCGTACCTGAGCGGCGGCACGGTCGCGCTCGGCGGCTCGGCCCACGCACCGACGCTCACCGTCGCGTTCCCGTCGCCGGTCCCGCTCACGATCGTCGGCGCGATCGACGTCGTGACGGGCACGATCACGTTCCCGGCGGTGCCCGACGCACCGCTGAGCGCGCTGACGGTGGACATCACCGGTCCGTCGGGCGGCAGGGCGCTCAGCACGACGTGCGCACCCGGCGCGCTCGTCGCGAAGCTGACCCCCCAGAGCGGCGGCGCGACCGTCACCAGCACGCAGCAGATCGCCTACCGCGGCTGCCCTGTGTCGAGACAGAGACCGCCGCCCCCGCCGCCGCGGCTGAAGGCCGCGATCCGCAGCTCACGCGCGCTCGTCGTCCACCGGCGCGCGCCGGTGACGCTCGCCTGCAACGGCGGGACGGCGGGCAGCGTGTGCCGGGGGACGCTGTCGCTGACCGTCCGCGAGCGGATCGTCGTGCGCGTCCACCGTCGCCGCAAGGTGGTGCAGCGGACGATCGTGCTGGCCAGCGCCCGCTACGCGATCGCGAGCAGACGGACGCGGACGGTGACGCTGTCGCTGACCGCCGCCGGGATGCGGCTGCTCGAGCGGACCAGCAGCCACCGCATGCGCGTGCGCGCAACCGCGACGGTGAGCCGCGGCAGCGGCACGTCTCGCGTGATCGTCGTGGGGCTCGAGCCGCCGCGCAGATCCTCCTGACGGACGGCGGTCGTGTCCGCCTGGGCGGACGGTCCTACTTCGACAGCATCGTGCTGACGCCGAACACGATCGCGGCGAGCACGACGAGCAGCCCGGCGGCCGCGAGCAGCGCATGGGCGCCGGCGACCACCGGCCGCGTGCGGCGGTGCTCGCCCGCGCGCACCGCGCCGCGGATCACGAGCGAGAAGGCGAGGCTGACGCCGATGCCGGCGACCAGCGCGACCTCGACCACCTGCGCGAGCTGGCCGAGGTCGACGATCTTCGTCGCGGCGGCGATCACCGGCTCGTGCTCTCCGCAGCGGCGGTCGTCGTGATCGCGGCGCCCTGCTGGAAGCGGCGCACGAACATGTAGACGCTGAAGGCGAGGCCGGCCGCGGCCACCACCACCGGCCCGGCGGCGCCGTCGCCGAACACGCGCGTGACGCCGTAGACGGCGCCGCCGACGAGCGCGGCGCAGGGCAGCGTCAGCACCCACGCGACGACGATGTTGCCGGCGACGCCCCAGCGCACCGCCGACAGGCGCTTGGCCGCGCCGGCGCCCATCACGCCGCCGGAGATGACGTGCGTGGTCGACAGCGGGTAGCCGAAGTGCGTCGCTGCGAGGATCGTCGCCGCTCCCGCTCCCTGCGCGGCGAAGCCCTGCGCCGGGTCCATCTTGATGATGCGGCTGCCCATCGTCTTGATGATGCGCCAGCCGCCGATGTAGGTGCCGAGCGCGATCGCGGTGGCGGCCGAGATCACGACCCACGTCGGCACGCTGGCGTCCGCGCCGAGGTTGCCGTTGGCGATCAGCGCGAGCGTGATCACGCCCATCGTCTTCTGCGCGTCGTTCGTGCCGTGCGCGAGCGCGAGCATCCCGCCCGACAGCACCTGTCCGAGACGGTAGCCGCGGCTGACCGGGCCGGGCGCGAGCCGCCCGACGACGCGGTAGCAGACGAGGATCGCGATCCCCGCCACCGCGAACGCGAGCACCGGCGCGATCAGCGCCGGCACGAGCACCTTGCCGGCGAGCCCGTCGAAGTGGACCGCCGCCGTGCCGTTCGCGACGAGCATCGCCCCGACGACCCCACCGATCAGCGCGTGCGAGCTGCTCGACGGCAGCCCGAAGTACCACGTCACGAGGTTCCAGACGATCGCGCCGACGAGCCCGGCGAAGACGATCGTCGTCGTCACGAGCTGCTGGTCGACGATGTCCTTCGCGATCGTCGCCGCGACCGCGAGCGACAGGAACGCGCCGACGAAGTTCAGCAGCGAGGCGAGCGTCACGGCCACGCGCGGCGGCAGCGCGCGCGTCGAGATCGTCGTCGCGACGACGTTGGCGGTGTCGTGGAAGCCGTTGGTGAAGTCGAACGCGAGCGCGGTCGCGACGACGATGTAGAGGATCAGGTCGGAGCCCATGAGCGCGTGTCGGCCGGCGCGTCAGGAGTTCTTGATGACGATGCCCTGCAGCGTGTTCGCGACTCGCTCGGTCGCGTCGATCGCCTCCTCGAGGCGCTCGAACAGGTCCTTCCAGCGGATCACGACCATCGGGTCGATGCCGGTGTCGAACAGCGAGGCGATCGCCTCGCGCACGACGCGGTCGCCGTCGTTCTCGAGCCGGTGGATCTCGACGGTGTAGTGCGAGATGTCCTTGAAGTCGCGCATCCGCGGCATCGCCTCGGCGATCTGGCGACACGCCTGCATGAGGATGTGCGCAAGCCGCTGTGCCTGCTCCATCGGCGCCTCGACCTTGTAGAGGCCGAGGTAGTCGGCGACCTCCTCGGTCAGGTCGATGATGTCGTCGAGCGTCGAGGCGAGCTCGAGGATGTCCTCGCGGTCGATCGGCGTGACGAACGTCTGGTTGAGCCGCTGCACGATGTCGTGCGTGATGCGATCGCCCTCCTGCTCGCACAGCAGGATCTCGCGCGCCAGCTCCTTCGTCTCCGGGTAGTTGCGCAGCATCCGATCGAGCAGATCGGCGCCGCGCAGGATGTTGGCGCTCGCCTCCTCGAAGAGGTCGAAGAACTCGCGGTCGCGGGGTGCGAAGACCTGTGACAGGCGCGCCATGGCGCGGCCCTCCTGTGAACGTTGCGTGAAGGGGTTGTGAAAGCCGCGCGGAGTGTAGACGGCGCGACGGCGGGCCGGATCGCGGCCCGCCGTCGCCCTTCAGCGCCGGTCTATGCGAGCAGCGCCCGGAACGTCGCCAGCTCGTCCGGGTCGATCGAGTAGGTGTGGTCCGGCGCGGGGTAGCGGTGCGTGCGCACGTCCTCGGCGAAGGCGCGTACGCCGGCGACCATCTCGTCCTGGATGTCGGCGTAGCGCTTGACGAAGCGCGCGCCGACGCCCTCGCGGATGCCGAGCAGGTCGTGGAACACGAGCACCTGGCCGTCGGTCGCGGCGCCGGCGCCGATGCCGATCACCGGGATCTCCATCTGCTCCATCAGCTCGTGCGAGACGGCGGCCGGGATCGCCTCGAAGACGATCGCGAAGCAGCCGGCCTCCTGCAGCGCGAGCGCGTCGCGCGCGACGTCGTGCGCGCGCTCGCCGGTGCGGCCCTGGGCCCGATAGCCGCCGAGCTGCGTGGCCGTTTGGGGGGTGAGGCCGACGTGCCCCATCACGGGGATGCCGGCCTGCACGATCGCCCGGGCGCGCTGCGCCATCGCGCCGCCGCCCTCGAGCTTGACGGCCTCCGCGCCGCCCTCCTTGACGAACCGCTGCGCGGTCGCGACCGCCTGCTGGTCGGAGCCCTCGTAGGAGCCGAACGGGAGATCGGCGACGAGCAGCGGCGTGCGCAGACCGCGGCGCGTGGCGGCGCACAGCATCAGCATCTCCTCGACCGAGACCGGCACGGTCGAGGGGTAGCCGAGCACGGTCATCGCGCCGGAGTCGCCGACGAGCACCAGATCCACGCCGGCCGCCTCGGCGACCTGGGCGGAGGGGTAGTCGTAGGCGGTGACCATCACGAGCGGTTCGCCGAGGCGCTTCTTCTCGGCCAGCTCGGGCAGCGATACGGGCAGGCGCTCCGCGGGCGGGCCGGGGGCGATTGCGGTGGGGACGGGTGATGCGGACATGGCGATCGATTCCTTTCTCCCGCGACGGTTGGCGCCCTCAGCTGAGGAGGGTCGCCACCTCGCGATCGACGGTGACGATGCGGTTCTCTCTGTTCACGTGGACGACGGTCGGCTCGTAGTGCTCCATCTCCACGCGGTCGTACTGCGCGTAGGAGATGACGATGATCGTGTCGCCGTGGTGCACGAGGCGGGCGGCGGCGCCGTTGACCTTGATCTCGCCGGAGCCGCGCTCGCCGGCGATCGTGTACGTCTCGAAGCGGGCGCCGTTGTCGACGTCGACGACGGCGACCTGCTCGTGCTCGAGGATGTCTGCGGCCTCGAGCAGGTCGGGATCGACCGTGATCGAGCCGACGTAGTGCAGGTCGGAGGCGGTCACGGTCGCGCGGTGGATCTTCGACTTCAGCATCGTGCGAAGCACGGTTCAGGGTCTCCCGTTGACGGTGGCGGTGATGAGGGTGTTGTCGATGAGGCGGGCGCGGCCCACGCGCGCGGCGAGGGCCACGAGGATCTCTCCATCGATCTGATCGACCGGCGTGAGGCTGTCTGCAGCGACGAGCGCGAGGTACTCGGGCTCGACGCCGAAGGGGGTCATTGCGTCGCGTGCCGTGGCGGCGACGGCGATCGCGTCGCGCTCGCCGGCGGCGACGGCCTGCTCGGCGGCGTCGAGCGCGCGCCGCAGCGCGATGGCGCGCTCGCGCTCGGCGGGGGCGAGGTAGGCGTTGCGGCTCGACATCGCGAGTCCGTCGGGCTCGCGCACCGTCGGGCAGACCTCGATCGCGACGGGGATGTCGAGGTCGCGCACGACGCGCCGCACGATCAGCGCCTGCTGCGCGTCCTTCTGGCCGAAGAAGGCGGCGTCCGGCTGCGCGATGTTCAGCAGCTTGGTCACGACGGTCGCGACGCCGTCGAAGTGGCCCGGCCGCTGCGCGCCTTCGAGCGGCTGCGCGAGCGCGCCGACCGTGACCGCCGTCTGGAAGCCGTCCGGGTAGATCTCGTCTGCGGCGGGTGCGAAGAGGACATCGACGCCGGCCGCGGCAGCCAGCTCGGCGTCCCGCGCCTCGTCGCGCGGGTAGGCGGACAGGTCCTCCGTGGGCGCGAACTGCGTCGGGTTGACGAACAGCGAGACGACGACGACGTCCGTCGCGGCGCGTGCCTGCTGCATCAGCGAGACGTGCCCGGCGTGGAAGGCGCCCATCGTCGGCACGAGCCCGATCGTGCGGCCGGCGGCGCGCTGCGCCCGCAGGTGCTCGCGCAGCTCGCGGATCGTGCGGATCGTCCTCATGCCGCGACCCTCGATCGCTGCGCGAGCGCGCGCGTCGCGTCGGCGAGCGCGTCGAACAGGGGGAGCAGCTCGGGCGTGCGCTCGGCGAGCGCGATGCGCTGGCGGCTGACCGTCTCCTCGTCGCCGCGCACGAGCGGGCCGGTGAGGGCGCGCTCGGGGCCGAGGCTCGCCCAGTTCTCGACGGTCGCCCGCACGAGCGGAACGAGCGCGCTGCGCTCGACGCCGGCGCTCTCGGCGAGGCGCTCGGCGGCCGCCTCGAGCGTGACGAGGAAGTTCGACGCGATCGAGGCGGCGGCGTGGTAGGCGGCGCGGTCTGCTTCGGCGACGTCGATCGGCGTCAGGCCGAGGTGGAGCGCAAGACGGTGGGCGACGCCGCGGGCGTGCGCGGTCGTGCCGGCGACCGCGGCGGCCGCACCTGCGAGCCGCGCCGCGCCGTCGGCGGGGACCGTCATCAGCGGGTGCAGCGAGAACGCCTCGTGCGGGGCAAGCGCGTCGAGCGGCGTTGCGCCCGAGCAGTGGCCGACGAGGGGACCCGGAGGGATCGCGGCGGCCGCGGTGGCGATCTCGGCGTCCGGGACGGCGAGGATCGCGACGTCAGCGTCCGGACATCGCGCGCCGCGTCCGAGCGGTCCGTCGACCTCGATCCCCGCTTCGCGCAGGCCGGCGGCGAGCGCGCGGCCGAGACGGCCGGCGCCGACGATCGCGCAGCGCATGTGCGCAAGGGTTGGGAGCGATTCCCGTTCCAGTTCCCACATGGGAGATACCGGTCGGCGTTCAGATGGTGGTGGCGGTGGATGCTGCGCAGTCCGTCCCCGCAGGTGACGGCTGCTGTGAATGGTAGTCGTCTCGGCGCCCGAATACCATCCATCCGTCGTGTCAGACGCCGCCGAACGCCGGGAGCAGCTCAAGCAGGTCTACCTCGAGGCGAGCGCCTGCACGAGATGCGCGCTCGCCGAGACGCGCACGACGGTCGTCTTCGGCGCTGGGAACGCCGACGCCGACCTGATGTTCGTCGGCGAGGCGCCGGGCGCCAACGAGGACAAGCAGGGCCTGCCGTTCGTCGGTCAGGCGGGCAGACTGCTCGACAAGCTGCTCGGCGAGATCGGCCTCGAGCGCGCCGACGTCTTCATCGCCAACGTGCTCAAGTGCCGGCCGCCCGGCAACCGCGATCCGCGCCCGCAGGAGATCGAGTCCTGCCGCGACTACCTGCACCGCCAGGTCGATCTGATCGAGCCGCGCGTGATCTGCACGCTCGGCAACTTCTCGACGAAGCTGCTGCGCGGCGACCCGACGGGGATCTCCAGGCTGCACGGCCAGCCCGAGGTGCACGTCCTCGGCCATCGCGCCGTGCGCCTCTACCCGATCTACCACCCGGCCGCCGCGCTCTACACGCCGTCGATGCTGGAGACGCTGCGCGCCGACTTCGCGCGCCTGCCCGAGCTGCTCGCGACGGATCCGCCGCCGCAGCCGGAGGCGCTCGAGGCGGTGCCGGAGATCGAGCCCGAGCCGACGCCGGAGCCGGAGGCCGCCGAAGCGCCCGTGCCGGGCGAGCCGATGGAGCCGGAGCCGAGCCCCGACCAGCTCGGGCTCTTTTAGAACCGCGTCAACGCGCCGTCGCGGGCACGGCCACGGGCCGCTGCGCGAACGCGAGCGCCAGCGCGACCGCGGCGGCGGCGGCTTGGACCGCCAGCACGACGGCGGCGAAGCCGTTCGGGCTGGTCGGCGCGACGGTCAGCAGCAGCACCGGCTCGGCGATCGCGATCGCGCCGAGCGGGATCAGGAAGCGGGTGCGGCGCAGCGCGAGCAGGTACTGGATCGCGAGGTAGGTCAGCGCGAGCAGCGTGAAGGCGACGCCGAGCGGCAGCAGCGCGTCGACCGCCAGCAGGTGCTTGGCGCCGAACGCCGCGCGCAGGAGCTGTCTGCCGCCGACCGCGAAGATCAGCAGCACGGGCACGGCGCAGACGAGCACGATCGCGAGCGTGCGCAGCAGCACGGGGCGCGTGTCCTCGCCTTCGGCGTGACGGCGCGAGGTCTCCGGAACGAGGTAGAAGCCGGCGCCCATTGCGACCCAGATCAGCACCTTGGCCGCGACCGCGGTGGCGCTGTAGGAGCTGGCGACGTCGGTCGAGAAGCGGTGCTTGCCGGCGATGATGTCGAGGTTCTGCAGCAGCGCCACGACGGTGAGGCCGGCGATCGGGATCCGCGCGCCGACTATGTGGTCGCGCAGACTCCGTGCAGGCGGCGCGTCGAAGCCGGTGTTTCGCCCTCCGGCGACCGCGAGCGGATCGCCTGCGGGCGACGTCACTCGCCGTCGCAGCGCCACATCGCAGTAGAGCGCCATCGCGATCAGCGACAGCGGCGTGCCGAGGTAGGCGCCGGTGACGCCGAGCCCCACGGCCGCAAGCGTCGCGCCCAGAATGAGCCGCGCGGTCTGCTCGCCGACGAGGCTGATCCCGACCGCGCGGTAGTCGCCGGCGCCCTGCAAGCCGCCGCGCAGCAGCGACAGCAGCAGCCACAGCACCCCGGCCGGCAGGCCGATCGCGGCCGCCCACTGCTGGTGCACGCCGACCGCGCTGGCGATCGGCGCGCGCAGCAGGACCGAGACGACCGCGGAGGCGACGGTGACCAGCAGCAGCGTGCGCGTCCAGCTGCGCAGCGTCGCCGCGAGCGCCGGGCCCTCGCCGAGCTGGCCGAGCACCGCGTCGCGGGCGGTGGCGACCTGCAGCGCCTGCCCGACGACCGACAGGATCAGGTAGTAGGAGATGAGCGCCGCGAGCGACCCGTAGTCGTCGAGCAGCCGCGCGAACACGACCGTCGAGCCGAGTGCGACGACGTTGTTCGCGATCATCGCGCCGGCGAGGCCGCCGGCTCTGCCGATGTCGGACGAGCGCAGCGCGAGGACGCGGTCGCGCAGCGTCGCGCGCCCGCCGCCGCCTGGGACTCCGGACGCGTCGGTCATCGTCGCGCGTACGGTACCGTCCGCGCCCGATGCGCCAGAAGCCCCCGCCTCCGACCGGCGTCCACCGCACGAGCGGACCGGCCGAGACGGAGGCGCTCGCGGCGCGGCTGGCGGAGGCGCTCGAGCCCGGCGACGTCGTGCTGATCGCGGGGGAGCTGGGCGTCGGCAAGACGACGTTCGTGCGCGGCGCCTGCCGCGCGCTCGGCATCGCCGGCCGCGTCACCAGCCCGACGTTCACGATCGGCCGGCGCTACGAGGGCCGCGTGCCGGTCTCGCACCTCGACCTCTACCGGCTCGGCGACCTCGGCACCGAGGAGCCGGGCCTGCTGGCCGACTACCTCGCGCCCGACCGCGTGGCGTTCGTCGAGTGGCCGGAGGTCGCGGCGGGCGGCGACGGGCTCGGCCGCGTCGTCGCGCGCGTGCGGCTTGCGCACCGCGGCGGCGACGCGCGCGAGCTGACGATCGAGCTGGCCGTGCGTTAGCCGCAGCGCGTGCGGCCCTGGTGTGCGCCGAACTCGACGCTGAACGTGGCGCGCGCCGTGTAGCCGCGGAAACCGTGTGCCGGAACGCCGGGCGCCACGCCGATCCCGACGTCGCGGAACTGGCGGCCGAGGATGTTGTGGCGGTGCGGCGGGCTGTGCATCCACGCGTTGTAGACCCATCCCGAGGTGGCCGCCCCGCCGACGCCCCAGGCGATGTTCTCGCCGACGATCCAGCTCGCGGCGCGCGGCACATAGCCCGAGGCCTGTGCGCGCCGGCCGGGGTCCCAGCCGTTCGGCGTCGTGTGCGCGAAGTAGCGGCGATTGACCATGTCGTGCGCGTGGCGCGAGGCGACGCGGTGCAGGCACTGGTTCGGATGCAGCGGCGCGAGCCCGGCGCGCGCGCGGGCGTGGTTCATCAGGCACAGCATGCGGCGCTGGGTGCGGACGATGTCGGCGCTGTCGCGCAGGACGCCGGGCGCGGAGCCGCAGCCGTGCGCGGCGGGGTGGGCGAGAGGGCGTATCGCCGCCGCCGCGGCCGCCGGCGGCGGCGCGAACGCCGTGACGCCCGTCAGCGTGCCGTTCGCCTCGGCCGCGAGCGCCGCGGGGGCGGCCGCCGCCAGGCAGGCGAGCAGGACCGCCACCGCCGTGAGCGCGCGTACGGCGGAGCGCGGAACGGAGCGGGACGTCGTGCCGATCGAAGGCAGGCTCGCCATCATCGGGGCGGCACCCTACGCGATCCGCCGGCCGTCGCATCGCACCGCGCAGCCGCGCTTTCCCGCAGTTTGCGGGTTTCGGGCAGCCCGGCTCGCAGCCGCTCCGAACGGGCGCGCGCCAGCTCGGCGGGCAGCCGCCGGCGCGGCACGCAACCGCCCGGTACGCGACGATGCGGGGCGTGCGACTGCTCGCGTTCGACACCGCGACGCCGGCGACCACGGTCGCGTTGGCGCTCGCGGATGAGAACCTCCTCACGCGCCGGCACGAGCCGGGCCCCGACGAGCGCCCTGGGCACGTGAGCGAGCTGCTGCCGCTTGCGCTGGAGCTGCTCGACGAGGCGGGCCTCACGTTCGCTCAGCTCGACCGCCTCGCCGTCGGCGTCGGCCCGGGCACCTTCACCGGGCTGCGGATCGGCGTCGCGACGGCGCGCGCGCTCGCGCAGGCCCACGGGCTGCCGCTCGTCGGCGTCTCGACACTGCGGTCGCTGGCGGCCGCCGCGCCGGCCGCCGCGGGCCCCGCCGGGGCCGCGCCGGCGATCCTCGCCGTGCTCGACGCGCGCCGCGGCGAGGCGTTCGCGGCCGCATGGGCCGCGGGGCAGGCCGAGCGAGTGGGCGGGGCTCGGTCAACACCGCTGCTGGCGCCGGCCGCGCTCACGCCGGAGGCGCTCGCGCAGGCGGTCGCGGCGCTGCCCGTGGCCCCCGTGGCGGTCGGGGACGGCGCGATAAGGTTCAGGGACGTACTCGAAGCGGCCGGGGCCGTGGTCCCGGCGGACGACTCCGCAGCCCACCGCGTCGACGCGGCGGTGCACGCCCGGCTCGCGGCGGCGATGGAGCCGGACGCCCCCGACGCGGTCCTCCCGGCCTATCTGCGCCTCCCGGACGCCGAGCTGGCGCTCCGCAGACGGCGCGCCACCGCACCGTGACCCGGCAACCGCCCCCGACGCTCGAGATCCGCCGTCTCTCCTACTCGGACCTGCCGCAGGTGATCGCGGTCGAGCGGCGCGCCTTCCCGACGCCGTGGTCGCTGGCGATGTTCGTGCTCGAGCTGTCAAAGCCGTCCGGCGTGTGCCTCGCCGCGGTGCGCGACGGGACGGTCGTCGGCCACCTGATCTGCTCGCGCTACGACACCGTCTGGCATCTGATGAACATCGCCGTCGACCCGCGCCTGCGGCGCGGGGGGATCGCGACCGCGCTGCTGAGCGCGCTGGTGGAGCGAATCGACGACGGCAGCGGCAGCGCGCAGCTGACGCTGGAGGTGCGCCCGACGAACCAGGCCGCGATCAAGCTCTACGAGCGCTTCGGCTTTCGCTCGGCCGGCACCCGGCCGCGCTATTACCAGGACAACGGCGAGGACGCGCTCATCATGTGGCGCACGCGCGCGACGCTCGCGGGCACGCTCGACGACGTCCCGAACGTGGGCAGCGGCGCCGCGTGATCCTCGCGATCGAGACGAGCTGCGACGACACCTGCGCCGCAGTCGTCGCGCAGGACGGCGAGATCCGCTCGAACGTGATCTCCTCACAGGGGGTGCACGACCGCTACGGCGGCGTCGTGCCCGAGGTCGCCTCGCGCCACCACCTCGAGTTGATCGGGCCGGTCGTCGACGACGCGCTCGCGCAGGCGGGGACGTCGCTGCCGGAGCTGGATGCCGTGGCCGTCACGCAGGGACCGGGCCTCGTCGGCGCGCTGCTCGTCGGGGTCTCGACCGCCAAGGCGATCGCCGCTGCCCACCGCCTGCCGCTGATCCCGGTCGACCATCTGCACGGCCATGTCGCGGCGTCGTTCCTGAAGCCGAGCGAGTTCGAGCCGCCGTTCCTGATCCTGATCGCCTCCGGCGGGCACACACTGCTTGCGCGTGTCGAGGACCACGGGCCCAACTGGGAGGTCCTCGGCGCCACGCACGACGACGCCGCCGGCGAGGCGTTCGACAAGGGCGCGCGCATGCTCGGGCTCGGGTATCCCGGCGGGCCGGCGCTCCAGAAGCTGGCCGAGGGCGGCGATCCCGAGGCGTTCGCCTTCCCGACCGCCCAGCAGGTGCCGGGCCTCGACTTCTCCTTCAGCGGCCTCAAGACCTCGCTGCTCTACAAGCTCAGAGAGCTGGGGGAGGAGGAGTCGTCGCGCCGCCGCGCGGATCTCGCCGCCTCCTACCAGCGCGCGATCGTCGAGACGCTCGCGCGGCGCGTCGAGCGGGCGCTCGAACAGACCGGGTTGGAGCGGCTGGCGCTCGGCGGCGGCGTCGCCGCCAACGGCCCGCTGCGCGAGCGCATGCGCGGACTCGGCGTGGCGATCGACGTGCCGCCGATCAAGCTCTGCACTGACAACGCCGCGATGATCGCCTCGGCCGCGCGATATCTGCCGCCGGTGCCGTTCCCCGCCTACGCCGCGCTCGACGCCTATGCGACGGGCGAGCGCGGGCTGTAGGCCTCAGGCCGTCGCGCGGGGAGCACGTCCAAGACGACGGTGCGATCGGGTGCGGCGAGTGCGGCGTGCGCCCCCGCCAGCAGCGCCTCGAGATCGAGGGCATACGTCGCCGCCACTGCGGTGAGCGGCTCCTCGAAGCCGTCCTTTGCGCCGATCACGTCGATCGCCGCGAGCTGACCGTCGCAGAAGGATGCGACAGCCTGCGGGTGCACCGAGTCGTCGCCATAGTCGAGGCGGTCGACCTCGAGCAGATCGATCGCGAGCGTGTCGCCTTCGCTGTCGTAATCCGCGCGCATCAATGTCTCCTCTCGAAGAGGGTAATGACAAAGTCGGGATCGTCCAGCGCTACGACGACACGAATGCGGCGATCTCCCACAAATCCGATGCGGCGGGGATTTCCTTTGGCATCGAACCCATCTGGCTGTCCCCATTGTGCGACCGTGGCGGCCTGTGTGGGAGTGATGCAGATCTGTCGCATCCGATTCTTGGCGTGGCGTGAGAAGCGCACGCCGCCCTGAGGCGCGTGCGCACCGAGATTCGCCCCCGCGCCGCTACATTCGACCCGCAATGCACGAGATCACCCTCTACGGCCGGCCCGGCTGCCACCTCTGCGACGACGCGCGCGGCGTGCTGGAGCGGGTGCGGGCGGAGCTGCCGTTCGCGCTCGTGGAGCGCGACATCGAGCGGGACGACGCGCTCTTCAAGGCGTATCTGGAGCGCATTCCGGTGATCGCGCTCGACGGCGAGGAGCTGTTCGACTTCTTCGTGGACGAGGGCGAGCTGAGGCGCCGACTCGCTTACACTGGGCAGCGATGAGCTCCACGATCGAGCACGACGCCGAGGGCGCCCTCGGCCGGCCCGGCGACCGCCTCTCGCTCGGCGTCGCCGCGCGCCTGTCGCGCTACCTGCAGGTGCTCACGCAGGCGAAGAAGATGGGGAAGGAGACGATCTCCTCGCAGGAGCTGTCGGACTACACGCACGTCAACTCGACGCAGATCCGGCGCGATCTGTCGGGCTTCGGCAAGTTCGGCAAGCGCGGCGTCGGCTACAACGTCGACTCGCTCGTCTCGCAGATCCGCAAGATCCTGCGCACCTCCGGCCAGCACAACATCGCGCTGTTCGGCGCCGGCCACCTCGGCCGTGCGATCGCCAGCTCCGACATCTTCGCCGACCACGGCTTCCGCGTCGTCGCGATCTTCGACAAGGACCCGGGCAAGATCGGGGAGCAGGTCGGGCCGCACACGGTCCGCGACTCGACCGACCTGCCGCAGATCGTCGAAGAGGAGGACATCGTCGTCGGCGTGCTCGCCGTCCCGACGGCCGCGGCGCAGCTGCTCGCGGACGACCTCGTCGCCGCCGGGGTGAAGATCATCTTCAACTACTCCGAGGCGCTGCTGCAGGTCCCGCCCGAGGTGACGGTCCACACCTCGAGCCCGGCGGTCGATCTGCTCTACGCGCTGTACTTCTACCTGACCTGAGCCGCCGGCTCCCACGCCGCCGCCCAACTCCTTCGTGAGCCTCGACTTCTCCACCGCCCACACGTCCTACGAGGACGCCACCGATGGGACCGTCGGCCTCGAGGAGGAGCTGGCGATCCTCGATCCGGTCACGCTCGACATGGTCCCGCGCTTCGAGGAGCTGCGCGACACGGCCGTCGCGACGGATCCGGTGCTCGCCGCCTCGCTCGCCGGCGAGCTGATCTCCTCCGAGATCGAGATCCGCTCGGGCCGCGGCGAGGACCTCGCGGCGGCGCTCGTCGCCCAGCGCGACCACCGCCGGCGCCTGTTCTCGCTCGCCGCCGAGCGCGGCGTCGCGCTCGCCGCCACCGGCACGCATCCGTGGGCCGACTACCGCGAGCAGCGCAACATCGACACCGAGCACTACCGGCGGGTGGTCGACGGGCTGCAGTACGTCGCGCGGCGCAACAACACCTTCTCGCTCCACGTCCATGTCGGCCTGCGGGGCGCCGACCGCGCGGTGCAGGTGTGCGACCGGCTGCGGCCGGTGCTGCCGCTGCTGCTGGCGATCTCGGCCAACTCGCCGTTCGTCGACGGGCGCAACTCTGGGCTGCACACGGCGCGCACCCAGACGTTCACGAAGTCCTTCCCGCGCTGCGGTGTGCCGGACGCGTTCGGCAGCTGGCAGGCCTTCAGGGACTATCTCGACTTCCTCGTCAAGACCAACTCGATCGTCGAGTACACGCAGGTGTGGTGGTCGATCCGGCCGCACCTGTCGTTCGGCACCGTCGAGGTGCGCATCTGCGACGCCCAGTCCACTGCGGTCGAGTCCGAGGCGTTGGCCTCGCTGATCGTCGGCGCCGTGCTGCAGGCCGCCCGCGACGTCGACGAGGGCGTGCCGTTCGTCGACCCCGCGCCGCGGCTGATCGAGGAGAACGTCTGGCGCGCGATCCGTTTCGGGCTCGACGGCAAGCTGATCGACCTCGAGCGCGTCGAGGAGCGGCCGGCTGCCGAGGCCGTCGAGCGGCTCCTGGCGTGGACCGCGCCGATGCGGGGAGAGCTTGGCATCGACGTCGCGCTGCCGGAGCTCAACGGCGCGCAGCGCCAGCGACGGCTGCTGGAGTCGGGCGCCTCGATCAACGAGGTGTATTCGGCCACTGTCCGCGAAACCCGTGAGACCTACGCCCAGGAGGCGATCGTATGAGCGCTCAGGAGCCCACCGAGGAGGAGATGCGCGCGGCGCTGGAGGAGGAGCTCAAGCGGGTGCGCGTCGAGCAGGTCGTCACCGAGGCGACCGTCTCGATCCTCAACGTCGCCGTGCTGCGGGCGGGCCTGGTGCCCGGCTCGGAGGCCGAGCAGGACCTGGGCCAGACGCGTGTGGGGATCGAGGCCGTGCGCGCGCTGCTGCCGCTGGTGGAGCAGGCGCTCGGCGCCGAGCAGGCGAGACCGATCCGCGATGCGCTGTCGCAGTTGCAGATGGCGTATGTGCGGGCGGTGGAGGAGCCCGGCGCCGCCGGCCCGGATGCGCCACCGGCGCAGGAGGCCGGGAGAGAGCAGCCGGCTGAGGGCGCCGGCCCCGCGCAGAGATCCGGGCGGCTGTGGATTCCGGGTCAGTAGTCCTGAGCTGTGTGCGTCAGGGTCCCCCTGAGGGACCCTGACGCACACAGCTCCTCGTACTGCGCGACGCACTCGGCGACGTGCTGGCGAAAGCCGCCGTCGGTCGGGAACGCCGACAGGTCCGGGATCTCCTCGGCCGGCGGCTCGATCCCTCTGGAGTCGAGCACGCGCTGGTAGAACGGGTCCTCCGCGCCGGAGACGGCGCTGAGGCCGGTCGCCGCGCTCGACTCCCAGCGCAGCAGGTCGGGCGTGAACGCCAGTCCCAGGCGCTCCAGCAGCGGCGGGACCACCGTCTCCGGCGAGCGCCGCAGGTCGCCCGAATCCACCACGACGTGCGGGAGCCCCTCGCGGCGCAGGTGCGCGAGCTGACGCGCGAGGTCCTCCCAGCCGGACTCGCGCAGCGGGAAGACCTCAGGGCGGCCCGCGCGGCGCAGCACCTTCATGCGCGAGGCGATCGTAAGGCGCGGGTCGCGGATCAGCACGACGATCGGGCGCGTCGCGAGCGACGCGAGCAGCGGGAAGCCGTCGCCGACCTGGAACGTCATCTCCTTGACGACCAACGCGGAGCCGGTGCCGCGGCCGCCGAGGCCGGCGACCGGCTCCGCCGCGTCGAGCAGCTCCGCGGCGCGCTCGACGCTCGCGCCCTCGTACCAGGTCGGCTCGAACGGCTCGTGGCTGTACCAGCCGACCGCCGGGTGATTCCAGAGGATCCGCGAGACGGCGGTCGAGGCGGTGCGCGGCGGCCCGAGCAGCACGTACACCTCGCCGTGGCGCTTCTGCAACCGCGATGCGAGGCCGGCGGCGAGCGCTACGCCAGCGTCAGCCACGTGCCCGTGCCCTGCTCGCGGGCGGTCCTGTACACCGCTGCCGCACAGGCGACGTCCTCGATCGCCATGCCCATCGGGTTCAGCAGGATCCGCTCGTCGGGATCGGTGCGCCCGGGCTTCGCGCCGCGCACGACGTCGCCCAGCTCGGCGTGCAGGTCCTCGCGCGCCAGCTTGCCCGCGAGCACGAGCTGGTTGATCGTCTTTCTCTCGCGGTTGCACTGGTCCCAGTCGTCGACGACGAGCTTGTCGACCTGCACGAACACGTCGGGCTCGACGTCCATGATCGAGATGTTCGAGACGAACGTCCCGGGCGCGAGCCAGTCGAACGGGATGTACGGCGTGTCGGCGATCGTGCAAGGCACGACCAGCTCGGCGGAGCGCACGGCCTCCTCGGCGTTCGCGGTGACCGTCGCCTCGACGCCATGCGCGCGGATCTCCTCGGCGAGTCGCTGCGCCGCCTCGGGCTTGTGGTCGAAGAGCGCGAACGATCTGATCGACGGGAACGACTCGATGAGGCCGAGCGCGTGCATGCGGCCGATGAAGCCGCAGCCGATCAGCGCGACGCGCTCGAAGTCCCTGCGTGCGAGGAACTCGGCCGCGAGCACGGTCACGCCGGCGGTGCGCATGCCGCTGATCTCGCCGCCCTCCATGATCGCGACGGGGAAGTGCGTGTCGGGGTCGTTGAGGACGATGACCGCGCTCGCGCGCTCGATCCCGCGCGTGCGGGGGTTGTCGTGCTTGGAGCCGATCCACTTGATCCCCGCCATCGCCTGCTCGCCGCCGACGTAGCCGGGCATCGCGATGATGCGGTCGGCGATGTGCCCGTTCTCGCGCCACTTCAGGTAAGGCTTGAGCGGCTGGGCCGTCCTGCCTTCGGCGTGCAGCGAGAGCGCGCCGCGCAGCGCCTCGACGTAGCCGCGGATCGAGGAGCCCATCGCGGCGTGCACGTCGCTGCGGCTGAGGTAGAGGATGTCGCCGGCTGTGGGCTCGGCCGGCGGCCTCGGCGCCGCCGGCTCGGACTGCGTGGAGGTCATGGCTCCTCAGGAGGTAGGGGTTAGCGCGACCGCGGCGGGCCTCGTGACGACCGGCTCGCCCTCGGGCGGGGTGTCGGGCACCGCCGGGCGGTGCGCCTCGACCCACGCGTCGTCGTAGACGAGATCCATGTAGCGCTCGCCGCGGTCCGGCAGCACCGTCACGACGCGCGCGCTCGGCGGCAGCGTCGCGACGACCCGCTGCACCGCCGCGATCACGGCGCCGGACGAGCCGCCGGCGAGGATCCCCTCGCCGCGCAGCAGCTCGCGGCAGCCGCGCGCGGAGTCGAAGTCGTCGACGTAGATCACCTCGTCGACCTCGTCCTCGCACAGCAGCTCGGGCGTGCGGCTCGAGCCGATCCCCGGCAGGCTGCGTCTGCTCGCCGGCGCGCCGAAGATGACCGAGCCCTGCGCGTCGACGGCGACGACGCGGACCCCGGGGTAGGTGTCGCGCAGCTTGCGCGCCGCGCCCATCAGCGTGGCGGAGGTCGAGACGGCCGCCACGAAGACGTCGACGGGCTCCTCGGTCCCGAGCGCCTCGACGATCTCGGTGCCGATGCCGTCGTAGTGGCACTGGGCGTTGAGGTCGTTCGCGTACTGGTCGAGCCAGTAGGCGCCCGGTATCTCGCCGAGCAGCTCCTGCACGCGCTCCAGGCGCGTGTGCAGGTAGCCGCCGTAGGCGTCGGGCTTCGTGACCATCTCGATGCGCGCGCCGAGCTGCTCGAGGATGCGCAGGTTCAGCGGCGCGATTCTCGGGTCGACGACGCAGACGAAGTCGAGCTCGTAGATGCGCGCCGCCATCGCGAGCGCGATCCCGAAGTTGCCGGAGGACGACTCGACGATCGTGGCGCCGGGCGCGATCGTGCCGTCGCGCAGGCCGCGTTCGATGATGTAGCGCGCCGGACGGTCCTTGACCGAGCCGCCCGGGTTGAGCAGCTCCAGCTTCGCGTACACCTGCGGACCGCCGTTGAACAGCCGTCGCAGCCGCACCAGCGGCGTGCCGCCGATGCACTCGATGATCGACGCCGAGACCATGCCCGTCCCCGTCCCCCTTTACGTTTGCGGCCACCCATCCCCATGGGTGACGCGTCCGCCACAGCTTACCTTGCGGCGGCAACTTGACAAGGCGCGAGCGGCGCGCCTATGGTTGCCCGCGAAGACCGCATGCGCCCGTAGCTCAAACGGTCAAAGGAAACAATCGGGGGATCCGCACGCGCTGTCGCGCGCCAGACATCAAGCCGGGGGAGCTTGTCTTTTTCCGGTGTCCGGCTGCCTTCGGGCAACGTGATTGCGTGCGTCCCAGACCGCAAGTTTCCTGGAGAGTACTGGCCTTTCAAGCCAGAGATACGGGTTCGAGTCCCGTCGGGCGTACTGAAGTTCGTTTTGCAGTTATCGATTTTCGGATCTGTATGTAATTAGGGGGAGCCGTGCCGCCGGCACATCGTGAGCTCGACGAGCGCTGGCAGGCGATCTGGCGCGAGCAGCGCGCCTTTGCGACGCCCGGGGAGGACGTCGAGGGTCCGAGTCGTTACATCTTCCCGTCGTGCCCGTTCACGTCGGGCAACGCGCACCTCGGCCACGCGCGCATCTACTCGGTGTCTGACGCGTTCGCGCGCTTCCGCCGCGCGATGGGCGACCAGATCCTCTTCACGACCGGCTTCGACTCGTTCGGCCTGCCGTCCGAGCTGGAGGCGATCCGCCGGGGCATCACGCCGGCCGAGTGGGTCGAGCAGTGCTGCGAGAACTTCCGCCGCGACTTCAGCGGCCTCGGCGTCTCGTTCGACTGGGAGCGCTCGTTCGTCACGTGCGAGGAGCAGCACTACCAGTGGACGCAGTACCTCTTCCTGTTGCTGCTCGAGCACGACCTGATCTACCGCCAGGAGCGTCACGTCCACTGGTGCGACTCGTGCCAGACCGTGCTGGCGCAGACCCAGGCCGAGGGCGGCGTCTGCTGGCGCTGCGACAGCCCGGTCGGGTTCGTGCCGCTGGAGCAGTGGTTCTTCCGCGCCACCCGCTACGCCGCCGAGAACGACGACAACCTCGACACGCTCGGCGGCTGGGACGCGAACGCGCTCGGCGCGCAGCGCTCGCTGCTGAGCCGCGTGGAGGGCGTCGAGCTCGACGCGACGACGCCGGCCGGCACGCAGGCCGCGGTGTTCGCCGCCGAGCCCGCGGCGCTCGCGCAGGCGGCGTTCGTCGCCGTCTCGCCGAACCATCCGCGGCTGGCCGACTGGGTCGGCGAGCTGGGGGAGAGCGAGGCGCTGCGCGACATGAGATCGATGGGCTGGCGCAGCGGCGACCGCGCGAGCACGGTGGAGGTGATCGACACCGGCCTCGCCGCGACGATCGCCGGGATCGACCGGCCGCTGCCGGTGCTCGTCTCGCCGATCGTCGACGCGCGCCACGGCGCGACCGCCTCGCTCGGCTTCCCGGGCGTCGACAGGACCGACGCCGAGGTCGGCGAGAAGGCCGCGATCGGGCTGCCGGCGACGGACGGCGCGGCGATCGCGGTCGATACGCGTGCCGCGCGCCGCTACGCCATCACCGACTTCTCGATCGGCCGCCAGCGCAGCTGGGGCGCGCCGATCCCGATCGTCTACTGCGCCGACTGCGGGATCGTGCCGGTGCCCAAGGAGCAGCTCCCGGTCGTGCTGCCGAAGGACCTGAGGATCGACGGCACGGGCCGCCCGCTCGCCGAGCGCGAGGACTTCGTGAACACGGAGTGCCCGTCGTGCGGCGGGCCGGCGAGACGCGAGACCGACACGCTCGACTGCCACGTCGACGCGTTCTGGACGTGGCTGTCGATCAGCGTCCCGTACGCGGACCGCGCGCATGCGATGTTCGACCACCCGCAGACGGCCAGATGGCTGCCGGTCACGAACGTGATCCGCGGCACCGACGGCGCCGGCTTCGTGTTCGACCAGCGCTCGTTCACGAAGATGTTGCGCGATGTCGGACTGCTGACGCACATCGAGGACGGCGAGCCGTTCACCAACCAGCGCATGATCGGGCTCGTCCGCTTCGACGGCAAGAAGATGAGCAAGCACCTGCGCAACACCGTCGAGCTGAAGCAGATGCTCGAGGAGGTGGGCGCGGACACGCTGCGCGTCGCGATGCTCTACGCCGCCGCGCCGAAGAACGACTTCCACTGGACCGACGAGCCGATCAGGTACTGCGCCGAGTTCCTCGCGACGCTGTGGGACTGGGCCGAGCCGCGGCTGCGCCGCTGGGACGAGCTGGACCCGGAGCTGCGCGAGCGGATCGACGGCGGCAGCAGACTGCGGCGCAAGCTCGTGACGTGGTGCGACATGGCGCATCGCAACGTCACGCGCGCGCTCGACGCGATAGAGATGAAGCACGCCGTCGAGGGCGTCATCGCGCTGTTCGACAAGCTGCGCGAGTTCGAGCGCAGAGCGCTCGCCGCGGGCCGCGAGGATGGCTTGGACCCGCTCGACGAGGCCGCTCTCCTGATCGGGCTGCGCCACCTCATGCAGCTCTTGGCGCCGATGGCCCCGCACATGGCCGAGGAGCTGTGGTCGCTGTGCGGCGAGCAGCGGCTGCTGGCGACGCTGCCGTGGCCCGAGCCGGTGCCGCGCACCACCGCTCCGGGGCGCGGCCAGCCCGCCGCCGCAGAGGCGCCGGCCGGCGCCTAGCACACGGCGCCGCTCCGATGACGTCTCCTATCCGTCGGCCACGATAGACTCGCGCGGCTCTTATGGGGTCGCGGAGGTCGGCAAGCGCCGATCCGAGGGCCCCGACGCATGCCGAGGCGTGGAGAGCGCGGCGGCATGTGCCACGGAAACCCCCCGGAGGATCCAGCTTGTCCAGCTTCCTGAGTGACCACGGCGTCGTCGTCGCGCTCGTCTGCGCGGCCTGCGCGCTCGTCTATGGCGCGCTGACGGTCCGCTCGCTGCTGGCGCTCTCGCCCGGCAACGAGAAGATGGTCTCGATCTCGTCGGCGGTGCAGGAGGGCGCACGCGCGTACCTCAACCGCCAGTACTCGACGATCGCCGTCGTCGGCGTCGTCCTGTTTGTCGCGCTCATCTTCATCCAGGACATCTACGTCGCGATCGGCTTCGCGATCGGCGGGCTGTCCTCCGCGGCGGCCGGCTACATCGGCATGAACGTGTCGGTGCGGTCCAACTCGCGCGTCGCCGAGGCGGCGCGCGGCGGCGTGCCGAAGGCGCTGAGCGTCGCGTTCCGCGGCGGCGCCGTGACCGGCATGCTCGTCGTCGGCCTGGCGCTGATCGGCGTCGCGGCGTACTACGGGATCCTCACCTCCTGGGTGGGCAAGACCCCGAAGCAGGCGGTCGACGCGCTGATCGGCCTCGGCTTCGGCGGCTCGCTGATCTCCGTCTTCGCGCGACTCGGCGGCGGCATCTTCACGAAGGGCGCCGACGTCGGCGCCGACCTCGTCGGCAAGATCGAGGCCGGCATCCCCGAGGACGATCCGCGCAACCCGGCCGTGATCGCCGACAACGTCGGCGACAACGTCGGCGATTGCGCCGGCATGGCGGCCGACCTGTTCGAGACGTATGCCGTGACCGCGGTCGCCGTGATGCTGCTCGGCGTGCTGACGTTCAGCATCGGCGACGCCACGCACGTCGCGCTGTACCCGCTCGTGCTCGGCGGCGTCTCGATCATCGCCTCGATCATCGGCACGTTCTTCGTGCGCTCGGCCAGAGGCAACGTCGAGTGGGCCCTCTACAAGGGCCTGATCGTCTCCGGTGTGCTGGCCGCCGCGGCCTTCTACCCGATCACGAAGTGGCTGATGGACGGCGTTCGCTTCAAGGGCGCGCTGGCGCCCGGTGCCACACCCGGCGTGAGCGACTTCTACATCTGCTCGCTGATCGGCCTCGGCGTCACCGCGCTGCTGTTCGTGATCACCGACTACTACACCTCGACGCGCTTCGGTCCGGTCAAGAAGACCGCGAAGGCGTCGGAGACGGGCCACGCGACGAACATCATCCAGGGCCTCGGGCAGGGCTTCCAGGCGACCGCCGCCCCGGCGCTCGTGCTCGCACTCGGCATCCTGTGGGCGAACCACCTCGCCGGCATCTACGGCATCGGCATCGCCGTGATGGCGCAGCTCTCGCTGACCGGCCTGATCGTCGCGCTCGACGCGTTCGGACCGATCACCGACAACGCCGGCGGCATCGCCGAGATGGCCGACCTGCCCGAGGAGGTCCGCGCCGTGACCGACCCGCTCGACGCGGTCGGCAACACGACGAAGGCCGTCACCAAGGGCTACGCGATCGGCTCCGCCGCGCTCGCGGCGCTCGTGCTGTTCAACGCGTTCGAGCGCGAGCTCAACACGAAGCTGATCCTCAAGGGCAAGGACCCGGTCGTCTTCATCCTCGGCGACCCGTCCGTTCTGATCGGGCTGCTCATCGGCGGCATGATGGTCTACCTGTTCGCCGCGCTCTCGATGGAGGCCGTCGGCCGCGCCGGCGGCGCCGTCGTCGAGGAGGTGCGCCGCCAGTTCCGCGAGCACCCCGGGATCATGGACGGGACCGAGCAGCCGGAGTACGGCCAGTGCGTCGACATCGTCACGAGATCGGCGCAACGGGAGATGATCATCCCGTCGCTGATCCCGATCGTCGTGACGCTGATCGTCGGCCTGATCTCCAAGCAGGCACTCGGCGGACTGCTGATCGGCGTGATCGTCGTCGGCCTCTTCATGGCGATCTCGATGACCGCCGGCGGCGGCGCGTGGGACAACGCCAAGAAGCTGATCGAGGACGGCGCGTTCGGCGGCAAGGGCTCCGTCGCACACGCCGCGTCGATCACCGGCGACACCGTCGGCGATCCCTACAAGGACACCGCCGGCCCGGCGATCAACCCGATGATCAAGGTCGCGAACATCGTCGCGCTCTTGATCATCCCCCTGATTACGTGATCGTCAGCGACATCTGAGCAGTTCCGCGCGACGGGCGGTCCTTCGGGGCCGCCCGTCGCGCGTTTAACAGGCGTCCCGGCGCGTGAGCGGTCCAACGTGCTTCTAACGTTCGGCCAACGACAGATGACGCGCGTTGGGGAACGATCCGTTCATGAACGACTTCTCCGCCATCGTGGCGCCGCCGGCTGCGGCGGTCCCTGCTCCGCCGTGGACCGAAGCCGACTCCGAGACGGCGGCGCGCCTGCCGGGGCTGTCGATCGTGCTGCCGTGCTTCAACGAGGAAGCGAACGTCGCCGACGCGATCCGCTATGCGGCGGCCGCCGCGGCGGCGGTTGCGCAGGACTACGAGGTGATCGTCGTCAACGACGGCTCGAGCGACGCGACCGCCGAGCGCGCGGCAGCGTTCGCCGCCGTCGACGAGCACGTCCGGCTGGTCGTGCACGCCGTCAACCGCGGGTATGGGGATGCGCTGCGCTCCGGGCTCGACGCCGCGCGCATGCCGTGGATCTTCCTGACCGACGCCGACCTCCAGTTCGACCTGGGCGAGCTGGAGCGCTTCGTCCCGCCCGCGCTCGAGGGCGCCGACCTGCTCGTCGGGCGCCGCGCGCAGCGACAGGACCCGTTCGTGCGGCGGGCGAACGCGCGCGCCTGGAACTGGCTCGTCCGCCGCCTGTTCGCGATCCCCGTGCGCGACGTCGACTGCGCGTTCAAGCTCGTACGTGCGAAAGCGCTCGACGGCGTCGAGCTGAAGGCCGGCGGCGCGATGATCAGCACCGAGCTGATCGTGCGGCTGCTGGCGCGCGGCGCGCGGCTGCAGGAGCGCGACGTGCAGCACCGCCCGCGCGTCGCCGGCGAGCAGAGCGGCGCGAACCCGCGCGTCGTGCTGCGCGCATTCCGCGAGCTGGCCTGGCTGCGCGGCGAACTGCGCGGGCATTCGTCGGCCACGTCCTGACATGGAAGCCGCGGGCGTGACGACCGCGGTGCGCGTTCGCACGGGCGGCCTCTCCAAGCGCGTGCTGGCCGCCGCGCCGCTGGCGGCGATCGTCGCGGTCGCCGCCGCGCTGCGGCTGTGGTCGTTCGGTGAGATCGCCGGCAACCCGTTCTACGACGCGGCCGTGCGCAGCATGTCGCTGTCGTGGCACAACCTGTTCGTCGGCGCATTCGACCCGACCGCGATGACCGCCGTCGACAAGGCGCCGCTCGACCTGTGGCTGCAGGTCGCGAGCGTCAAGCTGCTCGGCTACTCGTCGGTCTCGCTGCGGCTGCCGGAGGTGATCGCGGGGATCGCCGCGGTCGTGCTCGTGTGGGACCTCGGCCGGCGGCTGTTCGGCGATCTCGCGGGCCTCGCCGCCGCGGCCGCGCTGGCGGTCCTGCCGACGTCGGTGCTGACGGCCCGCAGCGACACGATGGACGCGGTGATGATGGTGCTGCTCGTGCTCGCCGCCTGGTGCGTCGTGCGGGCCGCGCAGGCGCCGCAGGCACGACTGCGCTGGATGCTCGCGGCCGGCGCCGCGCTCGGGCTGGCGTTCAACGTCAAGCTCGCCGAGGCGCTGCTGCCGCTGCCCGCGCTGCTGCTGCTCGCGTGGCTCGCGCTCGGCGCCGGCGTGGGCGTCGCCGCGCGCCTGCGGGCGCTGCTGACCGGCGCCGCCGCGTTCGTCGCCGTCGCACTCGCGTGGCTCGTCGCGCTCTCGCTCGCACCGGGTCCGAAGCCGTTCCCGATCGGCTCGACCGATGGGAGTGCGTGGAACGTCGTGTTCGTGTTCGACGGGATCGGGCGGCTCGGCTTCTCCAGAGCGACCACCGGACGCCACGGCGGCGGCCCGCTCACGCTCGTGCAGACCGGCACCGGCGCGCTCGGAACGCTCGTCGGCACCGCCCTCGTCGCAGCGCTGGCGGTCGGTGTGGCCGCGCTCGCGGCCGCGCTCGTCCGCGGGCGCGCCTCGCGGCCGGACGGCGAACCGGCGGCGCCGACGTGCGAGGGTGCTGCCGGCGATCCGCGGCTCTCACGCGCGGGGATCGTGTTCGTCGCGGTCTGGCTGATCGCCGGCGTCGCGGTCTTCTCGCGGATGGTCGTCGTCTACGCGCGCTACATCGACGCGATCGCTCCGGCGCTCGCGCTTGCGCTCGGCGCCGGGGCTGCCGCGCTCGCCGCCGCAGCGCCGGGCCGCCGGCTCGCCGCGGGTGGGCTCGCGGCGGCGATCGCCGTGGCCGCCGCGCTTGCGCTGCCGATCGCCCATCCGCGCGCGGCGGTCGTGTGGGTCGCGGTCGCCGCCGCCCTGCTGCTGGCGGTCCTCGTGGCGAGCGGCCGCCTGCGGGAGCGTGTGCCCTCGCAGGCGTTCCTCGCACTCGCGCTCGTCGGCCTGCTGGCCGTGCCCACGGAGGCGGCCATCCGCATCGCGGGCAGCCATGCATCCGACGGCGGCGAGCCGGGCGCGATGCCGACGAGCCAGCTCACGCGACTGAGCGCCTACCTGAGCGCGCACCGCCACGGGACGCGCTACGAGTTCGCCACGATGGCGGCCGCGAGCGCCGGCGCGCTGATCGCGCACGATGCCCAGCCCGTGCTCGTGCTGACGAGCGCCTACGGACGCCCGCTGCTGACGCCGCACCAGCTCGTCGCCGCGGTCCGCGCCGGTCGGGTCCGCTACGTGCTCGCCGGCGGTGCCCGCTGCGCGCGCGGGAAGTCGCACGAACGCACCGGCTGCGCGCCCGTCGTCGAGTGGGCGCGCGCGCACGGCCGCGACGTCAGCCGCGCCGCCGGCGTACGCCGCGGCCTGCTGCTGCGCGTGCGCACCTGAGCTAGCGTGTGGCGAACGTCATGTGCGCCGTGGAGAAGCTGTCGCTGCTGGTCGTCGACGACGAATCGAGCCTGCGGGAGCAGATCAGCCGCGCGTTCACGAGCGAGGGCCACAGCGTCCTCGCCGTCGCCGACGGGCGCAGCGCGATCGACCGCGCCAGCACGGAGGCGTTCGACTGTGTGCTGCTCGACGTCGCGCTCGGCGAGGGGCCCGACGGCATCGAGGTCTGCCGCGAGCTGCGCGCCCGCCGCAACGTCGTTCCGATCATCATGCTCACCGCCCGTTCGAGCGAGGCCGACGCGGTGCTGGGGCTCGAGGCCGGCGCCGACGACTACGTCGTCAAGCCGTTCGGGCTGGCCGAGCTGCGCAGCCGCATCCGCGCGGTGCGCCGGCGCGCCGGACCGCGCGCGCTGGGGGAGGAGGTGCTGCAGGTCGGCCCGCTCGTGCTCGACCGCACGCGTCGCGAGCTGCGCGTCGGCGGCGAGGCGGTCGCGCTCACGTTCTCCGAGTTCCAGCTGCTGTCGACGCTGATGGAGCAGCCCGGTCGCGTGTTCGGCCGCGAGGAGCTGTTCGTCGCGATCTGGGGCGAGAGCGCCTACCGCGACCCGCGCGGGATCGACGTGCACGTCCGTCACCTGCGCGAGAAGATCGAGGAGCAGCCCGCCGAGCCCGCGCTGCTGCTGACCGTCCGTGGGAGCGGCTACCGCCTGCACGGGGCGTAGGCGGGTGCGCCGCACCGCGCTCATCGGCCTGCGCACGCGCCTGCTGCTCGGGTTGCTGCTGACGTGGGCGGTGACGCTGGCTGTCGTGGCGCTGGCGCTGCTGCAGCCGCTGGAGCAGCGCCTTCGCGACGACGCGCTGACGACGCTCACGCGCGACGCGCGCGCGGCGCGGGTGGCGATGCGCGGGCTCGACGCGGGCGCCCAGCGCCCCCGCACGAGACAGGGGCGGCACGTCGTGCGCGCGATCGGCCGGCGCGCGAACGCCGAGGCGCTGCTGGTGAGCCGCAGCGGACAGCGGCTGGCCGCGACCGATCCCGACGCGCGCGTGCCAGTCGGGATCGGCGTGCAGGCGCTCCGCGAGGGGCGGACGATCTCGCACATCTCCGACACCGGCCCGATCCCCGTCGCACATGTCGCGGTGCCGACCGGCACGGAGGGCGGTCCTGTCGCGCTGATCCTCTACAAGCCGCTCGACAGCGTCGTCTCCGCGGTGCGCGTCGTGCGGCGGGCGGTGATCGTCGCCGCGCTGATCGGGCTGGTCACTGCGCTGCTGATCGGCACGCTGCTGACGGGGCCGCTCGTGCGCCGGCTGCGCGGCTTGCGCGACATGGCGCTGAGGGTCGCGCAGCTCGGTCCGCACGTCGAGGTCGCGGCCGATCCGCGCCGCGACGAGGTCGCCGACCTGACGCGCGCATTCGCGACGATGCAGGACCGGCTGCGCGAGCAGGAGCAGGCGCGCCGCGCGTTCGTCTCGACCGCCTCGCACGAGCTGCGCACGCCGGTGACGTCGCTGCGGCTGATGCTCGAGCTGCTGCGCGAGGAAGTCGGCCGCGACCCGGCTCCCGCGCCGGGGCAGGTGCGCGAGCAGTTGCGCGACGCGGCAGGGCAGGCCGAGCGCCTCGGCCGGCTGACCGACGAGCTGCTCGACCTCAGCCGGCTCGACGCGGGCGTGCCGCTGGCGCGCGAGCTGGTCGACCTGCGCTCCGTCGCCCGGCTCGTCGCGCACGAGCTTGACGCGCGCGCTCGCGAGGACGGCCGCACGATCGTCGTCGACGAGACGGTGGCGCCGGCATGGGCGGTGGCCGATCCTGGCGCGGTCGCCCAGATCGTGCGGATCCTGCTCGACAACGCGCTGCGCTTCGCTCCGGAGGGAACGCCGGTGCGCGTCGAGGTCGCCGACGGCTCCGGCGCCTGCCGTCTGCGGGTGCGCGATGAGGGCCCGGGCGTCGCGGCGGCCGAGCGCGAGGCGGTCTTCGAGCGCTTCCGACGCGGCGCCGCGACGAGCGGCACGACCGGCTTCGGGCTCGGCCTCGCGATCGGCCGGGAGCTGGCGCGGCGGATGGACGGCGAGCTGACGCTCGTCGACGCCGGACCTCCTGGAGCCTTCGAGCTGCGCGTACCGTCGGCGCCGGGCATCGAGGCGCCGGAGCCGCCGGCGTCGCGTCGGTCCTGAGACGGACGTCTCGGCGCGAGCTGGCGCGTCGGAGCGCTCCCCGGTCGGTTACCGTCTGCGCGCTTGGTCGCCACGCGCCAGATCCGTGCCAAGCTGCTTGCGCTCGTGCTGCTCGCCGCGAGCGCGATCAGCCTCGCCGCGACGGGAGGAGCCGCTCCCTCCGCGCCTGGCTCGCTGCCGTCGGCGGCGTGTCACGGCTCGCCCGCGAGAGCGGGCGACGTGGACGTTGCGATCATCTCCCACGGGGTGCGTCGCACGGCGCGCGTGCACGTCCCGCCCGGTGCGCTCAGGGGGCCGGCGGCGGTGCTGATGGCGTTCGCAGGGACGGGCCGCAACGGCCCGTTCATGGAGCGCTACTCGGGGCTGGCCGCCCAGCTCGACCGCGGTCCGGCCGCGATCGGCGTGTTCCCCAGCGCCGACGGCATGAGCTGGAACGCCGGGGAGCTTCGCGGCGGCCCCGACGACGTCGACTTCGTCAGTGATCTGATCGACGCGGTCAGCGAGCGCTGGTGCGTGGATCTCGACCGCGTGACCGCCGCCGGCGTCTCCAACGGCGGCAGCATGGTGGCGCTGCTGGCCTGCGCGATGCCGCAGCGCTTGGCGGGCGTCGCGATCGTCGCGGGCGGCTTCGGGACGCTGCCGCCGTGCCGTTCGCGGCGGCCGGTGTCGATCCTCGAGATCCACGGCCGCGCCGACCAGGTCGTGCCGTACTGGGGCGTGCCGACGGCCGGCGGGCGCGGCGCCGTCGTGCCGTGGCTGTCGAGCTGGATCGCCCGTGACCGCTGCCGGCACGCGCACCCGCGCATCCGCACGATCGCCCCACGCGCCGTCCGCTACGACTGGGGCGCCTGCGCCGGCGGCACCGACGTCGTGCACATCGCGATCGCAGGCGGCGAGCACCAGTGGCCCGGCGCGACGCCGCCGGACCCCGGCCCGGCCGCGACGATCTCCGCCGCAGCCCAGGTCTGGTCCTTCCTCGCGCCGCTCCGGCTCGCGTAGCCGCAGCTCCTCGCAGCACTGCAACGCGGCTGCGGAGGACCTGTACCAACCGTCGCGCGCAGGCCCTGAACGGCGGATCGGCGCGCTTACCCTGGCGAGATGGTCAGGCACGCACCGCCTCCAGAATTGCCGCGGACGTCAGTCTGGGCCGGGACTTCGGTCCTGAGAAAGGAGGTGACAGCCATCGAGCTGACGCTGACCATGGTGCTGCTGATCGTGATCCGCTGGATCACGCGTCGGTAGTGCCGACCGGCGCTCCTGTGCGGGGGCGCCGGTCCTCTCCTTAACGAGGAGAGCCCGGAGTTGTGCGCCTCCGGGCTCTCAGAGGTGAGCTAAAAGCTGACCTGACCATGAGAGAGAATAGCGGGCTGACGGGCGGAGATGCGATGCACGGTCTGCGCCTGCGCCAAGATGCACGAATGCGCACGCGCACGTGGGTGGTGACGCTGGCGGCCGGCCTCGTGCTGGCGGACGCGTCGATCGTGACGCTGGCGCTGCCGGAGCTGCTGCACGCGCTCGACACGACGGTCGAGGGCGTCGCGGCGGTGATCGCGGTCTACACGCTCGTGCTGGCGGTGGCGCTGCTGCCGGCCGAGCGGCTCGTGCGGCGCGTCGGCGCGGACGCGGCCGGCGCCGGCGGGTTCGCGCTGTTCGCCGCTGCGTCCGTCGTCTGCGCCGTCGCCGGGTCGCTGCCGCTGCTGCTCGTCGCGCGCGGCGTGCAGGCACTCGGCGGAGCGGCTGCGCTCGTGGCCGCCTTCACGCTGATCGCGGGCGGGACGCAGGCCGGCCGGCGTCACTGGCTCGGCGCCGCTGTGTTCGCGAGCGCCGTCGGCCCGGCGCTCGGCGGCGCGCTCACGCAGGCGTTCGACTGGCGCGCGATCTTCGTCGTGCAGATCCCGATCGCGGCTGCCGGCGCCGTGGCCGCGCTGCGCGACCCGCCCGAGCCGGCCGTCACGCCGATCGTCGAGCAGCAGCGCGACGAGCCGCGCAGGGGTCGGATCGCCGACGCGGCAGCGCTCGCACTCGTCTCGGCCGCACTCGTCGCCGTCCTGTTCGGGCTCGTCCTGCTGCTGATCGCCGGCTGGGCGATCGAGCCGCTCGCGGCCGCCGCGACGGTCACCGTGCTGCCGCTGGGCGCGATCGCCGGCTCGCGAATCCACGGGCCGCCGCGCACGCGTGCGCTGTGCGGCTCGCTGCTCGTCGGCGGCGGCGTGCTCGCGCTCGCGTGGCTGCCGAGCGCCTCCGTCGCCTGGACGCTCCCGCCGCAGGCGCTCGCCGGCGTGGGGATGGGGATGGCGCTGCCGGCGTTCGCCGGCGAGCTGCTGCCGGAGCGGACGGCGCGCGACGCCGCGCGCCTGCTGACCGTCCGTCACGCCGGCATCGCGCTCGTGCTGATCGCACTCGCGCCGCTGATCGCGCACCGCCTCGACGTCGTCACCGAGCGCGCCCAGGAGCAGGGCGTCGCGCTCGTGCTCGACGCCAAGCTGCCGCCGCAGGACAAGCTCAGCCTCGCGCCCGCGCTGCTCGGCGGCGTCGAGGCGCAACGCCCCCGCGCCGGCCTGCGCAAGGCGCTCGCCGACAACGGCAGGGGCTACACGGGCCAGGACCGCGTGACCTACGACACGCTCGCCCAGCGCGCCGACGACGTGCTCGTCAGCGCCGTCGGCGACGCCTTCCGCATCGCGTTCGTGATCGCAGGGGCGCTCGCGCTGCTGGGAGCGGCGGCGCTCGCACTCGGCGCGAGACGGCGCGCGCTTCCGGCCGCTGCGCTCGCCGGCGTGGCGGCGCTGACGGTCGGGCTCCCGGCCGCCTACGCCGCGATCCACGCCCACGACGAGCCCCAGCAGGTCGCGCTCGCGAACCCCTGCAACCCCCGCAAGCTGCCCGGCACCGGCGGGATCGCGGGCTTCATCCAGGACCGCGCGCTGCAGGCGCTCGACGCCGCCGCCTGCCGCTACGGCAGCACCCGCGAGGAGCTCGTGCTCGCGCTCGCGAGCGACAGAGCCGCGCGGCGCTTCCAGCAGCGCCACGGCGTCGACCCGCGCTCGGTGACGAGCCTGCTGCAAGGGCTGATCGGCCCGTGAGGCGCGAGACGAAGCCTGTCACCCGCGCGTCCACGTAGCATCCGCTCTCGAACGCCCTGATGGCCCAACGCCGCCTCCACGGCCTCGAGCGGGTGCTCGGGGTCAACGCCCTCTTCTCGACTGCCTACGGCAACGTCGGCAGCTCGATCTACTACGCGCTCGGCCTCGTCGCGAGCTTCGCGCTCGGCCTCACGCCGATCGTCTTCGTCATCGCCGGCTTCATCTTCTACCTGACCGCGGCCACCTACTCCGAGGCGACGGCGATGTACCCGGAGGCGGGCGGATCGAGCAGCTTCGCGCGCCACGCCTTCAACGAGTTCTGGTCGTTCTTCGCCGCATGGGGCCAGATGCTCAACTACGTGATCACGATCTCGATCTCGGCCTTCTTCGTGCCGCACTACCTCGGCAGCCTCTTCTGGGAGCCGCTGCGGCACGGCCCCGGCGACGTGATCGGCGGGATCGTCGTCGTCGTGCTGCTGGCGGTGATCAACGTCTTCGGCGTCAAGGAGGCAGCGCGGCTGAACATCCTGCTGGCCGTCACCGACTTCGCGACGCAGCTGCTGCTGGTCGTCCTCGGGATCGTGCTCGTCTTCTCGCCACAGGTGCTGATCGACAACGTCCACCTCGGCATCGCGCCGACGTGGAAGGACTTCATCATCGCGATCCCGGTCGCGATGATCGCCTACACCGGCATCGAGACGATCTCCAACATGGCCGAGGAGGCCAGAGACGAGGCGACGACGATCCCGCGCGCGATCAACCGCGTCGTGATCGCCGTCTTCGCGATCTACGCGCTGCTGCCGGCCGTGGCGCTGAGCGCGCTGCCGGTGACGCAGACCGCCGACGGCAGATACCAGACGCTGCTCGGCGTCGGCGAGGCGCAGGGCGGGTTCGCCGGCGATCCGGTGCTGGGGATCGTCAAGCACCTCAATCTCGGGCCCTTCCAGGGCGTCGGCGAGCTGTACGTCGGCCTGCTGGCGGCGACGATCCTGTTCATCGCGACGAACGCCGGGATCATCGGCGTCTCGCGGCTCGTCTACTCGATGGGCATCCACCGGCAGGTGCCCGATCGCCTGCGCCAGCTGCATCCGCGCTTCCGCACGCCGTGGATCGGGATCCTCGTCTTCTCCACGCTCGCGTGCCTCGCGATGGTCCCCGGCAAGGCCGACTTCCTCGGCAACATGTACGCGTTCGGCGCGATGCTGTCGTTCACGATCGCGCACATCTCGGTCGTGCGGCTGCGCGTCAGTCATCCGGAGCAGCCGCGCCCCTACCGCGGCCCCGGCACGCTGCGCTGGCGCGGCCACGAGCTGCCGCTGTTCGCGATCGTCGGCGGTGTCGGGACCGGCCTCGCGTGGGTCACCGTCACCGCGCTGCACGTCGACGTCGCGCTCGCGGGGATCGGCTGGCTGACGTTCGGCGTCGCGCTCTACGCCGTCTATCGCCGCCAGCAGGGGCTCGACCTGACCACGACGGCGCGCGTGGCCGTGCCGAAGCCGGTCGTCGACCACGAGGCCGAGTACGAGTCGGTGCTCGTGGTCTTCGAAGAGCGCGAGTTCGAGCCCGAAGTGCTGGCGACGGCGATCCGCCTCGCGGTGCGGCGCAGCCGCGGCATCCACGTCCTCGTGACGATCGTCGTGCCGTCGACGAGCCCGATCGACGCGCTGCTGCCCGAGCAGGAGCGGGCCGCGCAGGAGATCATCGAGCAGGCGAAGGTGCACGGCGGCCGGCGCATGACCGGCCACTGGCAGAAGGTGCGCGCCGGGCAGGCCGGGCGCGCGATCGTCGACGAGGCGCGCGAGATCGGCGCGCGCGCGATCGTGATGCCGCTTCCGGAGCGCACCGGCGGCGGATCGGTCTTCGGCCGCACGCTCGAGACGGTGCTCGCCGAGCGCCCCTGCCGCGTCATCATCGAGTCGGCCAGAGGCAGGCAGGCCGCGCCGCTCGAGCCGGCGGCCGCCTGAGCGCCCGTCCGAGCCGGCTGCCGCTCTACGCTACCCCGCGAGGTTCGCCAACCCGTCATGCCCGATCCACGCCAGGTCCATCGTTCCACCGTCCGCCTGATGTCGTTCGCGATGATCGCGATCGGCGTGGCGCTCGTCGTGCGCACGCTGGTGGCCGGCGGCGGCGGGCTCGCGGTCGGGCTCGTGCTCGGCGTGCTGTTCGTGGCGGCCGGCGGGGCGCGGCTGTACCTGCAGGAGCGCCAGGGGCGCGACTCGTGACTCCGCGCACGCTCAGCGCACGCGCGCTGTTCGGACTCGTCTACACGATGTCCGTCAGCTCGGTCTACTTCGCGCTCGGCATCGTCGCTCAGAGAGCGCTGGGGCTGACGCCGCTCGTCTTCCTGATCGCCGGCGTGTTCTTCTCGCTCGCCTCGATGACGTACGTCGAGGGCGCCGCGATGCACCGCGAGCGCGGCGGCTCCTCGGTCTTCGCCCGCTACGCCTTCAACGAGCTGGTCAGCTTCGTCGCCGGCTGGGTGATCCTGCTCGACTACGCGATCCTGCTCGCCGTCACCGCCTTCACGGCGACGAACTACCTGGCCGAGTTCTGGTCGCCGCTCGGCGACGGCGGCCTGGAGCTGGCCGTCGCGTTCGCGATCATCGCGCTCGTCGCGTTCGCCAACGTGATGGGCGTGAGCGTGCGCCAGCTGCGGCGCGGGCTGCTGGTCGCGATCGCCGACATCGCCGTGCAACTGCTGCTGATCGTGCTCGGCTTCGCCCTGCTGCTGCACCCGGGCGCGATCGTCGACACGATCCACCTCGGCAGCTCGCCGACCTGGCGCGACACGATCTACGCGCTGACGATCGCGACGATCGCCTTCACGGGTTTGGAGGCGGCCGCGAGCCTCGCGGGGGAGACGGAGACGAACGCGCGCGGCCTGCACCGGCTCGTCGGCCCGGGCGTCGGCACGATCCTGCTCGTCTACGTCGGGATCGCGATCGTCGGCGTCAGCGCGCTGCCGGTCGGCGGCGGTCCGCACGCCTTCACCGACCGCGACATCGAGGCGCCGCTGCTGTCGGTCGCCGACGCGTTCTCGCAGCGCTGGTTGGCGGGGATCCTGCGCGACGCCGTCGCGGTCACGGCCGTCGTGGGCCTCGTGACGGCGGCGAACTCCGCCATGCTCGGCATCTCGCGGCTCGCCTACGGGCTCGCGACGAACCGCCAGATCCCCAGCGCGCTCGGCCGTCTGCACCCGCGGCGGGGAACGCCGTACGTGCTGATCGTGCTGGCCGCGCTCGTCGCGGCGGCGCTGACGATCCCCGCGAACCTCGACTTCCTCGTCGGCATCTACGCGTTCGGCGCGATGCTCGCGTTCACGATCGCGCACCTGTCGATCGTCCGGCTGCGCTTCCGCGAGCCGGAGCGCGAGCGGCCCTATCGCGTGCCGCTGTCGATCCCGTTCCGCGGCGCGTCGCTGCCGCTGCCGGCGGTCCTCGGTGCGCTCCTGTCGGGCGCCGGCTGGGTGACGGTGCTGGTGCTGCACGCGGGCGCGCGCTACGTCGGCCTCGGCTGGCTGCTCGCCGGGCTTGCGCTGTACGTTGTCTACCGCCGCAGCGACGGCAACCCGCTGCTGCGGCGCGTCACGGTGCCCGAGCGGGCGCTGCGCGGCGAGCCGCCGCGGGCCGAGTTCGGCTCGCTGCTGGTGCCGATCTTCGGCAAGCCGCTCGACGACGACATCGTGCAGACGGCCGGCCGGCTCGCCGGCGAGGTGCGCGACGACCTCGACGAGGAGGGCGCGACGATCGAGGCGATCTGGGTCTTCGAGGTGCCGATGTCGCTGCCGATCGACGCGCGCCTGCCCGAGCCGCAGGTCAAGCGCGCACAGGAGGCGCTGCGGCGCGCGAAGGCGGTCGGCGAGGAGTACGAGGGCGTCCACGTCGCGACGGCGATGGTGCGCGCGCGCCGCGCCGGCGAGGCGATCGTGCGCGAGGCGAGACGTCGCGGCGTCGAGGCGATCGTGCTGGCCGCGGAGGAGCCCTCGCGCGTGCGCGGCGGCGCGCTGTTCGGCGGCGCCGGGGGCCCGCTGGACAACTACGTCGGCGACGTCACCAAGTACGTGCTGCGCAAGGCCACCTGCCGCGTGATCCTGACCGCCCCTGCCGCCGAGCCGCGCCCGCTCGCGGAGCCCCTGCCGCGCGCCGAGGACAGCGCGGCCGACGAGGCGCGCTCCCCGCAGGCGCCGCGGTAACCTCCCGCGCATGTTCATCCTGGTGGTAGGCGCAGGCCGCGTCGGCTCCGCGGTCGCCAAGCGCGCGCTCGAGGCAGGGCACGAGGTGTCCGTGCTCGACGAGGACCCGCTCTCGCACGAGCAGCTCGACAAGGACCTCCCGGAGACCTGGGAGGACGCCGGCGGGCGCTACACCGTCGGCACCGCGCTGGAGGTCGACGCGCTGATCGAGGCCGGGATCGAGCAGGCCGACGTCTTCATCGCCTCGACCAACGGCGACAACACGAACCTCGTGATCGCGCAGATCGCCCAGCGGCGCTTCGACGTCCCGCGCGTCGTCGTGCGCGTGCTCGACCCGGCGCGCGCCGCCTGGTACGCCGAGCAGGGGCTGCACACCATCTGCCCGACGCAGCACGCCATCGAGCTGGTCGAGAGAGCCGCGCTCGACCCGGCCGCATGAGAGGGACCTCCACGTGTACGTGATCATCGTCGGCGCGGGCAAGGTCGGCTGGAACCTCGCGCGCGAGCTGCTCGCGAAGGACCACGAGGTGACGCTGATCGAGTCAGAGCGCCGCCGTTACCTGATCGTCGAGCAGGAGCTGGAGCACGCCGTCCAGTACGGCGACGCGACCGAGCTGTGGGTGCTCGAGCGCGCCGGCATCCAGCGCGCCGACCTCGTGATCGCCGTCACCGGCGACGACGAGGACAACATGCTGATCTGCCAGATGGCCAAGGAGAAATACCTGTGCCAGCGGATCGTCGCGCGCGTCAACAACCCGCGCAACCTGCAGCACTTCAAGCTGCTGGGGATTCGCCCGGCGGTCTCCGCGACCGACCTGATCCTGCGCCTGATCGAGCACGAGGTGCCGCAGTACGGGCTCGTGCAGCTGCTCGCGCTCGAGGGCGAGCGGCTGGAGATCATCGAGCTGGAGGTCGTGGCCGGCGCGCCCGCCGCCGGCAAGCGCGTCGACGAGGTCCCGCTGCCCGAGGGCAGCCTGATCATCTCGGTGCTGCGCGGCGGCTCCGGCTTCGTGCCGAAGTCCGACACGATCATCGAGGCGGGCGACGAGGTGCTGCTGATCCTCGACCCGGGGCTCGAGTCGGCGATCACGCCGCAGTTCACGCGTAACGGCGCGAGCGCCGGGTAAGACGTCCCTCATGGCGGATCGTCACGTCGCCCACCTGCTGATCGGCGGCGGCCTCGCGAGCGCGAACTGCGCGCGCTGGCTGCGCGAGTCGGGCGCGGAGGGGGAGATCCTGCTCGCCGGGCGCGAGCCCGAGCCGCCCTACAACCGCCCGCCCTGCTCGAAGGGGTACCTGCAGGGCCACGAGTCGCGCGACGACACGTACTTCCGCCCCAACGAGTGGTGGGAGGAGCAGCGGATCGACCTGCGCACGCGCACGAGCGTGATGAAGCTCGACACGGCGGCGAGAGAGGCGACGCTGTCGTCCAAGGAGGTCGTCTCCTACGACAGCGCGCTGCTCGCGACGGGCGCGAACGTGCGACGGCTCAACGTCGAGGGCGCCGAGCTGGAGGGGATCCACTACCTGCGCGCTTTGGGCAACGCCGACGCGATCCGCGCCGACGCGGACGGCAAGAAGGTCGTGCTGATCGGCGGCTCCTACATCGGCTGCGAGGTCGCGGCTTCGCTGACCGCTGCCGACCATGCGTCGTGCCAGATCGTGATGCAGGAGGCGATCACGCTCGAGCGCGGCTTCGGCTCTGTCGCTGGCCGCTGGTTCCAGGGCCGCCTGGAGGAGCATGGCGTCGTCGTCCACGGCGAGGACGCGCTCGAGCGCTTCGAGGGGACCGACGGCCGCGTGACGCACGTCGTCACGGCGGGCGGCAAGCGCTTGGAGGCCGACTGCGTCGTGATCGGCGCCGGCGTGATGCCGGACACGATGCTCGCGAGAGCCGCGGGGCTGACGCTCGACGAGGAGCGCGGCGGGATCCTGTGCGACGCGCAGCTGCGCACCAGCGCGCCGGGCGTGTGGGCGGCCGGCGACGTCTGTTCCTATGACTCGCGGCCCAACGGCCGCCGCATCCGCGTCGAGCACTGGGACGTCGCCTTCAACCACGGCAAGACCGTCGCCTCGAACATGCTCGGCCAGGAGGTCGAGCACGACGTCGTGCCGTACTTCTTCTCCGACCTCGCCGACTGGGCGTCGCTGGAGTACGTCGGTCCGGCGGCATCGTGGGACCGCGAGATCGTGCGCGGCTCGCTGGAAGAGGGCGCCTTCAGCGTCTGGTACCTGGCGGACGGGCGCGTCGAGGGGGCGCTGTCGGTCGGACGCTCGGACGACCTCGAGCACGCACGGCGGCTGATCGCGCGCCGGGCCGAGCTGGGCGATCGCGCCGACGCGCTCGGCGACCTCGGCAGCGACCTCGCGGCGTTCTGAGTCCGTGACGCCACCGCCGGCTGACGAAGCGCGCGAGCAGGTCGCGCAGATCGCCGTGACGCTGCGCACGTTCGTGCAAGCAGCGGGCGCGTTGGAGGCGACGCTGCTGCTCGACCAGGGGGCGGAGGTGCCGCCGCTCGTCGCCGAGTGTCCGGCCGTCGGGCCGGTGCTGCTGGCGGAGGGGGAGGAGGTCGTGCAGCTCGATGCCGACCGGCTCGCGGCTGAGCCTTTGCCGCTGCCAGAGGTGCGCGAGCTGCCGCCGTTCGAGGTCGACGCCGTGCGCGCCGAGATCACCGCACCGCTCGGCGGCGTCGAGCACCACGCGCGTGCGGTCCGCGAGCTGGCCGAGGCGTTCCCGGGCCACAGCGTCGTATCGGTGCAGTTCGCGACGACCGACCCGTTGCTGCCGCTGACGATCGCCGCGCGCGCCGGCGACCCGCTCGTGCTCGCCCTGGGTGAGGACGAGCAGTTCGAGATGGCGCCGGGATGGCCCTCGGCTAGAAGCTGACCGAGCCGTCCGCGTGAATCGTCCAGTGGGGGTTGTGTGCGACCTCCCACGGGTGGCCGTCGGGGTCGACGAAGACGCCGGAGTAGCCGCCCCAGAAGGTCTCGGCGCCGTGGCGCGGGATCCGCGCGCCGGCTGCTTCGGCCTGCGCGATCGCCGCGTCCACCTCGGCCGGCGAGTCGACGTTGTGGGCGAGCGTCACGCCGCCCCAGCCGCCCGGGTCGTGTGCGATCCCGCTGTCAGCCGCCAGCTTCGCGCGCGACCACAGCGCGACGATCATCCCGGGGCACTGGAAGAACATGACGTCGTCGTCCGGCGACGTGCCGCTCCAGCCGATCGCCTCGTAGAAGGCGCGAGCGCGGGCGAGGTCGGCGACGCCGAGTGTGACGAGGCTCAGTCGCTGCTCCATTGCAAGGATCCTGCCACGACCAGCGGCGTCGAAACACCCGCCGCGGCGAGCCTCTATCCTGAACGCCGATTCCTTGCGGGATCGTCTAATGGCAAGACACTCGGCTCTGGACCGAGTAATCGGGGTTCGAATCCCTGTCCCGCAGTCGTAGCCAGTTGTAGCGCAGTGCACTACAGTGGAGGTATGGCCGTTTCGCCGCAGCCCTTCTCTATGCGCCTCGGCTCCGCGACGCTCGGCAAGCTCGAGCGCCAAGCCAGACAGCGCGGGGAGTCGAAGACGCGGGTGGGTGAGCGTCTGCTCGAGGAGGGACTGCGGATGGCGGAGCATCCCGGCGTGGTCTTTCGCGACGGTCCCGCCGGTCGCCGCGCTGCGCTTGCGGCGGGTCCCGACGTGTGGGAGGTCGTCGAGACGCTTCAGCAGGTGGACGGGACAGGCGAGGAGGCGATCGCGAACGCGGCGACGTGGGCATCGCTCACCCCCGCCCAGGTGCGTGCCGCGATGCGCTACTACGGTGACTTCCCCGAAGAGATCGACGCGTGGATCCGCGAGAACCGCGAGGAGGCCGATCGGCAGCAGGCGGCGTGGCGCCGGGCGCAGGACGCGCTGCGCTAGCGCGGCCAGCTCGTAGGGGCGAGGACTCGCATGCGCTTGCTGCTCGACGAGATGTACCCGCCGACGATTGCGGCCGGGCTACGTCGGAGAGGCGTGGACGCGGTCGCCGTGACCGAGCGACCGGAGCTGCGGAATCTGTCAGACCCCGAGATCTTCGCCGCAGCGCAGGTGGAGCGGCGTGCCGTCGTCACGGAGAACATCCGCGACTTCGTGCCGATCGCCAACGACTGTGACGCGCGCGGTGTGACGCACCACGGCCTCGTGCTCGTGAACCCGTCCGCCTATCCGCGCGGCAGGCGGCAGACGATCGGGGCGATGGTGACGGCCTTGGCAGCGCTCTGTCTCATGTTGAGATCGGACGAGCCGACGAGCGTGCGCCACTGGCTCTGACCTCGCCGGCCATGCGTCAGGCCACCGCCTGCTCCGCCCAGTCTCGATGCAGGCGCGCGTAGGCGCCGTCGGCCTCGAGCAGCTCGTCGTGGGTACCCTGCTCGACGATGCGGCCGCCGTCGAGCACGACGATCAGGCCGGCGTGGCGGATCGTGGAGAGGCGGTGGGCGATGACGATCGCGGTGCGGCCGGCGAGCAGGCGGCGCAGGCCGTGCTCGATGCGCGTCTCGGTGTGGATGTCGACGTTCGAGGTCGCCTCGTCGAGCACGAGGATGCGCGGGTCGGCGATCAGCGCGCGCGCGAACGCGATCAGCTGGCGCTGGCCGGCCGAGAGCTGCACGCCGCGCTCGCCGACCTCCGTGTCGTAGCCGAGCGGCAGCTCCTCGACGAACCCGTCGGCGCCGACGGCCGCGGCCGCGTCGGCGATCTCGTCGGGCGTCGCGTCCGGGCGCCCGAACGCGATGTTCTGGCCGATGGTGCCGCTGAACAGGAAGCCCTCCTGCGGCACGATCCCCATGCGCGAGCGCAGCGAGCCGGCGGCGACGTCGCGCAGGTCGTGGCCGTCCACCCGCACGACGCCCACGGTCGGGTCGTAGAAGCGCGCGACGAGCTTGGCGAGCGTCGATTTGCCGGCGCCCGTCTCGCCGACGAGCGCGACCGTCTGACCGGGCGGCACGTGCAGGTCGACGTCTCTGAGCGCCCACGCTCCGGCATCGTCCGTGCCATAGCGGAACGAGACGTCCTCGAACGACAGCTCGCCGCGCACGTCCTCGAGCTCGACCGCGCCCGGCCGGTCGGTCAGCTCCGGCTCCTCGTCGAGCAGCTCGAAGATCTTGTCGAGCGCCGCCATCCCCGACTGGTAGGTCGTGTAGAGCTGCGAGAGCTGCTGGATCGGGTCGAAGAACTGGTTGAGCGCGGCGATGAAGCCGAACACGACACCCGTACCCGTATTGCCGTGGATCACCTCGAAGCCGCCGACCACGAGGATCCCGACGGTCACGAGCGAGGACAGCAGCTCGACGCCGGGGAAGTACGCCGCGTTGAGCTGCACGGTCGTCATGTTCGCGTCGCGGTTGGCCTCGTTGAGGTCGGCGAAGCGGTCGATGTGGCGCTCCTCCTGGCCGAACGAACGCACGACGCGGATGCCCGACAGCGTCTCCTGCAGGTAGCCGGTGATCGCCGCGATCCGCTCGCGCGTGCGGCGGAACGCGTCGGCGGAGGCGATCCGGAAGGCGAACGCCCCGGCCGCCAGCAGGGGGATCGCGAGGAAGGTGTAGAGCGCGAGCTTCGCGTCCATCGCGACGAGGATCACGACGACGCCGATCAGCGTCAGCGACGACTGGGCCAGCGTGACGATGCCGTCGCTGATGAGCTGGTCGAGCGCCTCGACGTCGTTCGTGATGCGCGAGATCACGACGCCCGCGCGCACGCGCGAGTAGAAGCCGAGCGAGAGCGACTGCAGGTGACGGAAAAGCTGGCCGCGCAGATCCTGCAGCGCGCGCTGGCCGACCCACTCGGTGAGGTACGTCTGCGCCGCGGAGGCACCCCACGCGAGCAGCGAGGCCAGCAGGAAGACGACCGCAACGCGATCGAGAGCGCTGCTGTCCTTGTGCTGGATGTCGCCGACCGCGAGCTTCGCGAGCTGGATCGGCGCGAGCGTCGCGGCGGTCGCGAGGACCAGCGTCATGAACATCAGCGCGACGCGGCCCTTGTAGGGACGCAGCAGCTCCACGAGGCCGCGGACCTTGCGTCCCCGTCCGCTCGTCTGCCGCAGCCGCCGGCGGAGCTCGGCGAGCCGGTCCTGCTCGCGGCCGCCGGTGGTTACGGAGCTGATCGCGCCGCTGGACAGCGCGCTGACGCCCTCGTCCATGCGGGCGGGCTTTGCGGCCGGCGTCGCGGGCGCGAGCGGCGCGACCCGGCGTCTCGGGGCGGGGACGGCGGCTTGCTCGACCGGCTTGCGCGTCAGGAACACCTGGTCCGGCAGGCCCTTCTCGACGATCTCGCGGTACAGGCCCTCCTGCGCGAGCAGCTCGTCGTGGGTGCCCTGCGCGACGATCTGCCCGCGCTCGAGCACGACGATCTCGTCGGCGAGCGCGATCGTCGAGAGGCGGTGGGCGATCACGAACGTCGTGCGGCCCTCCATCACCTCGGCGAGCGCCTGCTTGATCTCCTGCTCGGTCGAGGCGTCGACGGAGGACGTCGCGTCGTCGAGCACGAGGATCCGCGGGCTCGCGAGCAGCGCGCGCGCGATCGCGATCCGCTGGCGCTGGCCGCCGGAGAGCGTCAGCCCGCGCTCGCCGATCAGCGTGTCGTAGCCGTCGGGCAGCGCGCGCACGAAGCCGTCGGCGTGTGCGCGGCGCGCGGCCTCCTCGACCTCGGTGCGGCTCGCGTCGGGACGCGCATAGGCGATGTTGTCGTGGACGGTGGCGGAGAACAGGAACGGGTCGTCGCTGACGACCGCGATCTCGCTGCGAAGCGAGCGCGGGTCGATGTCGCGCACGTCGGCGCCGTCGATCAGCACGGCGCCCTCGGTCACGTCGTAGAGGCGGGGGAGGAGCGAGACGAGCGAGCTCTTGCCCGAGCCGGTCCCGCCGACGAGCGCGACGGTGCTGCCGGCCTCGACGGTCAGGTCGATCCCGTCGAGCGCGGGACGGACGGCGCCGTCGAACGTGAGCGAGGCGTCGCGCAGCTCCACGCGGCCGCGGCCCGCGGGCAGCGGCATCGCGCCGGGCGGCGCCACGATCCCCGGCTCGCGGTCGAGCACCTGGAAGATGCGCGCGCCGGAGGCGGTCGCACGCTGCGCCGCGCCGAGCATGTAGCCGAGCGTCCGCATCGGCCCCATCAGCATCAGCACGTAGAGATAGAAGGCGGTGAAGGTGGCGAGCGCGATCGATCCGTCGATCGCGAGGTGCCCACCCACGAGCAGCACCGCCAGCAGGCCGAGCGACGGCAGGAAGCCGATCAGCGGTGCGTAGAGCGCCTGCAGGCGCGTCGTGTACATCGCCTGGTCGAAGACGCGGTCGGTCTGCCGGCGGAAGCGCGCCGCCTGCAGCTCCTCGCGCGCGAACGCCTTCACGACGCGCACGCCGGAGACGTTCTCCTCGGCGACGGCGGTCAGCTCGGCGATCCGCTGCTGGACCTCCTGCATCGCGGGGCGCGAGCGGCGGCCGTAGCGGAACGCGACGAGCACGACGAACGGGACCGGCGCGAGCGCCAGCAGTGCGAGCGCGGGCTCGAGCACGAACATCGCGACGGCCGCGAGCACGAGCGTGAAGAACGACTGGCCGATGAAGATCAGGCCGTAGCCGAGGAAGAAGCGGACCGCCTGCAGGTCGACCGTCACGCGCGACATCAGCTGGCCCGTCTGCTGGCGGTCGAAGAAGCCGAGCTCGAGCGACTGCAGGTGGGAGTACATGCGCGCGCGCAGGTCGTACTCGACCGCGAGCGAGACGCGCCCGGCGACGAGCCGCCGGCCGACGCTGAGGCCGAGCCGCAGCAGGCCGGCCACGGCGACGAGTGCCGCGAACAACACGAGGCGGTGCTTGTCGTGCGCGGTGATCGCCCCGATCGCCTGGCCGGTCAGCCATGGGATCGCGACGCCGGCGCCCATCGCGGCGGCGGCGAACAGGAACGAGACGATCACGCCGCGGCGGTGGGGGCGCAGGAAGCCGAGGAGGCGCGTGAAGGTCTGCATGCTTCAGAAAGTATAGTAGTGGACGATGGCCGAGCCTCCAGCGCCGCCCGCAGGCATCTGCAACGCCTGCGCCCACCAGCAGCTCGTGCCCAACCGTCGCGGCTCTGTCTTCTCGCTGTGCAGACGCTCGAAGACGGACCCCGCGTTCCCGCGCTACCCGCGGATCCCGGTGGCCGAGTGCCCGGGCTTCGAGCGGCGGCAGGGGGGCGCGCACGAAGGCGCGCCCCCGGACCCCGTCAGAAGGTGACCAGCGGCCACTCGATTCTGGCGATCGTGGCCTGGCCTCTCACGGACGGGTGGAAGTAGTCGTTCGTGGAGACTTCGCCAGCTTCGAATCTGAATTCGTAGCCGGTGCCTCTGTCGTACTGGCACCTTTCGTAGGTCGCGCAGACGTTTCTCAGGACTTCGTTGAATTCCACCTCGCGTCTCTGGACGCGCAGGCGGCGTTCTTCGTCTTCTCTGGATGTCGATTCGGCGTTCCTGAGCATCGACTGGCAGACCCTGAAGAGGCTCCACGTCGAGAGCGCCGTTCTGTTCGTGTGCAGGACGCTCCAGAGGTTGTAGATGTTCGGGATCGAGCCGACCGAGATCCTCGCGCCGGGGAGTCTTTCCCTCAGCGTCCTGATCGCGGATTCGAAGCTCGATCTGAAGCTCGCGACCGACGTCATGTTGCCCTCTTCGGAGGTGCAGACGTCGTTGGCGCCCATCTCGATCGTCAGGTATTCGACGGCCTGGCCGACGGCGGTGGTGACCTGCCCGTTGAGTTCTCCCATCCTCGCGCCGGAGACGGCGTCGTTGTGTAGGTGTTCTCTGATCCCCGCGTTTCTTTCGAGGATGCGCAGGTAGAAGCTGTTGACGGCGGCTTCGGTGCCCGTCGCCCAGGAGTTGGCCGGGCAGTCGGTGAAGGCCGTTCTGCACGTGTTGAACGCGCGCGTGATCGAGTCGCCTGTAGCCGCCATCGAGTTGGGAAAGACGGCGAGCGCCGCCGAGCTGGCGAGCGCGACGAGACAGAGTGCTGCGGCGACGGCAGCGAGCAGCCGGCGTATGCCGGACATGACAGTTCCCCCTTGGTCGTGCCGGCGGCCCCCTGCCGACCGGCTCGCCGCTCACAATGACGGAGCGGCGAGCCGGGGGTCAACCGGCGGCGGGGACGCGGGTCAGGCTGTCGTCACCGTGCGAGAGGGCTCCAGCGCCACTGCGAGCACCTCGTCGACCGACATCGCGAAGTGGAACGTCATCTGCTCGCGCACGTCGGCGGGCACGTCGTCGAGGTCGCCGCGGTTGCGCTCGGGCAGGATCACGTCCGTGAGCCCGGCGGCGTGGGAGGCAAGCACCTTCTGCTTTACCCCGCCGATCGGCAGCACGCGGCCCTGCAGCGTGACCTCGCCGGTCATGCCGACCGTGTGCTTGACCGGGCGGCCGCTCAGCAGCGACGCCAGCGCGGTGACCATCGTGACGCCGGCGCTCGGGCCGTCCTTCGGGATCGCGCCCGCCGGGACGTGCACGTGGAACTCGCCGTCGGTCGCCTCGGGCTGGATGCCCAGCTCCTCGGCGTGCCCGCGCACGTAGGAGAGCGCGATCCGCGCCGACTCCTTCATCACGTCGCCGAGCTGGCCGGTCAGCACGAGCGCGTCCTTGCGCTCGCCCGGCATCCGGACGGCCTCGACGAACAGCACGTCGCCGCCGGCGCCCGTCACCGCCAGGCCGGTCGCGACGCCCGGCACCGCCGTGCGGATCGCGGCCTCCTGGAAGTGCTTCTGCCGGCCCAGCGCCTCGCGCAGGGCGTCGACGTCGATCTCCACGGGCGCGGTCGCCGTGCCCGCCGCGATCTTCGTCGCCGTCTTGCGCAGCAGCGTGCCGAGCTCGCGCTCGAGCTGGCGGACGCCGGCCTCGCGCGTGTACTCGGTGACCACCGTCTGGAGCAGCTCGTCGGAGATCGTCGCCTCCTCGGGCTCGAGCCCGTTGCGCTCCAGCTGGCGCGGCCACAGGTAGTCGCGCGCGATCGCTGTCTTCTCGGCCGTTGTGTAGCCGTCGAAGCGGATCACCTCCATGCGGTCCAGCAGCGGGCCGGGGATCGTCTCGGCGACGTTCGCCGTAGCGATGAACAGCACGTTCGACAGATCCAGCTCGACGTCGAGGTAGTGGTCGCGGAACGAGTGGTTCTGCGCGGGGTCCAAGACCTCCAGCAGTGCCGCGCTCGGGTCCCCGCGCCAGTCAGCGCCGACCTTGTCGACCTCGTCGAGCATGATCACCGGGTTCATCGTGCCGGCGTCGCGCAGCGCGCGGACCAGCCGCCCGGGCAGCGCGCCGATGTACGTGCGCCGGTGCCCGCGAATCTCCGCCTCGTCGCGCACGCCGCCGAGCGACATGCGCACGAACTCGCGCCCGGTCGCCCGCGCGATCGACTCGCCGATCGACGTCTTGCCGGTGCCCGGGGGGCCCAGGAGGGTCAGGATGACGCCGCTGCGCTTGTCGTCGGGCACGCCGCGATCCGCGCGCAGCTTGCGCACGGCGAGGTACTCGGTGATGCGCTCCTTGACGTCCTCGAGGCCCGCGTGGTCGGCGTCGAGCACCTCGCGCGCGTGCGTCGGATCGAGCTTCTCCTCCGAGCGTCTCGACCACGGCACGGCGATCAGCCAGTCGAGGTAGGAGCGGATCATCGACGCCTCGCCCGACTGCTCGCCCATGCGCTCGAGCCGGCCCAGCTCCTTCTCGGCCTGCGCTCTGACGTCGTCGGGCATGCCAGCCTCGGCGATCTTCGCGCGGTACTCCTCGACGACGGACGCGTCGTCCTCGCCCAGCTCCTTGCGGATCGAGTCCATCTGTCTGCGCAGGAAGTAGTCGCGCTGCTGCTGCTCGGCGCCGGACTCGACGTCCTCGCGGATGCGCTTGCGCACCTGCAGCTCGGCGAGCCGCTCGCGCTGCAGCTTGACGGCCAGCTCGAGCCGCTCGGTCACGTCGAGCGTCGCCAGCAGCTCGACCTTCTGCTCGAACGAGATGTCGGGGGAGTAGCCCGCGGTGTCGGCGAGCGTGCCCGGCTCGCTGATCGCGCGCACGAAGGACTGGATGCGGCCGTCGTCGCCGCGCAGCTCGAGCAGCTCCTCGACGAGGGCGCGGTACTCGCGCTCCAGCTCGCGCGTCTTGCCGTCGACCGGCTCGGCGTCCGGGTGGTCCTCGACCTCGACGTACAGCTTGCCGTCGGGGGCGGTGTGGGCCGCGCCGGCGACGCCGCGGTGCAGGCCGGCCAGCACGACGGCGTGGCCGCCGCCCGGCAGGCGCACGTGCTCGGCGACGTCGGCGACGGTGCCGACGTTGGCGAACTCGTTCTCGTGGCGCGGCACGAGCAGGACGCGCTGCTCGTCGCCGACGTCGACCGTCAGCGTGAGGTTCATCGTCGGGAAGACGACGACGTCCTCGAGGGGAACCAGCAGGAGTCTGCTCATGGATTCGCTTTCGTGTCGGGCTCGTTGCGCAAAGCGGAAGGCGATCCGCTCCGTGTCTTGGGCTGAGTATAGGCACAGGAGCAGATCTAAGTGGGAGGCCATCATATTTCGATCGTTGCAGCGCGGTTTGCCGGATCTGCGAAGATGCGCGGATGAGCGATCGCGAGCAGACGCAGGGGGCGATCCCGCCCGAGCCGAACGCCTCCGACGAGCCGCACGACGTGCTCGCCGCCGAGCAGTTCGCGATGCCCGCGCCGGAAGCCGCCTGGCACGCCCGCCCGGTGGAGCTGCCGCCCGAGCCGAACGGCTCGGAGGAGCCGCACGACGTGCTGGCAGCGGAGGCGTTCGCGATGCCGGCGCCGCCGCCGCATGTCGCGTTCGCGTCGGCGCCCGATCCGTCGCGGCGCCCCTCGCGCCGTCACGTCACGGCCGTCGCCGCCGGCATCGGGACCGCCGTCGCGGCCCTCCTGCACCGCCGCCGACGTCGCCGCGGCTGAGCATGCTGGAGGTCGAGCCGCCGCTCCTGCACTGGTACGCGGAGGAGCGCGCGCGGCTGGGCGCCGACGTCTTCGACGTCCACACGCACGTCGGCCAGCACGACCCGGACACGATGCGCTGCTCGCCGGAGGAGCTGCTCGCGGCGCTCGAGCAGGCGGACGCGCGCGCGGCCGTTTTCCCTTTGCAGGAGCCGGGCGGCTATCGCAGACCGAACGCGGCTGTGATCGCGGCGGCGCAGGCCTCCGGCGGCCGGCTCGTCCCGTTCGCACGGCTCGACCCGCGCGACGACCCGGCGGGGGAGGCGCTCCGCTCGCTCGACGCCGGCGCGCGCGGGCTCAAGCTCCACCCGCGTGGCGACAGCCACGCGCTCGACGACCCGCTGCTCGCTCCGGTGTGGGAGCTCGCACACGAGCGCCACCTGCCGGTCGTGATCCACGCCGGCCGCGGGATCCCCGCGCTCGGCGAGCACGCGGTCGAGATCTGCACGCGCTGGCCGGGTGCGCGGCTGGTGCTCGCGCACGCCGCGATCAGCGACCTCGCGTGGATCGGGCGCCGCGCGCGCGAGCTGCCGAACCTGATGTTCGACACGTCGTGGTGGGCGCCGAGCGACCTGCTCGCGCTGTTCGCGACCGTCCCGCCGGGGCAGATCCTGTTCGCGAGCGACGCGCCCTACGGTCGCATCCCGACCGGTGCGCTGCAGACGCTGCGGATCGGGCGCCAGGCCGGCCTGTCGGACGAGCAGCTGCGGCTGGTGCTCGGCGGCCAGCTCGCGCGCCTGCTCGACGGCGAGGAGCCGCTGGACGTTGGTCCCCCGCCGGCCGGCGAGCGGATCTCGGTCGACGTGCTGCTCGACCGCGTCGCGACGTTCCTGACGGGCGCCTTCGCGCAGATCGTGCGCGGGCAGGACGGGGACGAGATGCTCGCGCTCGCGCGCCTCGCCTGCGCGGTGCCCGCCGATGCGCCCCAGACCGCGCACTGCCGGCTGATCGTCGAGCTGATGGACGCCGCCGATCGCCTGCGCGACGCCCCGACTCCGAGCCGCCTGCTGCGCGGCGGCCTGCCGCAGCTCGTGCTGGCGCTGAACGTGGCGCGGACGCCGGACGTGGAGGTGTGAGCCCCCGCCCGCCCGGCGCGCCCAGCCCTGCCATTCTCGAGGAGGAGAGACCCGAGGAGTCTTGACCGGGCGCGCCGGGTGGGAGTTGGTGGCCGCTCAGCCGCGGTCTGCGGCGGGCTTCGCGGGCTGGGCGTCGGCGGCAGCGCTGCCCGCGCCGCGCGGAGCCGGAGCGATTCGCTCCATGCTCCAGCGCGACGCGGGAGTCGCGTCCTGCCCCCGATGCCGCAGCAACACGTAGCGGCGAATTGGTGAAGTGCTCTGCATGGACAGGATGGTCGGCGATCGGCGGCCGGCTTCCCTGGGCCCGGAGTCGAGGATTTGCCACCGCCCGGTGCTCCATCTGGCTGATCGCGGCGCATGGGGCGGCTCGCCAGCGGGAAGGGTGAGGAGCGTCGACCCGGACTTACGAACTAGACACGAGAGGGGACCGCGATGGTTGCGTTGATCGTCCTGCTGCTCCTGCTGCTTCTGCTCGGCGGCCTCGGCTTCGCCGCGCACATCCTGTGGTACGTGCTGATCGCGGCCGTGATCCTGTGGCTGATCGGCTTCTTCCTGGGGGGCGCCGCCGACGCGGGCGGGCGCCGCGGCTGGTACCGCTGGTGACGTGAGCTGACGTGACCTGACCGGGGGCGCGTGCGGGACGCGCCCACGTCAGTCGCGCTCGTGCGCGTGCGAGCGCCTGACGGCGTCGTCCACGGCGCGCACGACTGGCTCCTGCTCGACCGCGACGGCGCAGAACGCCTCGACGACGGCGGGGTCAAACTGGGTGCCCGCGCAGCGGCGCAGCTCCGCGAGCGCGTCCTCGGGCGCGAGCGTGCGCTGATACGGGCGCGGCGACGTCATCGCGTGGTAGGCGTCGCAGACGCTGACGATCCGCGCGCCCAGCGGGATCTGCTCGCCGGCGAGGCGGTCGGGGTAGCCCTCGCCGTCCCAGCGCTCGTGGCTCGCGCGCACGATCGCGGCGACCGGCCGCATCGCCGGCGCGGCGCCGAGGATGCGGTCGCCGATGACCGTGTGCTGGCGCATCAGCTCCCACTCGCCCGCGTCGAGCGGGTCGGGCTTGTGGAGGATCTCGTCGGGGATCGCGATCTTGCCGACGTCGTGCAGCTCGGCCGCGCGGGCGACCTCGTCGAGCTGCTCGGCGCTCAGCGCGAGGCGTCTGCCGACCGCGGCGGCGAGCGCCGCTACGCCGCGCAGGTGGCGGTGCAGCTCGGGCTCGCGCTCGCGCAGCGCCTGCAGCAGCACGTCGCGCGTCTGCCGGCGGCTGGACGTGCGCGTGTCGCCCTTGGCGGCGTACATGCGCTGGTCGGCGAGCTGCAGCGCGTGCGTGGCGTTGTCGGCCTCGTCGGGGAGCGTCACCGCGCCGCAGGAGGCGCCGACGCGGAAGCCCTCGCCCTGCTCCTGGAGCGCGGCGCCGCAGACGACCATGCGCGGGTCGTCCGCCGTCAGGTGCCCGTCGAGCAGCACGCAGAACTCGTCGCCGCCGAGGCGGTACGCGCGCCCGTGGCCCATGACCGCCGCGGCGAGGCGGCCGGCGAGCCGGTCGAGCAGCATGTCGCCGGCGGCATGGCCGAAGCTGTCGTTGTAGCCCTTGAAGCCGTCGAGGTCGAAGAACGCGAACGTCGCGGGACGCGCGCGTCCGTGCGGGTGCGCGTCGTCGGTCCCGAGCGCGCGCTCGAGGTCCAGCATCAGGCGGCGGCGGTTGGGCAGGCCGGTCAGCCCGTCGGTCAGCGACTCGGTGCGCGTCACGCGCAGCAGCGCCGTGTTGTCGCCGAACGTGATCCCGGCGCGCACGATCGCGACCAGCAGCGCCGCGGTCGCCAGCAGCGCGGCGGCGTCGGAGATCGGCACGAAGTGGTCGTAGGCGAGCAGGCCGAGCGCGAGCGCCGCGAACGCGCTCGGGTAGACGAACGTCTGGCGCCCGTATCCGGATCTCGCGCGCGCGGCGCGCCACGGCTGCCAGGCGGCCCAGCCGCAGCACAGCACCGCGGCCGGCCACAGCGCGTCGACGATCGAGCCGTCGGTGTAGCTGCCGACGGCGCTCTGGTAGACGTAGAGCGTGTCGGCGACCGCCGACAGCGCGACGCCGAAGCCGAACAGCGCCCAGCCGCGGCCAGGACGCCACGCCTGCGTCGCGAATGCCATCAGCGCGAAGCCGACGACCACGAGGTCGCCGATCGGATAGGCGAGGTTGATCGTGAGCTGGCCGGCGTTGCCATCCGTGGCGCCGACGATCGGGTTGAACGCGAGCGCGACGACGAGCGCGGCGACGGTCAACGCGGCCAGCAGCCCGTCGACCCACATGCGCGCGGCGACGCGCTCGCGTCCGGCCGAGGCCAGCAGCGCCATCCCCGCGCAGCAGAGCGGGTAGAAGAGCAGGTACGGGACGTCGGTCAGCGCGCCGTTGGCGGAGCCGGGGACGACGACCCAGAGTGTGTCGCCCGCGAGCCAGAAGGCGAACGCGGCGGTGATGCACCACCAGGCGACGCGCTGCTCGCGCACGAGCACGGCGCGCGCGCCGCACAAGAGCACGCCCGCAAGCTCGATCGCCAGGTACAGGTCGTTGGCGAAGAAGCCGTCGAGTCCGGGGCCGCCGAACGAGGCGAACGAGTGGACCAGCTCAGCGCACAGCGCGACGGCGGTCACGGCGAAGAGGATCCTTCGCGCGAGCAGCCCTTTCGATGTCACCTGCGTACGGCTCCTTCAGGGGGGTCACCGTCTTATCGGTCGGTCCGCGCGTTCGCTTGACCGCTGGACGGTGCCGCTCGCCCCGTCCTGGCGCGCCGGCGCGCGCGGGCTGGCGTCGGGCAGCAGCAGCAGCGCCCCGAGCAGGAAGCAGAGCGCGCCGGCGGCCGTCCCGCCGTTCGCGATCGCGGCGCTGACGGGCTCGTCCGTCGACGGCTGGATCAGCGACGCGAGCGCGGCGACGCCGAAGGCGATCGAGCCGAGCAGGTTGAGCGCGTTGACCCACCAGCCGCGCGAATGCGGTCTGAAGGCGAGCCAGGCGCGCGAGCCGTTGGCGAACGCCAGCGCGCTCGCGACGAGGAAGCAGGCGGAGCCGATCGCGTCGGGTGTGAAGACACGCAGGTTCGTCTGCATCGTCGTGAGGCTCGTGTTCATCGCGGCGTAGGTGTTGACGTTGAACAGCACGGTGCCGGCGAGCTGGACCAGCGTTGCGAGCGCGTCGACGTGCGCGTGCGGCCAGTTGGCCGGGTGCACGAGCCGCAGGCGGCCGCCGTCGCGCAGCGTCGACCCGCTCGCGGCGCGAACCGCGAGCCAGTGCTGCAGGTAGGCGGCGCTGGTGAAGAAGATCGAGCCGGCGAAGAACGTCACGCCGATGCCGGGCCGCGTGACCGAGGACCACATCGAGGCGAGCGCCGCCAGCAGGAAGCAGCTCGACCCGATCGCGAACAGCACGGCGATCCACCACAGCGGGGTGCGGTCCCAGCGCGCGCGCCGGCGCGCGACCGCGCCGCCGCCGCCGCTGGCGACGCGCGTCGCGAGGTGCTCGTGGTGCCCGTGCGCGCGGGAGGGCGCGGTCATCCGCCGGGATCCTCGCAGCCGCGGGTCGGCGCGTGACAGGGCAACCGTGATCCTGTACGCTTGTAAGCTATGACGAACACTACCGACGACGCTCGGCGGGAGTGGGACGCGCCCGCCTACGACACCCTCAACGCGCCCATGAACGAGCGCGGCAACGACGCCGTCGCGCGCTTGGAGCTGCGCGGCGGTGAGACGGTCCTCGACGCCGGCTGCGGTACCGGCCAGGTCACCGCGACGCTGCTGGAGCGCCTGCCGCGCGGACACGTAGTCGCTCTGGACGGGTCGCGCCAGATGCTCGACGCCGCGCACGAGCGCTTCGCAGGCGACGTGCGCGTGTCGTTCGTGCAGGCCGACCTCGCGCTGCCGCTGCCCTTGGAGGAGCCGGTCGACGCGATCGTCTCGACCTCGACGTTCCACTGGGTGCGCGACCACGACGCGCTCTTCCGCCACCTCGCCGCGGTGCTGCGGCCGGGCGGGCAGCTCGTCGTCGACTGCGGCGGCGAGGGCAACATAGCGGCGGTGCTGGAGCTGCTGCGCGAGCTGGGGCACACGGAGCACCCGTGGAACTACGCCGGCATCGAGGAGACCGAGGAGCAGTTGCGCGCGGCCGGCTTCGGCGAGCTGGACGTACGGCTCGTGCCGCGCGTGTCGCGCTTCGGCTCGACCGAGGAGCTGGAGCGCCTGTTCACGACCGTCGCGCTGCGCACGTTCGTGGCGGACCTCGGGCCGGTCGACGGGCCGGCGCTCGTGCACGAGGTCGCGACGCGGCTTCCCGCTCCGGAGCTGCACTGGGTGCGGCTGGAGATCGTGGCGCGGCTCAGCGACGCGGGCGCGGCGAGCTGAGGGCCAGCGTCGCGCGCTCCTCGTAGGGGACCGCGCCGATGACCGTGGCGGTGGCGCTCGCGTTCGCGAGCGCGCGCCGCACGATCAGGCCGGTGCGCGGCAGGGCCCAAGTGAAGGTCGTGCCGGCGCCGGTCGTCTCGCCGCTGACGCGGGTCGCCGTGCGCAGCAGGATCGTGGGCGTGCGGCGGCCGCCGAGCGCGATCGTGCGTGGGCCGAGGACGACGCTGCTGTCGGCGGTCGTGGTGCCTCTGATCGCGCAGCGGCTGCTCCACGTCGCGCCGGTGGCGAGTCGCGCGGGCAGGTAGGTCGACGCGGGCGTGCACGTGTACGTGCGGCGGTCGAGGTGACCGGCGAACTCGTGGCTCTCGGTCTGGGTGAGCAGGCGCCAGCCGCCGTCCTTGCGCGAACACGCGAACACGGAGTCTTCGCGCGTCGCAAGCACGTCCCAGCGGGTCCGCACGCAGCCGGCCGGCGTGGCGGTGACGGTGATCGTCGTGCGCGCGGGGTACGTGTGACGGCGCGTGCCGAGCGCGTGGCTGACCTCGAAGCCCGTTGTCGCGTAGACGTAGACGCCCGGCTCCGGAGCGCGGCCGCTCAGCGCCGGTGGCAGCGTGCGGACGGTCGCTGGCTGGGCGCGGAAGCGGTCGACCGCTTGGGTGACGGAGGCGGGTGTCGCGGATTCGCGCGTCGCGATGCGGAAGGCGGCGTAGGCGGCGAACGGGAGGGTAGCCGCGGCGAGGGCGATCGACAGCCAGGAGCGACGGGAGGGCGTCCGGCGTCCGGTTCGCACCGGAGGACGGTATCGCTCGGAGGGGTGGGCGTGGCAAACGAAGAGGAGAGTAATGTAATTCACTTGACGATAGAGGGCTATCTATGGTACTCTTCTTCGCTCATTGAGCACGAGGGTGCTTGTATAAAGTCCCCGATGACGGGGAAGAAAGGAAAGGCGTTATGCCAAGTCTAAAGCTGAAGGCCAGTATCGATCTCCGAGTTAATAATAAAGAGGGCAAGTGTCTAGGAAAGTCACTAAAAGATGTACTACTCATCCTAGGCGTGTTCGTCCTCTCCGGAGGGCCCTTGCTCTCGGTGCCGGGGCAGCACACGACATCGCGGCACGTTCCGGAAAGCACTCCGGCACTCTACGCGCGGGCTGCTTAGGCCTACGCTTTCGGGGAGTGCTCGCACCCGCTCGCCCGGCAGCGTCGCTGCGCGCGTCACCAGCTCCGCCGTCAGCAGGGCGCTCAAGAGCTGCACGAGCAGCAGTGTCAGCAGCACGGTGAGCTGCACGCGCGCGGCGGTCGCGGGGGAGGCGCCGCCGAGCACGAGGCCGACGAACGTGCCCGGCAGCGTGACGAGCCCGGCGCTGCGCGTCTGGTCGATCAGCGGCACGAGCGCGGCGGAGATCGCGCGGCGCGAGAGCGGGGCGACCGCGTCGCGCGCGCGATCGCCGAGCGCGAGGCGCGCCTCGATCTCGTCGATCCCGTCGGAGAGTCCCTCGACGAGGCGGCGGCCGGTGAGCGTCGTCGCGAGCATCGCGCCGCCGATCAGGATCCCCGCCGTCGGGATCGTCGCGCGCGGCGTCGCGGTGAAGGCTCCGACCGCCAGCAGCGCGCCGGTCGCGCCGAGCGCCGGCAGCGCGATCGCCCCGACCGCGATCCGCCGCGAGCCCGGCAGCGCGCGCATGCGCGATCCGGCCGTGAGTGACGCCGTCAGCACCATCACGGCGACGAACGCGATCGCCAGCGCCGGAACGCGGAAGACGAGCGCGATCAGCAGCCCGACGAGCGCGAGCTGCGCGGCGGCGCGCACGGCCGCGATCAGGAGCGAGCGGCTGAGGCCGAGCCGCTGGCGGTAGGCGAGCCAGGCTGCGGCGAGCGCGAACGCGGCGCTGGCGAGGATCTGCGTGAGCGGCTGGCTCATGCGGGCGGCTCGGAGGTGAGCAGCTCGGCGGCGGTCCCGACGACGGCGGCGCCGTCGCGCAGCGCGACGACGCGGTTGGCGATCTCCGCGGCGAACGGGAGATCGTGCGTGGCGACGACGACGCCGAGGCCGGCTTGCGCGAGCGCGGTGAGCGTCGCGCCGACGTGGCGCGCGACGGTCGCGTCGAGCGCGGCGGTCGGCTCGTCGAGCAGCAGCAGCTCCGGCGCGCGCGTGAGTGCCCGCGCGAGCGCGACGCGCGCCCGCTCCCCGCCCGACAGCTCGGCGGCGGGGCGGTCGATGAAGCCGGCGTCGAGGCCGGCATCGGCGAGCGCTTGCACGAGGCGCGGCTCGTCCGCGGTCGCGGCAGGGTCGAGCCCGTACGCGAGGTTCTCGCGCACGCTCCCCGGCAGCATCACCGGCGTCTGTCCGACCAGCCCGGCGCGCCGCCGCAGCGCGCACGGCTCCAGCTCCGCCGTGTCCTCGCCGTCGAGCAGCACCGTCCCGGCCTGCGGCACGAGCAGCCGGTTGAGGCAGCGCAGCAGCGTGCTCTTGCCGGCGCCGGACGGAGCTACGAGCGCGGTCACGGTGCCCTTCGGGGCGTCGAACGAGACGTCCCGCAGCACGACCCGCTGGCCGCGCGCGAGGTGCAGGCCGCGCACGGCGAATCCGTCGATGCGGGCGGCGGTCGCTGCGCTCACCGCCCGTACGCTAGACCCGCGGGCGGCTATGCGCTCACGGTCGCCGCGCGCTCGTGTTCGACGTGCGAGCCGCTGCGGCCCTTGACGACGCGCAGGCGGGCGGGGATGCGCTGCCGCAGCTCGGCGACGTGGGAGACGATCCCGACGGTGCGGCCGCCCTCGCGCAGGGCGTCGAGCACGTCGAGCACCTCGTCGAGCGTGCGCTCGTCGAGCGAGCCGAAGCCCTCGTCGACGAACAGCGTCTCGAGCCGGCTGCCGCCCGCCTCGGCGGCGACGACGTCGGCGAGGCCGAGCGCGAGCGCGAGGCTGGCGAGGAACGTCTCGCCGCCGGAGAGCGTGGACGGCGGGCGCTGTTGGCCGGTCCAGCCGTCGATCACGCGCAGCTCGAGACCGGCGCGCCGCTCTCCGCGCGCGCGCTCGTCGGTGTGGACGAGCTGGTAGCGGCCGTTCGACATCCGCTCGAGGCGGATCGTCGCGGCCGCCGCGACCTCCTCCAGCCGGGCCGCGAGCACGTACGCGGACAGGCGCATGTGCAGGCGGTTGCTCGCGGCGGTGCCGTCGACCAGGCCGGCCAGCTCCTTGATCGTCTGCGCGCGCTCGGCGACGGGTGCGAGCTCTGCGAGGGCGTCATCGAGGTGCGCGGCGAGGCGCTTGAGGGCGGTGAGGCGCTGGTCGGCGAGGGCGTGGCGGCTGGTGGTGGCCTCGTCGTTCTGGGTTGCCGTGGCGGCTTGGGCTTCGAGGGCGGGGAGATCGGGGGTGGCCGTGTCGGCGGCTGCGCGCAGCTCCGGGTCCTCGACGCGTGCGCGGCGCTCGGCGAGGCCGGTGTCGTAGGCCTCGATGCGTGCGGCCAGGTGGCTTTGGGCGTCGTCGTCGAGCAGCGCGGCGCACGCGGTGGCCGCGTCGGCGAAGCCCGCCTCGCGCGCGGCGGCCGTCTGCTCGGCGGCGTCCGCCTCGGCGCGCAGCGTGGCGGCGCGGTCCGCGACTGACGGTGCGTCACCGCGCGCCTCCTCGACACGTGCGCGGTCGGCCGCGAGCGCCGCGCCGCGCTCGGCGTGCTTTGCGCGGGCGGTCGCCTCGGCCTGGACGGCCTCGCGCTGGGTCCGCTCGTGGTCGGCGGCTCGGGCTGCGAGGGAGGCGAGCGCCTGTTCGGCGGCGGGGAGACCGTCGGCCGTCGCGCGTGCGGTTGTGAGCTCGGCGTCGAGTCGCTGCGCCTCCGCCGCGAGCGCGTCAGACGGCTGCTCGCCGGCGATGGCGTGGGCGGCGGCGAGGGCGGCCTCAAGGTTCGCGACTGCCTGCTCGGCTGTGGCGCGCTGCGCGGCGGCGGCCTCGTGCGTGAGCTGCGCCTCCTGCTCGCGCTCGGCGAGCGGGGCGGGCGGGGCCGCCGGCTCGGCGTGCGCGAGCGCCGGGTGGTCGGTCGAACCGCACACGCTGCAGGGATCGCCGGGCCGGAGGCCGGCCGCCAGCTCGGCGGCCATGCCGGCGAGGCGCTGCTCGCGCAGGTCGAGCCAGGTGGCGTGGGCCTGCTGCTCGGCGTCGGTGGCTTGGCGCCGACGGTCGTGCGCTGTCGCCAGCTCGGAGGTGAGCTGGTCGCGCTCCGCCGCGCGGTCAGCTCTCGTGCGCGCGCTCGTGGCCTCGGCCTGGAGGCGCTCGGCGCGCTCGCTCGCCGCGCGCGCGGCGGTCACGGTGGCATCGAGGGAGGTGCGCTCGTGGGCGGCGGCTTCGAGGGCTGCAGCCGACGCTTGGGCCCGGGCCGCCGCCTCGTTCGCCTGCTCCGCGATCGCCGCCAGCTCGGCGTCGGCGGCCGTCAGCCGCGTTTCGACCGCCACCAGCGCGTCGAGCGCGCCGGCCTCGCCGCGGGCGTCGGCCGCCCGCGCGCGCAGCTCGGCGGGAGAGGTGTGTGCGTTGGGGTCGGTATCCGCGACCCCAACGCACACAGCTCCTGTGAGGAGCGCTGCGAGCGGGGCGGCGCGGCGGGCGGCGGCGAGCTGGGATTCGGCGGCGTCGCGGGCGGGGCGGCGCTCTTCCCAAGCGGCCAGCTCGGCTCGGGCCGTGGCGTGGCGTGTGCGGCGCTCGGCCAGCTCGCGGGCGGCCGCGAGCGCCGCGTCGGCGGCCGCGCGTGCGGCGCCCGCGGCGGTGCGGGCGCCGGCGGCGCCCACCAGCTCGGCCTCGGCGCGGACGCCGAGGCCGGCGGTCCACTCGGCGGACAGGTCGAGATCGTCGGGGGCGGCCTCGCCGGAGACCTCGGCGACCTTCGCCAGCAGCTCGCGCACCGCCTGCGAGGCCGACTGCAGCTCGGCCCACGCCGCCTTGCGGCGGTCGTTGAGCCAGTGCTCGACGCGCGTGAAGCGGTCGGTGCCGAAGAGGCGTTCCAGCACCGCCTGGCGCTCGCCGCTGTCGGCGCGCAGGAAGGTCGCGAACTCGCCCTGGGGAAGCAGCACGACCTGGCAGAACTGCTCGCAGGACATGCCGAGCAGCGGGTCCAGCTCGTGGCGCGCCTCGTCAGGGCGGGCGGCGAGCACGGCCCACTCGCCGGACACGGGATCGACCTCCTGGACCGTGCAGGCGTGGCCTTCTCTCGTGGTCCCCTCGCCGCGCAGCTTCGGTCGCTCCTGCGCGGGGCTGCGGACGATCCGCAGCTGCCGCTCGCGCAGCGTCACCTCCAGCTCGACCTCGGTGCGCACGCTGGCGTCCGCATGGTCCGACCGCAACCGCGCATCGCGGGCCCGCGCGCCCGGGACCTGGCCGTAGAGCGCGAAGCAGACCGCGTCGAGCAGCGTCGTCTTGCCGGCGCCCGTGTCGCCGTGCAGCAGGAACAGCCCCGACTCCCCGAGGGCGTCGAAGTCGACCTCCTCGCTGCCTGCGAACGCCTGGAAGGCGGTCAGGCGCAGGCGGTGCAGGCGCACGGCTAGGCCGCGAGCTCGGCCACCCGCCGCGCCGTCAGCGCGTCGCGCAGCAATGCCAGCTCGTCGTCGCCGGCCGCGCGACCGCGCGTGTCGGCGACGAAGCGCTGCACCAGCTCGTTGTCGTCCAGGCCACGCAGACGCTGGTAGGAGTCCTCCGGCCGCGCGCCCGCACCCTGCGGGTCGAACGCCAAGGCGACCGCGTGCGGGAAGCGGCGGCGCAGGCGCTCCATCGCGTCGGCCGGGCGGACCGGGTCGGTCAGCGTCGCCTGCACCCATGCGTCCACGTGCGCGGCCAGCCGCGGGTCGGCGAGCAGCTCGTCGAGCGTGCCGCGCAGGTTCGCGAGCGCGCGCGGGACCGGCGTCGCCAGCAGCTCCACGAGCGGCAGCGCCCCGGCCGTCACCTCCACGAGCGCGACCGACTTCGCCTGGCCGGCTTCTGAGAAGGAGAAGGCGAGCGGCGAGCCTGAGTACCGGCCCAGGCCGCCGCCGACGACTTGCGGCCCGTGCAGATGGCCGAGCGCGACGTAGTCGATCCCGTCGAACACCCACGCCGGCACGTTCGCGGCGCCGCCGACCGCAAGGTCGCGTTCGCTCTCCGACGGCATCCCGCCCGCGACGAACGCGTGAGCCGTCGCGACGACCGGGCCCGATCGCGCCGCGGCGTCAGCCCGAACGCGCTCCATCGCCGCCGACATCGCCGCCGCATGCGACCGCTCCTCGATGCCCAGCGGTTCGCGCACCAGGTCCGGCTCGAGGTAGGGGACGGCGTAGACCCAGCCGTCGCCCAGCGGCACGGGGTCCGCGACCGACAGCGGGTCGGTGCGAACGTGCACGCCGGCGCGCGCGAGCAGCTCTGCGCCGAAGCCCAGCCGCGCGGCCGAGTCGTGGTTGCCGGAGATCGCCACCACCGGTGCGTGCTCCGACAGCCGCGTCAACGCCTCGCCCGCCAGCCGCACGGCGTCGACGGGCGGCAGCGCCCGGTCGTAGAGGTCCCCGGCGATCAGCACGCCGTCGACCTCGGAAGTACGTGCGACCTCCACGACGAAGTCGACGAACGCCGCCTGCGCGCTCAGCAGGTCCTCGCCGTGGAAGGCGCGGCCGAGATGCCAGTCGGCGGTGTGGAGCAGGCGCATGACCTCAGAGGGTGCTCCCCGGCCCGGACGGATTGCGCGATCCTTCACGGGCATGCGGCGTCCTCATCGCCTGCTCGGCCGCCTCGCGACCGTCGTCCTGATCGACGCCGGCGCGCTG
>Ga0265326_10000005_pt1 | contig 257124 bp, 250 predicted proteins | sample 41424metaG_FD_192439 | JGI IMG/M metagenome (GOLD analysis project Ga0265326, IMG submission 192439) | Rhizosphere microbial communities from Carex aquatilis grown in University of Washington, Seatle, WA, United States - 4-14-24 metaG | ecosystem: Host-associated > Plants > Roots >... | reverse complement strand
CCTTCGCATGCGCACACTTCGCGATGTCGTTCTCGAACTGCGCACGTGTGCACGCGTCGTTGATGACGGTCAAACGCGCGTCGATCGTGTTCGGCAAGGTGACACGCACGAATCTGAGGTTCGCGTCACCCTTCGGCATCGTCACCCGCGTCGTCAAAGGCGTCGGCTGACCCAGGCGCGTATGGCCCTTGCCGCCGACCGCGATCGCCATCCTCGGCGCGAAGCCGAGGCTGGCGCACTCCCCGACCTGGAAGGGCGAGGAGACGTTGGCGTCAGCACCCGCCGTGGACTGGACCGTCCCGCCGATCGTCTTCCTCGCACAGCTCGTCGGGTTGAGGAAGAAGTTCGGCTTGTCGACCGACACGCGCACATCGCGCACGTCGAGCGGGATCCCCTGCAGGATCGTGGGGAACGGATCGCTGACGACTCTCACCGACGCGTCGTGCTTGTCGATCGCGATCGCCGCCCGCACCACCACGTTGCCGAGGTTGAACGGCCCGGCCACCGCCGGCACGACGATCGAGAGCCCGAAGGGCGAGCCCTTATACGGACCGGTCAGGTACGCCCGCCCGTTCGTGATGTAGAACGGATTCGGCCCGGCGCCCGCGCCGACCGTCACGTCGCCGACCTTCGTGCCGTCCGGGCACGTGCCCCGCGTCGCGTCGACCGCGCTGCAGAGGACCGCGTTCGCGATCTTCGCCGTCAACCCACTCGGCATGTTGACCGTGAGGTTGCCGAGCTCCTGGTCGGCGTCGCTGCGCGACAGCGCGAGGTTGAACGTGCTCGTCGCGCCCGCGAGCGGGTGCGTCGTCTCGGCCGTGAAGCTGGGCGAGAACCGCGGCGCCGAGCACCCGCTGTCGACCGTGAACGGCGTGTCCGCGCTCACCGTTCTGTCGTTCCACCCGGTCAGATCGGTATGCGTGAAGTACGTGCCGCACGCGGCGGGCAGCGCCAGCGGCGCACGCGGCCCGCCGTCGAACGTCAGCTGCAAGTCACTGAACGGCGTCTGCGGGTTGTTGTCGAACGTCGTCGTCAGCTGGCCCGTCACCGGATCCGCATCGACTCGGCCGGGGAGCTTGACGACGACGCCGGAGCCCTCGGCCACGACGTAGAGCGCGAGCAGCGTCCCGAACGGGTTGTCGTCCTGGCTCGCCAGGTACACCCCGCCCGTGAGCGGCTGCGACAGCAGCGGCGTGGCGATCGTCACCGACCCGATCTTCGACGCGTCCGGGCAGTCCGGCGAGCTCGCGTCGTCGAGGCGGATCTGCGACGGCGCACACGCCGCCAGCCCGGCCGCCGAGGACGGCGAGATACGCACGCCCTGCGGCAGCGACACGACCGCCTTTCTCAAATCAGACTCGCCGACCTGGGTCGGGTCGTCGCTCTGCGGCAGTCTCAGGTCGAACTGGAACCCGGACGGGCTCCCGGCCTGTGACGTGGCCGGCGTCCCGGTGAATACCGGGTCGAACGGCACGCCGGGGCAGTTCGTCGTACCGGCGGGCGCTCCCCAGCCCTCAGGGGCGGACGGGTAGCCGGGCAGCTCGTGCGTGAACATCGTCTCGGTCACGAAGGCGCCTGGGTTGAACCACGAGTCCACCGTCGCACTCAGCGGCAGCCCAGCGCCGGTCGCCGTGCACGAGGTCGGAAGGCGCAGGAACGGCCGCTGCGCGGTGTTCGTCGGGCAGCTGGGTCCGCCCATCGCCGGCGGATCCTGCCCCTGACACGTGCGTTCTGCGTCGTGGCTCGGAGCAGCCGGGACGCCCCACATCGTCAGCGACGTGCCGATCAGCGAGATTCCCTCTGGGATGTCGTGCGCGGTGACCGTGATGCCGTAATCGCCGCCCGTGCGCAAGTGCGCGTCGAGCGTCACGACCGAGCCGAGCACGTCGAAGCCGAACCGCGCCGGAGCGTTCGGTGGCGGAACCATGTTGTACACGGGGACGGGTCCGAGGAACCAAGGATTGGGGGCGCCGCCCGTGTTCATGCGGATCAGCGTCGTGCCGACCTGCGAGGTCGAAGGACACAGCGGCCGCGACTCGATCCCGATCGAGTTCGCCAGCTCGCTCGCGGTGCACTGATCGACCGCCGTCGGGTTGCCGACCAGTCCCGGCGGCAGGTCGACGGACAGATCCTTGACCGGCTCGAGCGGCCACAACGGCCCCTTCGCAGGATCGGTCCCGGCCGTGAAGTCGAACGAGAACGTCCCGGCGTCAGGATGCACACCCGCCTGCGTCGACGCATTGCCCGCGGCATCGGTGAACTGCGCGTCGAATGCGTTGAGTCCGAACGACGGTGCAGCGTTCGTCACTCTGACGGGATCGACCGTAGTCGGACTGTTCGACGCGCCGCCTCCGCTCGCTCCGAACGCCGTCGTCAGCGTTCCGGACGCCCCGCCGTCGACCGCAACCGTGAGGTCGAGCTCCTCCCAGTCAGAGCTGTTCCCGAAGTTCGGCACGACCAGGCTGTTCGTGCAGCTCACCGTGCTCGCGCCGGCGACCGGAGACGATCCGTCGCCCGCCGTGCACGCAAACGTGCTGAACCCGCCGCTGCCGTCCGGGACGCGCACCGACGCGTCCTGGGCCGTCATCCCGGCCGGAAGCGTTGCCGTCATCACAACGTCGCTGCCGTCCGTCGACTGGTCTCCGACGTTCGTCGCCTGCACCACGTACCCGAGCGTGCCGCCCGGCGCGACCGTCGAATTGGCGATCGCGTCCAGGCGCCACGTCGGCTGCGCGGCAGCTTGCGCTGCCCCAGCCAGCGAGACGAGGAGCGCGAGGGCGACGGCCTTGGCCCAGGGCGCGGTCATGAGCGCCTCCTTTGCTTCTTGGGCTTGGCCTTGGCTCGGTGCGCCCGGCGCCGCGCAGTGTGCACTGCCTTGACGCATCGCTGCTTGCCTCTGACGCGCCGCAGCACCTGACTCTTCGGGCATGCGCTTCTCTTTCTGCGCGCTCTGAGCACCCCGTGCACGTTTCCAGCGCTGCTGAAGTTTGCGCTGCCCTGTGCCGTGTAGGCGCCGATGCTGGGAGCCGGAAGCCCGCGGCACGAATCGGCCTGGCAGGGAACGGCTGCCGGAGGCGGCTCGGGGAAGCCGCCGTCGATGCGTACGTCGTAGATGTCGTAGTTCTGGTCGGTGTCCCAGCCGACGAGTTGCTGGCGGGTGGCGACGAAGACGTTTCTCCCGTCGGCATCTGCGTTGATGAAGTAGGAATCGGACGTGCTGGTCCCGCTTGTGAGCAGCGAGACCGCACCGGTCGCCACGTCGTACTCGTAAGCGTCGTATGTGCCGTTCGTGTCGCTGGGGACGAGTACATCGGGCGAGTTGAAGAACACCTTCGACCCATCCGCCGTCAACGGCGCACTGGTCGGCGAATCAGCGCGTGTGCCTCCCGTCGTGTTGACGCCGACGAAGTCCGTCGCCATCCCGACGGCAGGGGTGCCGCTGGGGTTGCACGAGGCACATCTGACTCTGCCGGTGTCGGTGCTGTAGACGTACAGCTCCCGGCAGCCGAGACCGAGTCCGGTATTGCAGGAGCCATGGTCGTAGCCGGTGAGGCCGTCGCCAGAGATCGTGCTGAACAGCATGACGTGCCCGTCCGCACTCACGCGCGCCTGCCGCGGCCGCAGCACCCACTGGATGCCGGTGGAGAGATCCTCGTACTCCGCAGTCTGGTTCGGCGGAGCTGGTCCGACGCGCGTGAGCTGGCCGTCGTGCCAGAGGTAGATCCAATTCCCGAAGAGCGGACCTCCGGCGATCAGCTCGCCTGTCTGCATGAAGTAGAAGTAATGACCGTCGTCGCTGACGCCGACCTCGCCGAACGCGTTGTCCGTGTTGTCAGCAGGCTCGGAGTCCGGGTCGACGAGCGTCAGGTTGTGCGGATCCGACCCTGGCTTTGTCGCGTCGTACATATAGATCTTCTGATTGTTGTCCGCCGGCGCATCGTCGGTCAGGGCCTGGCTTGTCATGAAGAACACCCGTGCTCCGTCCTTACTCGCATCGAGGAACGTCGCCGGCGCGAAGCTGTCCGGGACCCCCCGCTCGGAGAGGTTCAACTGCTCGGTGAGCGCGTGATCGACCCGCATGAACAGATTGCCGCCCAGAGACGCATTCACTCCGGCGGCACCGAACAGCCCGCCCTGCTGAGAGAGGGTGCCTCCACTGGCATCCGTCGGCTGCGTGAAGAAGATCCGCGAGTGCCCGTCTGACCCATCCGAGACCACGTCTGGCGTCAAGAAGCCCTGATTGGCGCCCTGGCCGGCAAAGGAGGCATCGGCGGCACTGCCATCCGGCAGGATGCCGGCCAGGCGCAGTGTCCCGCGGTCCCACTCGTACAGCCGCTCGCCGCAGGTCAGCGAGAACGGGAACCTGGTCAGGTCACAGAGCGCCGGCTGCGCTGGCGCATCCGCTGTCAGGTTCAGTCGCGACTCGAATGTGACGTCACCCAGATCCGGCGTTCCTCCAGCAAACACCGGCCGCTGACCATTTCGCGAACCCTGATCACCAGAGAGCGGCGGGAGCGGAGCTCTGCTCGCGTCGCACAACGGGCAGCCGGTCACGAGCTCGTAGGAGCCCGCGCCCGACGTGAGGAGATCGCTGCGCCGATACAGGTTTGGCACGCCGGCGACCATCGGGTCATTCGTCAAGGGGGTCTCCCCGAAAAAGATGCCTACGTTCAGATCCGGGGAATAGGGGCCGGTGTAGAGCGGCTCCTGGCCCGAGAGCACGTCCACCAGCGAGAGCGCGCCCTGCACGGGAGTGATACCGTGCGTGACCCAGCCGTTCGACCCTGGATCGGGCGACCTGGAGCGCTCCGCCACATAGTCGGAGGCGACCTCGACACCGCGGGCATCGACGAACCCGGCAAGCGCCGAGTAACCGAGCCCGTTCCCGTCGGCCGCCACACGGGAGCGATCGCTTGTCAGCAATGCGTCAGCGCCGTTCTTGTCCGGCGTCGACACGAGCTCGTACGCTCGGTGATCCGGCAACGCGTCTGCCCCGGCCACGGCGCCCCCAGCGCCCACGACCACCATCACGGCCATTATCGCCACGATGCCTCGTCTCCAACCCGACACCTAAGTCTCCTCTTTTTGGTCTATTGGACCTTTGGCAAAGGTAGCCCCCGACCACATGGACTGTCAAACGCGGTCCTGCTATCGAGAGCCACAACCGGTGCTCACGGAGCCTTTGAGCAGCAATTCGTCTTTGCTCTAGTTTCCGGTGTGCTAGGATAGCCCAGGCTTTGGCTCGCGGCATGTGAGCCGCCGGGCTCAGTCATAGGCCCGGGTCGCCTGCAAAAGCCCCGCGCTAATGCCAGGCACCAGAAAGGGGGTTCTGACGGCATTACGCCGAACGCCCGGGGACCAACCCCGGACGCACAAGCGCCAAGAGCGTGACGTCCGACGGCACACCGGCCGTTTCATGCCCAGCGCTGCTTTCATCGGCTACGCGCCACGCGGGCGCGTAGCCTCACAGACAAAGGACACTTATGCTGCGCATAGGCAAGCTCACGCTGGCCGCACTGACCGCAACCATGCTCCTCGGCCTCGCTGTCAGCAACGCATCGGCAAACCATCTGAGCACCAACGAACTCGGCTTTAGGATAACTTGGGCGAGCCTCGAATTCAGCGAAACCGTCTTCAGGATCGGGATCAGGTGCCCTGTCACGCTCGAAGGCGCCTTCAGCTCGGCGACGATCGCGAAGGTCACCGGCGCCGCAATCGGATCGGTGAACAGAGTCACCGTCAGGAACGAAAGCTGCACGGGTGGCCACGCTACCGCGCTAACCGAAAGGCTCCCCTGGAGGATAACGTACGAGGCGTTCACCGGAACGCTACCGAGGATAACCGGCATCAAGGTCTTACTCATCAGGCCGGCCTTTAGGATCGAAGTCGCGGGAATCATCAACTGTCTATCAGAACCAGCCAGGATCCTCGGGATAATCATAGGTGCCATAGAAGCCGGCGGTGCTTTCAAGCCGGAATCACTCACCCCCGAAAGAGAAGTCAACAGATGCGGTGAAATCAACGGCGTCTTCGGCGGTACCGGCGTCGTCAGCAGGGCTGGCAGCACTGCCAGGACTTTAATCACACTAATATAGCGATACGGGTCTCGCTTACGCGGGCCGCTGCGTTGCAGCGGCCCGCTTCTGCCCGCGGACAACAAATAAGGACTGGCAGGCATGCGTCACGTCAGACTCGCGCTTACCGCGCTGGTCGCAACCGCATTGCTGACAATCGCCGTAAGCGACGCCCCTGCAAACAAGCTCAGTACCAACGAACCAGGGTTTTAGAATAACCTGGACAGCCTCGAATTCAATGAAACGATCTTCAGGATCGGGATCAGGTGCCCTGTCACACTCGAAGGCGCCTTCACCTCTGCGACGATCGCGAAGGTCACCGGCGCCACAATCGGATCCGCGACCAGGGCCACCGTTAGGAACGAAAGCTGCACAGGCGGCCACATCACTATCCTAAGCGAAAAGCTTCCGTGGAGGCTGTCGTACTAGTCATTCACCAGAACGCTACCGAGGATACCCGGCGTTAAGATATTACTCCTCAGGTCCCATTTTAGGATTGAAGTTACGGGGATCGTCAACTGCCTATCAGAACCGACCAGGATTCTCGGCATAATAGTAGGCAGGACAGAACCGGGCGGTGCCTTCAAGCCGGAAACGCTCGCACCGGAAAGCGGAAGTGTTAGGTGCGGGGAAATCAACGAGTTCTTTGGGGGCAGCAGTAACGTCACCAAAGCGGGCAGCACCGAAAGGATCGTAATCACCCTAATATAGCTACGAGCTTTCGCTACTCCGGGTCGCTGCGTCGTAGCGGCCTGCGCATTCCTCTCACTGGCAACCCACCTCAGTACAAAGGCCGGCACGGAACCCGAAGGTCCCGCACCGGCCAGGTGCTACGCGGCGCTGGATCGCGCCGTATGCCAGTTGCTACAGGCCGCTCGCGCTGCGAACGCCCGCGTTGTAGACGACCTTCGGAATCGGCGCGAAGTCGAGCGCCGCGCCGAAGCGCTGCCCTGCGTTGAGGGCGTACTTGATGAAATTGCCGAGCAGGCCGGCCTTCGGCGAGCCGTGCGGCACGATCGCGTACGTGAACGTCGAGATCGGGTACGCGGTCTTGAGGCGCTTGGGCGGGTTGACGATGTGCATCTCGTTGTTCGCCGGGACGCTCTTCACGACCGAAGCGGCCGCCGAGATGTTCGTCAGGTTGGGGAACACGAACTTGCCCGCGGCGTTCTCCACCGCCGCCACCTTGAGGGCGTGGGCGATGATGTAGGACGCCGAGATGTAGCCGATCGAGCCGTTCGTCGAGGAGACGAGCGCGGTCACGCCGTCGTTGCCTCTGCCGCCCACTCCGGTCGGGAAGCTCACCGCGGTGGCGCGGCCGAAGTTCTTTCTCCACTGCGAGCTGACGCTCGAGAGAAAGTCGGTGAAGGCGTACGTGTCGCCCGAACCGTCGCTGCGGAAGACGGGCGTGATGGCCACGCTCGGCAGCTTGACGCCTCTGTTGAGCTTCTTGATGCGCGGGTCGTTCCACGTCTTGATCTGCCCGCGGTAGATCAGGGCGATCACCGGACCCGACAGCTTGACGCTGCGGACGCCGTCGAGGTGGAACGCGATGCCCGTGGCGGTGAGCGCCCAGGGGATCTGCACGCAGTTGTTGCACCCGGCTGCCTGCGCGGGCGTCATCGGAGCGTCAGAGGCGCCGAAGTCGACCGTGCGCGCCGAGATCTGCGCGATGCCGGCGCCGGAGCCGACCGCACCGTACGTCACCGACACGCCGGCACGATGGTTGTAGTCGGTGGCCCAGTACGCCACGAGCGGAGCGACGAGCGTGGAGCCCGCGCCGACGATCGAGCCTGAGGCCATCGCGCTGGAGGCCGGCCCGACCACCGCGCTGGCGACCAGCGCCAGGACGGTGAAGATGAGAATGCGGCTGCGCTTCAAGAGATTCCCTTTCGCCTTGATGGGCGTATCGATGCCCCGTCATTTCGGGTCGAGCCGTAGCGTCACGGTGACGGCGGCTTCCCCTGTTTCCATCTTGTTGCCGGCCTGTGGCAATGCGGTGAACGGAGACAGACCTGGCGGGCGGGCGTCCGTAGGCTCCCGGCCGTGAGCATCACGACCGCCCCATCGGACGCCGCGCGCGCCCGCGCGCGCGCACGAAGACGCCTCCAGCGAAACGACCGCATCGGGGAGCGACTGCTGCGCGCCCTGTGCCTTGCTGCGGCGGCGGTGACGGTCGTCACGATCGTCGCGATCGCCTACCAGGTGATCCACGGCGCGACCGGGGCGATCTCGAAGACCGGCATCGGCTTCCTGCTGCACAGCACGTGGAAGCCGAACTTCGACGTCTTCGGCGCGACCGTGATGCTCTACGGCACGGCCGTCAGCGCGGTGATGGCGCTCGTGCTCGCGCTGCCGATCGGCATCGCGGTCGGCCTCTACCTGAGCCTGCTCGCACCGCGCGGCGTGCGCGGCGTCGTCGGCCCGCTCGTCGAGATGCTGGCGGCGATCCCGAGCGTGATCCTCGGCTTCTGGGGCATCGTCGTCCTCGGTCCCTTCCTGCAGGCGCACGTCGAGCCGTGGCTGCACAAGACGCTCGGCTTCCTGCCGATCTTCGGGCCGCCGGGCACGACCGGCGCCAGCATCTTCACCGCCGGCCTGATCCTCACGATCATGGTCGTGCCGATCATCGCCTCGATCAGCCGCGACCTGTTCCAGACGGTCCCGCGCGATCTGAAGGACGGCGCCGAGGCGCTCGGTGCGACGCGCTGGGAGGTCGTGCGCGGCGTCGTGCTGCCGTCGACCGCCTCGGGGATCGCGGCCGCCGCCTGCCTCGGCCTCGGCCGCGCGCTCGGCGAGGCGATCGCCGTGACGCAGGTGATCGGCGCCGCCACCGCGGTCCACATCAACCTGTTCGGCACCGGCGAGACGCTCGCGAGCCGCATCGCGAACCAGTTCCAGAGCCCGGCGTCGAGACTGCACACCTCCGCGCTCTTCTACCTCGCGGTGCTGCTGCTGATGATCGGCCTCCTCACCAACCTGCTCGCACAGTGGATCGGGCGCCGCTTCGACGTCCGCCGGGTGGTCGCAGCGTGAGTCTCGAGGTCGATCCGACGACGCCGCTCACCGCCTCCGGCAACCTGCGCCGGCGGCAGGTCGTCAACCGGCTCGCCGAGGGCGGGGCGAACGCCGCAGCGCTGCTCGCGGTCGTCGTGCTGGGGATCGTGATCGCGTCCGTCGCGGTGCGCGGCGCCCCCGCGCTGAGCCTCGACTTCCTGATCAAGTCCCCGCCGCGCTTCGGCGGCCCGGGCGGCGGGATCGCGCCGGCGATCATCGGCACGGCCGTGATCGTCCTCACCGCCGCGGTCATCGCCGTGCCGATCGGCGTGCTCGTGGCGATCTTCCTGACCGAGCTCGCCGGCCCGCGCACCGCCGCGGCCGTGCGGCTCGCGCTCGACCTGCTCAACGGCCTGCCGTCGATCGTGATCGGCCTGTTCGCCTTCGGCCTGCTGGTCGTGGGCAACCACCAGAGCGGCTTCGCGGGCGCCGTCGCGCTCGCCGTGATCATGGTGCCGCTCGTCGCGCGCGCGGCGCAGGAGATGCTGGTGCTGATCCCGACCCATCTGCGCGACGCCGCCGACGCGCTCGGCGTGAGCCGCTGGCGCACGATCGTCGGCGTCCTGCTGCCGAGCGCGATGGGCGGGATCGCGACGGGCCTGGTGCTCGCGATCGCGCGCGCCGCGGGCGAGACCGCCCCGCTGATCTTCACGACGTCGATCGTCGACAACCAAGTCCACGTGAACCCGTTCAGCCAGGCGCTGTCGAACATCCCCGTGGCGATCTTCACCCTGTCCGAGCAGGCCGACCCGTCGGGCATCCAGCGCGCCTGGGGCGCCGGCCTCGTCCTGCTCACGTTCATCCTCGTGGCCAACGCGGCGGCGCGCTCGCTCGCCGCACGCAGCCGCGGCAAGCTGGGAGCGCCATGACGGCAAACGGGTTCGACAACAGCCTATGGAACGAGCGCGCTGCGGCCGCGGCGCCGCGCATGCGCATCCGCACCGACCCGGACGCCGTGACGGCGGCCTCCGAACGCCCGCGCGAGCTGCCGCGCCAGGTCGTCTTCGATGCGCGCGACGTCAGCGTCACCTACGGCGCGAAGGTCGCGATCGCCGACGTCACGCTGCAGATTCAGCGCAACATCGTCACGGCGTTGATCGGCCCGTCCGGCTGCGGCAAGTCGACCTTCCTGCGCAGCCTGAACCGCATGAACGACTCGATCCCGGGCTTCCGCCTCGGCGGCCGGATCCTGTACCACGGCCACGACCTGTACGACCGCAGCGCCAACCGCGTCGAGGTGCGGCGCCGCATCGGCATGGTCTTCCAGAAGCCCAACCCGTTCCCGAAGTCGATCTACGACAACGTCGCGTGGGCGCCGCGCAACCTCGGCATGAAGTCCGGGCTCGACGAGCGCGTCGAGCGCGCGCTGCGCGGCGCGGCGCTGTGGGACGAGGTCAAGGACCGCCTGAAGGCGAGCGCGCTCGGCCTCTCCGGCGGCCAGCAGCAGCGCCTCTGCATCGCGCGCGCGATCGCGCTCGAGCCCGACGTGCTGCTGCTCGACGAGCCCGCCTCGGCGCTGGACCCGATCGCCACGGCGGCGATCGAGGAGCTGATGCACACGCTCAAGCGCCGCTACACGATCGTCATCGTCACGCACAACATGCAGCAGGCCGCGCGCGTCGCGGACCGCACCGCCTTCTTCAGCCTCGACGAACGCGGCCGCGAGCGCGTCGGCACGCTGATCGAGGAGGACGCGACGAAGACGATCTTCAGCCGCCCACTCGACTCGCGCACGCGCGACTACGTCAGCGGCCGCTTCGGCTGAGGGAGCGGCGGCCGCGGCGGCCGCCGGCCGCTACGAGCCGATCGCGTGGCTCGGGACCTGCGCGAGCAGCGGCTGGCCGCACTGCCAGCAGAAGACGGCGCCGCTGCTGTGCGGCGCGCCGCAGGTGCCGCAGGCGCCGGCGGTCCCGGTCTGCTCGGTGTGGAGTATCCGCTCCACCTCCGACAGCTCGGCGTCGGCCTCCTGCAGCACGGCGGCGCGCTGGACCAGCACGTCGACGGCGATGCGGTCGCGCACCGCCATCTCGTACACGAGGCCGCCGAGGTCCCACTGCAGCTCCGCGACGCGCGTGGACAGCTGGTCGCGGCGCCGCTCGAGGTCGACGATCCGGTGGTCGTCCTGCGACGGCGCGTCGGCCGCCCACGGCGGCGGCGTCGTCGGCGCCTCGTGAGCTGACGGCGTGTCGCGGCGGCCGCGCACGGCGTCGAGCAGCTTGGTGGGCATCGCTCTCATCGCGTCAGCCTCCTCAAGGCCCGAAGAACTGGCCGGTGAATCTGCCGTGTCTGAAGCCCGGCCCGGAGCCTCTCTGGCCGAGTCTCACGGTCGGCGGCGGCAGCTTGGATCTCGGCAGCGTTCTGACAGCCGCCGTCTTCGCGGACTTCTTCGACGCGGTGGTGGCGGTCGTCGCGGTCGTGTCGGCGGCGGCGCCACCGCCGCCGCCCGCGACCGTCACGACCTGCACCGCAGGCGCGGCGGCGTGTCCGCCGCTGCCGCCGTTGTCGCCGGAGCGCCCGATCAGCACGCCGACGCCGAGCGCCAGCACGAGCGTGCCGACGCCGGCCACGAGCGTGGTGCCGGCCGAGGCGCCCCCGCGGCGGCGCTGCGGCGGCGGCGCAGAAGCCGCGGGGGCCGGCGCCTGGCGCGGACGCCCGTCCATGAACGGCAGCCGCGGCTTGCCGCGGCGATCGCCGCACTCGACGCAGTAGCGCTGGTCGCGGGCCAGCTGCGCGCCGCACGCCCCGCACTGCTCCCCGGTGGGGAGCGCAAGCGTGGGCTGCTCGTCGGCCCCATCTGGAGTCGTCAGTTCCATCTGCAGGATCAGTCTGGGACATCGACGTCGTCAAGTTGTGAAGCATCTGTTGCCGCGGCTGCAATCCGTCCGCGACGCGAGGAATCCCTCCGGCGATCTCCGAATGTTCACGATTCGCGCGCGCGAGCCGGCCAGACTCCCGAGGCGAGGTGCGGATCCCCACCGACGACCATGCCGGCGCACGCTGCGAGCACTGCGGCTCGCCGCTTCTGCACGACCAGCGCTACTGCCTCGGCTGCGGCGATCGCCGCGGCCCGCTGCCGGCGACGGTGACCGAGCTGATCGCGGCCGGGCTGCGCGCCGGCGGCAGCTTCCCGCAGGGAGCCGCGCTCGCGGCCGCCGCCGAGCACGCGCGCGAACACGAGGACGAGCACCCGCTCGCACGCTGGCTGCCGCAGCCGCGCGCGGCCGCGCTGGCGGTGATGGCGCTGCTCGCCTTCGGCGTCGTCGTCGGCTCGGTCGTGAGCCCGCCCGCGGACAGCGCCGCCCCGCCGATGGTCGTCGCGCTGCAGCAGCCCGCGGCGGTCGCGCCGGTGACGACGGACGAGAGCACCCCCGCCGACACGCCGGTCGCCGACACGCCCGCTCCCGTCGCCGCGGCCCCCGCCGCAGCGGCCCCCGCGGCGGCGCCGGCCGGCGGCGACACGACGCCGGCCCCGCCGGACACCCCGCCGCTGCCCGACGTGCGGCACGTCTTCCTGATCGTCCTGACCGGGCACGGCTACGACGAGACGTTCGGCGCCAGCTCGCCCGCCCCGTACCTCTCGCGCGACCTGCCGAGACAAGGCGAGCTGCTGTCGAGCTACTACGGCGTCGCCCAGAGCGAGCTGGCGAACGGGGTCGCGCTGATCAGCGGCCAGGGGCCGACCGCGCAGACGGCGTCGAACTGCCCGCAGTACGGCGACATCGCGCCCGCCACGATCGACAGAAGCGGCCAGGTCGCGGGCGACGGCTGCGTCTACCCCTCCAGAGCGCAGACGCTCGCCGACCAGCTCACCGCGGGCGGGCGGACATGGCGCGCCTATGCGGAGAGCGAGGCCAGCGGCCCCGCCGGCGAGGCGAGAACGTGCCGGCACCCGGCGCCCGGCACCGCCGACGCCGACCAGGCGCCGCGCCCCGGCGACGCCTACGTGACGTGGCGCAACCCATTCGTCTACTTTCACTCGCTGCTCGACACGCCGGCGTGCGCGAGCGGGGACGTCGACCTGAGCCAGCTCGCGCAGGACCTGCACAGCCCCGACACGACGCCGACGGTCTCCTACATCGTCCCCGATCGCTGCCACGACGGCTCCGACGAGCCGTGCGCGCCCGGGGCGCCGGCCGGCCTCGCGGCCGCCGATGCCTTCCTGCACACGCTCGTGCCGGAGATCGAGGCCTCGGCCGGCTACAGAGACGGCGGCGTGATCGCGATCACGTTCGACCAAGCGCCGCAGAGCGGGCCGCTCGCAGACCCCAGTTCCTGCTGCGACCAGCCGACCTTCCCGAACCTGGCCGCGGGCGTCGGCACGCCTCCCGCGACGCCGCCGACGACCACCACGTCGACGACGCCGACCACCACCACGGGGCCGGCCACGACGACCGGCCCGGCGACGACCACGGTGCCGGCCACGACGACGACCGGCACGACGACGGTCTCGACGACGACGGCCACCGCGTCCGCGGCCACCACGCCGGCGCCGGCGAGCACGACCCCCACGACGCCGACGGCTCCCACCGTCCCCGCGACCCCGCCGGGCGGCGGCCGCGTCGGCCTGCTGCTGATCTCGCAGTTCGTACAGCCGGGGACGATCGACATGACCGGGGAGTACAACCACTTCTCGCTGCTGCGCAGCATCGAGGACCTGTTCGACCTCCAGCACCTCGGCTACGCCGCGGACCCGGCGCTGCCGGCGTTCGACAGCGTCGTGTGGAACGCCAGAGCGCACTGACGCGCCGCGGCGCCCGATGCCGCATGAACATCCGTGGATTTGGTCAATTGCCCGCTATCGTCATCAGAACGATGAAGTCCACTCAGGACCGCCAGCGGGACGAACGCGAGCGCAAGCTGGCCGAGATCAGAAGACAGCTCGACCAGGGCACGCTGAAGATCCGCCAGATGACGCCCGAGGAGCGCCAGGCCAACCCGCCGCGCCCGCGCGACCCACGGCCGGACGCCAGACGCCGCCGCCGCGCCTGAGCGCCCACTGCGCTTGCCGCGCCGCTGATGGACAAGCGGCATGGACATCTCGCCTGCCATGAAAGGCTCCATAGTCTGCAATTCCCCCGTCATCACTGGCATTTCTTGCTGCCACGGGTTGGACATGCTAGAAGCCACAGCGCATGTCATACGAGACTATGCCGTGGAGGGATTCGTCGACGAGCTGCGCGCCCAGGTCGACCGCATCTGGAGCATGCAGTACGTCGACCGTTGGAAGCAGTTCGTGTACGAGAGCTTCGGCGAGATCCGCACGGACTCTGAGCGACGGCGGCTGCGGCTCGTGCTCGACCTCTCGCGCCGGAGCATCGTCCCTCCCGACGGGATCGGGCTTCCCGCGGTCGACCCGGTGCCGCGCGGCGAGCTGCGACACCTCAGTCCACAGCTCGCGGAGCTGTACGCCGGCAAGACGGAGCTCACGCTGACGCTCGACCTCGACGAGCTCCTGGGCCGCCAGCTGATCGCCCGTACCAGCGGCGGATACACGCCTGCCTCGGACAGCGTGCTGGCATTCATGCCGTCAGCACGCGGCCGCGAGTGAGACGCTGAGGCTCACGCCGCCGCCGGCGCCTCCTGCAGCTGGCCCGGCCGCACGTGCGGCACCGCCAGCAGCGCGAGCACGACACCGAGCGCGGCGAAGCCGGCGCCGACGGTGAAGGCGGCCTGGAAGCCGCTCGTGAGCGCGTCGACGCCGTGGCCGCCGGCGTCGGCGATCTTCGAGGCGGAGACGGAGGAGAGCACCGCCAGCCCGAGCGCACCGCCGACCTGCTGGGCGGTGTTCACCAGCCCGGAGGCGAGCCCCGCCTCGTCGTGCCCGACCCCCGAGACGGCGGTGATCGTGACGGATACGAACGACAGGCCCAACCCCACCGCCACGATCACCGACGGCAGCAGCACGTCGCCGAGGTAGGAGCCGCCAGCCGAGATCTGCGTGAAGAGCACGAGTCCCGCCGTCACGCACACGAGCCCGCTCACCAGCACCGGCTTGGGCCCGACGCGCGTCACGAGCTGCGAGGCGGCGCCGGCCGACAGGACGATCGAGATCGCCAGCGGCAGGTAGGAGAGGCCCGCCTTCAGCGCGTCGTAGTGGAGCACCTGCTGGAGGTACAGCGAGATGAAGAAGAACATCGAGAACAGCGAGGCGCCGATGAGCAGCGCGACGGCGTCCGCGCTCGCGACGTTGCGGTTGCGGAAGATCGTCAGCGGCATCAGCGGATGGCGCGTGCGCAGCTCGGTCACGACGAACGACGTCAACAGCACGACGCTCAGCGCAAGCAGCCCGATCGTCTGCGTCGAGCCCCAGCCGGCGCTGCTCGCGTCGACGAGCGCGTAGACGAGCGCCACGAGGCCGCCGGTCACCGTGAGCGCGCCGAGGACGTCGAGCGACGTGCGCTCGTGCGTCTTGCTCTCGCGCACGAAGCGCGGGGCGGCGAAGGCTGCGGCGGCGCCGATCGGCACGTTGACGAACAGGACCCACTCCCAGCCGGCCCACTGCGTCAGCATCCCGCCCATCAGCACGCCGACGGCGCCGCCGGCGCCGGCCAGCGCGCCCCAGATGCCGAGCGCCTTGTTGCGCTCGGCGCCCTCGGTGAACGTCGTCGTGACAATCGACAGCGCGGCGGGCGAGACGATCGCGGCGCCGAGGCCCTGGACGCCGCGGGCGGCGACCAGCCAACCGGCGCTCTGCGCGAAGCCGCCGGCCAGCGAAGCAGTGGAGAAGATCGCGAGCCCGACGATGAACATGCGTCGGCGGCCGAACAGGTCCGCGGCGCGGCCGCCGAGCATCAGGAAGCCGCCGAACGCGAGCGTGTAGGCGTTGACGACCCACGGGAGGCTGCTCTCGGAGAAGCCGAGCGAGCGCTGGATCGACGGCAGCGCGACGTTCACGATCGAGGCGTCGAGCACGACCATGAACTGCGCCACCGCGAGCACCGCAAGCGCCTTCCAGCGACGAGGATCGAGCCCACTCGCGTCGGCTTGCGGATATGAGGCGGCGGTGGCTGACATGCGGGCGGCTCGCTTCCGGTGGCGTACAATGCGGAACCGGAACTCCGGTTCAGGATCCACAAGATACGGAAGCGAGATTCCGCTTGTCAACCGCCGAGCCCACGATCGTCACCAAGCGTTTGCGCGCTGACGCGGTGCGCAACCGCGCGAAGGTGCTCGACGCCGCGCGCGCCGCGTTCGCCGAGCGCGGCGCCGAGGCGCAGATGGAGGACGTCGCGCGCCGCGCGGGCGTCGGTGTCGGCACCGTCTACCGCCACTTCCCGACCAAGCAGGCGCTCGGCGAGGCGCTCGTCGAGGAGCGCTTCGACGGCACGATCGCGTTCGTGCGCACGCTGCTGGACGACGAGCCCGATCCGTGGCGCGCGCTCGAGCGCTGCTTCGAGCACTGCGCCGCGACGCAGGCGAACGACCGCGCCTGGGCTGCCGCGCTCGCGTCGATGGCCGGCGGCACGATCGCCGGCCCGCGCGAGCACCAGATGCGGGAGCTGCTCGCGCTCGAGGACCGGCTGCTCGCCAGAGCCCGCGCCGCGGGGGTCGTGCGCGACGACCTCGTCGTGGCCGACATGCCGGCGCTGTTCTGCGCCCTCGCGAGCGTCGTGCAGGCCGGCGTCGTCGACTGGCGCCGCTACCTCGAGCTGCTGCTCGACGGCCTGCGGCCGCTGCCGCGCTGAGCCGCCGGCTCGGGCTCGCGCGGCCCGAGCGCCTCCGGCGGCGCCGGCTCGAGCGTCAGCTCGAACGAGGTCGGCTCGCCGCGGCGCCGCAGCCGCAGGTCCCCGCCCATCCGCCGCGCCAGCTCGCGGCCGATCGCCAGGCCGAGGCCGAAGCCGGCGTGGCCGTCGTGGTCGCCACGGCGGAAGCGCTCGAAGATCAGCTGCTGCTCGTCGGCGGCGATCGGCGGGCCGTCGTTCTCGACCCGCACCGCCGCGCCCGTTGCGATGACGCGAATCGCCTGCCCCGACGGCGCGTAGCGGCGCGCATTGTCGACGAGGATGCGCACGATCTGCGCGACCTTGCCGGGGTCCCCCATCGCCGTGCCGGCGTGCGCGAGATCCAGCTCGACGGCCGCGCCGGTGGAGACGTCGAACTCGGCGACCGTGGCGCGGCAGAGCGACGCGAGCGGGACCGGCTCGCGTCGCAGCGGCACCTCGGCGTCGAGCCGGCTGAGGTCGAGCAGGTCGGCGGCCAGGCGCGCGAGCCGCTCCGCCTGCTCGTCGGCGTGCTGGACCTGGTCGCGCGCGTCGGCGAGGTCGGGCGCGCCGGCGCCGAGGTCCTCGCGCAGCAGCCCGAGCCGCAGCCGCAGCGCGGCGATCGGCGTGCGCAGCTCGTGCGAGGCGGTCGCCACGAACGCCTCGCGCGAGCGCTCCTGCGCGGCGAGCCGCTGCTGCATGCGCGCGAACGCGCGCGCGAGGTCGCCGATCTCGTCGCGGCTCGCGTCGGCCGGCGCCTCGCCGCCCGGACCCCGCTCCGTCGCCGCGCGCAGCACGCGCAGCCGCCGCACGAGCCGCGTCGCGATCAGGAAGCCGAGCACCGCCGCGATCAGCAGGCTGATGACCGCCGCCCGCTCGAAGCCGTCGAGGAACACCGCGCGCGCCCGCTGGACGTCCTTGAGCGACTTGCGCACGCCGAGCGTGGCCTCGCCGGCCGCCGTCTTCAACGGCACGACGACGACCGCCTCCGCCTCGCCCTCCTCGCCGACCACCTCGCGGATCTGTTGGCGGCTGCGCAGCGTGCGCTGGAGCTGCGGGAACGGCACGCGCAGGTCGAGGTCGGGGTCGGCGCCGACGAGCGAGTTGCCGTCGCGGTCGAGCACGACGACCTCGATCCCGATGTGGCGCAGCGAGCGTGCGACGTCGAGCAGGGCCGAGGAGCGGCGGCTGAGGTCGCGGCGCGGGAGCTGCTCGAGCGTCTGGCGCGCGGTGTACGCGCTGGAGGCGAGGCTGCTGAGCGCGTCCTCGCGCAGCCGCTGCTCCAGCGGCGTGAAGAGCGCGACGGTGGCGCCCGCCAGCGCGACCACGGTGACGGCGACGAGCGCCACCACGAGCCGCCCGCGCAGTCCGGCGAACAGGCGCATCCGACGATGTCAGCCCGCGGCCATGCGGTAGCCGAGGCCACGCACTGTCAGGATCAGCTGCGGCTGCTCGGGGCGCTCCTCGAGCTTCTCGCGCAGGTGGCGCACGTGCACGTCGATGCCGCGCGGGTCGCGGTAGGCGCTGTCGCCCCAGATCGCTCGCAGCAGCTCCTGGCGGTCGAACGCGCGCCCCGGCTCGGCCATGAACGCCTGCAGCAGCTCGAACTCGGAGAACGTGAGCTGCACCGGTCTGCCGCTCACCGACACCTCGCGGCGCACGCGGTCGAGCACGAGCGGGCCGACGCTCAGCACCTCGTCGCCGAGCGCGCGCGAGCCCGAGCGCCGCAACACCGCGCGGATGCGGCTGCGCAGCTCGGCCGGGCCGAACGGCTTCGTGATGTAGTCGTCGGCGCCGGCCTCGAGCCCGAGGACGGCGTCCGCCTCGCTGTCGAGCGCGGTCAGCATGATGATCGGGACGACGTTGCGCCGCGCGCGCAGCGTGCGACAGACCTCGAAGCCGTCCGGGCCCGACGCGAGCGCCACGTCGAGCAGCACGACGTCGAAGCGGTCGGTGCTCGCACGGTCGATCGCGGCGCGGCCGTCGGCGACCGTCGTCACGCTGTGGCCCTGTCGCGCGAAGAGGCGAGAGAGCATGTCGCGCAGCTCCGACTCGTCGTCGACGACGAGGATCTCCAGCGGGACGTCCACCACGGCGCTCAACGCTAGCGCCAGGCGGTCGGCGTCGGCGTCGTCCGGCTCACGGCCGCACCGTAGGAGGCGTTCGATGTGCGCGTTGGAGCCTGCGGTTGGCATCCTGTTAGAACCGATGATGACACCGTCCGGTCGAGTGATATCGTCAGGTCGTGGTCCGGACGATCGTGCAACTGCCCGACGAGCAAGCCGCTGCGCTGGAGCGCGCCGCGCGTCGGCGCGGCGTTTCCAAGGCAGCGGTCGTTCGGGAGGCGCTGGGCCAGCTGCTCGCTCCCGAGGAGATCTCCGAGGACGAAGCGCTGCGCCGCGCGCTCGCTGCAGCGGGCTGTTTCGCGTCCGGCGTGCCGGACCTGGCAGAGCGCCACGACGACTACCTCGCCGAACAGTGACCTTCGTCGACACCTCCGCGCTGCTCGCGTTCCTCGACCGCGACGCGACACGCCATGCCGACGTCGTCGAGGCGATGACGCCGGCGCTGGCCCAGCGCGCGGGGGTGACGCACAACTACGTGATCGTCGAAGCGGAGGCCCTCGTCCACCGTCGCCACGGCGCCAATCCCGCGCGACGCCTGCTGGAGGACATCGTGCCGCTCCTCGACGTCGCCTGGATCGATCCAGAGCTGCACGCCGCCGCCGTCGAGGCGCACCTCGCCGATCTGCGCCGCCGCACCTCGCTCGTGGACCACATGAGCTTCATCGTCATGCGCGAACGCGAGATCGGCGACGCGCTCGCACTGGATCGCCACTTCACCGAAGCCGGCTTCAACACACGTCCGTAAACGCATCCGACCCAGCCGGAGCGCCCGAGCCGATGCGACGACCGCCTACGGCGCCACGGATGCGGGTCGGTGCGGCCGCGATGCTGCTGCTGGCGGTGGCCGGCTGCGGCGGCGGCGGCGCGAGCCACAGCCGCAGCCCCGCCGCCGCGCCGGACCCGGCCGCCGCCGGCGTGCTGCGCTTCCACTCGCGCCCGGACCTCGCGCCCGACCGCGTGCGCGTGACGGTCGCGGCGCGCGGCCGCACCGCACCGGGCTACGTCTTCCTCGCGGTCAAGCGCGGGCCGGGGCGGGACGGCCCGATGATCCTCGACGGCGCCGGGCATGTCGTCTGGTTCCACCCCGTGCCGGCGCACATGGCGGCGACGCTCTTCCGCGTGCAGCACTATCGCGGTGAGCCGGTGCTGACGTGGTGGCAGGGCCGCACGAGATACGGCCACGGGCGCGGCGAGGACGTGATCCTCGATCGCCATTACCGGCGCATCGCGGTCGTGCGCGCCGGGGACGGGCTGATAGCCGACCACCACGTGTTCGAGCTGACGCCGCGCGGGACCGCCTACCTGTCCGCCTACGTGCGCCGCCGCACGGACCTGCGCGCGGTCGGCGGCCCGCGCGACGGCGAGATCTTCGACTCGGTCGTGCAGGAGGTCGACGTCGCCAGCGGGCGCGTCGTGTGGCAGTGGCGCGCCTCGGACCACGTGCCGGTGAGCGAGGGCGTGACGAGGCCGAAGACCGGCGTGCCGCACGACTACTTCCACGTCAACGCCGTCGACCCCGGCCCGCACGGCACGCTGCTGATCAGCGCGCGCAACACGCATGCGATCTACGACGTCGACAAGCGCAGCGGGCGGATCGTCTGGCGGCTCGGCGGCAGGCGCAGCGACTTCCGCTTCGGACCGGGCGCGCGCTTCGCCTTCCAGCACGACGTCCGCTGGCTCGGGCACGACACGCTCTCGCTGTTCGACAACGAGGCGACGCCGCCGAAGGCGCCGCAGTCGCGCGGGCTCGTGCTGCGGCTGGACCTCCGCGCGCGCACGGCACGCGTCGTGCGCCAGTACAGACATCCCGACAAGCTGCTGATCCCCGCCGAGGGCAACCTCCAGACGCTGCCGGACGGCCACGCCTTCACGAGCTGGGGCGTCGCGGGCCACGTGTCCGAGTTCGCGCGCAACGGCCGGCTGCTGTTCGACCTCCTCCTGCCGCCCGGCGCCGACAGCTACCAGGCGTTCCGCTCCGCCTGGAGCGGCGCACCGCTCGACCGCCCGGCGCTCGCGGCGCAGCGCACAGCCGGTGGACAAGTGACCGCGTGGGCGAGCTGGAACGGCGCGACCGCGATGCGCGCCTGGCAGCTGCTCGCCGGCTCCTCGCCACGCGCGCTGCGCCCGCTCGGCGCGCCCGTCGCGCGCGCGGGCTTCGAAACCGCGCTGCGCGCCCGCACCGCCGGCAGGTACGTCGCCGTCGCCGCGCTCGACGCGCGCAGCCGCCAGATCGAGCAGTCGCGCGCGGTCGAGCCGGCTCGCTGAAACGCCAACAGCGCTCATCGCGACGCGATCAGCGCGACGATGAGAGCCAGCAAGCTGGGCAGCAGCGGACCGACGGCTGTCGCGACGATCAGCCATACGGAGGTGGTGTCGAGCGTGGACAGTGAGCTCATACGAATCCGCTCGGCCGTGTGCTCGTAGCGCTCCAGGTCTACGAGATGCAAATCGGGTGGATGGGCCGCCAGTGCGGCCTGATATGCCCCGTCGAGCGACGCATAGCGCTTCTGCTTGTCCGTGTCTTCGACCCAGTGGAGAAACAGGCGCGGAAGCAGGACGATGGCGAGCCCCGTGGCAACGCAGCAGACCATCACCACGATGCTCGCGACGATCGGGAGCAGGCTGTGATGTGCCTTCAACGCGACGACGACGAGCGGCACCTCGGCACACGCGAGACCGAGGGCCAGCCGCATGCGCACCCTTCGGATCAGCTGGACGGAACCCCGAATCGCCGGCGCGCTTTCCGGCACGCCGGGGAGCGCGATGCTCGACAGGCGGCTGAAACAACCGAACCAGCTGACTGTCGACCAGATCCAATAGATGACGTTGGCGCCGAGGGCAAGCGTCACGACGTCGAGCACGATGAAGGCGACATCGTCTCGCGGCTCCGCCCCCGTCGCGTGGGCGGTGAGGACGCCGACCACCAACCCGGCCAAAGCGCCCATACAGGCCACGAGGAGCTGGAGCGGCCACCGCAGCCGGCGGTGCATGCAGCCGACGATCTGGGCGAGCTCGTCGGCGTCGGTCACGATCGCATCGAGATCCCCGGCCATCGCGCGCAGTTCCTGCCACGTGTACCAGGACCAGCGCAGCATCAGCGCGATCAGCACGAGAAAGGCCGGTGCGCTCACGTTCGCCCAGCCCGGGTCGCGGCCGTCGGACCACACCATCGCGCACGACACAAGCACGAGCAGTGTCGCTTGGAGCCAAAGGCCACGGACGACACGACGCAGCGTGGCGTTGCCGTTGCCGAGCCAGCGGCTGAGCTGCGCGAGCTTGTCGGGCAGCGCTACGACGAGCACCTTGGGCACCTTCGGCTCCAAGCACTCGGCGAGCGTGCGCGGCGCGGAGCTGTCGGCGATCCGCCCGTCCGCGGGGGACATCCATCGCGCATGACTTCGCATGCGGCCAAGCCAAGCCGGCCCTCGCGGGATGTAAGGCTCAGACATTCTCTCTCCTCCAAACGCCCCGCGACCTCAAACGGCGGCACGGCCGCGGCAAAGAATCAGCGCCTTGGCGGCAGGCGCTTGAACGCACACGTTGTTCGGCTTCCCTAGCCCGAGAACTACCCTGCGACGATTCTCCGGTTACAGGCAGAACGCGATCGGACGATTCGCGGCCGCTCGCCGGCCTCGCGCTGCCCGGTGCGTCTAGCCGACGCGCACCACGTGGAAGACGCGCGCGCCGCCGGGCGTCGTGACGGTGACGGCGTCACCCGCGCGCGCGCCGAGCAGCGCCTCGGCGACGGGCGACTCGATCGACAGGCGGCCGTCCTTCGCGCTCGCCTCGGCGGCGCCGACGAGCGTGTAGGTGGCGACCCGGCCGCTCTGCTCGTCTCTCACCTCGACGGTCGAGCCGAAGCCGACGACGCCGTTGGGCCCGGCGTTCGCCTCGACGACCTTCGCCCCGCGCAGCCGCTCCTGCAGGCGCTTGATGCGCGTCTCGAGGTGCGCCTGGTCCTCCTTGGCGGCGTGGTACTCGCCGTTCTCCTTCAGGTCGCCCCACTCGCGCGCGGTCTTGATGCGCGCGGCGATCTCCGCGCGCGCGACCGTCTCGAGCTGCTCGAGCTCGGCGCGCAGCGCGTCGAGCCCCTCCTGCGTGATGGCGTAGCCGTCTGTCATCGGGGAAGTGTCGCAGAGGGGCTACCGTTGGCGATCCGATGGAGCTGGTCCCCGCCCCGCCGAACGTCGAGCTGCGCACCGATCCCGAGCGGGGGCGGATCGTCGTGCTGTCGTTCCCCTACGACGCGCAGCTCGTCGAGGTCGTGCGCGGGATCCCCCATCGCCGCTTCGACTGGGACGCGCGCGAGTGGTGGGCGCCCGTCGAGGACTGGGTCGCGCACCACGTCGCAGACATCCTGCGGCGCTTCCCGGAGCTGGTCCCGAGCGAGCAGGTCGAGACGTGGCTGAGCGAGGTCGAGCGGCGCTGGCTCGGGCGCGTCTCCACCACACGCCACGACGGGCGCGGCTGGTGGGTGCTGGAGACGGCCGCGGGCGAGGTGCCGGAGGCGCTGCGCGAGGGCGCGGTCGAGCTGCCGGCCGAGCCGGAGGCGGGCGGGAACGGGGTCACCGCCCCGCGCAGACCGCGACTGCTCGTCCCCCTCACCGAGGCCAACGCGCACGTGCTGCGCGAGCAGGAGTCGGCGCGGCTCGACGCCGCCGCCGAGCGCTGCGTCGCGGCGCTGGAGCTGGGCGACCAGCCGCCGCCCGCGCGGCTCGACGCGACCCACGGCGTCGACGGGGCGCGGCTGCGGCTGGAGGTGCTGTGGGATCCCGACACGGGCGCGGCGTTCGCGGAGCTGCCGGGCGCCGAGGGCGAGCGCGCGGTGCCCGTCGACCCGTGGCTGTGCGAGCCGCTCGACGCGTTCCTCGCGCTGCACGGCGTCGAGGTGGCGCCGCTGGCGGTGCCCGTGCTGGAGCAGCTGCGCGCCGACGCCGCCGAGGCGGTGGCGGCGATCCGCGCCTCGCGCGCGACCGAGGCGGAGCCGATCGAGGAGGTCGCCGCGGTGCTGGGCGGCACGCTGGAGCCGTTCCAGTGGGCCGGCGTGCGCTACGTGCTCGACGCCCGTCGCGCGTTCCTCGCCGACGAGCAGGGGCTCGGCAAGACGGTCGAGGCGCTCGCGGCGCTGGAGGCCGACAACGCCTTCCCGGCAGTCGTCGTCTGCCCCGCCTCGCTCAAGCTCAACTGGGAGCGCGAGACTGCGTGCTGGCTGCCCCACCGCAGCGTCGCGGTCGTCGAGGGGCGCGTCGCGGTGCCGCCGCGCGCGGACATCCTGATCCTCAACTACGAGCTGATCGCCACGCAGCGCGAGGCGCTCGCGCTGCGCCGCCCGCGCGCGCTCGTGCTCGACGAGTCGCACTACGTCAAGAACCCGCAGGCGAAGCGCACGCGCGCGGTGCGCCGGCTGGCAGAGGGCCTGCCGCGGGACGCGCTGCGGCTCGCGCTGACCGGCACGCCCGTGCTCAACCACGCCGACGAGCTGATCTCCCAGCTGCGCGTGCTCGGACGGCTGGAGGACTTCGGCTCCGGCGCACGCTTCAAGCAGCAGTTCCGCGGCTCGCTGACCGAGGAGCGGCTGCACTGGCACCTGCGCCGGCGCTGCTTCGTGCGCCGGCGCAAGAGCGAGGTGCTGCCGCAGCTGCCGGACAAGCGCCAGGTCGTCGTGCCGGTCGCACTGGACAACGAGCGCGAGTACAAGCTCGCCGAGGACGACGTGATCGCGTGGCTGCGCGAGCAGCCGCTGGATCTCTCCGAGCTGAACGCGAAGATCGCCGCGACCCTGCGCGCGCAGCGGCTCGCGCAGCTCGGCACGCTCCAGCGGCTGGCGGCGCGCGGGAAGCTGCACGCGGCGCTGACGTGGATCCACGACTTCCTCGCCAGCGGCGAGCCGCTGGTCGTGTTCGCCCGGCACGTCGAGGTGCAGGAGGCGGTGATGGAGCGCTTCCCGGGGGCGCTGCACCTGCTCGGGAGAGACTCCACGCAGGCGCGCGAGGCGACGGTGCGCACCTTCCAGGACGACGCAGAGGCGCCGCAGCTGATCGTCTGCGCCACCCGCGTCGCCGCGCAGGGCATCACGCTGACGCGCGCGTCCAACGTCGCGTTCCTGGAGCTGGAGTGGACGCCCGCGATGCACGACCAGGCCGAGGACCGTTGCCACCGCATCGGCCAGCACGACGCCGTCACCGCCTGGTACCTGCTCGCCGCCGGCACGATCGACGAGACGATGGCCCGCCTGATCGCCCGCAAGCGCGGCCTCGTCGCCGCCGTCACCGACGGCAAGCGCCTCGACGGCGACGGCCTCGTCGAGGCGGTCGTCCGCGAGCTGCGCGACGGCCGCCCGTTCCGGCATTTGAAGCCGGTGACGGAGCCGGCGGCGGCGAGCTGAGCAGCGCCAACGGCAACGGCCGCGATTGCGAACCGGCGTCCCAGGAGCTAGAGTGATACTGCACTAATTTCCGCTTTGGTGGAAGGGGGAAAGCACACCATCCAATTGATGGTCGCTGACGGGCACCGCTACGGGGATCGCGGTGATACCGATACGAGCAGACCAAGGAGAGTTCATCATGCGCAGGATCTCGTGGGCGGCGTCGGTGGCGGCGCTCGCCGTGCTGGCGCTCACCGCATTCGCCGGCAGCGCTCCGGCAAGGAGACTCAGGGTCAACGACCAGAACTACGAATGGATCTGGGAAGGAGCCGCGGGCAGGCTCAGGATGAGCACGGCAGGAAGGACGATAGCCTGCAACATAACCCTCAAAGGCCAGTTCGAAGCCGCTTCGTTCGAAAAGGTGACGACGCCGGCACTGGCGAGAATAACGGAAACAGTCAACCCGGGCGCAGGCGAATGTCAGTCCATGATGGAAGAAAGATTCGTGGCCTTGGCCTCAACTCCGTGGGAAGTCAGGTACGAATCCTTTACCGGGACGCTACCGAACATATCGTCAATAATCGTTCGCGTCATCAGAGGCGGGTTCCGGCTCACCCTTGGGACGGAAGTGTGCGACTACCCGTTTGAAACGAACAGGTACTTCCGGGCGACGATCGCAGTCGACGGCGCCGGCAGGCTGACGAGCATCACACCCGACGTCGCGCGCAGGATACCGAGCACCAGCGCCGGCCTCGTGTGCAGGCTCGAAGAAGCCACCTTCGAAAATGCCGGCGTGGTGCTGAGGCGGGAAACGATGAGCAGGATCGCGCTGAGCCTAATATAGGCTTAATCGGCGAGTGCCCGGACGCGCACCGCTCGGCCGGGCGCTCGCTCGGACTGGACGCGGGCGTGGCGGCGAGGGCCGCCCGCCCGTCCTATGCCGCGCTGCGCGGAGCGACCGCGACGGCGACCGCGAGCGGCTCGCCGTCGACGTCGACGGGCGGGGTGGGCGCCGAGCCGCCGGCGGCGCCGTCGCCGTAGGCGACCGCGGTCGCGAGCGTCTCGGCCGCGACGTAGCGCTCGTGCGCCCTCGCGGCGCCGAGCAGGTCGGGCGAGCCGGCGAGGCGCAGCTCGATCCGGTCCGTCACGCCGACGCCGGCCTCTCTGCGCGCCGCCTGCACGACGCGCACGATCTCGCGCGCGAGGCCCTCGCGGCGCAGGCGCTCTTCGATCGTCGTGTCGACGGCCACGGTCAGCGGGCCGCGCGAGGACAGCACCAGCCCGTGGCGCGGCTCGTGCCGCACGAGGATGTCGTTCTCGGCGAGCGCGTAGGTGTGCGTCGGATCATGCTCGTCGCCGGTCGCGACCGACACCGCCAGCACACCGTGGTCGTGCAGCGCCCTCAGCGCCTCCTCGCCGTCGCGCGCCCGCAGCGCCCCGACGACCTGCGGCATGTCCCTGCCGCAGCGCGGCCCCAGTCTCTGCAGGTTCGGCAGCACGACCGGCCGCTCCAGCGCGGCGACGTCGGCCACCACCTCGACCGCCTTCACGTTCAGCTCGCTCAGCACCAGCTCGCGCAGCCGGCCGACCGCGTCGCCGACTCGCGCCTCGCCGCACACGACCACGCGCGGGAGCGGCTGGCGCACCTTCACCTTCGATCTCGCGCGCGCGTCGCGGCCCAGCTCGATCACCTCGCGCGCGAGCGCCATGTCCTCCTCAAGCTGCACGTCGCGCAGCGCCTCGACCGGCTCCGGGTAGTCGCACAGGTGCACCGAGTCCGGCTCGGCGCCGAAGTCCGCGGCCGCGCCCCCCACCAGGTTGGCGTAGATCTCCTCGGCGAGGAACGGCACGGCCGGCGCGAGCAGCTTGCTCGTCTCGAGCAGGCACTCGCGCAGCGTCGCCAGCGCGGCGACGTCGCCCTCCCAGAAGCGGCGGCGCGAGAGCCGGATGTACCAGTTCGACAGGTCCTCGACCCACTCCGCCGCGAGCCGCACCGCCGTCGTCGCGTCGAAGTCGTCGATCCGCGCGCGCATGCGCTCCGTCACCGACTGCAGCCGCGACAGCGCCCAGCGATCCAAAGCCGGTCGCTCGGACACCGGCGGCGCACCCGACCCGTCGAACGACTCGATGTTCGCGTACAGCACGTAGAAGCCGTAGGTCGTCCACAGCGGCAGCAGCAGCTCGCGCATACCCTCGTGGACTGCGTCCGCCGAGAAGCGATAGCCGGCCCACGGCTGCTGCGAGGCGAGGTAGTACCAGCGGAACGCGTCGGCGCCGTGCTCGTTCAGCACGGCCCACGGGTCGACCGCGTTGCCGCGCGACTTCGACATCTTGTGGCCCTTCGCGTCCGTCACGTGCCCGACGCAGACGGCGTGTCTGAACGGGATGTCTCTGAACAACAGCGTCGACACCGCCAGCGAGGTGTAGAACCACCCGCGCGTCTGGTCGATCCCCTCGCATATGAACGTCGGCGGGAACTGTTCGGCGACCTCGCGCTTGCCCTCGAACGGGTAGTGGAACTGCGCGAACGGCATGCAGGCGCTGTCGTACCACGTGTCGATCGTCGCGGCCACCCGGTGCATCGCGCCGCCGCAGCCCTCGACCGTGCAGCTCCACGTGACGTCGTCGATGAACGGGCGGTGGAGATCCTGCGGCAGCGCGCCGGCGACCTCGCGCAGCTCCGCCAGGGACCCGACGCAGTGGCGCGCATCGCAGGCGTCGCACTCCCAGATAGGAAGTGGTGTGCCCCAATAGCGATCCCGGGACAAAGCCCAGTCGACATTCCCCTGCAGCCAGTTGCCGAAGCGCCCGTCGCGCACGTGCTCCGGGCGCCAGTCGATCCGCTGGTTCTGCGCGAGCATGTCGTGGCGGCGGTCGCGCGTGCCGATGTACCACGACTCCTTGGCGTAATACAACAGCTTCGAGTCGCAGCGCCAGCAGTGGGGATAGGAATGCACGTACGGCTCGGTGTCCCACAGCTTGCCGGCCTCGTGCAGCTCGGCGACCACGCGCGGCGTCGCGTCGCCGACGAAGACGCCCTCGTAGCCCGTGATGCGCTCGTCGTACGTGCCGTCCTCGCGCACCGGGTTCACCAGCGGGATCCCGTGCCGCTCGCACAGCACGAAGTCCTCCTCGCCGAACGCCATCGCCGTGTGCACCAGCCCCGTGCCCTTGTCGAGCACCACGTGCTCGGCGGCCAGGACCGTGTGACCCTTCGGCCCGTGGTCGGGCAGACGGTCGAACGGCGGCTCGTATCTCGTGTCGACGATCGCGCGGCCGGCGAAGCGGTCGAGCACCTCCGCCGCGTCGCCGAGGATCTCCTCGACGCGCTCCTCGGCGACCACGACGACCTCCGCGCCGACGCGAGCGCGCACGTACGTCAGCGACGGAGAGATCGCCACCGCGCAGTTGGCGAACAGCGTCCACGGCTGCGTCGTCCAGATCAGCAGCGCGTCGCCCGCTCTCAGCGGCCCGCGCGGCTCGACGACGGGCAGGCGCACCGTCGCGGTCACGTCCTCGGTGTCGGCGTAGCCCATCGCCGTCTCGTGCGAGGAGAGACCGGTGCCGCAGCGCGGGCAGTAGGGGACGACCTTGTGGCCCTTGTAGATGAGCCCTCTGTCCCACAGCTCGTGCAGCGACCACCAGACCGACTCGACGTACTCCGGGTCGCCGGTGCGGAACGCGCCCTCGAGGTCGACCCAGAAGCCGACCCGCTCGGTCATCCGCTCCCAGCTCTCGATGTAGTGCGCGTTGGAGGCGCGGCACTTCTCGTTGAACTCGGCGATCCCGTACGTCTCGATCTCGCGCTTCGAGTTCAGCCCCAGCTCGCGCTCGACCTGCAGCTCGACGGGCAGCCCGTGGCAGTCCCAACCGGCCTTGCGCGGTGCGTGGAAGCCGCGCATCGTCTTGTAGCGCAGATATGTGTCCTTGAACGAGCGCAGCAGGACGTGGTGGGAGCCCGGGTTGCCGTTGGCGGTCGGCGGGCCCTCCGAGAAGCTGAACGTCGGCCCGCCCTCGCGCGCGGCCAGCGAGCGTTCGAACGTGCGGTCCTCACGCCAGCGCTCCAGCACGCGCTGCTCCATCGCCGGGAAGTCCGGGCGCTTGTCGACCGGTCGGTGCACGTCCCCCATCGCCATCCCCCTACTCGGGGTCGAGCGTCAACTCGACCCGCTTGTTGATTCTGCCCTTGCTCTTGTACGACGGCAGCGCGATCCGCCCGACCTCGCTCGTGTCGGCGACGTGCGTGCCGCCGTCGGCCTGCAGGTCGAGCCCCTCGATCCCGACGACGCGCACGACGCGGATCGCCGGCGGCAGCAGGCTGACCTTGTTGCGGATCAGATCCGGGTCCTTGTCCGCGTCCTCGCGCGCGAGGAAGTCGACGCGCGTCGGGCGCGCAGCCTCCACCTCGACGTTCACGCGCTCCTCCAGCTCGCGCACGAGCTCGCCCGAGAGGTTGTCGAACTCGAAGTCCATGCGCCCCCTCAGCGGCTCCATGTTCGCGCCCGTGACCTTCGCGCCCCGGTCGCGCCAGACGACGGCGCAGAGGATGTGCAGCGCCGTGTGCGTGCGCATCAGCGCGTAACGGCGCTCCCAATCCAGCTCGCACTCGACCTCGGTCCCGACTGCGGGCGCGTCGCCGTCCAGCTCGTACCAGACCTCGCCCGCCGCGGAGCGCGCACCGGTCAGCGACCAGGTGCGCGCTCCGTCGGTCACGGTCCCGCGGTCGTGCGGCTGACCGCCGCCCCCCGGATAGAAGGCGCTGCGATCGAGCTGGACGGCCTCCCCCAATGCGGCCGTGACCGTGGCGGGGAAGCGGCGGCAGTACGCGTCGACCTGGTAGAGCGGGGCGTCCGTCTGAGTCAGGTCAGACAAGGCCCACGCTCACCTCCCCCAGGCGGTCGAACGTGGCGTATGCCGCCTGCCCGGCGGCGATCGGCACGGCCCGCGCCACCGAGCCCGGCAGCACGATGTCGCCCGGCTCCAGCCGCTCGCCGCTCTGCGCCAGGATGCCGGCGAGCCACGCCACGGCCTCCGCCGGGTGGCCGAGCACCGCGTCGCCACGCCCCCTGACACACTCCGGCCCCAGCGCGAGGCTGACGCCGAGCTCCTCGACGCGGATCTCGTCCGCGTCCTGCCAGTCGCCGATCACGGCCATCCCGGAGGAGGCGTTGTCGGCGACCGTGTCGACGATCCCGATGCGCCACTGCGAGATGCGCGAGTCGATCAGCTCGAGCGCCGGCGCGAATGCCTGCGTCGCCTCGAGCACCTCTTCGCGCGTGACGCCGGGACCCTGCAGCCCGCTCTTGAGCAGGAACGCTATCTCCGCCTCGACGCGCGGCTGGATGAAGCGCTCCGCGCGCAGCCGCGCGCCGCTGTTGACGACCATCGACTCGAGCAGGTAGCCGCCGTCGGGCTGGTCGACGTTCATCATCTCCTGCATCGCGGCGCTCGTCAGGCCGACCTTCCAGCCGCGCAGCTCCTCGCCCTCCGCGGTGCGCAGCTGGCGGCCGAGCGCCTGCACGCGGTAGGCGTCCCACAGCCCCAGCTCGGGGAAGGTCGCGCTCAGCGGCTCGATCGGCTCGCCGCGCTGCTCGGCATGCCACAGCAGGCGCGCGAGCGCCTCGTGGTGCGGCGTCATCGCGCTCGCCTCCAGCAGCGCCGCCGCCGGCGGGAACGTCGTCGGACGCTGTTCCGTGCGCATCGCCATCAGGCCACCCCCTCGCGTATCTCCATCTGGATCTCCACCTGGACCTGGAGGCTCGCGCGCAGCTCGGCCGCGACCTCGAGTATCACGTCCTCCTGCCCTGCGATCACCTCGCGCTTGCCGAGCGCGAAGAAGACGTCGCGCGGGTCGACGCCGAACTCCTCCGCGATGCGGCGGACCGGTCTCGAGTAGCCGGAGAAGACGCCGGCCAGTCCGCTCACGATCGTCACCGAGTCGGTCGTCGGGATCGTCTGCACCAGCTCGCGCTCGGCCAGGTCGGCCGCTTCGAGCAGCCTGTAGAGGTCGATCCCGGTCTCGTGCCCGAGCCGCTGCAGCACCGCCACGAGCACCTCGATCTGCGTGTTGCCGGCGCCCGCGCCGAAGCCGCGCGCGGTGCCGTCGAGGATCGTCGCGCCCTCCTCCACCGCGGCGATCGAGTTCGCCACGCCGAGCGAGACGTTCTCGTGGCCGTGGTAGCCGACGGCCATGTCGGTCCCCTCGACGAGCGCGGCGACACGGCGACGCACGTCGTCGAGCAGCAGCGCGCCGGCCGAGTCCATCACGATCACCCCGGCCGCGCCGTAGGACTGAATCTTGCGCGCCTGCTCGACGAGGTCTCCCACCGTCGTCATGTGGCACATCATCAGGACGCCGTGGACCGGCTTGCCGTGCTCGCGCAGGTACCCGATGTGGCGCTCGGTCAGGTCGGCCTCGGTGCAGTGCGTCCCGACGCGGAAGATGTCCGCCCCCTCCTCCAGCGCGCCGTCGAGGTCGGGGATCTTCGCGAAGCCCGGGATCCCGAACGCCTGCAGCTTGACGTCGGTGAGCTGTTCGCGCGCGATCCGCAGCATCTCGCGGTCGCTCAGCAGCGCCTGCCCGACCTGCAGCGACGAGGCGCCCAGCCCGTTGCCGTGGCCGACCTCCACGACCGGCACGCCGGCCGCGTTGGCCGCCGCAGCGTAGCTGCGGATCTGCTGCGCGCTCAACTGGTGCTTGACCGCGTGGTTCCCGTCCCGCAACGTCGGGTCGCTGATCAGGATCTGTGCCATTCCCCTCGGTTCCCCCTTGGTTCCCGCTCCGGCTCGCGCCAGCCCTCAGCCCGTCGCCGCGACCGCCTCGTCCTGCCAGGCGGCGCGCGCCCGCTCCTCCGCCGCCGCGACGGCGGCGCAGGTGATGATGTCCAGGTTCCCGGCGTACGCCGGCAGGTAGTCGCCGACGCCGCGGATCTGCACCGTCATCGCGATCCGCCCGCCCTCGTACAGCGGCGGCACGACGAGCCGATACCCCGGCACGTAGCGCTGCACGCGCGCGACCATCTGCTCGACGGCCACGGTCAGCGCCGGCAGGTCGGCCTCCTCCGTGCGGGCGAAGACCGTGTTCTGCATCGTGATCGGCGGATCCGACGGGTTGACGATCAGGATCGTCTTCGCGCGCCCGACGCCGGTGAAGCGCCTGACGGCCGCCTCGGTCGTCCCGAGGTACTCGTCTATGTTGATGCGCGTCGCCGGCCCCACCGAGCGCGACGCGCTCGTGGAGACGATCTCGACGTACTCGACGTGCGCGTGCGTCGCCGCGACGCAGGCCGCCAGCGGCACCGCCGCCTGCCCGCCGCACGTGACCATGCAGAGGTTCGGCTCGTTGGCGCAGTCGGCGAGGTTGAGCGCCGGGATGCACAGCTCGCCGAGCTTCGCCGGCGTCAGGTCGATGACGGGGATGCCGCGCGGCTCGAGCAGCTCCCAGTGGCGGCGCGCGTCGAGCGCGGACGTCGCATCGAAGACGAGGTCCAGCTCGTCGGCGGCCTCGACGATCGCGTCGATCGAGCGGTCGCTGACGGGCACGCCGAGGTCGCCCGCGGTACGCATGCCCGGCGAGTCGAGGTTGCGCCCGCTGAACAGCGCGCATTCGAGCCACGGCGAGCGCTGGACCTTCAGCAGCAGGTCCGTGCCGATGTTGCCGGTGCCGATGATCGCGACCCGCATCGGCTACGCCCCCACCGGTTCGAGCAGGATGCCGAGGAACGGGCACGTGTCGGTCGCGACCTCGTGGACGACGAGCCGGTGGTGCTTGCCGGCCGGGATCAGGATCGACACCGGCGAGGTCAGCTCGATCGCGTCGTCGTCCAGCTCCACGGTGAAGCGGCAGCCGGGCGTGACGCACAGGTAGATCTCGTCGTGGTCGTCGTGCACATGGAGGTCCGCGTGCGGCGCCCCGATCAGCTGGGCGGCGTCGACGCCGGCGATGCTGAACGGCGCGCCCGGCAGCGTCTCGGGCGTCACGAACATCGGCGTCGGCCCGTGGTGGCCGGCGAACTCCTGCGTGATCGGGAGCCCCTCCGTGACAACGACGCCCGAGCGCTGTGCGACCCGTACCGACATCAGGCACGCCCCTCGTTGCGATAGAGCAGCAGGATCGCTCCGGGGAGGCCGAGCTCGCGCACCTCGTGCCGCGACCAGCCGGCTGCTGTGAACGCCTCATGCCAGCCATCCGCGTCGAGCAGCTCCTGGCGCATGATCGCGTGCAGCAGCGTGAACTCCGGGCGCCAGCGCTCGTCGTGCGCGCCGCTCGCGGGCTGCACCTCGGCGACGAGCATGTGCGCTCCCGCCGGCATGAGCGCGCCGAGCTTCGTCAGGTAGCCGACGAGCGCCTCGCGACCGTGCTCGAAGATCTCGTGCAGCAGGAAGTGCGCGACCGCGAGGTCCGCCTCGGCCAGCTCGGGGATCGCGTCGAGGTCGCCGGCGTCGCCGCAGCGCACGACGACCCGCCCGGTCAAGCCGGCGTCGGCGATCATCTTCGCCGCGTCCTCGCACGCCTCCGGGCTGAGGTCGACCCCGACGCCTGTGACGCCGAAGCGCTGCGCGGCGCCGATCAGGAAGCGCGCGTTGCCGCAGCCGAGGTCGACGACGCGGTGGAAGTCGATGCCGTTCAAGACCTCGACCGCGTAGGGCGCGACGTCGTCGCGGCCGATCAGCGCGGAGCCTTCGGCGACCCAGCGCCCGGCGCGCTCGACGTCTCCGCCGTATCTGCGCGCGCCGGTGATGAAGTCGCCGAGGCCGGCGAGCACGTGGCCGTAACCGCCCTGCAGCCAGACGAGGTAACCCTTGTCCTTGACGACCGCGCGGCCGCGCTCGGTCAGCTCGAAGGCGCCGTCGCGCTCCTCCGCCAGCTCGCGCTGGGCGAGGTAGCGCAGCGCCGCAGGCATCAGGCCGTCGGAGTCGGCGACGCCCTCCGGCGCAGCGGCGACCGGGCCGGCCTCCAACGAGGCCAGCAACCCGCTCTCGTCGAGCGAGGCGAGCACGCTCGCCAGCGCAAAGCCCTCGAACAGCTCGAACACGGGCCGTTGGCTGACGGCGGCGTCTACGGCGGTCATCCGATCCCGTTCCCCCTCGATCGTTCCCCCGACGCCGCCCCCGCGGCGCCTCGTCAGTTATATGCCGCCGCCTCCGCTCGCGTCAAGCCGGCCGACCATCTCATTGATCGGCGCAATTCCGAAGATCGCCTCCTGCGCCCGGATCCGCCCGCCGGGCCAGGGTGCTTAACGTCAGCTCAACAAACGCCGGCGAGCGCGGCGGCGGGCGCCGCGACCTGCGGCAGCAGCTCGTACTCCGCCGCGTCGAAGGCGCGCGTGGCGCGGCGGAACGACCACGACGTGCCCGGCCACAGCGTCGTGTTGCGGCCGTGGGAGTCGAGGTACCAGCTCGCGCAGCCGCCCTGCGTCCAGACGGTTCCGCGCATGCGCCGCTGCACGCCCTCGTTGAACGCAGCCTGGGCCTCGGGGCGCGCGTCGCAGGCCACGGCGCCGCGCGCGTCGAGCGTGCCCAGCGCGTCCGTCACGTAGGCGAGCTGGGACTCGATGATGAAGACGATCGAGTTGTGGCCCAGGAGGGTGTTCGGGCCGACGAGCATGAACAGGTTGGGGAAGCCGGCGACCGTCGTGCCGCGCAGCGCCTGCACCCCCTGCTCGCGCCAGGCATCGCCGAGCGTGCGGCCGTCGCGGCCGCGCAGCCACTCGACATAGGGCATGTCGGTGACGCGAAAGCCGGTGCCCCAGACGATCGCGTCGGCCGGGTGCTCGGCGCCGTCGGCCGTGCGCACGCCGGTCGGCGTGATCTCGGCGATCGCGTCCGTCACCAACTCCGCGTTGGGCTGCTGCAGCGCCGGGAAGTACTCGTCGCTCATCAGGATCCGCTTGCAGCCGATCTCGTAGCGCGGCGTGAGCTGCTCGCGCAGCGCCGGGTCGGGCACCTGACGCTCCAGGTGCTGGAGCGCCATCCGCTGCGGGATGCGGCTGAGGCGGTGGAAGCGGAACGGCAGCACGTAGCCCTCGCGACCCCAGTAGATCGCGCCGCGCACGAGCTTCTGCAACGGCGGCAGCGCGCGGAACAGCGCGCGCTCGCGCGGGCGGACGGGCCGTCCGGGGTGGGGCATGATCCACGGCGGGGTGCGCTGGAAGACGGTCAGGCGCTCGACCTGCGGCTGGATGCGCGGCACGACCTGGACGGCCGAGGCGCCCGTGCCGATCACGGCGACTCGCTTGCCTGTCAGGTCTACGTCCTGGCGCCAGTGGGCGGTGTGGAAGGCCGGGCCCGCGAAGCGGTCGGCGCCGGGGATCGACGGGAGCGCCGGCTCGCTGAGCGCGCCCATGCCGGCGACGAGCACGCGCGCGGTGAGGCTGCCGGCGCTCGTCTGGACGCGCCAGCGCCGCGCCTGCTCGTCCCATGCGGCGTCCTCGACGGCGACGCCCGTGCGGATCCAAGGGCGCAGACCGAAGTCGTCGGCCACGCGCTTGAGGTAGGCGCCGATCTCCGGCTGCAGCGCGAACGTCTGCGACCATTCCGGGTTCGGCGCGAACGAGAACGAGTAGAGGTTCGACGGCACGTCGCACTGGCAGCCGGGGTACGTGTTCTGGTGCCACGTCCCGCCGACCTCGTCGTCGCGCTCGAGCACGACGAAGTCCGGCCGGCCGGCCTCCTTCAGCTTGATCGCCATGCCGAGGCCCGCGAAGCCAGCGCCGACGATCGCGACGTCGACGTGGTCGGGAAGCTCGGTGATCGTGCGCTCGCTCTGGGTCATGGCAACGTCCTGCTTTCTACTGCTCCCGCGCCTCCGCCGGCGCCGCCTGGGAGCTGACCGGCGGGGATTGCGCCACTTTCGCGCAGAATTGGCACGAAGCGCGACTGATAGCACGGGTAGTCGGTTGATAGCGTCGGCGCTACCGTTGTCCGTGTGAAGCAGCTGATCCTCCGTGTCTCCCCCGATCTCCACCGCCGCATCGCCGCCCGCGCCGCACGGGAGGGCAAGAGCGTGAACGCATGGGTCGCCAACCTGCTCGACGCGACGGTCGACGCCGACGTCGCCGAGGACCGCCAAGCGCGCGCGGACGCGAAGGCCGCCGCGCTCGGCATGCTCGTCGTCTACGACGACATCCCCGAGTACGACGAGGAGACGCTGCGGCGCGGCGAGGAGGCGCTGCGGGAGCTGGCACCTGAGGTCCTGCGGATTCTCAACGAAGACCGGTCGACAGGGCTGTGATCGCGTACGTCGACTCCTCCCTCGTCGTACGCGCCTATCTCGAGGACGAAACCGGCTCGGCAGACGCGCAGCGCCTGCTGGCCGATCGCTCGATCGCAAAGTACACGGGCCGCCTGACGCGCATCGAGGTCTCGGGAGCAATCGTCCGTGCCGCTCGCGCAGGCCGTCCAGTCCTCCGCGACGACGCGCTCAGAAGACTCGACGCAGACCTGCGCCCCGGAGGCCGCATCAAGGTGATCGCGGCCGACGACGCCGACATCGAGGCCCGGGCGCTCGCCATCGCCCGCGAGCACGGGCTGCGCGCACTCGACGCGCTGCACGTCGGGCTGGCGTCGATCGCGATCCCGAAGCTCGCCGACAAGGGCGAGCCGATCGGCTTCGCGTCGCGCGACGGCGACCAGGCGGGCGTCGCCGAGGCGCTCGGCTTCGCGGCTGTCTGAGCGCCGCGGTCAGAGCGTCGGCAGCGGCTCGAGCCCGTGCGCGCGCATGCTCGCCTCGGCGGCCGCGATCACCGTTTCGATCACGGACACACGCGCGAAGCCCTTCGACTCGGCCGCGATCAGGCGCCACGGGGCAGACGGCTGGTCGGTGCGCGCGATCATCGCCTCGACGGCGACCTCGTACGCCGGCCGCTGCTCGCGGTTGAGCCAGTCCTCGTCCGTCAGCTTCCAGCGTCTGAGCGGGTCCTTGTCGCGCTTCTTGAAGCGCCTGAGCTGCTCCGCAGGCGAGATCTCGAGCCACAGCTTCACGACCGCCGTGCCGTCGCCGGCGAGCATCCGCTCGAAGGCGGCGATGTCGTCGTAGGCGCGCATCCACTCGGCCTCGCTCGCGAGCCCACGCACGCGCTCGACGAGCACGCGCCCGTACCACGAGCGGTCGAGCACGGCCATCCCGCCCCAGCCCGGCAGCGACGACTGGAAGCGCGAGAGGAAGTGGTGGCGCTTCTCGTCCTCGCTCGGCGCGGCGAACTGCGCGACGCGCACGTGGCGCGGGTCGAGCGGGGCGACGAGCCGGCGGATCGCGCCGCCCTTGCCGGACGCGTCCCAGCCCTCCAGCAGCACGAGCAGCGGCGGGCCGAGCCGTCTGTCGTCGCCGATCAGGCCCGCCATCTGCAGGCGCAGTGTCAGCAGACGGCGCTGCGCAGCGAGCAGGCGCGCCGCCGCCTCCTCGCCGTTCAACGACGCGCTCAGGTCGACTTCGGCGAGCCGTCCACCGCGTGGCGCCATGGCGGCACGATAGCGCCGGCCCCCTCCACCACGAGCAGGGCGAGCGCGACGGGGACTGTCGCGGGCAGCCGATCGGTGACGAGGAACAGCGAACCGGCGGCGAGCGCGAAGCACAGCGTCAGCAGCGCCACCCAGCGCCGCGTGCGCACCTGCGTCGCGAGCAGCGCGCCGACGAGCGCCGGCAGGAACAGGTCGGCGTAGCCCATCGTCAGCGGCCCCAGCTCGACGCGCTGCAGTTGCGGCAGCGATTCCGTCACGCCGGCGCTGTCAAGCGCAAGCGTCGCCGGCGCGAGCAGCCCGCTCGCCACGAGCACGAGGTCGACGGCGGCGGTCGCGGCGATGCCCGCGCCGAGCCAGCGCGGCGGCGTCACTTCCACGAGCAGCGCCCCGAGCACGGTGCAGCTCGCGGCGATCAGGCCGAGCGCGGCGACCTGGCCGGCGAGCGAGTGGCCGTCGCGCAGCGTGACGACGAGCATCGCGAGCATCAGCGCGAGCGCGATCCGGCCGGTGCGGGCGGCCGCGATCAGCGCCAGCAGCGGCACGCCGAGCAGCGCCAGCTTCGCCAGCGTCACCGCGCCGTCGGGCGACGCGCGCAGCCAGAAGACGACGCCGACGAGCGCGAGCAGCGGCAGCGCGGCGAACAGCGGATGGCGCAGCGCGCGCAGCGGCGCCGGCACGCAGCGGACGCCCCCGCGAGCGACGAGCGCGGCCTGCGTCATCGAGCCGCCGGCGTAGGCGGCGATCAGCTCCGCGCTCATCGCACGAGGGCGCACGAAGGTTCCATAACCAATATTTGCCCTGCTCTGCTTAGAGGAGCGTTAACGAACGAGGAGGGTTCTCGCATATGTATGCCTTGGGGTACAGTCGTTAATGCACCAGATGGCCGCGACGTCCCCCTCCACGCTCTCGCTCGGACCGATCCGGCTCACCGTCGCCGATCTCGCCGGCGCGTCCGCCTTCTACGAGCGCGTGATCGGGCTGCGACCGCTGCCCGGCGACGACGGCACCGTGCGGCTGGGCGCCGGAGCGGATCCCGCCGGCCCGGCGCTCGTCGAGTTGGTCCCGGACGCGAGCGCGCCCACGCGCGCGCGGCACTCGAGCGGTCTCTTCCACCTCGCCCTGCTCGTGCCTGACCGCCGCGCGCTCGCGCAGGCGCTGCGGCGGGTCGTCGCCGCGGGCTGGCGTCTCGACGGCGCCTCCGACCATCTCGTCAGCGAGGCGCTCTACCTGTCCGACCCCGAGGGCAACGGCATCGAGCTCTACCGCGACCGCCCGCGCGCGGAGTGGCGCCACGGCGAGCACGGCGAGCTGGCGATGGCGACGCTGCCGCTCGACCTCGAGGACCTCGCGCGCGAGCTCGCCGGCGAGTCCGAGCCGGACGCCGGCATGCCCGCCGGCACGACGCTCGGCCACGTCCACCTGCAGGTCGCCGACCTCGACGCGGCCGAAGCCTTCTACGCCGGCGCGCTCGGCTTCGACGTGATGGTGCGCGGCTACCCCGGCGCACTGTTCGTCGCCGCCGACGGCTACCACCACCACCTCGGGCTCAACACCTGGTCGAGCGCCGGCGGCCCGTCCGCCTATCCCGCCGCGCGCGGCGTGCGCGACTTCGCGATCCGCTACCCGAGCGCCGAAGCCCGCGATGCGATCGCCGCGCGCGTCGCCGACGCCGGCTACGCGCTGCGCGCCGACGGCGAGGACCACATCGCGACCGACCCGTTCGGGATCGCGGTGCGGCTGACGGCCGCACCGTCCGGCTGAGCCGCTGCGCGCTAGGTTCGCGGCCATGACCACGACCTCGCGCGCAACCACCATCGCCGGCATCGACCGCGACCTCTTCCCTCTCTGCCTCGGCGGCAACGTGTTCGGCTGGACTGCCGACGAGCCCGCCTCCTTCGCCGTGCTCGACGCCTACGCCGCCGCCGGCGGCAACCTGATCGACACCGCCGACATCTACGCCGACGGCCGTTCGGAGGCGATCGTCGGCGACTGGATGGCCGCGCGCGGCAACCGCGACGACGTCGTGGTCGCCACGAAGGTGGGGCTCGGCGGGGCGGGTCTCGCCGCGGAGACGATCCGCTCGCACGCGGAGACCTCGCTGCGGCGCTTGCGCACCGACCGCATCGACCTCTACTACGCGCACGCCGACGACCCGGACACGCCGCTGGAGGAGACGCTCGCCGCGTTCGACGAGCTCGTGCGCGCCGGCAAGGTGCGCGCGATCGCCGCCTCCAACTACGGTCCCGAGCGGCTCGCCGAGGCGCTGGCGCTCTCCGAGCGCGAGGGTCTCGCGCGCTTCGCCGCGCTGCAGCCGCACTACAACCTCGTCGAGCGCGCCGCCTACGAGGGACCGCTGTCGGAGCTGGCCGCGCGGGAGAGCCTGCCGGTGCTGCCGTACTTCGCGCTCGCGAAGGGCTTCCTGACGGGCAAGTACCGGCCGGACGCCGAGACGCCCGCGAGCGAGCGCGCAGCCGGCGCGCGGACCTACCTCGACGCGCGCGGGGTCGCGCTGCTCGCGGCGCTCGACGAGATCGCCGCTGTGCACGCGACGAGCGTCGCCGCGGTCTCGCTCGCCTGGCTGCGGATGCAGCCGACCGTGCTCGCTCCGATCGCGAGCGCCCGCACGCCGGAGCAGCTCGCCGAGCTGCTGCCGGGCGCGTCCGTCGAGCTGACCGGCGAGCAGCTTGCGCGGCTCGACGCCGCCTCGAGCGGTGCGCACGCGGACTGAGGTAACGCACAGCCGGGCCTTAAATGGGCATTACGTTCCGCACTACTCTGCGTAGGCATGGGATCTCCGAGACATCTGTGGACCGGCCCGTGGCGCGACGACTCCGACCGCGCGCGGGAGTCGGCGGCCGAAGCCGCCGAGCTGCGTCACCCCGAGCGCCCGGCCGCAGCCGCGGGGACGACGACCGGAACGGCCGAGCCCGACGCCGCCCCGCGCGAGGGCCGCGGCGAGCCGCCGCGCCGCATCACGCTGCTGCTCGGCCTGGCGATCGTGGCGGCGGCGATTGCCGGCGGCGCGTTCGCGGCCGGGATGCTGGTCGACGCCAGCCGCAACGACGGACCCGCACCGCTGCCGGCAGTCGCGAGCCAGCCGATCAAGCCGCACAAGGGTGAGTCGCAGGCAGGCGCCATCTACGCCGCCGCCAGCCCGGCGGTCGTCTCGATCCGCACCGACGTCGGCGAGGGCACCGGCTTCCTGATCGACAACAAGGGCACGCTCGTGACGAACGACCACGTCGTCGGCAACGCCACGCACGTGCTCGTGCGCTTCGGCCAGGACGGCGACTCGATCGACGGCGACGTGCTCGGCGTCGACCCCTCGAGCGACCTCGCGGTCGTCTCGATCGACCCGGCCCAGATCCCGAAGGGCGCGAGACCGCTCAAGCTGGCCGACTCGCGCGCCGTGCAGGTCGGCGAGCTGGTCGTCGCGATCGGCAACCCCTTCGGGCTCGACCGCACCGCCACCGAGGGCATCGTCTCCGGCCTCGGGCGCTCGATCCAGTCGCCCAACGGCTTCGCGATCGACGACGTGATCCAGACCGACGCGCCGATCAACCCCGGCAACTCGGGCGGCCCGCTGCTCGACGACGGCGCCAACGTGATCGGCGTCAACTCACAGATCGCGACGGCCGGCGCCGCGGGCAACATCGGCATCGGCTTCGCGATCCCCTCGAATACGGTGCGCCAGATCGTCCCGCGGCTCGAGAAGGGCGAGGCGATCCCGCGGCCCTGGCTCGGCGTCACCACCACGCCGGCCTCGCCGACCCACCCGGACGGCGCCCAGGTGGCCGCCGTCGTCCCCGGCGGCCCGGCCGCGAAGGCGGGCATCCACACGGGCGACGTGATCAAGCGCATCGATGGCCAAACGGTGCTGAGCCCCGAGGACGTCGCCAAGTCGATAGGCACCGACAGACCGGGCGACACGGCCAGAATCGTCGTCGACCGCGGCGGCCACACGCAGACGCTGCACGCGACGCTCGGGAAGCGACCCGCGCGCATCCCGTGACTTTTGCAGCGCCGCTTGTCCTTCTTGCGCTGCTCGCGCTGCCGCTGATCGCCGCCTGGTACGTCCAGCAGCAGCGCGTGCGTCGGAGCGCCGCGGCTGCCTTCGCAGCGCCGCGGCTGCAGCCGTCGGTCGCCCCGCGGCGGCCGCGCTGGCGCCGGCACCTGCCGATGCTCGTCTTCGCGCTCGCGCTCGGCCTGCTCGTGCTCGCCGCGGCGCGCCCGCAGCGGACGGTCGCGGTGCCCGTCGAGCACGCGTCGATCATGCTCGCGACCGACGTCTCCGGCTCGATGCAGGCGACCGACGTGCAGCCGACCCGGCTCGTCGCCGCCAAGCGCGCGGCGCGCGCCTTCCTCGACCGCGTGCCCGCCAAGGTGAACGTGGGCGTGATGGCGTTCAACGAGCACCCGTCGGTCCTGCAGAGCCCGACGCTCAGCCGCGCCGACGCGCGCGACGCGATCGACCGCATGACAGTCAGCGGCGGGACCGCGACGGGTGACGCGATCGCCGCCGCGACGACCGCGCTGCAGAACCTGCCGGGCGTGAACGGCAGACGCCCGCCCGCAGCGATCGTGCTGATATCCGACGGCAGCTCGGACTTCGGCAGCGATCCCGTGCTCGCCGCACAGGCGGCGGCGAGAGTGCACATCCCGGTCTACACGGTCGCACTCGGCACCACGCACGGCACGATCCAGGTGCCGGGCAGAGACGGCACGCCGAGAACGGTGAGCGTCCCGCCCGACCCGCAGTCGCTCGCCGCGATCGCCCACGCATCCGGGGCCGCGAGCTTCACCGCATCTTCGACCGACGGCCTGTCCGCCGTCTACGAGCGGCTCGGCTCGCAGCTCGGCCGCCGCGACGAGCGGCGCCAGGTGACGAGCGCGTTCGCGGCCGGCGGGCTCGTCCTGCTGCTGGCCGGTGCGGGCATGTCGCTGCGCTGGTTCGGCCGCCTGATCTAGAGAACACAGAACGCAACGAGAACAAGGAGCGATCCGACGTGACCCTCGACCACGACCCTGACGACCGCGTAGCGCGCCGCGAGGACCCGCGCGACGCGCTCGAGGAGGCGCTGCACGAGATAAAGCGCGTGATCGTCGGGCAGGACGCGATGCTCGAGCGCCTGCTCGTCGCGCTGCTCGCGGGCGGCCACGTGCTGCTCGAGGGCGTTCCCGGCCTCGCCAAGACGCTGACCGTCAAGACGCTCGCGCAGGTGCTCGGCGGCTCCTTCACGCGCATCCAGTTCACGCCCGACCTCGTGCCCGCCGACCTCGTCGGCACGCGCGTCTACCGCCCCGACACCGGCAGATTCGAGACCGAATTGGGGCCGGTCTTCGGCAACTTCCTGCTCGCCGACGAGATCAACCGCGCGCCCGCGAAGGTGCAGTCGGCGCTGCTCGAGGTGATGCAGGAGCAGCAGGTGACGATCGGCGGCGAGACGTTCCCCGTGCCGCATCCGTTCCTCGTGCTCGCGACGCAGAACCCGATCGAGTCCGAGGGCACCTACCCGCTGCCGGAGGCGCAGCTCGACCGCTTCCTGATGAAGGTCGTCGTCGACTATCCGACGATGGGCGAGGAGGCGGCGGTCGTCGACCGCTCGCTCGGCGCCGCCGCGCAGATCCGCGAGCGGCTGACGCTGGAGGAGCTCGACCGCTTCAGAGCGGCGACGGCGGCCGTGCTCGTCGACCGCGAGGTGATCGCCTACGCGGTCGCGCTGGCGGACGCGACGCGGCGGCCGGAGCGCTACGGGCTGGAGGACGTCGCCTCGTTCATCGAGTTCGGCGCCTCGCCGCGCGGGCCGATCGGGCTCGTGCAGGCGGCGCGCGCGCTGGCGCTGCTGCGCGGCCGCGGCTACGTCGCCGTCGCCGACGTGCGCGACCTCGCGCACGACGTGCTGCGCCATCGGCTCGTGCTGTCCTACGACGCGCTGACCGAGGACGTGAGCGCCGACGAGCTGCTCGAGCGCGTGCTCGCGACGGTCGAGGAGCCGCCGGCCGACCACCTCCACGCACGGCGGACGAGCGCCGCCTGACGATGAGCGCGCTGCGTCCACCCGCTGCACGCCAGGGGCCCGGGCCGCTGCCGCACGGGCTGATCGCCGGGCTCGACCTCACGATCGCGCGGCGCGCCGCCGGGGCGCTGCCGGGAGACCGGCGCGCCGCCGGGCTCGGCGCCGGCACCGAGCTGGCGCAGCTGCGCCCCTACGAGGTCGGCGACGACGTGCGCCAGATCGACGCAGCCGCGACCGCGCGCACCGGCACACCGCACGTGCGCCTGCACGTGCCGGAGCGGACGCTGACGACGTGGATCGTCGTCGACGCCTCGCCGTCGATGGCGTTCGGCACCGCCGACCGCCTGAAGTGGGACGTCGCCGAGGGCGCCGCGCTCGTGCTCGGGCGCCTCGCGGTGCGCCGCGCGGGCCGCGTCGCGCTGATGACGTTCGGCGCCGGGCGCCCGCGGCTCGTGCCGCCGCGCGCCTCCAAGCCCGGCGTGATCGCGCTGCGGCGCGCGCTGGCGGAGGGCTGCGCGCCCGACGGGCGACCGGATCGCCACGCGCTGGCGGATGCGCTGCGGCGCACCGGCAAGGTCGCGACGCAGGCCGGGCTCGTCGTGCTGATCTCCGACTTCCGCGACCAGGACGACTGGACGCGGCCGCTGGGCGCGCTGCGCGCCCGCCACTCCGTGATGGCGATCGAGGTCGGCGACCCGCGCGAGGCGTCGATCCCCGCCGTCGGGCGGTTGTCGCTCGTGGACCCCGAGACGGGCGCGCGCGTCGAGGTCGACACCTCCGCGCGCCGCGTGCGCGAGCGCTTCGCGGCGCTCGAGGCCGAGCGCCGCGCGCAGGTGACGCGCGAACTGCGCCGCCTCGAGGTCGAGCACGTCGCGCTGTCGACCGCCGGCGACTGGCTGGGCGAGCTCGGAAAGCGCCTCCGATGAGCTTTGCGACGCCCCTGGGATTGCTCGCGCTGGCGCTCGTGCCGCTGGCGCTCGCGCTGCACGTCGCCTCACGCCGGCGGACGCGCAGATACGCGGTCCGCTTCCCGGCGGCGGCGACGCTCGCGCTGGCTGCCGGCGGGTCGCCGCCGTGGCGGCGCCACCTGCCGATCGCGCTGCTGCTGGCGTCGATCGCCGTGCTCGCGCTCGCGCTCGCGAAGCCGCAGCGGACGGTGGCGGTGCCGATCGATCGCGCGTCGATCATGCTCGTGACCGACCACTCGCGCTCGATGATGGCCGACGACGTGAACCCGAGCCGCCTGCAGGCGGCGAAGAACGCCGCGCACACGTTCCTCGACCAGCTCCCGGCGACGGTGCGCGTCGGCGTCACGACGTTCTCCGACGTGCCCGACGCGACGCAGGCACCGACGACCGACCACGCGCTCGTGCGGCGCATGATCGACGGCCAGATACCTGACGGCGGCACCGCCACCGGCGACGCACTTCAGGTCGCGCTCGAAACGCTGCAGCGCGAGCCGCGCGGCCCCGACGGCAGACGCCCGCCGTCGGCGATCGTGCTGCTGTCGGACGGCGCGACGACGCTCGGCCGCGACCCGGTCGGCGTCGCACAGCTCGCGAGGCAGCAGAGAGTGCCGATCTACACGGTCGCGCTCGGCACGCGCGACGCGACCGTCCCCAACCCCGGCTTCGGCCCGCCGCTGCTGGCGGTCCCGCCCGACCCCGTGACGCTGCGCCGCATCGCGCAGGCCTCCGGCGGCCGCGCCTATTCGGCCCAGGACGACCAGACGCTCTCGTCGATCTACAAGGCGCTCGGCTCGCAGCTCGGCACGCGCAACACCAAGCGCGAGGTCACCGCCGCCTTCGCCGTCGGCGGCCTCATCCTCCTGCTCGGCGCCGCCGCGGCGTCGGCGCGGTGGGCGGGGCGGGTGCCGTAGATGAGTCCAAGAATCGAGAGTTCAAGAATCGAGACTCTCGTTTCCTGGACTCAAGTGACGACGGCCCAGGGCTCGACGCGGGAGCTGACGATCAGGCCGGCGGCCTTGTAGGGGTCCTCGGCGGCGAACGCCTCGGCATCGGCGGCCTCGCGGAAGGCGAGCAGGCCGCCGTGGACCGGCACGCCGACGCCGCCGGCGATCGCGAGGCGGCCGTCCGCCTGGTAGCGGCGGATCAGCTCGAGGTGCGCGTCGCGGTGCGGGGCGCGGCGCTCGGTCATGTCCTCGACGTACTCGTAGACGAGCAGGTGCAGCAGCTCAGACATGGCCGCAGCCTATCGCCGTGGCCACGTCGGCGATCGGACCACACCGTTGCGCGCGCAACGGCTACCCTCGACCGGTCCCCAGATGACCCCGCCCCGCCGCAGCCCACGCGTCACGCTCGCCTGCCTCGCGCTCGCCGGCGTCAGCTACGCGCTGATGCAGTCGCTCGTCGTCCCGGCGCTGCCGGCGATGCAGGCGGACCTGCACACGTCGGCCCGCAGCACGTCGTGGATCTTCACCGCGTACCTGCTGAGCGCTTCGATTGCGACGCCGCTGATCGGGCGCCTCGGCGACATCCACGGCAAGAAGCGCGTGCTCGTCTGGGTGCTCGTGCTGCTGTTCGCGGGCACGCTGCTGAGCGCCGTCGCCAGCTCGATCGTGCCGATGATCGCCGGCCGGATCGTGCAGGGCGTCGCGGGCGGCATGTTCCCGCTCGCGTTCGGGATCATCCGCGACGAGTTCCCGCGCGAGGAGGTCCCCGGCAGCATCGGGATCGTATCCTCGCTGCTGGGGATCGGCGGTGGGCTCGGGATCGTGCTGTCGGGCGTGATCGTCGACCACCTCAGCTACCACTGGCTGTTCTGGCTGCCGCTCGCGCCGATCGCGCTCGCGACCGCCGGCGTCGCGCTGCTCGTCCCCGAGTCGGCCGTGCGCGCGAGCGCGCGCATCCCGTGGTTGCCCGCCGTGCTGCTGAGCATCGGCCTCGCCGCGCTGCTGTACGCGCTCAGCAACGCGGTCGAGTGGGGCTGGGGCTCGCCGCGCACGCTCGGCCTCGTCGCGGTCGCGCTCGCGGCACTGGTGGCGTGGGTGCGCGTGGAGCTGCGCGCGCACACGCCGCTCGTCGACATGCGCGTGATGCGACGCCGCGCCGTGTGGACGACCAACCTCGCGGCGGCGCTCGTCGGCACGGGCATGTACTCGGGCTTCGTGCTGATCCCGCAGTTCGCCGAGACGCCGGTGCGCGCCGGCTTCGGCTTCGGCTCCTCCGTCACCGGCGCCGGCCTGCTGATGCTGCCGCTCACGACGACGATGCTGATCGCCGGCGCCGCCGCCGGCCGGCTCGAGCTGCGCTTCGGCTCGCGCGCCGCGCTCGTCGCGGGGACGATCGCGACCGCCGCCTCGTTCGTCGTGCTGACGCTCGCGCACTCCACGCGCGCCGAGATCGTCGTCGCCGGGCTGCTGATGGGCGCCGGCATCGGGCTCGCATTCGCGGCGCTGCCGAACCTGATCGTCGAGACCGTGCCGGCCGACCAGACCGGCGTCGCGACAGGCATCAACACGATCGCGCGCACGATCGGCGGCGCCTTCGGCACGCAGATCGCCGGCAGCGTGATCGCCGCCAGCGTCGTCGTCTCCGGCGGGCTGCCGGCGGCGCACGGCTACACCGACGCGTTCGCGATCCTCACCGGCCTGCTCGTGCTTGCGACGCTCGCCGCGCTGGCGATCCCGGGCCGCTCCGGGAGCGGTCGCGACGAGCGCGAGCCGGCGCTCGAAGCGGCCGCCGCCTGACGCGCGCTCGTCGCGCCGGCTCAACCCGCGCGCGGGCGCGCCGATCTACCCGGACGATGGCGCGCCGCCTGCTGATGACCGCGTTCGGCTGGAACGACTCCGGCGGCGGCACGACCGTGCCGCGGCTCGCCGCGAAGGAGCTGGCGCGCCGCGGCTGGGACGTGACCGTCTTCCACGCGGCCGTCAAGCCGGCGATCGGCAAGCCGGCCTACCACGTCGCCGAGTGGGAGGACGACGGCGTGCGGCTGCTCGGCGTCCACAACCGCGCGCACGGCCTGTGGGACCGCGAGCGGCCGCTGCGCGAGCTGGACGACCCGCCGGTCACGGCCGCCTACGCGGCCGCGCTCGACCGCTTCGCGCCCGACGTCGTCCACTTCCACAACCTCCACAACCTCGGCGCGGCGCTGGTCGACCAGTCGGCCGCGCGCGGCATCCCGTCGTGGTTCACGACACACAACTACTGGCTGATCTGCCCGCGCGCGTATCTGATGACAGGCGAGGGGACGATCTGCGCCGGCCCCGGCGACGGCCGCCGCTGCGCGACGTGCACCGGCGGCCATGGACGCGAGGACTACGCGCGCCGGCTCGCGGAGATCCGCGCGAGCGTGTCGCGGGGCGTGACGGGCGTGCTGGCCGTCTCCGAGGCGGTGCGGCGCACGCTGCTCGGCGCCGGCTACCCGGCGGAGATGGTCGACGTCGTGCGCCAGGGCATGCCGCATGACATGGAGATCTGGGAAGGGCTCGGGCGGTCGCGCCGGCCTGGCCGCGCGGCCGGTCCGGACGGGCCGCTGACGGTCGCGTTCCTCGGCTCGGCGTACCCGCACAAGGGCCCGCAGCTGCTGGTGGAGGCGGCGCAGAAGACGCAGGCGCCGGTGCGCGTGCTGATCCACGGCGAGGTGCCGGACGTGTTCGCGCCGACACTGCGCGCGCTGGACGCGCGCGGCGTGTGCGAGCTGCGCGGGACGTTCTCGACCGACGAGCTGCAGGACGTGCTCGCGGGCGTGGACGTCGCGGTGCTGCCGTCGATGTGGTGGGACTGCGCGCCGCTGGCGGCGGCCGAGTGCCTGGCGGCGCGGGTGCCGCTGATCGTGCCGCGCCTCGGCGGGCTCGCCGAGGCGGTCCGCGACGGCGTCGACGGGCTCGTCGTCGACCCTTTGTCCGCCGACGCGCTGGCAGCCGCGCTGGACCGGCTCTCCAGCGAGGATGGGCTGCTGGAGCGGCTGCAGGCGGGGATCGAGCCGCCGCGCCGGTTCGACGCGTACGTGGACGAGCTGGAGGCGTACTACTCCGGCGAGCGGCCCGGACGCGTCGCGGCCGATGCCGCGCCGGAGGAGCTTGCGGTGCTGTGCGAGGGCGAGCCGCCCGCCGAGATCGGCGCGGCGGGCGTGCGCGTGCAACGCCTCGGCAGCGCCGACCCGCCGCTCCCCCACGCCGCCGACGTCGAGCTGCGCACGACCTGGCCGCCGGCCACGCGCGCCGCGAGCAGCGGACGGCTCGTGATCGTGCAGCCGCCGGGTGCGGCGCCGGCGCCGCTGCCGCCGTTCGACGAGCTGTGGAGCGGCGTCCCGGCGGACGCCGCCGAGCGCCTGCGCGCGCTCGCCGTGAAGCCCCCGCGCGCCGCCGACCCGGCCACAGCTGAGCCGTGGCCGCTGGACGGGCAGGCGGCACTGCGCGTGCTCGCGACGCCTGCCTGGCGCGGCACCGACCGCCTCGCGGACCTGCTCGCACAGTGGTGCGCCGCGACGACGTCGGACACGAGCGCCTGCCTCTACCTGCTCGCCGACCCGCAGAACGACGGCGCGCCCGAGGCGATCGAGCAGCGCGTGCTGGCCGCCTGCGCGGCGAGCGCCGCGGACCTCGATACGGCCGCCGATGTGACCATCCTGCTGGAGCCCGCGACCGCCGAGCGCGACGCGCGCCTGCACATGGCAACGAACGCCTACGTCCCGCTCCACCCCGCCTGCGCCGGCCACGAGCGGCTCGCGCTTGCGACCGGCGGCGCGGTCCTCGCACTCGATGGCGCCGCACTCGCCGGCGCCGTCTCGCTGGCCGCCCCGATTTCCGTCTAGAACGCCAAACGCCCCGGCTGGGAAGGGGTAGCCGGGGCGCTGGGCAGGTGCGGGATGTGAACCTGCGCTCATCCTTGCCGCTGCGTCGGACGGCACGCGGTCTGCGGCGTGCGCGAAACACGGCCGAGCGGATCGTGTTCGCGCCGCTTGCAGCGCTTCGCCGCGTCGCCTGACCGGCTCGTTTACTCCGGCCGGGCGTGGTCGTCGCGGCGCTTGACGAGCAGCCATTGCGGCTTGTCGCCGGTGCGGGTGCATTGGAGGGCGAAGCCGCCGCGGAGCTTCTCGCCGTGGAGGACGAAGACGGCGTGGCCGCGCTCGATCGCCTCCGGCCAGGGGACGCGGCCGCCCTGCTCGTAGGGTCCGCGGTCCCATACGACCCCATCGCCGGCGGGTGCGGCCTCGACGGCGAAGCGCTTGACGGCCGGATCCATCGACGGGCGCTTGGGCAGCGCCCATGCCCGCGTCGCGCCGTCCACCTCGAGCGTCAGCTCGAAGCCGGCCGCGCGCTCTCGCACGACGAACATGCCGGCGCTGACGCCGCGCACGGCGAACTGCTCGTGGCCCTCGACCTTCACGCGCGGCGCGTCGACCTCGGCCACCTCGGCCGCCCGCGGCCCCTCGCGCAGGAACGCGACGAGCGCCTCGACCGCGTCCGCCGACCCCTCGGCGTGGACCTCCACCGCCCCGTCCGCGCGGTTGCGCACCCAGCCGAGCACGCCGAGCGAGCGCGCGCGGTGCATGACCGCATCGCGGAAGCCGACGCCCTGCACGCGCCCCCGCACGACCGCGCGCACGGCCGCGGGCGCGTCGGATGCGGTGCGCTCGTCCATCGCCGGAAGCCTGACAGGCTCAGAACCGCTCAAGCGCGGCGCCGGGCGGCCGATCCACCCGGGCGATGGCTGCCGAGCCGCTCGTCACCTGCGTGATCTGCGCGTACGACTACGGCGCGTACGTCGAGGCGGCCGTGCGCAGCGCGCTGGAGCAGGAGGGGCTGCCAGGCGGCGTCGGCGCGCTAGAGGTGATCGTCGTCGACGACGGCTCGACCGACGAGACGCCGGCGGTGCTGGCCTCGTTCGGCGATGCGATCACCGTGATCCAGCAGCAGAACGAGGGGCCCGCCGTCGCGACCAACCGCGCGATCGCGCGCGCCCGCGGACGCTACGTCTCGCTGCTGGACGCCGACGACCTGTGGCTGCCGGACAAGCTCGCCCGCCACGTCGAGCTGCTGGGGCGCGACCCGCACGTCGGGCTCGTGCACGGCGACATGGAGGTGATCGACGGCGCCGGCCGCGTCACGCGCCCGTCGAAGCACGAGTGGTACGGCGAGCTGCCCGTCGTCGGGCGCGCGCTCGGGCGCCTGCTGGCGGTCAACGAGGCGACGACCTCCGCGATCACGCTGCGGACCGAGCTGGCGCAGGCGATCCCGCCGACCCCCGCGTGGGCGTGGTGCCGCGACTGGTGGCTCGCCGCGCACGTCGCCGCGACGCACGAGGTCGACGCCGTGCTCGGCGCGGTCGCGCGGTACCGCATCCACGGGGACAACGTCAGCGCGCAGGACGCGCAAAGCGAGCGCGCGATCCGCCTGTGGGAGCGCGACCTCAGAGTCCGCCGCCTGCTGCTGCGCGACCTCGACCTGACGAACGCGACGCTCGACGAGCTGGCGCTCGCGTGGGCGCGCTTCGCCGGCTTCCTGCAGCGCGTCGCACAGGCGCGCGGCACCGCGCAGGCCGCCGTCGTGAGCGTGACCGACGCCGACCGCGAGGTCGCCGCCGGGCTGCGCGCGGACGTGACCGCGCTGCTCGACGCCGACCCCGGCGCCGCCGGCCGCCTCGCGATCAAGGCGATGGCCGCCGACCCGTTCGACCGCTCGAGCGCCGCCCTGTTCGAGGCCGCGCGCCGGCCCGGCGCCGACCGGCCGCCGAGCGCGCACGAGCGCGAGCGGGCGTTCGCGGAGCTGCGGGCGGCTGTCGCGGCCGAGGACCCGTCGCGGCGGATCCGGCACGCCGCGCGGGCGCTCGTGCTCGACCCGGCCGACGACCACGCGCGGGCGCTGGGCGACCCGGCGCGCACCGCGCCGCCGACCGCGCGCGACCGCGAGCAGCGCGCGCGCTTCCACACGGCGCCCGCCGCAGCGCTCGACGGCGCCCGCGCGTTCGTCGCCGCCGCCGCGGCGGACGAGCTGACGCGCGCGCCCGAGCTCCTGCGCGCGTGGGCGGCGGCGTTCGCGCCCGACGACGAGGCGACGCTCGCGATCGTCACGGCGGAGACGGATCTCGCAGGCGTCCACGCGCGTCTCGCGCAGGCGCTCGCCGCGGCCGGGCTCGACGCCGACGGCGAGCACGACCTCGCGCTCGTGCTGGCGGAGCCGGGCGCCCCGGCCGAGACGGCGCTCGCGCGTGAGGCGCACGCGCTGCTGACGGACGGCGGCTCAGCGGCAGAGGAGCGCGCGCTCGCCGGCCATCCGCGCGCCGGCGCGCACGACCCCGACGCACTGCGCGCGCTCGCCGAGCGGCGCTGGTCGCACGACGGCTTCGGCGCGCCGCTCGACGTCGCGATCCAGATCTGCCCGCAGCGGTGGGACGGCGCCGAGCGCTGGGGCGACACGCACTTCGCGCGCGCGCTCGCCGACGAGCTGGGCCGCCGCGGCCACCGCGCGCGGCTGGAGGTGCTCGCCGAGTGGGACGCACCCGAGCGCCCGCCGGCCGACGTGACGATCCACCTGCGCGGGTTGTGGCCGTACGTGCCGCGGCGAACGAGCGACGAGCTGTCCGTACTGTGGAACATCAGCCACCCGGACCTGCTGACGACCGCCGAGTGCGACGCGTTCGACCTCGTCCTCACGCCCTCCGCACGCCACGCCGAGCAGCTCGCGGCGCAGACCGCGACGCCGGTCGAGCTGCTGGAGCAGGCGACCGACCCGGTCGTCTTCTTCCCCGAGCACGACCCCGCGCACGCGCGCGAGCTGGTGTTCGTCGGCAACTCGCGCGGGATCTTCCGGCCGGTCCTGCGCGACCTGCTGCCCACCGACCGCGACCTCGCCGTCTGGGGCCAGCAGTGGGAGCGCTTCCTGCCGCCCGGCCTCGTCGCCGGCGAGCACCTGCCGAACGAACAGGTGCGGCGTGCCTACTCGTCCGCCGCGATCGTCCTCAACGACCACTGGGACGACATGCGCGAGCGCGGGATCGTCTCCAACCGCGTGTTCGACGCGCTCGCCTGCGGGGCGCTCGTCGTATCCGACCACCTGCCGGAGCTGGAGGAGCGCTTCGGCGACGCCGTCGTCACCTACCGCACGCGCGACGAGCTGCGCGCGAACGTCGAGCGGCTGCTCGCCGATCCGGCCGAGCGGGCGCAGCGCGCCGCCGCCGGGCGCGCGCACGTGCTCGCAGCCCACACCTTCCGCCACCGCGTCGACGCGCTGCTGGCGTCCATCGCCCCGCTCAAGACCGCGTCCGCGCGTCCGATCCTCTGCTCATGAGCATGATCACGGACGCCGGCCTCGCAGCCGGCTGGCGCGCGAAGGCGCTCGCCGCGCTGGACGACGGCCGCGTCACGGAGGCGCAGGAGTGGCTGCGCCAGGCGCTCGCCGAAGCGACCGAGCTGGAGTGGCTCAACGACCTCGCCGTGCTGTCCCACCAGGCCGGCGACGCGAACGCCGCCGAGGCGCTGCTGCGCGCCATCCTCGCGATCGACCCCGAGCGCGAGGACGCGGCCGAGAACCTGGAAGCCCTCGCGCAGGCCACGCCTGATGCACGCTGGCGCCGCTCCCACACGCTCGGCGGCCCCGACCCCGGCATGTACGAGCGCGCCTTCCCCGGCATGCCGCGGCCGGACATCATCAGCGAGCACACGTCGCGCTACGCCTACGCGCTCTCGCTCGTCGGCGGCAAGCACGTGCTCGACCTCGGCTGCGGAACCGGCTACGGCTCCGAGATGCTGTCGTGGTCGGCCGGCTCGGTGCGCGGCTTCGACCTGTGGGAGCCGGGCGCTGACGAGCATCCGCAGTGGCCTGGCGTGCGCGAGCTGAACTACGGCCACGACCTCTGCGGGCACCCGCTCCCGCCGGCCGACATGGCCGTCATGTTCGAGGTGATCGAGCACCTGCCGGACGCGCCGCGCGCGCTGGCGATCGCCTTCGGTGCAGTCGGCGAGATCGTCGGCTCGTTCCCGAACCCCGTCTACCACGGCTCGTGGATGAACCAGTACCACGTCAACGACTGGCCGCTCGAGCAGTTCGAGCGCGAGCTGGAGCGCGCCGCGGTCGCCAGCGGGCGCTTCTCCGGCGTCGAGCTGACGCACCACCACCAGGCCGTCAGAAGCCCGCTGCTGCAGCCGGGCCGCGACCCCGAGTCCTCTTACTGGGTCGTGCACGCCCGCGGGGTCGCGCGATGAGCAACCCGACCGCGATCGCGGTGCAGGACCCGGCCGTCGTCACGGTCGAGAACAGCGTCCCGCGCGCGGTGACCGTGGGTCCCGACACGCCGCTGCGCGACTACTGGGCCGCGCGCGCCCACCAGCACACGCACGACCGCTACCTCGGCATCAAGATGTCGAAGTTCCCGGAGGACCTGCGCGTCTACGAGCACCTGATGTGGGTCGCCGCGCCCGACGTGATCGTCGAGCTGGGCGCGCAGTCGGGCGCCTCGACGCTGTGGCTGCGCGACCGCCTGCGCACACTGCACGGCTACGGCGCTTTGGCGGCGCCGCCGCGCGTGATCGCGGTCGACATCGACCTCGACGCGGCCCGACACAACGTCGCGCACCGCGACCCGCAGTGGGCCGACAGCATCTCGTTCGTCGAGGGCGACGTCTGCGACCCGGCGATCCGCGAGCAGGTCGGCGCCTGCATCCCGCGCGGCGCCGTCTGCATGGTGATCGAGGACTCGGCGCACATCTACGAGACGACGAGAGCGGCGCTGGAGCTGTACAGCGACCTCGTCGCCCCCGGCGGCTTCTTCGTCGTCGAGGACGGCTGCGTCGACGTCCCCTGGATGCGCATCAAGGACGACTGGCCCGAGGGCGTCCTGCCCGCGCTCGACGAGTGGCTGGCGACGCCCCAGGGCTCCGCCTTCCGCGTCCGCCGCGAGCTCGAGGTCTACGGCGTCAGCTGCCACCCGCGCGGGTTCCTGCAGCGTGTCTCCTGAGCGGCGGCGTCAGGACCAGTCGCCGGGCCGCACCACCCGCAGGCCCGGCACGCGCTCGAAGTGCCGGACGTTGCGCGTCACGAGCGGCAGATCCGCGTCGAGGCAGCAGCCCGCCTGCAGCGCGTCGCGCACGTCGATCCCCCGCCCTTGCTCGCGCAGCGCCGCGAGCGCCTCGCCGCCCAGCAGCCCGCCGCGCGGAGTGAGCGCCAGCGTCGGCGCGTCGAGCAGCGCCTGGACCGGGCGCGGATCGGCGCGGTGCGCGGAGCCGAGCGCCAGCTCGAACGCGCTCACCGCCGTCACGCGGTAGCCGCCGCGGCCGAGCCGCGCGAGCAGCTCGGCCCCCGGCCCTCTCCCGCGCAGGTAGTCGATCAGGACGTCGGTGTCTACGACCGGGGCGCCGGCCACGTCGACCACGCGTCTCTCAGCTCGGCTCGGAATCGCGCGGCGTCGGCCGCCCCCCACGCCCCGCGCGCCGCCGCGAAGGCGTCGTCCGCCGGTGCCTCCCCGCGGTCGCGTTCGAGGTACTCGCGCACGGCATCCTCGACGATCGGCGAGAAGCCGCGCGTGCCGCGCTCCGCCGCCAGCGACCGCAGGCGGCGGTAGAGCGGGTCGGACAGCTCGACGGTGGTGCGCATGCCTGGGATTCTACAGCAGATGCATGCATGCTTCTATGCGTATGCATGCATAGGTCGCTAACCTCCTCGTCGATATGCGGACGACCTTGGATCTCGATGACCACCTCGTGACCGAGGCGAAGCGCGTTGCCGCCGAGCGCGGCATGACCCTGAGCGCCGTCGTGGAGGACGCACTGCGGATCATGGTGCGACGGGCAAGCGAGCGGAGACTCCGCGAGCGTCCGCCGACGCCACCCCTCAACTGAGCGGCGCGGCGCCACTCAAGCGGCGGGGCCGCGAGCCGATCACCGGGAGGATCGTGTCCGCCGTCGCCGTCGACTCCCCAGCCTCCGCGGCCCCCGTGCCTGCCGGCGACCTGATGGCCGCTGCGCGCGCGGCCGAGCGCGAGACGCTGCGGGCGCGCTTCCTGCAGCTCGCGCTGGAGGCGCAGCAGACGGTCCTGCCGGACAACCTCGACCCGCTCTTCTTCCCGTGGGGCCACGCGCTGCCGGACCCGGCGCAGGCCGGCGAGCGGCTCGCCGCGCAGCTCGCGATCCTCGACCGCTGCGGCACGCTGTGGCGGCGCCTCGGCGACGAGCCCAGCCGCGAGCTGTTCCTGCGCTTCCTCGCCTACAAGGCGCTCGGGCCGGCGCACGTCCGCCTGCAGTTCGACCCCGTCAGATACCGCCGCGCGGTGATCGAGCTGTCGGCGAAGGCGATCGCGCAGCCGGGCCCGCTCGGCGCACTCGGGCTGCCGCTCGAGTGGCAGTTCCATCTCTACGACCTGTCCGTCGGCGGGTACCCGATCAGGCTGCTCGGCCAGCAGCTCCCGCTCGCCTCCACCTTCGTGCTGTCGCAGTACGCCTACCGCGACTTCGCCGTCGGCGCGCACCCGCAGCCCGGCGACGTCGCGCTCGACGTCGGCGGCTGCTGGGGCGACACCGCCCTCTGGCTAGCCCACCACGTCGGCGCGGACGGCGCCGTGCACACGTTCGAGCCGACGCCGCGCAACCGCGGGCTGCTGCAGCGCAACCTCGACCTCAACCCTGCGCTGGCCGAGCGCGTGACGGTCTGGGAGGACCCGCTCGGCCCCGTCGCCGGCGAGACGCTGTGGGTGCGCGACGTGGTCGCAGCCGGCGCGCAGATGCAGGCGGAGCTGCCCGCGCTCGACGGCGCGGACGGGATCGAGACGGTCGAGCTGCGCACCGAGACGATCGACGCGCTCGTCGCGCGCGGCACGCTGCCGCGGGTGGACTTCCTCAAGGTCGACGTCGAGGGCGCCGACGTCGGCGTGCTCGAGGGCGCCGCGCAGACGCTGGTGGAGCACCGCCCCCGCCTCGCGCTGGCCTGCTACCACAAGGCCGACGACCTCGTGCGCTTCCCGGAGCTGGTCGACTCGCTCGGGCTCGCCTATCGCTGGTACCTGCAGTGCTCGACGATGACGCACGTCGACACGGTGCTGTTCGGCGTGCCGGTTGGGGCGCGGTAGCGCGGCTTTAGGAAGTGCCACATACGTGCGGTTGAGGACCGGTGCGGCCCGCCGTAGCCTGGCTGCATGGCTGCGCACAAGACCCGCATCCCGAAGCTCGAGGACTTCCCGCCCGCCGACGACCCGATCGTCATCGAGGGCGACGACGTGACCGCGTTCCTCGAGTCGATGGCCGCCGGCCCGGTGGACGAGGAGTATCTGCTCGAGTGCGATCGCGTCTACGAGCGTCTCTACAGAGACGAGCCCGCGAACGACCTGTTTCGCTGACCGCCGGGGTTCGCGATGGAGTTGCGTCGTCTCAAGGGTCCATTTGAGCCTCACGTACAGCGTGCGATCGAGGCATTCGACTGCGGCAACTCCGAGGTCAACGGCTTTCTGCGCCACTACGCCGAGCCGATCGTCGACCACAGGCTCGGGACGGTCCTCGTACTCGTCGAGGACGGGGAGATCCTGAGCTTCGTCTCTCTGTCGTTTGCCAGCGTGAGCCTGACGAACGCCGAGAAGGGCGTCTTCCGCGCGGTGACGACCGCCTATGGCGCGGTGCGGATCGGGAGCATCGGCACGGCAACCCGTCACCAAGGGAGATCCTGCGGGTCGGCGCTCCTACAGGCGACCGTCGCTCGTGCCCGCAGAGTCTCCGAGACCGTCGGACTGCGCTACCTCGTCGCAGACGCGAACCAAGAGCGGGTCAGCTGGTACCGGGAACACGGGTGGGTCGCGAACCGCTCCCGCAAGGAACAGGACCGGCTCGCCGGCCGCGCGCTCACGAGCATGCGCTTCGACCTCGGCTCTTCGACGCGCTGAGGCGTCAGGCGCCCGCGGCAGCGATCGCGGCCAGCTCGCGCGGCCGCAGGAAGACGTGCAGCTCGCCGTCGGCGATGCCGGCGAGGGCGGCCTTCTTCATCCGCACGCGTGCGCCGGTGAGGTCGTGGACGGCCTGCGCGATGTCGGGGTTGTGGCCGACGAGCAGCACGTGCTCGCCGAAGCCGGCCGCGACGCGTTCGGGGTCGAAGCGCCCGCCGTCGAGCTCCTGCGCGATCTGCACCTCCAGCCCGAGCGCCTCGCACGCGAGCGCGGCCGTGTCTCGCGCGCGCACGCGCGGGCTCGCGAGGCATGCATCGAGCGACACGCCCAGTGCGGCGAGCGCGGCGCCGGCCGCACGCGCCTGCTCGCGGCCGCGCTCCGTCAGCGGCCGCTCGGCGTCCGGGCGCCCGTTCGCGTCCTCGGCCTCGGCGTGACGCAGCAGCCAGAGCATCAGCGCGTCGCGGCCGCCGCCTCCGCGCCCAGCTCGGCGCGGCGCGCGGGATCTTGGAACGGCGCGGGATCGCGCAGGTAGGCGGCGATCACGTCGAGCTCGCGGTCGCTCGCGGCGCCGCGCAGGCCTTCGACGCTGTCGGCGTCGAGCACCGCGAGCGAGATCAGCCGCACGCCCGCGGCGGCAGCGCGGCGGCGGCCCTCGGCGCCGCGCTCGAGGAACACGACGACCGCGTCGGTGCGCACGTCCTCGAGCCCGCGCCGCTCCAGCTCGAGCTCGAGCTGGCGCAGCGCGATCTCCTTCGAGTCGAAGCCGGTCACGAGGTCGTCGACGAGCGCGACGCGGTCCCCCGGCCGGAAGTCGCCCTCGACGAGCCGGTGGCTGCCGTAGGACTCGGCCGCCGCTCCGCCGGCGAGATCCTCGACGCGGCGCACGCCCGGCAGCTTGCGCGTGTAGCCCAGCGGCAGGCCGAGCGTGTACGCCAACCCGGCCGCGAACGGGACCCCGGCGGCCGCGAGACCGACGAGCTGCGTCGCCTCAGGCAGCTCCTCGCGCACCAGCTCGGAGCCGGCGTCGATCAGGAAGCGGAACAGCTCGGGCGCGGCCGGCGCGTCGCGGAAGTTCACGTAGAAGGGGCTCCACGCGCCCGACATCAGCTCCCAGCCGTCGGGCTTGTCGCGCAGCCACGTGCGGATCACGCCGGCGCCGTAGAGGCGGCGCACCAGCTCTCCGGCCAGCTCCCGCTTGCGCGCATCCCAGCTCATGCGCGCGAGCGTACCGGGTGCGCCGCGCGCGGGACGGCTCGCCTGGACGGAGGACCGGCCGCCGCGCGCGGCGTGCGCCTGGCAGCATCCGCGCCGTGATCTGGATCGCGCTGACGACCATCCTCGCGACGGCCGTCGGCGTCGCCGTCGAGCGGCGCGACAACGCGCACGCACACGCCGCCCGGCTCGTGCTGCTGCGCCTGATGCTGTGGGTGCTCGTGCCCTTCGTCGCCTACGTGAACATCGCGCGCGCGCACCTTTCGCTCGACGCGACGCTGTCGATCGCGATCGCGGCCGCCTCGATCGTCGTCGCCGGCACGATCATGTGGCGGCTCGGGCGCGGCCCGTTCGCGCTGCCGGACGCGTCGGTCGGCGCGGGCATCGTCTCGACGATCCAGGCGAACACCGCCTACTTCGGGCTGCCGGTGATCGCCGCGCTGTTCACGCACGCGCAGTTGTCGCAGGCGGTCGTCTACGACGGGCTCGTCTCGCTGCCGATGTTCGTGATCGGCAGCTACAGCGTCGGCGCGCGGCTGGGGCACGCGCGCGCGGGCGGCGTGCGCGAGCAGCTGCGCACCGGGCTGGTGCGCAACCCGGTCCTGTGGGCGGTGCTCGCCGGCCTGCTCGTGCCGGAGGCGTGGGCGCCGGCGGCGCTCGTGACGCCGTCGCACCTCGCGGTCTACGCGCTGCTGCCGCTCGGCTTCTTCATCGTCGGGGTCACCCTGGGCGACGAGGCGAAGGACGGCACGCTGCGGATCCCACCGCCGCTGACGCGGCCGATCGCGGCCGTCGTGCTGCTGCGGATGACGTTCGTCCCGCTCGTGCTCGCGCTCGTCGGGCTGACGCTGATCGACGTGCCGCCGCCGTTCTACGTGATGGCAGCGATGCCGGTCGGCGTCAACACCGTCCTCGTCGGGCATGCGACGGGCCTCGACCTGCGCCTGACGTCGTCGAGCATCGCCTGGACGACGACGATCGCGCTCGCGGGCATCGTCGTGCTGACACTCGTGCGCGCGTTCGACTGAAGCGCGGCCCGATCTGGGTATCAAGCCGGTTCTTGGACCGGCGGCCAAGGTCCGTGCACGGCTTCTCCTCCGTGTGGCGATACCGGCGCCGGCCCCGCTCCCCGACCCTTCTGGAGGTCCGATGAGCTTCCTTCCGCCGACACCCGCCCCGACTCGCCCGCTGCTGCTGACGGGGGCGACCGGCTTCCTCGGGATGGAGCTGCTGGCGCGCTACCTGGAGCGCACCGACCGGACCGTCTACGCGCTCGTGCGGGCGCGCGACGACGCGGAGGCGCAGGCACGCCTGCGCGCTGCGGTGGCGCGCGTCGTCGACGTGCCGGGCCGCTTCGACCACCGGCTGCTGGCGATCCGCGGCGACGTCGCGCTGCCGGGCCTGGGCCTGTCGAACAGCCGCCGCCTCGCGCTCGCGGAATCGGTGACGGAGATCGTCCACGCGGCCGCGTCGGTGTCGTTCACGCTGCCGCTGGAGGAGGCGCGCGAGATCAACGTCGAGGGCACGCGGCGGCTGCTCGAGCTGGGCGAGCTGTGCATGGCGCACGGCGAGCTGCGGCGCTTCTCGCACGTCTCGACGGCATACGTCGCGGGCACCGCGACCGGCACCTTCGACGAGGACGACCACGACGTCGGCCAGGACTTCCGCAACAGCTACGAGCGCACGAAGTGGGAGGCCGAGCGGCTCGTGAGGGCGCACGCCGAGCGGCTGCCGGTGCAGGTCTTCCGCCCGAGCATCGTCGTCGGCGAGCAGACGACCGGCTGGACGGCCTCGTTCAACGTCATCTACGGCCCGCTGCGTGCGTACGCGAAGGGGGACGTGGTGCCGCTGATCCCCGGCCGGCGCTCGGCTCCGGTCGACGTCGTGCCGGTCGACTACGTCGCCGACGCGATCTTCACGCTCGCGAGCCGCCCGGAGGGCGCGAGCCGCACCTACAGCCTTGCGGCCGGTCCGCAGGCGAGTAGCGTCGGCGAGCTGGTCGCGCTGTCCGCGCAGGCGTTCGACCGCTCGCGCCCCCTGACCGTGCCGCCCGGCATCTACGAGCGCACGCTCCACCCGCTGCTGGTGCGCCAGAGCCGCGGGGCGAAGCGACGCTGGCTGGAGCAGGCGCCCGTCTTCTTCCCCTACTTCGCGCTGCGCGTGCGCCACGACACGACGCGTGCGCAGGCCGCGCTGGCGGACTGCGGGATCGCGCCGCCGCCGCTGCCGGACTACTTCGAGCGCCTCGTCGACTTCGCGCACGCGGCCAGATGGGGCCGCCGCACGCTGAGTCGCATGGACGCTGCGGGCTCGGCGCGGAGGCGGGCGGCGTTGGCGGCGCCGCCTGCCCCGCTCCGTGAGCTGGGAGCACTGCGAACGGGATGACGGGCAACGGCGTGCACGCGAGCCCGGTCCGCGGCCGCGTGGCGCTCGTGCTGCCGGGTGGCGGAGCGCGCGGCGCCTACGAGGTCGGAGCGCTGTCGGTGCTGCTGCCGGTGCTGGAGGCGCGCGGCGAGCGCGTGTCGCTGCTGTGCGGCACGAGCGTCGGCGCGATCAACGCGGCGCTGCTCGGCTCGCTCGCGCACCTGCCGGCGGCGGCGCAGGCGGAGCTGATGCTGGAGCGCTGGCGCTGTCTGCGCCGCGAGGACGTCGTCGCGCCGTTGATCGGCACGGGCCTGCCGCTGCAGCTCGCGCGCCTCGCCGGCGACGCGCTGCGGCTGCCGGGCGTGCGACGCGGCAGCCTGCTCGACCCGCGGCCGCTGCGCCGCTTCCTCGAGCGCCGGCTCGACTGGGAGGGCTTGCACCGCAACGTCGCCGACGGCTTCGTCGACGCCGTGTGCGTGATGGCGACGCAGCTCGCGAGCGGCAGCCCGGTCGCGTTCGTCGAGGCAGCCGGGCCGGCCAACCCGGGCGGCGAGCGCGACCCGCTCCCGGCCGGCGCCGACTTCCCGTACGTGCGTGTGAGACTCGCGCACGAGCACGTGCGCGCATCGGCCGCGATGCCGCTCGTGTTCCCGGCGGTCGAGGTGCACGCACCGGAGGAGGCGCGCGGCTTCTACACCGACGGCGCCACGCGCCTCAACAGCCCGATCAAGCCGGCCGTCGAGCTGGGGGCGGACCGGGTGATCGTGATCGGCTTCGAGCCGCTTCGCAGAGAGGCGTGGGCGGCGCCCGAGCACGTCCCCCCGCACCTCGTCGACGTGCTCGCGAACATGCTCGACGGGCTGCTCGTCGACCAGGTCTCGGACGACGTGCACCGCATGGTGGCGATCAACGCCTTCTTCGCCGAGTCGGCGAGCGTCGGAACGGTGCCGTCCGCGCGCGCGTATCGGGCAGCGCGCGGGCGCCGGCCATACCGCCGCATCTCCTACGCGCTCGTGACGCCGGAGCGCCCACGCGAGCTGGGCCGGCTGGCGCTCGACACGTTCGCGAACCGCTACGGCGGCCTGCGCGCGGCGACCGCGCCGCCCGACCTGCTGCTGCTCGGCCGGCTGCTGCGCGGGCGCACCGACGCGGGCGGTGACCTGCTGTCGTTCCTGTTCTTCGACGAGGTCTACGTCGAGGCGCTGATCGAAGCCGGCCGGCGCGACGCGAGACGCTGGCTCGCACGCCACCCGGTCTTCTGGTGCAGCGACGGCAGCCACGACTTCGACATCGCGCCGGTGCTGGACCCCAGCGCCCAGGAGGCCGCATCGCTGGACGAGTGGCGCAGTCTGCGGCGGGGGTGAAAATGAGCCTATAGTGGGCTAAACTCCCACTATGTACGCGACACTTCGCAGAGGCGGAACGTGGGAGCTGCGCGAGTCCGCCAGCACGCCGGCCGGCCCGCGCAGCCGCACGCTCGCGAGCTTCCGGACGCTCACGCCCGACGTGATCGAGCGCGCCCGCGCACGCTCCTCGCAGCCGCTCGACGCCGCCGCGGTGCGCCGCGCGGCCGTGCGCGCCGGCGCGCCGGTGGCCATGAGCGACGCCGACCGCGCCGCCGGGGAGCTGCTGGCGGCGATCGCCCATGGTCGAGCGCCGCGGGCCTCGCTGCGCTCGCTGCTGGCGGACGCGCTCGACGGCGCGGTCCGGCAGGCGCCGAGCGACAGCGCCCGCGCAGCCGCGGGGTGGGTCGCGGCGAGCGCCCGCGAGCGCGGCGAGGCGCTGCGCGACCTGCTGCTGCTGGCAGATCGCCTGCCGCCACCGCGCACCCGCTCGACGCAGGCGTTCCCCCGCATCGCGTCGGGGCACGCGTGAGCGCCGAGCCTTCGCTGCCGGACAAGGTCGTCGCGATCCACGACGGCCTGCGCACGGCACGCATCGGGCACGCCTTCGGCGGCGCGCTCGCGCTCGCGTACTACGCCGAGCCGCGCGCGACGATCGACATCGACCTCAACGTCTTCGTCCCCCCGGGCCGGCATGCCGCCGTGCACGCCGCGCTGGGGCCGCTCGGCGTCGCCGACGAGGTCGACGAGAGAGCGCTCGCGCGCGACGGCCAGTGCCGCTGGTGGTGGGGCCGCACGCCGGTCGACCTGTTCTTCGCCTACGACGAGCTGCATGACGCGATGCGCAGAGCGACCCGCACCGTCCCGTTCGGCGAGACGACGATCCCCGTCCTCGCGCCCGAGCACCTGACCGTCTGCAAGGCCGTCTTCGACCGCCCCAAGGACTGGCTCGACATCGAGCAGATCCTCGTCTGCGAAGGGGATCTCGACATTCCCGAAATCGAGCGCTGGCTCACCCGCATCGCCGGCCCCGAGGACCGCCGCACGCAGCGCTTCGGCGAGCTGGCGGCGAGCGTGCGCTGACGCAGCAGCCTCAGCGGCGGGCTCTGCGCTTCGGTTTGGGCTTCGGCTTCGGCCCGAGCGCGAGCTTCACCTTGATGCCGGCGGAGTGCAGGGCGCCGGCCTTCGGGCTGGAGGACCTGACGACGAGGGCGGGGAGGCGGCCGTGCTTGGGCTTGCGCGGCTTCGTCACCTTGCCGAGCGCGCAGTGGGCCTTGGCCAGCGCCTTGCGCGCATGCGCGAGCGACAGGCCCTTGAGCTTTGGCACCTTGCACTGCAGCACCGTCCACGTGGCCGTCGCGGGCGTGGGGTCGGCGACGATCCCGTAGGGCGAGAGCGCGCGCACGCCGAACGTGTGGCGGCCGCCGGCGACCGCGTACGTCACCGGGCTGCCGCACGCGGCGAACGCACGGACGTCGAGCTTGCACTGGAACGTCGCGGGCAGCGGCACGTCGGAGCGGGCGAACGTGAACGTCGCTCGCTTCGACGTCGTCGAGGCGTGCGGGCGGCTGACGATCCGCGTGTCCGGCTGGCGGATCGCGTCGAGCGCCGCGGCCGCGTCGATCCGCCCGCCCGTGGTCGTCCTGCCGGCGAGCGACGCGACCGGGTGGACCGTGTCGAACAGCGCCTCGCGCACCTGCGTCACGGACGCCGACGGGTCGAGCGAGAACAGCAGTGCCGCGGATCCGGTCACGAACGGTGCCGCCATCGAGGTGCCGTCGAGGTACCCGTACCCCGTCCCCTGGCCGACCGGCTCGAGGCATCTGAAGACGATGTCGGTCAGCCATACGCCGTCGCTCGCGTTCGGGAACAGCCCGGCCGAGTAGGAGAAGGAGACCTGGAGTCTGCCGCCGGCCGCGAGCTCGTCGCCCAGCTGGAGCGCGAAGCCACCCGAGCCGGACCCCGGCGAGGATCCGTCGATCGGCACGCCGTTCAGCAGCACTCTGTACGAGTACGAGCCGGTGCTCCCGAGCGAGACCCAGCGCGTCTGGTCCAGCTCGCACGATCTGAGCCCGGCCGGCAGGGTGACGGGTACCGAGGTCGACGCGCGCACGCTGAATCTCGCCGGCGCCGCACCCGGCGAGTCGCTCATCCCCCACGACGTCAGCGGCGCCTCGTTCGTGCGCGCGAAGCCGCCGTTCACGCCCGTCGCGGTCCACTTCGAGGCGAAGTCGTCGACCGCGAACGTCTCGTCGATCGGCATGTCGTACGGGTACGTGCTGAGGATCTCGGTGCCCGGCGCGCCGACGTCGACCGATCTCGCACCCCAGTCGGAGAAGCCCGCGAGGTGGTCCGCCTGGTCGAGCGCGGCCACGCAGACGACGTTGTCGACGGCGCCGGCGACCCCGCTCGTCGAAGGGTCGTAGTTGCACGGGTAGTGGGGCACGCTGTCGTTGTCGACGCCGTCGTTCCCGGCCGAGATGACGAACAAGACCTGCGGGTTCGCGGCGAACGCCGCGAGCTCGCCGGGATCGCTCGCGCCGGTGCGCCCGAGCGACATGTTCGCCACGCGCGCGCCGTGCTGCCCGGCGTAGTTGATCGCCGCGATCTCGGACGACAGCGGGCAGCGCGTCGCGCCGGCCGAGGGCGAGTAGGCGCACACGCGCAGCGGCATGATGCGCACGTCCTGGGCGACGCCGCTGATGCCGATGCCGTTGTCGCCCGCCGCGCCGATGATGCCGGCGGTGTGGACGCCGTGGCCGCCGTCGACCAGGTCGTCGTCGGTCGGGTCGCCGTCGGTCGTCGGCGCGTCGGCGTTGCTGCCGACGAAGTCCTCGCCGTGCGAGCCGTCGGCCGGGTTCGTCCACACGACCGGCGCGAGGTCCGGGTGCTCGAAGCGGTAGCCGGAGTCGATGTCGGCGACGACGGTCGAGGACGTCCCGCGCGTGCGATCCCACGCGGCGAGCGCGTCGACGTCCGCGCCCGGCAGCGCGCCCGCGAAGTCCTCGACGCCCAGGCCGAGGTTCTGGAGCCCCCACTGATCGCCGAACAGCGGGTCGTTCGTCGTCGCCTGCGGCACGTCGTAGAGGTCGGGCGTGGCGGTCTGCACGGACGGGTCCTGGCGCAGCGACGCGACCGTCTCGGCGACGCTCTGGCCCGGCGCCGGGCGCAGCACCTGGAAGCGCGGGTCGCCGAGCGTACGCACGAAGCCGGCGTCGGCGTCGTCGCCTGCGGCTGCGCGCTGGGGCCGCGTGGCGTCGGCTCGCCACACGACGACGACGCGGTCGGGGACGGCGCCGGCGCCCGCCCCGCCGCGCCCGCCAGGCGTCGTCGGCGGCCCGCTGTGCAGCGGCCGCTCTTGCCCGGCGAGCACCGCCGGCGGGACGGCGAGCGCCGCCAGCGCAACGGCCGCGAGCGCGGCGGCGCGGACATTGCGGGCGAGTCCAGAGCGGTGCGGCACGACGGTGTCTCCCGGTCGAAGCGAAAGCAGGGCCAGGCTAGTCCATCGGCATCGCGGGCCCGATCGCGCAGGGTCGCCGTCCTGACACGGACGCTCCGCGGACGCCAACCGGCCAGGTCTGCGTCCTCCCCCTGACACGACCGGCGCGATCCAGAAACGCGCTCGTCTAACCTCGGTGGATGCGAATCGAGCGGACGGTCAAATTCTTCGTGCTCGCCCTCGCCGGCCTGGCGCTCGGTGCGCCCGCCGTCGCGCAGGCCGCACCGGTCAACCAGTTCAACTTCCAGGTGACGAACATCAAGTCGGGCGGGCGCTTCACGCTCCTGTTCCACGCCCAGACGTTCGACACGACCGGGGGCGTGCCCCCGACGCCCACCTCCAACTACCTGCGCATCCCGAAGGGCGCGACGATCCGCAGACAGTTCCTCACGAGCAGATACTTCTGCAACGGCCCGAAGCTGCGCACCGACATCGACACGATGGACTTCAGCGGCACGCCGTTCACGAAGCGCATCCTGAACCTCAAGCCGTTCATCAGAACGCTCCAGCACACGAAGGGCGCCGCGGCGAGACGCGCGCTGGCGAACGCGCTGGCGTGCAACCAGGGACGCATCGGCGGCGGCACGGGCAAGGTCGACGCGCGCAACGTCTCGCCGAAGCTCGACGAGCTGATCAACATCACGTTCGCGCTGTTCCTCAGCCGTCCGACCGAGAAGGGCGCGGTCGCCGGCTTCTACGCCATCGGCGCCGCCGACGAGAACCAGGACATCGTCAAGCGCAGAACGTTCGAGGTCCTGACCGGCGTGCACGCGGCGCTGGCGGCGAACTTCGTCAACGACCCGACCGGCCCCTACGGCTACCGCCTGGACCTGCCGAGAGGCGACGTCAACGGCTTCAGAGTCAGCATCGCCCAGCTCGACGTGACGACGAGCGGTCTCTCGCTCGTCAAGGGCACCTGCCTGAAGACGAACGCGAAGGGCAAGTGCGTCAGCCGCCAGAAGAGAACGATCTTCTGGTTCACGATCCCGCCCTGCCCGCCCTCGGGCGCGTTCAGCTTCCAGGAGTTCTTCGGCTATGACCCGCCGACGCCGCCGACCACGAACACGGTCCAGTTCGCCTGCCCGAGCTTCATCCAGTAGGCGCCGTGCCGTAGGCCGTCCCGCGCGTCGCGTCGCCTCAGTGCGACGCGATGTGCGGGAGGATGCGGTCCAGCCACGCGGGCACGTGCCAGGTGCGCTCGCCGAACAGGCGGATCAGCGCCGGCAGCAGGATCAGCCGCACGACGGTCGCGTCGAGCAGCACCGCGACCGTCAGGCCGATGCCGAACTGGCGGATGTTGGAGACGGGCGAGGCCGCGAACGACAGGAAGACCGCGGCCATGATGAACGCCGCGCCGGTGATGATCGTGCCGGTCTTCTCCAGGCCGTAGTGGATCGCGCCCTCGGTCGTGCCGGTGCGCGCGCGGCCCTCGAGCAGGCGCGTGATGAGGAACACCTCGTAGTCGATCGACAGCCCGAAGACGATCGCGAACAGCCCTGACAGGGCGATCGCGTCGAGGTAGCCGGGCCCGCCGAGCAGCGGCGCGCTGCCCTGGAAGAGGATCACGAGCACGCCGACGGCGGCGCCCACCGTCACGAGGTTCAGCACCACCGCGCACAGCGCGAGGATCGGCATGCGGAACAGCACCAGCAGCACGAGGTACGTGATCAGCAGCAGCGCTGCGACGAGGTACGGGAAGCGCGCGGACGTCTTCGTGTCGAAGTCGTGCAGCAGCACGGCCGGGCCGCCGACGACCGCCTCCGTCGCGCCGAGCTGGCGCGCGGTGATCGCCGTCTCGCGGCGCAGCTGCTTCGCCATCCCGACGCTCGCCGAATCGAACGGGCCCGCGCTGCCGACCACGACGACGCGCGCGGCGCCGCCGCCGTCCGAGACGTTCGTCACGAAGCCGGTGTTGGCCTGGATCTGCGGGTCGGCGCCCTGGATCGCCGCGAGCACGAAGTAGCCGGAGCCGAACGCTCTACTGATGTCGGTGCCGCTGCTGCGCAGCGCCGCCTGCTGGCGGTCGCCGCTCTCGCGCACGCGCACGACGCCGCCGAGGATCCGCTGCACGCCCTGGCCGAGCTGCGTCGTCCCGCCGACCGCCGCATGCAGCCCGTCGGCGAGCGCCTGCGCGCCGTCGTTGCCGTTCGGTCCGTCGAGCAGCAGGTGCGTGCCCGTGTCGAGCTGGTCGAGGCCGGCGCTCAGCTGGCCGCTGCCGGCCGCGAGGCGCTGCGACCCGCTCGCGGCGCGGCCGAGGCCGTTCGCGAGTCTGCCGGTCCCGTCCTGGAGCTGGTTCAACGCTCTCTGCAGGCGCACCGTGCCGTTCGCGATCTGCGTCGCGGCGATCGCGTTCGCGGTCTGCAATGTCGTCGCCGAGGAGAGATTGCTTTGGACGGTGCCGAGGTCGGTCAGTGCTCTGACGGTCGCTCTCAGCGCCTGCTGCACGTGCGGGTCGGCCGCGACCGCCGGATTGGCGGCGTTGGCGGAGCCGAGCTCGCGCAGCACCTCCTGCACGCCCGACGACGCGGTGTTGAGCGGATCGAACAGCTGGGAGCTGGCGGTGCGGCGCGCCTGGTTCAACTGGTCGCTCAGCACGTTGACGTTCTTGACGAGCTTCTGCACGTCGGGCTGGGCTCTCACGAGCGCGCCGTGCAGGCGGGTCGCGCCACTGCTGGCCTGGCCGATCCCGGTGGCGAGCGCATGCGTCGCGGGCGCTGCCTGCCTCGCGCCGGCCGCGAGCTGTCCCGTGCCGTTCGCGAGCTGGCCGATTCCGAGCGCGAGCTGGCTGGCGCCGTTGGCGCCGGCGTTGAGCCCGCCGCGCAGCTGCGCCGTGCCGTCGCTCGCGCCCTGCAGCCCGGCCTGGAGTCTCGCGAGCAGCGAGGTGAACGACACCACCTGCGTCGTCAGTCTGCGCAGCTGGCGCGTGCTGTTGAGCAGGACCGCCGGGCCGAGCACCGCCGCGACGCCCGGCAGCGCGCTGACGCGCTGCTGGAAGGCATCGAGCGCCTGCAGCCGCGCCGTCGTCGTGATCGGCCCGGGGGTGTGGAAGTCGACCTCGAAGGGCGCCGCGAAGCCGGCGCCGCGCAGTCTCTGGAAGCGCTCGAAGCTGACGCGCGCCGGGTTGTTGGGCGGCAGGTTCGCGAGGTTCGGCGGCCCCGTGCTGAGCCCGATCGCCGGGGCGGCCAGCAGCAGCAGCGGCAGCGCCACGAAGAAGGCGGCGGCGGCCGGCCGCTTGAGCGCGCGCTCGGCGATCGCGACCCACGGGCTGGCGCCGCGCGCCCCGCCGAACTGCCAGCGGTTCACGTTCGTGCCGAGCACCATCAGCAGCGACGGCATCATCGTCAGCGCCACGACGACCGCCACGATCGTCGCGACCAGCAGGCCGAGCGAGGAGGACACGAGCAGCGCGCCGGGCGCGAGCGCGAGCGCCGTCAGCATCCCGATCGCGAGCGCCGAGCCGGCGAACAGCACGGTCCGGCCGGCGCGGGCGGTCACCTCCTCGACCGCCTCGGGCACGCTGCGGCCGTTGGCCAGCTCCTCGCGGAAGCGCGAGACGATCAGCAGCGAGTAGTCGACCCCGAGCGCGAGCCCGATCATCGCGACGAGGTTCAGCGCGAGCGCGTCGATCTCGACGCCGCGGCCGACGACGCCCATCAGCGCGGTCCCGACTCTCGTCACGAGCAGGCCGCTGATCGCCGGAACGAGCGCCGCGATCGGGCTGCGGAAGATCGCCAGCAGCATGACGATCAGGATCGGCAGCGCGATCAGCTCGCCCTTGTCGAGCGCGTCGAGCGCGGTCTGGTTGATCGCGCGCATCAGCGGCGCCTGGCCCGTCAGGTCGATCGTGAGGCCGCCTCTGCCTCTGTATCTCGCAAGCACGCGTTCGACCGCAGGCGTCGTGTCGTCGAAGATCTGCCGCAGCGACTTGCGCACCTGCAGCGTCAGCAGCGCCTGCCCCGGCGGCTCGGTCAGCACGCGTCTGCCCCTGGAGTTCCACGGGCTCAGCACCTCGACGCCGTCGATCCGCCCGAGCTGGCGGACGATCTCCGGCCCCGTGCTCTCGACCGACCGTCTCGGGCCGACCATCAGCACCGCCAGCGCGATCGAGCTGCCGAACTGCGACTGCGTCAGCGCCGCGGCGCGCGCCGAGTCGCTGCCGGGGATCTGGAGGTCCGTCTCCTGGATCTGGTGGCGCGCGTTGGTCGCAGTCAGCAGCGCGATCAGGAACACGACCGCCCACGCGCCGAGGATCCACGCGGGTCGCCGGGTGGCGAAGCGTCCGAGCCTCCTCACGCGAGCCGCGCCTCCTCCTTCACCCGATGGCTTATACCTGGGGCCGCGTCCCGTCCGCGCAGCTTCACACCCGGAAACTGGCGGTCTCAGACCCTGAGATCGACCCCGAGGCCGGCGGGCGCGCCGCCGCTCGTCACATGCGGAAGACGGGCGCGGCGCGCGGCGCCAGCGGGGCGTTCGCGCAGGCGCCGAGCGCGAGCCCGACGACGGTGCGCGTGTCGAGCGGGTCGATCACGCCGTCGTCCCACAGGCGGGCGGTCGCGTAATAGGGATGACCCTGGCGCTCGTACTGCTCCTTGAGCTGCGCGCCGACCTCTGCTTGGCCGACCTCGGTCATCACGGTGGCAGCCTGCTCGCCGCCCATGACGGAGATGCGCGCGTTGGGCCACGTCCACAGGAAGCGCGGGTCGTATGCCCGCCCGCACATGCCGTAGTTGCCGGCACCGAAGGAGCCGCCGACGATGACGGTGAGGCGCGGGACGCGCGTCGTGCTGACCGCCGCCACGAGCTTCGCACCGTCCTTCGCGATCCCGCCCGCCTCGTACTCGCGGCCGACCATGAAGCCGGTGATGTTCTGCAGGAACAGCAGTGGGATCCCGCGCTGGTCGCACAGCTCGACGAAGTGAGCGGCCTTGAGGGAGGACTCGGAGAAGAGGATCCCCTGGTTCGCGACGATGCCGACGGGGTGGCCGTGGACGTGGGCGAAGCCGGTGACGACGGTGGTCCCGTACTCGGCTTTGAACTCGTGGAAGCGGCTGCCGTCGGCGATGCGGGCGACGATCTCGCGGGGGTCTGACGGGGTCTTCGAGTCGGGGGGAATGGCGCCGTAGAGGGTTTGCTCGTCCACCGCCGGGGCCTCGACCGGCGCGCGCTCCCATGGAGCGGATGGCTTCGAGGGAAGGGTCCCGACGATGCTGCGCACGATCCGCAGGGCGTGGTCGTCGTCGGCGGCGAGGTGGTCGACGACGCCGGAGGTCTTCGCGTGCAGCTCGCCGCCGCCCAGCTCCTCGGCGGTGACCTCCTCGCCGGTCGCGGCCTTCACGAGCGGCGGGCCGCCAAGGAAGATCGTCCCCTGGTTCCTGACGATCACGGTCTCGTCGCTCATCGCCGGGACGTACGCGCCGCCCGCGGTGCAGGAGCCCATCACGGCGGCGATCTGCGGGATCCCCTGGGCGGACATGTTCGCCTGGTTGAAGAAGATCCGCCCGAAGTGCTCGCGGTCGGGGAAGACCTTGTCCTGGAGCGGCAGGAAGGCTCCGCCGGAGTCGACGAGATAGGCGCACGGCAGGCGGTTCTCAAGCGCCGCGCGCTGCGCGCGCAGGTGCTTCTTGACCGTCACGGGGTAGTAGGTCCCGCCCTTCACCGTCGCGTCGTTGGCGACGACGACCACCTCGCGGCCATGGACCCGCGCGATCCCCGTGACGATCCCAGCGCCGGGGGCGGCGTCGTCGTACATGTCGTGGGCTGCGAGTGGGCTCAGCTCGAGGAACGGGCTGCCGGGGTCGGCGAGGCGGTCGACACGCTCGCGCGGCAGGAGCTTGCCCCGCGCCGTGTGCCGCTCCCGCGAGCGCTCCCCGCCCCCGAGCGCCGCGCGCGCCTGGCGCTCGCGCAGGTCCGCGACGAGCGCCCGGTGCGCCTCCTCGTTCGCCGCGAACTCTGGCGTCCCCGGCCGTGCGTGCGTGTGCAGGACGGTGCTCACGCCGGAACCTCCGAGCTGTGCGCCTGAGGGTCGGCATTTCGACCCTCAGGCGCACAGCTCCCTTCGGCGAGCGCAACGAGCGGCTGCGATTGGGCGACGCGGTCGCCGGTGGCGACGAAGACGTCGGCGACGACGCCGTCGGCCGGGGCCTGGATCGCCAGCTCCATCTTCATCGACTCCAGGATCACCAGCGTGTCGCCCTCGGCGACGGCGGCGCCCGGCTCGGTGCGCACGTCGATCACGGTCCCGGGCATCGGCGCCTCCAGCGACCCGCCCGCCGCGCGCGCGCCGGCGCGGTCCACGGCGCGAGCCCACCGGGAGGGAACGCCGCCGTCCACGAGCCAGACCGCCGAACGATCGCGGTGGACCTCGACCGTCCGCAACACTCCGCCCTCCCCCTCGATGCCCAAACCGCCCCGCACGCAGCGCACCCCGGCGGAGGGCGCCACCGCCGAGACCTCGCCGGCAGGCCCGTCCAAACGCATCCGCGCCGGCGCCCGCACGCCCCCGAGCCGCCACCCGTCGAGCGAGTCCCACGGGTCGTCCGAGGCGGGCGAGCCGAGCAGCGCCACGACCGCCAACCCCACCAGATCCGCCGCACCGACCGGCACCGCCACCGCATCCCCAAGCCGCTCGATCAGCGTCGTATCGAGCGCCCCCGCCCGCACCTCCGGCCGCGCGAGCAGCGCCCGCAGCCACGGCACGTTCGTGGTCGGTCCGACGACGCGCAGATCCGCCAACGCCCGGTCCAACCGCGCGAGCGCGACAGCGCGATCCGGTCCGTGCGCGATGACCTTCGCCAGCATCGGGTCGTACGCCGACCCCACCTCGCTCCCCTCCTCGATGCCCGAGTCCACGCGCACGCCGACGCCCGACGGCGCCCGGTACGCCACCACCCGCCCCGTCGAGGGGAGAAATCCGCCGGCCGGGTCCTCCGCGTACACGCGCGCCTCGACGGCATGGCCCGACAGCGACACGTCGGACTGCGCGAGCGGCAGCGGCTCCCCGGCCGCCACCCGCAGTTGCAGCTCCACCAGGTCCAACCCGGTCACGGCCTCCGTGACTGGATGCTCGACCTGCAGCCGCGCGTTGACCTCGAGGAAGTAGAAGGTCGACGGATCGTCGCGCTCGGCGATCAGCTCGACCGTGCCGGCGCCGACGTAGCCGGCGGCGCGGGCCAACGCGCACGCCGCCGCGCCCATCCGCTCACGCAGCTCGGCGGAGACGACCGGCGACGGCGCCTCCTCGATCACCTTCTGGTGGCGGCGCTGCAACGAGCACTCGCGCTCGCCGAGGTGCAGCGCGGTGCCGTGCGCGTCGGCGATCAGCTGGACCTCGATGTGGCGGCTGTGCTCCAGGTAGCGCTCCACCAGCAGCCGGTCGTCGCCGAAGGCGGCGGCCGCCTCGCGCCGCGCGGCGCCAAGCGCCTCGGGCAGGTCGTCCAACGAGCGCACCACGCGCATCCCCTTGCCGCCGCCGCCCGCGGCGGCCTTCAGCAGCACGGGAAGCCGCGCCCCGCCGACCCACTCGATGATCTCCTCGTCCGTCAGAGCGCCGTGAGCGCCCGAGCTGAGCCCCAGCACGACCGGCACCCCGGCGGCCGCAGCCGCCTCCTTCGCCGCGACCTTGTCCCCGAGCAGCGCCATCGCCTCCGGCGACGGCCCGACAAACGCGACCCCGGCCTCCGCACACGCTCGCACGAACGCCGGCCGCTCCGACAGGAAGCCGTAGCCGGGATGGATCGCATCGGCCGAGACCGCCTGCGCCGCCGCGATCATCCCCTCGATGTCCAGATAGGAGCCCACGCGCACCGCGAGATCGGCTGAACGGGTATGGACCGCCAACGCGTCCGCATCGCTGTAGACCGCGACCGACTCCACCCCCAGCTGCCGCAGCGTGCGCGCCACGCGGGCGGCGATCTCGCCGCGGTTGGCGATCAGGACGCGTGCGAACACGGGCTACGCCGCCGGGCCGCGATGCCAGTCGACCGGCCCCGCCACGAGCGTGTGCGAGCCGAGCGGGCGGCCGAGCACGCGCTGTGCCTCGCGCGCCGTTGCGACCAGCAGCGACAGGTCGATGCCCGTCTCGATCCCCATCTCGTGCAGCATCGAGACGAGGTCCTCGGTCGCGATGTTGCCGGTCGCGCCTCTCGGCACCGGGCAGCCGCCCAGCTCTCCGAACGACGACTCGAACGACTCGCAACCGGCCTCCAGCGCAGCCAGCACGTTCGCCAATCCCTGCCCGCGCGTGTTGTGGAAGTGCGCCGTCAGCTCGACCTCGTCGCCCAGCTCCGCCCGCGCACGCTCGAAGAACGCGCGCACCTGGAGCGGGTTCGCCATCCCCGTCGTGTCGCCGAAGCCGACCTCCTGCGCGCCCGCGGCGATCAGCCGCCGCGCGATCCCGAAGACGCGCTCGGGCGCGACCTCGCCCTCGTAGGGGCAGCCGAACGACACGCTGATGACGCCCTCGCAGCGCAGGCCGGCCGCGCGCGCCCGCGGCAGCACGCGCTCGAGCCCGGCGAGCGACTCCTCGACCGAGCGGTTGACGTTCCTGCGGTTGTGCGTCTCGGACGCGGACAGGAAGACGTTGATCTCGTCGATCCGCTCGCGCAGCTCCAGCGCGCTGTCGAGCCCGCGCTCGTTCGGCACGAGCACCGAGACCGACACACCGTCGGGGATCTCGGCGCGCACGAGCAGCTCGCGCCCGTCGGCGAGCTGCGGGATCACGTCCGCGCGCACGAACGAGGTCATCTCGATGCGTCTGAGACCGGTGCCCGCGAGCAGCTCGACGAGCCGCACCTTGTTGGCGGTCGCGATCGTCTCCGGCTCGTTCTGAAAGCCGTCGCGCGGGCCGACCTCGCGGATGCGAACCGACTGCGGGAGCGCGACCACGCGTCAGGCCCCCAGCGCCCGCGCGATCACCATCTGCTGGACCTCGTCGGTCCCCTCGCCGATCGTGAGGATCTTCGCGTCGCGGTAGAAGCGGCAGACGGGGTACTCCTCGATGTAGCCGTAGCCGCCGTGGATCTGCACGGCCTCCTCGGCGCAGCGTACGGCGAGGCGGCCGGTCTTCAGCTTCGCCTGCGCGGCGGTGAGCGTGAAGTTCTCTCTCCGGTCCTTCAGTCGCGCCGCCTTGTAGACGAGCAGGCGGGCGGCCTCGATCTCCGTCGCCATGTCGGCGAGCTTGCCCTGGATCGCCTGGAACTTCGAGATCGCCTGGCCGAACGCCTTGCGCTCCTTCGCGTACGAGAGCGCCTGGTCCAGCGCGCCCTGCGCGAGCCCGAGGCCCATCGCCGCGACGCCGATGCGGCCGATGTCGAGCACGTGCAGGAACTGCTTGAAGCCGCCGCCGCGCGGCCCGAGCAGGTGGTCCTCCGGCACGCGGCAGTCGGTGAACGTGAGCGGGCGCGTGTCGGACGCGTGCCAGCCCATCTTGCGGTAGGGCTCGCCCTGCTCGTAGCCGGGCGTACCGTGCGGGACGATCAGGTTGGAGATCTCGTTCTCGCCCGTCTTGGCGGTGATGCAGACGACGCCGGAGATGTCGGTGCCGGCGTTGGTGATGAACTGCTTGGCGCCGTCGATCACCCACTCGCCGCCGTCCAGCCGCGCGCGCGTCTTAACGTTGCCGGCGTCGGAGCCGGCCTCGGGCTCGGTCAGCCCGAACGCGCCGAGGATCTCGCCCGCGCACAGCCGCGGCAGCCACTGCGCTCTCTGCGCCTCGCTGCCGAACAGATAGATCGGCTGCGTGCCGAGCGAGGTGTGCGCGCACAGCGTGATCGCGACGGACGAGTCGACGCGCGCGAGCTCCTCGACGGCGAGCGCGTAGGCGAGCGAGTCGCCGCCGCCCCCGCCGACCGACTCGGGGAACGGGATGCCCATCAGGTTCAAGGCGCCGAGCTGCCTGACCAGCTCGTACGGGAAGCGCTTGTGGTGGTCCAGCTCCTCCGCGACGGGCGCGACCTCGTTGGTCGCGAAGTCGCGCACGGTGCGCTGGATCAGACGGTGGTCGTCGGAGAGGTCGAAGTCCATGGGCGCTTACGATACCGAATGGTCGCTCGAAGTTCGAATGACCGTTCGAACTGTGCGCTACCGTGTGGCGATGCCCGCTGCCTCGCCGCCCACCCGCCCCGCCCTGCGCGCCCGCTACGACCGCAAGCAACAGGAGGTCGTCGCGACCGCCGCGCGGCTGTTCGCCGAGCGCGGCTACCAGGCGACCTCGATGCAGGACCTGACGGAGGCGACCGGACTCGCCGCCGGCGGCCTCTACCACTACATCGGGAGCAAGGAGCAGCTGCTGATCCGCATCTGCGACGAGCTGCTCGAGCCGCTGCTGGAGCGGGCGCGCGCGATCGTCGCCCGCCCGGCGCCGGCGACCGACCACCTGCACGAGCTGCTGCGCGCGTGGCTCGCGCACGTCGCGACGCACCGCGACCACATGCTCGTCTTCGCGCAGGAGCGCCACGCGATCGAACGCGGGCCGCAGTGGCGCGAAGTGCGGCGCCAGCGCAAGGCGTTCGAGAAGATCCTCGACGACGTGCTCGCACGAGGAGAGCAGGACGGGACGATGGCGTTCGCGGACCGCGGGCTGACGCTGCTCGCGCTGCTCGGGATGGTCAACCACACGGCGACGTGGCTGCGGCCGCGCGGCCGGCTCTCCCCCGAGCAGATCGCCGACGGCTACTGCGAGATGATCCGCAAGGCCGGGGCGCCGACGTGAGCGGCGCGGGCCCGGGCGCGGCCGCGCCCCCGATCCTGTGGACGCCGACGCCCGACGCCGTCGAGCGCTCGTGGCTCGTGCATTACCAGCGCTGGCTGGAGCCGCGCCTCGGTCGTGCGTTCGGCTCCTACGCCGAGCTGTGGCGGTGGTCGGTCGACGACGTCGACGCGTTCTGGCGCTCGATCTGGGACTTCTTCGACGTGCAGGCCGACGGCTCGCCCGAGCGCGTGCTCGGCCGCCGCGAGATGCCGGGCGCCGAGTGGTTCCCCGACGTCGCGCTCAACTACGCCGAGCACGTCTTCCGCGAGCGCGACGCGAGCGCCGTCGCGATCCGCCACGCCGGCGAGGGGCGCGAGCCGGCGGAGCTGACGTGGGGCGAGCTGCGCGAGCTGACCGCCCGGATCGCCGCCGGGCTGCGCGCGCAGCGCGTCGAGCGCGGGGATCGCGTGGTCGCCTACCTGCCGAACATCCCCGAGGCGATCGCGGCGATGCTCGCGTGCGCGTCGATCGGGGCGGTGTGGTCGAGCTGCTCGCCCGACTTCGGCGCGCGCAGCGTGGTTGACCGCTTCGCGCAGATCGAGCCGACGGTGCTGCTGGCGGTCGACGGCTACCGCTACAACGGCAGAGCGTTCGACCGCCGCGAGGTCGTGGCGGGGCTGATGGCGCAGATGCCGACGCTGCGTGCGACCGTGCTGCTGCCGTACCTCGACCCCACGGCGACGCTGGAGGGGACGCTCGCCTGGGGCGACTTCCTCGCGGCCGGCGGCGAGGCGCCGACGCTCACCTTCGACCGCGTCCCCTTCGACCACCCGCTCTGGGTCCTCTACTCCTCCGGCACGACCGGCCTGCCGAAGGCGATCGTCCAGGGCCAGGGCGGGATCCTGCTGGAGCAGCTCAAGAAGCAGCACCTGCACCTCGACGCGCACGCCGGCGACCGCGTCTTCTGGTTCACGACGACCGGCTGGATGATGTGGAACTTCCTGCTCGGCGTGCTGCTGACGCCCGCCTCCGTCGTGCTCTACGACGGCTCGCCGGGCTTTCCGGACATGGACGTGCTGTGGCGGCTGGCGGCCGACGCAGGCGTGACGATCTTCGGCACGAGCGCGAGCTACATCGCGCAGTGCATGAAGGACGGCGTCGAGCCGGCCGGCGGCGGGCGCGACCTGTCCAAGCTCCACGCGGTCGGCTCGACCGGCTCGCCGCTCGCGCCGGAGGGCTTCCAGTGGGTCGCCGACCACCTCGGCAGCGACACGTGGCTGTTCTCGACCAGCGGCGGGACCGACGTCTGCACCGCGTTCGTCGGCGGCGTGCCGACGCTGCCGGTCTACCGCGGCGAGCTGCAGGGCCCCTCGCTCGGCTGCAAGGTCGAGTCGTGGGACCCGGACGGCAGACCGCTCACCGGCGCCGTCGGCGAGCTGGTGATCACCGAGCCGATGCCGTCGATGCCGGTGGAGCTCTGGGGCGACCCGACGGGCGAGCGCTACCGCGACAGCTACTTCGACATGTTCCCCGGCGTCTGGCGCCACGGCGACTGGATCGAGCTGACCGAGCGCGGCACCGCGATCATCAGCGGCCGCTCCGACGCCACGATCAACCGCGGCGGCATCCGCATGGGCACCGCCGAGATCTACCGTGCGGTGCTCGCGCTGCCGGAGATCCTCGACGCGCTCGTGGTCGACGTCGACGGCTGGATGCCGCTGTTCGTCGTGCTGCGCGAGGGCGCCGAGCTGGACGACGACCTCGTCAAGCGGATCGCCGCGCGCGTGCGCGAGGACTGCTCCCCGCGCCACGTGCCCAACGAGGTCCACGCCGTCGCCGAGATCCCCCGCACGCTGTCCGGCAAGGCGCTCGAGATCCCGGTCAAGCGGATCCTGCAGGGGACCGACCCGGCACAGGCCGCCAGCCGCGACTCGCTCAGAAACCCCGCCGCGCTCGACTGGTTCGCGGATTTCGCCTCCCAGCGCCACGACTGACCCCACGCGATCCGGACGCTTTACACCGGATTCAGCTAACTTGTGCTTGCAGCGGTCGGCCTGTCACGGCCGGCCTCACCGGGGGAAGGGGGATCGAGACCGGGCTCGCACGCCCGGCAGTCGTCGAAGCTCACTACGGCGGGTCGCCCGACACGCCGAGGTCGCCGGCGCCGTGCTCCCGCCCTACCGAAAGGAAACCCCATGCGGACTCGTACCCGGCTTGGGATCGCCGCGTCGCTGATCGCACTGCTGCTGGCGCTCTCGTCCATGGCGGCCTCCGCGAACAGGCTCAGCATCAGCAGCGTCAGGGACAGAGCCACCTGGGCGTCGTTCGAACTCACCACATCGGGATTCGGCACGTTCAAGTGCGAAGTAATACCAATGATAACGTTTCACAGGGGAACGTTCACCAAGACCGCCGGAGCGCTAGTGGGCACCGTGCTGGAAGTGATGATAAGGAACTGCACGACCGCCCAGATCGTCGCGATAGGCGAAAGCCTGCCATGGCACGTCGTCTTCGTCAACTTCACCGGCACGCTACCGAACATAACCTCGGTGAAATTCGAGATCGTCGGCATGGGCCTCGAATTCGAATCGAGCGGCACGAGGTGCAGACTGAGAACGACGACCGAAAGGCCCGCCAACGTCATCTTCAACGTCGAAACGGGCGGAAGACTCAGCGGGATCAGACTCGACGAAACCGCTGCGATACCGCTCGAAGGCGGCTTCCTCTGCACGCTCGCCGGCGAAGCGAGACTCTCGGGCACGTCGGGTCCCGTGACAGTCGCCGGGAGCACGACAAACGTCAACATCAGGCTAATATAACCCGAGCAGATTGATTAACTGCCCGTTCCCGGCCGCGCTTCAGCGTGGCCGGGCGCGGCGGCGCAGCAGCAGGCCGCACACCAGCATGAGCGTGCCAAGCGTGGCGAGCTGCCACGCGTCGAAGCCGGTGGTGGGCAGCGCGCCCGTGGAGCTTCCGGACGTTGTCGCCGGCGCGGCTGCGGCGCCTGTCACCGCGGTCGTCGAGCCACCGCTCGAGGATGCGCCGCGCGGTGCCGCACCAGTCGCCCCGCCGCCGCTCGACGCCGCCACGACGGTGACGGTCCCTTTCATGAACGGGTGAATCGAGCAGTGGTAGCTGTACGTGCCGGCGCTCGTGAACGTGTGCGAGCCGCTCTGGCCCTTGCGCAGGACGCCGGTGTCGAAGCCGGCGCCGGTGGCGGTGTGGTCCGTCGGCCCGGAGTTCGCCCACGTGACCGTGTCGCCGACGTGCACCGTGACGGCGCCCGGCCCGAAGCTGAAGTCGCGGATCGTCACGTCGCTCGTGCCGGCGGCGTGGGCGACTGGGCGGGCGTGCGGCGGCGCGGCGGCGGCGTGCGCGCCGGCCGGCGGGATGACCGCGACGGCCGGGCCGACGACGCGCCCGACGGCAGGCGGCGGTGACGCGACCGTCGCTGGCGGAGGCGGCGGCGGCGGTGCCGCGGCGGTCCTGCTCGGAGCCGGGGTCGCGACCGTCGCCGGCGGTGCGCTCGTCGTGACCGTCGCCGGCGGGGCGGTCGTCGTGGCCGTCCCCGCGGGTGCTGCCGTCGCCGGCGCCTCCGGCGACGCGGCGACGCCGGCCGCCGCCAGCGCCGCCAGGGCGACGGCGAGCGCACGGCGGCGGCGGGTGTGGAGCGGAGCTCGCGGCATGGAGGGTCCTCGCAGCCATGGACACCGCGACGCACCGGCTCATTCCCGGCAAACCGCGAAGTAGGATCACGCACCGTCGAGCCCTCGTCGTCCCCGGAGGAGAGATCGCCGTGACCCTCGCCACGATCACGACGTACCAGTGGTTCCTGGCCGTGCACATCCTCGCCGCCGTCCTGTGGGTCGGCGGCGCGTTCACGCTGCAGCTGTTCGCGATCCGCACCGCGCGGGCGAGAAGCGCCGAGCGGATGGCCGGCTTCGCCGGCGACGCCGAGTGGATCGGCACGCGCATCTTCGTGCCCTCATCGCTCGCGCTCGTCGTCTTCGGGTTCCTGCTGATCCACCAGCAGCACTACGACTACAAGTTCTGGCTCGTCTTCCCGATCGTCGTGTGGGCCGCCTCGTTCATCACCGGCGCCGCCTTCCTCGGCCCGCAGTCCGGGCGGCTCAGCAAGGCGATCGAGGCGCGCGGGATCGAGAGCCCCGAGGCGATCGCGATCCAGCAGCGGATCTTCCTCGTCTCGCGCGTCGAGCTGGTGTTCCTGCTGCTCGTCGTGCTCGACATGGTGCTCAAGCCGTTCGCCTGACGCGATGCCGCCGCCACCCACACGGCGGCGGGTACGCTGAACCCATGCGGGACCCGCTGCGCGACGGCCATGGGCGGACGATCGGCGACGTGCGCGTCTCCGTCACCGACCGCTGCAACTTCCGCTGCCAGTACTGCATGCCGGCGGAGGGGCTGCCGTGGCTGGAGCGCGACGGCGTGCTGCGCTTCGAGGAGATCGCGCGACTCGTCGCGCTGCTCGCCTCGATGGGCGTGCACGACGTGCGCCTGACCGGCGGCGAGCCGCTCGTGCGGCGCGACTTCCCGCAGCTTGTGGCGCTGCTGTCGCAGATCGAGGACGTGCACGACCTGTCGATCACGACGAACGGCTACCTGCTCGAGCGCGACGCCGCCGCATTGGTGGCCGCGGGCGCCAACCGCTTCAACGTCTCGATCGACTCGCTCCAGCAGGACCGCTTCTTCGCGATGACGCGCCGCGACGCCCTGCCGCAGGTGCTGCGCGGGCTGGACGCGCTCGCCGCGTTCCCCGCGGCGCACCCGATCAAGGTCAACGCCGTCGCGATCCGCGGCTTCACAGAGCAGGAGCTGCCGGCCTTCGTGCGCTTCGCCCGCGAACGCCCGTACGAGCTGCGCTTCATCGAGTTCATGCCGCTCGACGGCGACCACGCGTGGAGACCGGAGCAGGTCCTCGCCGGCGAGGAGATCCGCGCCGCGATCCACGCGCTGCACCCGCTCGAGCCCGAGCCGCGCGAGCCGCACGCGACCGCGCGCACCTACCGCTTCGCCGATGGCCGCGGCAAGGTCGGCTTCATCAACCCGGTCAGCGAGCCGTTCTGCGGCGACTGCAACCGCATCCGCCTGACCGCCGACGGCCGCCTGCGCACGTGCCTCTTCTCGCTGCACGAGACGGACCTGCGCGGCCCGCTGCGCGCGGGCGCCGATGACGACGAGCTGGAGCAGATCGTCCGCGACGCCGTCTGGCGCAAGGAGCTGAAGCACCGCGTCAACGAGCCCGGCTTCGTGCAGCCCGCGCGCACGATGTCGGCGATCGGCGGCTGACGTGTCGCGCAACCTCGTCGAGCTGGTCCGCCGCCATCACGCGCTCGACGCGCCGACCGCGCTGGACGTGCTCAAGCAGGCCGTCGAGCTGCGCGGCGAGCTGACCGACGCGGACCGGCGCGAGGCGGCGGCGCGCTCCGGTCTCCCGGAGGCCACGGTCCACGGCGTCTCGACCTTCTACGACGACCTGCTGCAGCCGCGCGGCGCGCGGCACGTGCGCGTCTGCACCGGCACCGCGTGCTTCGCGGCGACCGGGGACGCGCATGTCGACGCGCTGCGGTCGGCGTTTGGCATCGAGCTGGGCGAGCGGTCGGAGGACGGCAGCGTCTCGCTCGCGGAGACCGTCTGCCTCGGCTTCTGCCACAGCTCGCCGGCCGTGCGCGACGGCGACACGATCGACGCGGGCCCGGACGTCGTCGCGCGCGTGCTCGCCGGCACGTGCGTCGCAGCCCCCGAGCCGGCATGGGAGTCCACCCTCGCCGAGCCGGTGCTGACGCGGCCGGGCGACTGGTCCGGCCTCGCGCGCGTGCTCGACGAGGGCGTCGCGCCCGAGGCGCTGCTGGAGGAGGTCACGGCGGCGGAGATCCGCGGGCGCGGCGGCGCCGGCTTCCCCGCCGGCGTCAAGTGGGGCTTCGCGCGTGCGTCCGAGGGCGACGAGAAGTTCATCGTCGCCAACGGCGACGAGGGCGATCCCGGCTCCTACATCGACAAGTACCTGATGGAGCGCACGCCCGAGCGGCTGCTGGAGGGGATGGCGCTGGCGGCGTATGCGGTCGGCGCCTCGCACGGCTTCGTGCTCGTGCGCTCCGAGTACCCGCTGTCGAAGCCGGCGCTGGAGCAGGCGGCCTCCGCTGCACGGTCGGATGGCTGGCTGGGCGAGGACATCCACGGGTCGGGCTTCGCGTTCGACGTGACCGTGGTCGAGGGCGCCGGCTCCTACGTCGTCGGCGAGGAGACCGCGCTGCTCGCGTGCCTGCAGGGCCTGCGCGGGACCGTCTCCGCACGCCCACCGTTCCCCGCGCAGTCGGGCCTGCACGGCATGCCGACGGTCGTCAACAACGTCGAGACGCTCTGCAACGTGCCGTTCGTCGCCGCGCGCGGCGCGGACGCCTACCGCGCGCTGTCGCCCGGTGCCGCCACGTCCGGCTCGAAGCTCGTCTGCTTCAACGAGCGCTTCGCGCGGCCGGGCGTCTACGAGGTCTCCTTCGGCGTCTCGACGCGCTGGCTGTGCGAGGAGCTGGCCGGCGGCCTGCGCGAGGGGCGGACGATCAAGGCGCTGCAGATCGGCGGCCCGCTCGGCGGGATCCTGCCGGCGGCGCGGCTCGACACGCCGTTCGACTTCGACGCGCTCGCGGCCGAGGGCTGCATGCTCGGCCACGGCGGGATCCTCGCGTTCGACGACCGCACGTCGATGCGCGACGTCGCCCGCCACCTGCTGCGCTTCGGTGCGCACGAGAGCTGCGGCAAGTGCTTCCCGTGCCGGATCGGGCTTCAACGGGCGCAGGCGATGTTCACGGGCGACGCGCCCGTCGAGCGCGAGCGGCTGGAGCAGCTGCTGGAGACGCTCGAGCTCGGCTCGCTGTGCGCGCACGGCGGCGGCATGCCGGCGCCGATCCGCTCGCTGCTGAAGTGGTTCCCGGACGAGCTGGGGCTGGCCTGATGCGCGTCGCGGTCGACGGGATCGACGTCGAGGTCGCCGACGGCGCGACCGTCCTCGACGCCGCCGGCGCCGCCGGCCGCTGGGTTCCCACGCTCTGCTTCGACGAGCGCCAGGCGCCGTTCGGCGCGTGCCGCGCCTGCCTTGTCGGCGTGGAGGGCTCGGCCGCTCCCCTCCCCGCCTGCACGACGCCCTGCCGCGACGGCATGGCGGTCGCGACCGAGGACCCAGCCGCGCGCCGCGTCGCGACCGCCGTCGTGGAGCTGGTGCTGAGCGAGCTGCCGGAGCCGCCTGCATCCCACACGGAGCTGGCGCAGGTTGCCGACCGGCTCGGCGTCGGCGAGCCGCGCTGGCCGGGCGAGGTCCACCCGAAGGTGGAGGCCGACACGCGCCACCCCTACCTCGCCTTCCGCCACGAGCTGTGCATCTCGTGCGGGCGCTGCGTGCGCGCGTGCGACGAGCTGCAGGGGACGTTCGCGCTCACGGCGACCGGCCGCGGCTTCGGCGCGAACGTCGCCGCCGGCCTCGACGAGGGCTTCCGCGCGTCGGCCTGCGTCTCCTGCGGCGCCTGCGCCGACACCTGTCCGACCGACGCGATCACGGAGGTCTCGCTGCTGCCATGACCACCACCTGCGGCTACTGCGGCGTCGGCTGCCGCCTGGAGACCCACGTGCACGACGGGCGGATCGCCTCGATCACGCCCGCGATGGACGGGCCCGCGAACCTCGGCCACACCTGCCTGAAAGGCCGCTTCGCGCACCAGTTCTCCCGCAACCGCGAGCGGCTCGCGACGCCGCTGATCCGCGACGCCCGCGGCGAGGCTCCCCGCCCCGCCACCTGGGACGAGGCGATGGAGCGGATCGTCGCCGAGCTGACGCGCATCAGATCAGCCCACGGCCCGAACGCGATCGCCGGCCTCGCCTCCTCGCGCGCGACGAACGAGGACTGCTACGCGATGCAGCGCCTGATGCGCGCCGCGATCGGCACGAACAACATCGACAACTGCTCGCGCGTCTGCCACTCGCCGACCTCGTACGCGCTGCGCAAGGCGCTTGGCCTGTCGGGCGCGACCGGTTCCTTCTCCGACTTCGACCACGCCGACGCGACGATCCTGATCGGCGCCAACCCGACCGAGGGCCACCCGGTCGTCGGCGCGCGCATCAAGCAGGCGACGCTGCGCGGGATGAAGCTCGTGACGATCGACCCGCGGCGGATCGAGCTGGCCGACTACGGCGTGCTGCACCTGTCCCCGCGGCCGGGGTCGAACGCCGCCGTGATGCTCGGGATCGCGCATGTGATCGAGCGCGACGGCTTCGTGAACCGGGCGTTCGTGGACGCCCGCACGGAGGGCTTCGACGCGCTGCTGGAGCTGCTGCCGTCCTACGCGCCCGACGCGGTCGAGGCGATCAGCGGCGTGCCGGCGGAGGGGATCGAGGAGGCGGCGCGCATCTATGCCGAGGCCGCGAACGCCTGCTTCTCCTGGGGCCTCGGCGTGACCGAGCACAAGTACGGCTCCGAGGTCGTGCAGCTGGTCTGCGACGTCGCGCTGATGACCGGCAAGATCGGCCGGCCGGGCTCGGCGCTGCTGCCGCTGCGCGGGCAGAACAACGTGCAGGGCTCGTCCGACATGGGCGCGCTGCCGGACACGTACACGGCGTACCGCTCGGTCGAGGACGAGGACGTCGCGCGCTCGTTCGAAGACGCGTGGGGCGTGCCGCTGTCGCGCAGGAAGGGCTACACGATCCCGCAGATGTTCGACGCGGCCGTCGCGGGCGACCTGCGCGCGATGTACATCTTCGGCGAGGACGTCGCGCAGACCGACCCGAACACCGCGCACGTCGTGCACGCACTCGAGTCGCTCGACTTCCTCGTCTGTCAGGACATCTTCGAGACGGAGACGACGAAGCACGCGGACGTGATCCTGCCGGCGTCGTCGTTCCTGGAGAAGAGCGGCACGTTCACGAACGCCGAGCGGCGCGTGCAGCTCGTCGCACCGGCGATCGACCCGCCCGGCGAGGCGCGCACCGACTTCGAGATCATCAAGGCCGTGTCGCGCGCGTTGGGTCACGAGCTGGGCTGGGAGACGCCGGCCGACGCGATGGACGAGATCGCCGCGCTCACGCCGGACTGGGCCGGGATCTCGCACGAGCGGCTCGGGCGCCGCGGGCTGCAGTGGCCGGTCGCGCCCGACGGCACCGACGCGCCGATCCTCTACGAGCGGTCGTTCACGCGCAAGGGCGGCCGCGCCCACTTCGCCGCGCTCCCCTACAAGGAGCCCGGCGACGCAGCCGACGACGAGTTCCCGCTGATCCTCGTGACCGGCCGCCGCCTGCAGCACTACAACGCCGGGACGATGACGCGGCGCACGGGCAACGTAGAGCTGATGGACGCTGATCTCCTGGAGATCCACCCCGACGACGCCGCCCGCCTGTGGATCGCCGACGGGGACCGCATCTCGGTGCGCTCGCGCGTCGGCCGGATCGAGCTGCCGGCGCAGGTGACCGAGCGGATCGAGCCGGGCCACGTCTTCACGACGTTCCACTTCCCCGAGACGCGCACGAACCTGCTCGTCGGCGCCTCGGCCGACGTCAACACGTCGTGCCCGGAGTACAAGGTGGTGGCCGTGGACGTGCGGCCGATCGGGGAGGAGCCGGCGAAGGTGCCGGCGCTGGCCGGCGGAGCGTGAGCGTGAGCGGCCCCGCCGCCCACATGACCGCGCAGATCCTGCGCGACGGCGACGTGCGCGACGAGGTCGCGGTCGAGGAGCCGCTGGAGATCCGCGTCGACGGCGCGCCGCTGAGCGTCACGATGCGCACGCCCGGCCACGACGAGGAGCTGGCGCTCGGCTTCCTGCACGGCGAGGGGCTGATCGCCGGCGCCGCCCCGGCCCCCGCGGCCGGCCCGACCGCCGACTTCGCCGCCAACGTCGTCGAGGTCGCCGGCCCGCTGCTGCGCGACCCGGGCGAGCGGCGCTTCTACACGACGTCCTCGTGCGGCGTGTGCGGCAAGGGCGCGCTGGAGGAGGTCGCGGTCTCCGCGCCGGCCGCCGCTCCCGGCCCGGTCGTGCCGCGCGCGCTGCTCGCCGCGTTGCCCGACCGCCTGCGCCAGCCCGCGTTCGCCCGCACCGGCGGCCTGCACGCGACCGGCCTGTTCGACGCCGGCGGCGAGCTGCTGCTCGTGCGCGAGGACGTCGGCCGCCACAATGCGATGGACAAGGTCGTCGGCCGCGCCCTGCTCGACGGCCTGCTGCCGCTGCACGACCGCATCCTCTGCGTCAGCGGCCGCCTGTCGTTCGAGCTGGTGCAGAAGGCCGCCGTCGCGGGTGCGCCGGTCCTCGTCGGCGTCGGCGCGCCGTCCTCGCTCGCGATCGAGCTGGCCGCCGACTGCGGCATGACGCTGTGCGGCTTCGCCCGCGGCGGCGAGCGCGTGAATGTGTACGCGGGGCTGGAGCGGATCGCCGCGGCCGCAAAGACCCGTGTAGATCCACCACCAGGTGCGGTAGACGCGCCTCGTACGCTCGATTCATGAGCACATCCACCAAGTCCCGCAGCGCTGCGTCGCACCAGTGCTACATTCCTCCCATGCCACCTCGTGAGCTGACGCAGCGGGAGCTGCGCAACAGAAGCGGCGAGATCATGCGCGCCCTCGATCGCGGCGAGAGCTTCATCGTCACACGGCGCGGCGTTCCCGTCGGCGAGCTGAAGCCGATCGCGCGCCGCCGGCAGTTCGTCAACACGGCCGCCCTGATGGAGAGCTGGAGGAAGCTCCCGCCGATCGACTACGAGCAGTTCCGCGCCGACGTCGACGCCTTCGTCGACCAGGATCCGACGCCGCGTGGCTGAGACCGAAGCGGGCAAGGGCCTGCTCGACACCTCGGTGCTGATCGACCCCGAGACGGCCGTGTCGCTCCCGGAGGAAGGGTCGATCTCGACCCTCAGCCTCGCCGAACTGGCTGCGGGCCCCTTTGCCGTCAGAACCAAAGCCGATCAGTCGCGCCGCCAGCAGCGGATCCAGTGGGCCGAGGCATCGTTCGAGGCGCTGCCGTTCGACGAGTCCTGTGCGCGCGCCTACGGAAGCGTGTACGCCGCGGTCGTCGCCGCGGGCCGCAAGCCTCGCGGGCCTCGCATGTTGGATCTGTTGATCGCCGCGACGTCCATCGCCCACGAGCTCCCGTTCTACACGCGCAACGCGCGCGACCTCGCCGGGCTCGACGGGCTGCTGGAGGTCATCGATGTCGGCGCCGGCTGAGAGCCGCGCTCAAGCGAACAGGTGCTTCGGCGTCACCAGGCGCACGCCCGGGTCGCGCCGGGCGGCGGCTCTGAGCTGGGGCGTGAAGCCGGCACGCGAGAAGCAGTAGCGAGCGGGCTGCGGGCGATCGCCCGCGAGGTGCGAGGCGAGGACGTCGAGCTTCGTCAGCTCGTCCATGTCCATCGGGCCGTCGGTCCACTTGCAGGACCCGACCGCGATCACGGCGCCCTCGTCGTCGATCGCGACCGCGTCGAGCTCGCGGTCGACGTCGCGCAGCGCGCCCGTGCGCAGCTCGCGGACTCTCCCCCACCACCAGCCGACGGCGGCGGCGTCGACCTCGGAGCGCAGCCACTGCTGGCAGACCTCCTCGAACGCGGGCCTGGAGACGAACGCGTCGAGCTGCGGGAGCACGCGGCCCTCCAGGTGACGCGCAGCGCCGGCCGGGTCGATCAGCCGATCGCGCGACGGCAGCACGAAGCGAAACCAGAAGCGCAGGTACGGGTCGGCGATCCGGTAGCGGCTCTGGCGCGAGCGTTCCGGATTCGCGACCGTGATCGGCACCTGCTTGTCGACCAGCCACAGTCTCTGGAGCGTGTCGAGCATCTGGCTGACCCGCGAGCTGCCGCCGGCGATGCCGGTGCGCTCCGCGATCTGTGCGACGCGCGTCTGCCCCGCTGCGATCGCACGCAGGATCGAGAAGAAGCCGGACGCGTTCGTCAGCTCCTGGTCGAGCAGCAGCCGGGCCTCCTCGTGCAGCAGCCCGTCGGGCTGCAGCACCAGCTCGAGGACGTTCTCCGCCAGCGTCCGCTGCGGGCGGATCTGGGCGAGGTGGTACGGCATGTGGCCGAAGACGGCGTAGGCGCGGATGCGGTCCTCGGCCGACCATCTCGGCAGGAACAGGCCGACCTCGCGCGGGCTGAACGGCCGCAGGCGCAGCTGCCCCGCGCGGCGCCCGTACGTCGTCGCCGAGTAGCCGACGACCTCGCGCTCGAAGAAGCCGACCTCGCTGCCGGAGAGGACCACGAAGATCGGCAGCCGCTCACCGCGCTCGCGCCACCAGACGTTGAGGATCGAGCCGATGTCGGGACTCTCGTGCGCGAGGAACTGGAACTCGTCGAGCACCAGCAGCACGGGCCCATCCTGCGCCCAGTCGGCGACCGCGTCGAGCGCCGCTCGCCAGTCGGGGACGGACAGCGCCGTACGGCCCGTCGCCTCGGCGAGCCGCGTGGAGAAGTCGGCGAGCTGATCCGTGCGCGTGCCGCTCGTCGCCTCGAAGTAGAGGTGGCGCTTGCCGCGCGCGAACTCCAGCAGCAACAGGCTCTTGCCGACGCGCCGCCGCCCCCACAGCACGAAGACCTGCCCGCCGTCCTGCGCCCAACGACGCTCGAGCATCGCCAGCTCGTCCTTGCGATTGAGGAACGGGTCCGGGGCGTCCGCTTTTACCATGGATAGAACTTATCCGGCTATAACTTCTTTGTCAATAAGTTCTATCCATATCAGTTCGGACCTAGACTGCCGCCATGCTCCCGCCCCGCGCGCTCGTCGCGCCCGACGCGTTCAAGGGCACGTTCTCGGCAGCCGAGGTGGCGGAGGCGGTGGCGCGGGGGCTGGAGCGGGCCGGCGTGGCGGCGGATCGGTGCCCGCTCGCCGACGGCGGCGAGGGGACGCAGGCGGCGCTGCTGACAGCGCGCGGCGGGCGCGTCGTGGCGGCGCCGGCGCACGACCCGCTGGGACGACCGCTGACGGCGTCGTTCGCGCTGCTCGACGACGACGGGCGCACCGCCGTCGTGGAGACGGCCGCCGCGAGCGGGCTGCCGCTGCTGGACGCGCAGGAGCGCGATCCGTGGGCGGCGAGCACGTACGGCACCGGCGAGTTGATCGCCGCCGCGCTCGACGCGGGCGCGCGCGAGCTGCTGATCGGCGCGGGCGGCTCGGCGACGGTCGACGGCGGCGCGGGCGCGCTCGCCGCGCTCGCCGCGCGGCGGCCGGACGGCCTCGGCGACGCACGGCTCGTCGTGCTGTGCGACGTGCGCACGCCGTGGGAGCGCTGCGCGCACGTCTTCGGGCCGCAGAAGGGCGCCGACCCGGCCCTCGTGGAGCGGCTCGCAGCGCGGCTCGACGCGCAGGCGGCCGCGCTCCCGCGCGACCCGCGCGGCGTGCCGATGGGCGGCGCCGCCGGCGGCCTCGCGGGCGCGCTGTGGGCGGCGCACGCCGCCGAGCTGGTCGCGGGCGCGCCGTTCGTGCTCGATGCCGCCGGCTTCGACGCGCGCCTGCACGGCGCGGCGGCCGTGATCTGCGGCGAGGGCCGGCTCGACGCGCAGAGCGGCGAGGGCAAGCTCGTCGGCGAGGTCGTGCGGCGTGCGCGGCGCGCGGGCGTCGCCGCGATCGCGCTCGCCGGCGAGGTCGCGCTCGACGCCGCCGGCTGGCGCGCGCTCGGCCTCGCCGAGGCGATCGCCGCCACGACGCTCGCGCAGCTGGAGGCCGCCGGCGAGCGGATCGGGCGAGAGCTGCTCGCCGGCGGGTGAGCGAGCTACGGCGCCCACTCGGCGTCGAGCCGCGATAGCGCGACGCCCGCGTGCACGAGCACGATCGCGCCCGGCTCGAGCGGGCCGACCAAAGCCGTCTCGACGGTCGCCGGGATCCCGTCGGCGCCGGCGCAGCGAGCGCGGGTTCCGCCGGCCGGGTCGAGCGCGAGCACACGCATGGCGACGCCCGCTCCGCCGCGGACGCCGCGGCGCGACCGGCCGCGACGGGCGTCCTCGCCGGACGCGGTGATGGGCCGCTGGCCCGGCTCGGAAGCGCTCACATGCTCTGCATCTCCGCCGCCGCGCAGGCGCGAACCGGCCGCGTCCGCGCCCGGACCCAGCGGCGGCGCTCAGTCCTCGACACGCAGGTCGAGCCACAGCTCGCTGCGCGTCGGGAACGCGGGCACGGCGTTCGCGAGCGTCGCGAGCGGCACCTCGGCCGCGATCGCGATCGTCGCCGCGTGCAGCATCTCGGCCACCTCGGGGCCGACGAACGTCGCGCCGACGAGCAGCTCGCGCTCGGTGTCGAGCACGAAGCGCGTCGTGCCGGCCGCGCCGTGGCCGTGGAAGCTGCCGCCGGCGTTGCCGGACGTCTCGCGGTCGACCGCGCGCACCGCGATCCCGGCCTCGCGCGCGCTGGCGAGCGTGTGGCCGACGGCGGCGACGTTCGGATCGGTGAAGACCACGCGCGGCGACAGCGGCCCGTCGAGCCTCCCCACGCGCGCGCCGTCGTCGCCGCAGATCGCATCTACGGCGACGCGCGCCTGGTGCTTGCCCATGTGCGTGAGCAGCGCGCGGCCGTTGACGTCGCCGATCGCGTAGAGCCACGGGCGGCCCGGCACGCGCAGCGCGTCGTCCACCTCGATCGGCTCGCCCGGCTCGAGCCCGACCGTCTCCAACCCGAGGTCGTCGGTGCGCGGGCGGCGGCCGACCGCGACGAGCAGATGGTCGCCGGTCAGCTCCTCGCCCTCGTCGAGCGTCACGGTCGTGCGGCCGTCGGCGCCGCGCGCCACGCCGACCGCTCTCACGCCGATCCACAGCTCGACGTCGCGCAGGCGCCGCGCCTGCGCGACCGGCTCGCTCGCGAACGGCTCCTCGCGCGCGATCAGCCGATCGGCGGCCTCGACCAGCATCACGTACGCGCCGAGCGAGCGCCACGCCTGCGCCAGCTCGACCCCGACGACCCCGCCGCCGAGCACGATCAGCTCGCCGGGGACCTCGCTCGCCGTCGTCGCCTCGCGGTTCGTCCACGGCTCGGCCTCCGCGAGGCCGGGGATCGGCGGCAGCAGCGCGGTCGACCCGGTCGCGACGACGACCGCCTCGCGCGCCGTGCAGTCGCCGACGCCCTCCACCGTCACGCACCGCTCGCCGGCCAGCCGCGCGTGGCCGCGCAGCAGCGTCACGCCGCGCTCCTCCAGCCATGGCATCTGGGCGTCGTCGCGCAGGTGATGGATCACCTCGTCGCGGCGCTCCAGCGCGCTGATCACGTCGATGTCGACGGGGTCCATCGCCTCGAACGCGCCCGGCACGCGCAGCAGCTCGTCGACGGCCTCGTTCGGGCGCAGCAGCGCCTTCGAGGGCATGCACGCGTAGAAGCTGCACTCGCCGCCGACCAGCTCGCGCTCCACGAGCGCGACTGCCTTGCCGCGCTGCGCCAGCCGCCCGGCCGCCACCTCGCCGGCGGGGCCGGCGCCGATCACGATCACGTCGAAGCTGTGGTCCGTCATCGCACCTCCGCAAGTGCATCGTCGAGCACCGCGGCGATCAGGTCGGGGCGCTCGAGCTGGGGGTAATGACCGATACCCGCCAGCTCTCGCACCGGAACACCGGGCCGCAGCTCGCGCAGGCCGTCGAGCACCGCAGTCGTCGCGACCGGGTCCTCCAATCCCCAGGTGAGCGACAGCCGCCCCGGCCAGTCGCGGAAGGCGCCGTGCCAGCGCTCCACGAAGCGCTCGCGCTCGGCCATGTAGTTGACGAGCAGATGGCCGATGCGGTGGCCGCCGCCGTGCGCGAGCAGCGACCACTGGTCGTCGGCCTCGGCGCGCGTGAGCGGGTGCGCGTCGGAGAAGATCTGCCCGAACTGCAGGCGGAACGAGCGCTCGTTGGTGAGCCGCGCGAACAGCGGGCCGAGGCGGCTGCGCAGCAGCTTCTGCCCGACCGTCGGGCTCGCGCGATCGAGCAGGATCGAGCCGTTGAACAGCAGCGCGCCGCGGATGTCGAGCGCCCCGTTGCCGCGCAGCTCGCGCGCGAACAGCTCCGTCGCGACGGACGTGCCCATGTCGTGCGCAACGACGTAGACGGGCGGCGAGCCGGCGCGTTGCACCAGCTCCTCCGCCGCGTCGGCCTGCCAGGCGAGCGTGTAGACGTGGTCGGCCGGCTTGTCGGACAGGCCGAAGCCGAGGAAGTCGAACGCGAGCGCCGCACGGTGCGGTCGCAGCGCAAGCAGCTCGCGCCAGTCATAGGACGACGACGGGAAGCCATGCAGGAACAGCAGCAGCGGACCGTCGCCCTCGCGTCGCTGCACGTACAGCCGCCGCCCGGCGACCTCCTCGAACGAGCCGGCGGCGCGCCAGCGCTCGACGTTCGGCGTGAGCATCGCGCGCAGCCTATGCCGGCTGCGCGCGCCGGCACGCCGGTTGCTCGGTTCTCAGTGGGGCTTCGCGTAGTCGGCGTACTGGCCGAAGTCGATGAAGACGCACGCCTCGTCGCCGACGACCTCGGCGTCATGCCCCGCCGGGATCGCGACGACGTCGCCGGCGCCCATCTCCGCCTCGTTGCCGTCGGTCATCCACACGTGCATCCGGCCCGCGACGCAGTAGCCCAGGTGCGCCGTCTCGCAGTGGTCGGTGCCGGCGATCGGCTTCACGTTCGCCGACCATCTCCAGCCCGGCTCGTACTGCGCGCGGCCGACCGTCCGCCCGCCCACCTCCACCACGTCCGCCTTGCCCAGCCCCGCGAACACGCGCGTCTCGTCCGGTGACTCGAAGCGCTTGACCTCGATCGACGCCATCTCACTGCTCCTCTCGCTGGTGACCCGTTGCACCAGGCATGCCCGATCGGGGCGTGCGGGATGCCTATCCGTCAGGCGAGCAGGGCGAACGGCGTCTGCAGCAGCTCGCGCACGCGGGCCAGGAACTGCGCGGCGTCGGCGCCGTAGAGGATGCGGTGGTCGCAGGAGAGCGAGAGGTCCATCAGCGCGCGCGGTGCGATCGACCCGTCGGGCGCCACCGTGGGCCGCTGCACCGCGGCGCCGACGGCGAGGATCGCCGCCTGGCCGGGGTTGACGACGGCGGTGAACGACGTGACGCCGAACATGCCGAGGTTGGAGACGGTGAAGGTGCCGCCGCTCAGCTCCGGCGGAAGGATCTTTCCGTCGCGCACTCTCGCCGCGAGCGCGCGCGTCGTGCGTGCGATGGCGGTGACGGGCTGTGCGTCGGCGTCGAAGATCGTCGGGACGATCAGCGTCCCCTCGGCCGCGACCGCGACGCCGACGTTCGCGCGCCCGTACAGCTCGAAGGCGCCGTCTCTGTAGGCGCCGTTCGCGCGCGGGTGCTCGCGCAGCGCGAGCCCGCACGCCTTCACGACGAAGTCGTTGACCGACGGCGCCGACTCCCGCGCCGCCTTCATCTGCGCACGCAGCGCGAGCAGGTCGGTGACGTCGGCCTCGGTGCGGACCTGGAAGTCCGGCACCGTCGCCTTCGACTCCGCCATCCGCCGCGCGATCGTCTTCTGCGTCGAAGTGAGTTCGACGACCGTCACATCGCCCTTGCCCGTCGCGCTGGCGGCCGGCGCCGCAGGCGCGGCGGGTGCCGGGGCTGCGGTGGCAGGTGCCTGCGCGGGAGCGGCGGCAGCCGCCTCGACGTCGGCCTTCACGATCCGCCCCGACCGGCCGCTGCCCGCAAGCGAGGCGAGATCGACGCCCAGCTCACGCGCCAGCCGGCGAGCGACCGGAGAAGCCTTGATGCGTTCGCCGGGCTCAGAGCCGTCGCCCACAGCGGACACCGAGGGAGAGGCGTCCGGCGCAGCGGCCGATCCGGCGGGTGGCGCGGGTGAGACGACTTCCGCGGCCCCGCCCGCGGAATCGTCTTCACCGGCGACAGGACCCGCCGGCGCAGCGGCCGGGGCCCCGCCAGAAGGAGCCGACTCCCCGTCCCCGAGCACATGCGCGATCACCGCGCCGACCGGCAGCGCATCGCCCTCGGCCGCAACGCGATGAAACACGCCGCCCGCATCGGCCTCATACGTCATGTTCGCCTTGTCCGTCTCGATCTCGGCGATCTCGTCGCCGCGCGCCACCGCGGCGCCGTCGGCGACCAGCCATCTGAGGATCGTCCCCTCCTCCATCGAGTCGGAGAGGCGCGGCATCGTGATCTCGGGCATCCCTAGTTCTTTCGGCTCAGGGCCGCGAGCACGGCGCCCGCGATCCGCTCGTCGTTCGGCATCGCGGCCAGCTCGAGGTTCTTCGCGTACGGCAGCGGCACCTCGGCCATTCCGACGCGCTCGACCGGCGCGTCGAGGTCGTCGAAGCAGGCGTGCTGGATGCGCGCGGCCAGCTCTGCGGTGACGCCGTAGGTCGGCCAGCCCTCCTCGACGCACACCGCGTGGTTCGTCTTCGCGACCGACGCGGCGACCGTCTCGACGTCGAGCGGTCGCAGCGAGCGGAGGTCCACCACCTCGGCGGAGATGCCATGCTGCGAAGCGAGCTGCTCGGCGACCGCCAGCGCACGCACGGTCGCGTAGGAGTGCGCCACGAGCGTGACGTCGCTCCCCTCGCGCAGCACCTGCGCGCGCCCGATCGGCACGACGAAGTCGGGGTCGAGCGGGACCTCGCCTCTCTGCTTGTAGATCGGCAGGTTCTCGATCACGAGGACGGGGTCGTCGTCGCGGATCGCCGCCTTCAGCAGGCCCTTCGCATCGGCCGGCGTGGCGGGCGAGACGACCTTCAGGCCGGGGGTCGACGCGAACCACTGGTCGAACGACTGCGAATGCTGCGCGGTGAGCTGGTTGCCGGCGCCGTTGGGCGTGCGGATCACGAGCGGGCAGCGCACCTCGCCGCCGAACATCGCGCCGATCTTCGCCGCGTGGTTGACGACCTGGTCCATCGCCACCACGAGGAAGTTGATCGTCATGATCTCGACGACCGGGCGCTCGCCCAGCATCGCCGCGCCGACGCCGGCGCCGACGAAGCCCTCCTCGGCGATCGGCGTGTCGCGCACGCGGTCCTCGCCGAACTCCTGCATGAGGCCGGCGGAGACCTTGTAGGCCCCCTCGAAGACGCCGACCTCCTCGCCCATCAGGAAGACGCGCTCGTCGCGCGCCATCTCCTCGCGCAGCGCGAGGCGCAGCGCCTCGCGGTAGGTCATGACCTCGGTCTCGCCCGCGGCCGCCTCGGCGACCGGGCGCTCGGCAGTCGCGCTCATGCGCCCAGCCCTGCATCGAAGGTAAGCGCCAGCTCCCCGAACGGCGAGCCCGGCCGCATGCGCGCGAACTGCTCGGCGCTGCCGGAGGCGTGCATGCCGGCGGCGAGCTGGGCGACGTCCGGCTCCGCGCTCGCGAGCGCGAGCTCGACGGCGGCCGCGACGCGCTCGTCGGCACGCTTGTCGATCGCCTCCAGCTCCACCTCGGCGACGCCCGCCTCGCGCAACTGCTGGCGCACGCGGCGGATCGGATCGTGCGCCTGGTGCTCGGCGATCTCGTCCTTCGTGCGGTAGGCGAGGCCGGCGTCGGCAACCGAGTGGCCGCGGTAGCGGTAGGTCATCGCCTCCAGCACCGCCGGCGCCCGATCCTCCCGCGCAGCGCGCAGCAAGCGCTCGGACGCCTCGAGCACCGCGTCGAGGTCGTCGCCGTCGACCCGCTCGCCATGCATCCGGTAGGCGCTCGCGCGCTTGTACAGCTCGGGCTCGGCGGAGGCGCGGCCGACCGCGGTCCCCATGCCGTACTCGTTGTTGACGACGAGGAAGACGATCGGCAGCTTCCACAACGCAGCGAGGTTGAGCGACTCGTGCCAGGCGCCCATGTTCACGGCGCCGTCGCCCAGCTCGCAGACGACCGCCTGCGGCTTGCCCTGGCGCACGAGCGCGAGCGCGAGGCCGGTCGCGACCGGGAGCTGGCCGGCGACGATGCCCCAGCCGCCGTAGTAGCCGCGCGTCACGTCGAGGATGTGCATCGAGCCGCCGCGGCCGTGCGCGCAGCCGTCCTCGCGGCCGAACAGCTCGGCCATGACGGCCTCGGGCGAGGTGCCGCGCGCGAGCGCGAAGCCGTGCGAGCGGTAGCCGGTGACGAGCAGGTCGTCGGGCTGGAGGGCGTGGACGACGCCGACGGTCGTCGCCTCCTGGCCCGAGGAGAGGTGGCAGTAGCCGCCGATGCGGGCGGCCTTGTACTGGCGCTCCGCCTCCGTCTCGAAGACGCGGCTGAGGACCATCGTCTCGTACAGCTCGCGCCGCGTCTCGGGCGCGAGCGCGGCTACGTCGGATACGTCTGGGGCGGGAGCGGTTGCGACCGACATCAGGACTCCTCGAAGTACTCCGGGTGGGCCGCCTGGATGTGCGGCACGCTGGACAGGACCATCCGCAGGTGGTGGCGCATCGCGGCCTCGGCGCGGTCGGCATCCGCTGCCGCGATCGCCGCGACCAGCTCGCGATGCTCGGCGACCATCTCGCCGAGGTAGCCGGGCTCGGGCAGGCTGAGCCCGCGGACGCGGTCGAGGTGGCCGTTCGCGCGGCGCGCGAGCGACCAGGCGATCTCGTGCCCGCTCAGCTCGGCGAGCAGGCGGTGGAGCGCGTCGTCGAGCGTGTCGAACGACTCCGCGTCGCCCTGCTCCTCCGCGCGCTCCTGCGCTGCGAGGTTGGCTTGCAGATCGGTGAGGCCGGCGTCGGTGACGCGTTCGACCGTGCGGCGGATGGCGGCGCACTCGAGCGCCTCGCGCACGAACGCGGCGTCCTCGATCGCGGCGAAGCTGATGAGCGTGACGAACGTGCCGAGCTGCGGCACGATCGCGACGAGCCGCTCGTCCCGCAGCCGCGCCAGCGCTTCGCGCACCGGCGTGCGGCTGACGCCGAGCAGCTCGGCCAGCTCGTTCTCCGACAGACGCCGCCCCGGCTCCAGCTCCGCGCTGACGATCGCAGCGCGCAGCGCGGCATACACCTGGTCACCGGTGGACAGGCCATTTACGCGATCGTGCAGGGCAATCCGCATACTTGCGGACTAGTATACAAGTGATGGGCAAGCCCCAAACGGGGGGTTTTTGGCTGCTCGCGCCGGCCTCAGCGATGCGCGTCGAGGAACAGGTGCGCAGGCGGGAAACGCAGCTCCCGCGTGTGTCTGACGGGCAGCGCCTCGGCGAGCAGTAGCACGTCGTAGAGCCGCTGCGCTGCACGCGTGGACTCCTCTTTGGATGGATGCCTCACCACGTAGGGACGGGGCTCTCGGTCCGAGGACTGGGCAGCGTCGGTCATGGCCGAAGCGTATCGGTGCGGCCGGGCCGCTCGCGCTCGCTTGCCAACGAATGAAGGGCCCCCAGTCGGGAGCCCTTCGGGGTGCGGCTGGTCGCTCCGGCGGCAGCGCCGGGGCGGGTGAGAGGTCAGGCCGCGAGCGGGCCTTCGTGGCGGTCCACGGCGGCGCCGGCGGTGGCGACCGCGGCCTCCACGTGCCCGTACTCGACCGAGCCCGGGCCGTACATCAGCCCGCGCAGGATCGTCGTGGCGTCCGCCTGCGAGACGCCCTCGATCGTCGTCTCCGGGTGGTCGTCGGTGGCCATCAGTTTCAGGTTCCAGGTGCGAGTGTTCATGGTCATGTGCTCCGATTGGAGATGCATCTCAGCGATGCCTCGCGATTCAAAGTAGGCGCTCGGACGCGCCCCGTGTGTGACACACGTCGCACTTCTCCGAACGTTCACGATTCGCGCCCACCCGCGGCGCGGTCGCGCTACCCGCGCGGGTTGCGCAGCCGGTCGCGGTCCTCGGACTCGCCGACCAGCAGGAACACGAGCGAGACGAGGATCACGAGCGCGCTCCCGAACAGCGTCCAGCCGACCGCCATCACGACCACATTGCCGCCGACGGCCGCCAGCACGACCCCGGCGACGAGCAGCGCGACCGCGGAACCGATGATGCGCGGATGCGGCAGATGAGGCATCGCGGGAGTCATACCCGCTCGGCCGGCACGGCAGCGCCGGAGCGCTCCGTCGCGCGCGACTGGAATGCTTGCGCCGCGATGACGGTGGCGGGCGCGCAGACGATCGAGATCGACGGCCGGGCGCTGGCGTGGCGCTCGCTCGGCGACGGTCCGCCGCTGCTGCTCGTCAACGGCTACGCCGCGACCGGCGGCGACTGGGACCCGCAGCTGCTGCAGCGCCTCGCCGAGACGTTCGAGGTGATCGCGCCGGACAACCGCGGCATGGGCCGCTCGGCGCTCGGCGACCCGGGCGGCCTGACGATCGACGGCATGGCGCACGATCTGGAGCTGCTGCTCGACGCGCGTGGGATCGACCAGGCACCCGTCGTCGGCTGGTCGATGGGCGGCTCCGTCGCGCAGCAACTGGCGCTGCGCGCGCCGGCCCGCGTCGAGCGGCTCGTGCTGCTGTCGACCGACCCGGGCGGCGCGACGGCCGTTGCGCCGCAGCCGGAGGCATGGGCGCGGCTGCTCGACCACTCCGGCAGCGCGCGCGAGCAGGCGACGCGGCTCATCTCGCTGCTGTTCCCTCCTGCGCTCGCGCGGCTGAGCGGCTACCGCTCGGCGACGCGCGTGAAGTACCGGTTCGCCGCGCGCATCGCCAGCTCGTACGGCTTCGCCCACTTGCCCTGCAACCAGAAGGCCCAGCGGATGTCGGGCGAGGTGAAGACCATGTAGCGGTTGCGCGCGACCCCGTCGAGGATGCAGTCGGCGACGTGCTCGGGCGAGACGGCGCGGCGCTCGAAGCGCTCGATCAGCGCTCTGACCTCCGGCCGCTCGCGATCGACGCCGACGATCGTGACCGTCCCGGTGAGCGGCGTGTGGACGGCGCCGGGGCAGACGAGCGTGACGCCGATCCCGTGGCGGCGCAGGTCGAAGCGCAGCACCTCCGAGACGCCGCGCAGGCCGAACTTCGTCGCGCTGTAGGGCGCGTGCCACGGCAGCCCGAAGAGCCCAGCGGCCGAGGAGACGTTGACGATCTGGCCGCCGCGGCCGGCGGCGATCATCGGCGGCACGAAGCACTCCAGCACGCTGATCGGCCCCATCAGGTTGACGTCGACGACGCGCTGCCAGTGGCGGTGCTCGAGCCGGTCGATCGTCCCCCACGTCGCGATCCCGGCGACGTTCATGACGACGTCCATTGGGCCGTGCGCGGCGTGGATCGCGATCCCGAGCGCGACGACCGCGTCGTGGTCGGCGACATCGGCCGGCGCGGCGTAGGCGACCGTGCCGCCGGCCGCGCGGATCTCCTCGACCGCGCGCGCGAGCGGCTCCTCCTGCACGTCGGTGAGGAACAGCTCCGCGCCTTGCGCGGCGGCGGCGAGCGCAGTCGCGCGGCCGATGCCGCTCGCCGCGCCGGTGATCAGGCAGCGCTTGCCGCGCAGGCCGGGGACCGGAACGCGGCGGACGGGCCGGATTCGACGACGCCTCATGCGCCCCGCCTCGCCGCGACCCGCTGCGCGAGCCGCACGAACAGCGAGCCCGTGCCGGCGACAGCGTGGACGGGCGGCACCGGATCCGGCTGCACCTCCAGCGAGTTCAGCGTCATCGCGAGCATCTCGTAGTGCCCGACCAGCAGGCACAGCTCGATCAGCCCGCGCTCGTCGTACTCGCGCGCGAGCGCCGCCCACAGCTCGTCGCCGATGCGGCGGTCGGAGTGCAGCTCGTCGGCGGCGCGCAGCAGCAGCGCCTGCCGCGCAGACCAGCCGATCGCCTCCGCTCCGTCGCGCACGCGCACGACCTCCTCCGCACTCAGCCCCGCGCGCTGCGCGAGCCGCTCGTGCTGGACCCACTCGTAGTCCGAGCCCGTGTTGTGAGCCACGCGCAGGATCGCCAGCTCGGCCTCGTCGCGCGGCAGCGTCCCGCCCGGCATCAGCCCACCCGCGAACCACAGCCAGCGCCGGAACAGCCCGCGATGCCGCGCGAGCGTCGTGAACACGCGCGGCGGCTCGCCGCCTCCGATCGCGGCGCCCAGCACGCGCACGATCGCGGCGTTCACCAGCCCGATCTCGCGGCGGGTGCCCGGGGCGATGCGCGGCGACTCGGCCATCGCGCCGACCCTACCGACCACCGAGCGTCGCCACGCCAACTGGCGACGCTCGGCCAGGCCCTCGTCAGATCGACGCCAGGTCCCCGACCACCTGCGTCAGGCGGATCGCGTTGCCGGACGGGTCGCGGAAGCCGGAGTCGATCCCGTAGGGACGCTCTTCAGGCGCCTCGGTGAACTCGACGCCGCGGGCCTTCAGCTCCTCGTAGGAGGCTTGGCAGTCGTCGGTCGTGAGGAAGACGGTGCCGGCGAAGCCCTTCGCCATCAGCGACTTGACCTGATCGGCCGTCTCGGCGTCCATCACGGGCGGCCCGGGGATCGCCATCAGCACGACGGAGAAGTCCTCCAGCTGGCCGGCGGGGCCGACGGTGAGCCAGCGGAAGTTGCCGAGCTCCGCGACCGTGACGTCGACGCCGACCTCCCAGCCGAGCTTCTGCGTGTAGAACGCAAGCGCCTCGTCCTGGTCGTGGACCCACAGCTGGGCGTTGGCGATTCTGATCATGGTGGACCTCCGGGTGACGTGGAACACGATGCGGCCAGCCTAGGTCTGCCCGCCTTCCCTGTCTTCTCGAAACGTGCTGTCATCGACGCGCCGGACCCGCGCCCGCCGCCCGTATGCACGCGCCACGCAGCCCGGCACGACCGCGTACGCCACCGCAGGCGGGAAGGCCGCGCGGTAGGCGGTCGGCGACCTCCCGTACATGCGCGTGAAGCTCGTCGTGAACGAGCCGATCGACTGCAGCCCGACCGACAGGCACACGTCCATCACCGAGCGGTCGGTCGTGCGCAGCAGCGTGGCGGCGCGCTCGAGCCGGCGCGTCAGCAGGTACGCGCGCGGCGACTCGCCGAAGGCACTCTTGAACGCACGGCTGAAATGCGCGCGCGAAAGGCCCGCCGCGCGCGCCATGTCGTCGACCCCGAGCGGCTCGAAGTAGCGCGCGTCGGCGAGGTCCTTCGCTCTCAGCAGGTGGCGGTCGGTCGGGACGAAGGCCATGCCGCGATCCAGTATCGCGCGACCGTCAGCCGGTGTTGCGCAGGCCGGCGGCGATGCCGTTGACGCTCAGCAGCAGCGCGCGGACGACGTCGGGGTGGGCGTCGCGACCGGCGGCGCGGTCGCCGCGCCAGCGCTCGAGCAGTGCGACCTGCACGTAATGCAGCGGCGCGAGGTAGGCGTCGCGGACCTCGAGCGTGCGTGCGAGCGCCGGGTTGGCGTGCAGGAGCGCGGGCTCGCCGGTGAGCGAGAGCAGCTCGCGGACGGTGAGCTCGTGCTCGGCGCGGATCGTCTCGAACAGGTGCCGCAGCTCCGGCGGGACGAGTCGCTGCACGTAGTGGCCGGCGAGGTCGAGGTCGGTCTTCGCGAGCGTCATCGCGACGTTCGAGAGGAAGTTGCGGAAGAAGCGCCACTCGGCGTGCATCTCCTCGAGTGCGCCGGCGAGGCCGGCGGCGCGGGCTGCCGCGAGGCCGGAGCCGACGCCGTACCAGCCCGGGACGATCTGGCGGGACTGGGTCCAGCCGAAGACCCAGGGGATCGCGCGCAGGCTCTCGATCCCGCCGCCGGCGTCGGGTCGGCGCGCGGGGCGCGAGCCGAGGTGCAGCTCGGAGAGCAGCTCGACCGGCGTGGAGGCGACGAAGTAGTCGGGCAGGCCGGGATCGCCGACGAGCGCGCGGTAGCGCTCGCTCGACGCGTCGGCCACGAGGTCCATCGCCTCGCCCCACGCGGCGAGCGTGTCGGCCGGCACGCGCGGGCGGCGGTGCAGCACGGTCGACTCGAGCGTCGCCGCGAGCAGCAGCTCGAGGTGCTCGCGCGCGAGCGACGGCAGCAGGTACTTGTCGGAGATCACCTCGCCCTGCTCGGTCAGCTTGATCTCGCCGTCGAGCGTCCCCGGCGGCTGCGCGAGGATCGCGTGGTGGGCCGGCCCGCCGCCGCGGCCGACCGTCCCGCCGCGCCCGTGGAACAGCCGCAGCCGCACGCCGAAGCGCGCCGCCGTGTCGCGCAGGCGCTGCTGCGCGCGGTGGATCGCCCACTGGCTCGCCGCGATCCCCGCCGCCTTGCTCGAGTCGGAGTAGCCGAGCATCACCTCCTGCACGTCGCCGCGCAGCGCGACGAGGCGGCGGTAGGCGGGGTCCTCCAGCAGCTGCGCGAGCATCTCGCCCGCCCTATGCAGCTCCTCGACCGTCTCCAGCAGCGGCACGAAGCCGATCCGCGCGACCCCCGCGTCCAGCTCCAGCAGTCCCGCCTCGCGCGCGAGCACGGCGGCGGCGAGCAGGTCGTCGGCGCCCTGGCACATCGAGACGATGTAGGACTCGACCGCCTGCGGCCCATACCGCTCCTGGCTCTCGCGAATCGCGCCGAACGTCTCGAACGTGCGTGCGCCGGCGGCGTCGAGCGGCGGCGGGCTCGGCGCGAGCGGCCGGCGCGACGCCAGCTCGGCGGCGAGCAGCACGCGGCGCTCCTCGCGCGACAGCGACGCGTACGGGCGCGCGTCGTCGTCCTCGCCCGCCAACCGGTCCACGAGCTGCCCGACCGCGTGATGGTGCGCGCTCGCGTGCTCGCGCACGTCGAGCGTCGCCAGCCCGAGCCCGAACGCCGAAAGCGTGCGGATCGCCCGCTCGACGCGCCCGCGCGCGATCAGCTCGCCGCGATCCAGCAGCAGCGAGTCGCGCACGAGCATCAGCTCGGCGACCAGCTCGTGCGCGCCGCCGTAGTCGCGCCCCGGCTCGCGCGGGCGCCCCTCGGCCAGTCGCGCGCGCGTGTTGAGCAGCTTGCGGCGCATGCACGTGAGCTTCAGCCGGTAGGGCTCCTCCGCGTTGAGCCGGCGATAGCGCGACTCGAGCTCGGGCAGCGCGTCGAGGTCGGCCGCGAGCGAGGCCTCCAGCTCTGGCGTCGCGCCGGCGATGCGCAGCGAGGAGGAGAGGTCGGTGCGCAGCTCGTCGATCACCGCCAGCGCGCAGCGGATCCCGTGCTCGTGCTGGAGCGCGAGCACCCGGCGCGTGCTGTCGGGGCTGACGTTCGGGTTGCCGTCGCGATCGCCGCCGATCCAGCTCCCGAACGCAAGCGGGCGCGCATCGGGCGGCTGCGCGAAGCCGAGCCGGCCCAGCTCGCGCGCGAGCGTCTCGAGCACCCACGGCACGACCTCCGTGTGCAGCGCGTCGAGGTAGTAGAGGGCGTTGCGCGCCTCGTCGACCACGTCGGGCCGCGCGATCCGCAGCTCGTCGGTCTGCCACAGCAGGTCGATCAGCTCCTCCAGCCGCTCGGCGACCCGCGCCTCGGCGACCGCGTCGCCGAGCGCCCGCTCGCGCTCGTCGAGCAGGTCGGCGACCTCGCGCAGCTTGCGCAGGACCGTGCGCCGCGCGGCCTCTGTCGGGTGCGCCGTGAAGACCGGACGCAGCGCGAGCCGGCCCAGCTCCGCCACCAGCTCGTCGCGCGGCACCCCGGCCGCGGCGACCCGCTCGACCGCCTGCGCCAGCCACGCGCCCTCGCGCCGCCGCTCGGCCGCCAGCTCGCGATCGCGATGGACCTGCTCGGCGACGTTCGCGAGATGGAAGTACGTGCCGAACGCGCGCACGAGGCGCCGCGCGGTCGCCGGCTCGAGCGCGGCGAGCGTCGCGGCCGCCGCGTCGCGGTCGCTGCGGATCAGCAGCCGCACCTGCTCGACCAGCGCGAGCAGCTCGCGTCCCTCCTGGCGCACGATCGTGCGCCCGAGCAGCGCCGCCAGCTCGCGGATGTCGCGCCGCAGTCCGGCCTGATCGCCGGCGCGCCGGTCCGGTGCGGCGCTCGCAGATGTCTCGCGATCCCCCATGCGGGCTCGCAGGATAGGCCGCGGGCCACAGCGGGAGCAGGCGCGCGGGCGCACGACCGGGACGAACGGGGGGGTGTGCACACGAGCGGCCCCGGCGGCTGCGTGGGGGAACGGGGTCGCCGAGGCCGCAGCGTGTGCGGATGGCCTGCGATGCCTCGCCAAATGGGGGATGGGGCGAGGCGGCGCGCACGGCGGCGGTCGTGAGACCGGTCACCGCGAAGCCCACACAGGGCCATCGGCCCGCAATCCTCCCCGCTCAGTCAGATTTTCGGTAGTCCGAATTTCGAACGTTCAAAGCGCGAGTATCGGGCGTGCCAAGAGCTTGCCTTGGACCACGCTTCTTCATTAGTGTCAGAAGACATCGTCATTTTCTGACGGGTGCGGAGTCGCCGCGCCCCGTGAAGCGGAGGACGCGACGCATGACGGGGAGCGGGGAAGCGGTGCCACGACCGGGACGCACCGGTTGAGCGACACGCCCGTGCTCGCGTTCGAGCACGTCACGCGCCGCCACCGCCTCGGTCGCGAGCGCGTCGCCGTGCTCGACGACGCCTCCTTTGAGGTCTGGCCGGGCGAGCTGGTCGCGATCCTCGGCCCCCACCGCGTCGGGAAGACGACGCTGCTGCGGGTCGCCGCGGGCCTCGAAGTTCCGGACGCCGGTACCGTGCGGCTCGACGGCGAGGCGCTCGGCACGCCGCCCTCCGGCGAGCGCACGCCGCGGCTGCGCACCGTCGGGCTCGCGCCCAAGAGCTGGCGCGTCGCGCGCGGCAAGCCGGTGCTCGACCACGTCGCGCTGCCGCTGCTGGCCGAGGGCCACCGGCTGGCGACCGCGCTGGCGAAGGCGCACGCGGCGATCGAGCGCGTTGGCGCAGACCACTACACGAACGCGAGCGCGGACGAGCTGGCGCCCGGGGACGAGACGCGCGTCGCGCTCGCGCAGGCGCTCGTGCGCGACCCGCGCCTGCTGCTCGTCGACGAGCCGGGCGCGCTGGCGGCGCCCGACGAGCGCGACGGGCTGCTGCGCCTGCTGCGCTCGATCGCCGCGGAGCACCCGCAGCTCGCCCTGCTCGTGACCTCGTGCGACGTCGCGGGGATCGCCGGCGCCGGGCGCGTGCTGACGCTTGCCGACGGCACGCTGCGCGGCGCGAGCGCGCCGCCCCGCGGCGAGATCGTCGCGTTCCCCGCGCGCGCGACGCAGACGTGACGCCGCACCGCTCAGCGCACCCAGCCACCTGAGCGCGACGCGCCGTGCAGCGCGACGACGTCGGCGCCCTCCCCGGCCGCCTCGGCGCGCAGCACGCCGCCGCTGAGCGTCAGCGCGCGATCGACGCCGGAGACACCCATCGCTTCGCCGGTCGTCATCAGCACGGCGACGCGACCGTCGGCGATCGAGCGCACGAGCAGCAGCACCGCCTCGCGCTCGAGCAGGTCGACGTGGCGGGTCGGATCGTCGACCAGCAGCAGCTGCGGGCCGGTCACGAGCGCCTGCGCGATCGCGACGCGCACACGCTCGGTCGGCTCCAGCTCGCACAGCGGCAGCGGCGCGCAGGCGGCGGCGCCGACGCGCTCGAGCTGCAGCAGCGCGCGGGCGCGCGCCGTCTCCGGCGCCGTCCCGCGCGCGAGCAGCGGCATCGCGACGTGGTCGAGGCTCGACTCGCCGCCGGCGTCCGCGAGCCCGATCTGCACGAAGCCGATCCCCGCCGGGAGGCCGTCGTCGCGACAGCCCGCCGCGAGCCCGTACTCGCCGAAGCGGACCGCACCGCCGTCTGGCCGCTCGAGCCCCGCCGCAATGCGCAGCAGCGTCGTGCGCCCGGAGCGCGGCACGCCCCAGATCGCGACCAGCTCGCCCGGCTCGATCGCGAGCGAGACGTCGTCGAGCGCGACGACCTCGCTACGGCCGCGGCGGTAGCGCTTGCTGACGCGCTCAAGCGTCAGCAGGCTCATCGGTCCCCGCCGGACGCGTCCGCTCGAACGCGTCGATCTCCTTGCGCGCGTAGGCGATCCATGCGAAGTGCGCGTCGAGCAGGCCGCGGCGCGCGCCCAGCACGAGCCGCTCGACCAGCTCCCCGGCGGCGACGGCCGGCGTCGCGCCGCTGCGCGCCGGCGGCAGCGGCAGCAGGCTCGCCTCCTCGACGCAGGCGCGCTCATAGGCGTCGACGAGCTCCCGCATCGTGCCGATGCGGTCGACCCCTGCCGCCGCGGTGCCGGCAATCCGCCGCAGCAGCTCGACGTGGCGTGGGTCGTCGCGGATCTGCTCGGCGACCCATTCGCGGAACGCCCGCGCGCCGCCGGCGGTTGCGCGGTAGTGGACCTTCGGCTGGCGCTTGGCGGCGGGGCGCGCGCGCTCCTCCAGCTCGGCGCCGGCCTCCTCGGCCGGCAGCGGCTCGATCAACGCGGCGCGCTCGAGCGCGTTGAGCGCCGCGTATATCTGCGAGATCGGCGGGTCGAGCACGCCGCCGTAGCGGCGTTCCAGGCGCTGGAACAGCTCGTAGCCGTAGCTCGGGCGCTCGATCACCAGCCCCAGCACCGCCCAGTTGACGGCCGACCTCATTCGCACCGCTGCGCCCACCCGATCCCCGTCCTTTGCTGCGGAAACGGTGATCGCACGCTATTCCACCCCGGCCTGGAAACGCAAGCGTTCATGTCATCGTGTGATGGCGCCGCGCCGCGACAGCGCGGGTAGGGTTGGGTCGCGATGGCCGACGCGGTGCTGACCGAGGAGCGCGACGGGGTCCTGCTCGTGACGCTCAACCGGCCCGAGCAGCGCAACGCGGTGAACCTCGCGGTGGCGGAGGGGATCGCGGGCGCTTTGGATCGCCTGGACGCGCAGGCGGGGCTGCGCGTCGGCGTGCTCGCGGGTGCGGGCAGAGGCTTTTGCGCGGGGATGGACCTGAAGGCGTTCGTCGCCGGCGAGCGCCCGTACGCGGGTGGGCGCGGGTTCGCGGGGATCGTGCAGCGGCCTCCGGCGAAGCCGCTGATCGCCGCGATCGAGGGCTTCGCCGTCGCGGGCGGCTTCGAGATCGCGCTGGCGTGCGACCTGATCGTCGCCGCGCGCGGCGCGAAGCTCGGGACCCCGGAGGTGAAGCGCGGGCTGATCGCCGCCGGCGGCGCGCTGCTGCGCCTGCCGCAGCGGATCCCCTACCACCTCGCGATGGAGCTGGCGCTCACGGGGGACCTCATCGACGCCGAGCGCGGCCACGCGATCGGGCTCGTGAACCGCGTCGTCGAGCCGGGCGCGGCGATCGACGCGGCGATCGAGCTGGCCGCCGCGATCGCCGCCAACGGCCCGCTGGCGACCGCCGCCTCGAAACGGATCCTCGCCGAGGCGCCCGGCTGGTCGGCCGACGAGGCGTGGGCGCGCCAGGCCGAGATCGCCGACCCCGTCCGCGACTCCGCCGACGCCCGCGAGGGCTCGATCGCCTTCGCCGAGAAGCGCCCGCCGCGCTGGACCGGGCGCTGAGGCGGGCGCTCGCGCTGGTGCCGCGCGCCGCTCCGCCGGCGCTGCTCCGCGCAACGTCCGCCGGTCGGCTGGGGAGGGGGTGAGCAGGTGCGGGTTGCGCCGCCGTTCGTGGCGCCTCGCGGTGCGCGCCAGCTCATGTGCGCAGCGCTCGCACGCAGCGCCACAGCTTCACTCGTACTCTGCGCAGAACCTGACGATCCACAACATTGAGTGTCAAGAAGAGCACCGTATAGGTGCACAAGTTGACACTCATTCGTCTAGAGCGTCGCGAACGGCAGCGCCGCAGCCCCTCCCTCCCCCCTCCCCAGCCGGCCGGCGGCGACACGCGGGCCAGAGCCGCCCGAGCGGAGCGCCCCGCGTGCGCGGTCTGCGGGCTGACGCGCGCCCGGGCCCATAGGTGACCATCTGGTAACGTATTCTGTATGGACGACGTGTTCAAAGCGCTTGCCGACCCGACCCGCCGCGGACTGCTCGACGAGCTGTTCCGGGAGGACGGGCAGACGCTGAGCGCGCTGGAGGAGCGGCTGCCGATGACGCGCTTCGGTGTGATGAAGCACCTGAGAGTGCTGGAGCAGGCGGGCCTCGTCGTCACGCGGCGGCGGGGCCGCGAGAAGCTGCACTTCCTCAACCCCGTCCCGATTCGGCTCGTCCACGACCGCTGGGTGAGCAAGTACGCGGAGCCGTGGGCCGCCGGCCTGAGCGAGCTCAAGCACGACCTGGAGGGCAGGACCATGGAGAAGGTCTTCGAGATCTACATCAAGACGACGCCGGAGCGGCTGTGGCAGGCGATCGTCGACCCCGAGCTGCGGGCGAAGTACAACTTCGGCGTCGGCGTGGAGTCGGACTGGACGCCCGGCTCGCGCTACACGTCGGTCCACCCCGGTGCGGGGATCGAGATCGCCGCCGGCGAGAACGTCGAGGTCGACCCGCCGCGCCGGCTCGTGCAGACGTTCACCGCCCTGTGGGCCGACGAGGTGAGAGCGGAGGGCGAGTCGCGCGTCACGTGGGAGATCGAGCAGGTCGAGGACTCCTGCCGGCTGACGGTGATCCACGACCAGCTGCGCGAGGGCGCCAACAGCCAGCTCTACGGCGGCTGGCCGATGATCCTCTCCGGCCTCAAGACGCTGCTGGAGACGGGCGAGGAGCTGACGACGCCCGGCTCGCTGATGTACGCGCGCACCGGCTTCTAGTAGGCCCGCTCACGCGAGCCCTCTGAGCGCCGGCAGCGACTGGCGCAGCGAGAGCACCTCGGCGAACAGGTCGCCGTGCTGCGCCACGCGCGCGAGCACGGCGTCGTGCTCGAAGCGCAGGAGGTCGGGGTCGCCGCCCGCGCGGCACGCCTCGACCTCCTCCCAGCTCAGCGGGGTGGAGACGGTCGGGCGCTCGCGCGCGCGCAGGGAGTAGACGGAGACGGTCGTCTTGTGCTCGTCGTTCTGCGACCAGTCGATCAGCACCTTGCCGCCGCGTCTCGCACGCTTCATGTCGGAGACGACGCGCTTGGGGCTGCGCTGCTCCAGCAGCCGCGCGACCGCGTGCGCGAACGGCTTCGTCACCTCGTAGCTCGCGCCGGGATCGTTGAGCGGCACGTAGACCTGCATGCCCTTCGAGCCCGACGTCTTCGGGAAGGCGCGCAGGCCGAGCTGCTCGAACAGCGCGCGCAGCTCGAGCGCGACCTCGCAGCACTCGACGATGCTCGCCGGCGGCCCCGGGTCGAGGTCGAACGCGAGCGTCGCCGGGCGCTCGATCTCGTCCGCCTTCGACAGCGAGGGGTGCAACTCGAGGTCGGCGAGGTTCGCGAGCCACACGAGCGTCGGCAGGTCGTCGCAGAGCGTGTACTCGATGTCGCGTCTGCTGTGGCGGCTGTAGACGGAGACGGTCTGCACCCACTCGGGCCGATGGCGCGGCGACTGCTTCTCGTAGAAGAACTTGCCCTCGACGCCGTCGGGATAGCGCTTGAGCGTGAGCGGGTGGTCGCGCAGGTGCGGCAGCAGCGCCGGCGCGATCGCGAGGTAGTAGTCGACGAGGTCGCGCTTCGTGAAGCCGGCCTGCGGATAGAGCACCTTGTCGGGGTTGCTGAGCTTGACCGTGCGGCCCTCGACCTCCAGCTCGACGCCGCCGCGCACGCTGCGCGCACCGCGGCCGGCGGCGGCCGCTCTCGGCGCCGGCTCGACCCGCTCGCGCACGACCTCCGCGGCCGGCTTGTCGTCGCGCAGGCCCTCGTAGCGCGGATGGCGCAGGCGCCCGTCTCTCGTCCATTCGCCGAACTCGACCTCACACACGAGCCGCGGCTCGACGAAGTGCGCGCCTCTCGCCGGCTGGCGCCCGCCGAACGGCGAGTCGTCGCGGGCGAGCGGCGCGAGCAGTCTCCCCAGCCGCTCCAGCTCCGCCTCGTCGAAGCCGGTCCCGACGCGGCCGGCGTACTTCAGCTCGCCGCCGTCGGGAGCGTGGACGCCCAGCTCGAGCGCGCCGAGGTGGCCGGTGCGCGCGCCTCTCCCCTCCGTCCAGCCGCCGATCACCAGCTCCTGACGGTAGGAGTTCTTGATCTTCAGCCAGCTGCCGTCGCGCTTGCCCGGCTTGTAGGGCGAGTCGAGCCGCTTGGCGACGACGCCCTCCAGCCCCTGCTCGCGCGTGGCGGCGAGCAGCGCCGAGCCCGCGCCCTCGTGGTGGGCGGGGACGCGCCAGTGGTCGCCGTCGAGGCCGAGCGCGGCGAGGTGCTTGCGGCGATCGACGTACGGCAGCTCCATCAGCGAGTGGCCGTCGAGCCACAGCAGGTCGAAGATCACGTACGTGACGGGCGACTCGGCCGCGCGGCGCTTGACGGCGCTCTCGCCGCGCAGGTGCATGCGCGGCTGGAGCGCCTGGAAGCTCGGTTTCCCCTGCTCGTCGAACGCGACGATCTCGCCGTCGAGCAGCGCGCTGTGCGAGCCGAACACGCGGTTGAGTGCGCGCAGCTCCGGATAGGCGGCGGTGACGTCGTTGGCGTTGCGCGTGACGAAGCGGATGCGGCCGGGCTCCGAGTGCGCGATCGCCCGGATGCCGTCCCACTTCACCTCGAACGCCCAGCTCGACTCGTCCGCGGGCAGCGTCGAGAGGCGCGCGAGCATCGGCGCGACGTCGTCGGGCATCTCGCGGGCAGCCGAGTCGGCGGGCGGGTCCATGCGGTGGATCATCCAGTCCTTCTCGGTTCTGCCGGCCTGGAACAGCGCATAGCGGCCCTTCAGCCGCTCGCCGTCGAAGACGACGATCGCTCTGTGCGGGAGCCACTTCTCGCACACGTACGTGCCGCTGTCCCACACCGAGATCTCGCCGGCGCCATACTGGCCGGCCGGAATCGTGCCGTGGAAGTCGAGGTACTCGAGCGGGTGATCCTCGACGTGGACCGCCTTGCGGTTGCGGCTCGGGTCGTCCGGGATCCCGTTCGGGATCGCCCACGACGCCAGCACCCCGTCGCGCTCCAGCCGCAGGTCCCAGTGCAGCCGCCGCGCGTGGTGCTCGTGCACGACGAAGCGCCCGCCCGCCTCCGCCGCGAGCGCGGCGCCGTCGCCGCTCGGCTCGGGCGTCTGCTCGAAGCGGCGCTTGCGGCGATACTCGCCGAGCGAGTCGCCCGCCATCTCAGCCGCTCCCCGCGTGGTCGCTTCGTCTGTGGCGCATGCGCACTCGATACCCCGCGCGCACGCCGAAGGCACACGTCTATATTGACCAGGTCAAGCTGGTCAACCAAGCTGATACGATCAACGCGATGGAGGTCACCGTCCAAGAGGCGAAGACGCAGCTCTCGCGCTTGCTCCGCCGCGTCGAGGCTGGCGAGTCGATCACCATCCGCCGCGGGCGCGAGCCCGTCGCGATGCTCGTGCGCGTGTCCCCGAAGCCGGGCGAGCGCCGCATCTGGGGCGACGTGCAGGGATCGATCGGGTCGGAGTTCGACGAGCCGCTCGACGACTTCGCGCCCTACGCATGAAGCGGCTCCTGCTCGACACCAACGTGGTCGTGTGGCTGCTGCTGAACGACCGCGCCGCGGTTTCGAGAAAGGCTGTGCGGGCACTGAGCAACGAACGCAACGCGGTGTCGCTCAGCGCCGTCAGCGTGTGGGAGATCGCGATCAAGCGCTCACTCGGCAAGCTCGACGTCGAGGCGAGCTGGGCGAACGCGCTCACGCAGCTCGACTTCGATCCGCTGCCCGTCACCGCCATGCACGCGCGAGCGGTCGAGCAGCTCCCGTGGCACCACAGAGACCCCTTCGACCGGCTGCTCGTCGCGCAGGCCACGCTCGAAGATCACGCGCTCGTCACCGCGGACGCCCGCCTCGCGGACTACGGCGTCGACGTCGTCTGGTGAGGCGACGGGTCAGCCGGCTCTGATCGCCGCGTACTTGACCGACAGGTACTCGTCGATCCCCTCGATGCCGCCCTCGCGGCCGAAGCCGGATTGCTTGACGCCGCCGAAGGGGGCGGCGGCGTTGGAGACGAGGCCCTGGTTGAGGCCGACCATGCCGGTCTCCAGCCGCTCGACGACGCGGATCGCGCGGTCGAGGTCGCGCGTGAAGACGTAGGCGACGAGGCCGAACTCGGTGCGGTTGGCGGCAGCGATCGCCTCCTCCTCGGTCTCGAACGTGGCGATCGGGGCGACGGGACCGAAGATCTCCTCGCCGAGCAGCTTGGCGTCGGGCGAGACGTCGGCGAGCACGGTCGGAGCGTAGAAGTGACCGGGACCGTCGAGCGCGTGGCCGCCGACGACGACGCGGGCGCCGCGCTCGGTCGCGTCCTCGACAAGCTCGGCGACCTTGCTGCGCTGGTCGTCGTCGATCAGCGGCCCGACGGAGACGCCCTGCTCGGTGCCGCGGCCGATCTGCAGGCCGCCCATCCGCGCCGCCAGCTTCTCCGTGAACTCATCAGCAACGGACGCGTGCACATGGAAGCGGTTCGCGGCCGTGCACGCCTCACCGATGTTGCGCATCTTCGCGACCATCGCACCCTCCACGGCGGCGTCCACGTCGGCGTCCTGAAAGACGACGAACGGCGCGTTGCCGCCCAGCTCCATCGACAGGCGCAACACATGTCTCGACGCCTGCGCCATCAACTGGCGCCCGACCTCCGTCGAGCCGGTGAACGACAGCTTGCGCAGGCGCGGATCGTCGATCAGCGGGCCGGTCGTCGCACCGGCCGATCTCGACGTGACGACGTTCAGCACACCGCCGGGCAGCCCCGCCTCCTGCATGATCTCCGCCAACGCGAGCATCGACAACGGCGTCAGCTTGGCCGGCTTGACGACCATCGTGCAGCCGGCCGCGATCGCCGGCCCGATCTTGCGCGCGCCCATCGCGAGCGGGAAGTTCCACGGCGTGATCAACAGGCACGGCCCCACCGGCTGGCGCATCGTCAGCATCCGCATGCCGCCGGCCGGCGCCGTCGCCCAACGGCCCTCGATCCGCACCGCCTCCTCCGAGAACCAGCGCAGGAAGTCGGCCGCGTAGAGCACCTCCGCTCTGGACTCCGCGACCGGCTTGCCCATCTCCAACGTCATCAGCAGCGCCAACTCGTCCGCGCGCGCAACCACCTGCTCGTACGTGCGCCGCAGGATCTCCCCGCGCTCGCGCGGCGCCGTCGCCGCCCACTCGGCCTGCACCGCGCACGCCGCATCCAACGCCGCCATCGCATCCTGCGGCGTCGCGTCCGCAACCTCGCACAGCGCCACTCCGGTCGACGGATCCTCGACCGCGAGCGTCCCCCCGCCCGACGCATCCCGCCACTCACCCCCGATCAGCAACCGCTGCGGGACCCGCTCGACGACCGACTGCTCTTGGCTGGATGTGATGGCGCTCATGGCTGCGACTCTAGATGGTTGATGTAGCGCCGGGCATGCCCGCGATCGCCGCGCGCCACACGCAAGCGCGACGGCGCCATCACGCGCCGCCGAGGGTTCCCGCGAGGCGTGTCCGCCGATACACCGAGCGATGATGTTTCCAGCCTTCGTGCACTCCGCCAACGACGGCGACGGGTCGCAGGACGTCGTCTTCTCCGCCGGCGAGGTGCTCGACTGCCTCTCCGACGGCGTCATCGCCACCGACGCGAGCGACAGCAGGACGATCGTCTACGTCAACCGCGCGGCGTGCGAGATCACCGGCTACGCCCCCGAGGAGCTGCTCGGACGCAGTCCGGGAATCCTGCAGGGCAAGGGCACCGACCCGGCGGCGCTGCGCCGCCTGCACGACGACCTGGCGGCCGGGAAGCAGTTCAGCGGTGAGGCAATCAACTACCGCAAGGACGGCACACCGTTCACGATGGAGTGGACGATCTCCACGCTCACGGGGCCCGACGGCGCGCCGGCGTTCCACGTCGCCGTGCAGCGCGACGCGACGCTTCCCGCGCGTCGGCTGCTGGACGCCGAGCGGGAGGCGCGCACCGATCCGCTGACCGGACTGCCGAACCGCAGCCACATCGACGACATCCTCGGCGGCGGCGGCTGGCTCGTCACACGTGCGCGCGCGACGATCGTCGTCGACGTCGACCACTTCAAGAACGTCAACGACACCCACGGCCATGTCGTCGGCGACGAGGTGCTGCGCCAGGTGGCGCGCCGCCTGGCCGCGACCGCGCGCAGCGGCGACATCGTCGCGCGCTGGGGCGGCGAGGAGTTCTGCATCCTGATGTTCGGCCAGGACGACGCCGATGCGCACGAGGAGGCGTCCGCCGGCCTCGCCCGGCGCATCGTCGAGGTGATCGCCGGCACGCCCTTCCGCACCTCCGCCGGCGACCTGTCCGTGACGGTCTCGGCGGGCAGCGCGTCGCTCAGCAGCTCCAGCCCGACGGCGCCGGACCTCCTGCGCGCGGCCGATCACGCGATGTACTCGGCCAAGCGCCGCGGGCGCAATCGCGCCGAGCGCAGCTGACGCGCAGCCGCTGCCTCAGCGCGGCCGCGCCGGCGGACGGCCGCGCTCCGGCGCGGCGCTGCTCGCCGCGGCCGTCGCGCGACGGCCGGCGGCCGCCGCCTTCAGCCGCTGCTGCTCGGCCAGGCAACCGGCGGCCTGCTCGGACGTCCGCTTCTGCCGGGTGGGGGTGAACATCTGGTGCATGAGTGCCATGACGGCGAGTCCCTCGATCCGCTCCGCGAGTGGTCGGCCATACGCTGCCTGGGAGCGGTGAGTCAGCGCGACAGAGCCTCACCCAAGAGTAGTCCTTTCGCAAACCGCCGCCCGCGGAGTTGGCGGCCGAGCGCTCAGCCGGCGTCGTAGCGCTGCTGCTTCCAGGTGACGGGCGCCGTGGAGCGGGCGCGCAGCAGGCCGGGGAGCGTGCCGCGCACGGCGGCGGCGGCGCTGAGCATCCAGTAGACGAGCGGGTAGAGCGGGATCCACAGCGCGTAGCGGCGCACGCTGCGGTCGTAGCGACCGTCGAGCGCGAGCCCGATCGAGATCTGCACGACGAGCACGCTCGCGATCAGCAGGCCCCAGAAGTTCGGGATCGGGTTGCCGCCGAACCCGTAGACGCCCGTCGCCAGCGCGAGCGTCCAGAAGGCGGCCGCGAGGAAGAACAGGTGCGACCAGAAGGTCGACAGCAGTCCCTCGATCCACACCGGCCACATCCGCCGGGCGCGCACGTCGCGCACGATCGGGGCGTTCTTGCGCAGCACCTGTGCGAGTCCGCGCGCCCAGCGCGTCCGCTGCCCCCACCACGCCGGGAGCGTCTCGGGCACCTGCATCGCGAACAGCGCGCGCGGCTCGTAGCGCACGTCGGCATAGGCGGTCTGCAGCTGCCAGGCGAGCGCGATGTCCTCCGTCGCCATCCCGACGCGGAAGCGGCCGACGTCCTCGATCGCGCTCTTGCGCAGCGCGGTGCAGATGCCGGAGAAGGTCATCAGCCGCCCCCACGTCGCCTGCGCGCGGCGCAGCACCGAGACGGTCGCCGTGAACTCGATCGCCTGCAGCTTCGCGAGCAGCGTGCTCGTGTTCACGACGCGCGGGTTGCCGGTGACCGCGGCCACGCGCGGGACCTTGACGAAGTGCGGGACCATCCAGCGCAGGACGTCCGGCTGCGGGCGCCCGTCCGCGTCGACGATCAGCACGATCTCGCCGGCGAGCAGCGGCAGCGCGTCGTTGAGCGCCATCGCCTTGCCCTCGTTGACCTGCTTGGTCAGCAGCCGGATGCGGCCGGACTCGGCCAGCGGGGTCAGCAGCTCGGAGGTGCCGTCGGTCGAGCCGTCGTCGACGACGGTCACGTCGAACGACGGCCAGTCCAGCTCGAGCAGCCGATCGACCGTCTCCTCGATCACCGACTGCTCGTTGTGGGCGGCGACGAGCACCGACACGTGTGGATGCTCCTCGAGCGCGTAGAAGTCGGGGTCGGAGCGCTCGCGATGCGCGGCGAAGATCGCCGCGCCGACGATCCAGTACAGCCCGGTCACGACCGGGTACAGGCCGAGGAACGCCATCAACCCGAGGTAGACGGGAGCGCCGGCGATCGCTGAGATCCACGCGGTCATGCGGCGTCCTTGCCGCGGCCCGCCACGTCCATCGACTCCGTGGCCACAGCCACGGACCTGGGCGCGAACTCGTAGCGCTTGACGCCGTCGCCGCGCACCGAGACGACCACCTGCCCGCGCGCCTCGGCGATCCCGGGGGGCGTCACGATCCGGCGGCCGAGCGCGTCGTGCGCGAAGTCGACGCTGCGCGACAGCGGCTCCGTGCGCCGGTGCCGGCGCCGGTAGATCCTGCGAGACCACGCGACCCACGCCAGCGAGAAGCCGGTCCAGCCGACGAGCAGCAGGCCGATCAGCTCGACCCCGGCGAGCCAGTCGGCGGGCACGTAGACCTCGAGCTGCCACGCCCACAGCGCGGCCAGCGCGAGCCAGCCGGCGGCGCCGATCGCCACGTGCACCAGCCCACGGCGGGCGCCCGTGCCGGAGCGGCTCCCGGTCAGCGAGACCGTTCGATGGCGTTGCGGGCCCATGCACCCCGCATCGACCCGCAGGCGCTCCGCGGCGACCGTAGGAACCACGTGTTCGCCGCGGTGCGCGTCGCGAAGCGCTCAGCCGGCGGCGTCCTCGGCCTCGCCTCGCCGCGCGATCCACTCGCTTCCGGGCGTGTCGGTGAGGCCGTGGGCGATGATCGAGCAGACGACGACGAGCGCGGCGAGGTCGAAGATGCGCTGGTTGCCGGGGATCGGCTGGGCGAGGATCAGCAGCGCGAACGTCATCGTGGCGACGCCCTTGGGGCCGAACCACGACATGAACGCCTTCGTCGCCCAGTCGACGCGCAGGCCGGCGAGCGCAGCCCAGACGGCGATCGGCCGGGCGAGCAGCAGCGTGACCGCGACGAGCGCGACGGCGCTCCAGCCGTCGTCGAACAGGCCGTGGACGGTCAGCAGCGACCCGAACACGACGAAGATCCCGAGCTTGACGATCTCGACGAGATCCTCGCTGCGCTGCGCGAACCAGTGGCGCAGGTCGGGCCGGCGGATGCCGAGCACGATCGCGCACACGAACACCGCGATGTAGCCGTTGCCGCGCGGCGGCAGGACCGTGAGCCCGTAGGTCGCGAACGCGACGCCGAGCGCGTAGAGCGCGCGCTGGTGGGCCGGCATCGTCTCGCGCGCGTACTCGCCGCGCGGCAGCAGCAGCGAGGCGGCGAAGCCGATCGCGACGCCGAACGCGAACCCGAGCCCGACGTCCTCCAGCACGAAGCGCCACCACACGAACGTGTCGTGGTCGGTGACCACGAGCGCGGCGCTGAGCGCCAGCACGGGCGGGAGCGCGAGACCGTCGTTGAGACCGGACTCGAGATTGAGCGAGTGGCGCACGAGCCGCGGCACGCGCGGGTTCGTCACGACGCTCGAGGACAGCACCGGGTCCGTCGGGGACAGCAGCGCGCCGAGCAGGAACGCGCGCGTCCAGTCCAGCCCGAGCAGCGCGTGGGCGGCGAGCGCGACGATCCCCGCGGTGATCGGCATCGCGACGACCAGCTTGCGCGCGGGCCAGGCCCAGTGCCGCTGCAGCAGCTCGCCGTCGACCTCGAGGCCGTCGCGAAACAGGATCACGATCAGCGCGACGGACGCGAGCTCCGCCACGAACCCCGACTTCGCGTCGAAGTGCAGGAAGCCGACGCCGCCGCTGCCGAGCGCGAGCCCGGCGAGCACGAACACCGGCGTGAGCGCGAGGAAGCTGCGCCGCGCGAGCCCCGAGGCGAGCGCGCCGATCATCAGCAGCGCCCCGAACACAAGCGCGGAACGGTTGAACATCTCCGCGCTTGTCGCGAGGACCGGCGAGCCGACGAGCGACATCATCGCCGGGGAGCTTCGCAGAGCACCGCGCGGGCGGTGGCGTGCTGCTCCGGAGCGGAGTGCCGAGGATGCCGCGCCGGCGCGAGCGCTCGGACTATCGTGTGCCAGGCACGATGACCCCGCCGCACATCCAGGTCGTCCTCGGCACCGACCGCGAGGGCCGCTTTAGCGAGAAGGCGGGCGCTTGGGCGATGGACCGCCTCCTCGCCCGGGACGACCTCCACGCCGAGCTGGTCGACCTGCGCGACTACCCGCTGCCGTTCTACGACCAGCCCGTGGCGCCGGCACGCGGCCACCGCGACTACGCGACGGAGGTCGCCCGCTGGGCCGAGAAGGTCGACGAGGCCGACGGCTACGTGTTCGTCACGGCCGAGTACAACCACGGCTATCCGGCGCTGCTCAAGAACGCCCTCGACCACGCGTTCCCCGAGTTCAACCGCAAGCCGGTCGCCTTCGTCGGCTACGGCAACGTCGGCGGCGCCCGCGCGATCGAGCAGCTGCGCCTCGTCACGATCGAGCTGGAGATGGCGCCGCTGCGCCACGCCGTCCACATCCTGCCCGACGTCATGCGGCCGGTCATGCAGGCCGGGGACGCCTTCGACATCGAGCTGTTCGCGCCGCTCGACGCCCGCCTCGACACGCTCGCCACCGACCTCCGCTGGTGGGCCGGTGCGCTCGGCCGGGCACGCGCTGCCACGGCAGGAGAGCCGCACCGCGGCTGACCGCGCGGCCCGACGACCCTCAGGATTTTGACCGGCCGAATCACAATGCTCAGCCGCCGGCGAGCCGATGAAACCGAGGCAACAGAACGTCGTCCACTCGGTCCTCGGCTCCCGATCCGCTGCCGCCATCACCAAATCCGATGACGGTTCCGTCAAGCGCGTCGAGGAACCGGGGCTGCTGGAGCAGCGCTTCAATCTCGCACGACAAGAACGCACGCAGATCGTCAGGCGAAGCCGCGACCTCGTCTACGAGCTCAGCACGCCCATCGACGAGCCCGATGATGTCCTCGAGATCATGGCTGCGGAGGTGGTCGCCCCGCCCGCGCCCCTTCCAGGCCTCCAGCTTCGTCGCCACGAGGTAGGGCGGCGAGATCGCTCGAATCGAGCGACCGGAGGGAAGCGAGCACGTAACCGCATGTTCGAGCGCAGGCAGCTGCCAGCGGTTCTCGAAACCGAGCAGCGTCGCATCGCCCGGCATCACGTCGAGCAGCAGCTCATAGCCCTTCCCGGCTCGCCATCGGCAGATCACGGGGCTGGACATGTCGTGGCGAAGCCCGTGTGCGCGGAGCCGAGCCTCGAAGTCGTGCCACGCCAAGCGTGACGCCACTTCGTCGAGAAAAGGAGTCAGCTCACGCGCCGCGCGTTCAAGCAGTTCGACGCTCACGAGCGCAACGACCCCCGCAGAAGCTTTGCTGCGAGCCCCGTAATGCGAGCGCTGTCACTGCCACGAAGCGCATCCACGAGTGCCAGCCGCTCCCAGAGTTTCGAGTCGGCCAGCGCCGCTCCGGGCACGATCGCGTGGAGCGGCTCGAACTGGAGACCGCGCACCCTCCCCTTGGAGTACGGCCACACAGGCGGCAATCCCGGGGACTCCGCCAGCTCCGCCCTCAGAGGCTCAGCCGCCCACGACGTCGGCATACCCCGCACCTCGCCGCCTCGCTTTGCCGGAAAGCTGAACTTGACGGCGTGGACAAGGAACTCCTCCGCCCGCGCCGCCACCACCCGGCGTCGCTCTGACGAGTACAACCCGGCCTCATTGAGACGACTGATGGCCCGATGCGTCCCTGCAACGTCATAGCCAAGCTGATCCGCGAGCTCGCGCACGGACCCCGGCTCGGCAGAGTCGAGCAGCTTCAGCAGGACGACGACATCCTGGCCCTTCAGCATCCGGATAGTGTTTCATGTATTGATATATGAAACAAGCCCAGGGCTCTGCGTCACCGGGTCGCAAGCGCTCTCCCGGGCCAGATGAGCTGCCCCGTGTTGCCCCAAGGCCGTCCGACTGACGCATCCCGAAACACGAAATTCCCGTCTAGCAGGGATTTCGTGACGCGCCCGAGAGGATTCGAACCTCTGACCTTCGGTTCCGTAGACCGACGCTCTATCCAGCTGAGCTACGGGCGCAGGTACAGCACTTTCGGGCGATACTACGGGACGGCGGCCGCCCGACGCTGCTGTCCGGTGTGATTTTTATCAGGTTCGCCCTCGTGGGAAGGTCCGCGGTCTGCGCGGAGCGCTGGCCTCCAGACCGGCGTCTCGCCGCAGCCGAGCCGGCCTGACCTCCGGCCATCGGCAAGCCCCTCATGGACCGGATGACTGGGACCAGCGCGCGTCGGCGACGTGGTCGCGACCGGCATCGCACCGCGAGCAACGTCGACAGCGTCGCGAATTGCCACCGAGGAACGACAGCGGGGCCGGGTCCCCCGACCCGGCCCCGCTCGATGTGCAGCGCACTTGCGCCCGGTCGCTGCACGTCGCGGCTAGCCGCAATTCCCCCTTGGCGGCTAGCCGCGGGCCCCCCCCCTGGTCAGGCGCTCTGCAGATCGCGAGGACGCTCGCGATCGTTAAGCTGATTTCGTAAACGACTCTGTATTCAGTGAAGAACACAGTGGCGTCGGCGGTGTAGTTCACCGACGTACGTCATGTCAAAGACGGTACAAACATACGAGTGCCTGTGTCAAGAGGAATATTTCTTTCAAATGACCGTCTGCTTTTGAGACCAGTGTAGAGCGACGTCGCCACGCCCTCTGCCGCGGCCGTCCGGCGAGCGTGTCGAGCGCCCGCGCGCCCGGTCAAGCAGCGGCCGCTCGAAACGCCGGCCAAGCGGGATAGCCGGCCGTCAGCCCAGCGCGCTGAGCAGGTCGTCGACTTCCTCCACGGTGTTGTAGTGCAGGAAGGACACGCGCACGCCGCCGGCCTCGTCGAGGCCGACCGCCTTGATCGCGCCGGGCGCGTACAGGTCGCCGTGCCAGGTGAAGAAGCCCTGGCGCCCAAGCCGGTCGCAGGTCTGCTCCGGCGTCTCGCCCTCCACGCGCAGGAGGAACGTGGGGGTGCGCTCGCCGACGCGTGCCGGGTCGGTGAGGCCGTACAGCCGGACCCGGTCGAGGCCGGCGAGGCCACTGAGGAAGCGCGCCGACAGCTGCTCCTCGTACGCGCGGATCGCGGCGAAGGCCGACGTGATCCGCTCGCCGCGCGCGGCGCCGACGCCGAGCCCGGCGAGATAGTCGACCGCCGCGATCACGCCCGCAAGGGCCTCGTGGTTGAGCGTGCCGGTCTCGAAGCGGTGCCCAGCCGGTGTCTCGTCGGCCGGCCGCACGCGGTCGGCGGGCAGCGTCTCGGCGAGGTCCTGGCGGAGGACGGCGACGCCGGCGTGCGGCCCGAAGAACTTGTAGGGCGAGCAGAGCAGGACGTCGACGCCGAGCGCCGCGACGTCGAGGCGGCGATGCGGCGCCATGTGGACCGCGTCGACCCAGGCCAGCGCGCCGGCGGCATGCGCGGTGGCGGCGACCCGTGCGGCGTCCGGCGTGCTGCCCAGCACGTTGGAGGCGAGCGTGAACGCCACGACCTTGGTGCGCGAGCCGATCAGCTCTTCGAGCGAGTCGACGTCGAGCGTGCCGTCGGGGTGCACGGCGGCCGTGCGCACGACGAGGCCGAAGTCGGCCGCGGCCAGCAGCCACGGGCTGACGTTGCCCTCGTGGTCGAGCGCGGTGACGACGATCTCGTCGCCCGGCGAGAGCGTCCGGGCGAGCGCGCGCGTCAGCGCGAAGTTGAGCGTCGTCATGTTCGCGCCGAAGGCGACCTGCTCGTCGCGCACACCGAGCAGGTCGGCGATCGCCTGGTGCGCCCGCTCCAGGACCTCGCCTGTCTCCCGCGAGGTCGCGAACTCGCCGCCCGCGTTGGCGTTGTGGTGGCGCAGGTAGTCGGTCATCGCGTCGATCACGACGTCCGGGACCTGCGAGCCGCCGGCGCCGTCGAAGAACCGTGCGGGCGCCGCGCCGACGCGACGCGACAGGGCGCTGAACTGCTCGCGCACGCGGACGACGTCGAGCGCGGGGACCGAGCTGGCGGATGCGGTCACAGGTTCCTTTCAGTGGTCTTCCGCGGCGGCGTCGAGCAGCGAGCCCGCAGGCGTCGCGAGGAACGCGTCGAGCGGGATGTCCTCCTGGCGGACGAGCCCGCGTCGCGGCAGCTCGCCGCCGGCGAGCAGCTGCAGCACCCCGACGGCCCCCGCCGCCGTGGTCCACGCGATCGCGGTCCGGCGCGCGCCGCCGATCACGCGCGGCCGGTGCAGCCGCGTGAGCTCTTGGCGCGCGGGGCGGCCGTTCAGCTCCCCCTCCGCGGCCGCGTAGACGACGACGACATCGTCTTCGACCGGCGGATACGCGTCGCTCAGCAGCCGCTCGGCATTCGCCCGGTCGCGACCGAGTCTCAGCTCCTGCAGCAGGAAGCGCATCAGGGCGCAATGGCCGGGGTAGCGGATCGTCTTGTAGTCGAGGCGGCGCACCTTCCCCTCGAACGTCTCGCACATCGTCGCGAGGCCGCCTGAGGTCGTGAACGCCTCGTAGGGCCGGCCCTCCACGACCACGCGCTCCACCTCGCTCAACGGCGCGATCGAGACGATCCTTCCGTCGTCGAGCGCATCGCAGGCGTTGAGGTACTCGTTGACCACCCCCGCCGCGGACCATGTGAAGGCGTACCCGAGCTCCGTGTTGGGAGCCGCGGGAAGGGCGCCGACGCGCAGCGCCAGGCGGTCGACGGCGTCGAACCGGCGCTCCATGTCGCCGCCGAGGATGCAGATGTATCCCGGCGCGAGCCCGCAATGCGGGATGAGCGCCGCGGGGGCGTCCGCGGCGAGCCGCTGGATCACGCGCGAGGTCGGGACGTCCTCGGTCAGATCGAGGTAATGCACGCCGCGAGCTGCCGCCAGCTCGGCGAGTCTCGCGTTGCAGCGGTAGGGCAGGCACGAGACGACGGCGTCCACGCCGTCGAGCAGCTCGCCCAGCGCGGCCCGGTCCTCGACGTCGAGCCGGATCGACCCGGGGCCGGCGTGGCCGTTGGCGTCGGCGCCGACGACGTCGAAGCCCTCGCTCGCGAGCATGTCGGCGACGAGGCTGCCGACGTTGCCCAAACCCAGCACCGCGACGTGGCGCACGGCCGGTTTCTTCAGACCCAATTCATTCTCCTGTCTCGTATCGCGCAGCGTTGACTCACAGCGGCTGCCAGGCGGGCTTGCAGGCGGCGATCTCGCGGTAGTACGCCGCGCGCTCGAGCCGGCTGCCGGCGGCCTCGTCGAGCAGCACGCTGACATGCGGGTGGTGCTGGAGCACCGAGGCCGGGCAGGAGGCCGTCACCGGCCCCTCGACGGCGGCCGCCACCGCCGCTGCCTTGCGGGCCCCGGTTGCTACCAGCACCAGATGACGCGCCCGGAGGATCGTGCCCAGCCCCTGGGTGAGCACGAGCCGCGGCACCTCCTCGACGCTGCCGAAGAATCGTGCGTTGTCGCGCCGGGTCTGCTCGGTCAGCGTCTTGAGACGAGTGCGCGAGGCGAGCGAGGACCCGGGCTCGTTGAACGCAAGGTGACCGTCGGAGCCGATCCCGAGCAGCTGCAGGTCGACGCCGCCGACCTGCGCCAGCGCCTGCTCGTAGCGATTGCCGGCGCTCGGCAGACCATCCGGGTCGGGGTCCGGGCCATGCACCTGCCTTGGGTGAAGCCCGAGCTCGTCGGTGAGCTCGCGGGCGATGGTCGAGCGGTAGCTCTGCGGATGCCCGGGCGGCAGTCCGACGTACTCGTCGAGGTTGAACGTCTGCACCGTCTCGTACGACGGGCCGCAGCCGGCCCGGTGCCGGGCGACCAGCTCGCGGTACACCGGCAGCGGGCTGGAGCCGGTGGCGAGCCCGAGGACCGCCCCGCGACGGGTGCGCACCAGCGCCTCGATCGCGTTGGCCGCCGGCGCGCCGATCGCGGCCTCGTCGGTCAGCAGCACGACCTCCATCAGCCCTCCCCGCGCCGGACGTCGTGGACGACCTCGCCGGCGACGACGGTGGCGACGACGTCGAAGCGATCGCCCGCGAGGTCCAGCAGCACGAGGTCGCCGCGGCAGCCCGCGTCGAGCCGCCCGCGGCGCTCGTCGCCGATCAGGCGCGCTGGGACGGTCGTCGCGGTCGCCACCGCCTCGGCCGGCGAGCAGCCGGTGGTGGCGCGCAGCACGCGCAGGCAGTCGGCGAGCGAGGCCGCGCTGCCGGCCAGGGTGCCGTCGGCAAGCCGGACCGCGCCGTCGGCGAGGAGCGTCTCCTGCTCGCCGAGCCGGGTCGGCCCGTCGGGCAGCCCGAGCGCCGCCGTCGTGTCGCTGACGGCGAGGAACCGCTCGGGTCCGAGCGCACGCCAGGCGGTGCGCAGCAGGTGCGGGTCGAGATGGTGGCCGTCGGCGATCACGCCGGCCACCAGCGCGTCGCCGCCGAGCGCGACGCCGGCCGCGCCCGGCTCGCGCGCGGTCGGCGGCGACATCGCGTTGAAGAGATGCGTGACGCAGCTCGCCCCGGCGGCCACGGCGGCCTCGACCTCGGCGCCCGACGCCTCGGTGTGGCCGAGCGCGACCACCACGCCGCGGTCGCGCAGGGCGGCGATCGCCTCGAGCGCGCCGGGCAGCTCGGGCGCCAGCGTCACCATCGTCACGCCGGCGTCGCGCGACCAGCCGGCGACGAGCTCGGCCGACGGTGCACGCAGCAGGTGAGCCGGATGCGCGCCCCTGCGAGCGGGCGCGAGCATCGGGCCCTCGAAGTGCAGGCCGAGCGGGACGGCTCCGGCGGCCGGCGCCAGCCGCAGCGCGACGAGCGCGCCGTCGCGCGCTGCGGCTGCGGATGTGATCACCGTGGGCAGGAAGCCGGTGACGCCGTAGCGGGCGAGCAGTGGGCCGAGCTCGCCGAGCCGCTCGGGCTGCGCGGTCAGGTCGACGCCGCCGGCGCCGTTGACCTGCAGGTCGAGGAAGCCCGGCGCGACCGTCAGGCCGCCGGCGTCGAGCTGCGGAGCGCCGGCCGGGAGCTCGGACGCGACCTCGACGACGTGACCGCCCGCGATCGCGACCTCGACCGGCGCCCCGTGGACGTCGACCCCGCCGTGGACGCGCAGGCTCATGGCGTGACCGCCTCGGTGTCCTGCTTCTCATGCACGGCCAGTGATGGTACTATTTTACAAGTAGCTTTGCAAAAACGCAGAAAAGCAACGTAACTTATGTTGATCGACGGCCACAACGACCTGGCGTGGGCGCACCGCGGGGCGTTCGGTCTCGACCTCCGTCGAGGCGACGTCGCGCTGCCGCAGCCGCGCCTGCACACAGACCTGCCGCGACTCCGCGAGGGCGGCGTGCGGGGCCAGCTGTGGGCCGCCTATGTGCCGTCCACGCTCCCCGAGCCGGAGGCGGTGGTCACAACGCTCGAGCAGATCGACTTCGTCCACCGGCTGGTGGCGCGCTATGACCAGCTCGAGCTGGCGACGACAGCGGACGAGGTCGAGCGCGCCGTCGCGGACGGGCGCCTGGCGTCGCTGCTCTCGATCGAGGGCGGCCACTCGATCGGCGGCTCGCTGGCGGTGCTGCGGCAGATGCACGCGCTCGGCGTGCGCTCGATGACGCTCACGCACAACGACAGCACGGCGTGGGCGGACAGCGCGACCGACACGCCCATCGCCGGCGGGCTGTCCGGCTTCGGCCGGACGGTCGTCGCGGAGATGAACCGCCTCGGCATGATCGTGGACCTCTCCCACGTCGCCGACACGACGATGCGCGACGCCCTCGAGGCGACGTCTGCGCCCGCGATCTTCAGCCACTCCAACGCACGCGCGCTCTGCGACGTGCCGCGCAACGTCCCCGACGACGTCCTCGCGCTGGTCCCCGGCAACGGCGGGATCGTGATGGCGACGTTCGTCTCGTTCCTCGTCACCACCGCACCGCAGGCGACGGTCGAGGACGTCGTCGCGCAGCTCGACTACCTGCGCGAGGTCGTGGGTGTCGATCACATCGGCATCGGCGGCGACTTCGACGGTGCCGACGAGGTGACGGCCGGGTTGGAGGACGTCGCGTCCTACCCGCGGCTGTTCGACGCGCTGCGGGCTCGCGGATGGTCCGCCGCCGAGCTGGACGGTCTCGCGGGACAGAACTTCCTGCGTGTGATGCGCGACGTGGAGGCGGTCGCGGGGTGACCGGCTCGCTCGACGCAGACGTGCGGCGCCTGCTCGCCGCCGACGTCCTGCGCGACACGCGCTGGTCGGTCGAGGTGGGCGACGCGACGTCGGGAGCGACCCTCGTCGCGCTCGACGGCCATCGGCTGCTGCGGACCGCCAGCGTCGCGAAGGTCTACGTGCTGCTCGAGGTCGCCGTGCGGCTGGCGGCGGGGGAGCTGGACCCGCTGCTGCCGGTGGACCGGCGGTCGATCGCCCCGGTGGCGGACAGCGGCCTGTGGCACCGCTTCGCCGGCGACGTGCTGGCGCTCTTCGACGCGGCTGCGCTGGTCGGAGCGGTGAGCGACAACCTGGCCGCGAACGCGCTCGTCGAGCTGGTCGGGCTCGGCGCGGTGCAGGCGCGGGCCGCGAAGCACGCCGCGGACGGGTCCACGCTGCACGATCTCGTCCGCGACGTCCGCGGCGTCAAACATCCGCCGACCCTCAGCGAGGGCTCGGCGGCCGACTGGGCTTCGCTGTTCGCGGGCCTCAGCCGCGGGACCGTGGAGAGTCCGCGCGTCAGCGAGACGGTCCTCGGCTGGCTGGCCGCCGGGACGGACCTGTCGATGGTCGCGTCGGCCTTCGGGCTCGATCCGCTGTCGCACGCCGGCGCCCCCGATCGTGAGATCGCCGTGTGGAGCAAGACCGGCACCGACGCCGGAGTGCGGGCGGACGTCGGCCTGGTCGACGTCGGGAGCCGGACGCTCGCCTACGCCGCGATCTGCAACTGGGACCCGCGCGCGGATCCGGATCCCCGCGACGCCGTCCTGCTCGCGATGCGGGGGATCGGCGCGGCGCTGCGGAGTGCGGGAGCATGCTGAGCGTGCTGCCACGCGTGCTCGACGCGGACGTCCGGGCGCTCGCGGCACACTGGGAACGCGAGGCGTCCGGCATGCCCGGCGAGGTGTCGGTGCACCTGCGCACCCGCAGCGGCGCGGTCGCGAGCCGTCGCGCCGGATCGCCGCACTACGCCGCGAGCACCGTGAAGCTGGCGATCCTCGTCGCCGCGCTGGCGGAGGTCGTCGCAGACCGGCTGGCGCTCGCACAGGAGCTGGAGGTCCGCGACGCGTTCCCGAGCGCGGTCGGCGGCACCTTCACGCTGCGCCAGGCCGACGACCAGGACGACGCGACGTGGAGCCGCCTCGGCGACGGCCTGCCGGTCGGCGTCCTGCTCGAGCGGATGGTCGCCGACTCCAGCAACATCGCCACGAACCTGGTCGCCGAGCAGATCGGCTTCGATCCGGTGCGCCAGGCGATGGCTGCCGCCTGCGCTCACGACATGACGATGAACCGCCTGATCGGCGACGAGCGCGCCGAGGCCGCAGGCGTCACGAACATAGCGACCGCCTGGGGGCTCGCCCGGCTGATGGGCGCGCTGGACGCCGGCCAACTGCTGCCGGCGCCGGCCGCGGAGCAGGCGCTCGACCTGCTGGCGCGCCAGCGGCACCGCCGGATGATCCCCGCGGGGCTGCCCGCCGGGACGTGGTCGGCGAGCAAGGGCGGCTGGACCGCGGCGGTGAACCACGACGTGGCGCTGGTACGGCCCGAGCGCGCGCCGGCTTACGTGCTCGCCGTCTGCACCACGACCGGGCTCGGCGAGGCGGCTGAGCGGCTCGTGGCCCGGCTCAGCGCCGTGACCTGGGAGCACTGGACGAGATGGCACGCGTCGTAGAGGTCGCCGTCGCGCGGCTCGCCACGCCGCTGCACACGCCGTTCGTGACCGCGCTGCGGCGCGCGACGGCGCTGGCGAGCGTGGTGGTGTGCCTGACGGACGACGACGGCCGGACGGGCTTCGGCGAGGCGCCGCAGGTGTGGCGGATCACGGGCGAGTCGCTCGCGAGCGTCGAGGCCTGCGTGCTCGGCCCGCTCGCCGATCTGCTGCTGACGTGGGAGCTCGACCAGCCGCCGGAGCTGCTCGTCGCCGCGCTGGAGGACGCGGTCGTCGGCAACACAGGCGCCAAGGCCGCGTGCGAGGTCGCCGCCGCCGACCTGGCGGCGCGGAGGCTCGCGCAGCCGCTGCACCGGCTGCTGGGCGCGACGACGTCGTCGGTCGCCACCGACGTGACCGTCGCCGCGGACGCGCCGGCGGAGACCACGACAAAGCACACGGCGGACGGGTTCCGCCACCTCAAGGTGAAGGTCGGCGTCGACCCCGACGACGTCGCCCGGGTGCGGCGGATCCACGAGCAGGCGCCCGAGCCGGTCCGCATCCGCATCGACGCGAACCAGGGCTGGGACGTCGACACCGCGATCGCGGCCGTGAGCGCATGGCTGGAGGCGGGTGTCGACGTCGAGTTCGTGGAGCAGCCGCTGCCGCGCGCGGACCTGCGCGGCCACGCGACGCTCCGGCAGGCGCTCCCGGTGCCTGTGATGCTGGACGAGTCGGTCTTCTCGGCGGTCGACCTGCAGCGGGCGCTCGACGCCGGCAGCGCCGACATGATCAACGTCAAGCTGGCCAAATGCGGCGGCCTCTACGCGGGGATCGAGCTGGCCCGGCAGGCCCGGGACGCGGGCCTCGGCGTGATGGTCGGATCGATGCTGGAGTCCGACCTCGGCGTCTCGGCCGCGGCGGCGCTGGCGGCCGCGGTGGCGCCCGGAGCCGTCCACGACCTCGACATGGCGTGGTGGTCGATCGACGCGAGCTCCGGCGAGGAGACGCCCTACGACGGGAGCCGCTACCGCCTCGCCGCGTCGCCCGGGCTCGAGCGGGCGGTCCGCCGCCTCGGGCCCTTGCGCTGGGCCGAGCGGCGGTAGACGTCCGGCGGCGCAGGGCCCTTGCCCTGCCCGCCGAGCAGAGCGTCAACCGGCGGCGGGACCCTCGTCGAGGATCGCGCGCAGCGGGCCGCCGGCGTCGATGGCGCTGTGCGCCTCCGCGACGTCCCAGCCACGCATCAGCATCGCGAGCGCGAGGCCGCCTTCGTTGTCCGCGGCGGTGAGCGCCGCTTCGACGTCGGCCTGCGAGGCGCCGCTGATGTCGCGCAGCATCCCTGTGAGCCGCTTGCGCAGCTTGGCGTTGTTGGGCTGCACGCACACCATCAGGTTGGAGTAGGTCCGGCCGAGGTGCACCATCGCCAGCGTCGAGACGGCGTTGAGCGCAAGCTTCTGCGCCGTCGCCGCGTTCAGCCGCGTCGAGCCCGCGATCGACTCCGGCCCGGTCGGCAGCGTGACGCGGCAGTCCACGCGCGAAGGGATGCCGTCGTTGCAGTCGATCAGCGCCGTGAACGCGCCCTGCGCTCTCGCCGCGTCCAGGGCGGCCAGCACGTACGGCGTGCGCCCGCTCGCCGCGACGCCGATCGCCACGTCCTCCGGCACCAGCCGCGCGCCCTCGCGCGCGCCGGCGTCGACGTCGTCCTCGGCGTCCTCGACCGCCTCCGTCAACGCCGTCGCTCCGCCGGCGAGGTGGGCCTGGAAGAGCGTGGGAGCGACGTCGAACGTGGGCGGGATCTCCGCCGCGTCGAGCGCCGCAAGGCGACCGGACGTGCCGGCCCCGAAGTAGTGGACGCCGCCGCCGCGCCGCACGCAGCCGACGACCGCCTCCACCACCGGGGCGAGCTGCACGGCGCAGCGCTCGAAGACGTCGAACGGCCGGCGGAACTCGCCGGCCAGCAGCGCGAGGCCGTCCGCGATCGAGATGCGATCGATGTCGAGCGTCGCCTCAGAGCGACCCTCGGTGTCGGGGGACGTCGATCCTGCGCCGTCATTCTGCAAAGCGTTCACCGCCGTGAAAGCCGGCGGGGGCGCCTGAGCGCCCCCGCCGGGTTGGGGTTGTCCGGGTCAGCTGACTCTTGCGATCGAGTACGACTTCCCGACGCTCGGGATGTAGGCCTTGATCGCCTCCGACCACCAGAACAGCGGTGGGAACTCGATGTCGGCGGCCGGCGAGGTCACCGTCCCGTAGAAGCTGTTCGCGGCGTACTTGTCCCACGAGTAGTTCGGCGGCTGCGCGTACGGGGCGCTGGTGCGGAAGGTCCCGTCGCCGCTGGCGAGAGGTCTCAGCACGCCCTCCAGGAACTGGATCGACGCGTACGGGTCGCTGCCCTGGTTGTTTCTGTAGATCGGGTTGCCGGCGGGCAGCCAGCCGGTCACGCGCGGGCCGTGCGCGATCGGGTCGGTCGTGTAGCGCTCGAAGATCGGCACGACCGGGAGCTGGTCGTTGAAGATCTCGGACAGCGTCGTGACAGCACTCTCCTGCGGGCCCTTGTCGAGGCCTCTGACCGCTTCTCTGAGCAGGTCGGGGATGTAGACCTTGGTGCCGTCCGGGGCGGTCTGGTGCCACGGCCAGTCGAGGCCCTTGGAGCCCTTCGCCTCCGGGTCGTTCGTTCCGAAGAAGCCCGCCGCCATGTTCCAGTCGAGGCTGGTGGCGGGGTGCGACGGCGTCGAGACCATGCTGAAGTCGAGCATGACGTCGTAGCGGGCCTCTCTGATCGTGTCCGGCCGGTTGGCGGCCGGGATCCCGCGCACGTGGGTGTTGAAGCCGAACTCGTTGAGCTGTGCGCTGACGTCCTTGGCGGACGCGAGGAAGTCGGGGAAGTCGGCCGGCGCGATGATCTCGAAGCCGAACTGGCCGCCGTTGTAGGTCCAGCTGCTGCCGCTCTTCTTCAGGCCGACGGCCTCGAGCAGCTGCGTCGCCTTCGCGTCGTCTCTCGTGTAGGGGTTGAGTCTGTTGACCACGTCGGACGAGAGCCAGTCCTTCACGTAGTTGTCGCTGTAGCCGACCATGTATCTGACCGGCTTGGCGGCGTCGCCGAGCGCGACCGTGGCGTTGCGCTGGCGGTCGATGATGTACGCGATCGCCTGGCGGAAGCGCACGTCGTCGAACGGTCTCTTCGTCTCGTTGAACCAGATGCCGGTGCCCGTACTCAGCGGGGTCCGGATCAGCTCGATGCGCGGGTTCGCCTGGACCGCCTTGACGTCGGTCGGGGTGAGCGCGTCCGTGGTGTAGTCGAGGTCGTTCTGCAGCAGCAGCGGAACGGTCTGCTGCGTCGTGCCCCACGCGACGTTGACGTTCTTGAACTGGAGCTTGTCGGCGTCGTAGCCACCCGGGTTCTTGGTCATCACCAACTGCTGAGCGGTGACGGATCTTGCGTCGAACGTGTAGGGGCCGTACGCGACGAGCGAGCTCGGTCTGATGTTCTCGGCAGCTCTGACGATTGCGGCGACCTGGGGGTCGGTGGCCTTGGCGCCGGCAGCGCGCAGTCCCGCCAGTCTCTGGTAGTAGGTGCCGAACTGCGAGGAGGAGCCCGGCACGTTCCAGCGGATGAGCTGCTGGAGGAGGTTCTGCGAGATCGTGTTGGTCTCGTACACCAGCTGGGTGTCGGAGGTCGCCTTCACGTCCGTCAGCGATTCCCAGTTGGGGTCCTGCTGGCCCCACTTCAGGTTCCACATGCCGACGAAGTCCTGCGCCGTCAGCGGCGTGCCGTCAGACCATCTGATGCCGGGCTTGAGGTTGACGGTGATGACGTATCTGGTGCCCGGGGCGACGTCCTTCGGCGCGGTGGCCTGGACCTCGGCGTTGACCAGCGGGAGCTTGCCGGCGTCCCCCGCGTTGCCACCGCTCTTGCCCGAGTTGCTGCCGCCACAGGCGGACAGCGTCACGAGTGCCGCACAGACGAGTGCGGCTGCTTTGAACCTCATGCGTGCTTCTCCTCCACTTGGGTGTGACTGGACCGATGCAAGGCGCGCAGGCCCTCGTGGCGTGCCGCCCGGAGCAAGGCGTGGGTGTACGGGTGCTCGGGCCCCGCGATCAGATCCCCCGTCGGGCGGTGCTCGACGAGCCGCCCTCTCTGCATGACCGCGATCGAGTGACCGCGTCCGAACTGACGTGCGACGGCAAGGTCGTGGGTGATGAAGAGGACCGCGAGCTGACGCTCCTCGCAGAGGCCGCGCAGCTTCTGCAGCACGCTCACGCGCAACGAGACGTCGAGCATCGACACGGCCTCGTCGGCCACGAGCACCTTGGGATCCACGGTCAGCGAGCGGGCGATCACGACGCGCTGGCGCTGGCCGCCCGACAGCTCGTGGGGGTACTTGGGCGCGAACGTCTCCGGCGGCGTGAGGCCGACGTCCTCCAGCAGCGAGGGGACGCGCGCGTGCGCGTCGCGCTTCGACAGGCCGAAGTGGCGCCGGAGCGGCGCCGCCAGCGTCTGCGCGACGGTCAGGCCGGGGTTGAGCGAGGCGTACGGGTCCTGGTGGATCATCTGCACGCCCAGGCGGTGGGCGCGCAGCTCCCTGCGCTTCATCTCGCCGGCCGCGCGGCCGGCGAAGCGCAGCTCTCCGGACGTCGGCTCGGTCAGGCCGGTGACGATCCGGCCGATCGTGCTCTTGCCGGAGCCGGACTCGCCCACGAGGCACACGATCTCGCCGGGGCCGAGCGTCAGGCTGACGCCGTCGACGGCGGTGACGATCCGGCGCTTCGCCGCCCGGTAGGTCTTCGTGATGTCCGTCAGCGACAGCAGCTCGGTCATCGCGGCCCTCTCGTCGCGGCGAGCTGCTCGACGCTCGGCGGGCAGGCCACGCGGCGGTCGTCGACCGGCAGCAGCGGCGGCGCCCCGCCGACGCGGCAGCGGTCCTCGGCCAGCGGGCAGCGCGGCTGGAACGAGCACCCGGGCGGCAGCGCGGCGAGGCTGGGCGGGTAGCCGCCGATCGGCTCCGCCACGAGGTCGGAGTCGACGGCCGGCATCGCCAGCATCAGCCCGCGGGTGTAGGGGTGCAGCGGCCCGTCGAGGACCTGCTCGGCGGTGCCGTACTCGACGCCGCGACCGGCGTACATCGTGATGACCTCGTCGGCCATCGCCGTCGCGACCGCCAGGTCGTGGGTGATCGCCACGTAGCTGACGCCGGTCGCCGCCTGCAGCTCGAGCAGCGTTCTCAGGACGGCCTCCTGAGTCAGCACGTCAAGTGCCGTGGTCGGCTCGTCGAGCACGATCACCTCGGGCTCCAGCAGCATCGCCAGCGCGATCACGACGCGCTGCCGGGTGCCGCCGCTCAGCTCGTGCGGGTACGAGCTCCAGATGCGGTCGGGATCGAGGTGGACGGCCGCGAGCAGCTCGGCGCCGCGCGACTCGGCGTCGCGGCGCGAGAGGTCGTGCGCCTGCGCGGTCTGCACGAAGTGGCGGCCGATCGTCTGGATCGGGTTGAGCGCGCTGATCGAGCCCTGCGGCACGTAGGCGACGTGGCGCCAGCGCATCGCGCGCAGCTCGCGCGGCGGCAGGTGGAGCAGGTCGGTCGCCTGCCCGCCGGTCGTCACCGTGACGGCGCCGGAGACGACCTTCGCCGCCGCGGGCAGCATGCCGAGGATGGCGAGCGCGGCCGTCGTCTTGCCGCAGCCGGACTCGCCGATCAGCGCGATCGTCTCGCCGTGGCCGAGCGCGAGCGAGAGATCGGTCACGGCGTGGACGACGCGATCCTCCTGGCGGTACTGAACGGTGAGGTCTCTGACCTCCAGGACCTTGGCCGTGTCGCGCGCGCTCATCGCCGGGCCCTCAGGCGCGGGTCGAACAGGCCCTCCAGCGACCGCGAGGTCAGCACGAGGCAGAGCTGCAGGAGGCAGATCGCCGCGATCGGGGCGAACATGCTCCAGGCCGCGGCGGGCAGGTAGATGGCGTTCTGCCCGTAGGCGACGCTGAACAGCACGCCCCAGTTGTCCGTGAGCGGAACGAGGCCGAAGAACGCCAGGATCACCTGCTGGTAGATGGCCGCGGTCATGCCGGTGATCGTCGAGATGACGACGAACGGCGCGATCGCCGGCGCCAGGTAGCGCAGCACGATGTGGCCGGTGCGCAGCTGCAGCAGGCGCGCCGCCTCGACGTGCTCGCGGCGGCGCACCGACAGCGCCTGGGCGCGGATCTGGCGGGCGAGGTAGGGCCAGCCGAAGATCGCGATGAGCGCGGCCAGGGCGAACGTGGACGAGACGCGGTAGAGGCTCGCGACGACGAGCAGCAGGATGAAGCGCGGGACTGTCAGCCAGAGGTCCGTGACCCCGACGACGATGCGGTCGACGACTCCGCCGGCGAACGGGCCGAGCAGCCCGAAGGCGAGCGCGATCGCCGACATCAGCAGCCCGGCCACGAACGCCAGCTCGAGCATGTCCCACCCGCCGCGGATGACGAGCACGAGGTTGTCGCGACCGGTGAAGTCCGTGCCGAGCGGATGCGCGAGGCTCGGCGACTGCAGGATCGCGTTGAGGTCTGTGCGCGGAACGCTGATCAGGTAGTGGCCGACCGCGCTGGCGATCACGATCGTCAGCAGGCCGACGATCCCGAACACGCCGCCGAATCCGAGCTGCCGGACGCCGCCGGCGGCGCTCGTCAGGCGGCGCGGGCGCACGGGCTCGGCCGTGTCCGCGACCTCCAGGTGCTCCACCACGCTCATGCGTCCTGCTCCGTGCGGGTGCGGGGATCGAGCCAGCCGTAGAGCGCGTCGGCGATCGCGGTCGCGAGCAGCACGGTGACCGTCGTGGCGAGCACGATGCCCTGCATGACGGTGTAGTCGCGCTTCGCGAGCGCGTTGGCGAGCAGCTGACCGATGCCGGGGTAGACGAAGATCTCCTCGACGAGGATCGAGCCGGAGACGACGAAGCCCATCGTGATCGCGAAGCCGGTGACCAGCGGCAGGCGGGCGTTGCGCTGCACGAACGCGACGCGGACGATGCGTTCGGAGAGCCCGCGCGCGCGCGCCTGTGTCACGTAGTCGTCGTTGAGGACGGTGAGCGCGCTGCTGCGCGACTGCAGCACCCAGGCGCCCACCGTCGTCAGCACGTACACCGTCGCCGGCGCGATCACGTGCCCGAGCGCGCTCAGGACGAAGGGGAGGTTGACGCCGGGCTGCACGTCCGGCGAGTAGGCGCCGCGCAGCGACTCGATCGGGACCAGGTGCCAGACGACGCCGACGTAGAACGTCAACGCGATCCCGACCAGCACCGCCGGGATCGCGTCCATGACCGCGCTGCCGTTGGTGAGGAGGCGGTCGATCCAGCCGCCGCGCCGGTAGGCGGCGATGCCGCCGAGGTGCATGCCGATGACGAAGGCGACGATGAGCGAGAGGCCGACGCTGAAGAGCGTCCATGCGAGGCGCCCGGCGAGCATCTCCGTCACGGGCGTGCCCGGCGACAGGATCACCGAGCTGCCGAGGTCGCCATGGAGCAGGTTGCGCATGTAGTCGACGTACTGGCTCCACAGCGACGCGTGGACGTCGATCCTGAGCAGCTGGGTGGCCTGGACCTCGGCCTGCCGTGCGGTGAGGCCTCTGCCCTGCAGGTCCTGCACCCAGACGTCGACCGGGTTGCCGGGCAGCGCGCGGATGGCGAGGAACGTCACGGTCGCGACGGCCCAGAGCATCAGGACGACGCGGACCAGGGAGCGGGCCACCAGCTTGAGCAGCGGCCGTACGACCTTGGGTCGCGTGGCGGCGAGCGTCGCGGCGGGACGCGCCGGATCGGGCGCAGGCGCCCGGCTGACGTCGCCGGTGGTCCGACTGCTCTCCATGCCGACACTATACGTCACTTAGTAACGGATTGCATCCTCCTCGCGTTGAAAAGCTGCAAAGCGCGTCAGGGCAGGGGATAGCGGCCGAAGCCGACCGTCCGTTCCCGTGCGCGGGCGCTGAGCGGTTCGACGACCACGCTGCGCCCCGCCTCGGGGGCGTGCAGCATCCGCTCGTCGCCGGCATACAGCCCGACGTGATCGATCCCCTCCAGGCTCGCCTCGTCGCCGAAGAACAGCAAGTCGCCGACGGCGAGCTCGTCCGCGCCGGCGTCGAAGCGCGTGGCGGCCCACTGGTGATGGGCGTCGCGAGGGACGACGTGGCCGCCGATCCGCGCCGCCGTGTGGACGAGGCTCGAGCAGTCGATGCCAGCCGCCTCGATCCCACCCCACAGGTACGGCGCGCCGACGAAGCCGGCTGCGATCTCGAACAGCTCGGCCGCCCCGACCGCGACGTCCAGCGGGCGCAGCGCCCCCGCCGGGCACCGCACGGTCGCACCGGAGGCCAGCAGCACGTCGGCGGAGTCCCCGCTGTGCGGCTCGGCGAGCAGCTCGACCGTCGTCCCCGCGGGCAGCTCGACCGGGGCGGCGTCGCGGTCCGCTGTCGCGGCGAGCGCGCCGGGCGCCCCCACCACGTGCGTGGCCCCCTGCCGCGCGTCCGCGCCGACGTGCGCGGCGTGCATGACGCCGACGTAGCCGCCGGCGCCGTTGGGCTGGGCGAGCAGCTCCACCTCGACGAGCGACGAGTCGACCGCGGCGATCACGCGCACAGGCTCGCCGGACAGCGCCACCGTGTGCAGCCGCCCGTGGAGCGGCGCCTGGTCGGGGAGGCGGCGCGCCGTCCACTCGCAGTACGCGGGATACGAGGACTCGCCGAACGGCGCGATCTCCCGGGCGTCCTCGGCGCTCGCCCACAACGGCGCCGCGGCCGCGACGACGACGCTGCGCCGACGCGCGTCTGTCATCGCTTGCCCTTCGACGGCGCACGGACCGCGTCGTAGGTGCGCTGCAGCGCCGCTATCGCGTCGTCGACACGCTGCTGGGCGACGAGCACGAAGAGGATGTCGACGAGCGTGAGCTGGGCGATGCGGCTGGCCATCGCGCCGGAGCGGAAGGTCGTCTCGCGCGCCGCCGTCGTCACGACGATCGCGGCCGTGCGCGCGATCGGGGCGCGCGGGTGGTTGGTGATCGCGACGGTCGTCGCGCCGCTCGCGGCGGCGACTTCCAGGTAGCGGATCGTGTCCTTCGTCGCGCCGGTGTGCGACAGGCCCAGCGCGACGTCGCCTCTGCCGAGCAGCGACGCCGAGCTGACCGCCGAGTGCGGGTCCGCGAAGCAGTGGCACATCAGCCCGATGCGGTGCAGCTTGTACTGCATGTCCTGCGCCACGAAGGAGCTCGCGCCGGCGCCGAAGAGGTCGATTCTGCCAGCGCCGCCGATCGCCTTGGCGGCGTCTTCGAGCGACCGGATCGACACCATCTTGGCCGTCTCGACGATCGCCTGCGCGTCTGCGCCGGTGACCTTGCGGACGACCTGCTCGGTGGTGTCGTCCGGCAGGATGTCGCCGGAGAGGTACTCCTCGTCGCCGTTCGCCGCGGCGGCGGCCGCGAGCGCCAGGCGGAACTCGGGGTAGCCGTCGAAGCCGAGCGTGCGGCACAGCCGGATGACCGTCGTCTCGGACGTGTCGCAGCGGCGGGCGAGCTGATTGATCGTGGAGGCGGCCGTGCTGGCCGGGTCCTCGATGGCGGCGCGGGCGACGCGGGCCTCCGACCGCGAGAGGTCCGGCAGGATGCCGCGCAGCGTCGCGAGCACGGTCCCGCCGGTCGGTTCGAGCTTTGCGGCTGACTTGGGCATCTCTTCCTTCTCTTTCGTCAGGTGAGGCACGGATCGCGGGTCGTCGTGCGCAGATGGGATGCTGCCGCGGCGTGGAAGTGCCGTCGCGCCACGAGGATCGGGTCGGCGTCCCGATCGACGGGGATCGCGTTGCTGAGGTAGACCGCCCACCAGCGACTGACGGGGTCCAGCGCGACGCTCACCCCCGTGAAGCCGGTGTGCGACAGCGTCGTCGGCGGCCAGTCGTGGGCCACGACGTGGAACGGGTCGCCGGCGAGCGTCCAGGCGAGGCTGCGGTGCCCGCCGGGCGTCGCGTGCGTCTGGCAGGTGACGGCCTCCGTCGCCAGCGGCTCCGGCAGCCAGCCGCCGTCGAGCCAGGACAGGACGGCATCGACGACGCCGGCCAGCGTGCCGAACGCGCCCGCGTGGCCGCTGGGGCCGAGGCGTCGCGCCGCGGGGTCGTGTGGCAGCTGTGCGCTCGTGGCGACGGGCCCGGCGGGGATCGACCGTTCCGCGGGCGCCTGGCCGAAGCAGAACGCACCTGACGCGGCGGTGGGCGCGCGCGCGAGCAGCGCATGCAGCGGCTCGCCGGTCAGGGCGCAGGCCAGCTCGCCGAGCAGCCAGTAGTTGACGTCGCTGTAGAGGACCCGCACGTCGGCGACGGCGACGTCGCGGACGTGCTCTGCCACCCATGCGCGGACGGCGGGCACGTCGCCCTCGCCGGGAAGCTCCCACGGCAGCCCCGTGGCGTGGGTGAGCAGCGCGCGGGGCGTCGGGGTCCCGGGCACGTGCGGCAGCCAGGAGAGCACCGTCGAGACCGGCTCGTCGAGCGCGCCGGGAGTCGCGAGCAGGCCGAGCGCCGTCGGAGCGGTGAACAGCGGCTTGGTCAGCGACGCGAGGTCGAAGCAGCGGCCGTTCGCCTCGTCCTGCCAGGCCAACACGTCCGGCCCGACGCCGTAGGCGCAGGCGACCGTGTCGGCCGGGCTTGCGGCCTTCAGGCGACGGGCGATCGCCTCGAGCTCCGCCAGCGCTCCGGCGGGCAGCGTCGCCTGCGGCGGGAACGCGATCATGCGCCGGCCTCCGCGGCCAGCCGGGCGGCGGCGACCTCCGGGCTCGTCTGCGCGAGCGCCGCGTCGCACCGCTGCGCGAGCGTCTCGGCGATTGCCTGGATGCGGAATACGCCGCCGGCAAGCCGGACCGGCAGCGGGCCGAAGCGCTCGCGCGCGATGCCGACGAGCTCGACGAGCGCCCCGGCGGCGCCGGCCAGGATCTCGGATGCGGCCGGGTGCCGGATCGCAGGGACGTGCTCCGCCAGACGCGCGAGCGGCGCACGGTCGGCGGGATCGGCGTACGCGCGGTGCACGAACGCGTCGAGCGGCTCGCCCAGCAGCGGCTCGACCTGCTCGACCAGCGACGCGTCGCCGCGGTCGCGGTCGCGCAGCGCGGCCGCGATCAGGCGCCTGCCGATGTCGTAGGCGCTGCCGGCGTCGTCGAGCAGGAAGCCGTGGCCGCCGACGAGGTGGGTCGCGCCGAGATGGCGCACCGCCGCCACCGAGCCGGTGCCCGCGCAGACGACGATCCCTTCCGCCTCGGCCCCGAACGCCGCCGTGAGCGCCAGGTCGGCGTCCGACATGAGCGTGATGCGGCCGGCGTGCCCCTCCAACTCCCCGGCGAGCCAGACGACCGCGGCGGGCGCCATGCGCGCCCCGGCCAGTCCGAGGCAGGCGCCCGAGGGCGCCGCCTCGCGCACGAGCGGGAGCAGGACGTCGAGGGCCGCCTCGGGGTCGAGCGTGAGGTTGCCGCCCGGCGCCTGCCAGGCGCGTGGCGCCGCCGGCTGCTGCATGAGATAGGCGCGTGTCGCCGAGCCTCCCATGTCGACGCCGAGGAACCGTCCCGCACGCGTGTCGCCTCCGCTGGTCATGTAGTTATTTTACGCAATCGTGCATGAAGGATGTATGGTAGCTACGAAATGACGGCGCGCTTGACGACCATCCTTCCACCCAAGGTCCTCGCCGCGTTCCACCTCAGCGCCGACGAGACGACGCGCGAGCTGATCGGCTCCCTCGCACCGGACGAGCGCTTCCCCGTCGCCTCGGTGACGAAGACGCTCGTGGCGCTGCTTGCCGCCCGGCTGTGCCAGGACGGCGTGCTCGCCTGGGACGAGCCGCTCGCGCCGGACGCCGTCCGCGAGCCGGTCTCGCTGCGCGCGCTGCTGGGTCACACCGCCGGCGTTCCGTTCGAGCTCGACCCCGCCCACTGGGGGCCGGTCGCGCTGACGGAGCCGGAGCTGGCGGCCGCCGTCGCCCGGCCGCCGCGCCTCCCGCTCCCGCCGGGCACCTGGCACTACTCGAACCTGGGGTACGCGATCGCAGCGCGCGTGCTTGAGCAGGCCACCGGGCAGGCGTTCTCGGCGCTGCTGGCCGAGCGTCTCCTGGACCCGCTGGGCATGACGCGGACGTCGTTCCCCGACGAGCGGACGGAGGCCGCGCTCGTGCTCGGCGCGGCCTCCGCTCCCGCCGGCGACCTGTGGTCCACGCTCGAGGACCTGATGACGCTCGCACGCGCGCTCGACGGCCGCCGACCCGACGTCGTGAGCTTGCCGATGCTGGCACGGCTGCTGGCGGGGGCGATCCCGGACCGTGACGGCGTCCACTACGGCGCGGGGATCCGCACGCACGCCATCGGCTACCACCGCGTGCTCGTGAGCATCGGCCACATCCGCGATCACCGCACGTGCGTCGCGGTCTGGCCCCGGCGCGGCGCCTCCGTCCTCGTCGCCGAGGCTGCCTGTGACCGGGAGGCGCTGTGGCAGGCCGCGGCGGCGCCGTGGCGGCGCGACGACGCGCTCGTGCGCACGTGGTGGTGGGACGCGCAGGCGGTGCTGCAGCTCCAGCACGGCGACGAGGTCGACCTGGCGCTGAGCGAGACGACGTGGCCGTTCCCGCTGTTCTCCGGCCGAGCCGACGGCCGGACGCTCGTCGGCGTCGACTGGCGCGGCGCGCCGCTCGAGCTGCACGACCGAGGGGACGCGCTGGCGGGGCCCGGCATCCGGCTGACGGCGGACGGCGACGAGCGCGTCGCGACGGCGGTGGAGCCGTGACCGTGGCCGACCACGCGGCGGCGATCGAGCAGGCGTCGCGCGACGTCGGCACCTGGTACGTGGCCGCTCGCCGGCTCGACGGCCCGGGGTCGTTCAGCCTGCGCGACGCCGACGTCGTCCCGATCGCCTCGACGTTCAAGGTGCTGCTGGCGCTCGAGATCGCAGACGCCTTCGCTCGCGGGGACCTGCAGCCGGACACGCACCTGCAGGTCGACGTGGAGCAGCACTGCCCCGGCGGCGCGGGGCTCAACAGATTCAGCCGCCCCGTGTCGGTCTCGCTGGCCAACCTGCTGTGCCTGTCCCTGGCCATCTCGGACAACACGGCCTCGGACCTGCTGCTCGAGCTGGTCGGCGTCGACGCCGTCCGCGCGCGGGCCGAGACGCTCGGCCTCGAGACGATGCGCATCGTCGGCGGCTGCCGCACGCTGCTGCGCAACGCCGGCGAGGACTACGGCTACGCCTCCGAGACGGAGGCGATCGAGGCCGACTGGACGCCGACGACGGACGCCGCGGACCTGGCGCTCGAGCGCACCACGCGCGCTTCCGTCGCGGACCTCGCGCGGCTGGCGAGCCTGCTCGCCCACGAACAGGCGGCGCGGCCTCAAGCGTGCCGCCGAGTCCGCGACGCCATGCGCAGACAGGTGTGGACGTCCCGCTTCGCCGCCGCGTTCTGCCCGCCGGCCTGGATCCGGGCCGGCAAGACCGGCACGCTGACGCCGTGGCGGGGCGAGGTCGGCGTCGTCACCCGGCACGACGGCGTGCAGCTCGCCGTCGCCGTGATGGTCCGACAGCACCGCGTCGACCTCTCGGACGCGGTCGTCGACGCGGCCGTCGGCGCGGTCGCGCGCGGCGCGGTCGAGTTGGCGTTGCGGGCATGACCTCGCTCGAGCGCCTCGCGCTGGCGGTGCAGATGCCGTCCTTTCGCGGTCCGTCGCTGCCGGACGCGTGGCGAGGGCTGCTCGCCGAGGGGCTGGGCGGCGTGTGCCTGTTCGGCAGCAACCTGCCGTTCGGGCCGCTGGTCGCATCGATCCGCGCGGTCGCGCCCGACGTCGTGGTGGCGACCGACGAGGAGGGCGGCGAGGTCACGCGGCTGCACTGCCGCGAAGGCAGCCCCGTGCTGGGCCACGCCGCGCTCGGCATCGTGGACGACCTGTCGCTGACCCGCGACACCGCCGCCGCGATCGGCACCGCGCTGCGCGAGGCCGGCGTGGACCTGAACCTCGGGCCCGTCGCCGACGTCAACAGCGACCCGTTCAACCCGGTGATCGGGTCGCGCAGCTTCGGGGCCTGGACCGACCTGGTGGCCCGCCACGTGCGCGCATACGTCGAGGGGCTGCAGTCGGCGGGCGTGGGCGCCTGCGTCAAGCACTTCCCCGGACACGGCGACACGCGCGAGGACAGCCACCTGGCGCTGCCGACGGTGGACTGGCTGCCGGACCTCGGTCCCTTCGCGGCCGCAGTGGAGGCGGGCGCGGTGGCGGCGATGTCTGCGCACATCGTGGTCGCGTCGGTCGACGCCACGCGGCCGGCGACGCTGAGCCCGGACGTGCTCGGGCTGCTGCGGTCCGAGCTCGGCTTCGAGGGGATCGTGGTCAGCGACGCGCTGGACATGGCAGGCGCCTCCGCGGGCCGCGGCATCCCGGCGGCGGCCGTCGCGGCACTCGTGGCCGGCTGCGACCTCCTGTGCAGCGGGCCGGACAGGGACGCCGCGCTCGTGCGCGAGGTCCAAGGCGCGATCGTGGCGGCCGTGCAGGACGGCACGCTGGCCGAGCAGCGGCTCGCCGAGGCCGCTGCCCGGGTGGCGGGCCGGCCGCGGCTGTCCGCCGCTCCTGTGGCGCTCGACGCGGATCGGCAGCTCGCCGGGGCGCGAGCCGGGTTGCGCGTGAACGGCGTGCTTCCCGACCTGACCGGCGCGGTCCTCGTGCGCGTCGACGCCGACCGGTCGCTCGCGGTCGGCGCGGTGCCGTGGGGCATTCCCTGCGAGACGGTCGACCCTGCCACGTTCGACGCGGCGCAGTGTGACCCGGGCGCGCCCGTCGTGCTCCAGACCCGCGACGCGCACCGGGATCCGGACGTGCTCACGCTGGTCGAGCGGCTGCCCGGGGTCGTCGTGGTCGACTACGGCTGGCCCGGGCCGTGGCTGGCGGCCACGCCGCGGATCTGCGCCCAGAGCATCTCGCTGCCGGCGCAGGCGGCCGTCGCCGAGCTGCTGCGATCGAGAGGGTGGGCGGGTTGAGCGCCGCCGGAGACCCCGAGCGGGCGCTGCTGGCAGCCGTGCGAGCGCCGGCCCTCGGGCTCGGCGAGCGCGTGCTGACCTCCCCGGCCGAGCTGGCGGCGTTCGGCTCCGACGCGCTGACCGCGTTCCACGAGCGGCCGCTCGCGGTCGTGCTCGCCGAGCGGGCGGACGAGGTCGTCGCGGTCGTGCGCGCCTGCCATCGCGAAGGCGTGCCGTTCGTCGCGCGCGGCAGCGGCACCTCGCTGTCGGGCGGCTCGCTGCCGATCGCGGGCGGCATCGTGATCGCGCTCAACCGCATGAACCGCGTCCTGTCCGTCGATCCCGACACCTGCACGGCGGTCGTCGAGCCGGGCGCGATCAACCTGCACGTCAGCGCGGCGGCGCGGTCGCATGGCCTCGCGTACGCGCCCGACCCCTCCAGCCAGTCGGTCTGCACGATCGGCGGCAACCTCGCGTTCAACTCCGGCGGCGCGCACTGCCTGCGCCACGGCATGACGGCCAACCACGTGCTCGGGATCCGCGCGGTGCTCCCGGACGGCGAGCTGGTCGAGCTGGGGGGCGCGAGCCGCGAGCCGGTCGGTCCCGACCTGACGGGGATGTTCTGCGGCTCCGAGGGCCTCTTCGGGATCGCGCTGGAGGTCACCCTGCGGCTCGTGCCGATCGCCGAGGCGACGCACACCGCGCTCGCCTCCTACGACAGCCTCGAGCTGGCCGGCGAGGCGGTCGCGCGCGTCGTCGCCGCCGGCATGCTGCCGGTCGCGATGGAGATCATGGACGCGCTCGCGATCGAGGCGGCGGAGGCGTCGGTCAGACCCGGCTACCCGCCCGCGGCCGCGCTGCTGATCGTCGAGCTGGAGGGCGAGCGCGACGTCGTCGCCGCGGACGCGGCGCGCCTGCGCGCGCTGCTCGACGCCTCCGGCGCGAGCGCGGTCCGCACGACCGAGGATCCCGGCGAGCGGGCGCTGATCTGGAAGGGCCGCAAGAGCGCCTTCTCGGCCGTCGGCTGGCTGGCGCCCGACTACATCGTGCAGGACGGCGTCGTGCCGCGCACGCGCCTCGGCGAGGCGCTCGCCGAGATCGGGCGCATGAGCGCGGCGACCGGCATCCGCGTCGCGAACGTCTTCCACGCCGGCGACGGCAACCTGCACCCGTTGATCCTGTTCGACGGGCGTGAGCCGGGCGCGCTGGAGCGCGCCGAGCGGCTCGCCGGCGAGATCCTGCGCATGTGCGTGCTGCTCGGCGGCTCGATCACCGGCGAGCACGGCGTCGGAGTGGAGAAGCGCGACTACATGGAGCTGATGTTCGCGCCCGAGGATCTCGCGCTGATGCGCCGCGTGCGCGCGGCGGTGGATCCAGCGGAGCTTGCGAACCCGGGCAAGATGCTTCCACCGCGGGCGGAGGCTGCCGCATGACGGCGGTCGCGGTCGACTCGCTCGACGCGCTGCGCGACGCCGTTCGCGCGAACGCGCGCGTGCGGCCGGTCGGCGCCGGCACCAAGCCGGCGCTGTCCGCGCCGCCGCGCGACGACGTGACGTCGCTCGACGTCTCCGGCCTGCGCGGGATCGTCGAATACGATGCGGCCGAGCTGACGCTGACCGCCCGCGCCGGCACGCCGGTCGCCGAGCTGGAGGAGGCGCTCGCGGCGCACGGCCAGTACCTGCCGTTCGACCCGCCGCTCGCGGGCGCCGGCGCGACGCTCGGCGGCGTCGTCGCGTCCGGCACGTCCGGGCCCGGCGCCTTCCACTACGGGACCGTGCGCGACTTCGTGATCGGCGTCCGCTTCGTCGACGGCACCGGCGAGCTGGTCGCCGGCGGCGGGCGCGTCGTCAAGAACGCCGCCGGCTTCGATCTGCCGAAGCTGATGGTCGGCTCGCTCGGGCGGCTCGGCGTGCTCGCGGAGGTCACGCTGAAGGTCTTCCCGCGCCCGGCGGCGTCCACGACCGTCGCGTTCGAACTGGGCGGCCTCGACGCGGCGCTGGCGGCGATCGCGCGACTCGCGCGCGGCCCGCTCGAGCTCGACGCGCTCGACCTCGAGCCACCCGGCCGCGTGCTCGCGCGCATCGCCGGCGACGCCGACGGGCTGCCGGCTCGCGCGGCGCGGCTCGCGGCCGCGCTCGACGCACCGGGTGCGACGCTGGCCCCGGGCGCCGCCGCCGCCAGCTGGCGAGCGGCGGCGGAGCTGAGCTGGATCCCCGCCGGCGCGCGCGCCGTGCGCGTCGCGACGACGGCGCGCGAGGTGCCCGCGCTGCAGGCCGCGCTCGTCGCCGCCGGCGCGCAGGCCCGCTACGGCAACGCCGCCAACGTCGCCTGGGTCGCCTGGCCCGACGCGCAGCCGCTCGCGCGCCTCGACGAGGCGCTCGGCGCGCTGCACCTGGCCGGCACGGCGCTCACCGGGCCGCCCGCCGCGGCGCTGCTCGGCGCCCGCCGCGGCGGCGCCTTCGCGGCGCGGCTGCGCGCGGCGCTCGACCCCGACAACCGCTTTGCCGACGAGGAGACGATCTAGATGCGCCACGCGATCGACGTCGAGGCGCTCGGCGCGCAGGGCGAGCCGATGGCCGCCGCGATCGAGTCGTGCGTGCACTGCGGCTTCTGCCTGCCGACGTGCCCGACGTACGCGACGATGGGCGAGGAGATGGACTCGCCGCGCGGGCGCATCTTCCTGATGAAGGAGGTGCTGGAGGGCGGGCTGGAGCTGGAGGCGGCACTGCCGTTCGTCGACAACTGCCTCGGCTGCCAGGCGTGCGAGACGGCGTGCCCGTCGGGCGTCGGCTACGGCGAGCTGATCACGCCCTTCCGCGCCTACGCTGAGACGCGCCGCACGCGCGCGCCGCTGGATCGCGTGCGCCGCGCGCTGCTCCTGCGCACGCTCCCGCACCCGCGCCGCCTGCGGCTCGCCGCGCAGCTCGGCCGCTTCGCGCACCCGTTCCGCCGCGCGCTGCCGGAACAGCTCCGCCCGATGCTGGAGCTGCTGCCGGAGCGACTGCCGCCGGCGCAGCCGCTTCCGGCGCTCCACCCGGCGCAGGGCGAGCGGCGCGCGCGCGTCGCGCTGCTGGCCGGCTGCGCGCAGCAGGTGCTCGAGCCCGACATCGGCTGGGCGACGCTGCGCGTGCTCGCGCGCAACGGCGTCGAGACGGTGATCCCGCCGGCGCAGGGCTGCTGCGGCGCGCTGTCGCTGCACGCCGGCGCGGCCGGCCAGGCGCGCGCGCTCGCCCGCCGCAACCTCGCCGCCTTCCCCGGCGACGTCGACGCGATCGTCGTCAACGCCGCCGGCTGCGGCTCCGGCATGCGCGAGTACGGCCTGCTGTTCGCCGGCGAGCCGGAGGCCGAGGAGGCCGCGGCGCTCGCCGCGCGCGTCGTCGACGTGAGCGTCTTCCTCGCGCAGCTCGGCCTGCGCGAGACGCCGCCGCCGCTCGCGCGGCCCGTGCGAGTCGCCTACCAGGACGCCTGCCACCTCGCGCACGCCCAGCGCGTGCGCGCGCAGCCGCGCGAGCTGCTGCGCGCGATCCCGGGCGTCACGCTCGTCGAGCCGGACGAGTGGGAGCTGTGCTGCGGCTCGGCCGGCACCTACAACGCCGAGAAGCCGCAGACCGCCGCGCAGCTCGGCGAGCGCAAGGCGCGCAACCTGCTCGCGAGCGGCGCCGACGTCGTCGTCGGCGCGAACGTCGGCTGCCTCACGCAGGTGCGCACGCACCTGCGCGCGCTCGACGCCGACGTGCCGGTGCTGCACGTCGTCCAGGCGCTCGACCGCGCCTACGCGAAGATCCCTCTGTCCTGACCCCGAAGGAGCCCCACCCGATGCCCGACGTCAAGATCGACGGCCCGACCCCCTTTGATACGCGCGCGCGCGAAGAGATCCTGAGCGCCGACGCGCTCGCGTTCCTCGGCGAGCTGCACGGGCGCTTCGACGCGCGGCGCCGCGAGCTGCTGGCCGCGCGCGTGCAGCGGCGGGCGGCGCTGGCGGCGGGCGGCACGCTCGACTTCCTGCCCGAGACGCGCGAGCTGCGCGAGGACGCGTCGTGGCAGGTCGCCCCGCCGCGCGGCGACTACCGCGACCGCCGCGTCGAGATCACCGGCCCGACCGACCGCAAGCTCGTCATCAACGCCCTCAACTCAGGCGCGCGCGGCTTCATGGCCGACTTCGAGGATGCCAACTCGCCGACGTGGGGCAACCAGATCACCGGGCACGTGAACCTGGTCGACGCGATCGAGGGCACGATCTCCTACGACAGCTCGGACGGGCGTCACTACGAGCTGGGCGAGGAGACCGCGACGCTGCTGCCGCGCCCCCGCGGCTGGCACCTGCCCGAGCGCCACCTGTCGATCGACGGCCAGCCGGCCGCCGGCGCGCTCGTCGACTTCGGCCTGTTCGCGTTCCACGGCGCGCCCCGCCTCGCGCGGCGCGGGAAGGGCGCGTACCTCTACCTGCCGAAGATCGAGCACCACCTCGAGGCGCGCCTGTGGAACGACGTGCTGACGTTCGCCGAGGACGCGCTCGGGCTGGAGCGCGGGGCGTTCCGCGCGACGATGCTGATCGAGACGTTCCCGGCCGCCTTCCAGATGGACGAGATCCTGTTCGAGATGCGCGAGCACTCGTACGGGCTCAACGCCGGCCGCTGGGACTACATCTTCTCGCTGATCAAGACGTTCCGCGAGCGCCCCGAGTTCGTGCTGCCCGACCGCAACGACGTGAGAATGACCGTCCCGTTCATGAAGGCGTACGCCGAGCTGCTCGTGAAGACCTGCCACGCGCGCGGCGCGTTCGCGATGGGCGGGATGGCCGCGCTGATCCCCTCGCGCACCGACGCCGAGGCGAATCAGCGCGCGATCGACGCGGTGCGCGCCGACAAGGAGCGCGAGGCGGGCACCGGCTTCGACGGCACCTGGGTCGCGCATCCCGACGTCGTGCACGTCGCACAGGCCGCGTTCGACGCGGTGCTCGGCGAGCAGCCCAACCAGATCGCGCGCCGTCGCGACGACGTGCAGGCCGGCGCCGCGCAGCTGCTCGACGTCGTCTCGACGCCGGGCGCCATCACCGAGACGGGCCTGCGCAACGACGTCGCGGTCGGCTTCCAGTACATCTCGTTCTGGCTCGGCGGGCGCGGCGCGGCCAGCATCAACAACCTGATGGAGGACGCGGCCACCGCGGAGATCTGCCGCACGCAGATCTGGCAGTGGATTCGTCATGGCGCCACGTTGGAGGACGGTCGCACGGTCACGCGCGAGCTCGTCCTGCAGCTGCTGGACGAGGAGACCGCGCGCATCCGCGCCGAGGTCGGCGAGGAGACGTGGCAGGCCGGCCGCCCCGACGAGACGCGCGCCGTCTTCGAGCAGGTGGCGCTCGGCGACGAGCTGCCCGAGTTCCTCACGCTGCCGGCGTACGAGCTGCTCTAGCGCCGGTCAGCCGATGACCTCCCCAGCCCTCCGTGCGCTGCTCGACGAGCCGCTCGGCACCCGCCACAAGGCCTTTCCGCCGGCGCTCGCCGCCGTGCGTGTCGCGGACGTCGGCGCGCGCGGCCTCAACGTCGCGCGCGGCGACCTGCTGCTCCCGGCGCTCACGCTGCGCGAGGACGCGGTCGCGCACAACGTCGCCACGATGGCCAGCTGGTGCGAGGAGCGCGGCGTCTCGCTCGCGCCACACGGCAAGACGACGATGGCGCCGCAGCTCTTCCACCGCCAGATGGCAGCCGGTGCGTGGGGCATGACCGCGGCGACGGCCGGCCAAGCCGCGATCATGCACGAGCACGGCATCAGGCGGGTCGTGATCGCCAACGAGGTCGTCGACCGCGCGGGGCTGCAGACGGTCTGCGCGCTGTTGGCGGCCGATCGCACGTTCGAGCTGACCTGTCTCGTCGACTCCGTCGAGGGCGTGCGGCGGATGGAGGAGGCGCTCGCGCCGAACCCCCCGGCGCCCCAGCTCGCAGTGCTCCTGGAGCTTGGATCGCCCGGCCGGCGAGCAGGCGTGCGGACGGAGGCCGATGCCGAGCTCGTCGCCGCCGCCGTGGGCGACTGCCGGCACCTGCGCCTCGTCGGAGTCGAGTGCTTCGAGGGCGTCGCCCCGGATCGCGAGCCACCGGCGATCGACGAGGTCGACCGACTGCTGCGGCGCATGGGAGACGTCGCCCGGCGCCTCGACGCCGCCGGCCGCTTCGCGCGGGCCGACGAGATCCTGCTGAGTGCCGGCGGGAGCGTGTTCTTCGATCACGCGGCCGAGCTGCGCACGATCGACGGGCTCAGTCGTCCGACGCGCGTCCTCCTGCGCAGCGGCTGCTACGTGACCCACGACTCGGGGACCTACGACGAGCAGTCGCCGTTGGGCAGCGTGATGAGCGGCGACGGGCCACGGCTGCGCGCCGCGCTGGAGCTGTGGAGCGTCGTGCTCTCGCGGCCGGAGCCGAACCTGGCGATCCTGGGGTTCGGCCGGCGTGACGCGCCGTTCGACGCCGGGCTGCCGCGTCTCCTGCGGGCAGGGCCGGTCGGCTCTGCGCTCAGGCCGATCGACTCCGCCGAGGTCTACGAGCTCAACGACCAGCACGCCCGCGTGCGCCTCCCCGCCGAAGCGCAGCTCGCCGTCGGCGACCACGTCGTCTGCGGCATCTCGCACCCGTGCACCGCGTTCGACAAATGGTCGCTGCTGCCTGTCGTGACCGCGGACGGCGACGTCGTCGATGCCGTCCGGACGTTGTTCTGATGCGCTCCACGTCGACGCCCGGATCTGAGCTGCGCCCCTCCACCGACGCCGAGCGGCTCCCACGCGGGGGGATCCGCGCGATCGCCGAGATCGCCCGGCGCAACGACGACGTGATCGACCTCGTCCTCGGCGAGCCGGACTTCCCGACGCCGGCGCACGTCGCCGACGCGGGCATCGCGGCCGTCCGGGCCGGTCGCACGCGCTACGCGCCCGGTCGCGGCGTCCCCGAGCTGCGCGAGGCGGCGGCGCGCTCGCTCGCGCGGCGCAGCGGCGCGAGCGTCTCGTCCGAGGAGATCACCGTGACGGCCGGCGGCGTGCAAGGCCTGTTCGGGGCGCTCGCGGTGCTCGCCGAGCGGGGCGCGAGCGTGCTCGTCCCCGATCCCGGGTGGCCGAACTACATCGCCCAATGCCAGATCCTCGGCCTCCACCCCGTGCGCTACCCACTCGACGCCGCGCGCGACTTCGCGCCCGACCTCGAACGCCTCGAGCGCCTCGCCGTCGAGCACCGCCCGCGCGCTCTGCTGCTCAACAGCCCCGCCAACCCCACCGGCGCGCTCCTCGCTCCCGAGGTCGTGAGCGCGTGCGTCGAGCTCGCCCGGCGCCACCAGCTGTGGATCATCTCCGACGAGGTCTACGACCAGATCGTCTTCGACGGCGTGCACGCCTACCTGCGCGCGCTCGCCCCGGAGCGCACGGTGAGCGTGTACAGCTGCTCGAAGACATACGCGATGACAGGCTGGCGCGTCGGCTACGCGTGGGCCGCGCCGGAGATCGCGGCGCTGATCGGCAAGGTGCTCGAGCTCGAGGCGTCGTGCGCTGCGATGCCCTCGCAGGTCGCCGCCGCGGCGGCGCTCGACGGCCCGCAGGCGTGCGTCGAGCAGATGCGCACGGCCTACGCTGAGCGGCGCGACCTGGCGGTGCGTCTGCTGCGCGAGACCGGGCTGTTCGCGAGCTGCCCGCGCGGCGCCTTCTACGTCATGGTCGACGTCTCCGGGCACACCGCCGACACCGTGGCGCTCGCGACCGACCTCGCCGCGCGGCCCGCCGGCGTGGCGTGCGCCCCGGGCGAGGCGTTCGGGCCGGGCGGGCGCGGCTTGCTGCGCGTCTCGCTGGCCGCCGCGCCGGAGGCGATCGCCGAGGGGATCCGGCGGATCGCCTGCGCCGTCGGTGCCGCCCGTACGAGCTGAGCGCCCCTCACAGCTCGCGCGCGGCGGAGAGCGCGACCCACATCTGTGCGTCGAAGTCCTCGTCGTGCAGCTGCGCGACGAAGTCGCGCACCCAGCGCTCCAGCTTCGTGCGCCACAGCCGCTCCGCACGCGCGCCGTCGCGCGCCTCGATCGCCGTGTGCAGCTCGGCGACCTCGTCGCGCATCTCGCCGAGGCGATCCTCGTAGCGCACGTCGAGCACCGCGATGAACTGGCGCACCTGCCAGGTGAGGCGGTCGAACTCGCGCGCCACGCGCGGCAGCCCGGCCTCCTCGACGAACACCGACTGGAAGGCGAGATCGGCCTCGGCGGCGCGCCGGTCGTCGCCGCGCTTCGCGGCGCGCTCGAGCGTGTCGCGGGCCCGCGCCAGGCGCGCTGAGACGGCGTCCGAGGCTGGGTCGAGCAGCAGCTTGCGCAGCGCGAGCGAGCCGATCGCTCCGCGCAGCGCGTACACCTCGAGCACGTCGCGCGCATGCACCGCGGGGACGATCGCGCCGCGGTTCGGCAGGATCGCGACGAGCCCGTCGCGCTCGAGCAGCCGCAGCGCGTCGCGGATCGGGCCGCGCGAGACGCCGAGCTGCTGCGCGAGCGGGATCTCCTTGATGCGCTCCCCCGGGCGCAGGCGCCCCTTCACGAGCGCGTCGCGCAGCGCCTCGGCGACGAGCACCGGATTGGAGGGCGCCGGGGCGCCGCCACGGACACGCGACTCTGCCGCCACGGTCCAAGCCTAGTGGGGGCGACGGCGCACGCCGTCGCGCACGGGCCGCCGCTCAGAGCCTGTAGCCGAAGTCCGCCTCGAGCGCGCCGACGTCCATCTGCGCCTTCTGCAGCTTGCCCGCCAGGTCCCAGTTCATCGACTGCCAGCGCGTGAACTGGTCGAGTACCCACACGCCCGACTGGCGTGAGCCGTTGCCCGACTTGCCGTTCCCGCCGAACGGCAGGTGCGCCTCCGCGCCGTTCGTCGTGTTGTTGACGCTCACCATGCCCGCCCCGATCTGCTCGCGGAAGCGGAACGCGTGGCGCGGGTCGTTCGTGTAGATCGCGCTGGAGAGACCGTATCCGTGGCCGTTCGCGAGCGCCATCGCCTCCTCCCAGTCACCGAACCTGGCGACCCCGACGAGCGGGCCGAACGTCTCGGTGTTCGCGATCTCGTCGTCGACTCGCACGCCGGCGACGATCGTCGGATGGCAGTAGAGGCCGCGCTCCGGGTCCTCGCCGACGAAGCCCTCGCGCGGGTTGGCGGCCGTGATGCGGCCGGTGCCCGTGGAGCCGTGCAGGGCGTGGTGGTCGCGCACGAGCGCGAGCCAGTCGCGCTCGAAGCGCTCGAGGAAGCGGGCGTCGATCATCGGGCCGTAGAGCACGTCGCGCGTGGGCTCGCCGACCGCGGCCTGCTCGACGGCGCGCGCGAAGCGGGCGAGAAACTCGTCGTGGACGCGCTCGTGCACGATCGCCGTCCCGAGCGACGTGCAGCGCTGGCCGGCGGTCCCGAAGCCGCTGAAGAGCGCGCCGGCGACCGCCAGGTCGAGATCCGCGTCGTCCATCACGACCATCGGGTTCTTGCCGCCCAGCTCCAGGCAGGGCGTCTGCAGATGACGACCGCACAGCTCGCCGATCGCGCGCCCGACCTCCGTCGAGCCCGTGAAGCCGACCTTCTGCACGAGCCCCTCGTCGAGCGCGCGCTCGAGCCCCGCGAACGTCTGCGGGCCGTCCGCGACCACGAGGTTCAGCACGTCGTGCGGGACGCCGGCCCGCCACACCAGCTCGGCGAACGCCCGCGCGACCGCGGCCGCATGCTCCGACGGCTTCCAGACGACCGTGTTCCCGCACAGCAGCGCCGGCACGAGGTACCAGGAGGGCACGGCCACGGGGAAGTTGCCGGCCGTCACGACGACCGCCGTCCCGACCGGCACGCGGAAGGTGAACAGCTGCTTGTCGGGCATCTCGGACGGCACCGTCATGCCGTAGAGGCGCCGGCCCTCCCCGAGGAAGAAGTCGCAGGTGTCGATCGCCTCCTGCACCTCGCCGAGCGCCTCGCCGGTCGGCTTGCCGATCTCGCGCACGATCAGCTCCGCGAGCCGCACCTTGTTCGCGCGCAGCAGCACGGCGAGGCTCGCGAGCGCCTCGCCGCGCACGGGCGCGGGGACCTTCGCCCAGCGCGCCTGGGCGCCGCGCGCGGCGCGGCACGCGTCGAGCAGCGTGCCGGCGTCGCCGAGGCGGACCTCGGCGACGACCTGCTCCAGCTCGGCCGGGTTCGTCGAGCGGATCGTCGCGCCGTCGGCGACCTCCTCGCCGGCGATCACGCTGGCGACGGCGAGCGGGGACTGGGTGAGCGAGAAGCTGGTCACGGCTGGGGCTCCTGGTGGTCGGTGGAGGTCGGCGGCGGGGCGGTCGCGCGCCGGCGGTACCAGCGCGGCGAGGTCGTCGGCGGCGGCTTGAGCGCGGCGTCGACGACGATCACGACGGGGCCGTCGGTGCTCAGCGACTCCGCCAGCCGCGCCGCGAAGCCGGGGCCGAAGCCCCGCTCGCGGTGGGCCGGGACGCCGAACGCGGCCGCGAGCGCGACGAAGTCGGGCGTGTGCAGGTCGACGCCGAACGCCTGCTCACCGGCGTGGACCTGGTCGAACCGCAGCATCCCGTAGCCGCCGTCGTCGACCAGCACGACCGTCAGCGGCAGTCGCTCCTGCGCGGCGGTCGCCAGCTCGCCGCAGGCGAACAGGAAGCCGCCGTCGCCGCAGACGGCGACCGCGCGGCCGCGTCCGGCGGCGGCAGCGCCGAGCGCGGCCGGAAAGCCGAACCCGAGCGTCCCCCAGCCGACGGGGTACTGGAGCGTGCGCGGCGCCGGCGCCGGATGAAAGCCGCCGAGCCAGTAGCCGGCGATGCACATGTCGAGCACGAGCACCGCGTCCGCGGGCAGCGTCTGGCGCATCGCGTCGAGCAGGCGCGCGGCCTCGGGCTCGTCGTCCTCGACGGCCGCGCGCACCGCGCCACCCAGCTCGTCGAGGCGCCGGCTCAGCTGCGCGATGCCGTCGCGCGCCGGCACGCGCTCGGCGAGCGCCGCCGTGACCGCGCGCGCGTCGCCGGCGAGCGTCAGGTCGGGCCGGTAGTTCTTGGCGGCGTCGACGGCGTCGACGTTGATCGCGAGCAGCCGCGACGGCGCGGGCATCGACCAGTTCTGCGTCATCATCCCGTCGAAGTCGCTGCCGATCGCGATCACGAGGTCGGCCTCGTCCCACAGCGCGCCGACGACCGGCAGGTGGACCGGCCCCGGCACGGCGCAGGGATGGTCGGGGGCGAGCAGGCCGCGCGCCATGTAGGTCGTCACGACCGGCGCCGCAAGCCGGCGCGCGAGCTGGTCGACGGCGGCGCCGGCGTCGGCGCGCAGCGCCCCGCCGCCCGCCCAGATGAGCGGTCTGCGCGCCGCGGCGAGCAGCGCGAGCGCGGCGTCGAGGCCGGCCGGCGGCGGCGCGGGGACCGGCGGGGACGGCGCCCCGCCGGCGGCTGCGAGCGCGTCGCCGACCGCGACCGAGAGCAGGTCGGTGGGCACGCCCACGTAGACGGGGCCCGACGGCGCGGCGAGCGCGAGCTGGCCCGCTGCCAGCACGTCGCCGGCGAGCGCCTCGGCGGTGGCCGCCGTTCCCACCGACTTGGTGACCGGCGCGAACATCGCGCCCTGGTCGCGCGTCTCGTGCAGCACGCCGCGGTAGACGCCCGGGCGGCGCAGTCTCACCGGGATGTCGGTCGCGATCACCAGCACCGGCGAGCCGGAGGCCATCGCCTCTCCGGTCGCGCCGAGCGTGTTGGCGGCGCCGGGCCCGGTCGTGACGAGCGCGACGCCGAGCTTGCCGGTCGCGCGCGCGTAGCCGTCGGCGGCGTAGACGGCCGCCTGCTCGTGGCGGACGCCGACGAGGCGGATCGCGGACTCGCTCAGCGCGCGCCACAGCGGCAGGTTGTGGACGCCGGGCAGGCCGAACACGAGCTCGACGCCGAGCTGCTCGAGCGCCTCCAGCAGGCGGTCCGCGGCGAGGGCGCCCGCGGCGGTGCCGGCCTCGGCGCTCATACGACGTGCAGCTCCCGCCGCGCGCCGCCGGCGGCGAAGCGCCCGGCCGACAGCGGCGCTACGTCGACGAACGGCTCGCGCTCGAGCACGAGGTCGCGCACGACCTCGCCGACGGCCGGGCTCTGCAGGAAGCCGTGACCGGAGAAGCCGGTCGCGTAGAGGAAGCGCGAGACGCCGGGCGCCTCGCCGATGAGTGCGTTGTGGTCTGGTGTCATCTCGTAGAGGCCGGCCCAGCCGCCCTTGATCCCCGCGCGCGCGATCGCCGGCGCGCGGCGCTCGGCGACCTCGATCAGGCCGGGGACCCAGTCGTCGCTCGTGTGCGCGTCGAAGCCCCAGCGGTCGTCGGGGTCCGGCATGCCCATCAGCACGCCCGGTCCCTCGCGGTGGAAGTAGAAGCCGGTCGCGAAGTCGATCGTCATCGGCAGCCGCGCGGGCAGGTCGGCGATCGCCTCGGTGAAGAGGATCTGGCGACGCAGCGGCCGGACCGGCAGCTCGACGCCGGCCATCGCGCCGCAGGCGGCCGACCAGGCGCCCGCCGCGCACACGACGACCTCGGTCGCGACCCTGCCCGCGCTCGTGCGCACCGCGCGGATCGTCCCGCCCTCGACGTCGACCGCCTCGACCGCGCAGCCGGTCGCGAGATGCGCGCCGTGCGCGCGAGCGCCCGCCGCGTAGCCCTGCACGACGGCGTCGGGCGTCGCGTGCCCGTCGTCGGGCGAGAAGGCGGCGGCGAGCAGGTCCGTGCCGGCGAGCAGCGGGCAGCGGCAGCGCGCCTCGGCGGCGTCGAGCATGCGGCTCGGCACGCCGAGCTCGTTCTGGACGGCGACGGCCCGCTCGAACGCCGCGACGTCTTCCGGGCGCGTGAGCGCGAACAGGTAGCCGACCTGCCGGAGGTCGATCTCGGCGCCGGGCCGGCGGGGGAAGTCGGCGAACGCGTCGAGGCTGCGCTGCCCGAGCGCGACGTTGAGCGCGTCGGAGAACTGCGCACGCACGCCGCCGGCGCCGCGCGCGGTCGAGCCGGCGCCGAGCTGGCCGCGCTCGACGAGCACGACGTCGCGCACGCCGGCCTCCGCCAGGTGGAAGGCGACGCTGACGCCGATCGCGCCGCCGCCGACGATCACGACGGAGGCGCGCTCGGGCAACTGCGGACCAGGGCGACTCATCGCGACGCAGCTTTGCACGGCGCCCCGATGATTGTCAACAATCTACAACTGCTTGCCCTGATCCGGCAGCTGCTTCAGGACAGGGGCGGCGGAGCGGTCCGGTACGCCGGGGGCGTGCGGGAGAGGCGGATCGGATTGGCGGGAACGCGCACCGGCGGCGCGTCCTCGCGCGCCAGCTCCGCGACCGGCGCGAGGCCGAGCCGCTCGGCCAGCGCGTACGCACCGGCGACGTCGTTGACCTCACCGGCCGGCACGCCGGCGGCGAGCAGGCGCTCGGCCCACGCGGCGGCGGGCGCGGCCGCGAGCCGCTGCTCGAGCGCGGCGCGCAGCGCGTCGCGATGGGCGACGCGCGCCTCGTTGCCGGCGAAGCGCTCGTCGCGCGCCAGCTCTGCGCAGCCGAGCTGCTCGCACAGCGACGCGAACTGGCGATCGTTGCCCACCGCGAGCACGAGCTCGCCCTCGCCGGTCCGGTAGAGGTCGTACGGCGCGATGCTCGGATGCGCGTTGCCCATCCGCCGCGGCACCACGCCGGCGGCGGTGTAGGCGGAGCCCTGGTTGACGAGCGCCGCCAGCAGGCAGGAGAGCAGGTCGACGTCGACGCGCTGTCCCTCGCCCGTGCGATCGCGGTGGCGCAGCGCGGCGAGGATCCCGACGCTCGCGAACAGGCCCGTCACCACGTCGACGAGCGCGACGCCGACCTTCTGCGGCGCGCCGTTCGGCTCGCCGGTGATGCTCATCAGCCCGCCGACCGCCTGCACCAGCAGGTCGTAGCCGGGCAGCTCGGCGCCGGCGCCGCGGCCGAAGCCGGTGATCGAGCAGTAGACGAGCTGCGGCCGCTCGGCCGCGAGCTGCTCGTAGCCGAGGCCGAGCCGCTCCATCACGCCGGGGCGGAAGTTCTCGACCACCACGTCCGCGCCGAGTGCCAGCTCGTGCGCGCGGGCACGCCCGCCGGCGGTCGCGAGGTCGAGCACGACGCCGTCCTTGTTGCGGTTGACGGACAGGAAGTACGTGGCGACGCCCGCGTCGTCGAACGGCGGCCCCCACTCACGCGTCTCGTCGCCGGCGCCCGGTCGCTCGACCTTCGTCACCTCCGCGCCGAGGTCGGCGAGCACCATCGTCGCCAGCGGGCCGGCGAGCACGCGGGAGAAGTCGAGGATTCGGACCTGATCGAGCGCAGCGGCGGCCATCTGGTTAGATGTTAGAAAATATTGGAACCGGACCGAGGGCTGCCCACATGACGACCGCCACCGCCGCCGCGCCCGTGCTGCGGCCCGACGACTTCTTGAACCTCGACGCGCTGCTGTCCGACGAGGAGCGCCTGATCCGCGACACGGTGCGGAGATTCGTCGCCGAGCGGGTGACGCCGCACGTCGGCGACTGGTTCGAGCAAGCGACGATCCCACGCGAGCTGGCTCCCGCGCTGGGCAGACTGGGCCTGCTCGGCATGCACCTGACCGGCTACGGGTGCGCGGGCGCCTCCGCGACCGCCTACGGAATCGCGTGCATGGAGCTGGAGGCCGGCGACTCCGGCGTGCGGTCGCTCGTCTCGGTGCAGGGCTCGCTGGCGATGTACGCGATCTGGCGCTGGGGCAGCGAGCAGCAGAAGCAGGAGTGGCTGCCCGGGATGGCCGCGGGCGAGGCGATCGGCTGCTTTGGCCTGACCGAGCCCGACGCCGGCAGCGACCCCGGCTCGATGCGCACGCGCGCGCGGCGCGACGGCTCGGACTGGGTCCTCAACGGCGCCAAGATGTGGATCACGAACGGCTCGATCGCCGACGTCGCGGTCGTGTGGGCGAGGACCGACGACGGCATTCGCGGCTTCCTCGTTCCGCGCGGCACACCGGGCTTCAGCGCGCCCGAGATCCACAAGAAGCTCTCCTTGCGCGCGAGCGTGACGAGCGAGCTGGTGCTCGACGACGTGCGCCTGCCCGACAGCGCACGCCTGCCGGAGGCGACGTCGCTGCGCGGGCCGCTGTCGTGCCTCAACGAGGCGCGCTACGGGATCGTATGGGGCGCAGCCGGCGCCGGGCGCGCCTGCTTCGAGGCCGCGCTGTCCTACGCGAAGGAGCGAATCGTCTTCGACCGCCCGATCGCCGCCACCCAGATCCAGCAGCAGAAGCTCGCGTTCATGGCCCTGGAGGTCAACCGCGCCTCGCTCGTCGCCCTGCACCTCGGGCGGATGAAGGACGCCGGCACGCTGCGACCCGAGCACGTCTCGATGGGCAAGCTCGGCAACGTCAACGGCGCGCTCGACGTCGCACGCACCGCCCGCCAGATCCTCGGCGCCAACGGCGTCAGCCTGGAGTACCCGCCGATGCGCCACATGAGCAACCTCGAGTCCGTCGTCACCTACGAGGGAACCGCCGACGTCCACGCCCTCGTCATCGGCCAGGCGCTCACCGGCATCCAGGCGTTCCGGTGAGCGCGGCGGCGATGGCAGGCCCGGACACGACCCAGCAGCACGCCGTCGACTGGCTGCGGCGTGCGATCGTCGCCGGTGAGCTGCACCCGGGCGATCGCGTCCCGCAGGAGGACGTGGCGGCGCGCATCGGCGTGAGCGTCGTGCCGGTGCGCGAGGCGCTGCGCGTCCTGGAGGGCGAGGGGCAGGTCACGTACCGCCCGCGTCGCGGCTACTTCGTCACCGAGCTGCGCCTCGCCGACCTCGAGGAGATCTACGCGCTGCGCGAGCTGTTGGAGGCGCGCGCCGCGCATCACGCGCTCGCGCGGCTCGACGACGACGGCATCGAGCGGATCGTGCACGCCGCCGCCGACTGCGCCGACGTCGCCGGCACCGGCGACGTCGCGCAGACGCTCAGCGCCAACCGGCGTTTCCACTTCGCACTGTTCGACGCGCCCGGCCAGCCGCACCTGCTCAAGCTGATCCGCACGCTCTGGGACGCGACCGAGGCCTATCGCGCGCTCTACTACAACGCGCCTGCCGAGCGCAGCGCAGCGGTCGACGCCCACCACCGCATCGTCGCCGCCGTCCGGGCGCGGGACGCGGAGCGACTCGTCGTCGAGCTCGACGCCCACCGCCGCCGGGCGCTCGTCGCGCTCGCCGAGATCCTTCCCCCCGCCGACCACGTCGAGGAGCCGCGGGCATGAGCGCAGAGACGATCTGGATTGCCGGCGCTTGGGAGGCCGCCGTGCGCACGAGCGAGCGCACCGACCCGTCCGCGCCCGAGCGCCTGACCGGCGCCTATGCGCGCGCGACCGCTGACGACGTCGCGCGCGCCTTCGCAGCGGCCGCGGCCGCCCAACCGGCGTGGGCCGCGACCTCCGCGCAGGCGCGCGGCGAGCTGCTCCGGCACACCGCCGACCTGCTCGAGCGCCACGCCGAGGCCGCGACCGAGCGGCTGATCGCCGACATCGGCAAGGCGCGTCGCGACGCGCGCGCCGAGGTGCTGCGCGGCGTGGCGATCCTGCGCTACTACGCCGGCGAGGTGCTGCAGCACAACGGCGAGTCGTACCCGAGCGTCGACCCGTCGACGCTGCTGCTCACGCTCGAGGAGCCCGTCGGCGTGGTCGGCGCGATCACCCCGTGGAACTTCCCCGTCGCGATCCCGCTGTGGAAGCTCGCGCCGGCGCTCGCGTTCGGCAACGCCATCGTGTGGAAGCCGGCCGACGCGGCCGCCGGCTCGGCCGTGCTGCTCGCGAGGCTGCTGGAGGAGGCTGGCATCCCGCCGGGTGTCCTGAACCTCGTAACCGGCTCGGGCCGCGAGCTGTCGGCGGCGATCACCGGCGCGCCGCAGCTCGCGGCGCTCACGTTCACCGGCTCGGCCGAGGTCGGCCTCGACCTGCGCACGGCGCTCGCGCGGCGCACCGTCAAGCTGCAGCTCGAGCTGGGCGGCAAGAACCCGGCGATCGTGCTCACCGACGCGGACCTGCCGGACGCCGCCGAGCAGATCGCGCGCGGTGCGATGGGCTCGACCGGCGAGCGCTGCACGGCGACGAGTCGCGCCTACGTGCAGCGGGGCGTCTACGACGACTTCCTGGCGCTGCTGCTGGAGCGGGTGGGCGCGCTGCGCGTCGGCGATCCCTACGACGAGGCGACCGACGTCGGGCCGCCGGCGTCAGCCGAGCAGCGCCGCACGATCGAGCGCTACCTCGCGCTCGCGCTCGCGGGCGAGGCGACGATCGCCTGCGGCGGCGGCTGGGACGGGCCGTGCGTGCAGCCGACGGTGCTCACCGACGTCGCACCGGCGAGTGCCCTGCTGCGCGAGGAGATCTTCGGCCCGGTCCTGTGCGTCGTGCCGATAGACGACTTCGAGGACGGGATCGCGCGCGCCAACGACACCGAGTTCGGCCTCTCCTCGGCGATCTTCACGCGCGACCTCGCGACCGCGCTCGCGTTCGCGCGGCGCACCGAGTCGGGGCTCGTGCACATCAACCGCGAGACTGCGGGCGTCGAGCCGCACGTGCCGTTCGGTGGGCTGAAGGGCTCCAGCAGCCTCCAGCGCGAGCAGGGCACCGCCGCGCGCCAGTTCTTCACGAACACGAAGACCGTCTACGTGCGCCCGCGCTGACCCCGAGCGTCTGGCAGGGCACAGAAGGTCTCCGTGCCGTCGGCAGCCGGCGGGGCCGGGTCGAAGGACCCGGCCCCGCTCGGTGTGCGACCGGTTGTGCCGTGTCGGCGGCCGGTTGTGGTTCTCCTCGGTGGCTATTCCGATCTGTAGAACGCGAGGACGCTCGCGACCTTTCGACCGCCGAACGGGATGTTGCTTCTGAGTTCTCTGTATTCGGAGTAGAGCTGCGTGCTGCCGCCGCCGTCCATTTGGATCAACTTCATTTCTCTGTCGATGCCGTGCATGATTTCGATCACTTCAGCGTTGGTGTATTCGGCCCTGGTCGAAAGCATGTAGACATTGTTTGCGTCGATGCCGACGTAGTTGCGGCGTGCTAGTTCGTTGATTCTATATTCGGGCGTGAAGGAGACGGCTCCATCCCAGGCTTCAAATTCCGCCGGGATTTCGTTGATCTCCAGTATTTCTTCGACATCTGGGAATCCATATCTGGCTCTAAAGGGTCTGATAGCGACCTTCTGGATTGATGACCCTCCAGTCCCTTCTGTGTAGCCGAGCTCGAAGGCCTCCTTCGGCGCTTCGTAGTCGGAGGCGAGCCCTCTTTCGACTTCTTCTGCTTCCGTTTCTGGGAATCTGGGATGGGACACGCCAAACGAGTTGTTGTTCGCGGACAGCAATGGGAATGGAACGGCCGTCGTTTCTGTTTCCGTTCTTGAGAAGAAGGTTGCGTTGGTTACGCTGAACAGGCGTTCGGCGCCAGCGTTAGGCAGATAGAATTCCCATGGCGCTCTGCCGCTTCTAATGAACGAGTACCATTCCTGGGCCGACTTCCGCTGGTACCTCGTTTCGCGTCCGTAGAGGTTCTCTTCCGGTTCCGATTCCGCGAGGGCCAGGAGCCGTACCTTGGCTCCGGCTAGCAAGTCGGCGATCTGCAGGTAGAGGGACGTTTCCGAGGTCGCTCCGTAGAACGCCTGACACATTGTCACGCCTCTGGCTCTGGCTTCTTCCCCTGCGACCGGCCAGACCGTTAGCCACAATTCGACCCGAAGTCTCGCACTTATCCATCTGGGACAGGGCGTGTATGCGGCCGAGGCCTGGGTTGCGCCGGCGAGCAGGCCGGCGATCACCGCGCACGCTGTGAGCGCGGCGTGAAGTCCGCGGCGTCTGCCGCGGAAGTGGAACGACATCGTTCCCCCTTGATTGAGTTGAACTGACAATCGGCGCCGATCTCGCACCGAAGTCGTCGTGGTCGCTCCCCCGGCGACTCCAGCGAGACGACGTCATGTTACAAACCAACTATCTCGCCTGTCAAGAAGGAAATTCTTGACATTTGAAGGGCCGCATTCGGGACCGGCTCGCGCTGCCGCGTGGATGTCCTTGCGGGCACGCGGCGTCGCCTCCCCATGCTCCACGGATACGACCGTCAAAGCGTGATAGCCGACCACACGCTCCTGCTCGGCGTCGACGACCACGTACGTCCGCGCCGAACCAGCACCCGCCGCCCCACGGGCGCGATGTCGCAGCCATGCGTCCAGCGACGCCTCGCCTGAGCGAAATCCGGTGAGCCACCTACGCAGGACGCGGCCGCCGGAACGGCTCGACCAGCGCCGGGTCGGCCTGCGCCGGCCGATCCAGCGCCTCCGAGAACGCCGCCCAGTCCTCCTCGGACAGCACGAACCGCGTCCGATCGGCGAGCAGTCGCGCAGCCCGCTCGCGGCCGCCCTCAACGAGGAACTCGGACAGCGACTCGTCAGCCACAGCAGCCGCCCGGCGCTTCGTGTGCCGGCGTGACCGGAAGGCCGGCGTTTGCAGGCGTTCCGGGCTACGGAGAGGGCGGGATTCGAACCCGCGATGGAGTTTGACCCCCATACTCGCTTAGCAGGCGAGTGCCTTCAGCCACTCGGCCACCTCTCCCGGTGGGAGAGAGTCAGTCTAGAGGCTCGCGCGCGCCGACGCGCGGGCGGGGCGATCAGCGCTTCAGCGCAGCGCCGGCTTGTGAACCGCCGCCTCGCCCGCATACCGCGCATGCGAGCGCGCGAGCTTCGCCTCGTCGTAGCGCTTGCGCGCCCACCACGAGTCCGGCCGCGACCGGCCCGACGTAGACGCCGACCACCGCCCACGTCAGCTTCCCCGGGCGGCGTGCACGGTACCCGCCGATGCTACGACGCCGCCCGCACGTCCGCGCGCCGGACCGCCGCAGGTCCACTAGCATCGAACCGTCGTTTGGCTGGAGGGGTGGCAGAGCGGTTGAATGCACCGGTCTTGAAAACCGGCATGGGCGAGAGTCCATCGAGGGTTCGAATCCCTCCCCCTCCGCTCACCGCCCGTCGCGCGCGGCGAGGCCGGCGGGCGACCCTTCCGCGAGCGCGATCGGCGCGCCCTCCAGGAACGCCGCCACCGTCGCGTGGTACGCCGCGTCCTCCAACAGGAACGCGTCGTGCCCCCACGGCGACGACAGCTCGCGCTCGACGACATCCGCGACGCCCGCGCGACGCAGCTCGCTCGCCAGGAAGCGCGAGTGCGGGGTCGGGAAGCGCCAGTCGGAGTCGAAGCTCAGCACGAGCGCCGCGGGCGCCGGACCGCGAGCGATCGCCTCCCGCACCGCCGCGCGATCCGCGAACGGGTCGAAGTCGTCCATCACGCGCGTCAGGTACAGGTACGAGAGCGCGTCGAAGCGGTCGAGGAACGTGTCGGCCTGGTGCTCGAGGTAGCGCTCGACGTCGAAGCGCGGGGCCAGCCACGCGCGCGCGTCCGCCATCGGCGGCGCGACGCGCTCGTCGTGCACGGACGCGAACTTGCGCGCCATCCCCGCCTCCGACAGGTACGTGACGTGGCCGAGCTTGCGCGCGACCGCCAGCCCCGCGTCGGGCGCCCGCGCGCGCTCGCCGTAGTCGCCGCCGGCGAAGTCCGGGTCGGACAGGATCGCCGCCCGCTGCACCGCCGACAGCGCCAGGTTCTGCGGGCTCAGGCGCGCGCTGGCGGCGACGATCACCGCCCGCTCCACCTCGCCCGGCGCGTCGAGCAGCCATTGCAGCACCTGCATCCCGCCGAGCGAGCCGCCGATCGCCGCGTGCACGCGCTCGACGCCGAGCGAGCGCAGCAGCGCCCGCTGGACCGCCACGAGATCCGCCACCGCCAGCGGCGGGAAGCGCAGCCCGTACACCCGCCCGGTCGCCGGGTCGACCGACGAGGGGCCGGTCGTGCCCGCGCAGCCTCCGAGCAGGTTGGCGCAGACGACGAACCAGCGCTCGGTGTCGACCGCCCTGCCCGGCCCCACGAGCGTGTCCCACCATCCGCGCCGGCCGGGGTCGCCGTGGTGGCCGGCCGCGTGCGCGTCGCCGGTCAGCGCGTGGCACAGCACGACGACGTTGTCGCGCGCGGCGCTCAGCTCGCCGTAGGTCTCGTACGCCACCTCGACCGGCGCCAGCGCGCGGCCACAGGCGAGCCGGAGCGGGCGGTCCTCATCCCACAGGACCGCCCGCCGCGTCGCGGTGAGCCCAAGTGCCGCCATGGCAGGCACCGCCGGCTCCGTCAGGCGGCGACCGGCCGGCGCGCCGCCGTCAGGGCTTGGTCGAGGTCAGCGATCAGGTCGTCGACGTGCTCGATCCCGACCGACAGGCGCACCGTGTCCTGCGTGACGCCGGCCGCCTCCAGCTCGTCATCGTCGAGCTGCGAGTGCGTCGTGGAGGCGTTGTGGATCGCGAGCGACTTCGCGTCGCCGATGTTCGCGAGGTGGCTGAACAGCTGCAGCTCCTCGATGAACGTGCGCCCCGCGTCCGCGCCGCCCTCGACCCCGAACGTGACGAGCGCGCCATAGCCGCCTCTCAGCACCCGCGAGGCGACCTCGTGGTACGTATCGGTCTCGAGCCCCGGGTAGTAGACCCACGTCACCGCCGGGTGCTCGGACAGCCAGCGCGCGATCGCGAGCGCGTTGCTGCTGTGGCGCTCGATCCGCAGCGGCAGCGTCTCGATCCCCTGCAGGAACAGGAAGGCGTTGAAGGGCGACAGCGCCGCGCCCGTGTTGCGCAGCAGCACGGTGCGCGCGCGCCCGACGTATGCCGCCGGCCCGAGCGCGTCGGTCCACACGACCCCGTGGTAGCTCGGATCGGGCTGCGTCAGCCCGGGGAAGCGCTCCGCGTGCGCGCTCCAGTCGAAGCGCCCGGAGTCGACGATCGCGCCGCCGATCGAGGTGCCGTGCCCGCCGATGAACTTCGTCAGCGAGTGGACCGCGACGTCGGCGCCGAGGTCGAGCACGCGCGCGCCGATCGGCGTCGGCACCGTGTTGTCGAGGATCAGCGGCAGGCCCTGCGCGTGCGCCGCCTCCGCCCACGCCGGGACGTCGAGCACGTTGAGGCGCGGGTTGCCGATCGTCTCGCCGAACACGAGCCGCGTGCGCTCGTCGGTCAGCTGCGCGACCGCGCCGGGATCGTCGGCGTCGGCCCAGCGCACCTCGATCCCGTACTGCGGGAGCGTGTGGGCGAAGAGGTTGTACGTGCCGCCGTAGAGCTGCGAGACGGAGACGATGTTGTCGCCGGCGCGCGCGAGGTTGAGCACGCTGTAGGTCACCGCCGCCTGCCCGGAGGCGGTCACGAGCGCGCCGATCCCGTCCTCGAGCGCCGCGAGCCGCTGCTCGAGCACGTCCCAGGTCGGGTTCATGATGCGCGTGTAGATGTTGCCCGGCACGGCGAGCGCGAACAGGTCGGCCGCGTGTCTCGTGTCGTCGAAGACGAACGAGGTCGTCTGGTAGATCGGCACGGCGCGCGCGTTCGTCGCCGGGTCGGGGACTTGACCGCCGTGGAGGGCGATCGTCTCGGGGCGGGTGCTCACTTCGGGACCTCCGGTGGTGGCAGCGGGCGATCAAAGGTAGCAATTCCTATAGGTTTAGTGGAGATTATCGTCCGGCGGAGGCGTCCGGACCCGTCTTCATGCTTCCGCGGCATGAGCTGGCACCAGCGCCGCCTCGCCGCATTTGACCTGGAGACGACGGGAATCGACAGCGAGTCGGACCGCATCGTCACGGCCGCGGTGAGCGTCGTCGGCGATGGGCTGCCGCCGGTCTTCCATGCGTGGCTGCTCGACCCCGGCGTGGAGATCCCGGCGGGCGCCTCCGCCGTCCACGGGATAACGACCGAGCGCGCCCGGGCGGAGGGCCGGCCGCCGCGCGAGGCGATCGAGGAGATCGTCGCGGCGCTCGCCGAGCAGCTGCGCCAGGGCGTTCCCGTCGTCGCCTTCAACGCCCGCTTCGACCTCACCTGCCTCGACCGCGAAGCGCGCCGCAACGGGATCGCGCCGCTCGCCGACCGCGTCGGCGGCGCCGCCGGGATGCTCGTCGTCGACCCGTTCGTGCTCGACAAGCAGGTCGACCGCTTCCGCAAGGGCAAGCGCACCCTCGGCGCCGTCTGCGCGCACTACAACGTGCCGCTCGACGAGGCGCACGCCTCGCACGCGGATGCGCTCGCCGCCGCGCGCGTCGCCTGGCGGCTCGGGCAGGCGTTCGAGGAGCTGCGCGCGCTCGACCTCCCCACGCTCCACGCCCGGCAGGTCGCATGGGCGGCCGAGCAGGCTGCCTCGTTCGAGGACTACCTGCGCCGCAACGGCAGAGACGAGCGGATCGAGCGCGCCTGGCCGGTCGTCCCGCTGCCCGAGGCGCTGCCGGTCGCCGCGCCGCCGCTGGCGGCGTAGGGGCGGCGCGGATAAGCTCGCGCGTCGTGAGGCACGCAAGGCGGACAGGCATCGCGCGCTGGGCCGTGCTCGTGGCCGCGCTGCTCGCGCTTACGCTGGCGCCCGCCGCCGCCACCGCCCACGGTCCCGCCCTCACGCGGACCTTGCGCGACGCGAAGACCGGCTTCGCGATCCACGCGCCCGCCGGCTTCAAGCTCAGCCAGCACGGCGACGTCTACACGATCGCGAAGGGCGGCCTGAAGCTCATCTACGCGCGCGCGAAGACGAGCCAGTCGGCGGCCGCGGCGGGCGACGCGATCGCGCGTGCGCAGGGCGCCACCGTGAGCAAGCGCAGCGCGAGCGCGCGCAGCTTCCGCGCCACGCTCGCGACGAAGCAGGGCGTCCGCGTGCTCGAGCTGCACCGCAGCGGCGCGTACCTGCGGATCGCGACGTACGCGAGCGGGGGCGCGCGCAAGGCAGGCGCTGCCGCCGCCGGTCCGCGCGCCCACGCAGCCATCACCGCCAACCAGATCGCCCTGCTGCGCCAGATCGCGCAGACCGCGAACGGCGGGCGCCCGATCGCGCTCGGCGGCGGCGTGAGGCTCAAGCCCTTCACCGCCCAGGACGGCAGCGCGACCGCGTTCGTCCCCGACCGTCCCGGCTGGGGCTTCGACGGCCTCAGAGGCGTGATCGAGGGCTCGAACCCGAAGGAGGGCGCGTTCGCCTTCGGCGTCGTCTTCTACGTGCAGACGCCGGCCACGTTCATCCTGCTGCGCGACCCGCGCTTCCCGCAGGCGCCCGGCTTCCTCGACGCCGCCGGCTCGCTCACGACCGCGCTGCCGGAGTGGCTGTCGACCTGCTGCAGAGCGCAGATGACGAACGTGCAGATCACCGGCCAGCTCCCCGGCTCGGACCAGTTCCTCGGCGCGGGCTTCTCGTCGGGCTTCTTCACCGCCAACTTCACGCTCAACGGCAGAGCGTGGCAGGGCGTGTTCCTGCTCGGCTCGAACCCGACGACCGGCGTCGACGGCACCTTCTTCGTCTACTACTCCTACGTCGCGGTCCCGGTCGGGACCTCGCCGGCGATCGGCGCCGCGCTGCTGCAGACGTGGGCGAGCTGGAACCCGAGCGCCGACCAGGCGCGCCGGCGCAACGAGACGCTCGCGACGATCCTCTCGACCCACTTCGGCGGCGGCCCGATCGACCAGGCGGTCTTCGACGAGGCCGCCGCCAGATGGGACGCCTACATCCGCGGCGAGTAGACCGCCGCGCGCGTCAGGCGGCGGCCGGCGCCGCCACCTTCCCGACGAACTCCACCAGCAGCCGCTCTACCGTCTCCGGCGCGTCCGCGAACGGCCAGTGCCCGCTCGCCGGCAGCACGTGCACGTCGGCCGACGGGAAGGCGTCGCGCTGCGCCGCCGCGTACTGCGACGGCAGGTACGCGTCGTGCTCGCCCCAGATCACGAGCGCGGGGATGTCCTGCGACGCCATGTACTCGGCGAACTCTCTCGCCGCGGCACCCGGGTCGTCGGTCGCGCGGTAGAGCGCGAGCACCGCGCGGCGCGTGCGGCGGCTGTAATGGATCGAGTCGAGGAACTCGCGCGGCAGCCCACGCGGCTCCTCGCGCGGGAGCATGCGCCGGATCATCCACGGCGGCGAGATCGCCTGGAAGACCTCCCCGAGCACCGGCGTGCGCCAGATGCGCGCGAGTCTGTGCCATCTGTAGCCGGGCAGGATGCCCGTGTCGATCAGCGTCACGCTCGCGACGCGGTCGACGTGCATCGCCGCCCACACGAGCCCGATCGGCCCGCCGAAGTCGTGGATCGCGAGGTGCACCCGCTCGACGCCGAGCGCGCCGAGCGCCTCGTCGAGGAAGCCGGCGTAGGTCGGCACGTCGTGGACGAAGCCCGGCGGCGCGATCGTCTCGCCGAAGTCCGGCAGGTCGAGCGCGACCGCGCGCACGCCACTCGCGCCGACCGCCGCCACCAGGCGGCCCCAGTCGTCGCACGAGCCGGGGTTGCCGTGGACGAACACGACCGCCTCGTCCGCTCCCTCCGGGCCGGCCTCCAGCAGGCGCGCCTGTGTCCCGCCGGCGCGCACGCGCGTGCGACGGAGCGCCGCCGCGGCGGTCACGCCGCCACCTCCTCGCGCTTGCGCGCGGGGGCCCCGCCGGCGGCCGGCGCCGGATCCGCCGAGCGGCGGCGCAGCGCGTGGCGGGCGTTGACGACGAGCGCCCGCGGAAGCGTGCGCGCAAGCGCGCTCTCGGGCGTGATCCGCCGCGAGCCGAGCGCGTCGAACTGCTCCGCGAGCTTCGCGTCGCGCGCGCTGGCGGAGAAGATCAGCCGCTCGCCGGCGTTCAGCTTCCGGCCGGTCGACGAGTCGGACATCTGCAGCGCGTGTCCGCGCAGGCCGCGCCGGTGGCGGCGGCGGTAGCGCTCGAGGCTCTCGTCGAGCGGCTCCCCGCGCAGCAGCGCCGGCGTCACGCTGTCGCACAGCCACTCGGCCGTCTGGAACGCGAAGCCGCAGCCGACGCCGAACAGCGGGTCGATCGCGAGCGCCGCGTCGCCGACGAGCGCGAGGCCGGGAGCCGTCGGCCGGCGCAGGCGGTTCTCCATGTCGATCTTCCCCATCACCTCGCCCACGAGCTCCGACTCGGCGATCGGCGGCGCCTCCGGGATGTCGGCGACCCAGCGGCGCAGCGCCGCCTCGGGGTCGGCCTTGAACTCGGGCAGGCGGTCCTTCGTGCCCATCGCGGCGTAGAAGACCTGACCGTCGTCGGTCGGGAAGGCGGCCGCCCACTGCGGGTCCAGCATCCAGATCGTGCCGTCGGTCCCCCACCGCGGCGGCGGTCCCTCGAAGTAGCCGCCGTAGGCGAAGCGCCCGTGCGGCGTGCGCTTCTCCGGCACGCCGGCCAGCGCGGCGACGCGCGAGTCGCGCCCGTCGGCACCGACCACGAGGCGCGCGCGCAGCTCCGTCTCGGTGCCGGCGCGGTCTCTCGCGACGACGCCGCGCACGGCGCCGCCCTCCTGCACGAGCCGCTCGACGGACTGGCCGAGCAGCAGCTCGACGCCGGGCGTCGCGGCCGCCGCCTCGCGCACGAGCGGGTCGAGCTTCTCGCGCCGCAGGTTGAGCGCGGCCGGCACGCGGTCGGGGGACGCGGCGACCCAGCCCCAGCGGGTCCACGCGCGCAGGTGCGTGCGCACGCCGCCGGCCGCGAGGATCGGCTCCAGCAGCCCGACGCGCTCGATCGTCGGCACCGCCGAGGACTGGATGAAGTGCGAGCAGATGCGCTTGAAGGCGCGCGGATCCGGCTGCTTCTCGACGAGCGCGACGCGCGCGCCGGCTCTGCCGAGCATCATCGCGGTCGCGCAGCCTGCGAGGCTGGCGCCGACGATCACCGCGTCATAGTCCGCCGCAGCGGAGATGATGCTGTGTCCATGGTTCGCGTCCTGCATCTCGACCCCCTGCGTCGTCGACGGGCGGATGACCATTCGGGGCGTACTATACGAGGCGCATCATGAAACGCAAGCCGATACGTCTGACGCAGACCTCCTACGCCGTGCTTGCCCTCTTCGAGCACCTCGGCGAGGCGACCTCCTACGACCTCAAGCAGGCGATCGAGCACTCGATCGAGAACTTCTGGCAGGTCCCGCACACGACCGCATACGACGAGCCGGCACGGCTTGCGAGCGGCGGCTACCTGACGGTGCGCCAGGAGCCCGGCGGCCGCCGGCGCAAGCTCTACGGGCTCACCGACCTCGGCCGCGACGCGCTGCACGCGTGGATCGCCGAGCCCGTCGCCGCGCCGCCCCAGCTGCGCGACGAGACGATGCTGAAGGTCTTCGCCGGCGCCGATCCGGCGCCGCTGCAGCCGGCGCGCCGCGCCTGGCACGAGGCGAAGCTCGCCGAGCTGGAGTGCTACCTCGCGCTTGTGCGCGAGGCCGACGGGCCGGCCGGCCCGGAGCGCTCGCTGATCGCCGGCGTCGCCTACCACCGCAAGATGCTCGAGATGCTCCAAGAGCTTGCCGCCGCAGCCGACCAGTCCTGAGCCGGCGGGCGCGGCGCTCGTCTGCCACCCGCTGATGCTCTGGATTCGTACGCTGTACGGCGGAGTCGCCTTCCGCGAGGCCCCAGCGGGGCGATCCTGGCGCGTAGGCGCTCAGCTTCCGACGGCGCGGTTGGCAGTGCGCCACCCTGACCGACAGTCCCGAGTAAACAGTCCCGTTTCCCCTGTCTATACCGGACATCGCACTATTATCAGTTGTGCTTAGTGGTGGGTCCGCGTCACTCGAAAACGCATCCGTACCCAGGAAACTCCTACCGTAGCCATACCTGCGGCACAGCATCGGCGTGCGACAGTGGGCGAGCGCCGATGCGTCGTTCCGCCCCCTCCTCCACCGAGCTTCGCATCGCCGCCGGCCTGCGCCGGCGAGATCCCGACGCGGTCCGGGCGCTCTACGCCGAGTACGGACCCGGCGCGTTCGCGCTCCTGCACGACGCGATCCGCGACCGCGGGGCCGCCGAGGACGTCTACCAGCAGGTGCTGCTGGAGGCGTGGCAGCGGGGGCGCTCGTTCGACCCGGCGCGCGCCTCGCTGCGCACGTGGCTCGCGACGATCGCGCGCTCGCGCGCGATCGACCATCTGCGCCACCGGGTGCCCGAGCCGTACGACCCGTCCGCGTACGCCGGCGGGCGCGAGCTCGGCGGCGTGTGCGAGCCGGTCGCGCAGCTCGTCGACCGCGTGACGCTCGAGCAGCTGATGCAGCGGCTCGCTCCCGGCGAGGCCGAGGTCGTGCGGCTGCGCTGGCACATCGGTCTCAGCCAGCGGCAGATCTCCGCGCACACCGGCGTCCCGCTGGGAACGGTCAAGTCACGCACCGCAAGCGCGCTGCGCCACCTGCGCGCGATGCTGGAGGAGGAGCGCACGCCGGTGTGACGCCGCGCGCGTGAGCGCACGGCGTCACACGCGCTCACGCGTTGGCGAAGTGCTCCGCGTTCCTCTGGGCGTAGTCCGCCCACTGCTCGGGGAGCAGATCCTCCGGGAAGACCGCGTCGACCGGGCAGGCCTCGACGCAGGCGTCGCAGTCGATGCACTCCTCGGGGTCGATGAACAGCTGCTTGGCGGCGTCGAAGCCGTCCTCGTCAGGCGTCGGGTGGATGCAGTCCACCGGGCAGACCTCGACGCACGAGGCGTCCTTCTGCCCGATGCACGGCTCGGCGATGACGTAGGCCATGGCGCTTAGGAGGCGGCAGCGAAGCGCTGCGCGACGACGTCCCAGTCGACGACGTTGAACCACGCCTCGATGTAGGCCGGACGGAGGTTCTGGTACTTGAGGTAGTAGGCGTGCTCCCACACGTCGCCGCCGAGCAGCGGCGTCTTGCCCTGGGAGATCGGGTTGTCCTGGTTGGGCGAGCCCTCGACCTTGAGCGTGCCGTCGTCGAGCACGAGCCACGACCAGCCGGAGCCGAACTGCGCGAGCCCTCTCGCTCTGATCGCGGCCTTCAGCTCGTCGAACGAGCCGAACGCGGAGTCGATCGCCGCGGCGAGGTCGCCGGACGGGGCGCCGCCGCCGTTGGGCGACATGCTCGTCCAGAAGAGCGAGTGGTTGTAGTGGCCGCCGGCGTTGTTGCGGACGCCCGCCTCCTTGTCGCCGAGGCTGCCGAGGTTCTTGAGGACCTCCTCGACCGGCTTGTCGGCCCACTCCGTGCCCTCGAGCAGCTCGTTGGCTCTGCTCACGTAGGTCGCGTGGTGCTTGTCGTGGTGGAACCGCATCGTCTCGGCGTCGATGTGCGGCTCGAGCGCGTCATACGCGTACGGCAGGTCCGGCAGCTCATAGGCCATGCGGTCGCCCTTTCGCTTCGGCTTTCAGATATAGACAGGCGTTACTGTTCAAACATGATGGCACGCCACCTCGGTCCGGCGCTCGCCGAGCTGCCGGCTACCCGCCGGGAGCTGCTGGTGAACCTGCGCAAGCAGGGCGAGGCGCGCGCGGAGGAGCTCGCGGAGCAGCTCGACGTGACCGTCAGCGCGGTGCGCCAGCACCTGCAGGGCCTCGCCGCAGCGGACCTCGTCGTGCACCGCGAGGAGCGCGCGGGGCCGGGCCGTCCGCGCCACGTCTACCGCCTCGCTCCGGCCGCCGAGGCGCTCTTCCCCCGCTCCTACGGGGAGCTGACGGTCGAGCTGCTCGACTACATCGGCGACGAGGACCCGGACCTGGTGGCACGCGCGTTCGAGCGCCGCCGACGCGCGCGCGTGGAGCGCACGCGCACACGGCTCGAGGGGCTCGACTTCGACGCGCGCGTAGCGGAGGTCGCGCGCGTGCTCGACGAGGACGGCTACCTGGCGGAGGTCGAGCGGCTGCCGGACGAGCCGGGCGACAGCGGCACGGCCGCCGGCTGGCGGATCCTCGAGCACAACTGCGCGATCCTCGCCGTCGCCGAGCGCTACGGCCACGCCTGCGGCAGCGAGATCGCCTTCCTGCGCGAGGTCCTCCCCGACGCCGACGTCACCCGCGTCTCCCACATCCTCACCGGCGCGCATGCGTGCACGTACGAGGTGCGGCGGCGGGCCGCAGTGGTGTAGCGAGACCAAGAAAGTATGGACTTTCGGCATCAAGCTACCGAAAAAGTGTGATTTTTCGGCTTTTGAATGCCGAGAACTGATACTTTCTCACGATGAACGACGCTGAGATCGGCCGCCTGCTCACCGCCGGGAACCGCTGGTGGCGCGAACCGCAGGACTGGGCCGACCGGGATCCCGACCTCCGGCGACTGCGGGACGCACCGCTTGACTACGCACCCGACCCGCTCGGCGGCATAGCGCCCGACGGGCTGTATGTCCTGCGCGGACCGCGCCGCGTCGGCAAGAGCGTCGAGATCAAGCGTACGATCCAGCGCCTGCTCGCCGACGGCGTCGCGCCGCGGCGTGTTCTCCACTGCTCCTGCGACGGGCTCACGGCGACCGACCTCCGCCGTCTCATGCGCGTCGGGCGGGACCAGCTCACGCGCCAGATCGATCAACCGCGCTTCTGGTTCCTCGATGAGATCACCGCTGTCCCAGACTGGCCGCGGGCGATCAAGTGGCTGCGCGACAACACCGCCTTCGCCGAGGACTGCGTTGTGCTGACAGGGTCGTCGGCTCGCGACCTCGAGGAGGCGCGCAAGCAGCTTGCCGACCGGCGGGGACACGCGCACGACTCCGACCGCCTGCTGCTGCCGATGGGCTTCCGCGCATTCGTGCGAGCGCTTGGCGTTTCCGGGTTGCCCGACGTGCCGGCGTTCCACCCACGCGACTTTCTCGACCGGGCCTGCGAGGAGGCAGCAGACGGGCTGCTGCCGTGGCTCGATGACCTGTGCTCGGTGTGGGAGGTGCACTGCCGCATTGGCGGCTTTCCCCGTGCCGTCGCCGACCACCTGCAGGGCGGTGACGTCGACGCTTCCTTCGTGAACGGCCTCTGGGACGTCGTCCACGGAGATGCGCTCGCGGGCGACGGGCTGTCGGCGGCCCAGAGCCTCCAACTCCTGCGCAAGCTCGCGCAGGACCTGACGAGCCCGGTGAACGTGAGCGCTGTGGCCGAAGAGCTCGGAGTCGCAAGTCACCATACGGCGGCGCGACGGATCCGCGACCTCGTCGACGCCTATCTCGTGTGGCCCTGTCACCGGCGCGGCGAGCGATGGCTGCCGAATCTGCGGGCGCAGTCGAAGGTCTACTTCACCGACCCCCTGCTGGCGCGCATCCCGCACCTGCGCACGGGCCACCTGCCGGAGCCGGACGTCTCACGACTGTCAGAGCAGCAACTCGGGCTCGCGCTCGTGCGCAACATCGCCGCAGGCGACCCCGGCCGCTATGCCGACTTCACGCAGGTCATGTACAGCCGGTCCAGCACCGGCGCCGAAGTCGACTTCTGCGGCGAGCCGCTCGGCTCGATCGCGTTTGAGGGCAAGTACACGGACACCGGCCTCGCGCGCGAATCGCAGACGATGCGCACGATGTTCGGCGGACGCGGCATCCTGGCGACGCGCGCCAAGCTGGACGAGATCGACGGCGCGCGCGCCATGCCGGCGGCCTTCGTCGCGTACCTGCTGGGTGGCTGACGGCCGACTCAGCCGAGCAGCGCTCGCACGACCGCGTCGGCGAGCAGGCGGCCGCGGAGGGTGAGGCGGACGCGGTCGTCGGCAAGCGTGGCGAGGCCGTCGGCGGCGGCCTGCCGGGCGGCGGCGCGGCCGGCGTCGTCGAGCACCGCGACGTCGAGACCCTCGGCAAGGCGCAGCTCGAGCATCACGCGCTCGACGCGGCGGGTCTCGGCGCCGAGCAGCTCGCGCCCGGCCGCCGGCGAGGCGCCGCCGCTCAGGCGCTCGGCGTACGCCGAGGGATGCAGGACGTTCCACCAGCGCACGCCGCCGACGTGGCTGTGCGCTCCCGGTCCCACGCCCCACCAGTCGCCGCCGCGCCAGTAGCCGACGTTGTGGTGACAGGCCGCGTCCGCCGACACCGCCCAGTTGGAGACCTCGTACCACCCCAGGCCGGCGGCGGACAGCGCCGCGTCGGCGACTTCGTAGCGGTCGGCGAGCGCGTCGTCGTCGGGCGCGGGCAGCAGGCCGCGCTTGACCTGCGCCGCCAGCCGCGTGCCCGGCTCGACGATCAGCGCGTACGCGGAGACATGGTCCGGCTCCGCGGCGAGCGCGGCGTCGAGCGAGGCGCGCCAGTCGTCGTCGGACTCTCCCGGCGTGCCGTAGATGAGATCGAGGCTGACGTGCTCGAAGCCTGCCGTCCGCGCCTCGCGTGCGGCAGCGGCCGCACGGCCCGGCGTGTGCGTGCGGTCGAGCGTCGCGAGCACGTGCGGAACGGCGCTCTGCATCCCGAGCGAGACGCGAGTGAAGCCGGCGTCGCGCAGCGCCGCGAGCGACGCGGCGTCGACGCTCTCCGGGTTCGCCTCGGTCGTCACCTCGGCGCCCGTCGCGAGTCCGAACGCCTCGTCGATCGCCCCGAGGATCTCGGCCAGCTCGCCGGGCGCCAGCAGTGTCGGCGTACCGCCGCCGAAGAAGACCGTCTGCGCCGCGGGAGCCGCGTCGCCAAGCACGCGCCGCGCGAGCGCCAGCTCCGCGCGCACGGCGGCGACGTAGCCCGCACGCGAGCGCCCGCCGCCGTCCAGCTCCGACGCCGTGTACGTGTTGAAGTCGCAGTAGCCGCAGCGCGTCGCGCAGAACGGCACGTGCACGTACACCCCGAACGGCCGCGCGCCGAGGTCCGCGAGCGCGCTCGCGGGCAGCGCCCCGTCGGCCGGAGCCGGGTCGCCGTCAGGGAGGCGGGCGGGCATGGCGTGAAGTGTGTCGCGGCGGCCGCGCGATCAGTGCGCGGCGGCCACCGGGACATCGCGCCCCCGCACGAACCCGCGCCGGCTGGCCGCCAGCGAGATGCCGACGTTGAGGATCGACAGCGAGAGCAGCACGACGAGCGGCGTCGTCCAGCCGCCGCTCGCGTCGTGCAGCGCGCCGACGGCGATCGGCCCGAGCGCGGCGAGCGTGTAGCCGACCGACTGCGTCATCCCCGACAGCGCGGCGGCGTGCGGCGCGTCGTGCGCGCGCAGCACCATCAGCGCGAGGATCAGCGTGAAGCCGGTGCCGAAGCCGATCCCGAGCAGCGACGCCCACAGCGACGGCGCAGCACGCGGCGCCGTGAGCACGCCGAGCCAGCCGCCGATCACGAGCAGCGCGGCGGCGAGCGCGATCGGGCGCTGGTCGCGCATGCGGCCGGCGAGCGCGCCGACGACGAAGCCGAACGGGATCCCGACGACCAGCGCGAGCGACAGCAGCGCGCCGGCGCTCGCCTTGCTCATGCCCTCGTGCCGGTAGATCTCCGGCAGCCACGCGACCATCGAGTAGAAGAGGATCGACTGGATCGACATGAACGCCGTCACGCGCCACGCGATGCGGTCCCGCCACAGGTCCACGCGCACGCGCGCGGCCGCCGCGGCGCGCGTCGGCGTCTCGCGCAGCAGCGGCAGCCAGACGATCGCCGCCAGCAGCGCCGGTGCCGCCCACACCGCCAGCGCCGCGCGCCACGAGCCGCCGAGCCAGCGCTCGGTCGGCACCGCGAGGCCGGCCGCCAGCGCCGCGCCGATCCCGAGCGCGACCGAGTAGACGCCGGTCACGAACGTCGCCTGCGCGCCGAAGCGGCGCTTCACGAACGCCGGCATCAGCACGTTCGCGACCGCGATCCCGGCGCCGGCGGCAAGCGTGCCCGCGAACAGCAGCACGACGGACGGCAGCGGGCGCAGCGCAAGGCTCGCGGTCAGCAGCAGCATGCAGCCGACGAGCGCGCGCTCGATCCCGAAGCGCGCGGCGAGCCGCGGGCCGAGCGGCGAGATCAGCCCGAAGGCGAGCAGCGGCGCGGCGGCGAGCAGGCCGGCCGCGGTGCTCGACAGCCCGTCGCCCGCGCGCAGGTCGCGGATCAGCGGCCCGACGACCGTCAGCGCCGAGCGCAGGTTGAGCGAGACGAGCAGGATCGCGAGCACGACCAGCACCAGCTCGCGCCGGCTGCGCAGGCCGTCAGCCGACGCTCCGGCCACCGCCGCCACGCCCTCGCGCGCGGTCGCGCTCACGGCCGTCCCCGTCGCCTCGTCCATTGCGATCGAACCTAGCAGCGGCCGGCCGCGCTTACGGCGCCGCCGTCAAGCGCGTGAAGGCGAGGAGCGCGCGATGTCGATCGTGGCGGGCTCGGCGTCGTGAAGCGCCTCGAGCTGTGCCGCGAGCCGAGCGAGCGAGAGGGCGTCGACGTCGATCGTCGCCCGCAGCGCCGACGCCAGCCGCACCCGGCCGATCGCGTGAAGCTGCGCCGGCAGCTCGGTGCGCGACAAGGGGAAGACGCCCGCATCGAGCAGGACCGCGCGGGCCGCGGACGTCAGCGCGGCGCGGACTTGCTCGTGTGCGGCGTCGCGGTCGCCCAGCTCGATCAAGCGCTCGGCGTGCTTGCGATGCGAAGGCAGCCGAGCGCGCTTGCGCGAGGGGTCGGGCCACAGGCGCTCCGTCGCGAGGACTCTCAGCCCGTCGCGGAAGATCCCCGTGCGGTCGAACAGGATGCAGCCGCAGCGCAGGGTCCATTGGACGTAGTCGTCGCCGGCGCGGAGCTTCTCCCAGAATCTGCCGGCGTCCGTCGCGACGATGTCGACCTCGTCGGCGAGACCCGACCGAGACGGGCGCGGCCCGATCACGTGGTAGTCCAAGTCGCTGATCGCCGTGCGCTGACTGCGCGCAGTCGACCCGGTGAGCGCGAACGCCTCTGCGCCGAGGCCCTGCGCGCGCACGAGCAGGATGTCCGTGATGCGGCGCTGCGCGGGTGTCTGGTTGGTGGCAGCGCATCGCGCGCGAGCCGCTCTCGCCATGCCGCCTCGGTCTCCCAATCGAGCGGTGCGGCGGCATGCCGGAGGCTGTCCGCAGCCAGCTTGGGGGACACCGCGCGATCGTAGCCCGCGACGCGGTCGGCGGACGCGTCAGCGCGGTCTAGAAGATGCCCGTCAGCGCACGGCCGGCGTGGGCGGCGAGCTCGAACAGCGGCTGGGGCACGATCCCGAGCACGACCGTCGCGAGCGCCGCAATCCACGCGACGAGCAGGACCTCGAGCTGCGACCCGGCCGCGGCAGCCTCGGCCAGCGCGTCGGCCTCCTGCGAGCCGCCGGCGATCACGGGCAGGCCGCCGGCGCCGACGGCGGCCTGCGCCGCGGGCGCGTCCGGCGCGTCGCGCATCCACATCGTCGCCACGACCCGCAGGTAGTACCCGAGCGAGATCATCGAGCCGACCACGAGCACCACCGCCAGCCACGTGTAGCCGCCGTCGACGAGCGCGTCGATCAGGTAGACCTTGCCGATGAAGCCTGCCGTGGCGGGCACGCCGGCGAGCGCGAGCATCGCGATCGTCAGCGGCCAGGCGAGCAGCGGCTGCGTGCGTCCGAGGCCGGCGAAGACCGCCAGGTCGTCGCTTCCGGCCAAGTCGCTCGCCCGCTCGCGCGCGACGATCACGGCGAACGCGGCGAGGTTCATCGCGAGGTAGACGACGAGGTAGAAGACGGTCGCCTTCGCGCCGAGCTGCGTCGCGACGATCACGCCCGCGAGCAGGTAGCCGGCCTGCGCGACGCCCGAGTAGGCGAGCATCCGCTTGAGCGAGGTCTGGCCGAGCGCGCCGACGTTGCCGACGATGATCGTGATCGCGGCGAGCGCGGCGAGCAGCGGCTGCCAGTCGTTCTGCGCGCCGACGAGCGCCGAGTCGAACAGGCGCAGCAGCACGCCGAGCGCGGCGGCCTTCGTCGCGACCGCCATGAACGCGGTCACAGGCGTCGGCGCGCCCTCGTAGACGTCCGGCGTCCACTGGTGAAACGGCGCGACCGAGGCCTTGAAGGCGAGGCCGACGAGCGTCAGGCCGATGCCGGAGAGCAACAGCACGTCGCCGCCGACCCCGGCGCCGCCGGTGATCGCCGCGTTGATGCCGCTGTAGTCGGTCGAGCCGGTCGCGCCGTAGATCAGCGCGAGCCCGTAGACGAGCGTCGCCGAGCCGACCGAGCCGACGATCAGGTACTTGAGGCCCGACTCGAGCGAGCGCTCGCGCCGCAGCTCGGTCGCGCACAGCACGTACAGCGGGATCGACAGCAGCTCGAAGCCGAGGAACAGCGTCACGAGGTTCGTCGCGGCGACGAGGATCGCCATGCCGAGAACGCTGAACAGCAGCAGGCTGAAGAACTCGCCGGGGCTCGCCTCCTCCGCGGCGCGCGAGCGCCACGCGAGCAGCACCGCGCCGATGCCGGCGGCGGCGAACGCGAACAGCAGCACGAGCGTGAGGTCGTCGGAGATCAGCGCGCCGGCGACGAGCGACTTCGTGTGCGGGAACTGCCAGATGCCGAGCCCGATCGCGGCGCCGAGCGCGACGAGCGCGAGCAGCGGCGTCGCGTGCTTCACCCAGCGGCCGGGGAACAGGCCGAGCAGCAGCGTCAGCAGCGCACCGCCGCCGAGGGCGAAGAAGGGCGAGAGCCCGGCGTAGTCGATGTGCGGCGCCTTCGCGTGCGCGGCGGCGATGACGAGGGCGCTCACGGCGTGCTCCCGACGCTCGCGTCGGCGACGGTCGCCGACTGGGTGGTCACGGCCGCGACGGCCGTCTTCGCCGCCGGCTCCGAGCGCTTCAGCCCGAACTGCGGGTAGAGCGCGAGCGCGAGGATCACGAGCACGAGCGGCGCGAGCACGGCGAGGTCGCCGAACGTCACCTCGCGCGAGTCGACGTTCGGGCCGACGCGGTTGTGCATCGCGCGGATGAACGCGCGCAGTACGTAGACGGACGCCATCGCGACGCCGACCGAGGCGACGAACGCGAACACGACCTTCGCCTTGAAGACACCGAGCAGGATCAGGAACTCGCCGACGAAGTTGGCGCTGCCCGGCATCGCGAGCGTCGCGAGCCCGACGATCAGGAAGATCGACGCGAGCACCGGCGCGCGGAAGGCGATCCCGCCCATGTCGCGCAGGTCCTCGCTGCCGCCGGCGCGCGCGGCCAGCAGGCCGACGATGAAGAACAGCGGCAGCGTCACCAGACCGTGGTTGACCATCTGCAGCAGCGCCCCCTGCACCCCGTCCTGGTTCAAAGCGAAGATCCCGAGCGTGATGAAGCCCATCTGCGCGACCGACGAGAAGCCGATCACGAGGCGGGCGTTCGTCGTCGAGAACGCCATCGCCGAGCCGTAGAGGATCGACGCCAGCGCGATCAGCAGCAGCAGCGTCTGGAAGTGCACCGAGGCGGCCGGGAAGATCGGCAGCACGATGCGCAGGAGCCCGTACGCGGCCACCTTCGAGACGACGCCGGAGAAGACCGACAGGGCAGGCAGCGGCATCGTGCGGTAGCCGTCGGGCAGCCAGCCGTGCAGCGGGAAGGCCGGCATCTTGACGAGGAAGGCGGCGGCGAAGCAGAGGAACACCCACTCCTGCGAGCCGCGCGAGAGCGGCAGTCTCGCGAGCGCGGCGAGCGAGAAGGTCAGGCCGGTGTTGTGCTGCTGGGAGGCGAGCACGCCGGTCGCAACGGCCGCGACGAGCATCAGCAGCGAGCCGACGAGCGTGTAGATCACGAGCTTCGTCGTCGCGCGCACGCGCTCCGTGCGCTCGCCCGCGCCCCAGATCCCCGTCAGGAAGTAGAACGGGATCAGCATCAGGTCGAAGAACGCGACGAACAGGATCAGATCCTGCGCGCAGAAGGCGCCGAGGACGGCCGTCTCGCCGGCGCCGAGCCACAGGTAGAACTGCGGCGAGCGCTCCCAGTCGCGCAGGTTCGCGGCGAGGGTCGCGCCGGCGAACAGCACGGTCGTCAGCAGCACCAGCACGACGTTGAGGCCGTCGAGGCCGAGCGAGTAGGAGATCCCGAGCGTCGAGATCCACGAGCGGTCGGTGACGAACTGCAGCCCGCCGCCGGTCTTGTAGCGGACGACGAACGAGATCGCGACGCCGAGGGTCGCGAGCGAGCCGAGCAGTGCCAGGCGCGGGGCGACGCTCGCGCCCCAGATCGCGCCGAAGATCGCGACGACGAGCGGAAGCCAGATCAGGATGGAGAGGGTCATCGCAGCGGCACCTAGCTCGCGGAGATCAGGAAGTAGAGGAGGACGGCGGCGCCGCCGAGCAGCAGCAGCGCGGCGTAGTAGCGCAGGAAGCCCGTCTGGATCGCGCGCACGGCGGCCGAGCCGGCGCGCACGATGCCGGTCGTCCCGCCGACGAGCGTGTCGTCGACGAACACGCGCTCGAACGTCCCGCGCGCGAAGTTGCCGAAGGCGGCGAACGGGCGCACGACGAGCAGGTCGATCGCCTCGTCGAACCACCACTTGTTGACGAACAGCGTGTACACCGGCTTGAGGCGCGCCTGCCAGGCGGCCGCCGATCCCGGCTTCAGCACCCACACGCGGTAGGCGAGCGCGATGCCCGACAGCCCGATCACCGTGCCGATCACGAGACCGAAGTTCACGAGCGTGTTGGACGGCTCGTGGTCGACCCACTTCGAGTCGGCGAACGTCGGCTGCAGGAAGTTGGTGATGACGTGGTCGACGTGCGGGATCTGCACGAAGCCGGCGAACGTCGCGCCGATCGCCAGCAGTGTCATCGCGACCTTCATCGGCAGCGCCCGCTCGGCGATCGTGTGCTCCGGGCCGGGGAAGCCGACGTCGGTGTCCTCGACCTCGCCGTTGGCGGGGTTCGTCGGCACCTCGGCGTGCGCGAGGTGGCCGTGCTCCAGCTCCTTCGCCTCCGTGCACGGCTCGCCGAAGAACGCGCGGAAGATCATCCGCCACGTGTAGACGGCGGTCAGGAACGCGCCCGCGTAGCCGACGACGTACAGCACGTCGAACCAGCCGCCGCGCGAGCCGACGAACGCGAGGATCTCGTCCTTGCTGAAGAAGCCGGAGAAGGGCGGCACCCCGCTCAGAGCAAGCCCGCCGACGACGAAGCAGCCGAACGTGAACGGCATCGCTCTGCGGAAGCCGCTCATTCTCTCCAGCGACTGCCCGCCCGCCATCGCGCCGATGATCGAGCCGGCCGCCATGAACAGCAGCGCCTTGAAGAAGGCGTGCGTCATCAGGTGGAACAGGCCCGCGACGTAGCCGCCGGCGCCGACGGCCATGATCATGTAGCCGATCTGCGACATCGTCGAGTAGGCGATGACGCGCTTGATGTCGGTCATCACGAGCCCGATCGTGCCGGCCACGAGCAGCGTCACGCAGCCGACGATCGCGGCCGTGTCGGCGGCGGCGGGCGCGCGCTCGAACAGGGGGTGCATGCGCGCGATCAAGTACACGCCCGCCGTCACCATCGTCGCGGCGTGGATCAGTGAGGAAACGGGTGTGGGGCCCTCCATCGCGTCCGGCAGCCACGTGTGCAGCGGGATCTGGGCAGACTTGGCGAAGGCTCCGACGAGCAGCAGCAGGCAGCCGGCCGTGAGCGAGCCCTGATGGCCGGCGAACGCGCCGCCCTCGGCCGCTCTGAACGTGCCGAGGAAGTCAAGCGTGCCGCTGTGGCGCAGGATGAAGAACGTGCCGAGCACGAGCCCGACGTCGCCGACGACGTTGATGACGAACGCCTTGATGCCGGCCTTGGTGGCGGTGCCGCGGCGGTACCAGAAGGAGATCAGCAGGTAGGAGGCCGCGCCGACGAACGCCCACCCGACGATCAGCATCAGGAAGTTGCCGCCGAGCACCAGCACGAGCATCGAGAAGACGAAGAAGTTGAGGTAGGCGAAGTAGCGCGAGTAGCCGCGGTCGCCTCTCATGTAGCTGACCGAGTAGAGGTGGATCAGCGTCGAGACGCCCGTCACCACGAGCATCATGTAGACGGACAGCGGGTCGACGAGGATCGACAGCTTCGCGTTCACGTCGCCCGTGACGGCGTAGTCCCACAGCGACGAGACGAGCGCGCGGTCGTTCGACGCGTGGCCCTGCAGGCCGATCAGCGCGGCGACCGCGCAGACGAACGCGAGGCCGATCGCGAGCGTGCCGATCGCGCCCGCGCCACCGCGGCCGAGCTTCTTGTAGCCGAGGCCGTTGACGATCGCCCCGGCCAGCGGAAACGCCAGCACGAGCCAGGCCCAAGTCGTTGTGCTCATCCCTGAAGCTCCCGCAGCTCGTCGACGTCGATCGGAAGGCGGCGGCGGAAGATCGCGACGATCAGGCCGAGGCCGACCGTCACCTCGCAGGCGGCGACGACCATCACGATCAGCGCGAAGATCTGGCCGTCGCTGTTGCCGTGCATGCGCGCGAAGGCGATCAGCGCGAGGTTCGCCGCGTTCAGCATCAGCTCGAGGCACAGCAGGATCACGAGCGGGTTGCGCCGCACGAGCACGCCGCCGGCGCCGATGCAGAAGATCAGCGCGGAGACGACGAGGTACCAGTCGATCGCCATCACCAACCGCCCTCTTCGTCGTGCCCGGCCGGCGTCGCCACCGGCTCCGCCCCGGGGTCGCGGATCGCGCCGACGGCCTCGGCCATCGTCCCGCTGAACAGCGAGCGCGGCGTGATCCAGTGCGCGGGGTCGCGCTCGTCGTCGTCGAGCGTCGTGCCTCTGCGCCGCCGCGCGAGCACGACCGCGCCGACGGCCGCCACGAGCAGCAGCAGCGAGGCGACCTCGAACGGGAAGAGGAACTTCGTCAGCAGCGCTTCGCCGATCGCGGCCGGCGAGCCGAAGCCGCTGACGTACGGAGCGCCCTCGCCCGAGATCGCCTTCAGGCCGGAGCCGAGCACCGCGATCGCCAGCTCCACGAACAGCGCGAGCACCGCGCCGCCGGCCACCAGCCGCAGCCCCGATCCGCCAGGCGTGAGCTGGCGCACGCCGCTGCCGATGTAGGAGACGACGAAGAGGTACAAGACCATCACCGCGCCGGCGTACACGACGACCTGCGCGGCGGCGATGAACTCCGCGCGCAGCAGCAGGAACAGCGCCGCGAGCGACAGCAGGTGCCCCACCAAAGCGAGCACGCTGTAGAAGGGGTTGCGCAGCGCGACGACGCCGATCGCTCCCGCGATGGCGCCGATCGCCGCGACGAAGAAGACGACCGCCGACATCTACTCGTCCTCGCTCCGCAGCGGCGTGCGCTCGAGCGGCTCGGCGAGCAGCATCTCCTTCGTGAAGATGAGGTCGTCGCGGTTGTAGTCCGACAGCTCGAAGTCGTGCCCCATCGTGATCGCGTCAAACGGGCACGCGACCTCGCAGTAGCCGCAGAAGATGCAGCGCGACATGTTGATCTCGTAGACCGCCGCGTAGCGCTCGCCCGCGGAGACGCGGTGGTCCGGCTCGTTCTCGGCGGCGACGACGCGGATGCAGTCGGCCGGGCAGGCGGCCGCGCACAGCGAGCAGCCGACGCACTTCTCCAGGCCCGTGTCCTCGAACTTGTGCAGCTTGTGGCGCCCGCGGAAGCGCGGGTACACGGGGATCTTCTCCTCCGGGTACTGGTAGACGATCGGCCCCTCGACCAGCCGGCCGAACGTCGTCTTCAGGCCTCGCAGCGTCTCGCCGAAGGCGCGGTAGAGGCCGCCGGCGCCGCCGGGCTCGGGCCCGCGCTGCACGGCGATCACGTCCTCGCCGGGCGGGGTCCAGCGCTTGATCTCCAGAGAGCTCATCAGTTCGCCACCGTCACGACGATCGCGGTCACGAGCGCGTTGGCCGTGGCCAGGGGGAGCAGGACCTTCCAGCCGAGCGACATCAGCTGGTCGTAGCGCAAGCGCGGCAGCGTCGCGCGCACCCACACGAAGATGGCGATCACGAGCGTGAGCTTCACGAGCACCACGATCGGGTCGACCCACGTCGGCGGGTCGATGCCGAACGGCAGCAGCCAGCCGCCGAAGAACATCGTCACCGCGATGCCCGACGCGATCACCATGTGGAAGTACTCGGCCGCGTAGTAGGAGGCGAAGCGGCCACCGCCGTACTCGGTGTTGTAGCCAGCGACGAGCTCGGCGTCGGCCTCCGGCAGGTCGAACGGCGGGCGGCTCGTCTCGGCGAACGCGGCGACCATGAAGACGACGAAGCCGACGAACTGCGGGATCACCAGCCACATCCCAGCGCTGTCCTGGTGGGCGACGATCTGCGTCAGCGACAGCGTCCCGCACGTGATGATCACGCCGACGAGCGAGAGGCCCATCGAGACCTCGTAGGAGATCAGCTGCGCGGCGGAGCGCATCGCACCGAGGAAGCTGTACTTCGAGCCCGACGCCCAGCCGCCGAGCATCAGACCGTAGACGGCGATCGCGCTGAAGGCGAACGCGAACAGCACGCCGATCGACGGGTCGATCCCGTAGAGGCCGACCTGCGTGCCGAAGATGTCGACGGTGTTGCCGAACGGCACGATCGCGAACGCGACGCAGGCGGTCACGATCGAGATCGCGGGAGCGATCGCGAACAGGAAGCCGACCGACGTGCGCGGGCGGAACTGCTCCTTGACGAGCAGCTTGAAGATGTCCGCCATCGGCTGCAGCGCGCCGAACGGGCCGACGCGGTTGGGGCCGTAGCGGTTCTGGAAGCGGCCCATCAGCTTGCGGTCCATCATCAGCGCGAGCGGGACCATGCTGAAGCCGACGATGAAGATGACCAGCGACTTGAGGATCTGGATCCACCAGGCCTCGGAGTAGCCGACGGTGGCGAGGACGGTGGTCATGCGGGGACCTCGGCGCGAGCGCGCTCGACCGTCACCGTGCGCGGCGCGCCGTTCGTCAGCTCGCCGGCCCCGCCCTCGGGCAGGCCGGCATCGAGGAAGACGGTCCCGGCGGGGGCGTTGCCGCGGAGGGCGGCGCGGGCCTCGACGGAGCGGTCGTCCGTGGTCACCGTGATGCGGTCGCCGTTCTCGATCCCCAGCCGCTCGGCGTCCACGGGGGCGACCTCCAGCGTGGCGTGCCGGGCGAGGAACTTCAGCGCCGGCGCGTTCTCCACCTCGGGCGCGGCCCAGACGGAGCGGAACGTGCCGAGGCGCAGGACGCCGTTGGGGGACGGCGCCGCCGCCGGTTCGCCGACGTCGAACGGTCCGGCCGGACCGGCCGGGAACGCCTCGGCCGCCGCCCGCTCCTGCCACCGCACCCCGCGCCCGCCGATCTCCTCGAGCGTCAGCCCGGCGTAGAACGGCACCGCCTCGAACAGCTGCTGGCTCGCCATCGGCCCGGTCAGCGGGGATGCGTGACGAGTTTCCTGCCCTGGAGGCACAGAACTCGTCGAGCATCGGGTCGTCAGCTCGGCGAGCACCGACCACTCGGAGCGCACGCCGCCGGGATGCCCGATCGCCGGACGCAGGCGCTGGAGGCGGCCGTCGGGGTGCGTGACGGTGCCTTCCTTCTCGGCGTAGGACTCGGCGGGGAAGACGACCGTGGCGTGCTTGCGCAGCTCGTCGGTGAGGAACGACGCGTGCGCGATCACGGTGGACGCGCGCGCGAGCGCGCGGCGCCACAGCGGCGCGTCGCCGAGGTCGCGCGCGGGGTCGGTGTGCAGGAGGTACAGGGCGGTCAGGTCGCCGTCGGCCGCAGCGGCCGCGATCTCGCCTGCGGAGCGGCCGGCGGTCGCAGGGTCGGCGTAGCCCGGACCCGCGTTCGGCAGCACGCCCGCCTCGCGCAGACCGCGCCCGTTCGCCGAAGCGGGAACCTCCAGCAGGCCGGCCCCCGCGTGGTCCGCCAGGCCGAGCCGCCCGGCGACGTTCAAAAGCGACGGCAGCGCCTCGGCGGACACGCGCTCGCCCCACAGGATCACCACGTCGCCCTGACCGTCCTCGATGAGCAGGTCGGCCAAGGCACGGACCGCCTTCGGGTCCGCATCGGCGGCAGCGCAAAGCTGATCGACATCGCCGGCAGCACCCAACGCCGCCTCCAACGCCGCCAGGAACGCATGCTCCGCACCAGGCGCGTAGCGCAGCCACAGCTTCGCGTTCGGGTCGAGCGACGACGGCCGCGGCGTCGCGACCGCGAGTCGCACACCATGCCGGCGCACGCCCTTGCGGATCCGCAGGTCGAGGATCGGAGCGTCGTCGACCGGCTCGGTCCCCAGCACCAGCACCGTGTGCGCGAACTCCAGGTCCGGCACAGTCGCCTGGAGCGCGGGCGCGGCCAGGGAGCGCTGCACGCCGAGGTCGACCGGCCCGCCGGCGCGCGAGTCCACGTCACTCGATGCCAACACGTCCCGCAGCAAGCGCTGAAGCAGGAAGCCCTCCTCGTTCGTCGTCCCGCCACCAACGACCGCGCCGACCGACCCGCGCGCCTTGCCCAGGGCGGAAGCAGCCGCTGAGAGAGCGCGCTCCCACGACGCCGGCCGCAGCGCGTCGCCGTCGCGCACCAACGGCTCGACGATCCGCTCCTCGCTGTGGACCGACTGGTACGCGAAGCGGCCCTTGTCGCACAGCCAACCGTCGTCGACACCCGCGTGGTCGCGGCCGAGCACGCGCAGCACGCGCTCGTCGCGCACCGTCAGCTCGACATTGCACTGCGCAGGACACAACGTGCAGACCGTGCCGGAGCCCTCGATGTCCCACGGCCGCGCGCGGAAGCGGTAAGGCCGCGAGGTCAGCGCGCCCACCGGGCACAGCTCGATGATGTTTCCGGAGAACGGCGCGACGTACGGATGCGCGTCGAACGTACCGACGTAGGAGTGCGCGCCGCGCTCGTGCAGGATGAGCTGGTAGTCCTCGCTGACCTCCTGCGAGAAGCGCACGCAGCGGTAGCAGAGGATGCAGCGCTCACGGTCGATCGCGATCAGCGGCGACAGCTCCAGCGGCTTCTTGAAGTGGCGCTTGGGCTCGACCATCCGCGAGATCCCGCGGCCCCAGCCGAACGTGATGTCCTGCAGCGGGCACTCGCCGCCCTTGTCGCAGACGGGGCAGTCGAGCGGGTGGTTGACGAGCAGGAACTCGACGACGCTGTTCTGCGCCTCTCTCACGCGGTCGGTCTGCGTGTGGACGACCATACCGTCCTTGACCGGCGTCGAGCAGGCGGTCTGCAGCTTCGGGATGCCCTCGATCTCCACGAGGCACATGCGGCACGCGCCGACCGGGTTCCCGAGCTTCGGCTCGTAACAGAAGACGGGGATGTCGACGTCGCCGTACTTCGCGCCGTCGACCAGCATCGCGCCCTCGGGCGCCTCGACCTCGCGACCGTCGATCGAGAACGTGACCATGCGGACCTCGGGGCGCGGCATCAGCTGTGCACCCCCGCGGGCGCGCCATGAAGCGCGGCGTCGAGCGGCGCGTCGAAGTGCGGAGCGCCGAGGCCGTTGGCCGCACGCCGCTCCTCGATGTGCGCCTCGAACTCGCCGCGGAACTTCTTCACCATCGACGCGACCGGCATCGCCATCGCGTCGCCGAGCACGCACAGGCAGTTGCCCATGATCTGGTCCTGGACGGAGGCGATGATGTCGAGGTCCATCGGCGTCGCCTCGCCGGACTCGACGCGCTGCAGCATCTTCACCGTCCAGTTCGTGCCCTCGCGGCACGGCGTGCACTTGCCGCACGACTCGTGTCTGTAGAACTTCGCGAGCTTCAGCGCGACGTCGACCACACGCACGCTGTCGTCCACGACGATGATCGCGCCGGAGCCGAGCATCGAGCCGGCCTTCGCCATCGAGTCGAAGTCGTAGGGCAGGTCGAGATCCTTCGCCTCGAGCACGGGCGAGGACGAGCCGCCGGGGAACCACAGCTTCACCTCGCGGCCGGGCTCCGGCCCGCCGGCGAGGCCGTAGATGATCTCGCGCGAGGGGATCCCCAGCTCGATCTCGTAGTTGCCGGGACGCTGGACGTTGCCGCTCACCGACACGAGCTTCGTGCCGGTCGACGTCTCGGTCCCGAGCTTCGCGTACTCCTCGCCGCCCAGCTTGATGATCGTCGGCACCGTCGCGAGCGTCTCGACGTTGTTGATCAGCGTCGGACCCTGGTAGAGGCCCTGGTTGGCGGGGAACGGCGGCTTCAGGCGCGGGTTGCCGCGCTTGCCCTCCAGCGAGTCGAGCAGGCCCGTCTCCTCGCCGCAGATGTAGGCGCCCGCGCCGCGGTGCAGGACCAAAGACTGCGAGTGCTCGGAGCCGAGGATGCGCTCGCCGAGGTAGCCCGCCGCCTCGGCCTCCGCGATCGCGCGCTCGAGGATCTCCGCCTGCTGCTCGTACTCGCCGCGGATGTAGATGAAGGAGCGGTTCGCGTCCGCGGCGTAGGCCGCGATGATCATCCCCTCCACGAGCATGTGCGGGGACTTCTGCATCAGCTCGCGGTCCTTGAAGGTGCCGGGCTCGGACTCGTCGGCGTTGCAGACGAGGTACTTGTCGATCGTCCCCTTCGGCAGGAACGAGACCTTCTTGCCCATCGCGAAGCCCGCGCCGCCGCGGCCGCGCAGGCCGGAGTCGAGCAGGTTCTGGAGGACCGCCTCGCGCGGCATTCTCAAAGCGCGCTCCAGCGACTCGTAGCCGCCGCGCTTCTTGTAGACGTCGATCGTCGCGAGACCGGGCTCGTCGATGTCCTTGAACAGCAGCAGCTCGGTCATGCGTCGGAGTCCTCGTCGGGGAACAGCCTGTCGGCCGCGTCGGAGTGGTCCGCGTCGGGCGCCTTCGCGGCCGACGCGTTGTGCTCGGCCTCGGGCGATGCGGGCGGAGCGTCCGCGGGGCGGCTCGCCGTCGCGTCGCCGCCATCGCCGCCGCCGCTCGCCGCGCGCGGGTCGGCGACCTTGCGCCGCAGGAGCTGCTTGTCCGGCAGCACCTCGTCGCCGGCGCGGAGCTGGGCGACGATCGTCGCCGCGTCCGCGATCTCCAGCGGCCCGACGTAGGCGCCGTTGACCGAGGCCATCGGCGCGATGTCGCAGGCGCCGAGGCACTCGAACGCGCGCACGTTGAAGTCGGGGTCGTCGCCGGCCGCGTCCTGCATCGCCGCGTACAGCTCGTCGGCGCCGCGCAGCGAGCACGAGATGTTCGTGCAGACGTAGACCGTCTGGCGCCCGACGGGCGTCGTGGAGAACATGTCGTAGAAGGTCGCGACCGCCGTCAGGTACGCCGGCGTCAGCCGCATCACGCACGCGACCTGCTCGATCGCCTCCGGCGAGCACCAGCCGTGCAGCTCCTGCGCCGCGTGCAGCGCGGGGATCGCGGCCGAGTGGAAGTCGGGGTACTTCGCCATCGACGCCTCGATCCGCGCGCGCAGCTCTGCGGGCACGGGCGTCAGCGCCGGGTCGGGGATCCCGGCCGGGTCCTTGCTCAGGTCGACCGCGTCGTCCCAGCCCGGGATGCGCGAGCCGTGCTCGTAGCGGGCGATCGAGGAGTCGGGCGGCGTCATCGATCCACCCCGCCCAGCACCGGGTCCAGCATCGCGAGCGTCGCGACGAGGTCCGCGATGTACGAGTTGCGCGTCGCCGGCGCCGTCGCCTGCAGGTTCACGAACGAGGGGTCGCGCATGTGCACGCGCGCCGGCTTCGAGGAGCCGTCGGAGCGCACATAGCAGCCGAGCTCGCCGCGCGGCGACTCGATCGGGTTGTAGACCTCGCCCGGCGGCACGCGGAAGCCCTCGGTCACGAGCTTGAAGTGGTGGATCAGCGCCTCCATCGAGGTCGCCAGCTCGTGGCGCGGCGGCAGCGCGACCTTGCGGTCGGTCGTGATGAACGGCCCCTCAGGCAGCCCGTCCAACGCCTGGTCGATGATCGCGCACGACTCGTAGATCTCGGCGTGGCGGACGCGGTAGCGGTCGTAGTTGTCGCCGATCGTGCCGACCGGGATCTTGAAGTCGAAGTGGTCGTAGGACGAGTACGGCGCGGCCTTGCGCAGGTCCCACGGGTTGCCGGCGGCGCGCAGCAGCGGGCCGGTCACGCCGAGGCCGAGCAGCGTCGCCTCGTCGACGACGCCGGTGTGGCGCAGGCGCTGCAGCACGATCTCGTTTCTGTCGAGCAGCGCCGCGTACTGGTCGGCGCGCGTGCGCATCTCCTTCGTGAATCTGCGCACCCGCTCGACCCAGCCGCGGGGGATGTCCTCGATCACACCGCCAACCTGGAAGTAGCGCGTGTGCATGCGCTGGCCGGAGGACATCTCGAACAGGTCGAGCACCGCCTCGCGCTCGCGGAAGCAGTACCACCACACGGAGATCGCGCCGAGGTCGATGCAGCTCGTCCCGAGCCACACGAGGTGGGACATGATGCGGTTGAGCTCCAGGTGGATCACGCGCAGGTACTGCGCGCGCGCGGGGACCTCGACCTCCAGCAGCTTCTCCACCGCGCCGCAGTAGGCCATCGCGTTGAAGTAGTAGGAGAGGTAGTCCATCCGCTCGACGACGGGGATCGCCTTCCAGTACGCCTTGTCCTCGGCGGTCTTCTCGATGCCGGTGTGGACGTAGCCGATGATCGGCTTGACGTCGCGGACCGTCTCGCCCTCGAGCGTGAGGATCAGGCGCAGCACCCCGTGCGTCGACGGGTGGTGCGGCCCCATGTTGATCGTCATCAGCTCCTGCTCGACGCCCTCGCCCGCCGGCTGCGAGCTGAGCGTGACCGACTCCTCCTGCCTGCGGTAGTCGCTGAGGCCCGTCTGCGCGTCCGCGGTCATCGCGTCCACCCCGGGACCTTGTCCTCGTTGTAGGTGAACAGCACCGGCTCGCCGCCGATCGGGAAGTCGCGCCGCTGCGGGTGGCCCTCGTAGTCCTCGGGCATGAGGATGCGGCGCAGGTCCGGATGCTCGTCGAAGACGACGCCGAGCATGTCGAAGACCTCGCGCTCGGGGTGGTTCGCGCCCGGCCAGATGCCGCACAGCGACGGCACGTTCGGCGCCTCGACCGTGACGCGCGTCTTGAGGCAGACGCGGTCGACGTTCGGCATGTCGAGCAGCTGGTAGTGGACGCCGAGGCGCGGCTCGTCGGGGTAGTAGTCGACTCCGTGGCACGACGCCATGAACGTGTAGCCCTTCGCGTGCAGCGCCTGCGCGGCCGTGCGCAGGAACGCGGGCGCGACCTCGATCGTCGCCTCCTCGCGGAAGAAGCCGGTCCCCAGGACGGCGTCGGCGTCGGCGGCGCGCAGGTCCTGAGCGATCAGCTCGAGACCGGTCGCGTCAGGCACGTTGCGTCTCGCCGCTCTGGAACACGTTGACCGCGTTCACGCCGGGGAGATCCGCCTCGCCGAGCACCTCCTCGGTGCCCTCGGCGCCGTAGCGCTCGCGCCAGCCGGCCGGCGCGTTGCCCTGGATTCTGTCGCGCAGCTTGAGGATGCCGTGCATCAGCGCCTCGGGCCGCGGCGGGCAGCCGGGCACGTGCACGTCGATCGGCATGAACTTGTCGGCCGGGACGATCGCGTAGTTGTTGAAGACGCCCATCGAGGAGCAGCAGGCGCCCATCGCGATCGCCCATCGCGGCTCGAGCATCTGGTCGTAGATGCGGCGCACGACCGGCGCCATCTTGATCGACACGCGGCCCGACAGGATCAGCAGGTCGGCCTGGCGCGGCGAGGCGCGGAAGGCCTCGAAGCCGAAGCGCGCGATGTCGAGGCGGGCGCCCGGCAGCGACATCATCTCGATCGCGCAGCAGGCGAGCCCGAAGGTCGCGGGGAAGAGGCTGTTGCCGCGCGCCCACGCGACGGCCTTGTCGAGCGTGGTGGTGAGGACGCGCTCCTCGACGTACTGCTCCAGCTCCTCGTCGGGGATGTCCCCGCGCAGCATGTCGCGCGCGCGGAGCTGGCGGACGCGGAAGTCGCTCGGGTCGGTCGGCTCGCCGGCCGGGGCGCCGCCGAGTCTCGCGCGCACTATTTCCATTCGAGCGCTCCCCGCCGCCAGACGTAGACGAAGGCGACCATCAGCAGCACGACGAAGACGACCGTCTCCACGAGCGCGAAGCTCCCGAACGCCCGCAACTGCACGGCGATCGGGTAGAGGAAGATCACCTCGATGTCGAACAGGATGAACAGCATCGCGATCAGGTAGAAGCTGATCCCGAAGCGGAACGAGCTCGACACCTCGGACGGCAGGCCGCACTCGTAGGGGGACAGCTGGGACTCGCGCGAGGCGCTCGCGCGCCGCGGGCCGAGCAGCCGCGGCGCCGTGCCGAAGGCGGCGGCGACGATCAGGCCGATGGCGAGGAAGACAAGCGCTGGTCCGTAGCTGGTCAGCAAAGCGTGGACCGTTATAGCACCGAGTGCGGGCAGTTTGTAACAACGTGTCACTTAGTGCGAAAACGCTCGATGTGGTCGTGCGTAAACGCGCTTGGCACCGCGCCGCGCGCCCGGCGCCGAGACCCTCGCGCACGCCGTCGGCTAGCGTCCGCGCGCGATGGTCACCGTCCACGTCGTCGTCGGCGTCACGCTGCTCGTGCTCAACCTCGCCGCGGGGCTGCTCGGGGCGAGGTGCTGGCAGCGCGTCGAGCCGAGCCCGCGCTTCTGGGTCCTGCTGCGCGCGGGGCAGGCGGCGATCCTCGTGCAGGTGGTGCTCGGCGGCCTGCTGCTCGCGCTCGGGAAGAAGCCCGGCGACAACCTGCACATCCTCTACGGCGTGCTGCCGCTCGTCGTCTCGTTCGTCGCCGAGCAGCTGCGGATCGGCTCGGCCGACGCGATCCTCGCCGCGCGCGACTACGACTCCGCCGCCGACGTCGGCGAGCTGCCGCCCGACGAGCAGCGCGTCGTCGTCCTCTCGATCGTCCGCCGCGAGATGGGCGTCATGACGATCGCCTGCTTCGTCGTCGTCGTCCTCGCGCTGCGCGCGGCGACGACGTCGGGGGCGTTCTAGGCCGCCGGGCGCCGGCCTCTCGCCCACAGCGCGTAGGGCGCCTCGCGCGTCACCTCGATGTCGACGAAGCCGGCGGCGCCGAGCTTGCGCGCGAGCGTCCCGCGCGTGAAGCCGGTGCGGTGCGCCATGTACTCGCGCCCCGTGAGGATGTCGCTGCGCAGCCCGTAGACGACGTCGAGCGCCGAGATCGGCCCGGAGCCCGATCTGTAGAGCGTGTCCTCCAACCGCCCCGAGGCGATCGTTCTCGCGACGTTCTGCAGATCGGGCGTCGCGAGCAGGACCTCGCCTCCCGGTCTCAACACGCGGAAGAACTCCCTCATCGCGAGCGGGACCTCGTGGGCGAAGATGTGCTCGATGTTGTGGTGCGAGTAGACCGCGTCCACCGAAGCCTCCGGCACCGGCGACATGTCGGTGATGCTCGCGACGACGTCGGGCTCGACGCCCGGGTCGACGTCGAGCCGCAGCTCGTGCCACTCCGGCCGGAGGAAGCGCTCGTGCAGGCCCTGGTCCTCGGCCGAGCCGCAGCCGACGTGCAGGACCACCTTCATGCCGGGCGGAGCGGCGATGCGCTGCGGCGCCGGCTGACGACGTCTGGACAGCAAGGACATTCCGACCCCCCACGATCGATCCCCGGAGAAGACAGCTTAGCGGCGGCCGGCGCCCGTGCAGACAGGTGTCTCAGGCGAGCGTGCGGTAGCCGCCGCCGTACCACAGCAGCGGATCGCCGTCGGCGAGGCCCATCGCGACGACCTCGCCGATCGCGATCTCGTGGTCGCCGGTCGGCAGCAGCTCGCGCAGGTCGCAGACGACCCAGGCGAGCGCGGCGCCGAGGATCGGCATCCCGGCCTCGAGCCGGTGCGGCACGTTGCGCAGCTTCTCGCCCTCGGGGACCTTCGAGGCGAACACGCGCGCGACGTCCTCCTCCCCGGCGCGCAGGACGTTGACCGCGAAGCGGCCCGCGTCGCGCACGAGCGGCAGCGTGCGCGCGGACTGCTCGAAGCAGACGAGCGCGAGCAGTGGGTCGAGCGAGACGGAGCAGACGGCGTTGGCGGTCATCCCGCCCGCGCCCGCCGGCCCGGCGACCGTGATCACCGCGACGCCCGTCGCGAAGTGGCCGAAGACGGTGCGGTAGCGGTCGGGGTCGAGCTCGCTCGGCATGCGCGCTCGTTGTACCAGTCCTGGAGGGAGTCCCGACGCCGACCCTCTGGTTGCCGCCGTGAGGACGATCGCACTGCAAGATCGTCACAGCCGACGCCGGGACGACTCGACCTTTCGCCGCCTCACGGCGGTGTCCTGCGGCTGCAAGGCGCCTGTCGCGGGGCTGTTGCAGCTGGGCGCTGAGGGAGGGCAGGCATCGCGACGGCGTTCTTCCGTATGATGCGCGGCCGCATGACCCGTCGCACGACGAAGTCGATCCTCCTTCCCCTGCTCGCGCTCGCAGTTGCGCTTCCGCTGGCCGCCTGCGGCGAGCAGAAGATCGAGGTCGCCACGACGAGCCCGCAGTACGCCGGCGCGCAGCTTTTCCAGCAGCGCTGCGCGGGCTGCCACACGCTCGCCGCCGCCGCGACGCAGGGCTCGGCCACCAACGTCAGAACGCGCGAGCGCACCGACGGGCCGAACTTCAACACCCGCCGCGAGTGCATCGAGCGCGTGCTCTACGCGATCGAGAACGGCGGCTTCTCCGGCGCGATCATGCCGCAGAACATCTTCGTCGGGACGCAGGCGCAGGAGGTCGCGAGCTTCGTCGCGCACTACGCCGGCAGAAGCGCCAGAAGCCCGCGGCCGGACGGCAGCGGCAGCGCGGCGAACGGCTTCCACTGCACCCCTGCGGCCACCGGTACGGGCGGCACCTCCACCTCCGCCTCCACGGGCGGCGGCACGCAGACCACCGGCAACGGCCAGGGCTAGCGGCCCGGAGTCGGCCCCGCCCGCCCGGTGCTCGACCTCAGGCTCATCCGCAGCGATCCCGACGCCGTGCGTCGCGCGCTCGCGCGCCGCGGCGACGTCGACGACGCCGCGATCGACCGGCTGCTCGCGGCCGACGAGCGCTGGCGCGAGCTGACGACCCAGCTCGAGACGCTCCAGGCCGAGCAGAACGAGGCGACGCGCGCCCTGCGCGGCGCCCCCAGCGAGGAGCAGCGCGCGCAGATGCGCACGCTCGCCGAGCGGGGCCGAGCGCTGTCCGACGCGCAGACCGCCGTCGCGCAGGAGCGCGACGAGCTGCTGCGCGGCCTGCCGAACCTCCCCGCCGAGGACGCGGCACCGCAGGACACCGTGGTGCGCGAGGTCGGCGAGGCCGGCAAGAGCGGCAAGGACCACCTCGAGCTGGCGGGGGAGCGGATCGACATGGAGCGCGGCGCGCGCCTGTCCGGCGCCCGCTTCGCCTACCTGCGCGGGGACCTGGTGCTGCTGGAGTTGGCGCTCGTGCGCTACGCGCTGGAGAAGCTCTCGGGCGAGGGCTTCGAGCCGGTGATCCCGCCGGTGCTCGTGCGCGAGCAGGCGCTCTACGGCACCGGCTTCCTGCCGGACACCGAGCAGCAGATCTACCACCTGCCGGCCGACGACCTCTACCTCGTCGGCACCTCGGAGGTCGCGCTCGCCTCGCTGCACGCGGGCGAGATCCTCGACGGCGAGGCGCTGCCGCTGCGCTACGCCGGCTTCTCCCCCTGCTTCCGCCGCGAGGCGGGCGCCGCCGGCAGAGACACGCGCGGGATCTTCCGCGTGCACCAGTTCGACAAGGTCGAGATGTTCAGCTTCGTCGCGCCGGAGGACTCGGCCGCCGAGCACGAGCGGATCCTCGCGCTCGAGGAGTCGATCCTGCGCGATCTGGAGATCCCCTACCGCGTGGTCAACATCGCGGTGGACGACCTCGGCGCCTCCGCCGCCAAGAAGTTCGACTGCGAGGCGTGGCTGCCGGGACAGGGGCGCTACCGCGAGCTGACGTCGTGCTCGAACACGACCGACTACCAGGCGCGTCGCCTGGAGATCCGCTACCGGCCGAAGGACGCGAAGAAGCCGGAGACGCTCCACACGCTCAACGGCACGGCCGTCGCCGTCGGCCGGACGCTGATCGCGCTGCTGGAGAACGGCCAGCAGGACGACGGCTCGATCGCGATCCCGGCGGCGCTCGTGGCGGCCGGCGCTCCGGCTTTGCTCCCGCCCGCCTCCGGGGGCTGATGCCCCGGCGCCGCGCACGGCGAGCGGTGGCCGCCGGCCTCGCCGGCGTGACCGCGTACGACCTGCTGCAGCGGCGGCACGCGATCCTGCGCAACTTCCCCGTCGTCGGGCACCTCCGCTACCTGCTCGAGCTGTTCGGGCCCGAGCTGCGCCAGTACATCGTCACGGGCGACGACGAGGAGCGGCCGTTCAACCGCGACCAGCGCCGCTGGGTCTACGCCTCGGCCAAGAGTCAGACGAACACGTTCGGGTTCGGCACCGACAACGACATGGAGTCGGTCGGCGGGATGCTCGCGATCAAGCACGCGGCGTTCCCGGTCGCGCCGCCGGCGGACCGCGCGCCCGGCGGCTTCCCCGACTACGCGATACCGGCCGGGAAGGTGGCCGGCGGCGCGCGCGGGCGGCGCCACGCGTTCCGGCCGCCGTCGCTCGTGAACGTCTCCGGGATGAGCTTCGGCGCGCTGTCCGGCGCGGCGGTGCAGGCGCTCAACGAGGGCTGCAAGATGGCCGGCTGCCTGCACGGCACCGGCGAGGGCGGCCTCTCGCCCCACCACCGCCACGGCGGCGACCTCGTCTTCCAGATCGGCACCGGCTACTTCGGCTGCCGCGACGCGCGCGGCCGCTTCTCGCTCGAGCACCTGCAGGAGACGATCGCCGGCGCGCCGGTGCGGGCGATCGAGATCAAGCTCTCGCAAGGCGCCAAGCCGGGGCTCGGCGGGCTGCTGCCAGCGGCGAAGGTGACGCCCGAGATCGCCGCGATCCGCGGCGTCGAGACCGGGTCGGACTGCGTCAGCCCACCGGGCCACAGCGCGTTCGGCAGCGCCGACGAGCTGCTCGACTTCGTCGAGTCGGTCGCGGACGCGACGGGGCTGCCGGTCGGGATCAAGTCGGCCGTCGGCGAGCAGGAGTTCTGGGACGAGCTTGCAGGGCTGATGGAGAGCGGCGCGCGCGGCGTCGACTTCGTCACGGTGGACGGCGGCGAGGGCGGCACCGGCGCGGCGCCGCTGGCCTTCACCGACCACGTCGCGCTGCCGTTCAAGCTCGGCTTCACGCGCGTGTACTCGGCGTTCGCACGCCTGGGAATCGCCGAGCGCGTCGTGTTCGTCGGCTCCGGGAAGCTCGGCTTCCCCGACGCCGCGCTGTTTGCGCTGGCGCTCGGCTGCGACACGGTCAGCATCGGCCGCGAGGCGATGCTGGCGATCGGCTGCATCCAGGCGCAGCGCTGCCATACCGGCCGCTGCCCGACCGGCGTCGCGACGCAGAACCCATGGCTCACGCGCGGCCTCGACCCGGAGCTGAAGGCGGTCCGCCACGCGACGTACGTGCGCGCGCTGCGCGGCGAGCTGCTCGCGCTCGCGCGCACGTGCGGGGTCACGCATCCGGCGCTCGTCGACCCGGGCCGGCTGGAGATCGTCACCGACGGCTTCCGCAGCGCGCCGCTGCACGAGGTGTTCGGCTACGAGCCCGGCTGGGCCGTGCCGACGCCCGCGCGCCGGGCGGAGATCGAGGCGCTGATGAGCGAGCGCCCGCAGTGGCGCCTGGCGGGCCCGGAGCTGGGTCCGGTGCCGGGCGACGGCACCGGCGGCGACGGCAGCGTGACCGGCTCGCCGGCGCAGCAGCCGCGCTTCCCGCCCGTCACGGGCTGAGGCGCCCGACGATCCGCTCAGACGCCGGAGCTGGCGCTAGCCTGTCCGCCCCCGTGGAGTACCCGAGCGAGACGTTCACCGAGGCCGAGCGCGCGCGACTGGCGCCGCATTTCAGCGATCTCGACGGGCCGGTGTTCGCGCTGCTGAACCTGCCGGAGACGGTGAAGGGCGCCCTGTTCGCGCGTTACTCGCGCTACCCGGGCACGCTGCGGCGGCTGTTCCTCGACGAGTTCGCCGACTCGCTGCCGCAGCTGCCGGCGGGCTGGGACACGAGCGCCGAGGGCGAGCGCGCGTCGCAGCTCTACGAGAGAATCTTCCTCGGCTACGGCGACGACTCGGTCGCGCAGCTCGGCGGCGCGCACGTCGCGTGCGAGTGGGTGAGCAACGTGCTGACGAAGCTGTTGCAGCGCCCGCGGCTGGGCGCCTACCTGGAGCAGTCGACGCGCTACATCGCCTACGACGCGCCGATGCCGGGAGGCGGATACCGCTACTACCGCGATGCCGCGCTTGGACCGGAGTACGAGCGCGCGATGGATGCGCTGTTCTCGACCTACGCCGACCTGCTGCCGCGGGTGAGCGCCTGGGCGGCGGAGCAGTTCCCCCGCCGCGACGACGAACCGGAGGCAGCGCACGCGCGCGCGATCAAGGCGAAGGCGCTCGACCTGCTGCGCGGCCTGCTGCCGGCCGCCTCGCTCTCGCACATGGGCATCTTCGCGACGGGCCAGACGTACGAGCAGCTGATCCTGCACCTGCTCGCGCACCCGCTGCCGGAGGCGCAGCGCTTCGGGCGGATGCTGCTGAGCGCCGTGCAGGCGACGATCCCGTCGTTCGTCACGCGAATCGAGCGGCCCGAGCGCGGCGGCGCGTGGGTCGACTACCTGCGCACGCGCGCGGAGGCCGGGCGGGCGTGGGCGGCGCGGCTGGGGCTTGCCGAGGACGAGGGCCTTGCGCAGGCCGGCGGGCCCTCGGTGACGCTGCTGCGCCACGACGGCGAGGAGTCGGACCTGATCGCTGCGCTGCTGTTCGAGGCCAGCGGCGTGCCGGAGGAGCGCGCGCACGCGGCCGCCGCGGCGCTCGGCGGCGAGCAGCGGGCGGCGCTGCTGCGCGACCTGGTCGGCGCGCGCGAGAACCGTCGCCACCGGCCCGGCCGCGGCTTCGAGGCTGTTCGCTATCGGTTCGAGATCGTGTCCGACTACGGGGCCTTCCGTGACCTGCAGCGGCATCGGATGCTGACGGTCCAGTGGCAGGCGCTGACGCCGCACCTCGGCGCCGAGGTGCCGGAGGAGGTCGAGCTGGCGGGCTGCGGCGACGACTACCGGCGAGCCTTGGAGACCTCGCGCGCGGAGTACGAGCGGCTGGCCGACGCCGGCCTGCGCGAGGCGGCGCCCTACGCCGTCTGCCTCGGCTACCGCATCCGCTACGTGCTCGACATGAACGCCCGCGCGGCGATGCAGCTGATCGAGCTGCGCTCCGGCCGCGAGGGCCACCCGTCCTACCGCGCCGTCGCCCACGCGCTCCACGCCGCGATCGCCGACGTCCACCCCGCCGTCGGCGCCGCGATGACGCACATCGACCGCGAGACGGAGCCGCGCCTGGAACGCATCCTCTCCGAGATGCGCACGCAGGCGAAGCAGGACGCGGCCGGCGCGTAGCCGGCCGTCGCGGATCCGGCGCCGGCCCCGCAGCCCGCGCCTACGATTCACGCCCATGGCAGGGGACGAGCGCTCCAAGCCGGATGCGGGCGCAGTCCGCGACGACCCGGGGGAACGCCCGGACGCGTTCGTCTCGCACGCGCATCAGGACGCGGGCTTCGTGGCGGCGCTGGTCGACGGCCTCGCCGCACATGGGAAGACGGCATGGATCCACCGCGACGAGGTCCCCGTCGCGGCCGACTGGGCGGAGCAGATCGACGCCGCGATCCGCGCCGCGCGCACGTTCCTGTTCGTGATCAGCCCCGACGCGCTTGCCTCGCGCGAGTGCCGGCGCGAGCTGGCGCAGGCGGTCGCGGCACACAAGCGCATCATCCCGCTCCTCCTGCGGACCGTCGAACCGGACCGACTTCCGCCCGAGCTGCGCTCGCGCAACTGGATCTCCCTGCGCGAGGGCGAGGACGCCGACATGCAGCTCGCCCGCCTGAGCGCCGCGATCGACGAGGACCCGGATTGGCTCGAGACGCACGCACGCCTCGCCGTAGCCGCCTTCGAGTGGGCGCGGCGAGGACGCGACGCAGGCGCGCTGCTGCGCGGCCGTGAGCTCGAGGCCGCGGAGGCGTGGCTCGCAGATCGAGCCGCGCACAGGGAGGCGCCGACCGACGCGCACCGCGCCTTCGTCGAGCAGAGCCGCCGCGCCGCGACCGGCCGGCGCCGGGTCCGCTCCGCAGTCGGCGCCGCAGCGCTCCTGCTCGTAGCGGGGCTCGCGACGCTTGCGATCGTCCAGCGCCGCGACGCCGCCGCCAACGCGCGCAGCGCGAGCGCCCTCGCCGTCGCAGCAGACTCCTCGAGTCTGCTGCACGCCCGCCCGGACATGGCGCTGCTGCTGGCGTTCCAGGCCTACCGCCTCAGCCCTACGCCGGCCGTGCGGGGAAGCGTCGTCATGGCGCTGCGCGCGGTCAGGACGCCCGGCACGATCGCGATCCTCCACGGCCACACCTCCGCCGTCTACGGCGTGGCGTTCAGCCCCGATGGCCGCACGCTCGCGAGCTCCAGCGCGGACGCCGGCGTGCGGCTCTGGGACGTGCGGACACACCGGCAGCTAGGCGCTCCGCTCAGACGCGGCCTCTACGGCCTCCCCTGCGTCGCCTTCTCCCCCGACGGACGCACGGTGGCCTCCGCCGCCAACGACGGGCTCGTGCGCCTCTGGGACGCCGGCTCGCATCGGCAGGTCGGAGCGACGATCGAGGCGAGCCCGCCGACGGACCCCGTGAACGGGGTCGCCTTCAGCCCCGACGGCCGCCTGCTCGCCACCGCCGCCGACGACAACACCGTGCGGCTGTGGGATGCGCGCACGCATCGCCAGCTCGGGCACCCGTTCGAGGGTGCCCAGAACGGCTTCGACGCGGTCGCCTTCAGCCCCGACGGCCGGATCCTCGCCGCCGGCGGCGACGACGCCTCGGACACCGGCAGCCTGTACCTGTGGGACCTGCGCACCCGCCGCCGGGTCGCGCTCCTGCACGCCGACTCCAGCTGGGTGAACCGCATCGCGTTCAGCCCCGACGGCCGCGTCGTCGCGACGATCGGATCCGACAGCCGGCTGCGCCTGTGGAGCGTGCGGTCGCACCGGCAGCTCGGGCCGTCCATGTACACGCATACGACGAACCGCCTCAACGGCCTCGCGTTCAGCCCCGACGGCCGCCTGCTCGCCACCTCGGGCGGGACGGACGCGCTGATCCGCCTGTGGGACGCGCGCACGCACAGGCAGGTCGGGCCGCCGCTGGCCGGCCACAGCCAGGCCGTCTCGGGTCTCGCCTTCGGTGCGGACGGCCGCACGCTCGCATCGGCGAGCGACGACGGCACGGTCCGGCTGTGGGACGTCCGCCGCCGCGAGCGGCTCGGCGTCCCGCTCGTCCCGCCCTGGGCCACGCGCAGAACGGGCCTGTGGCCGAATGCGATCGCGTTCAGCCCGGACGGCTCCACGCTCGCCGTCGGCGGCAGCCAGTGGACGAGCGACACCGCCACCGCCGTCGACCTCTCCCCGCCTCCGGAGGGACCGATCATGCTGTGGGACCTGCGGTCCGACCGGCTGCTGCCCGGCCCGTTCCTGCCGGGCAGCCCCGACCAGCAGCTGCCGGACACGATCGACGACCTCGCGTTCGGCCCCGACGGGCGCACGCTCCTCTCCACCGACACCCTCCAGGTGTGGGACGTGCCGCGGCGGCGCCTGCGCGCGACGCTGAACAGCGGCTTCGAGCAGCTTGCGCTGAGCCCCGATGGGCGGCTCGCGGCCGCCACCGATCGCCAGGACCAGCAGGCAGTCGACCTGTGGGACGTGCGAACCCTGAGACGGGTCGGCAGACCGTTGCCGGGGCCGAGACGCACGAATCCGGACCCGCCGGACCACGGCTTCGCGTTCAACCCCGACGGATCGCTGCTGGCGGTCTCCTACGACGACGCGACAATCCGGCTGTGGAACGTGCGCAGGCACCGGCGCGTCGGCCCTCCGCTGCGAGGCCACGCCGACGTGATCTGGAGCCTCGCGTTCAGCCCCGACGGCCGCACGCTCGCCTCCGGCAGCTCGGATCAGACGATCCGGCTGTGGGACGTGCGCGCGCACCGGCAGCTCGGGCTGTCGCTGATCGGCCACACCAACGCCGTCCACAGCGTCGCGTTCAGTCCGGACGGCCGGACGCTCGTCTCAGGGAGCTGGGACGGCACGGTGCGGCTGTGGGACGTGCACACGCACCAGCAGATCGGCGCGCCCCTCGCCCCGCACGGCGGGCGAGTCGAGCGGGTGGCCTTCAGCCCCGACGGCGACGCGTTCGCCTCCGGAGAGGACGACAGCACGGTCCGCATCTGGCGCGGCCTCACGTGGCGGAGCGACCGGGACCTGCGGGCGGAGGTCTGCTCGCTCGTCGGCGACGACCTCAGCGCCGCCGACGTCGCGAAGTACGCCCCCGGCCTCGAGGCGACGCCGGCCTGCGGCTGACGGCAGCTCCGGGCGGTAGCCTCCCGCCCTGTGTACGGGCTGCTGATCCTCGCACGGGACGAGGAGTGGGCCGAGGAGGTGTGGGAGGCGACCGCGCGGGCCGCGAAGCACGTCCTCGGCGCAGACGTGCTCGAGCGGCTCGGCGAGCTGCCCTCGATCGCCGAGCGCCGACCCGTGCTCGTGCTGTGCCTCGGCGACGAGGGCGCAGCCGCCGATCCGGCGATCCTCGCCGCGCTCGCGGCGGCGCGCGCGGCGGCGTTCGGCGTGCTGCCGATCGTCCACGACCTCGGCGACGCGCAGCGCCACGTGCCGGAGCCGCTCCGGCGCCTCAACGCGATGTCGTGGGACGACGACCGCGACCGGGTGGTGGAGGCGACGCTGATCCAGCTCGGCGTCGCCGAGCGCGAGCGCAAGCTGTTCCTCTCCTACCGCCGCAGCGAGACGTCCGCGCTCGCCCTCCAGCTCCGCCGCGAGCTGACCGATCGCGCGTTCGACGTGTTCCTCGACCGCTTCAGCGTCCCGCCGGGCGAGGACTTCCAGCGGCGGCTCGACGTCGAGCTCGCGGACAAGGCGTTCGTGCTGCTGCTGGAGAGCGGCAGCGCGACCGGCTCGCCGTGGGTGGAGCACGAGGTGACCTACGCGCTGAGCCACCGACTGGCGCTGCTGGCGCTCACGCTGCCGGACGCGCTGCCCGGCGCGCGCTTCGGCGCGATCGACGACGCCTTCCGCACGGTGCTCGAGGACGCGCAGCTCGACGGAGCCGCCGGCGACCGACAGCTGACCGCGACAGCGCTGAGCGACGTGCTGCGCGAGGTCGAGCTGCGCCATGCCCGCCAGCTGCGCGCCCGCCGGCGCGATCTGCTCGGCAGCGTCGAGGAGTGGCTGGACCGCGACGGCCGCACGCCGCGAGCGGTGGACAGCTGGGCACTCGCCTCGACCGACCGGGGCGGCGCCGAGCACGTCTGGCTCGTGACGCCCCGCGCCCCGCTGCCGGCCGATCTGCGCGCCGTCGACCTGCTGCGCAGGGACGTGGGCGGCAGCTGCGAGGGCGTGGTCGTCCACGAGACCCCCGTGCTCGACCCCGACCACACCGCGCTGATCGACTGGATCGCCGACGGCCGGCCGCTCGCGACGGCCGCACTGCAGGACATCCCCGACCTCCTCGCCGCATGACGTCGCTCGCAGGCCAGACGCTCTTCCTGTCCGCCTCCTTCCCGCACGGCGAGCGCGCCGAGCGCTTCCCGGAGGCCGACCCGGCGGCGATCGCCGACGCGGTGACGGCCGTCGTGCGCGCCGTCCTCCAGGCGGGCGGCCGCCTCGTCTTCGGCGCGCATCCGACGATCAGCCCGCTCGTGCTGCTGGTCGCCGGCGAGTACGGCCGTCCGGACGTCGTCGAGATCTTCCAGTCGCGTCAGTACGAGCCGATCGTCCCCGCCGAGACGCGCCGGCTCGCGGAGCGCGGCTTCGGCGCCATCCGCTGGACGGACGATGTCGGAGACCGCACCGAGAATCTCGCGCTGATGCGCCGGGCGATGCTGGACCGCGAACTCGCCGCCGGCGTGTTCGTCGGCGGGATGGAGGGCGTCGTCGAGGAGTTCGAGCTGTTCGGCGAGCGGCTGCGCTTCGTGATCGCGGCGCCCGGCGGCGCGGCGCGCGAGCTGGCGGAGCACGCCGCGCTCCCGCCCGGCTTCGCGCAGCACGTCGACTCGCCGCGCTACCCCGCCGTCGCGCGCGCGATCGTCGAGCAGGTGGCCGCGTCCCGCGCCTGACGGCGGCGGCGGACGCGACGCCCGCCGCCGCGTCCGGTCAGCTCTCCCCCGCCTGCGCCTCGGCGATCTTGCCCTGCAGCTGGCCCATCACGTCGGGGTCGCGGAGGGTGGTGACGTCGCCGAGCGCGCGGCCCTCGGCGATGTCGCGCAGGAGGCGGCGCATGATCTTGCCCGAGCGCGTCTTGGGGAGGTCGTCGGCCCAGATGATGCGCTTGGGACGGGCGAACTTGCCGATCCGCTCGGCGACGACCTCGCGGATGCCGGCCTCGACCTCGTCGGTGCCCTCGACGTCGCCCGTGAGCGTGACGAACGCGCAGATCGCCTGACCGGTGTCCTCGTCGGACTGGCCGATCACGGCCGCCTCGGCGACGAGCTCGTGCGCGACGATCGCCGACTCGACCTCGGCGGTCGAGAGCCGGTGGCCGGAGACGTTGACGACGTCGTCGATGCGGCCGATCACCCAGATGTAGCCGTCCTTGTCGCGCCGGGCGGCGTCGCCCACGAGGTACGTCTCGTTGCCGAAGCGCGAGAAGTACGTCTCGACGTAGCGCTCGTCCTCCTTGTAGAGGCCGCGCAGCATCGACGGCCACGGCTGCGTGAGGATCAGCAGCCCCTGGCCGCTGTCGACCGGCTGCCCGTCGGACTCGCCCACGACCTCGGCGAACACGCCCGGGAACGGCGTCGTCGCCGAGCCCGGCTTCGTCTCGGTGATCCCCGGCAGCGGCGTGATCATGATCGCGCCCGTCTCGGTCTGCCACCACGTGTCGACGATCGGGCAGCGCTCCCCGCCGATCACCTTGTGGTACCAGAGCCACGCCTTCGGGTTGATCGGCTCGCCCACGCTGCCGAGCAGGCGCAGCGAGGTGAGGTCGTATCTGTCCGGGATGTCGTGGCCCCACTTGATGAACGTGCGGATCGCGGTCGGGGCGGCGTACAGGATCGTCGCCTTGTAGCGCTGCACCAGCTCCCACCAGATGCCCTGATGCGGGTAGTCGGGCGCTCCCTCCCACATCACCGACGTCGCGCCGTTGAGCAGCGGCCCGTAGACGATGTAGGAATGGCCGGTGATCCAGCCGACGTCGGCCGCGCACCAGTACACGTCGGACTCGGGCTTGAGGTCGAAGACGTATCTGTGCGTCGCGCTCACACCGGTCAGGTAACCGCCGGTCGTGTGCAGGATCCCCTTCGGCTTGGCGGTCGAGCCCGACGTGTAGAGGATGAACAGCGGGTGCTCGGCGTCGAGCGGCTCGGCCGGGCACTCCGCATCGGCCGCCGCGCAGACCTCGTCGTAGAAGACGTCGCGCCCGTCGCGCATCTCGACGTCGATGCCCGTGTGGCGCACGACGACGATCGTCTCCAACGACGGCAGGTCGTTCATGTGCTCGTCCACCGACGCCTTGATCGGCGCCGTCTTGCCCTTGCGCCGCGCGCCGTCGACCGTGATCAGCGCCTTCGCCTCGCTGAACTCCATCCGCTCGCGCACCGACTCGGCGGAGAAGCCGCCGAAGACGACGTTGTGCGGCGCGCCGATGCGCGCGCACGCGAGCATCGCCACGACGACCTCGGGGATCATCGGCAGGTAGATCCCGACGACGTCGCCCGCTCTGATGCCGAGGTCCTTCAGCGCGTTCGCGAAGCGCTGCACGTCACGGTGCAGGTCCGCGTAGGTGACGTCGCGCTCCTCGCCCTCCTCGCCGCGCCAGTGGTAGGCGACGCGATCGCCGCGGCCCGCCTCGACGTGGCGATCGAGGCAGTTGTACGACGCGTTGAGCTTGCCGCCGACGAACCACTTGTAGAACGGCGGGTTGGCGTCGTCGAGCACGGTGTCCCAGGGCTGGGACCAGTTCAGCGCCTCGGCCTGCTCGGCCCACCACGCCTGCGGGTCGGCTGCCGCCTGCTCGTAGACCGCGGAATCGCTCAGCAGCGCATCGGCGCGGAAGGACTCCGGCGGAGCGAACCGCTCGATCTCGAGCATCTCCTCCAGCTCGTGCTCGAGCGACGCGCCGCCCTCGGTGGCTACACCGTCTGACATCTCGGTCCTCTTTCGTGAAATGGGGATCGGGACGCGGGTCGGCGGTCCCGCGCCCCATGTTCTACTCCACCGCCGGTCTCAACGGCACGACCGGCATCAGGACGCGTCCGAAGGTGGCGTTCACGACCGCCGCGAAGGACGCGTACCAGGCTGCCACCGCGGTCGCGAGCCCGAGCCAGCCGCCGATTCTCACGAGCGAGTCGTCGCCGTTCGCGTTGCCGATCCCGAGCACGATGAACGTCGCCGCCAGCAGCAGGAACACGAGCGCGATCGCCGCCGTCGTGCGCAACGAGGCGACGAACATGTACGCCGTGAAGATGCCCCAGCCGATCAGGTAGAGCCCGACCGCGTGCCCCGCGTCGGCGGCCGGGACCGCTCTCGCGAAGAACGCGACGTAGACGAAGAACGAGATCCAGAACGCGCCGAACGAGCTGAACGCGACGGCGCCGAACGTGTTGCCGGTGCGGAACTCCCACATGCCGGCCAGCAGCTGCGCCAGCCCGCCGTAGGCGACCGCCAAGCCGAGCACGACCGGCTCGCCGGCTCTGCTGACCAACCCTGCGTTGAACATGCTCAGGACGAACGTCGTGAGCGCGAAGCCGGCGAGGCCCAACGGCCCCGGGTCGGCGATTGCGAAGGCCGGGCGGCCGGCGGTCGCCGCCTCGCGCGCTCGCGGCGGGGCGAGGTCTCCGCGCTCGCCGACAGCGTTTCCGGAAAGGTGCGTGGCTCCCATGTGGTCCTCCTCCGGTGTGGGGATACCACCTGAAACTGATACCCGCAGGTCCGCGCGACAAGCGGGGAAGGTCGGCGATCGGACTCAGCGGGCCGCCGAGCCACCGGCGGTGCGATCGCGCGAGCGCGCGGTCCACGCGCGCGCGCCCAAGGCGGCCAGCGCGAGCGCCAGCGCGAGCGCACTCATCGCCACGCCGATCCGCAGACCGGGGACCTCATAGCTCCACACGATCCGATGGCGTCCCGAGCCGACGACGACGCCGCGCATGATGTCGTCGACGCGCAACGGCACCGCTCGCCTGCCATCGACGCGAACAGTCCATCCCGCTGCCCAGTTGTCGCTCAGAACGACGAGGCCGGGGCGGTCGAGCGTGGCGCGGAGCGCCACCCATGCGTCGCCTTCGCCGGCGATCGCGACGCCGCCACGCGGCGGTCTGCCGGTGGGGAGCGTCACGGCTCCCGGCTGGTCCCGTTCCACGACGACGGTGTGCCGCGGGTCGAAGCCGGGCGTCACCACTTCGCTCAGAGTCCCGTGCTCGTCAGCCGTCGCGACGACGGCGGGCAGCATCGCGCGGGGCGCGGCGTTCGGATTGCGGAAGACCGTCCCGTCGTCCCCGAGATACACGCGACGCAGCGGGCGCATGGCGACGTCTTCGTCGGGAAGGTCCGTCACTTCGGGTGGAGCGACGACGTAGCCCGCGCCGAGCAGGCTCACGACCTTCAGCGCTTCCTGGCTCATCGATTCGATCCAGAACGGATGCCACAGGTCCTGCGAGGCGTTCGCGAGCTGCCACACGTGGTAGAAGCGCAAGGTCGGTTGGGGCGGGTCGTAGCCGCGCACGTCGTCGAACCCGTATGTCAGCGACCAGTCGTTGACCAGCGTGCCGCCCATCCCCACAAGGCGGCTCTGGCCGACATGCCGCCTGAGGTAGGAGACCAACGGCGTCTCCGGCGGCACGACCTTCGAGGCCGGCGCCATCGGCTGGTAGCCGTGGGCGAAGTGGTAGGCGTCAGCCATCGCCAGCAGCACGAGGACCGCCGCCATCGCCCGGCGATGTCGCGGCCAGCGCCACGCGACGGCCAGTGCCGCCCCGACGCCGAGCGCGAACAACGCGAACCACGCGACGCTGGTCAGCGCGACGATGCTCGGGGTCGGATAATCGACGCCGGTGAGGAAGTGATTCGCCAAGCGACCGAGATCGCCCGCGACGGCGCCGGCGTGGGCAGACGCCACGGCCGCGAGCACGAGAGCGGCGGCCGGGACGACCAGCCGCACGCGAGCGCCCGGCCGGTCCAGCAGCGCCTGCAGCCCGAACGCCGCCAGCACGGCGACCGCGAACGCGAAGACGAAGTCCAGGCGCTGGTTCTGGATCTCGTCGAAGACCGGCAGGTGGATCACCAGCGGATAGAGCCCCGGAGCGTGCAACGGGACCGCGAGGCCGACCACGCCGAGCACGACGAAGGGGGCCTTGGCGCGCCAGCCGTCGCGTGACAGCAGCGCGGTCAGCGCCAGCAGGAGAGCCACGGCGCCGGCATAGAAGGTGCGCTCGTTGTAGTTCGCGACGTTGACGACGGACGGGTCCACCTCGAACGCGCTCGGGCGCCCCCACCAGTCGGGGAAGACCGTCGTCCGAATCGCCGCGAACGGCATTTGCGCGCCGGGAAGGACGCCGCCGTGAGCGCGGGCGATCGTCCCGATCGTCCCCCTGCTCGACATCGCCTCGGGGACGAGCATGAACGACATCAGCAGGATCCCCAGCGCGAGCCCTCCCGCTCCGCACGCGGCCGCGCGAGCGCGCTCGCGCCACCCGACGTCGGCGAGGAAGACGGCGCGCAGGACGACGTACGCTCCTGCGGCCGCGAGCAGATGCACCTGCACCCCGGGGTGTCCGCCGCCGAGGCCGACGGCCGTCACCACAGCCAGGCCGACGACGCATCCCAGACGCCCCCCGCGGTAGATCCGCTCCACCAGCCAGATCACCCACGGCAGCATCACGGCGACGGCCGGCAGCGTTTCGTGCGCGAGCCACACGATGTTGAACGCGCTGAAGCTGAAGGCCACCCCGGCCAGCACCCCGGGGAGAGCCGACAGGCGCAGCTCCCGCACCAGCAGGTAGGTTCCGAACCCTCCGGCCCACAGCTTCAGCGCCGCCGCGACGCCGATCCCGTTGTTCAGCGGCAGCAGCCACAACGGCAGGCTGAAGAGCGAGAAGAGCCCGGTCTGCGGATTCGCATACAACGGCGCTCCGGCGAAGACGTGTGAATTCCAGGCCGGGAACGTGCCTTCGCGCAACAGCTCTCGAACCAGCCACCGCCACGGATAGTCCGCGGTGGGCACGTCGAACAGCAGGGGGTTGAAGTAGCTGTGAGCGTCGCCCGGAACGTAGTGCCGCCACGGAAAGAAGCCGTAGAGGATCGTCAGCGGCGAGAGGATCTTGCCGCCCACGAGCACCGGCCACAGATAGAGGAGGACGAACGCGGCGAATGTCGCGGCCGCGAGAATGGACGGGTGGGCCGCGAGCCGCCGCAGGGCTCGACGCGGCTGCGCCTCGGTCATCGATGTACGCGTGTGCGCAGCCCAAGCGGCCTCGCCGGCTCTGCGCCCCGTCCCCCTCCCCATGCGCCGATAGTCGCAGATTCAGTCTGCCGCGGGCCTTGCTTCGGGACGAGCTCGGGCGCGGCTTGGCAGCTCGGCTACGATCGCCCGACGACCGGCGACGACGCGGAGGATGGGATGGCGGACGAGGCGACGACGTTCCCGCTCGACGAGAGCGACCTGCCGACGCACTGGGTCAACCTCGCGCCCGACCTGCCCGAGCCGCCGCTGCCGCCGCTGCACCCGGGCACGCTGCAGCCGGCGGGGCCGGACGACCTCGCGGCGATCTTCCCGCCCGGCGTGATCGCGCAGGAGGTGACGGCCGAGCCGCTCGTCGCGATCCCCGAGGAGGTGCGCGAGGCGTACAAGCTGTGGCGCCCGACGCCGCTGTTCCGCGCGCGGCGCCTGGAGCGGGCGCTCGACACGCCGGCGCACATCTACGTCAAGTACGAGGGCGTCTCACCGGCCGGCTCGCACAAGCCCAACAGCGCCGTCGCGCAGGCCTACGAGAACGCGCGCGCGGGCGTGAGAAAGCTCGTGACGGAGACGGGTGCCGGCCAGTGGGGCTCGGCGCTCGCGTTCGCGTGCAGCCTCTTCGGACTCGAGTGCGAGGTCTTCATGGTCGGCTCCTCGTACGACCAGAAGCCCTACCGCCGCTCGATGATCGAGACGTGGGGCGGCAGCGTGCACCGCTCGCCGAGCGCACTGACGGAGGCCGGCCGCGGGCAGTCCTCGCACCCGACCGGCTCGCTCGGGATCGCGATCTCCGAGGCGGTCGAGGTGGCGGCGGGAGCGCCTGACGCGAACTACGCGCTCGGCTCGGTGCTCAACCACGTCTGCCTGCACCAGACGGTGATCGGCCAGGAGGCGATGACGCAGCTCGAGATGGCGGGCGAGGCGCCGGACGTGGTCGTCGGCTGCGTCGGCGGCGGCTCGAACTTCGCGGGGCTCGCGTTCCCGTTCGTGCGGCTCGTGCTGCGCGGGCGCTCGCGCACGCGCTTCCTCGCGGCCGAGCCGGCCGCCTGCCCCACGCTCACGCGCGGCGCCTACCGCTACGACTTCGGCGACACGTCGGGGCTGACGCCGCTGCTGCCGATGTACACGCTCGGCCACGACTTCGTGCCGCCGCCGGTGCACGCCGGCGGGCTGCGCTACCACGGCGACGCGCCACTCGTGTGCGCGCTCGTGCACAGCGGGATCGTGGAGGCGCGCGCCTACCGCCAGAACGACGCGTTCGAGGCGGCGCTCCAGTTCGCGCGCACGCAGGGGATCATCCCCGCGCCGGAGGCCGCGCACGCCGTGCGCGCGGCGATCGACGAGGCGCTCGCCGCGCGCGAGGCGGGCGAGCGGCGCGTGATCCTGCTCGGCCTCTCCGGCCACGGCCACTTCGACCTGTCCGCCTACGACGCCTACCTCGCCGGCACGCTCGAGGACCCCGAGTTCTCGGTCGAGGAGATGGACGCCGCGCTCGCGCGGCTGCCCGACGCACCGGCGATCGTCTGAGTCAGCGGCGCTTGCGCTTGCGCTTCGCGGCCGAGCCGGACTCGTCGTCGCCGAACGGCGAGGCGACATCGCCCTCGACGACGTCGCCGCCGCGGCGCGCCTCGGCGGCGCGCACGCGCGCGTCGCGCTGCTCGGCGGCGCTCGGCCACGGCATCGCCTCGCCGCTCTGCCAGGCGGGCGGGTTGCCGTTGGGCAGCCGGCCGGCGAACAGCAGCGCGAGCGCGCCGAGCCAGTAGACCTGCACGATCGGGATCGGCACGAGCGGCAGCAGAAACAGCGCGCCCGAGATCGCGCCGAGGTAGCCGAGGAAGCGCGTGAGCAGGCCGACTCTCATCGCGTTGACGGCGATCAGCACGATCGCGACCGTGAAGACGAGCTGGAGCAGGAGGCCCACCATCGGCGGGACGCTGGCGTCGATCGCCTTGCGCGCCTCCTCGTACGTCTGCGACCCCTGTGTCGCGAAGTGCTTGGCGTTGACCGTGAGGGCGACCTCCGAGAGGATCGTCATCGCCGCCACGCCGATGCCGCCGATCAGCGGGAGCGGTCGGATCCAGCCGGCCAGCCCGGGGTTGCGGGCGCGCGTGGCGCGGTAGAGGAAGTCGAGCAGGACCGCGACCGCCAGCAGGCCGATCACCGAGCACGCCCCGCTGACGTACTGGGCGGTCGGGTGCTCGTGGAAGTCGAGCAGCGCGGCCGGCACGTTGTTCGGCGCCTTGACGCCGACGCGGCCGATCAGGCTGCCCAGCAGCGTGAAGACGGCGGCGACGACCGCCACGACGGTCATCCGCGGGCGCTCGCGCGCCTCCGCCTGCAGGGTGTCCACCGTCGCCATGGGGCGCACATGCTAGTGCTGCGGCGCCCGGACCGCCCCACGGCCCGCAGCCCGAGGGCTAGAGTCGGGTGCGATGGAGATCCGCGAGGTGATGACGGCCTCGGTCGTCACGGCCGATCCGGCGACGCCGGTGCGTGAGGTCGCCGCGCTGATGCGCGAGCGCAACGTCGGCTCGATCGTGCTCGTGCGCGACGGCCAGCCGGCGGGGATCGTGACCGACCGCGACCTCGCGCTCGGGGTGCTCGCCGACGGCCGCAGCGCCGAGGACCACGCGATCGACCACGCGTCGCAGCCGGTCGTCACCGGCGCGCCGGGCATGGACGTCGCGGCCGCGTGCGAGCTGCTCGTGCAGCACGGCATCCGCCGCCTGCCGATCGTCGACGGCGACCGCCTGACCGGGATCGTCACGCTCGACGACCTCGCCGCGCGCACCGGCGACGCCGAGCTGGTCGCGCAGCTCGCCTCGCAGGTGACGCGCGCCGCGCTGCCGGACTTCTACTTCCACCAGCGGGGCGGCTGAGCGCGCATGGCGCAGCGCGGGCCGATCGTCGTCTACGGGGCGACGGGGTACACGGGCGCGCTCGTCGCGCACGAGCTGCGCCGCCGCGGCCTCGACACGGTGCTTGCCGGCCGCAGCGCGGAGAAGCTCGCGCGGCTCGCCGACGAGCTGGGCGGCGAGGTCGCCACGCGCGCGGTCGCGCTCGAGGACACCGCCGACCTGCGCGACCTGCTGGCCGACGCCGCCGCCGTGATCGCCTGCGCCGGCCCGTTCGTGCGATACGGCGAGCCGGTCGTGCGCGCGGCCGTCGAGACCGGCACCCACTACGTCGACACGACCGGCGAGCAGCCGTTCATGCAGCTCGTGCGCGAGCGCTACGACGAGGCGGCGCGCGCAGCGGGCGCCGCGCTCGTGCCGGCGATGGGCTTCGACTACGTCCCCGGCGACCTGCTCGCGCATCTGACCGCGCAGGGGGTCGAGCCGCTGCGCGAGCTGGTGCTCGCCTATGCGCCGCGCGACCTGCAGCCGACGCGCGGCACGTTGCGCAGCGCGCTCGGGATGCTGGCCGCGCCGAGCGTGGTGTACACGGACGGCGACTGGCGCCCGTCGCCGCGACGGCCGGCGCACGGCCGCTTCGACTTCCCCGCGCCGGTCGGCTCCCAGCCGGTGATGGGCTACCCGTCTGGCGAGCTGCTGACGGTGCCGCGCCACGTGCGCACGCGCGCCGTCCGCAGCCTCATCACGGTCGAGACGTTCGCCGGCACGCCGAAGGCGGCGCCGCTCGTGCCCCTGCTGACGCCGGGGATCGCGCTCGCGCTGCGCTCCCCGCTGCGGGCGGCGCTCGAGCCGCTGCTCGCGCGCTTCCCCGAGGGCCCGTCGGAGGCGTCGCGCGCTCGCGTGAGATTCACCGTCGTCGCGCTCGCGCACGGCGAGGACGGCTCCACGCGCCGCGGCGTCGCGACCGGCGGCGATGTCTACGCGCTCACCGCCGCGACGGCGGTCCACGGCGCGGCGCTGATGGCGCAGGACGGCTACGACCGCGCCGGCGCGCTGAGCCCGGCGACGGCGTACGAGCCGGCCGCGTTCCTCGACGCGCTCGCCGAGCACGGCGTCGCGTACGAGATCGTCTGACGCCCGTGGATGGGTAGCATCCATCCCATGGAGGGCTTCGGAGGACTGTTCGGCGACCCCGACGAGCTGCAGCGCCGCATGGCGGAGCTGGCCGAGAGCATGCAGGGCCAGCAGAGACTCGCGTGGGCCGACAACGCGATCAAGCTCGCGGTCGACCTGACGATGGCGGCGATCAACCGCGTCAACGTCCAGGGGACGACCGAGGAGCAGGCGCAGCAGATCCGCAGCGTCATGGCGGTCGTCTTCCCCGAGGCCGTCACGCTCGTGCGCGAGGCGCGCGAGGGATTGCAGTAGCTGACGGTTCGCGCCGCACCTGATAGCGTGCCCACCACTCAAGCCGGGCAACCGTCCGGTACATCAGTGTCAGCGCTCGTAGTCGTTGCATCCAAGCATCCTCCGCGTTCGCAGCACAGAACCCCCAGGAGGACATGCAATGGCAACCGGAACCGTGAAGTGGTTCAGCGACGACAAGGGCTTCGGCTTCATCACGCCGGACGACCAGTCGAAGGACCTCTTCGTCCACCACACGGCGATCATCGGCGACGGCTACCGCTCGCTCGCCGAGGGCGCGAAGGTGTCGTACGACTCGGAGCCCGGGCCGAAGGGCCCGAAGGCGATCAACGTCCAGTCGCTCTAGTCGCACCGCCTCATCCGTTTGACGCCGAGGGCCGCCATTTGGCGGCCCTCGCTGCGTCTAGGGGGAGGGAGCCCGGCTAGAGCCCGAGACGCCGCAGGCGCCGCAGGTCGTGCCGCGCGACCGTCTTGCCGACCCGCACCGCCGTCTCGTCGGAGAAGCGGAAGTGGACGCCCTCCCACACACGGCCGTCGACCGTCTCCTGCGTGAGCGTCGACCACGCCGCGTACGTGCGCGTCGCCCCCGGATCGGTCGAGCTCGTGACGGCGACCGGCTGCGCCGGCCGCGGCCCGACGAGCGCGCTCAGCAGCACCTGCGCGGTGCCGGCGTAGCCGGCGTGGCCGCTCGGGTACTCGGGATGGAGCGGCGTCGCGAGCAGCGGCGTCCAGGTCGGGTCGGGGTCGACCGTGCCCGTGCGGATCGCCGTCACCGGCCGCCAGCGGACGTACGTGAACTTCGCGTCGTAGATGGAGATCTGCTGGTCGATCTCGATCGCGTTGAAGGCCGCCACCAGCCGTGCCTGCCACACGAGCGGACGGTGCGCGTCGGCGATCGCGGCGCGCACGACCTGCACGTAGGCGTTGATCGAGGGCTGCGCGATGAAGTTCGCGACGTCCGTCTGCTCGGGCGTGCGCGCGCTGCCGGTCGCGCCGCCGTACTCGTGCACCTCGGCCAGCGAGCTGAGGTAGCGGCGCGAGGTCAGGCTCGGCGGCGGCGGGGCGCGGAACTCGTCGTTGGAGCGCAGCAGGAAGCTGCGCGCTCTCGGCAGGCCGGCGCGGATCACGGGCCCGAACGTCGGCGGCGTGAGCTGGTAGATGCCCGGCGCTGGGGCCGGCGGGGTCCACGGCGCGTCGACCGAGGCGGTGTCGAGCCCGTCGCCGGCGCGGGCCGCGAGCTCCTGCGCCGCGGCGTGCTGCCCGGCCGCGATCCCGGCCGTCTTGGCGCCGCCGCCCGGAACGCTCGCGAGCGTCGTCGCGAGCGCGGCGTCGAGCTGCGGTGCCTGGACCGGGATCAGCGCCACGAGCGCGTCGTGCAGCGCGCTCGCGAACGCGGCGGTCTGGAAGGCCGGGTCGCGGCGCTGCTCGACGGCGCGCGCGGCGGCGATCCAGCTCACGGCCCAGACGCGGTTCTGCGTCACCTGCTCCGGCAGCGCCGCGGCGGCGACGGCCGCTCTCGTGAGGTCGTACCACTGCAGGCCGAGCGCGGTCTGGTCCGGCAGCGAGACGGCGTGGCCGCGCGGCGCGCGGCCGCGGTGGTGGTGCGCGTTCCGCGACGCGGGTCCACCATGGGCGCGCGCGTCGGGGACGAACAGCAGCGCGGCGACGGCCGCGAGGACGAGCGCCGCGCGAGCGGCGAGCGCGAATCCGCGGCGCGTCTCGGCGCGCCGCGGCGCAGCCACACGCAAGGGCGATTGATTGACGTACATGGGCATGCTCCGATCGTGTGCGGCCGGCGCCGCTGCGTGGCGGAGCTCCGACCTGGAGAGTTCGTCGACTGGTGAGCGCCGCTCAGGCGCTCCGGCTACATCGGCGGGCGTGCATCCCGATCATTCTATACTAAGTTGGTAGGAAATACATGGTTTATCCCCGGCGGAGTCCTGCGGGCGCCACTTAGAATGCGGAGCGTGGGAGACGAGGGCCTGTCGATGGAGCAGTTGGGCCACCGCTTCATCGACGCGTTCAACCGGCGCGACGCGGATGCGCTGGTCGCGCTCGCGCACCCCGACGTCGAGTTCCTGCCGACGGCGCTCGTCGGACAGCGCGCCGTGTACCGCGGCCACGACGGCCTGCGGCGCTGGGTCGCCGACCTCGTCGCCTCCGGCGCGATGCACCAGGTGCGCGTGCGCGCGGTGCGGCGCGTGAGCCCCGAGCGCTTCGCCGTGCTGACCGAGGTGCTGATCGAGGACGAGGTGACGTCGCCCTCGGCGATGGTCGCCGCGCTGCGCGACGGCCTGATCGTGCACGCGAAGGCCTACCTCAGCGACGAGCAGACGCTGATCCGCGTCGGCGTGCTGCCGCCGCGCGACGACGCCTGAGGCGCCGTCCAGAGAGCGATCCCGGAGGCCGCGCCGCGGCACGTGGTTGCCCGCGAGGGCGCATCTCGATATTCTCCACAAACTCGGTAGGGTTAATACGGATTATCGACGGAAAGGAACCGATGGCACAACGAACGAGGGCGATCCTCGGTGGGCTCGCACTGCTCGCCGTGCTGATCGTCGCACCGGCCACCGCGCAGGCGGCGACCGTCTTCGGCTCGGGCTCGAGCGCGATGCAGCCGTACTTCGACGCGCTCTCAACCGCCTACAAGAAGGTCGACTCGCACACGCACTTCGTCTACAACCCGGATGGCGGCAACGCCGGCGCGAAGGACGTGCAGGGTGGCAAGAGCGCCTTCGCCTTCCAGACGCGGCCGCCGCTGCCCTCCGACTCGGGCCTCAGCTACTCGAAGCTGTTCCTCGACGGCCTCTGCGTCGCCGTGAACCCGGCCAACGTCCTCAACAACCTGGCGATCAGCCAGGTCTCGGACATCTTCCTCGGCAACGTCACCGAGTGGCAGCAGGTCGGCTCGAACCTGCGCTCGCCGATCTCGGCGTTCGGACGCAACTCGACCGCCGGCCTGTACACGTTCTTCCAGAGCGCGGTGCTCAACGGCGCGACGCAGGCGACGAACGTGGCGCAGCTCGACACGGACGGCGAGGTCGCGGTCGCGGTCTCGAGAAACCAGGCGGGCATCGGCTACGTAGGCCTCGCCAACTCCGGCCCGGGCAGCGGCGTCAAGCGGCTCAAGCTCGCGGGACAGCCGTGCCAGGCGAGCGCGATCAAGACGCTGAAGTACCCGCTCTCGCGCTACGGCTGGGTCGTGCTGCCGGCGAGAAAGCCGAACCAGGCCGCGACGAGATTCGCCGACTGGATCCGCACCAGCTACGCCGCGGGCGTGATCATCGCGAAGGCCGGCGCGGTGCCCGCCTTCAACGCGAGAACGCCGCCGAAGAAGAAGCCCAAGAAGAAGGCGAAGAAGAAGTAGCCGTGACTCGATGGCGCTAGCGATACGTCCACATCGAGCGTCAGGCGGGCTGCTGCCCGACCAGCGCGCCGAGCTTCTGCTCGGCGCGCTGGTCTGCGCTGTGCTGCTGTTCGTGCTCGCGCTCGTCGTGTTCGTCTTCCGCGAGGCGTGGCCGTCGTTCGCGCACAACGGCCTGCACTGGTTCGGCACCGGTGGCAACCCGGACCAGCAGATCCAGGCGATCTTCACCTCCACCGACCTGCTGAGAAAGCCGGTCTACACGTTCCACGCATGGCCGATCGTGTGGGCCACGCTGCTGTGCACCGTCGGCGCCGTGTGCCTCAGCTTCGTCGCCGCGCTGTTCGTCGCGGTGTTCGTCGTCGAGTTCGCGCCGGAGTGGATCCGCCGCATCCTCGAGCCGGTCGTGCGGCTGCTCGCGAGCGTCCCGTCGGTGATCTTCGGCCTGCTCGGCGTGCTCGTGCTCGTGCCGTTCATCGGCCAGCACGTGATCACCGACGGCAATCGCCGCTCGGTCGCCTACCTCGTCTCGCTGAGCGGCTACAGCCTGCTCGCGGGCGTGCTGATCCTCAGCCTGATGATCGCGCCGCTGATGATCGCTGTCTTCTCCGACGGCCTGCGCTCCGTCCCGCGCGGCTGGCTGGAGGGCTCGCTCGGGCTCGGCATCAACCGCTGGCGCACGTTCTGGAAGATCGGCGTGCGGACCGCGCGCCCGGCGCTCGTCGCGGGCACCGTGCTGGCGACCGCGCGCGCGCTGGGCGAGACGGTGATGCTCGCGATGGTGACCGGCGGCGTCGCGTTCGCGCCGAACCCGTCCGACGGGCTGATCTTCTTCGTCGAGCCGACGCGGCCGCTGGCGGCGACGATCCTGCAGACGGCGGAGGAGCTGAGCTCGCCGCCGATGAGACACACGATCTTCGCGATGGCGGCGGTGCTGCTGTTCAGCGCCGCGATGCTGTCGCTCGTCGGGTGGGCGGCGAAGCAGCCGATGAAGAAGTACGGGGTGCGGGCATGAGCGCCGTGGCACCTCCGGCGCCTCCGGCCGCGCCGCGCAGATCCGCGCGCGACTCGAGCGCCTCGTGGCGCTGGACCGACCGCCTCGGGCTCGCGTTCGCGTGGGCGCTCGGGCTGCTGTTCCTCACCGTCACGGCGGCGATCGTGCTCTACATGTTCGTGCAGGGGATCCGCTATGTGCGGCCGGAGCTGTTCGTCACGCATCCGGCCGCCGGGGTCTCGGAGAAGGCGTCCGGCGGCTTCCTCGACCCGCTGCTCGGGACGGTCATCGTCGCCCTGATGGCGATGGTTATCGCCTTCCCGATCGGCCTCGGAGTCGGCGTGTGGCTGAGCGAGTACGGCAACCCGTCGTGGCTCGCGCGGCTGACCGAGTCGACGATCGAGATGCTCGCCGGCTCGCCGTCGATCGTCTTCGCGCTGTTCGGGACGCTGATCTTCGATCAGGGTGCGCTCGCATTCCTGTCGCGCACGAACGACGGCGTCGTCTACGGTCGCTCGTTCTTCGCCGCCGCCGCGATGCTGTCGCTGATCGCGCTGCCGCTGATCGTCGCCAACGTGCGCGAGGGCCTGCAGGCGATCCCCGGCCACGTACGTGAGGCGTCGTACGCCGTCGGCAAGACGCGCATCGCGACGACGCGCCGCGTGCTGCTGCCGGCCGCGCGGCCGTCAGTCGTGACGGGCGCGATGCTCGGCGTCGGGCGGATCATCGGCGACACGTCGATCATCGTCGTGCTGCTCGGCGCGACGCTGCGCTTCAACGGGGCCAACAGCATCCCCCTGCTCGGCACGCTGAGCGGCACCGGCTCGACGCTCACGACCTTCGTCTACGAGAACGCCCCCACGGGCGAGATCAACCAGCCCGAGAAGGCGTTCGCCGCCGGCTTCGTGCTGCTGCTGATGGTGCTGGCACTGAACTTCGCGGTGGACATCGCCGCGCGACGCGGGAGGCGATGGAGATGAGCATGACCGAGATCCCAAGCCCACCCCCCGTGCGCCGCCTGCCGCTGGTCGGCGCGGAGGCACAGGTGGTCGAGCCGGTCGAGCAGCCGACGATCGCGATGCCGGCCGTCAACGGCGGCGGGGCGAACAGGATCGCGCCCCCGAGCTTCGCCAGCGCGCCGCGGCGGCGGATCGACTCCTCGCCGCTCGCGATCGACCGCATGCAAGTGGAAGACCTTTCGATCGCATATGGGTCGAAGCTCGCCGTCGACTCGGTGTCGCTCCCGATCCGCCAGGGCGAGGTGCTTGCGCTGATCGGCCCCTCGGGCTGTGGCAAGACGACGCTGCTGCGCTCGCTCAACCGCCTCACCGAGCTGACGAAGACGGCGTCGATGCGTGGACGCATCCTGCTCGACGGCGAGGACATCGCGACGCTCGAGCCGACGGCCCTGCGGCGGCGCGTGACGATGGTCTTCCAGCAGCCGAACCCGTTCCCGATGAGCGTGTTCGACAACGTCGCCTACGTGCTGCGCGAGCAGGCGTCGCGGCGGCCGCGCAAGGCGGCCCTCCAGGGGGCCGTGCGGAGCGCGTTGGAGCGCGCCGGCCTCTACGACGAGGTGGCGGGCGACCTCTCCCACCCCGCGCTGCGCCTGTCGGGCGGCCAGCAGCAGCGCCTCTGCATCGCGCGCGCGCTGGCCGCGGACCCGGAGGTGCTCCTGCTCGACGAGCCGTGCTCGGCGCTCGACCCGCAGTCGACGCAGGTGATCGAGAAGCTGATCGTGCAGCTGCGCGAGCAGGTCGCGGTCGTGATCGTCACGCACAACCTCCAGCAGGCCTACCGCATCGCCGACCGCGTCGCCTTCATGTACCTCGGCGAGCTGGTCGAGCACGGGCCGGCGGAGCAGGTCTTCGGGTCCCCCCGGGCGGAGCGCACGAGGGAGTACGTCGGTGGCGGGTTCGGGTAGGTGCGCGATGGCGACGGCGCTGACGCTCGCGATCGCGGCCGGCGGCCTCACCGGCTGCGTCTCGACGCAGCGCAAGAACGCGCGCGCCGAGCTGGTCGCCAACCGCACGCTCGCGGAGCGCACGCCGCTGCGTCTGCACCGGCGCAGCCGCGAGGTGCGCGTCGCGCATGTGGCGCTCGTGCGCGCCGCGCACGGCGGCGCGTTCGTCGTGACGCTGCGCAACCGCGGCGCGCAGCCGGCGACCGACGTGCCCGTCGCGGTCGGCCTGCGCGCAGCGAACGGGCGGCGCACGCAACTCGACGGCGGCGGCGAGCTCGGCTGGTTCCGCACGCACGTGCCGGCGATCGGCGCCGGCGCGAGCACGACGTGGGTCTTCACCGCCCGCCGGCCGCTGCCGGCTGGGACGCCCTATGCGATCGCCGGGGCGACGGGCGGCGCGGTCGTCTCGCACGCGTCGGGCGCGCTGCCGGCGATCGCGGCGCGGGCGGTCTCGCGCGCGCGGAACGGCGTGGTCGTCGCGATCGTCAACCGCTCCGAGATCCCCCAGTACGACGTGCAGGTCTACGCGGTGGCGCGCGACGGCGGGCGCGTGCTCGCCGCCGGCGCGGCCTCGATCGCGCATCTCGGCACGCACGAAGGGACGCGCGTGCGCGTCGCGCTCGTGGGCGCCGCCGGCCGCCACACGGTGCGCGTCTTCGCGCTGCCGACGATCTTCGAGTGAGGGAGCCCACGACGATGACGTACACCGATCCGACACCGCCACCGATCGCCGCCGCCTCCGCTTCCGCCGCGCCCGGCTGGGAGCAGTGCGACCACTGCCAGTCGCCGCTCGCCGAGCGCCAGCGCTACTGCGTCGTCTGCGGCGCGCGGCGCGCGCACGCCGACGACCCCGCCGCGCGCTATTTCCTCGAGTCGGCGCGGCGCGCCCGCGCCGCGGCCGCCGCGCCGCCGCCGGCCGCCGCACCCGGCGACGCCGCCGGCCGCCTCAGATTCGCGCTCGTGGTCGCGCTGCTGCCGCTCGTCGCGGCGCTCGGCATCGTCGTCGGCCGCGGGAGCGGGAGCGACAGCCAGCTCGTCGACGCGCTGCGCGCGCAGAAGGCGCCCGTCGTGAACGTGATCGGCGGCGGCAGCGGCGCCGCAGCCGACACGAGCGGCTCGAGCACCGGCTCCAGATCCGCGAGAGTCGGCAGAACCGACGCGGTCAACGGCGACGTGATCGCGAGAACGAGATACGGCAGCGCACGCAGACTGACCGGCGCGACGGTGACCCCGCAGGAGATCCAGCAGAGCAGACAGGCGCTGCAGCACATCGTCGACTCGAGAGGCAGAGCGTACGTCGACCAGCAGCGCAACCTGCCCGACCAGATCGTCATCCCATGAGCGCACTCGACGGCATCCGCACGCGCCTCCCGCGTCTGCGCAGCCGCAGCGACGCGCCGCCGCCGGGCATGGTGCCGGCCGACAAGCTCGCCGCACAGGCGCGGCGGGCGGCCGTGGCCGGGGCGCCGACCGCCGGCGCCGCGCCGTACCTCGACCCGGAGCTGCTCGCGCAGCGCGAGCGCCTGACGGAGCGCTTCGCGCTGCTGCAGGCCGACCTCGGCGGCGTCTTCTACGAGATGGCGATCCGCGACCACGTGCGGATGGACGTGCTGACGCGCAAGGCCGCCGAGCTGCAGCGCGTCGACGCCGACCTCGAGCAGGTCGAGCGCGAGCTGTACATGCAAGCCGCCACGCAGACCATGCGATGACCCCGCTGCAGCTGCGCATCGTCGTCGGCCTCTCGCTGCTGTGCACGCTCGTCGTGCTCGGCGCCGGCCTGCGCAGCGGCCGCGGCGGCGACGCGTCCGAAGTGCTCGCGGCGCAGCGCAAGCCGGTGACGATCTCCGCACCCGGGCTCGGCGCGCAGGACACGTCCGCGTCGAACGAATCCGACAGCACGGGCAGCGGCGAAGACACGAGCTCCTCCGGCAGCGGGGACACCAGCGGCAGCTCGACACCTGCCGCGAGTCCCAGCCCCTCCCCCGCGAGCACGGGCGGCGACGGCGGATCGGGCGGCAGCGGCGGATCCGGCGGCAGCGGCGGGACGGGCGGCAGCGGCTCCGACGGCACCGCGAGCGCCGCCCCGCAGCCGACCAAGATCAGACACGTCTTCCTCGTGATGCTCGCCGGCCACGGCTACGACGCCACGTTCGGCGCGGGCTCCCCGGCCACATACCTGAACGGGACGCTGCGGCCGAAGGGAGCGCTGCTGAGCGGCTACTCGTCGCTCGGGCACGCCGACCTGCCGGACGAGCTGGCGATCGTCGGCGGCCAGCCGCCGAACGCCTCAACGCGCGCCGACTGCCCCGTCTACAGAGACATCCCGCCGTCGAGCGCGCCCTCCAAGAGCGGCGAGATCGCCGCCGACGGCTGCGTCTTCCCGAACACGGTGACGACGATCGCCGACCAGCTCACCGCGAGCCGCCGCACGTGGCGTGCCTACGTCGAGGACCTCGACAGAGGCCCCGCGCCGGCCCCCGGCATTCCGCCGAAGACGACCTGCCGCCACCCCGACTCCAACGCGCCCGACCCGACCATGAGAGCGCGCCCGGGCGACGGCTACGCGACGCGGCACAACCCGTTCGTCTACTACCACTCGCTGCTCGACCTCGGCGACTGCGACGCGAACGACGGCTCGCTCTCACAGCTCGAAGGCGACCTGCGCACGGTGAAGAGCACGGCGAGCTTCAGCTTCATCGCGCCGAACCTGTGCGACGACGGGACCGAAGCGCCGTGCGTGGACGGCCGCCCCGGCGGCCTCGCCGCCGCGGACGCGTTCCTCGCGACGTGGGTGCCGAAGATCCTCGCCTCGCCCGCCTACAAGGCGGACGGCCTGCTGATCGTCGCGTTCGCAGGCGACGTCGCGCCACCCGCCGATCCGGCGAACCCGCCCGCGGACGCACCGGTCCGCAACGGGGCGCTGCTCGTCTCGCGCTTCGCGCAGGCGGGCAGCACCGCGGCCAGCGCGTACGACCCCTACGGGCTGCTGCGCTCGCTCGAGGACGTCTTCGCGCTGAGAGCGCTCGCGGGTGCCGCGAAGGCGCACTCGTTCGCTCCGACCGTCCTCGGCAACGCGTACGCCACGCCGCCGAGCGACGGCTGAGGTCCGGGCCCGCAGGCCCGGACGTTCAGACCCAGGCGGTCCGCTCGGCGGCCAGTAGCTCGCGCGCGGCGCCGAGCGGGCGCGGATCGATCCACGCGCCGAGGTCGACCGCGCGCGGCAGGAAGCCGTGCGTGACGAGGAAGTCGTGCTGCGCTCTGAGCGCGTCGAGCTTGCGGTGCGAGAGGTCGACGTGGAGCTGGTCGGGCCAGTTGCGGCCGTGCGCGGCCGTCACGTCGCGCGCCGTGGTGCCCGTCTCGAGCGCCAGCAGCCGCGTCGCCTCGGGCGCGTTGAGCTGTGCCCACGCGCCCGCGCGCAGCAGCACCGCGAGCAGCCGCACGACGAGGTTCGGATCGCGCGCCAGCAGGTCCGCGTCGACCGTGATCGCCGCCGGGGTCGTCCCGCTCGCGCGTACAGCCGGGTCGAGGTGGCGGCCGATGTCCGCGACGACCCTCGCGCCGATGCGCGCCGATGCCGCCGCGCCGGCGGCGCCCGCCACGAAGACGGCGTCGACGTCGCCGCGGTTCAGGGCCGCGAGCTCGGCGGCGTAGGGATCGCCGGCCTGCGACGCGCCGTCGATCTCGACGTAGGCGCCTTCGCCGGGGAAGATCCCCGCCAGCGCGAGCGCCGCGTGCAGCCCGCGACACGCGGCGGCGCGATGGACGTCGATCGCCGCGGCGCCGTCGAAGGGGAGCGCGAGGCGACGGCCCGCGAGCTGCTCGGGCCCGTCGATGCCGGCATCCGGAAGCGCGACGACGGCCTGGAAGGTCTCGACCCAGGTGAGGCCGATCAGCCGCGTCTCGCGGCGTTCGCTGCGTTCCCACAACGCGCTGGTGCTGTCGCCCTCGTAGAGGCCGTCGGCAGGCGCCGCTGCGCGGAGGAGAGATTCACGCAGCGGCGCCCGCTGTGACGTCGCCCGCAGGTCGCCGCTCGCGGTGACCGGAGGGCGAAACCCATCTCCCGTGACGGTCAGCGGCGTTCCATCCAACGCCGCCTCACGCTCGAGCCAGCCGAGCTGGTGGGCGATGCCCGTCGCCGTAGGGATGGGGCCGCGATCGACCAGAATCGGGGAGCGGTCGACCGCTGCGATCGCGGGGCCGGGAGACGTGGCCGCGCGGTCGGTCTCGATGGACGCGTGCGCGCGCGCGGCGCGCACCGGCGTCCGAAACCCGGGCTTCCTGACCGGCTTTACATTATTTGCCATGCCGGAACTGTAGCGCATTCTCCACCGACTTAGTAGAGAATGCTGGAAAATGCGCCCGCAGGCGCGCTTAGCTCAGCTCTCGGCGAGCACGATCGCGAGCACGCCGAGCCCGAGCACGACGCCCGCCAGCGTGATCGCGAAGATCGCCGCGTCGTCCGGCTGCACCGGCTCGCCGCGGTCGAGCGCGCGCTCGACCTGACGGTGCCGCACGGCCGCGAACGCGATCAGCAGGACGCCGACGAGCGCGAAGCCGGCGCCGGCGACCACGTAGGGCCACGACGGCCCGCCCGTCAGCGCCGGCACGAGCCGGCCCGTCCCCACGCTCACCGCGAGCGCGGCGAGCCCGGTGCGCCACCACGCCAGGTAGGTGCGCTCGTTCGCGAGCCGCGTGCGCCGCGTCGCGTCGACCGTCTCCGCGACCGCATGCGATCCGCCAGACGTGGGTGCGCTATCCGTCGATGGCTCCATGCCCGACACGCTAGTAGGGATTGGCGAAACCCGCCGCCAGCCGCTGCGGGGGTTTCGCCAAATCCCTACACGTCGGGGCTACTTGCCGGAATGCGCCTTGGCCTTGGCCTTCGGCTTCGGCTTGGACAGGCCCTGGACCACCAGCGTCACTCTCTTGGACGCTTGGCTGCCGCCCGAAGCCGCGTTCACCGTCGCCGGGATCGTGCCCTTGCGCAGCTCCAACCGCTTGACGATCGACGCGTCGGGCTTGAGCGTCAGCAGCGCGCCGCCGTCGTCGTTCAGTTCGCCGTCGGCCTCCGCGAGGACGGGCGACGAGAGCCCGAACTTGCGCGCCCGCTGCTTCGTCAGCTCGAGCGTCACCGACACCGGGTCGGTCGGCGAGCCGGTGATCATCACGACGCCGTCGGCCGGCGCGAAGCGCTTGGCCGCGAGCGTGAGCGTGATCGACTTGGTGAAAAGCGCCTGGTAGGCCGCCTCGTCCGCCGCCTGTGCCGCCTTGGCGGTCGCGAGGGCCGTGTCGGACGCCGCTCTCGCTCTTCTCAGGGTGGTGATCTGCGTGTTGAGCGGCGCGACCGCGTTGGCGATCAGCGTGTTGGCGATCGGCGCCGCCGTGTCGGCTGCCACGTACGTCCCGCCGAGTCTCACGCATGCGGCGGTGAAGTCCGCCGTCGTCGAGAGCGCCGACAGGTCGACGCCGGTGGCCGTTCTCACGACCGGGATCCAGGTGGTCGGGTCGTCGCCGAGTCCGGCGGACGCCTTCTGCCACGGGACGTAGTCGTAGTACGGGTCGTTGCCCGCGTTTCTCTGCCAGGCGAGGATGTTGGCGCCGTCGCTGAGGGCGGCGACTCCCGAGCACGTGGCGTGCGGCTGCACGCCGGTCTGCGCCGGCGCGTAGGTGCGCTTCTGCTCGGCCGTCATCGGCGCGCGGTAGGCGCTCGGCAGCACCGAGTAGTCGATCACGCCGCCGGTCGTGACGCCGTTGGTCTCCTGGTAGCCGGTCGCGTAGCCGTCGGCCGAGACGACGTATTGCGTCTGCGTGGTGAGCAGGCTGGCGCCCGTCGGATCGGTCAGGAACGTGACGCCCGCGTCGCCGGTCTTGGCGACGAGCGAGTAGACGCTGGGGACCGCGGAGGCGCTCGCCGGAATCGCGAGCGCCAGCAGTGCCGCAAGTGCGCAGACGGCGCGCACGGAGCTGGTGAGCCTCAAAGCTTCCTCCTGTTTGAACGATGAACCGCTCGGCGCTCGCGCCGTTCGGGTCGCAAAGTCTACAAACTTGATGGGCTTTGTGGGCTTTTACCGTCGTGGGGGCCGCTTTCCTTTTCGGTGCGCTCGGCATATGCTCGGCGCCATGGCAAGCGCCGGCTCGAGGGGGGCGGCGGTCGCTCTGCCGCGGCCGCGCAGCCATGCCGATCGCGAGAGGCTGTCCGAAGGCGGGACGGCCGCATGGCTGTGGGCGCTGCCGTGCGCGCTCGCGACGATCCTGCTCGTCGCGTTCGCCGCCCGGCCGCTGAGCCGCGTGCTCTACCCGTCGACGCTCCCGCTCCTGCCGACGGTCGAACACAACCCCGAGCCGGTCGAGGACACGCGCTTCCTGCTGTCGCTGCTCGGCCCCGTGCTGCTGGCCGCAAGCCTTGTGCTGCTCGCGCCGCGGCTGCGCGTCTCGCGACGGGCGGGAGCCGCGCTCGCGCTCACGGCCCAGCTGCTCGCCCTCGGCGTCGTCGTGCTGAGCGTCGCGCGCCAGTTCGGCCCCTCCTGGCGAATCGAATTCTTCACGCCGGCGCAGCTGCTCGTGGCAGCTGTCGGCGCCGTCGCGATCGCGCTGGCGGCGCGCCGCGGATGGCTCACCGGCCGCCCGGCCGAGGCGCGCTGGCTGCGCTTTGCGGCACCGGCCGCCGCGCTGCTGCTGACCGGCGTCTGGTTCCTCTCCTACCTCAACACCGCCGGCACGATCTGCACGTACGGCGACTGTTACAACACCGCCTTCATGGCGGACGAGACGTTCGCCGTGCTGAACGGGCTGACGCCGCTCGTGAACCACACCGCCGCGTACGGGTCGCTGTGGCCGTTCGCGTTCGCGCCCGTGATGGCGGTGCTCGGCAAGACGCTGTTCGTGTGGACCGTCCTGATGTGGGGACTCACGGTCGCGATGCTGCTCGCGCTCTACGGCGTGCTGCGACGAGCGACGCACAGCTCGCTCGGAGCGCTCGCACTGTACGTGCCGGTGATGCTGTTCACGTACTACGCCGCCTCGCGCGACCTCCACAACCCGATAGAGATCTACCAGCAGGTGCCGATGCGCACCACGGGGCCGTTCCTGCTCGCGTGGCTCGTCGCGCGGCGGCTCGATCGCGGAGCGCGCGACGGGCTCTCGATCTGGCCGCTGGCGCTCGCCGGCGGCCTCGTCGCGCTCAACAACGCCGACTTCGGCCTCGCCGCGCTGGGGGCGAGCGTCGCGGCGCTGCTGTGGGCCGGCTGGCCGCTGTCGCGGCGCCAGCTCGGGCGGCTCGCAGGCGGCCTCGCGCTCGGGCTCGCGGGCGCGTACGCGCTCGTTTCGCTCGTGACGCTGATCCGCGCCGGCGCGCTGGCGAACCCGGCCAAGGCGGTCGCGTTCGCGCGCGTCTACACGCGCACCGGCGTCGGCCTGTGGCCGCTACTGCGGCTGTTCGGCCTGCCGCTTGTCGCCTACCTCACGTATGCGGCCGCGATCGGGATCGCGACCGTGCGCGCACTGCGCGGCGCGCGTAACCGCACGCTCACCGGCATGCTCGCCTGGAGCGGGATCTTCGGCCTCGGCTCGGCCGCCTACTACATGGGCGCGACGACGATATTGGCGATCGCGACGCTGTTTCCGGCGTGGGGGCTGTCGCTTGCGCTGCTGACGATCGTCGCCGTCAGGCAGGTCGCGAGCCGGCGCGAACGGCTGCCGGGCGTAGCGGCTATGGCAGCGCTGTTCGGCTTCGCGCTGATCGCAAGCTTCGTCTTCATCCCGCCGGCCCGGCTCGCGCCGTGGACGCAGGTCTCGCGCCTCACGACGACGCTCGCACCGTATTCCCCGCCCGACGCCGAACCGCTGTCGGCGCCGCACGAAGCGCGCTTCCGCGCGTTCGTCAGCTCGATATCCGACGGACATGGTCGTTTGGTCGTGCGGCACGGCGCGCCCGTCGCGTTCCTCACCGCGACCGGGCACCTGCTCGCCGACGCGTACGGCATCCGCGACGTCGTCCCGTACACCGGCCGCTCGGTCTTCACAGCGGAAGAGCTGGACGAAGCGCTGCAGCGGCTGCGTGCGGCAGGCGGCAACACGGTGATCGTGCCGTCGCTGATACTGCCGCGCGTCGCGGCCGCACTCGCCGCGCGCGGCTTCGAGGTGCAGACGAGCAGCGGCTTCCGCGCCGGCGTGCCCGGCCAGTCGATCCCCGTCGAAGCGGTCGTGACCGTGAGCGCGGGCGTCGCGCCCGACGAACTCACGAAGTGGGTCGACAGCCGGGCGCTCCCGGCGCGGGGTTAGAGCAGGCCGCCCAAGCCGCCGCCGGAGTCGGCGTGCACGAAGTGCGCGCGCCAGCGCACGTTTCTGTCGGGACAGGAGGTGTTGAAGGCGCTGTTGCCCCAGCGCGACAGCGTCCCGCTCGCGTGGCTGCCGTTGATGCGGCCGGAGATCGACGCATGGGCGCCCGTGTCGAGGATGCCGCGCGCCGAGAAACGTCCGCCGCCGCCGATCGAGGCGCCGCCGAGGTCGATCCCGTTCGTATGCACTCGGCCGTCGGCGCATCTCGCGCGCCACTCGAACGAGATGTCCTCCAGCCCACCGGGCACGACGACGAGGGAGACCGACAGATGCTGGCTCGTGGTCCCCTGGAAGTCGCCGGTCTTGTACGGCAGGTGCGGAGGCGGCGATGGTCTTGGCGCGGGACAGCGCGTCGTGTCGGCTGCCGTCTGCGCGACCTCGGCGGCGCTCAGCGCCCCGTCGTAGACGAGCACGCATGCGAGCGCGCCCGCCGACTCCTCGCCGGGCGATCCGCCTCTGACGTTGTCGCGGAAGAGGCGCAGCGTGCCCGATGCGAGACGGAACGCCTTGCTCGTGATGCTCGCCGAGACCGGCGTGCCGTTGAGATAGGCGACTGTCCACTGCGTGCCGGCGAGCGTCGCCTCGCTCGTGACCGCCACCTGCACGTAGCTGCCGTTCGTCGGTCTGAGTCCGGAGCCCGGGAGCCCGAAGCCGCCGTCGTCCTGCACGTCGATGGCGCCTTCTAACATGTAGAGGCCGTTGTCGGAGGTTCCGCCGCTGAAGTCGAGCAGCCGCCGGAAGCCGAAGACGTCGGCGAGGCGGAAGGTCATCACGATCGAGTGACTCGTCGGATCGACGAGGCCCGCCGTCCGCAGCGAGACTCCGCCGCCTCTCGGGAACGCGAGCACCTGCCGCGGCGCGCCGCCCACGATCTCGGTTGCGAAATTGCTCGGCGGGCCGATCTCGGCGAGGTCAGGCGCACCGGCGACCTGCGTGGCGAGACTGCCCTGCAGTTGGTACTCGGCCTTCAACGTCGCGGCGCTCGCCACGCCGCTGCCGGCGAGCAGTGCTAGCGCTGCCGCCAGCGCCCCGATGCACCTTCCGGTCTCCCGCATCGGCGGGCACCTTACAGATCCGAAAGACGGTGCGTCGTGGCTCAGCGCGGGACGAGCTGGAGGATCGGGATCGTGCGGCCGGCGCGCGCGGCGCGCTCCCGGTAGGCGGCATAGGGCGGGAAGACGCGGTCCGCCAGCTCCCACAGCCGCGTGCGCTCCGCCTCGTCCTCGACGATCTCGGCGCGGAACGGCCGGCCTCCGAGCAGGACGTCGGGGTTCGCGCGGGCGTTGTGGAACCAGGCAGGGTGCTCCGGCGCGCCGAGCTTGGACGCGACGATCGTCACGCGCTCGAGGTCGTTGAAGTAGATGACGCCGTTGCGGCGGATCTGGCCGCTGCGCGCGCCGCGCGTCTGCAGCAGCGCGGTCGGGAGCATCAGCCCCATCCCGATCCGGCCGCCGGTCAGTCGCATCACGTACGGATCGGCCTGCCACACGCAGTGAATCGAGAGCCACGCGGCGACGCGGGTGCCGAGGAAGCGCACGTAGGCGCGGTACAACGGACCGCGGGACGCCTGTGGGTCGACGTACGGGAGCGCTCCACGGGTGGACATGGCGACACCGTAGCCGCGCTCGCCCGTGGGCGAGCCGGCTCGCACCGCGCGCTACGCTGCGCCGATGTGCGCCGGATGCGTCATGGCAGCCACGGCCGGAGCCAGCGGCCTCCGTGCATGGCTTCAAGCCCAGCACCTCACCTGGCTCACCCCGCGCCGCATGCGCGCCGTCACGATCGGGCTGCTCATCGCCGCCTTCGCGATCTCCTCGGTCGGCATCAGCAGCTCGACCCCGCCGCCCGCGCAGGCACCCACCGGCCACCGCCACCGACAGCCGCTGACGCACGCGCCACAGCCACTGCCTCGCGGCCGGACCGGCGTCCGGCTCTGACGAACGTCGCGCGCAGAGCGCCCCAGTACTTGCGCCCGTACATGGCCTTCCTCTAAGGGGTATGCATTGTGCGGGTCGCTGCCGATACCGAACACATGGAGCAGGCGCGCGTCATCATGGCGGTTCGCGTCTCCAGCGAGGACCAGAAGGAGAGAGGATACCGGCACGCCAACCAGATCCGGCGTCTGCCCGAGCTTGTCGCCGAACAGGGCTGAGAGATCGCCCGCCACCCAGACGGAGCGCTCGCGCGCTACGACGAGGGCGCCGCGTCCACGAGCGCGGAGGACGAGGGCGACGGCCTCGGCCTGAGCACCCGACCGGTGCTCACGGACCTGATCCGGGAGCTGCCCGACGTGCGGCCGCCCTACCTCGTCTGCCGCAAGCTCGACCGCCTCCACCGCAACAACCTCCAGTGGGAGTACCTGCAACACAAGTTGCTCGCGGCCGGCGTCGAGGCGATCGTGCAGTTCCCCGCGCTCGACGGCCACCCGGAGCTGCGCCGCATCGGCAGCCCGCGAGAGCGCGCGCGGGCGTCGATGGAGGCGACATGGGCGTCGCTGGAGAAGGCCGAGCTGAAGGAGAAGCTGATGGCCGCCCGGCGCGAGCGCGCCGAGCGCGGCCTTCCGAACGGCGGCTTCCCGCCCTACGGCTACATGCGACCTGTCCCTCGCGGCCCGCTCGTGGTCAACGAGGAGGAGGCGGCCGCCTACCGACAGATCATCGAGTGGGTCTCGAGGGTCACGGGCCGGCGTGGACCGCGAACCGCCTCACGAGAGACGGCGTACCGACGCGCCGGAGCAAGAAGGGATGGACGGCGACGACCGTGCGCAAGATGCTGTTCAACGAGTCGCAGACGGGGATGATCCGAACCAACTTCAAACGGCGTCGCACGGTGGACGCCAAGCGAGAGACAGCCAGCGATCGTGGAGCGCGAGCGGTGGGAGCCGGCGCGCAGCGTGCTCGATGCCCGGTCCTTCGGCAGCGGCAACCGGAACGCGCGCAGACACGCACTCGCCGGCATTCTGCGCCGCTCGGCGTGCGGCGCCACGTTGCAAGCGCAGGTGACTCGGAAGACGCTCCACGACGGGATGCGCCAGGACTATTGGAACTACACCTGCAAGGTCTACAACCCAGGCTGCACGCAGGGCTACTCGATCAGTGAGCGGCGAGCGCTCGCCGAGCTGGCCGAGCACATCGCGGCACGGCTCGACGCAACCCACGAGTGGGTCGAGCCGGAGGCTGGCGACGACCTCGCGCCAGTCGAGGAACGCATCGAAACGCTGACGGCCGACCTCACCGCCGCCGAGCGGAAGGTGCGCCGAGCGCACACCGCCTGGGTGGACACGGACGACGACCTTGCGACGATCGCGCTGGAGGAGCTGCACCGCCGCCGCGACGCCGCCCGCCAGATCGCGGATCAGCTCGACACGCTGCGTAGAGAGCACGCGACTGCGCTCAGCCAGCCCGCCGAGTCGATCGACGTCGCGGAGCTGCGTCAGCTCTTGGACGGCTGACTCGACTTCGCCGCCCACGAGGAGCGTGCGCTGCTTGAAGCTGTGATCGACCGCACTATCTGCTGCCGCCCGGCCGCGACCGGCGGTTGCAGGTCGTCTGGGGGAGCTAACGCGACGGCTTGCCGTTGCTTTCTTGGATTCTCCCGACTCCGGTCGGCTGATCGCCGAGGCGGGAATAGACGTTTCCGCGGACCGGCAATACCTCGGGCGGTCCCTTGTCAGGCGTTACCTTGACCGTGCGCGCACGGTCTGGCGCCAGTCCGAGGAGCAGCCATTGACCGCTAGGCTGCTGCTCCTCCAGAGCTATGCCCCTGGCGATCACGTTAGGGGTGCTGTCGCACGCGATGGTGCCTGTCATGTCCCGAGCCACGCACAGCATGCCATCACCGGGCAAAACCCAAGCGTCAATGCCGACCGCAGTCGTTACACGATGGGCACGGTTGACATTCACGCCTTGCAGAGGCGTTCCTCGCGTAGCCTTCTCGATAGCAGCACGAGTAGTCCCAGGTGGCGTTTGCGATGGAGCGCGAAGGACACTGAACGCGCGCAGCTGGGCAGGCGTCAGCTCTGCCGCGCGTACAACGTTCTGATCGACAACTGGCGCAGGAGGCCGCGGTTCCGTCTTGTGGTCGACACCGAGCCGGACCACCAGGGCTACTGCGGCTGCAACTGCTGCGAGCGCGAGCCCGGAGCGGCGTGTCAATGAAGGTATGGCAGTCATCAGATCCAGTAGCGCCCGGCCCCCACTGCGACCGGGCGCTGTAGAGCCTTACGGGTTGTAGTTCTCCAACCCGTAGAAGATTTCCCAATTATTCAGAGGGTTATAGATAACACCTAGGAGAAACCTGGCGCCTTCGAGCCTGGTGGGGCTAGCTATGAACGACGTCGAGGCCGCGCACGAGGTTCCCCCGATGGCGACTCCTTCGCTGTTCCAGATCGAAACGCACACGGTAGAACCATTCAGGGAGCGACCCCATGAACGGGTGACCTTCCGATAGGTTTCTTCCTTGCAGACGCCCAGTGGGCCGAGGTTTATGCCGGTACAGAAGTGGATTTCTGACCCGTGCGCTGCTGGGGTGGCACTGCTCATTGCGTGGACACCGCCTACGAGCAGTGCCAGACAGACGGACAACAGGATGAAACGCGTGCGCGAACGCACGACGTTCGTAGTCGCAGTCATTCTCCCCCCTACGTTGGAGTCTTTCCCCCGAGGGATCGCCTCAGCGCCTCCCAGACGCAGCTCCCCCGAAGCCCGGCGCCTTTATACCAGAGTTGTGGTGCAACGGTCACCGGCGAGTGTCGCGGAGACGACCGCGGCAGTCAGACCTTCGCCCGACTCACGCGCTTCCTGTGATCGGCGTGTCGAGCGGGGAGCGCCAAGCCATTGTCTAGATGCTGATCCGGCTCGGGACGCAGCGAGTACCGATCGGCTGGCAGTCCCTCGCGCGCGAGCTTCGCCCGCAGCGCGACGGCGAGCAGTCGCAACTGCGAGTCGGTGGAGAAGGGATTACGCCCGTCGCGCGCTGCCCCATGTCTCAGCCGTCCTTGGCTGTCACCTGCTCCGTCGTGCGCGGTCTTGGAGGAAGGTCGCGAAGCTGCGCAGCTCGTACCCGAAGGCGAGGACTTCCCGCGGATCAGCGTCGGCGCCGGCGGAGTCGAGGCGGGCGCGCCACGCGACGAGCGCAGCGGTCTGCTCAGCCAGGTAGGTGTCGGCGTCGAGGTCGGCCGGCAAGTGGCGCAGCCCGTGCGGGTAGCGAGCGCGCAACGCGTCGATCGCGTCAGCCGGATCAGCGGGCGGATCATCGTGCGCGACGCGATCGCGCTCAAGCTCGCGCGCCTGGACGAGACGCACACGACGCTCGCGAACACCGACGAGCTGAACGCCCACCGCATCATCCGCGAGCACCGCGACTACCTCCGTCTGCTCGATGACCTCGGCTGGGCCATCCACGACCCGCGACCGGCCTTCCCGCTCACGATGACCGTCGCAGCACTCGGCCGCACCCTCGCGCGACTTGCCGACCAAGACCCCGCCGTCGCCGCCGTCTGCCACGTGCTGCTCGACCGGCTGCCATGAGCAAGCCGCGCCCCCACCGCACGAGCGCCGACCACACAGCGCTCGGCCACGCCGTGCGGATCATGCGCGCCACCCGCGGCCCCTCCCAAGAAGAACTCGGCGCCCGCGCCGACCTCCACCGCAACTACATCGGCGCCATCGAACGCGGCGAAATCAACCCCACCTTCCGCGTCCTCCTCAAGCTTGAACGAGGCCTCGACATGCCGCTCCGAGCTGATCGCGAAGTACGAGGAGCTGCTGTGAACCGCCACGACGACCGCGCTGTGAAGCGCGGTCGTCAGACAGCGGCGATCCTGCCTATCGGCACTTCTGCGGCTTGCACGCTCTCCGCTGACATCTCGCCGCGTCGATGGAGATCCACGTGCCCTCCGGCGGCTCGCCAAAGCCGGCCCGGTAGCGGTCGAGCGTGTCGGCGTAGGCGTCCTGCAACTCCTGCGCCTCGGCCTCGTCGCGCATACCGAAGTAGGGGTAGTGGTGCAGGAACTCGCCGAACAACGCATCGCAGTCAGCCGCGTAGGCCATCGTGTCGAGGATGTGCTGGTGCCACATCTCGTCCACAATCCCGCACGGCACGATCGCCGCGTCCGGGAACGCGAGCTGGAGCGCCAGGTAGCGCCGGTACTCCGCCTCCATGCGGTCGAGCTGGTCCAGGCCGTAGCCCTTCCCGTCCTCCGGGTCCGCGAGCTTCCGGCGCACGTTCGTGAGATCGATCAGCTCTTTCACGCGCGCGAACCCTTCAACCGCCGTGATCGGCGGTGCCTGCTCGATGATGGACATTGGTCTGCGCCCTCCTAGGGGTCGATGGACAATCGAACCTACGTTCGCGCAGAAATCTAGTCCGTGGGGCAGACGCTTCCCGAGCGGGAGAGCGCTTCGCGGGGCTACGCCGCCGCCAACTGCTCCAAGACCGCCAAGACCTCGTCGTCGTGCGTTCTCGGCGTGACCTTCGGGATAACGTGCGCGACGACGCCATCGGGGCCGATGACGAACGTCGTCCGAGTAGCCTCCCAAAATGTCCGTCCATACATCGACGGACATCAAGGGAGGGGTCAGTTTTTTCGGCCGACTTACCCGCTGGTCGGCGAAGAGGCCCACCGCGCGCTGGTCCGAGTTGCGGACTCGCAGCCGCCGGGCGACCCGCAGCGACGTGTCCGCTGGCAGCTCGTGCCGCAGGAATGGGACTCCTGCGGCGAAGGCTGGGCGCGCGCCCGACGGTCCGCCCCACGTCAGGTCATGATCAGCGGCTTGGCCGCGGCGAGCACCTGGCTCATCGTCTTCGTCTTGTCGAAGCCGCCGTCAGGCGTCGGCGAGTCGCCGATCAGCAGGTTGATGGCGGCGGCATGGCGCGCCTCGACCTGCACGATGCTGCCGGCGGCGGCGAGCACTGCCGGGTTCTTGATGCCCGGGGCCGCGCCGTTGTAGGCGCTCACGCCCAGGTTCTCCAGCGTCGAGGCGAGCGCGAGGAAGCTTCTCTGGTCGGTCGCAGGGAAGACGAACGTCGGCGACTTGACGGGTCTTCCGCCGAGCTTCTTGATCGTCGCCTTCAGCGCCGCCACGTGCTGGGCCTCCTCTGCGCCGAACTGCTGCGCGTACTGCTTGGCGGTTCCGCTCAGCTTCAGGCTCCTGCCCTTGACGTTGTAGAAGGCGGTCTCGAGGTACTCGAGCGTGAGCGCGTAGTTGAGGATCGCGACGTCCCCGCCGCCGGTGGCGGCGAGCGCGTTGCCGACGAACGGGCCGACCGCGGCGGCTCCGTAGACAGACGCCGCCGCGATCGCGCCGCGCAGGATGAAGGTCTCGCGCGTGATGCCGTGTACCTGCACGCCGGCGAGCTCTGGGCTGACCTGAGGATCGGTGGACATGTTCGGTGGCTCCGTTCTGATCCCGGGGATCGGCTAGGCGAGGAAGGGCTTGACCGCGACGAGCACGGTCTGCATGTCGGCGGGCTTGGCGAACGCCCCGTCGGGGGTGATCGGCTTCTTGACCAGCGTCGCCAGCGAGGCGGCGTGGCGCGCCTCGATCGAGTGGATCGAGAGCGCCGCGGCAAGCACGTCCTTGCTCTTGATTCTCGCGGCCTGGCCCAGATACGCGGCGGCACCGAGGTTCTCGACCGTGTAGGCCAGCTGCGCGACTCTGTTGGCGTCGGAGACCGGGAACTTGCCGTTCGGCTTCGCGCTCGGCGTGCCGCCGAGCTTCGTGATCGTCGCCTTGATCGCGTCGACGTGCTCCTGCTCCTGCTGGGCGAACGTCTTCACGAGATCGCCCGTCGCGCCCTTGAACAGCTTCGCGGCGACGACCTTGTCGTAGAACTCCGTCTCCAGGTACTCGAGCGTCAGCGCGTAGTTGAGGATCGCCAGATCGCCCGACGCGGAGCTGTGCATCGCCGTCGTGCTCGCGGGCGCGGCTGCCGTGGTGGCGGTGCTGCTGCCGCTGCTGCCGCCGCAGGCGGCGAGCACGAACGCGCCAAAGCTGGCGGCGGCGCCGCCGCCGGCCATCTTGAGAAAGCGCTTGCGCTCCATGTCGTCTCCGACAAGCGTCTCGACGGCTCCCCGCTCCTCACGGGCTGGTTCGTCAGTCATACGACCAGGCATCGGACATCTCCCTGTTGAACTTGGCGCCCGCGGGCTCGCGGGAACTGGACGTGTCTCGTCCGCAGTCGTCGCTACTGGACCACGGTGATCGTTCCGACCATGCTGGCGGGATGGATCGTGCAGACGTAGTGGATGACGCCGACCTTGTCGGCGGTGATCATGAACGTTCCGCCCCGGCCAAAGTCCTTCGATCTGAATTGCTGCACGCCACCGGCGCTGGTCACGTTGTGGGGGGTGGCGTCGAAGTTCTGCCAACGGACGCGCTGCCCGACGTGAACCGTGAGATGGTCGGGCGCGATCGCGATGTTGCGGTACGCGACCGAGGCCGCGGCGCCCGGAACCGGAGTCGGCGCCGAAGACGACGACGATCCGCAACCTGCGATCGCTACGACCACGCTGAGGCTGGCCACGATCCCAATCGTCGTCGACCACCCGCGGCACCGTTTGACGGTTTGCTTCACATCACTCCATACGCCGCGGGCGACGATGAAGATCACACATATCGCTCTCGGCGCCCACACGCTTACATTGAACGGTCATGCGAGCGGGGCGACGATGACCGGGGCGGTCGTCGGCCGCACGCTGCCCCCGGCGGGCTCCGCGGTGACGATCACTTGGCGCACGCCGCGCAGGCTCTCGCCGATCGCCACCGACGCGCGGCCGTCGCTCGGCACGTCGAACAGCGCGTGAGTGGGCGCAGTCCCGCTCGGGCGCCGCAGCCACACCTCGTACACGTGTCCGGTGGGCGGGGAAGGCATGCCGCAGACGACGAGCGTTGCGGCGTGGGCGCCGACGACCAGCCGTGCACGTGCGCCGGCCGCCATCGGCCCGCTCACGCGTGCGGCGACGACGCGCGGCGCCGCCGTGTCCGGGCGTGCTGTCCACAGCGCCGCGCCGACGAGCGCGATGACCGCGACCAACGCCGCCGCCGCGCTCAGGACGCGCCGCCGGCGACCCTCGAGGCGTGGCCGGCGGACGCGATCGGCCTGCGCGCCGGCGGCGCGCAGCAGCTCTGCCTGAGCCTCGACATCGGCCATGATCCGGCGCTTGAGACCGGGTGGCGGGGGGATCCGCTCGACGCCGGCCGCGAGCGCGTCGACGATGGGGCGCAGCTGCTCGGCGTCCGCGCGGCACTGCCGGCAGTCGCGCAGGTGGGCCGAGAAGCGACGCGCCTGGACATCCGACACGGCACCGAGCAGGTACGCGCCGACTGCGTCGCGCCAGTCGCAGGGCTGGGACGGGCCGCTCATCACGCCGCCCGCTCAATCGAACCGCGCGGCCCACGATGCCAGCAGGATGCTGAGCTCGTAGAGGAGCAGCATCGGGACCATCTCGATCAGCGTCGTCACCGGATCGACACCCGGCAGCAGCATCGCGATCACCGCGATCCCGACGATCGCGTAGCGGCGGTTCTTGCGCAGCTGGCGTGGGGTGACCACGCGCAGCCGCGTGAGCGCGAGGATGCCTACCGGCATCTGGAACAGCAGTCCCATCGCGGCCAGCGTCGCGAGGATGAAGTTGTAGTACGGCCTTGCCTGCACAAGCGCGTTGAACTGCCCGTGGTTGAAGTTCTGCAGGAAGCCGACGGCCGCGGGCAGGACCAGGAAGTATCCGAACGCCACCCCCGCCGCGAACAGCGCGGGGACCATCAGCATCAGCGGCAGCACGACGCGCCGCTCGCCCGGCCCAAACGCGGGCAGGATGAAGCCGTAGATCTGGTAGAGCAGCATCGGCAGCGCGAACAGCAGCGCGAAGTACGCCGAGACGGTGATCGTCTGGGTGAACGGCTCGGCCAGTCCGAGCGTCACCGGCACCTGGCCGGCGCTCGCCGCCGGCGCCGCGCGCAGCGCCGCGGCGTTTGCCGCTCCTGCCTCGACGAGCGCGAGCCGGTCCGCCCTGCTGAGCGGAGCGGGCGAGCGCGCGAGACGGTCGAAGGCAGCGGCGCTGCGTCTCAGCGCACGCCGCTCGGCGCTCTGGAAGCGGGCCTGCTCACCGACCGGCCCGCTGGCATGCTTGGCGGCGTTGGCGGTCGCGTGCGTGAGCGGACGGTTGAGCACGTCGAGCAGGCCGTGGTTCTGCCACAGCGCGAGCCCGAACGCGACGATCACCGTCGCGACGCTGATCAGCACACGCCAGCGCAGCTCGTCGAGATGCTCGACGAGCGTGAGGCGCTGGTCGTGGGCGATCCGCCCCGCTGCGACCGCCATCGTCGTCTTACTCGGCCCGCGGGCGACCGACAAGGACGGGCTCGGCGTCGACCTGCTCGGGCTCGACCGTGTCGCTCACGGCGACGGGCTCGGCCACCGCGGCGTTGTGCAGCGCCGCGACCTCGTGGTCGTGGTCGTCGTCGCCGCCGATCGAGCTCTTGAACTCGCGGATCCCTCTGCCGACCGAGCGCCCCACCTCGGGAAGCTTCTTCGGCCCGAGCACGAGCAGGGCGATGATCAGAACGACGATGAGCTCCATTGGTCCGATGTTCGGCATGAAAACCTCCAGAGATGTGGTTGCGGGGCGAGGCCGGGCGTCAGTGGCGCGGCCTGTAGGCACCCTGCAACCAACTGCGCACCCCGAGGCCCAGTGGATCAGTCACAGCCCTCGGAGGTCCCCCTCCCTCTGGGCTCGCCAAGGGCCTCACCCCCGGCGGCCGGTCCCCGCCGAGGCTTCGGCCGGTTGGAGAACATCCCCCGGCCGGGGTCTCGGCGGGGGTAGGTCACTCAGCGGCCCCCGAAAAGGGCGGCGGCGCCCGCGGGCAGTTCCCTTCTCGCGCGGCGCCGCCGCTCGCTTCCCACGGGAAGTCCGGACTGACGCGCGAATCGCGCAGAGGTGGCCCGCGCGGGTCCGCCGCGAAGAACAGTGAGCGTTCGACGTACTTCGACCGGTTGCAGAGGCGCCACGTAATATGGCGCCCGCTGGTAGATCAGTCGCGCACGAAGACGGTGCGTTGGACTTCTGGAGGAAGCTTGACGCTTAGGAGAAGTGTCGCCCGCACGGGCGCGTTGACCTCGCGGAGCGGCGCTGCGGCGCGGGTCCGCGTTCGCTTCATGCTGGTGATCGCTGGCGCGATCTTCGCGCTGGCGGCCGGGGCTGCGGCCCATACGCCGACTGCTTCGGCGTGCTCGGCTACGTCTCACTGCTATGGCATCGCCTCGTCGGTAGATGGAAACGGTTTCGCTGGCGGCTCCGTGTACGATCGGACCAACTGCATCAATCTGGCAAGCGGCGCGGAGTTCGTGACCAACGAGCTGTGGGCTGTGACGAGCAACGGCGCGCGCTGGATCGAGGGCGGGATCGGCAAGGGGGCACAGCTTGGGACTGGCGGGCTCCAGTACTTCTGGGGGCGCAACGACCCCAATCTGAATCCGTCGTTCATGTCGTGGAACCTCGGCGCCGCGCCCGCGAATACCTACGAGCCCGTCACGCTTGAGCTTTCGAGCGGGCAGTGGTACGTCTTCAACGACGGGGTGTGGAACCACACCTCAGCAGTCACAACGCCGGTTAGCACCTTGCAGGCCGGGATCGAGACGAACTCCAACAACACCAGCAGTTGGGGCAGCGAGTCCAGCATGGAGAGAATGGAAAACGGTGGCTCCTGGGTGGACGGCTGGGGTCCATTCTTGCTGACGCAGCAAACCAACACGCGGGTCCAATGGGTCAACCAGTACGACTGGATCCAGATGGGCGCGGGGTCGATCACATGCTGAACAAGGACCGGAAAGGGCCGCGACGTATGCACATCTCCCGTCGAATCAGCCTGATCGTCGGCGTCGTCATCGTCGCCGCAGCCATCGCGGGCGTCACGTTCGCCCAGGCCGACAAGGCGGGGCGGCCGAGCGCGGCGGCGGCGCTCGCGCAGACGAAGCAGCGCTCCGAGCAGCTCGCCCACATGCCCAGAGTACGACCGCGTCACCGATCGCACCGCCTGACGCAGCGGGCAGTGTCCCCGCGTGCACACAGCGCGCAGATCGACGCCGCGCTGAAGAACGCCGCGAACGTCGCCGGGGCGTACGCGCTCCCGGCCCCGCCGTCCTCGGGCGAGGCTGCGGCAGCGCCAGCGACGATGCCGGCGCAGGTCGTGACCGCAGTCCAGAAGACGATCGTCAGCGATGCCCTCGACTCAAGCGGAGTCGAGTCGAACAACTCGACGTACTCGTCCGGCGGCACGGAGACCGTCGTGGAGGTGTCGGGAACGTTCGCGCCACCGACCGCGCCGCCGCCGCCAGCCGGGGGGACCGCGTACACACCGAAACCCGCCAAATACCTCATCGTCGTCACCGACGATGCGACCGGAGACGTGCGCGGCGTCGGCCTCGGCAACACACCGATTCCGCTGACCCAAATGAGCGCAAGCGTGACGGACGCGACCGTCCCGCAGCCCTAGCCTCCACGGGCAGGCGGTTCCTACCCCAGCCCACGTCGTGCGCCCAGCGCGCCGGGCGCACGGACGTGGGACGGCCGCCTACGCCGCCGCCAGCTGCTCCAAGATCGCCAGCACCACGTCGTCATGGGTTCTCGGCGTGACTCTGGGGATGACGTGAGCGACCTTGCCCTCGCCGTCGATGATGAACGTCGCGCGCAGAGCGCCCCAGTACTTGCGCCCGTACATACTTTTTTCAGCCCAGACGCCGTACTGCTCGCAGACCGCGTGATCCTCGTCGGCGAGGAGGGTGAAGTCGAGCGACTGCTTGTCGACAAACTTCTTGACGGCTCTGACGGGATCGGGCGAGATGCCGACGACGACGGCGCCGGCTTCCGCGTAGTTGGGCAGGTGGTCGCGGACGCCGCAGGCCTGCACGGTGCAGCCGGGCGTGTCGGCCTTCGGGTAGAAGTAGAGGACGACGGTCTTGCCGGCGTAGTCAGCCAGGCTGACGGCGTTGCCGTCCTGGTCGGGAAGCGTGAACTGGGGTGCGGTGGCGCCTGTCTCGATCATGCGCCGGAGGCTACTTCACCGGCTGAGGCGCGGCTAGGCCGGACGCCCCGGCGTCACCAGTCGCTGACCATGCAGTAGAGGCCGTTCGGGGCGCCGTGGACGTCGGTGCCCGGGTGCACCTCGCGGGGCGTGCCGCCTCCCGCGCGGATCATGTCCGCGAACAGGTCCGGGTCGGAGCCGGCGACGTTCTCGATCATCACGACGACGCCGCCCGGGCTCATGTGCCGCTTGACGCCGGCGTAGAAGCGCCGGTGGACGTCCCAGTCGGCGTCGAAGCGCTGGTGGCTCGGAGGCTCGTCCGGGTCGGGCAGGAAGTGCGGCGGGTTGGCCACGACGACGTCCCAGCGCTCGGTGTCCGGGACGGCGTCGAGCACGTCCGACTCGTGCACCGCGACGCGGTGCACGATCCCGTTGTGCGCGGCGGTGCGCCGCGCGACGGCGACCGCGGCCGGGTCGATCTCGACGAGCGCGAGCGTCTCGCACCAGCCGCTCGCCAGCAGCGAGTAGCCGATGTAGCCGGGGCCGGCGCAGAACTCGCACAGCCGCGCGCAGCGCCCGATCCCCAGCTCGTTCAGGATGCGCGGGACGTCGCGTCCGAAGGCCAGACCGCCCTGGTGGTGCTCGGGACGGTCGAACACGGTGATGCCGGCGTAGCAGGCGGCGACGGCTTCTGGCCGACCCTGCGTGCGCGCGCCGGGCAGCCGCCGCCGCACCTTTCTGACGAGCATCCGCGTGAGCGCCCTGCCGTCGTACATCTCGTCGACGACGCGCTCGGGCACGTACGCGTCAAGGCTGTATGCGGCAAGCCCGTAGCGCCCCGCATTGTCCGTCCCTGTCATGTGGCCGCTCCCTCGGTGAGAGCGAAACGGTAGCCAAAGCTCCTAAAGATTCCACGTGATTTAAGCCCGGTGTCGGACCACGGACGACGCTGGTGAATGATGGGAAGTTTTGGGCGCCGGCGGCATCTGCGCGAGGCTGGCTCAGGCCTCGGCGCCTACTTGAGCAGCCGCGACAGGCGCCGATCCTTCAGCACGCGCCCGTCGGTCTGGCACGTCGGGCAGTAGGCGATCACGTAGTCCTCGAAGTGGACCGCCTCGAGCGTCGCGCCGCAGCGCGGGCACGGCTGGCCCTCGTGGCGGTGGATCTTCAGCGGCAGCGGCAGTCTGTCGGGCAGCGGGAGCGACAGGGTGGCGGCGTACGTGTCGATCGCCCCGCCGAGCCGCGCGATCGTCGCCTCGCGGAGCTCGGAAGCCTCCCGCTCGGTCAGGTCCGCCCTGCGCTTGAACGGCGACAGCCGCGCCTCCCACAGGATCTCGTCGACCCACGAGCGGCCGATCCCGGCGATCACGCGCTGATCGCGCAGCAGCGTGTGCAACGGCCGCGGCGCTCTGCCGAGCAGCGGCAGGAACGGCGGCGGGTCAGGCCACGCCTCCGGGCCGAGCGTCGCGATCGCCTCCTCGGCCTCCAGCTCCGGAGCGCGCAGCAGGCGAGCCCACGCCGCCTGCTTCGTGCCGAACTCGCGCAGCCGCAGCTCGCGCCCGTCGTCGAGCCGGATCAGCACGCGCGAGGTGCGGTCTCTCAGGCCGGCGCGTCTGTCGAACAGCTGCAGCCGGCCGGCGGACATCAGGTGGATCAGCAGCACGAGCCCCGCGTCGGACTCCACGACGAGGTGCTTGCCGCGGCGCCCGACGCCGGTCAACGTCGACCCGTCGAGCGCATGCAGCGGCGGGTCGAACGTCTTGAGCGCGTTCACGCCGGGCGCCAGCGTCGACTCGACGCCCGCGCCGGCGATCGCGGCGCCGATCAGCCGGGCGACGATCTCGACCTCGGGCAGCTCGGGCATGCTCCATTCAGGCTAACGTGTCTGCCAAGTGAGGCCGAGAAGTCCAGCAACAACAGGACATCGCTCAGGTTTAAGGTGGACAATCCGTCACGTTATGACGGCTTTACGGGAGAGCGAAAGGGTGCGGGGCATGACGAACGAAGACATCCTCCTCATCGCAGGGCCCGAAGGCCGCGACGACGAGCTCGTCGCGGCGGCCGCGGCACACCATCCCCGGCACGTCACCGTGCTGATCGAAGCGGACGACCCCAACTGGGGTTGGAGCGAGCAGCGCATCGCGTCCACGCGGCGCGACCGTCTCGCAACCCTCTTGACCTCGGTCGAGTGCGCCACCGGCGCGACCGTCGTCGGCCTCGTCGGCGACCCGGCCGAGCTGACGCTCGCCGGCTTCGACGCGATCGTCGGCAGCAACACGTATCTCCGCAGCGCCGCCTGACCAAGCGTTCCCCCCGAGCGGGCGCCGGGCCCCCCATCCGGCGCCCGCTCACCCCCTTGTCGCATAGCGTTCGCGGCATGAGCAGCAGCGCGATCGTCGACACGCACGCAGACGCCGCGGCGCTGGAGCTGGCGCCGCTGCTGATCCGCGAGCCGCTCGCCGCCTTCCTCGACGCGCACGGGCTCGCGCCTGGAGACGGACCGCTCGGGGCCGAGCCGGTCGGCGAGGGCCACTCGAACGTCACCTACCTGATCCGCCGCGGCGCGAGCGAGCTGGTGCTGCGCCGGCCGCCGCGACCCCCGCTGCCGCCGTCCGCCCACGACGTGCTGCGCGAGGCACGGCTGCTGACCGCGGTCGAGTCCCAGCCGGTGCGGACCCCGCGTGTGCTCGCCGTCTGCGAGGACGAGGGCGTGATCGGCGCGCCCTTCTACCTGATGGAGAAGGTCGAGGGCGACGTGATCACGACGCAGGTGCCGCCCGCGCTCGACGCGCCCGAGCAGCACCGGCGCGTCGCCGACGAGCTGATCGACGCGCTCGTCGAGGTGCACGCGGTCGACTGGCAGGGCTGCGGGCTGGAGGGCTACGGCAAGCCGACCGGCTACCTCGAGCGCCAGCTGCGCCGCTTCGGCGGCCTGTGGGAGCACAACAAGACCCGCGAGATCGCGACGCTCGACCGCGTGACCGACTGGCTCACCGCCAACCGCCCCGAGTCCGGCCCGGCGACGATCGTGCACGGCGACTACCGCCTCGGCAACGTGATGTACGAGCGCGAGGCGCCGGCGCGGCTGAACGCGATCTTCGACTGGGAGCTGGCGACGATCGGCGACCCGCTCGCCGACGTCGGCTACCTGACCGCCACGTACGCCCAGCCGGGCGACCCCGACACGAACTTCACGCGCTTCGCCGTCACGACCGAGGGCGGCTTCCCGACGCGCGCGGAGCTGATCGCGCGCTACGAGGAGCGCTCGGGGCGCTCGATGTCGAACGTCGCCTGGTACGCGACGCTCGCGCTGTGGAAGGCGGCGATCTTCCTCGAGGGCTCCTACAAGCGGCTGCTCGCCGGCACGACCGACGACCCCTTCTTCAAGCTGCTCGACAGCGGCGTCCCGGCGCTCGCCGAGCACGCGTGGGCGGTGGCGCATGGCGAGTGAGCGCAGCGCACTGCTGGTCGACTGGGGCGGCGTCCTGACGACGAACCTGTTCGCCTCGTTCGGCGAGTTCTGCAGAGAGGCCGGGCTGGCGCCCGACACGCTCGTGCAGGCGTTTCGCGGCAACCAGGAGTTCCGCGACACGCTGATCGCTTTCGAGGAGGGCAAGATCGACGAGCCGGTCTTCGAGGAGCGCTTCGGCGGACTGCTGGGCGTGGACCACACCGGCCTGATCGACCGCCTGTTCGCGCGCGTCGGGCCCGACATGGCGATGCTCGCCGCGGTCCGCACCGCACGCGCCGCCGGCATCCGCACCGGCCTGATCTCCAACTCGTGGGGCACGCGCCGCTACGACCGCGCGATGCTGGAGGAGCTGTTCGACGGGGTCGTGATCTCGGGCGAGGTCGGCATGCGCAAGCCGGCGCCGGAGATGTACGTGCTCGGCGCCGAGCGCGCGGGCGCCGCGCCGGAGGCGTGCGTCTACGTCGACGACCTGCCGTTCAACCTGCCGCCGGCGCAGGAGCTGGGGATGGCGACGGTCCACCACGTCGACACGACGGCGACGATCGCCGAGCTCGAGCGTCTGCTCGACCTGGCGCTTGCGTAGCATCCGCCGTCGGATGCTCCGCCGTGCCCTGCCGGTCCTCGCCGTCCTGCTGCCGCTGCTGCTCGCGTTCGCGCTCGGCGCCTGCGGCGGCGACGACAGCCTCAGCGCCGGCCAACTGCACACGCAGGCGAGCGCGATCTGCACGAGAACGGCCGCCGCGACCGACCGCGTCGCGCTGCCGGGCGCGCCCGCGCAGGGCGGCCTGTTCCTGCAGCAGGGGCTCGCGCACCTGCGCCCGGCCGCGGCGCGTCTGAGAGCCTTGAAGGCACCGCAGGACCTGCGCAAGCGCTACGACGGCGCCGCCCAGCTCGCCGGCCAGGAGGTCGCGCTGATCGCCCGCAGCGAGCAGTCGCTCGCGCGCGGCGACGACCCGGCCGACACCTTCCGCCAACTCGCAGCCGCGCTCCAGCCGCTCACGACAGAGGAGAACGCCTACTGGCGGGGACTCGACATCCCCGCATGTGTGCGGCACTAAAGCCCGCCGGGCCTGGATCTGGCGGATGCCGGCGCCCGCCAGGGGAGGACGCAGCCTGTGTGGCGTACTTCGTACGCGAACAGGCGAGGACGATGCCTGGCGGGATGCCGGCGCCGCCAGATTCAGGCCCGCTTGCCGCGGCCGTACAGGAACTTGTTCAAGCGCCCGAGCAGCTTCGTCTTGCGCGCGCTGTACGGGAACATGTGCGGGTCCTTCTTGCCGGCGAAGCGGGTGACGAGCAGGGTCTGCTGCTTGGTGTACTTGCGGATCCCGCCGGCGCCGTGGCGCGAGCCGAGGCCCGACGTCTTCCAGCCGCCCATCGGCAGCTCGAGCGTCGTGTAGTTGACCTGCGCGTCGTTGACGCAGACGGCGCCCGCCTCGACGCGGCGCGCGAGCTGCTCGCCGCGGTGGAGGTCCTTCGTCCAGACCGACGCCTGCAGCCCGAACGGCGAGTCGTTCGCCAGCTTCAGCGCCTCCTCGTCGTCGCGCACCTTCATGATCGGCAGCGTCGGGCCGAACGTCTCCTCGGTCATGCACGCCATCGAGTGGTCGACGTCGACCAGCACGGTCGGCTCGTAGAAGGCGCCGGGGCCGGAGCCGCGCTTGCCGCCGACGAGCACTCTCGCGCCCTTCTCGACGGCGTCTCTCACGTGCGCCTCGACGATGTCGATCTGCGGCGGGTAGATCATCGAGCCGATGTCGACGGTGCCCGGGCCGGTCGGCACGCCCTGGCGCAGCGCACGCACGTTGTCGGCGACCTTCGAGACGAACTTGTCGTAGACCGGCGCCTCGACGTAGACGCGCTCGACGGAGATGCAGACCTGGCCGCCGTTGTTCATCGAGTAGTAGGCGGCGGCGTTGGCGGCGCGGTCGATGTCGGCGTCGGCCAGCACGATCATCGGGTCCTTGCCGCCCAGCTCGAGGCCCACCGGCGTGAGCGTCTGCGCGGCGCGCTGCATCACCTTGATGCCGGTCTCGGTGGAGCCGGTGAACATGACGAAGTCGGCCGCGTCGATCAGCGCCTCGCCGGCCTCGCGGCCGGTGCCGGTCGCGACCTGGAAGACGTGCTCGGGGATCCCGCAGGCGCGCAGGCCCTCCTCCATCAGCAGCGACGTCAAAGGCGTCACCTGCGCCGGCTTGAGCACGGCGGAGTTGCCGGCCGCAAGCGCGGGGATGCAGTCGCCGAAGGAGTTCGTCAGCGGGAAGTTCCACGGGCCGATCACGCCGACGACGCCGATCGGCGCGTAGCGCACGACGAGCTTCTTGCCCTTCGTCATCGGGTTCGACGACTTGACGTGCTCGTCGCCGAGGTACTCCGGCGCGTGCTTGGCCCAGAAGCCGAACGCGTTGGCGCAGTACATGACCTCGGCGAGCAGCGCGTCCTCGTACGTCTTGCCGGTCTCCGAGACGATCGTTCTGATGATCCGATCGGCGTTGTCGACGGTCCACTTCTGCATCCGCAGGAAGACCTTCGCGCGCTCCTCGAAGCCGAGTGCCTCCCAGGCCGGCTGCGCCACGCGGGCGCGCTCGACCAAGGTCGTGACCTCGTCGCGGCTGAGCGCGGGGACGGTCGCGATCGTCTGGCCCGTGGCGGGGTTCTCGACGGGGATGCCTCTGTGGGTGCCGGCGCCGTTCTGGACGGCAGCCGGTGCCTGCTCGGTGGTGGCCATGGCGCGCTCCTCTTCGGTGCTCGGCGTCGGGTCCGGTTGACCCGCGGTCAAGAGCCTACCGGAGCCGCGCAGCGATTTGGCCGGCTGGCCAGGAGCTTGTCCGAGCGCCGGTGCGGGTAGAGAGCCGGCGATGGCCGAGCGGCAGACAGTCGCGGTCCTGGGGGCCGGCGGGACGATGGGCTACGCGATGGCAGGCAACCTCGCGCGCGCCGGCTTCGCGGTGCGGGCGTGGAACCGCACGCGAGAGAGAGCGGAGCCGCTGGCCGGCGACGGCGCGATCGTGTGCGACTCGCCGGCCGAGGCGGCACAGGGCGCCGACGTCCTGCTGACGATGCTGTCCGACGGCGACGCCGTGATCGACGCGGTCGACGGCGAGCGCGGCGCGTTCGCGCGCATCGGCGACGGCGTCCTCTGGCTGCAGACGAGCACGATCGGCGAGGCGTCGACCGAGCGCTGCGTCGAGCTGGCGCGGCGCGCCGGCGCCGGGCTGGTCGACGCGCCGGTGCTGGGGACGAAGCAGCCGGCCGAGGCTGGCGAGCTGGTCGTGCTCGCGTCGGGCGCCGAGGCGCTGCGCTCGCGTGCGCAGCCGCTCTTCGACGTCGTCGGCAAGCGGACGCTGTGGCTCGGCGAGGCCGGCCAGGGTACGCTGCTCAAGCTCGTCGTCAACAGCTGGATCGTCGCGGTCGTCGAGGGCGGCGCCGAGACGCTCGCGCTGGCGGAGGGCCTCGGCGTCGAGCCGGCGCGCTTCTTCGAGGCGATCGAGGGCAGCGCGCTCGACCTGCCCTACCTGCGCGTGAAGGGCCGGGCGATGGCGGAGCGCGACTTCACGCCCTCCTTCCGCCTCGCACTCGCTGCCAAGGACGCGCGCCTCGCGGAGGAGGCGGCCGAGCGCCGCGGCCTCGACCTGCCGGCGCTCGCCACGATCCGCGACCGGCTCGAGCAGGCCGTCCCGCAGCACGGCGATGAGGATCTCGCCGCGACCTACCTGACGAGCGCGCCCGCGCGGGCACGCACCTGAACCCGCCGCGAGCGCGCCCGATCGACGGGGCGCCGAGGTGCCGTCAGCGTGATGACGCCTGCCCGCTCCGAGACGGCCGGCAGATCGCCGATTTCATTATTTCCAGTAGGGTCGCGCCAGGGAGAGGCGACGCAGCGGGAGGCAGGATGCGCGGTACACGGCTGGCGGCAGGGTTGATCGCGGCGTGCGTGAGCATGCTGCTGCTCGGGTCGGCGGCCTCCGCCGCGGACTTCACCTGGAGCGGCGACGGCACGGACACGTCCGGCCCCTGGTCGAACGGGGCGAACTGGGTCGGCAACGCAGCGCCGGCGCCGAACGCGTCGATCGGCACGCTCACGTTCCCGCAACTCGACGGCGCCTGCGCCCCGCCGCCCTCGGCCTCGCTCGCGTGCACGACGGCCCACAACGACGTCAGCGGCCTCAGCGTCGACCAGCTCGTCCTCGACGACGGAGTCACCTCCTACAAGCTCACCGGCGACGGCATCCAGCTGGGCGGCGGCGGCCTCACAGCCTCCTCCGCCTCGCCCGACGAAGGCAGCACGGACACGCTGCTGCTGCCGATCGCGCTCACCGCGTCGCAGACGTGGAACGTCGCGACCGGCCTCGTCGCCGTCGAGGGGCTGAGCGGCAGCAGCGCGGACCTGTCGCTCTCACTCGGCAACGACGGCGAGGTCGACCTGTATGGCGACAACGAGGTGGGCGACGCAACCGCCTCCGCAGCCGACGACCTGAGCGGCGTGCTCGGCCTGATCGGCAACATCCCCAACCCCGCGCGCCTCAACGCAGTCGACGGCCGCAGCGTGACGCTGGACGGCACGCTCCTCGTCACTTCGACCGCGCAGGTCGGGCCACTCGTCGGCAGCGGCGCCATGATCGACGTCGGCGAGCCGTTCGGCACCGACGCGCCCGGCACGCTCGCCGCGGCGAGCCTGACCCTCGACAACGCAAGCGACCTGAGCTTCCGCATCGCCGGTTCCGGCACGAGCGTGGGGAGCGACTACGCCCAGCTGACCTCTACCGGGGCGGTCTCGCTCGGCGGCGCATTGCTGGACGTCGCATCGATCAGCCCGAGCTTCAACTGCCTGCGGCTGCCCGTCGGGCAGCAGTACACGCTGATCTCGACGACCGGACCGCTGACCGGCGCGTTCGCGAACGCGCCCGACGGCGGGACCGTGACCGACGACTTCGGCTGCTCCGACGGCTACACCAACGCCTACCGCATCGACTACCACGAGAGCGGCCCGGTCCAGACCGTCACCGCGACCGTCGTGACGCCCGTCGGCCTGAGCCCGTCGACCGTCACGCCGCCGCAGATCACCGGCGCCGCGACGGTCGGCAGCGTGCTGAGCGCGTCGACCGGCAGCTGGAGCGGTGACGCTCCGCTCGCCTACGCCTACCAGTGGCTGAGCGACGGCGTCCCGATCCCCGGGGCGACGGGCTCGAGCTGGACGGTGCTTGCCGGCGACCAGGGCCACGCGTTGTCCGTCCGCGTGACGGCCACCAACGCGAACGGCAGCGCCACCGCCACGAGCGCGGGCGTCAGCGTCCCCGCCGCTCCGGTCCCGCCGCCCCCTCCTCCGCCTGTCAGCAGACTCTCGATCGGGAAGGTCAGCGTCTATGCGGGGACCGTGACGGTCGCGCTGCGCTGCGGCGCGGGCGCCGGCTGCGCGCACGTCAGCGGCGTGCTGCGGGCGGTCGAGCGCCTGCGCGGACGCAGCGTCGTCGGCGTCGCCGCCGCGAAGCGCAAGACGAGAACGCGCAGCGTGGTCGTCGGCGGCGCCGCGACGCATCTCGCCGCCGGCGGGACCGCGACGCTCACGCTGCGCCTGAACCGCACCGGCAGAGCGCTGCTGCGCCGCTTCGGCCGCCTCGGCTGCAGCCTGGGCCTGTCCACCGACGGCAAGTCGGCGGGCAGCCGGCACGTGCGGTTCGCTCAGCGCACCAGAGCCAGACGGCCGTAGGCGCCGGCGTTGGGGATCACCTCGGCGGCGTCGGCCCCCAGCCAGCCCTGGCGTAGACCTTGCAGAAGTCGACCGTCACCTTGAGTCGGCCTAACGGACGAGCCTGCCCGCACGGGCGCGCGCCCGGACCGCCACGAGCGCGCCCTGCCGCGCCGCGCGGCGTCAGCGCGGCGACGGCGGCGCGGCGCCGAGGAAGCGCGCGAACGTGCGGCGCACCGCTGGAAGGCGTCTGCCGGCCTCCAGCTCGAGGATCGCGCCCTCGGAGATCATCCGCACGAACATGCGCGCGGCGACTCTCGGCTCGCGCCAGCCCATCGCTCTGAAGCCGGGGACCGACAGCTGCGCGAAGCGCTCCTCGCGCGCGGACGCGCGACTGGGGATCGCGCCGTCGGCTCGCGCCTCCAGCAGCAGCGCCTTGACGCCGCGGTCGGCGAGGCAGGTGTCGAGGTAGGCGGCGGCGCCGCGCAGGAGCCCGTCGGCGCCGGGCGCGGCGTCGCTCACGGCGGCCGCGACGGCCGCGTCGACGCGGCCGTAGAAGCGCTCGTGGAGCGCGTCGACGAACGCGTCGCGATCGGCGAAGTGGACGTAGAAGGTGCCCTTCGCGAAGCCCGCCGCGGCGACGACGCGATTGACGCTCATGCCGGCGAGCCCGTCGCGCTCGGCGACGGCGACGCCGGCGTCGAGCAGCGCGTCGCGCGTCGATGCGCGGACCGGCGGCCGGGACTCGGCGGTCGACGTGGGGCGAGTGGCACGCGGCACAGTCACGATCCTAGCGACCGACCGGTCACCCACCTGATGACCGACCGGTCAGTCATGTGGTACGGTCGCCGCATGCCCACGCTCGAGCTGCCTTCCGGCACCGTCGCCTACGAGGACCGCGGGGACGGGCCGCCCGTCGTCCTGCTGCCCGCCGGTGCGCACACGATCCGCGACTACGACGCGCTGCGGGAGCTGCTGTCCGGTTTGCGCACGATCGCGATCGACTGGCCGGCGCACGGCGACTCGCCGCCGTCGCGGACCCCCGCGAGCGCGATGGCGTTCGCCGACGTCGCCGAGCAGGCGGTCGAACGCCTCGCGCCCGACGGCGCCGTCGTCGTCGGCAACTCGATCGGCGGCTTCGCCGCGGCGCGGCTGGCGCTGCGCCGCCCCGAGCTGGTGCGCGCGCTCGTGCCGATCGACAGCGGCGGCTTCCTCGCGCCGAGCCCACGCGTGCGCGCGTTCTGCGCGCTGATGGGCCGGCCCGGCTTTCTGCGCCGTATCTACCCCGCCTTCTCGGCGCGCTACATGCGCGCCCGCACGGACACCGACCGCGCCGCGCGCGAGCGGGCGGTCGCGACGACGCGCGACCCAGCCGGCCTCGCTGCGGTCGCCGGCCTGTGGGCCAGCTTCGCCTCGCCCGAGCACGACCTGCGCGCGCAGGCGACCGCGATCGCCGCGCCGACGCTCGCGCTGTGGGGACGGCGCGACCCGGTCATCCCGGCGAAGGTCGGCCGCGTGCTCGCAGACGCGATCCCCGGCGCGCGACTCGCCCTCTTTGACACCGGCCACGCGCCGCAGGTGAGCGACCCGGCCGGCGTGGCGGCGGCGTTGGTGCCGTTCCTGGAGCAGGCGCTGCGATGAGCGCGGCGCCCCACCGCTTCCGCTCCCCGCTGCTCGGCGAGCGCCTGGCGCTCGACCTGCCGCAGGGCACGCTGGAGGCGTTCCGCCGCGGCAGCGGGCCGCCGCTCGTCTTCGCGCACGGCTGGCTGTCGAACGCGAACCTGTGGCGCGGCGTCGTCGACCGCCTCGCCGACCGCTTCACGTGCTTCGCGCTCGACCTGCCGCTCGGCGCGCACCGCGTCGCGCTGCACGCCGAGGCAGACCTCACGCCCGCCGGCTGCGGCGCGCTGATCCTCGCCGCGCTCGACGCGCTCGGCCTCGGCGAGGACGTCACGCTCGTCGGCAACGACTCGGGCGGCGCGTACTCGCAGATCGCGGTCGCGGCGCAGCCGCGGCGGGTCGCGCGGCTCGTGCTGACGTCCTGCGAGACGCCGTACGACCCGTTCCCACCGCCGCCGTTCGACGGCCTGCCCGCGCTGGCGCGCGACCCGGCGCAGCTCCGCACCCTGTTCTCTGCGCTCGAGGATCGCGCGATCCGCAGCGCACCCGCAGCGTTCGGCCTGCTCGCCAAGCGCGGCCTGCCCGACGACGTCTCGGACTCCTACGCGCTGCCGTGCCTGCACGACGACGGCGTCCTGCGCGACACCGCGAAGGCGATCGCGTCCGCCACGAGCAGGCCGGTCCACGCCGCCGGCCGCGCGCTGATCGACGCGCCCGGCCCGCCGATGCTGCTCGCGTGGTCGCGCGAGGACCCGGTCTTCCCGTTCGCCCACGCCGAGCGCTACGCAGCTGCGCTGCCCGACGCCCAGCTCGTCGCGCTCGACGACGCCTACAGCTTCACGCCGGAGGACCAGCCAGCCGCGCTGGCGGACGCGCTCGCGGCGTTCGCTCAGCGCACGAGCGCCAGACGGCCGTAGGCGCCCGCGTTCGGGATCACCTCGGCGGCGTCGGTTCCCAGCCAGCCCTCGATCAGCGAGGCGTAGACCTTGCGGAAGTCGACGGTGACCTTGAGGTTGTCCTCGGAATCCAGGGCGGTCAGCGACGGGTAGTCGGTCAGGACCCCGCTCGCCGCGTGCGTGCCCTGCACCCACGCGACCCCGCCGGCGCCGTGGTCGGTCCCGCCCGACTCGTTGCCTCTCGGGCGGCGACCGAACTCGGACCAGACGAGCGTCAGCACGCGGTCCGCGATGCCGCGCGCCTCGAGGTCGGCCTGGAAGGCGGCGAGCGACTGCGAGGCGGATCTGAGGCCGTCGCCGAGGTCTCTCGCCTGGTCGTCGTGCGTGTCGAACTGGCTGTCGGAGTCGACCGTCGCGAGCCGCACGCCGAGCGGCTGCGCCACCAGCGCGGCGACGCGCGAGAGCCGCTGTCCGAGCGTGTCGCCGTCGGGATAGGCGACCGGCGGCGCGAGCGGGTCGCTGCCGTCCTGGCGAGGCGCGTACGGTCTCAAGCGGTCCCCGACCGACTTCGCCAGCCGCGCGGCGGTGTGGACCGACTGCGGCCCGGCGCCGCGCACGTGCCCGCCGGCGAGCTTCGCCCACGCGTCGAGCATCTGGCGCTCCTGCAGGCCGCCGATCCCCCACACGTCGAGCGCGACGTCGGTCGGCGACTCGAGCGCGGCGACCGGCGCGCTGCTCGTCGCCAGTACGGGTGAGAGCGTCGAGCCGAGCGTCAGGCCCTGCAGCGGGTTCTCGGCCGATCCGTGGTGGTCGAGCCAGCGCCCGAGCCAGCCGGACGCGGCGGCCTCGGTCACCAGGCCCGTCTCCCAGAAGTGGCGCGAGTGGAAGTGCGAGAGGTCGGGGTTCGCGTAGTCGATCCCCGGCAGGAAGCCGACCTTGCCGGCGTCGAACAGGCCCTTGACGCCGCCGCCCGTCCCCTCCGTCAACGATGGGTTGATGCCGAGGCCGGTCGCGCCCAACGCGAGCGGCGCGTCGAGCTTCATCGCCCCGCGCAGGTCGGCGTACTGCCCGTAGGCCGCCAGTGGCGGGAGCGTGTCGAGCAGATCGCAGCCGCCCGGCAGGAAGACGGTCACGAGCACGCGCGCGGCGGGCGCGCCGGCGGCCTGGGCGCTCGCCGCCTCCAGCACGCGCGCCCACGGCATCGCCTGCTGCGCCCAGATGGTGAGGCCGCCGCCCAGAGCGCCCATCAGCGCCTGGCGGCGCGTGAGCTGCGGCGTCAGCCAGCGCCCGCGCGCGCCCGCGCTCGTCTGGCGGAAGTCGTCGCAGCCCTTGTGGATCGATCGCGGCATCGTCAGTGCAGTTGGGAGTCGGGGCAGGTCAGCAGCAGGTGGCGCAGCGTCCCCTGAAGCGCCTCGCCGCGCCAGCCGGCGGTGCCGCGCCAGCGCGGGTCGAGGTCGTCGAAGAAGTGCTTGGCGAGGTGCTCGAGCGTCGCGCGCGTCGCGCCCGAGACGGGCGGCTCGCCGACCGCGCTCCAGGCGCGCTGGAACGCCTGTCTCGGCGTCAGCGTCGCCGGCGCGCTGCCTCTGCGCACTCTCGGCCGGCCCCACGTGACGAGGTAGTTGCCGAGCGCGAAGCGCTGGCACATCGAGTTCGACGACATCCACGCCGGCCCCCAGTCCCAGCCGGCGACGCTGGGCGGGTCGAACGGGAGCTGCCCCATCTGCTCCAGCATCCACGTCGCGTAGTCCTGCGTGACGTACGTGCCGGTCGTGCGCAGCGCGCCCGCGACGTAGACGACCGGGGCCTTGACGAGGTCGGGCGCGTCGAGGTTCGCGTACAACGCCGGGTGGGAGAGGATCGCGCGCACGAGCGGCTTGATCTGCAGGCCGGAACGGCGGTAGATGGTGGCGAGCGCCCGTACCGTGCCGGCGCTCGGCGGCGTGGCGACGAAGTAGCTCCACAGCTTGCCGACGAGGAACGGCGCGTGCTGACGCTGTGTCGTCACGAGGTCGAGCACGTCGTCGGGGCCGAGCCGGCCGCGCCGGCCGAGCAGCGTCTTGACGCCGTCGTCGTGTTGGTCGGGCCGGTAGGCGATCGAGACGAGCCCGCTGTTGCTGTACCGCGACGAGAAGCCGGTCAGCGCGCGCGCCGCCTCGCGCACGTCGCGCTCGCTGTAGCCCGAGCCGAGCGTGAACAGCTCCATCAGCTCGCGCGCGTAGTTTTCGTTCGGCGCCTGCTTCGTCGAGTCGGCGAGCGACAGGAACAGCTGCATCGCCGGGTCGCGCGTGACGGCGCCGAGCAGCGCGCGAAAGGAGCCGAGCGCGCCGCGGCGCAGCGTGCGGTTCTGCGCGAGCATCAGCGGCGTGTCCTGCTGGGAGGTCGCGAAGTGGTCGTGCCAGATCAGCGTCAGCTTCTCCTGCAGCGGATACGTCGTGCGGACCATGCGGTCGATCCACCACAGGACGTCGTCGCCCCACACGTTCACCGGGTCGAGCCGGCGACCTCTGATGTTGGGCGCCGGTCCGCGCAGGCGCGCACCGCCGCGCGGGCCGTCGACCACCCAGTCGAGCGTCGCGGCGCGGCCGCGCTTGGCCCAGGCGCGCACCTCGGCGGGCGTCGCGCCGAAGCCGGCGCGCCAGAAGAGGCGGCGCACGTGCGCGTCGGTCCAGCTCATCGCGTCACGCGCAGGGTCGTGTGCATGCCGCGCGCCTCGTGGTCGGCCAGGTCGCAGACGAGCCGGTACGTGCCCGGCGCCAGATGCAGCTGCAGCACCGCCCGGCGGCCGGACCCCACCTTGCCGGTGCGGCCGAGGACGCGTCCCCTGCGCGTCTCGACGACGAGGTCGTGCCCGTCCTCGCCGTAGTTGGTCAGGTCGAAGCGCACAACACCGCGCGGGACGCTCGCGCGGTACTCGGCGAAGCGGTACTCGCGCGCCCCGACGCCGACTGCGGTGGTCGGCGTGCGGCGGCGCGCGTCAGCCGTGGGCGCTGCGAGCACGACGGCGAGCAGCGCCGCGGCGAGCGCGGCGCCGGCGAGGAGCGAGCCCGTCCGCCACGCGACCATCCCTCCCTATATCGCGCCGGGCGCCGAATCCCTTGATGGGGTCGGCGCCCGATATGTCAGCGCGCGGGCCTCAGTCGGCCAGCTCGACGCGCTCGATGATGACCGGCTCGACCGGCCGATCGCCGGGGCCCGTCTCGACGCCCTCGATCGCGTCGACCGCGTCCATCCCCTCCGTCACGCGGCCGAAGGCGGTGTGCTTGCCGTCGAGCCACGGCGTCGCCTGCGCGGTGACGAGGAAGAACTGCGAGCCGTTCGTGTTGGGGCCGGCGTTGGCCATCGCGAGCGTGCCGCGGACGATCTTGT